>ENA-OQHZ01000001-OQHZ01000001.1-human-gut-metagenome-genome-assembly--contig:-NODE-1-length-420149-cov-10.175001_pt1 | contig 420149 bp, 359 predicted proteins | sample MGYA00242642_ERZ504734 | MGnify/ENA primary metagenome ERZ504734 (study PRJEB26092, sample SAMD00036210) | human gut metagenome | host: Homo sapiens | study: EMG produced TPA metagenomics assembly of...
GGTCTACTCCGGTGTCAACACCAACAAGCAGGGTGCTGTCTCCGCTACCGCCGCAACCGCTGGCGATAACGAGTGAGCCTAGGCTTATTTGGCCTGATTGCTTGATAAAAGCCCCAAGGGATTGTTCCCTTGGGGCTTTTTCGTATTACGGTGCGATATGCTTGGCTTAAAACAGCAAAACCGCTAGCGCGTGTCAGTTACCGTTTGCACATTACAATTGCTCATTGTGCGAACGATGTGGTATCGCACCCGAATAATGTGAAGTACATAGGAGACACCGTGAGTTTTACCAGCGTCACCATCATCAGTCCCGAAGCGGCTAACGGCCGTAATGTTGTCGCCCTTGGAGTCACCAAGGCACTTGCCGCAGCCGGCAAGACCGGAGTGTTCCGTCCGGCGGTCTGCAGAAAAGACACCTTCACGGACGTGCTGATCGAAGCTTCCAATGCCGGTTTGAGCCGGGAACAGTCCGTCGGCGTGTGCCCCAAGCGCGCTCGTAACGATAAGGAAGGTTCGCGGGCGGATATCGTTGCGGCCTACACCCAAGCCGTAGAAACAGCCCGACCGGATGCCATGGTGATTGTCGGCACCGACAGGTCAGCAGTCAATGATCCCGCGATGTTCTCTTTCAACGCTGACTTCGCGGCAGACCTCCAATCGCCGGTCCTGCTGGCCGTATGCACTATCGAACGCACACCGGAACAAGTCAAAAGCACGGTTGAGGCATCCACCAAGGTCATCGAAGACGCCGGGAGCAAAGTCGTCGGCGTGTTCATTACTGGGTGTGACGACACGCAGCCGGATCCGCTCAAAGCATGCTTCGTCGACTACCCGGTGCCGGTGTGGACGCTACCTGCCGTCGATTTCAATGACGATGACGCCATCAGCAAGGCAGACGAAGCGTTCGCGACGAACGTCGACGCCGCGGAACTGACCGCGGTACTCGAATCGCCATTCGACGCCCCGACCACACCCTATGCTTTCCAATACGGTCTGCTGGGCAAGGCGAAGGCGGACAAGAAGACCATCGTGCTGCCGGAGGGCAACGAGGATCGCATCATCAAAGCCGCCGATTATCTGCTGGAACGCGACATCGTCGATCTGATCATCGTCGGAGACGAAAACGCCATTCTCGCCCGTGGTCAGGAATTGGGATTGAAATCGCTTGGCAAGGCGAAATTCCAAGCCAAGGATGATGAAACGGTGTTGGAACCCATGGTGGCGAAGCTGTGCGAGCTGCGCGCCAAGAAAGGCATGACCGAAGAGCAGGCGCGCAAACAGCTGGCCGATGACAGCTATTTCGGCACCATGCTTGTGGTGATGGGCATGGCGGACGGCCTCGTGTCCGGTTCCGTCAACTCCACGGCCAATACCGTGCGTCCGGCCCTGCAGGTCATCAAGACCAAGCCAGGAACATCGTTGGTATCCGGAGCGTTCCTGATGTGTTTCAAGGACCATGTCGCCGTGTTCGCCGACTGTGCCATCAACCTTAACCCCAATGCCGAGCAGCTCGCCGAAATCGCGATCCAATCCGCCGAAACGGCCAAGGCGTTCGGCCTTGAACCGAAGGTGGGCATGCTGTCCTATTCCACGCTGGGCTCCGGAAAAGGACCCGACGTCGACCTCGTCGAGGAAGCCACCACCATCGTCAAAGACAAGGCTCCCGACCTTGCGGTGGTCGGATCGATCCAGTTCGACGCGGCATGGTCTCCGACCGTGGCCGCGACCAAAGCCAAGGGCGATCCGGTGGCGGGCCATGTCAATGTGTTCGTATTCCCGGATCTGTGCGCGGGCAACATCGCATACAAGGCGGTACAGCGTTCCTCGGGAGCGGCCGCCGTCGGGCCGGTGCTGCAGGGTCTCAACCGCCCGGTGAACGATCTGAGCCGTGGCGCCACGGTCCAGGACATCATCAACACCATCGCCCTGACCGCCATCGAAGCCCAGTAATCGGGCATTTTGTAGCAAGCAACGAGTAATCTAAGGTTTTGGAAAGTCGCGTAAGCGGCACATCGATTAACACATGGAGGATGCCCACAATGGCGAAAACCGTCCTTGTCATCAATTCCGGTTCCAGCTCTATCAAGTATCAGCTGGTTGATCTTGAAACCGGCGAAGGTATCGCTTCCGGTCTGGTCGAGAAGATCGGCGAGCCGGTTGACGGTCATTACAAGCACGAGTACAACGGCGAGAAGCATGAGCTCGAAGAGCCGATTCACGACCATGAGCAGGGTCTGAAGCGCGTGCTCGGCTTCTTCGACGAGTTCGGCCCGAAGCTCGCCGACGCAGGCATCGTGGCCGTCGGCCATCGCGTGGTGCAGGGTGGTTCCATTTTCCCGAAGCCGGCTCTGGTCAACGACAAGACCATCGGCCAGGTCAAGGACCTCGCCGTGCTCGCCCCGCTGCACAACGGTCCGGAGGCCAAGGGCGCTGAGGTCATGCGCTCCCTGCTGCCGGATGTTCCGCAGATCTTCGTGTTCGATTCCTCCTTCTTCTTCCAGCTGCCGAAGGCTTCCAGCACCTACGCGCTGAACAAGGAAGTCGCCCAGCAGTACCACATCCGCCGTTACGGCGCCCATGGCACCTCCCACGAGTTCATCTCCTCCGTCGTGCCGTCCGTCATCGGCAAGCCGGCCGAAGGCCTCAAGCAGATCGTGCTGCACATCGGCAACGGTGCTTCCGCCTCCGCCGAAATCTCCGGCAAGCCGGTTGAGACCTCCATGGGTCTGACCCCGCTGGAAGGCCTCGTGATGGGTGGCCGTACCGGCGACATCGATCCGGCCGTCGTCTTCCACCTGATTCGCAACGCCCACATGAGCGTGGACGAACTGGACACCCTGTTCAACAAGCGTTCCGGCATGATGGGTCTGACCGGCTTCGGCGACCTGCGTGAAGTGCATCGTCTGGTCGAAGAGGGCAACGAGGACGCCAAGCTGGCTCTCGACATCTACGTGCACCGCATCGTCGGCTACATCGGCAACTACACCGCTCAGATGGGTGGCGTCGACGTGATCACCTTCACCGCAGGCGTTGGCGAGAACGATGACGTCGTGCGCAAGATGGTCTGCGACAAGCTCGCTCCGTTCGGCGTCAAGCTGGATGAGGAGAAGAACGCGACCCGTTCCAAGGAACCGCGCATCATCTCCACCCCGGATTCCGCAGTCACCATCTGCGTCATCCCGACCAACGAGGAGCTGGCCATCGCCCGCAAGTCCGCCGCCATCGCAGAAGAAGGCAAGGACTCCTACGGCAACGTCTTCTCCAAGTGAGTGACGTGTCACGTTTCGGCTGGTAGAGGAACGTGACGGCAAACGGTATGAATCTGCGCCGCCGTGCCTGATAATCGATATCATCGGTCAATCAGGCACGGCGGCGCAGTGCGTTGGGCCCCCTTTTCCGCGATTCGCAAGGGATTGCTTGGTAGTACGATACGACAGGTTGCACTGTACCGTGCAATGATGTAAGAGAGAACGGTTGGTTATTCGTGGCTGCTAAACGACGTTTCGTCGGTTTGGACGGGCTTAAAGGCATAGCCCTTATTGCGATTGTGCTGTATCACTGCGATGAGCTTTCGCTTCAAGGCGGGTTTTTCGGTGTGGATGTGTTCTTCACCATCTCCGGTTTCCTGATTTTCTCATCGCTGCTCAATCGTATCGATTCAGGTAAAGGCTTGGAACTGGGGGAGTACTTCCTCAAACGGTTCCGCCGGATTTATCCCGCGCTGTTTGCTCTTATCCCGATCTCGGCGACGTTGGCATGGCTGGTGAACCGCGACATGCTTGTCGGCATCCGGAACCAGATCATGACCGTGCTTCTGGGATGCTACAACTGGTATGCCATCAGCAGCGGAGCCAGCTATTTCTCCCAGATGAACCCTGACATATTCCGTCACCTATGGTTCATGTCGTTGCTCATGCAGTTTTATCTGATCGCTCCATTCGTGGTTTTGCTGCTGCGAAAAATCATCATCAGATGGGCTCCGGTATGCATACTGACAGCCCTTGCCGGAGCAAGCGCGGCATCCATGGGACTGCTATACCACTCTGGCGCTGACCCCACACGTGTGTATTTCGGCACCGACACGCACGCCATGGGCCTATGGCTCGGTGCCGCGCTGGCTTGGATACTGCCGATTCTCAGACATGAGCATGGGCGAGCCAATGAATCGCGGATAATGGAACGATTCCATAAGATATGGATTCAATTCGGCCCGATAGTTGCCTTTGGCTCATTGCTGGCATTGCTGTGGATGATGCGGCATATCACTCAAGGCCCAGCGGCGTTCCATGGCGGTATCTTCGTCGCCTCCGTGCTTGCTGTGGTGCTGATCGCAGGAACCATACCATTCGGATCCTGGATGCAGGATCTGCTTGTGTTCAAGCCGCTTGCCGCTTTGGGCCATTATTCGTATGGCATTTATCTGTGGCATTGGCCATTATGGCTGCTGCTGAGATCCCTGTTGCCCCAGTGGGGCGCATGGCATGCCGACAGGCTGCTGTCCTTCACCTTCATCCTCACCGTGCTGTTCGCGTTCGCATCTTGGCGACTGTTCGAGAAGCCAGTCGCTCGTGCGGGATTCATCGCGTTGATTCGTCCGATCAGTGGAGACGAAGCCGAGCATTGCGGCCGTCTGATATCCACGGTCGTGGTGCTGGCATGCTCATGGAGCTTCTGCGGATACGCTGTGGCGACGGCACCGGAACAAACCAGTGTGGCGCAATCCTTGGGTATCAGTTCCAGGCTGTTGCAGCAACGCAATCATGCCGCTTTGGAACGACGCAGAACACCGATGCCAAGGAAGCCACGACATAAGATGCCGGATGGTTCGCAAATGGCCGCCATTGGAGATTCGGTGATGCTGGCGTCCAGCAAAGGATTGCAAGACACGTTCCCCAACATCATTGTGGATGCCGAAGTCTCACGGTCGATGGCGAAGGGACAGGGTCTTGTCGATCAATTGAAAGCGCAAGGAAATCTGCGCCCCTGGGTCTTGGTGGGACTTGCCACCAACTCCGTGGTGACCAATAATCAGCTTGACGATCTGCTGAATGATGTCGGCCCCGATCATGTGCTGGTGCTCATTAACGCGCACGCTCCCGTTTCATGGGTTCCCGGCACCAATGCCGTGTTGAAGCAATTCGCCGCGGCGCATTCCAACAACGTCGTACTGGTCGATTGGGACGGGACCATTTCCCAGCATGCTGACGAACTTGCCGGAGATGGCATCCATCCGGGAATGTCCAATACGATCTACGCGCAGGCGGTCAAGGATTCAATCGCCGCTTGGATCAAGCAAGGGCACTGATTGATGCGTTGACGACTTCCATACGAGGTCCGCCACATGCCGTCGCATATGAATGATCCCCATTCCGTGGAAATCGGAATGGGGATCATTCATATGCGGACGATGCCGATATTAGGGAAATCAGGCCTCCTGATGCTGAGGAGCGGACAGAAAGTGCTCCTCGCTAGGCAGAACGGCGTTGAGAATCACAGCCACCACGAACGACACCGCGATGCAGTTGGAAGCGAAGATGGACTGGAACAGCGCCGGGAAGTTGGCGAAAATGTCGCCGACCTGGGTGAAACCGATGCCAATGGTCAGGCTCAACGCGGCGATGGTGATGTTGCGCTGCGTGTAACCGGCCTCGGAAATCATCTGGAATCCGGACAGGATGATATTGCCGAACATCATGATGGTGCAGCCGCCAAGCACAGCCTGCGGCAGGGAGTTGAAGACCTCTGCAACGGCCGGAACGAAGCTGGCGAGCACCAAAATCAGACCGCCGGAAAGAATCACCTTGCGGTTGACCACCTTGGTCATCGCCACCAGACCGATGTTCTGCGCGAACGAAGTCAATGGCAGGCAGCCGAACAAACCGGACACGGAGGAGATCAAACCGTCGCCGGCAATAGCTCCGGCGGTTTCCTTGTCGGTGGGTTGACGGTCGAGACCGACCTTGGTAAGCGCCGCTGTGTCGCCCAACACCTCAACCGAGGAAACGACATACAGCAGAGCGAAGGAGATAATCGCGCCCGGATCAAACTCAAGCTTGAACGGCATGAAATGCGGCACCGACACGACCTGCAGATTGGCGAAACCGGAGAAATCGACCTTTCCCATGAAAATCGCGACCACATAGCCCACGACAAGGCCGAACAGCACGGAAAGCTGCTTGGCGGTGCCCTTCATGAGCAGCTGGAACGCAAGGCAAGCCACCAGCGAAATCAGGCCAAGCGTCAGATTCTGCCAGCTGCCGAAATCCTTCGCGCCGGAACCGCCGCCGAAGCTCGTGGCGCCGACGGACAGGAGCGAAAAACCAATCGAGGTGACGACAATCGCGGAAACGATCGGCGGGACGAAACGACGCCAATACTTGGCCGTCAAACCAAGCACGACCTCCAACAGGCCGCCAAGCACCACGGCGCCGGCGACTGCGCCATAACCCTGATGCTGCGCGATCGACATGGCGGCCGCGACGTAGGTGAAGGAAATGCCGGTGACCATCGGCAGACGGGAACCAATCAGCCACACACCGTACAGCTGCAGGCAGGTGCCGAGACCTGCGACCAGCAGGCCGGCCTGAATGATGGCGGCGGACTGCGCGGCATCCATCTTGGCGGCCGTGGCCACCAGGAAGATAGGCGCGAGATTCGCCACGAACATGGCCATGACGTGCTGCAGGCCGAACGGAATGCCCTTCCAGAACGACACCGGTGCGTCAAGACTGCTCAACGCCTCAAAAGACACGCCTTTTTTAGTGTCTTTTGCCTTTGTCTTTTTTTCGGTTTTCTCTGTGTTCTTCTCTTCGCTCAACTGTTACATCCTCTCTTATAATCGTCTGAGCGTACTGAAAAAATCAGGAGCGGAATTCGATGGTGCCGTTTTCCGGATCCATCGATTCGACGATTGCCAGGGAATCGACGTCGTACCCTTCCTCACGCAGCTGGTCGCCACCGCCTTGGAAGCCCTTTTCCACTGCGATGCCGATGCCTTCCACAGTGGCTCCGGCCTCATGGCACAGCTCGATCAGGCCTTTTAACGCCTTGCCGTTGGCAAGGAAATCGTCGATCAGCAGCACGTGGTCGCCTTCATTGAGATAGCGCTTGGACACGATGACAGGGAACTCCTTCTGCTTGGTGAAGGAATACACGGTGGTCGTGTACTGGTCGCCGTCAAGATTGATGGACTGCGCCTTCTTGGCGAACACCACCGGGACATTGCCGAAATGACGGGCCACGACACAGGCGATGCCAATGCCGGAAGCCTCAATGGTCAGAATCTTATCGATGGTCTTGCCCTTGAAATGCTCGGCCCAGGCGGCGCCCATATGGTCGAACAGCTCGACATCGCACTGATGGTTGAGGAACGCGTCCACTTTCAGCACATTGCCGGGCTTGACGGTACCTTGTTGCGCAATGCGCTCTTCAAGTTCCTTCATGAAACCCCTTAATCTTGTCGGCCGCGAAAGCGGCATCAGATGATGGCATACGGCGAGCCGTATATAGGAGTTCAGCATACGCGCCTCAATTGACCGTGCGAGTCGGACCCCTGACCTGCTCATGTGATAAACATGAATGCTGCGAACAAATGTTTGAATATGAGCGTGCGCGAAGAAAAGAGGAATCGGTGGAACAGAGCATGGGACCTGTGATGTGCGATCCGCGGAGCCTGATAGAGGGACTCAACCCCCAACAGGAAGAAGCGGTGAAATACTACGGCCAGGCATTGCTCATCGGCGCCGGCGCAGGCTCAGGCAAGACCCGTGTGCTGACACGTCGCATCGCATGGCTGCTGGCGCATGGCTTCTGGGCAAGCAGCATCCTCGCCATCACCTTCACCAACAAGGCGGCCGCGGAAATGCGTGAACGTCTCGTGACTTTGGTCGGGCCGGAAGCCGAACATATGTGGATCTCCACCTTCCACTCCGCCTGCGTACGCATCCTACGCCGCGACGGCAAGGAAATCGGCCTTAAATCGGGCTTCTCGATTTACGACACCGCGGACAGCGAGCGACTGGTCAAACTGATCGCAGCCGACCTGAACATCGATACGAAGCGGTATACGCCACGCATGCTGCTGGGCAAGATATCCGACTGCAAGAACGCGTTGGTTTCCTGGAAAGACCAGCTGAAAAAAGCGAACTGCGATTACATCCCGGGACAGCGCGGATACCAGGTGAGCGCCGGCGACGTCGACGAACTGGTCGCCGTCGTCTACGCCGAATACCAGCATCGTCTGGCGCTCGCCAACGCAGTCGACTTCGACGATTTGATCATGCGCACCGTGGAATTGCTCCAAACCTGCCCGCAGGTGAGCGAATACTATCGGCACAGGTTCCGTTACATCTTCGTGGACGAGTATCAAGACACCAACCATGCCCAATATGTGCTCGTACGTGAATTGTCCGGCATCGATTCGGACGAACAGCCCGACCCGCAGGCGAGGGGAGCGGGCCGTGTGGGACCGAGCTGGATTACCGTGGTGGGTGATTCCGACCAATCCATCTACGCGTTCCGAGGTGCGGACATCCGTAACATCCAAGACTTCGAACAGGATTTCCCGAACGCCAAAACCATCATGCTCGAACAGAACTACCGTTCGACGCAGACCATCCTCGACGCGGCGAACGCGGTGATCGCGAAAAACGAAAACCGCAAGCCGAAGAAACTGTGGACGGCGCTTGGTCAAGGCGACAAAATCGTCGGCTATGCCGCCGACAACGCACAGCAGGAAGCCGGATGGATAGCGAACGAAATCGCACGAATCCACACCGAGGAAGACGTCGCTTACCGTGACATCGCCATCATGTACCGAGCCAACGCGCAGTCACGTTCGCTGGAAGAGGCCATGATCAACGCCAATCTGCCGTATCAGCTGGTCGGCGGCACCAAATTCTATGAACGTAGGGAAGTCAAGGACGCCATCGCGTATTTGCAGGCCATCGTGAATCCCGCGGATAATGTGAACGTGCGGCGTATCCTCAATGTGCCTAAACGAGGACTCGGCGCACGCGCGGAGGGATTGGTGGCCGGCTACGCGGACGCGCATGGCCTCACGTTCTTCGAATCCATTGAACATATGGACCAGATTGAAGGCATGACAGGCCGTACCACCAAACCGTTGGGCGCATTCCGTGATCTGATGCACGAGCTGGCCGATTTCGCCAAGGAACATGATTCGAAACCATCCGAAGTGGTGGCCGAAGTATTGGATAAAAGCGGTCTTCTGGAGGAATTGCAACGTTCCGAGGATCCGCAGGATGCTTCGCGTGTGGACAATCTTTCCCAGTTGCAGTCCGTGGCCGCCGAATTCGAACAGAACACGCCGGATGCCACGTTGGCCGGTTTTCTGGAGACCACGGCATTGGTCGCCGACTCGGATCAGTTGCCGGGAGAGGGCGAGGATTCCGGCAAGGTCACGATGATGACCTTGCATACGGCCAAAGGTTTGGAATATCCGTATGTGTTTCTTACGGGTATGGAACAGGGTACGTTCCCGCACCAGCGTGCCATGGAGGACACCAGCGAGCTGTCCGAGGAGCGTCGTCTGGCATACGTGGGCATCACCCGTGCGAAGCGTCGGCTATATGTGACCCGTGCGGCGGTGCGTGCCCAATGGGGGCAGGCCAATGACATGATGCCCAGCCAGTTCCTGGATGAGATTCCGGATGAACTCATCGATTGGAAACGTCGTGAGGCCGGTGTGGAGCGCATGCGCGCCAGCTGGGGAGATGACGACGAGTTCGGCGGGGGGGACGATGATGACGATTTCGGATCCACTTCCTTCGGCGAATCGATGTACGGATCGTCGACATACGGTTCCTCATCGTATGGTTCTGGTTCTCGCGGATCGCATTCCACTTATGGGTCGTCTCATGGATCGCACAGCTCGTATGGTTCCGGACGGTCCTCCTACGGCTCGGGAAGCCGCCGTTTCTCTGGCGGATTGCACTCTGGCTCGTCCTCATACGGTTCGTATGGCTCATCCCGGTCGTCATACGGTTCCGGCAAGCCCTCCGGCAAATCCGGTAAGGTCACCACGCGCCGCGCCAAGCCAAAGGATCTGACGAAATCGGCTCCGGCAAGTTCGTTGGACGGCAACAACGGATTGAGCATCTCGGATTTCCAGATAGGCGACAGAATCACCCATGACCATTACGGTTTGGGAAAGGTCATCGAAACGCAGGACAAGGGCGCGAATTCGGTGATCACCGTCGATTTCGGCACGGATGGCGTCAAACGATTGCTGCTTCGTGTGGCGCCTATTGAAAAGCTCTGACGGCTTTTCCAATAGGCGCCCCTCGTGGCGGCGCCGTTGTGGGCTCATAACACGGATTGAGTGAAAAAACAAGTCTTTTCTTTCGGAGCATTTGTTGCGATAATCGGCGATGTTTGCTTTTCGAGAGGAAGAACCATGCCAAGAAAACTGTTCGCCGCGATATCTCAGATTGTTCTGGGCGCGCTGATTGTCATCGCCCCGCAGACCTTCGCGCATGTGTGTGCCGTCAAAGACATGCCCATGGCATGCCGCTACACCGCTCGGGTCGCTCTGGGACTGGGTGTCGTCATCGCATTGCTGGCAATAATCGGATTTTTCGCGCCAAGCCGGGTCAGGGTCGGATTGGATCTCGCCAATGCCGTGCTGGGCGTGCTTGTCGTTCTGGTGCCGACCATGCTGGTAGGCGTATGCAGAGGCTCCATGATGCATTGCCATATGGTGACGATGCCGACGCTTATCGTATTGGGCGTGCTGCTGGCGGTGCTCGCAGCAGTCGCCGTATATCTCGATCTCAAGCCGGCAAAGCGTGGCTGACGTGCCGCATATCACCCTTGCGAAACTACCGCTGGCCAATCTGCGTCGCAAACCATTCCGCACTTCGGCGCTTGTCATTGTGGTCGTCATGCTCACTGTGGCGTTCTATGGAGGCGCACTGCTTTCCATGAACCTGAACAATGGGTTGAACAGCATGCGGGAACGTATGGGCGCCGATCTGATGGTCACGCCGCAGAACACGAAAAACCAGGCTGAGGCGTTGCTTACGGGAAACTCTTCGAGCACGTTCTACTTCACCAATGACATTGGAAGCCAAATCGCCGAAGCGGACGGTGTGGGCGAAAGCACGGTGCAGACGTACATCTCCTCGCTTGCGGCAGCCTGCTGCGACGAAAAGGTGCAGATCATCGGCTTCAACCCCGACACCGACTTCGTCATCACTCCTTGGGTGGCTTCGCAATTCGACGGCACACTCCGTCGCGGCCAAATCATAGCAGGCGCCAGCATCAACGTGTCGGACAACAATACGGTCAAACTGTACGGTCATGAATTCCCCGTGGCCGCGCAACTGGCCGATACCGGAACGTCACTGGACAATTCCATATTCGTGAACATGGACACGGTGCCGGATGTCGTTTCCTATTCCGCGCAGGTCGGACATGCCGCGATTCCTGAAGAATACGCCGGCAAAGCGGTGTCCGCCGTGCTCGTCAAAGTCAAGGACGGATATTCCGCACAACAGGTCGCCTCGAATATCGCAAAAGCCACGGGGATCAAAAGTTTGGGATATGTGTATCCGGGCGGTATCACGGCTACGACGAAAACGAATCTCAAGGTGATTATCCGCTATGTGGCGGTGTTCATCACGGTGTTCTGGACTATGGGTTTGGTCGTGATGTTGGCGGTGTTTTCGTCGGCTATGAACGAACGCAAGCGTGAATTCGCCGCGTACCGTATTCTCGGCGCCGATCGTGCGACCCTGGTGGGCATTATCGTCAAGGAATCGGCGACCATCGGAGCTATTGGAGGTGTGATCGGTGTGACCTGTACCTCGTTGGTCGTGTTTCCGTTCAGTGGTCTGATCGCTAAGGAACTTCAATTGCCGTATCTGCAGATTGGCGTCGGTAAAGTGGCGGTACTGATAGTCGTCGCTCTCCTGTTCGCCGTGCTTACGGGCCTGGTCGCATCCCTCGCCACAGCGGTGCGTCTTTCCGCCCCACAGGCATACCTGACGCTGAGGGAGGGGGAGTGATGCCGGAACAGCCCATATTGGAGGTTCGTGGCCTTACCCGTGAATTCGTACGCCGAGGTAAACCTTTCCCCGCGGTGGATGATGTGAATCTCACGCTCGATCCAGGCGAATTCATGGCGATCGTCGGCAGATCCGGAAACGGCAAAAGCACTTTGCTCAATCTCGTCACGGGATTGCTGAAACCTACATCCGGTTCGATTCTGCTGGCCGGTAACGAGGTGACCACGTTAAACGACAAACAGATGTCGATTTTGCGCAACCGCACCATCGGCTTCGTCACGCAGATCCAGACACTATTGCCGAACCTCACCGCAATCGACAATGTGGTCCTTCCCGCAGTGCTGCATCGCAACCCGTCTCGGTATGAAACCGAAATCGATGAACGGACGAATGACGCACAATCACAGGAACAGACGGCGTCTTCCGTCGTGGTCGATGGCCTTCCCGACGTCATCCAACCAGCTTCGACGCAGACGGCTTCTTCATCTCAGCCCGACCATTTGACGCAACGCGCGCAACATCTGTTGGATCAACTGCTTGTAGGCGAGCTTGCGACATGCTATCCGAAGGAGCTCTCTGGTGGCGAGATGCGCCGCGTCTCCATCGCCCGAGCGTTGATGAACAAGCCGAAACTGCTGATCGCCGATGAACCGACAGGAGATCTGGATGCCGAAAGCACCGCAATCGTCATGCGGCTGCTGCGGCAAGTAGCGGATGACGGTACCTCGGTACTTATGGTTACCCATGATCCGGACGCGCTTGCTTATGTGGACCATACCTATCGTATGGATAGGGGAGTGCTTACTCGGGCCTGACGTTTTTAAGACATGCCGATGTAGGTGAATCGGAGCATCTCGTCCGTCCCCCATGTGTATGATTAGCGATTGGTGTGCGCCCGGAAGGACGTATGCCGTCTGGAGTCTTAGCCCATCAGTGGGTCGGCGGCCATCCGTGGTGTTCTGCATTGCGGGTCAAGCCGTTCGCGCATTGCGCGAAGAAGCACTGGAGAGGCTGGCTCAGCGTATGCCGGACTTCGGCATACGTTCCGTTCAGACAACGACAGAACAAACAAAGGATTAAACCAATGACGAACGTTCAGCGTTCCCGCCGTCAGGTGCGTCTTTCCCGCGCCCTCGGCATCGCTCTGACCCCTAAGGCTCAGCGCATCTTCGAAAAGCGTCCGTATGCTCCTGGCGAGCACGGCCGCACCCGTCGCCGCACTGAATCCGATTACGCAGTGCGTCTGCGCGAGAAGCAGCGTCTTCGCGCCCAGTACGGCATCTCCGAGAAGCAGCTCCGCGCCGCTTACGAGAAGGGCACCCACACCGCCGGACAGACCGGCAACGCCATGCTGACCGATCTTGAGACCCGTCTCGACGCTCTGGTCCTGCGTGCAGGCTTCGCCCGCACCACCGCCCAGGCTCGCCAGTTCGTGGTCCATCGCCACATCCTCGTCGATGGCAACATCGTCGATCGTCCGTCCTACCGCGTCAAGCCGGGCCAGACCATCCAGGTCAAGGCCAAGAGCCAGACCATGGTTCCGTTCCAGGCCGCTGCCGAAGGTGTGCACCGCGATGTGCTGCCGGCGGTTCCGGGCTACCTGGACGTCAACCTGCCTTCCCTGAAGGCCACCCTGACCCGCAAGCCTGAAGCCGAGGAGATCCCGGTGCAGGTCAACATCCAGTACGTGGTCGAATTCTACGCCCGCTGATCTGGATCACCATACTGTAAGAACATACAGTTTAAGGACATACAGCGAAAGCCTCGCAGCCGTTACGGTTGCGAGGCTTCTCGTTTTTTTATGGCGTTTCCGGCGGCATGTCGTTTGGCTGATTCCACAGGTACCATGGAAACCATGTTGCTTCATCTTCATCTGGTCCGTCACGGACAGACGTTCTTCAACCGATATAACAGACTCCAGGGATGGTCGAATTCCCCGTTAACCGATGCGGGACTTGCCGATGCGGACAAGGCCGCCGCCAAACTCCGGGACATTGAGTTCGCCGCGGCATACTGCTCCGACACCACACGCGCCCAGGTGACGGCACAACGGATCCTCGATGCGAACGAAGCCGCAGGACACGTTCGTCCGTCACTGGTCAGCGACATGCATTTCCGTGAGCAGTTCTACGGTTATTTCGAGGGACAGGACATGTCCGTCGCATGGACCGCTGCCGGTGGTCCCCATGGTGCGAAGAACTACAACGACATCGTCCGCAAATACGGGCTTGCCGCCACCCGCGACTTTCTCAAAGAAGCCGATCCGTTCCATGACGCCGAATCCGATAACGAGTATTGGCATCGTGTGGAGGACGGCTTCGCTTTGATTGCGGACAACCCTCGGCTTAAGGACGGCGACCACGTGCTGCAGATCTCCCACGGCAATACATTGTTGAGCCTTATGCACCGATTCGCCCCGGAAGGATACGATTTGAGCGAACGTCCGGCCAACGGTTCGGTGACCTGCCTTGATTTTGACACGAACGAACCCATGGACCGCGCGGTGAGCGTGGTCTCGTACAACCAGTGAACGTATTTGCCACAGTCGTGGCTTTTTACTAGTCTTATGCGGGTATTGTGTTCGCGGGCAACCGTGGAGCTGAAAAGAGGTACAAGATGGGTGTTGGAGAGATCGCCGGTCTGATTGCGGCAATTGCATTCGCGGTGCTTGCCGGTTTCATGATCTACCCGCTGATCCGTCTCGGCAAATTGTTCGACCAGATCGCGCAGACCGTCAAAGACACCGGAGACCATGCGATTCCGGCGCTTGACGAGAGCGTGACCACGGTGCAGCAGGTGAACAAGTCCCTGGAGGATGTCAACAAGATCTCCGCCGCGGCGTCCACCACGGCCAATAATGTCGGCGCGCTGACTGATCTATATGGATCGTTCTTGGGCAAGCCCGTCATCAAGGTTGCGTCCGCCACCTATGCGTTGAAGTCCACTGTGCAGTCTTTCTTGGCTAAGAGAGACGTCAATCACGCGGCAGGCAATAAGGGGGAGTGATGTTCAAGCGTCTTTTCTGGGTCTCCATCGGCGTGGGCATCGGTGTCGTCGCTGTCACAAAAGCGCAGGCATACGTTAAAGCCAACACACCGGACACCGCCCGCCAATTCCTGCTTGGTCCCGACCAGGACCATGTGACCATGCGCACGCTTGAAGGTCTGGTCAATGAGTTCAATGCCACGCGTCGAGCCCGCGAGGCTGAACTTAACAGCAAATATGCGGCGCGGAACGAGTAGTCGTTTTCCGCCCGACAGATACGCTCAAGCAACCAATCACACGTTTGGAAGGCATCAGGCCTCCAACAACAAAGGAGCTCAAATCCACATGCGCACTTCTGAAATCGCGAAGCGCTTTCTTGACTATTTCGAACAGCACGATCATCTTGTCGTTCCTTCGGCATCGTTGATTTCTCCGAATCCGACCACTCTGTTCACCATCGCTGGCATGGTTCCGTTCATCCCGTACCTCATGGGTGAGCAGACCCCGCCGAAGCACCGCATGGCTTCCAACCAGAAGTGCGTGCGTACTCTGGACATCGACGAGGTCGGCAAGACCACCCGTCACGGCACGTTCTTCCAGATGCTTGGCAACTTCTCCTTCGGTGATTACTTCAAGGAGGAGGCCATCCACTATGCGTATGAGCTGCTGACCACCCCGCAGGATAAGGGCGGCTACGGCTTCGATCCGGAGAAACTGTGGATGACCACTTTCACCGACGACGAGGAAGCCCGCTCGATGTGGAAGAACGAAGGCGTCGATCCTGAACATATCCAGATCATGGGTATGGAAGATAACTTCTGGACCACCGGTGGCCCTGGCCCTGGCGGTCCGTGCTCCGAAATCTATGTAGACCGTGGTCCAAAGTACGGTGTCGAAGGCGGCCCGATCGCCGACGAGAACCGTTACATTGAGATTTGGGATCTCGTGTTCGAAAACTACGAGGTCGACAACGTCAAGTCCAAGACCGACCTGCATATCGTCGGCGAGCTTGAGAACAAGAACATCGATACCGGCGCCGGTCTGGAACGTCTCGCCTATCTGATGCAGGGCAAGCAGAACATCTATGAGACCGACGAGGTCTTCCCGGTCATCGAAGCCGCGCAGAAGCTTTCCGGCCGCACCTACGGCGATGACGAGGCCATGGACGTGCGTTTCCGTATCGTGGCCGACCACGTGCGTTCCGCGCTGATGATCATGTCCGACGGCGTCCGTCCGTCCAACAACGGCCGTGGCTATGTGCTGCGCCGCCTGCTGCGTCGAACCGTCAAGGCCATGCGCGAGCTCGGCGTGACAGAGCCGGTCATGCCGACCTTGCTGCCGACCTCCAAGGCCGCGATGGAACCGAGCTATCCGGAGCTTAACGACACCTTCCACGACGTGTCCGAAGCCGCCTACGGTGAGGAGGACGCGTTCCGCCGCACGCTCGAATCCGGCACCGAGATCTTCGACATGGCCGTGACGAAGGCCAAGCAGGGCGGCTCGGATCTCGTGTCCGGCGAGGATGCCTTCAAGCTGCATGACACTTACGGCTTCCCGATTGAAATCACGCTCGAAATGGCCGCCGACCAGGGCGTGAAGGTGGATGAAGCCAAGTTCCGCGAGCTGATGGCCGAACAGAAGAGCCGTGCCCGTGCGGACGCGCTGAAGAAGCGCCACAACGTGGATTTGTCCGTCTATGACGACTTCAAGAAGACCCTGCTCCAGCCGATCGACTTCCTTGGCTACACCGACATGTCCGCACGTGCCAAGGTTCTGGGCATCATGCAGGAGGGCAAGGGTTCCGTTCCCGCCGTCACCGGCCCGGCCAACATCGAGGTCATCCTCGACCGCACGCCGTTCTACGCGCAGGCCGGCGGCCAGCTCGCCGATCAGGGCGAGATTCTGTCCGACGATGGCGCGGTGCTTGAGGTCGACGACGTGCAGAAGCCGATCAAGGACCTTATCGTCCACCAGTGCCGTCTGACCGAAGGCACGCTGGTTGTGGGCGCCGAAGTCAACGCGAACATCGATCTCGAGCGCCGTGGAGCCATTGCACGTTCCCACACCGCCACCCACATGGTGCACAAGGCGCTGCGTGAGGAACTTGGTCCGCAGGCCACCCAGCGTGGCTCCGAAGACGCTCCGAACCGTCTGCGCTTCGATTTCCAATGGTCCAGCGCCCCCAGCAAGGACGCCATGAACGCCGTCGAAGCCCGCGTCAACGAGAAGCTTCGTGAGAACCTTGCCGTCACCACTCAGGAAATGAAGTTCGATGACGCCATCGCTCTTGGCGCCATGCATCTGTTCGGCGAGAAGTACGGCGACATCGTGCGTGTGGTGTCCATCGGCGAGGACGGCTGGAGCCGCGAGCTCTGCGGTGGCACCCATATCGACCACGTCGGCAAGATCGGCGCCATCAACATCATGTCCGAGGCGTCTATCGGTTCCGGCGTGCGCCGCGTGGACGCGGTCGTCGGCCAGGGCGCGTATGAGTTCAACGCCCGCGAGCACGCGCTGGTTTCCCAGCTTTCCGACATGGTCAACGCCCGTCCCGACGAACTCGCCGAGCGTGTGAACATGCTGCTTGCCAAGCTCAAGGAATCCGACCGTCGTCTTGCCGCAATGTACGAGTCCCAGCTTGCGGCCTCTGTGCCGACGCTGGTGGCTGAGGCCAAAGCTTCCTCGGCTCCGGTCAAGGTCGCCAAGAAGAACGTTGGACATTTCGGCTCCTTCGACGCGCTGCGCAAGACCGTGCTCGACGTGCGCGGCCAGCTCGGCGAAGATGCTCCGGTCGTGGTGGCTCTTGCCGGCATGAACGAGGACGGCAAGCCCATGGTCGCCGTGGCAACCAACGAAGCGGCACGCAAGCAAGGCATCAAGGCTGGTGATCTGGTCCGTGGCGCTTCCAAGGTTCTTGGCGGTGGTGGCGGCGGCAAGCCGGACTTCGCACAGGGTGGCGGCGCGGACGCCACCAAGATCGACAAGGCACTTGAGGCATTGGCCGGCCAGGCTCTGAAGGGCTGATTCTCCAAGCATGGTTTGGCTTGGTATCGATCTGGGTGATGCTCGGGTCGGACTTGCGTTGTCCGATCCCGAGCTCACCCTCGCACATCCCATAGGCAATATTCAAGTGTATGGAGATTCTTTCCGCGCGTTGGATGAAGTCATCGACGTCATTGGGGACGAGTCGGTGGACCATGTGGTGATTGGCCTGCCGTTGCTGCTGAACGGCGAAGAGGGGAAAAGCGCCAAAAAAGCGAGACGCTGGTCCGTCAATCTTGAAAAACGACTGCATGCGGCCGTGGAGGATGAATCATATTCGGTGACGCGGGTTCCCACCATTGAATTGGTGGATGAGCGTCTGACGACAGTGACCGCACATCATCAGTTGTTCGATGCGCGCATCGGCGGACGCAAGCACCGTCCGATGGTCGACCAGCAATCTGCGGTGGTGATTTTGCAGACGGCGCTCGACCGAAGCAGAGAGTAAGGGGAGAGAGACCTTTGACCGATAATCTGAACGATTTTTTCTCCGATAACGCGCAATGGGTCGATGATACGTCAGCGGGCTCGTCATTCGATGCCGCGTTGCCGCCGCAACCGCCGAAATCGCGACGCGACATGCGTAAACGACGTGAGCAACAACGTCGTCGTCGCTATGTCACAATCATCGCGGCTGCCGTCGTTGTCATTCTTGTCGTCGTCGGCGGCTTTTTCGGTGTGCGCATGGTTAAACATCTCAGGCAGATGAACGCCAACGGTTCGCAAATCCAGATTGAGGATTACACCGGTTCGGGAGACAAAGACACGACGTTCACCGTGGAAACCGGACAAGGCGCAGCCGAAATCGCACGAAATCTGGTCAAGGCGGACATCGTCAAATCCGAATCGGCGTTCACCTCCGCAGTCGCGGCCGCCGGCGCGACGCTTTACCCGGGTTCGTACGCGTTGAAGACGCATATGAAAGCGGCCGATGTCGTCAAGATCCTGTCCGACCAAAGCAAGGCCGGCGGTTTCGCCGAAGTCAAGGCCGGCGAACGGGTGTCCGATGTCATCGCCAACGCGGCCAAGATGTCAGGCAAGGACGTGTCCGAATTCCAAGCGGTCATCGACGGTGGCGGCGCGGGCATTCTGCCAGATGAAGCGGGTGGCAAATTCGAAGGATGGCTTGAGCCCGGATCCTACAGCGTCCAGGACAAGTCCGCCAAGGACATCCTCAAGGAAATGGTCACGGCACGCGTCAACAAACTGGACACATTGGGCGTGCCAGATGGAAGCGAACGCGAACGTATCATGAACATCGCGTCCATCGCCGAATCCGAGGCATGCAATCCTGACGATTACGGTAAGGTGGCGAGGGTCATCCTGAACAGAATCGACCAGGACATGCCGTTGGGCATGGACAGCACCGTTGCCTACGGGTTCAACACCACAGGCAGCAAGCTGACAGACGAGCAGCTTGAGGATGGAAGCAACCCGTACAACACTCGCGTGAACAAAGGACTTCCTCCGACGCCGATCAGCAATCCCGGCGATTCCGCTATCCAAGCCGCGATGAATCCTCCGGAAGGCAAATGGCTGTACTTCGTCACCACCAACCTCAAGACCGGCGAGACGAAGTTCGTGGAAACCGAAGACGAATTCTGGAAGATTCGCGACGAATACAAAAGCAACAACGCGAATGCCAACTGACGGTATTACGCATTAACACAACGCGTGCATCGCGATGCTTATCGCCCCGGCCACGACAATGGTCGGGGCGAACGGCGTCTTACCGGCGAATCGCGTATGCTTCTGCGGGTCGAACCGTGTCCAAATCGCAAGCCACAGCAGCCCCAGCACACTAATCGCAAACCACCAGAACACCACTGGAAACAGGCCGAACATGCCTACGGCCAAGCCGATAAGCAACGTCGTGGTGACGTCGCCGAATCCCAAAGCCCCTGGCTTGATGAGCGCAAGCGCACATTGCAGCACGGCGGATAACGCGGCGAACAACAGAGCCTGCAATGCCAGAAACAGTGAATTAACGGACAACGCATACGTGATGTCCACAATGACCTGCGCCAAACACCCTACGGCGATCCACATGCGTGGAATGCGTCGTGCCCGGATATCCTCAACGCTGACGGCCATTCCACAGAGCAGACTCGGCAGGCAAATCATGTACCACATACCGTTAAGATAGTCCACGAATCGTATTTGGCAGAAAAGGAGTGTTGGCATGTTGCGCTGGCAGACAGCAGGTGAATCGCACGGCGAAGCGCTTGTCGCCATGATCGAGGGGCTGCCTGCGGGCATCCACGTCACTACTGAGGATATCGTCGGCGCATTGGCACGCCGACGTCTCGGATATGGCCGTGGTGCGCGCATGAAATTCGAACAGGACAAGGTCCGCATGCTCACCGGTGTGCGTTTCGGCGAGACCATCGGCTCTCCCGTCGCCATCGAGATCGCCAATACCGAATGGCCGAAATGGACCGAGGTGATGAGCGCCGATCCGCTTGACCATGACATTCCGCGCGAAGGCCGCAACGCGCCGCTATCCCGTCCCCGTCCGGGGCATGCCGATCTGACTGGCATGCGCAAGTACGGTTTCGACGACGCCCGTCCAGTGCTGGAACGTTCCAGCGCACGTGAGACCGCGTCGCGTGTGGCCTTAGGTGAGGTCGCCAAGCAGTTCCTTGAACAGACGTTGGGCATACGTACCGTCTCCCATGTGCTGTCAATCGGTGGTGCTGGCATCACCGACCCGCAGAATGCGGTGCTGCCGAAGCCTGAGGACCTCGAAGCATTGGACGCTTCGCCGGTGCGCACATTGGATAAGACGGCCGAACAGCAGATGATCGCACGCATCGACGAGGCCAAGGAGAACGCCGATACCTTAGGCGGCGTGATCGAGGTCGTGGTATACGGCGTTCCGGCTGGAATCGGCACGTACGTTGAATCGGACCGCAGGCTGGACGCGGCATTGGCCAGTGCCGTCATGGGCGTCCAGGCCATCAAGGGCGTGGAGATCGGGGACGGTTTCCTTGAGGCGATGCGTCCCGGCTCCCAGGCGCACGACGAAATGGTGGTTGGCGACGATGGCCGCATCACACGTCTGAGCAATCGTGCGGGCGGAATCGAAGGCGGCATGTCCAACGGCCAGCCGATTGTGGTGCGTGCCGCGATGAAGCCGATTCCATCCATTCCAAAGGCGCTTCGCACCGTCGACGTCACCACCGGCGAGGCGGCCCAGGCCATCAACCAGCGTTCCGACAACACCGCCGTTCCCGCGGCGGCCGTCGTGGCCGAGGCGATGGTGCGCCTCACCATCGCTCAATACGTGCTGGAGAAGTTCGGCGGCGACAGCGTGGCCGAAACCAAGCGCAACGCCGAATCCTATGTGGCGTCCTGGCCGGAGCACATGAGGTGACCGATTCGATGGCTGGAATGCGTAGACCCGTCGCCGTCATCATCGGCATGATGGGCGCGGGCAAGACCCGCGTCGGCAAGGAAGCGGCGCAGATGATGCAACTGCCGTTCGCCGACGCCGACAACGAGATCGAACATGATGCGGGAATGAAGATTCCCGAATATTTCGAAAGGTACGGCGAACCGGAGTTCCGTAAGCTGGAAAGCGACGTTGTGCTTGACATGCTGGAGGATTTCGACGGCATCTTCTCCTTGGGCGGGGGCGCTCCAATGACCCCGTCCATCCAGCAGGGGCTCGCCGAATACATCGCCGACGGCGGCAAGGTCGTGTATTTGATGGCCGATCCGAAGGAAGCCATGGAACGCGCCAACCGCGGCGGCGGCCGTCCGATGCTTAACGGCGACGCCAACGAGCGTTGGAAGAAGTTGTACAAGGAACGCGACCCGGTGTTCAGACGCGTGGCCAATGTGCAGGTGCGCACCCACGGACAAACCCCGCAAGTGGCCGCGAGAAAGCTGATGGAAATGATCGATCAACGTATCGTCCACGTCACCGGATCCACCATCGAACCATACGATGTGTGCATAGGCGAAGGTGTGATGAGCCAGCTTGCGCAGGTGCTGGGGGACAAGCCTGCCAAAGTGGCATTGATTCACACCCAGGCGGTGCAACGGCATTCCGACCGCGCGCGCACGCTGTTGCGCCAGTCCGGTTATGACGTGCACGACATCGTCATTCCCGATGCTGAAGCCGGCAAGACCATCGAAGTGGCCAACGGCATCTGGCAGCGTCTGGGGGAGGAAGGCTTCACCCGTTCTGATGCGATTGTCGGTCTCGGCGGTGGCGCAGCCACCGATCTGGCCGGTTTCGTGGCCGCCACATGGATGCGTGGCATCCGCTACGTCAACTGCCCGACCTCGCTGCTGGCCATGGTCGACGCCTCCACCGGCGGCAAAACCGGCATCAACACTCCACAAGGCAAGAACCTCGTCGGCTCGTTCTATACGCCGGCCGGCGTGCTCGCCGACATGGGAGCACTTGCCTCGTTGCCGAACGACATCTTCATCGAAGGTCTGGGCGAAGTGGCGAAATCCGGTTTCATCATGGATCCGGAGATTCTGCGCATGCTTGAAGACCATGCCGACGAGCTGCGCTCGTTCGACGGTTCGACGTTCCTTGACTCCGATCTGAAGGATGTGGTCGCCGAACTCATCGAACGTACCGTGACGGTGAAGGCGTACCATGTGTCCGCCGACCTCAAAGAAGCCGGATTGCGTGAATTCCTCAACTACGGACATACGCTTGGCCATGCCATCGAAAAACTCGAACACTTCCGCTGGAGGCACGGCAACGCCGTTGCGGTCGGTTGCGTCTATGCGGCCGAACTGTCCCATCTGCTCGGCTACATCGACCAGGATCTGGTCGACTACCATCGTTCGCTGCTCGGCTCGCTCGGCCTGCCGACATCATGGAACAATGGCAGCTGGGATGATGTGCTGGCGCTCATGCACCGAGACAAGAAGGCCCGCGGCAACAAACTGCGTTTCGTCATACTCGGCTCGCTCGGCCATCCCATCCACCTCGAGGATCCGCCGGCGGACGCCGTCGAGGAGGCGTTCCGACGCATCCAGCGGTAGGACGCAATCGCAAGAACGAACACAAAAGGAAGCAATATGACCAAAGTAGTGGTTGTCAACGGACCGAACCTCGGCCGTCTCGGAGTGCGCCAGCCTGACGTATACGGCAAGCAGGATCTTGAGACCCTGCGCAAACTGTGCACCGAATGGGGTCATGAACTGGGGCTTGACGTGGAGGTGCGTCAAAGCGACGACGAGGCCGAGATGATTCATTGGATGCATCAGGCCGCGGACGAGAAAACGCCGATCGTGATGAATCCGGCGGCTTTCACGCATTACTCCTATGGTTTGGCGGACGCCGCGCACATGGTGATCGACGAGGGACTGCCGCTTATGGAGGTGCATATCTCCAACCCGTCCGCACGCGACGAGTTCCGCAAGCGTTCCGTGATCTCTCCGGTGGCCACCGGTACCATCACCGGCATGGGATTCTATGGCTACAAGCTGGCAATCGAAGCGGTTGCGCACTTGTTGGAAGAACGCTGACATCGACATTCCGTCATGGATTCAGCCGGATGCCTGTCTTTAAGGCATCCGGCTTTTTCGTGCCAATGAGGACGACGCATATCCCGGTCTCCCCGGATTGGTATACAGTGATATTGCAAACGTATGCAAACCGGGAGCATGGCGAAGTGACGAAGAGGTCGATGACTATGGGCGCAATCGCAAGAAGAATCACACGTGTCATTACGGCGGTCGTATGCGTCGCGGTATCGGTCGGTGTCTCAGTCGCCACGCTTCACGTGCCGACACGTGAAGGCGGCGGGGAACGTTTCAATCCCGCGCGATACCGCAGCGACGTGATCGCGGATACGGTCATCAACCACACCACCGGCGTCGACAAAACACAAGGGACCGGCACCGCCGGAAGCCCCTACGACAATAAAGGCTATTTCCCTGAAGCCGGATACACGCCATCGGACTTCCATGCCCCCTGTTCTATCTGGACGTACCGCGACGCCGAAAGCGTGTGGAACTGCCAGGTATCGGGTTTGCAGGACCTTGATACATCAAGCCCGCACGTGCGCGACGTGCTGTCTGACTATTTTGTGAAGCTTCTCGACTACGGCGTCGCCGGATTCCGCGTGGATGCCGTCAAACACATGCCTCCGGAAGACGTGCTGGCCATCAAGAAACTCGTTGCGAAGAAATCCGGACGTTCCATGAACGACATCTGGTGGACGCAGGAAGTGATTGGCGACAATGCGGAAGCCGCCGAAATCCAACCGAGGAACTATCTCAAAACCGGCCAGGTGAACGAATTCCAGTACGCATATCGGCTTAAGTCCCTGTTCTCCAACTCGCTGGCAGGCGGAAGCCTGTCGATCAAAGACATTCCGCAGAACATCACCGACAGTGGCAAGGCCAGCGTATTCGTGACGAATTGGGATACCGAACGCAACAACATGACGCTCACCTACAAGGACGGCGACGCCTACCGGCTAGCGAACGCGTTCATGCTGGCCTACCCGTATGGCGCCCCCAACGTGTTCTCCGGATACGAATTCCATGACACCGACTCGGGAGCTTCAGGCGCCACTGCGACCAGCGTGCCCGATATTGACTGCTCCAAAGACTCCGGCTGGAGCTGCACCGAACGCTGGCCTGACGTGCACGGTATGGTCGGCTGGCATAATGTCGCAGGCGACGCGCCGCTCTCCGATTGGCAGGATGACGGCGACAACATGATCGCCTTCGGTCGAGGGGGACGTGCCTTCATCGCCATCAACAATTCCGTGCGCACACGTACTGTGACGTACCACACGGCTTTGCCGGCAGGGGAGTATTGCGATGTCTACGCTTCCGCCGACTGTTCCGGCAGCGTGCATGTGCGTTTCGACGGGGATGCCACACTGACGGTTCCTGCCGGTAGTGCAGTGGCCTTCCATATCGCCGCGACACCGTATACCGTGAGACAATGATTGCAATCGTTTGCTGTTTTTTGCAGCTATTTCTGAATGTTTTCTGCTTGACTTGCAGAAAAAAATTTTGATTGCAGCAACAGGTTGCACTTCGGCATAAATGAAGTGCATGTGCAGCAGAGGGTCACGCTGTTTCATTGCCACGCGCAGCCATTGACATACAATTAACTCTGATTCAGAGTGTAAACGTATGCATATTCATCGTCGAGTGGATTCTGAATCATCCGCGTGGATGCGGATGTCCATGGCGCATACGTTGCCGGTCGCGGCGCCTGCCATGGGCGCTTGAACCGGCCTCACAGATGAGAACGGAGAACGATGGTCGTTCAGACGAACCGTCCATTAGGCCGTGTGGTGGCGATGGGCGTCACCGCGGCCATGGCGTGCGCTTCGTTGGTCGCGGCACCGATCGTGGCCCAGGCGCAATCCAAAACGCAGGCCAATCAACAGAAAGATGTCCAGGTGATTGCGTTCCAGCAGACGTGGAACACGATCGCCAAGGAATGCACCAACACCTATGGTCCGGAAGGTGTGGTCTATGTGGAGGTCTCGCCTCCGCAGGAATCCATCCAAGGCACGCAGTGGTGGACCAGCTACCAGCCTGTGAGCTACAAGCTCGACTCCAAGCTGGGCACGGAAGCCGAATTCAAGAACATGGTTCAGCAGTGCTCCGCGGCAGGCGTGGGCATCATCGCCGACGTGGTGCTCAACCAGACCACCGGCGCCGACGTGGCCGCCGGAGACCAGAAGGGCGTGGCCGGCAGCGAATACAACGGCTCCACCGGCAGCTACCCGGGCTTCGCCACCAAGCAGTACCCGGACGGCATCACCGCCGCCGACTTCCACAGCTGCACCAAGAACATCTCCGACTACACCAATCAGAAGGAAGTTCAGGAATGCCGCCTGAGCTCCATGTGGGATTTCAACTCCGAAAGCGAGAAGGTGCAGGACATCCAGTCCGACTACCTAGCCTCGCTGTGGAACGCCGGCGTGCGCGGCTTCCGCATGGATGCCGTCAAGCACATCCACACTGACAGCGTGAAGGCCATCAAGGAGAAGTTCGCCAAGAAAATCGGCAAGAACGCCAACGACATCTACTGGATTCAGGAGGTCATCGGCAACGCCTCCGAGGCCGCGGGCATCCAGCCGAGCAATTACGTGCAGAACGGCACCGTGACCGAATTCGGCTTCAAATCCGAGATGAACCAGACCTTCAAGGACAAGATCGCCAACCTCAAGGGGCTGAGCGATCGCCTGAGCAAGGATCTCTCCTCCGATGACGCCAACGTGTTCGTCACCAACTGGGACACCGCCCGCAACGAGGGTGCGCTGACCTACAAGGACGGCGCCAAGTACCAGCTGGCCAACGCGTTCATGCTGGCCTACGACTACGGCACCCCGCGCCTGCTCTCCGACTACAAGTGGGACGTCAACGACAACGGTGCACCCGGAGCGACCGCGACCTCCGTGCCCGACGTGGATATGGACAAGGCATGCTCCACCAACGATTCCGATTGGAACTGCGAGCAGCGCTGGACCTCCACCCGCGGCATGATCGCCTTCCGCAACTATGTCAACGGCACCAAGGTCGCCGATTGGCAGGATGACGGCGGCGACAACATCGCCTTCTCCCGCGGAGCCAAGGGCTTCATCGCCATCAACAACGGCAAGAAGGACAAGGACGCCTCCTACACGACATCCCTCGCCGACGGCGAATACTGCAACGTGTACGCCACCATGGACTGCTCCAAGACCGTGACCGTCAAGGGTGGCAAGGTCGAGACCACGGTGCCGGCGCACTCCGCCATCGCCCTGTATGCCGGTGCTACCAAGGCCTCGCACCCCGCAGCCTCCGCCGCCACCGATCCGTCCGATCCCGACGTGAGCCAGGAGGAGGATGACGCCCTGCCCGACGACAGAAGCGTCACCATCTACTACAAGCCCGCCAACTCTGAGTGGAAGACCCCGAAGGTCCATTACGGCCTCGGCAACGATTGGGAGCAGCCGGAAGCCGACATGACCCTCGACGCGCAGGGTTACTACACCGCCACCATCAACACCAAGGGCAAGGCGATCGACTTCGTGTTCCACGACAAGGACACCGATGGTTGGGAGAACCCGAAGGACGGCGGCAACTACCATGCCAACGTCGGCATCACCCACGTTGGCGTGAGCGAGCAGGCCGCAACCGTCGGCAACCCCGAATCCATCGGCGCCAAGACCCGTCTCGTCGTGCACTACAAGCCATCCAGCGCTTCGGACAACCGCGGCGTGTACGTGTGGGGCACCGATGTGAACGGCGGCAACATGGACGCCAAGCATCACGCCTTCACCGGCACTGACTGCTGGGGCAAGGTCGCCGTGCTCAATTTCGACGGCAAGTACGACAAGTTCGGCTTCCTCGTCACCACCAGCGATTGGAACAAGTACGGCGCCGACCGTAGCGCCACCGTGAGCGCCGACGGCACCGCCGAGGTGTGGATCGACGGCACCAAGTACCCGGACCAGGGCGAGGCGACCACTGTCGAGACGCTTGATTCGGCACCGGCCGATTACGCCTGCAAGGCCAACACCGTCAAGGTGAAGGTGCACTACAACCGAGACGACGGCCTGTACTACAACGCCGAGGACACCAGCACCACTGTGCCGCAGTGGGATATCTGGACCTGGTCATCCAATTGGAACGGCGGTGCCGCCACCTTCACCACCCATGACGATTGGGGCGAGATCGCGGAGTACTCCTTCACCAACTACACCTACTACAACAACGACGGCGCTTCCGATATCGGCATGCTGCGCCGTTACGGTAAGGACGCGTGGAAGGCCAAGGACCCGGACGACGCCGATCACAGGATCCCGTCCAACGCGCTCGTGTTCGACGCCGACGGCAACGCCTCCGCCGAAGTGTGGCTGCTCGGCGGCGACGCCACGGTGTATACCTCCCGCCCGTCCCTCGGCGCGACCATGAAGTCCGCCGAGATCTCCGGCACCAACCAGCTGTCCGCCAAGCTTTCCAAGAAGGTCTCCACGGATGACCTGAAAGGCAAGGTCACCGTCACGGACGCCGACGGCAAAGCCGTCGATGTCAAGAGTCTCAAGGCCGACGGCACCAAGGTGATCATCACCGCCGACAAGGATCTGGACGTTCGCGGCAAGTACACCGTCGAGATCAAGGGCTTCGGCTCCCAGAACGCCATCGCCGGTTCGGTGGTCCGCACCGACGCCTTCGACAGGAAGTACGCCTACAGCGGCGAGGATCTGGGCGCGACTTTCACCAAGAAGCAGACCGGCTTCAAGGTGTGGGCGCCGACCGCCGCCAAGGTCGAGCTCATCACCTACAAGTCCGCCGACCCGAATGCCGAGATCGATCAGACCATCGACATGACAAGCGAAAGCAAGGGCGTGTGGAGCGCCACGGTGAAGAAGCTTGCCTCCGGCACCGCGTACTCCTACAGGCTCACCTTCGCCGACGGCACGGTGAACACCTCCGCCGATCCGTACGCCACCGCGGCCGTCGCCAACGGCGAGCGCTCCGTAGTGCTCTCCAAGAAGGCCATGGGCAAGGCGGGCAAGCGCATGCCGGCCTTCGGCAAGACCACCGACGCCTCCATCGCCGAGATGAACATCCGCGACTTCTCCATCAACCCGGCCTCCGGCATCTCCGCCGACAAGCAGGGCAAGTACCTGGGCGTGGTCGAATCCGGCACGAAGACCGCCAAGGGCGCGACCTCCGGCCTCGACTATCTCAAGTCGCTGGGCGTCACCCACGTGCAGATCATGCCGATGTACGACTACGGTTCCGTCAACGAGACCGGCGACCTGAGCTACAACGCCGATGGCGCGCAGAACTGGGGCTACGACCCGGAGAACTACAACGTGCCGGAAGGCTCGTACTCCTCCGATCCGAGCAACCCGAGCTCCCGCGTCACCGAAATGAAGCAGATGGTCAAGGGCCTGCACAAGAACGACATCCGCGTCATCATGGATGTGGTGTACAACCATGTCTACAATGCCGCGAACCATTCGTTCAACAAGACGGTCCCGGGCTACTACTTCCGCTATGACGACAACGGTTCGCTCGTCAACGACTCCGGTTGCGGCAACGACACCGCCTCCGAACGTGCGATGATGCGCAAGTACATCGTCGACTCGGTGACCTACTGGGCGAAGAACTACAATATCGACGGCTTCCGATTCGACCTCATGGGTCTGATCGACACCAAGACGATGCAGGAGGTTCGTGCTGCCCTCGACAAGATCGATCCGTCCATCATCGTGCTCGGCGAAGGCTGGGACATGAACTCCACGATGGACAAGAGCGAGATGACCATCCAGCCAAACGCCTACCAGGTCGCTTCGGACGGCACCAACAACGGCATCGCGTTCTTCAACGACTCGATCCGCGACGGCCTCAAGGGTTCCGTGTTCTCCGACACCGACACCGGTTTCGTCTCCGGCAAGGCCGATCAGGAAAGCCTCATCGCCCACAACGTGCTCGGCTGCCAGTACGACGCCGACGCCATCACCACCTGCTGGAACGGCAATGCGCAGGACCACTACGCGGATGCCGGTCAGGTGGTGAACTACGCCGAGATCCACGACAACATGACCCTGTACGACAAGCTCAGGAAGTCCGTGCCCACGGATGACGAGGCCACCACCGAGGCGCGCGCCAAGCTCGCCGATTCCGTGGTCTACCTGTCCGAAGGCATCCCGGCCATCCAGCTGGGCCAGGAGTTTCTGCGCACCAAGGGCGGCAACGGCGACAGCTATAACGCCGGTGACGAGGTGAACGCCATCGACTGGGATCGCACCACGCAGTACTCCGGCTCCGTCGACTACGTCAGGGGCCTGATCAAGCTGCGCAACAGGATCGCTGCCCTCCGCCAGACCAGCTACAGCGACATCAACGCCAGCGTGACCATGCTCAAGTCCGCCAACGGTGTCGTGGCCTATCAGGCGAAGGACTCCAGCGGCACCTACGTGGTGATCTTCAACGCCAACAACGATGCCGCCGCCATCGATGGCGTCGAGGCCGGCAAGTACGAGGTGCTCGCCGCAAACGGCACCGTGTACGGCGACGATGATGTCAAGAGCGTCACCGTCCGCAAGGGCTCCGCATACACCGCTGGCGCACTGTCCGCCACCGTGCTCAAGGTCGCCTCCGCCGACGACGTCGTTCCCGTGATTAGCGGTGTGAACGAGTCGACGACCATCACCGTCGGTTCCAAGTTCGATCCGATGGCGGGCGTCTCCGCCACCGACGACATCGACGGCGATCTGACCGACAAGATCAAGGTCGAGGGCACCGTGGACGCCAATAAGGTCGGCGACTACAAGCTGGTCTACTCCGTGACCAACTCCCGTGGCAAGACCACGACCTTCACCCGCACGGTGCACGTCCAGAAGCAGGCCGTCACCCCGGCCACCGATAAGAACAATGGCAAGATCAACGGCAAGGCCGACAATACAAAGGAAAACGCGGAGAAAAGCGCGGCGCAGAGCCCGGCAACAGGCTCCAACGTCGCCGGAATCGCCTTGGCCGTCATGGTGCTCGCCGTTGCGGCGGGCGTGTTGATCGTCCTCCGCAGGAAGGAGGCCGGCGACCGATAAAATCGCAATCGTCTGACTGTATTTCCTGAATTTCCGAAAGGCGGGACCGCGGAGCAATGCGGTCCCGCCTTTTCGTATCACGATGGAACACGCCGCGTCTTGCGCCGCTGATAGACTGAAGTTCCATGGTTAGAAGACAACATGGCAATTCTCAAGAACACGTCACCAAACATATTTTCGTCACTGGCGGCGTTGTCTCCTCTCTCGGCAAAGGCCTGACCGCCTCCTCCCTTGGACGCCTGCTCCGTAGCCGCGGCATCAAGGTTTTGCAGCAGAAGCTCGATCCGTACATCAACGTGGATCCGGGCACGATGAATCCTTTCCAGCACGGTGAGGTCTATGTCACCGAAGATGGCGCGGAAACCGATCTCGACATCGGCCACTACGAGCGTTTCCTCGACGTGTACCTGAGCCAGAAGGCCAACGTCACCACCGGCCAGATCTATCAGGAGGTGCTGCGCAAGGAACGCGCCGGCGAATACCTCGGCCAGTGCGTGCAGGTCATCCCTCACATCACCAACGAAATCAAGTCCCGTATGCGCGCGCAGGCGTCCGATGACGTCGACGTGATCATCACCGAAATCGGCGGCACCGTCGGCGACATTGAATCCCAGCCGTTCCTGGAGGCCGCTCGTGAAGTACGCCGCGACCTGGGCGCCGAAAACTGCATGTTCGTGCACGTCTCCCTGGTGCCGTACATCGCCGCCGCGCATGAGCTCAAGACCAAGCCGACCCAGCATTCCGTCATGATGCTGCGCCAGCTCGGCATCTCCCCGGACGCGCTCGTGCTGCGTTCCGACCGGCCGCTCAACCAGTCCATCAAGGACAAGATCTCCCTGATGTGCGACGTGGACTCCGAAGGCGTCGTCAACTGCGTGGACGCTCCGAGCATCTACGACGTGCCGAAGACCCTGTTCGACGAAGGCCTCGACGCCTACGTGGTGCGTGAACTCGGCCTGCCGTTCCATGACGTCGACTGGGACGAGTGGGAGGACCTGCTCGAACGCGTGCACCATCCGAAGCACGAGGTCAACGTGGCCATCGTCGGCAAGTACATTGACCTGCCGGACGCCTACCTGTCCGTCACCGAGGCCATCAAGGCCGGCGGCTTCGCCAACTGGGCCAAGGTCAACGTCAAGTGGGTGGCCGCCGACAAGTGCGCCACCGAAGAAGGCGCCGCGGCGGCCCTCGACCAGGTCGACGGCATCGTGATTCCGGGCGGCTTCGGCATCCGTGGCATCGACGGCAAGATCGGCGCCCTGCGTTACGCCCGCGAGCACAAGCTGCCGGCCCTCGGCCTGTGCCTCGGTCTGCAGTCCATGGTCATCGAATACGCACGCGATGTCCTCGGCATCACCGACGCGAACTCCTCCGAATTCGATCCGGATTGCGCCAACCCGGTCATCGCCACCATGGAAGAGCAGAAGGACATCGTCGCCGGCAAGGGCGACATGGGTCACACCATGCGTCTGGGCTCCTACCCGGCGGAACTGGAGGAAGGCTCCATTGTCGCCGAACTGTACGGCACCACGCATGTCACCGAACGCCACCGCCACCGTTACGAGGTGAACGTGGCCTACAAGGATCGTCTGCGCGAAGGTGGTCTGGTCATCTCCGGCCAGAGCCCTGACGGCGAACTCACCGAATTCGTCGAACTGCCGCGCGAGGTGCATCCGTTCTACGTGGCCACCCAGGCCCATCCGGAATTCAAGTCCCGTCCAACCAAGCCGCATCCGCTGTTCGCGGGTCTGGTCAAGGCCGCTCTGGACCACCAGCAGGCGCGCTGAGACGATTTGAGCGCATAAGCTCGATTCATCGCAAAGCGGAAGACCGAATCTGCATGGTCTTCCGCTTTTTTGTAAGGCAAATCACGGGCGAATACTGTCGAATTTCGAATAAGGTCTAGTGTTTCGCTGTGTGTTCTGTTAGGTTGTCATAGGTATCAATGAGTGAATGGAGGCAGCGTACGGTGGCAGAGAACCAAGCGTCCAACGCCGCGGCCGACGTGGAGATGAGCCAGTATGTGGCTGATCGCACGCGCGTGAACGAAGACAAGATCAAGCAGGATGACGAGATTATCGAGCAATTCGGTGACTACAACTACGGCTGGCACGATACGGACTTCGCCGGCGAGGCGGCGAAGAAAGGCATCGACGAGAACGTCGTGCGTGCCATCTCCGCCGACAAACACGAGCCGGAATGGATGCTGGAAAAGCGATTGGAAGGGTATCGCGATTTCATCGACCGTCCAATGCCGCAGTGGGGCGTCGATTTGAAGGACTTCGACGCCGACGATTTCAAGTACTACGTCAAGCCGATCGACAAGCAGGCCACCACCTGGGAGGAACTGCCCGACGAGATCCGCTCCACGTACGACAAGCTCGGCATTCCGGAAGCGGAGAAAAGCAGACTCGTCTCCGGCGTCGCCGCGCAGTACGAGTCCGAGGTCATCTACAATTCAATCCAGAAGGACCTTGAGGAGCAGGGCGTCATCTTCGTCGACACCGACACCGCCGTGCAAAAGTACCCGGAACTCGTCAAGAAGTATTTCGGCAAATGCATTCCGAGCAACGACAACAAATTCTCGGCATTGAACACCGCCGCATGGTCGGGCGGCTCGTTCGTGTACGTGCCGAAGGGTGTGCACGTGGACATCCCGCTGCAGGCCTACTTCCGCATCAACACGCCGAATATGGGCCAGTTCGAGCGCACGCTGATCATCGCTGATGAAGGCTCCTACGTGCATTACGTGGAAGGCTGCACCGCGCCGATCTACTCCACCGACTCGCTGCATTCCGGTGTTGTGGAGATCTTTGTCGAACCGCATGCCCGTGTGCGTTACACCACTGTGCAGAACTGGTCGAACAACGTGTACAATCTGGTGACGCAGCGCGCCTACGTGCGTGAGGGCGGCACCATGGAATGGGTCGACGGCAACATCGGCTCGAAAGCCACCATGAAGTATCCGGCATGCATCCTCGCCGAGCCGTACGCGAAGGCCAGCACCATGTCGTTGGGTTTCGCAGGCAAGGGCCAATATCAGGACACGGGCGCGAAGATGATTCACCTCGCCCCGCATACCAGCTCCACCATCGTGGCGAAGTCGATTTCCCGTGGCGGCGGACGTTCCGCATACCGTGGCCTCGTCAAAATCGTCAAGGGCGCGGAAGGGTCCTCCAATTCGACGGTCTGCGACGCTTTGCTCGTCGACGAATTCAGCCGTTCCGACACGTACCCGCATGTGGATGTGCGTGAGGACAACGTCTCCATGGCGCATGAGGCCACCGTTTCCAAGGTCTCTGAAGACCAGCTGTTCTATCTGATGAGCCGCGGCCTGTCCGAAGACGAGGCCATGGGCATGATCGTGCGCGGCTTCGTCGAACCGATCAGTCGCGAGCTGCCGATGGAATACGCGCTCGAATTGAACCGTTTGGTGGAATTGCAGATGGAAGGGTCGGTGGGCTGATCACCATGGCACAAACTCAGGAAATCAATATCCCCGTCGCGGATCCGTCCGATCCGTACGCGAACCCGGCGGCCATGCCGTCGTCCGCGGACCGCGCTCCACGCTCATTCGACATCGAAGCGTTCGCCAAGCCGGACCGCAAACAGGAGGACTGGCGCTACACGCCGATAGAGCGCATCGAGGAGTTCTTCGATGTGTTCGAACCATCCAATGAAACGCAGGTCACCGTTTCCATGATCGACGGGTCGCCGCTTGCCGAAGGCGTCACGTATGCCGAAGGCACGGTGGGGGACACCGGCACAGGCATCGTCTCCAAGCCGAACGACCGTGTGTCCGCAGTCGAATGGAATTCCGGCAAACGCGCTGGAATACTGACCATCGACGGTGAGATCGACCAGCCGGTGCTCGTCAAAATGCATGGCACCGGCAGGGACCTCGACGCGTTCCACCTGTCGATCATCGCAGCCGACCGCGCCCATGCCGACGTGGTCGTCGAACATGACGGCGACGCACGTCTCGCCGAAGGCGTGGAAATCACCACAGGCAAGGACTCCCACATTTCCACCACCTTCATCCAGGAATGGAACAAGGACTCCAAACACGTCGGCAACCAGCGCATCCACGTGGGCGAGGAGGCGTCCCTGCGCCATTCCGTGGTCACCCTCGGTGGTGATGTCGTGCGCATTCGCATGGACCAGGACTTCGGCGGCGAACAGGGCGACCTCAACATGCTCGGCATCTACTTCGTGGACCCGGGCGAGCATATCGAACACCGCACGATGGTGGTGCATAACCATCCCGAATGCAAGAGCCGCGTGGTCTACAAGGGCGCGCTCGACGGCAAGGGAGCGCACTCCACATGGGTCGGCAACGCGCTGATCGAGCCTACCGCGCCGGGCACCGACTCCTACGAGCTCAACCGCAATCTGGTGCTCACCCCAGGTGCCATCGCCGATTCCGAGCCGAATCTGGAAATCGAAAACGGCAACATCATCGGTGCCGGCCACGCCTCATCCGTCGGACGATTCGACGACGAAGAGCTGTTCTACCTCGAATCGCGCGGCATCTCGGAAAACGAGGCACGCAAGCTCGTGGTGCGTGGCTTCTTCGGCGAGCTCGTCGAGGAAATCGGCATTCCGGCGATTTCCGAGCATCTTATGAACGTCATCGACAAGCGCCTGGCCCGCGGCGAAAGCGACGCGATCGCACAGGTATTGGAAGAGAAATAATCGTCAGGAGAAACCATGTCAACCCTTGAAATCAAAGATCTGTACGCGCACGTCGAAACCAAGGACGGCATCAAGCCGATTCTCAAAGGCGTGAACCTGACCGTCAACTCCGGTGAAACCCATGCCATCATGGGCCCCAACGGTTCCGGCAAATCCACCCTGGCATACACGCTGGCCGGCCACCCGAAGTACATCGTCGACTCCGGCCAGGTGCTGCTCGACGGCGAGGACATCCTCAAGATGACCCCGGACGAGCGAGCCAAGGCGGGCATCTTCCTGGCCATGCAGTACCCGGTCGAAGTGCCGGGCGTGTCCATGACCAACTTCCTGCGCACCGCCAAAACCGAAGTGGACGGCAAGGCGCCGGCCATCCGTACATGGACGAAGGAACTGTCCGAAGCCATGAAGCGGCTCAAGATGGACCCGAAGTTCGCCACCCGTTCCGTGAACGAAGGCTTCTCCGGCGGTGAGAAGAAGCGCGCGGAAGTGCTGCAGCTCGAACTGCTCAAGCCGAAGTTCGCCATCCTCGACGAAACCGACTCCGGCCTCGACGTCGACGCGCTGCGCATCGTTTCCGAAGGTGTGAACCGTGCCAAGGAAGCCAACCAGTTCGGCATCCTCATGGTCACCCACTACACCCGCATCCTGCGTTACATCAAGCCGGACATCGTGCACGTGTTCGCCGACGGCCACTTCATCAAGACCGGCGGTCCGGAACTCGCCGACGAGCTTGAGGAGACCGGCTACGACGCATACCTGCCGGAAGGCTCCGATTCGGAAAGCGCATTGGCATGACCGATTTCGCAGCGATCCGCAGCCAATTTCCGATTCTCGACCAGGAAATCCACGGCCATCCGCTGGTATACCTCGATTCCGCCGCGACATCGCAGAAGCCGCAGTGCGTGATCGACGCGGAATCGGACTTCTACCGCACCATCAACGCCGGAGTGCACCGAGGCGCGCATGAGCTTGCCGCGCGTAGCACCATGGCGTTCGAGGATGCGCGCGCCAAAGTGGCCAAGCTGGTTGGCGCCGATTCGGCGGAAGGCGAAGAGGAGATCGTCGTCACCGCCGGCGCCACCGCAGGACTGAACCTGTTGGCCACCGCATTCGGCAACGCGTCGCTTGGACGCGGGGGAGAGGCCGCCAAGCGTTTCGCGTTGAAACCGGGCGATGAGATCGTCGTCACCAAGGCGGAACACCATTCCGTGCTGCTGCCGTTCCAGGAACTTGCGCTGCGCACCGGCGCCACGCTCAAATGGTTCGACTTGGACGAGGAAGGCCGTGTGCGTTCCGACACCGCGAACGAAGTAATCACCGACCGCACGAAGATCGTTGCCGTCACGCATGTGGGCAATACCACAGGAGCGATTACCGACATCGCGCCGATTATCCGCCGCGCCCACGAGGTGGGTGCCGTGTTCGTGCTCGACGCATGCCAGTCCGTGCCGCACCTCAAAGTGGATTTCCACGCTTTGGACGTCGATTTCGCCGCATGGAGCGCCCACAAAATGTATGGCCCGACCGGCGTCGGATTCCTCTATGGCAAGCGTGAAATGCTTGAGGCATTGCCTCCGGCCAATTTCGGCGGATCCATGGTGGAGCTTGCCTGGATGGACCAGGAAGCCCAGTACATGGAGCCTCCCGCACGATTCGAAGCGGGCACGCAGCCGGTGGCACAGGTCGTCGCCGCCGGTGTCGCCGCCGAATGGCTGATGAACATCGGCATGGAAAACCTCGAGGCGCACGAACGCACCATCACCGACGAACTGCTCAAAATGGGCGATATCGACGGCATCCGAATCCTCGGACCCCGCTCCAACAAGGAGCGCATCGGTACCGTCGCGTTCGAAGTCGAAGGCGTGCACCCGCACGACGTCGGCCAGTTCATCGACGCGCAGGGCATCGCCATCCGCGTCGGACACCACTGCGCGCAGCCGGTGCACCGACACTTCGGCGTGTATGCCTCCAACCGCGCGTCCAGCGGCATCTACAATTCGGTCGAAGACGCGCAGGCCCTCATCGAGGCGCTCGGCAAAGTTCGTCCGTTCTTTGGAGTTGAGTAACGAAATATGAGTGATTTTGAGATGTCCGGAAGCGACCTTGAGCAGATGTACCAGGAAGTCATCCTCGAAGCCGCGAAGAACCCGCACGGCAAGGAGCATTTCGCACCTGACCTCGCTTCGGAAAATGCCTCGCATGCCGCCGAAACCACGGTGCAGACCAGCCACGAATACTGCACGCCGGGAGAATCGCACCAATTCAACCCGACCTGTGGTGACGAGGCCACCATCCATGCCGAAGTCTCCGATGCCGAGCCATACACCATCGAACGGCTCGTATGGGATGGCCACGGATGCTCCATCTCCCAAGCCAGCCTGTCCGTCATGGTCGATCTCGTCGAAGGCAAAACCGTGGACGAGGCCATGAAACTTGCCGAAACCTTCCATAAGCTTATGGAGTCACGCGGCAAAGGACTGAATGACGAACAGGCCGAGGAATCCTTGGAGGACGGCATCGTCTTCCAAGGGGTCTCCCAGTATCCGATGCGCATCAAATGCGCGCTGCTCGGCTGGGAGGGCATGAAGGACGCCGTGGCCAAGGCTCTGGCCGCGAAAGCCTGAGCCTTCAACTCGGCGTTTGGAAAAACACTAGTGACAAACCCCAAGCGACGCGCTATTCTTGCTCAACAGATACAAGCAACGTCCATCAACAGTTTGGAGAGACAATGAGCGACACCCTGGTACCCGAACCGCAGGCGTCGATCTTCGATTCCGTGACCAAGGCCTTGGGCAACGATGAGGACGCGGCCCGTCGCGTCATGCTCAATCCGAACCTGGCCAAAGGGTTCAAGGACGGCAAACCGGTGAACAAGGAATCCAAAAAAGACGGGCAGGACATTTGCGGCTGCGGCAATCATGCCGACGCGTGCGGATGCTCCCAACCGCAGGATGACGACATTCCGCTGAAAGCCGTCGACGATATCGGACGTGCCACGGCAGCTGACGTGAAAGAAGCCCTGCACCAGGTCATCGACCCGGAACTCGGCATCGACGTCATCGACCTTGGTCTGGTTTACGGCATCGAAATCGACGAACTGGGCCGAGCCATCATCACGATGACGCTCACCACGCCGGCCTGCCCGCTGACCGACCTGATCGAAGACGAATGCGCCAGCACCCTCGCCGGTCTCGTCGAAGAATTCCGCATCGACTGGACCTGGCAACCTCGTTGGACGATGGACAAGATCACGCCGGAAGGCCGTGACCAGCTCGCCGCGCTCGGCTTCAATTTCGACAATCTGCCGAAATACTGACGTTTGCTGCGGTTGCCGTGCAGTGAACCGCAGCCGCCAAACGTAAGAAAAACGGAACAACATACGAAAGGCGCGCCTCCCGAACGGGGAAGCGCGCCTTTCGTATTACGACGTATGTCAGTCGTCGACCACGGTACCCTTCGGCACCACGGTGATGCCTTCCGGCGTGACGGTGAAGCCACGCGCCAAATCATGCTCGGTATCGATGCCAACGGTCGAATTCTCCGTCAACACGACGTTCTTGTCGAGAATCGCCTTGTAGACCCGCGCGCGACGGTTGACGACCACACCGTCGAACAGAATCGAATCGACGACCTGAGACCACGAATGGATGCGCACGTTCGGCGACAGGACGGAATGGTGCACCTCGCCGCCGGAAACGATGACGCCGGGGGAGACGATCGAATCGGTGGCATGGCCCAGGCGGTCGCGGCCGGCATGCACGAACTTCGCCGGCGGCAGGTTGCCGGACAGCGTGTAGATAGGCCATTCGGTGTTGTACAGGTTGAACTCCGGCACATAGGAGATCAGATCCATATGCGCATCGTAGAACTGCTTCAGCGTGCCCACGTCACGCCAGTAGGCGTGGTCGGTCGGTGTGGCTCCCGGAATCTCGTTGGAATTGAAATCGTAGACGCCGGCCTCGTTGCGTGCCGCGAAATACGGCGCGATGTCGCCGCCCATATCATGCTTCGTATCCTCGGCCTTCTCATCCAACGAAAGCGCCGCGAACAAGGCATCGGTGTTGGCCACATAGTTGCCCATGGAGGCCAGGATGGAATTCGGGTCGTCCGGCAGTCCCGTGGTGGTCTGCGGCTTCTCCTGGAAGCTCTTGATCATATTCGGATGATCGGGATCGACCTCGATCACACCGAACTGGTTGGACTGGCTGATGGGCTGACGGATGCCGGCAACGGTGAATTCCGCGCCGGATTCGATGTGCTGCTGCACCATCTGCTGGAAATCCATGCGATAGACATGGTCGGCGCCGACAATCACCACGATGTCGGGCTGCACGTCCTCAATGATGTTGATGGTCTGGTAGATGGCGTCGGCCGAGCCGAGATACCAATGCTTGCCGAGACGCTGCTGCGCCGGCACAGGGGAGACGTAGTTGCCCAACAGCGGCGAGAAACGCCATACAGTGGAGATATGGCGGTCAAGCGAATGGGACTTGTACTGGGTAAGCACGACCGTCTGCATGTAGCCGGAATTCACCAGATTGCTCAGCGGAAAATCAATCAGACGGAACACGCCGCCGAATGGGACGGCAGGCTTGGCCCTGTCCCTGGTCAATGGCATCAGACGGGTGCCCTCACCGCCTGCCAGCACGATGGAAAGAATCTTTGGGTTCTTCGCCATGGGAACTCCTCTCTGAGAGCGTCTTGCGACACCGTACGCACGGTCGGTCCGCTTCATCACGAAACCGCTTACGCACACTATGATTGCATAAATTCAGCAAATCGCAAGGAGTTTGCAGCGCGAGTCTTGAAAATTTCCAGTTCGTTTCAGCAACGTTTCACCATGCGTTCATGCGCGTCTCACGCATGATGGTCCACTCGACGCGTCGCATAGAAGGCGACCGCGCTTGATGCGGCGACATTGAGACTGTCCACGCCGTGGCTCATGGGAATCTTCACCGTAAGGTCGGCGCGGGAGATGGTGTGGTGCGACAGTCCATCTCCTTCGGTACCGAAAATCAACGCGAGCTTGTCAATATGGTCGCTTTCAGTCTCGGCGTTGTTGAGACGGCGGACCAATTCGGCCAAAGAAATGGAATCATCCTCAAGCGCCATCGCTACGGTGGTGAACCCCAGATCATGCAGTTCCCGCATGCCGGTGAACGGCCAATAATGCTTGTCGTCCCCTCCGATGCGCGTCCACGGCACTTGGAACACCGTGCCCATGGACACGCGTGCCGCGCGCCGGTACAACGGGTCGCCACAGGACGGAGTGACGAGCACCGCATCCACGTCGAGCGCCGCAGCCGAACGCATGAGAGCGCCCACATTCGTGTGGTCGACGATATTCTCCATGACCGCGACCCGGCGAGCGCCACGGCAGACCTCTTCGACGCTGGGCAGGGACCAGCGTTTCATCGCGGCAAGGGCTCCGCGATGCAGCCGGTAGCCGGTTAGACGTTTGAGCTGCTCAGGCGAAGCGACATACACGGGAATGCCATCGCCCCAACGTTTCTCGATGACATCGAACATGCCGCTCATGCCGTCGATCCACGACTCCTCGACCAGCAGGGAAATCGGCTCGCGTCCAGCGGCCAGGGCACGGTCTATCACTTTGGGCGATTCGGCGATGAACAATCCCTTGCTGGGCTCCAGCCTGTTGCGCAGCTGGATTTCCGTGAGATTCACATAAGCCGCCACACGCTCGTCGTCGATGGAGTCAAGATGAATGAACCGCATTGCCCGTATTCCGCCAATCTTTCGTCAGATACAAGAAAACCCCTTGTCTCCAAGGGGTTTATTCCGGTGTCCGGAGCGGGACTTGAACCCGCACGCCTGTATAAAATAGGCACTAGCACCTCAAGCTAGCGCGTCTACCATTCCGCCACCCGGACAGGTGCGTTGCTCAGCGGCAACGAATGAAAACTATAGCAGTTGAAATCCATGATGCAAATCCTGGCGTGTCGCGATAGGTCCGATATGGGTTATGTGGGGTTCCTGATAGGCTCGGAAGCTATGACTGATGCCCTTTTTCTGCTTGATACGGACCATGACGACGTACCGGTGAACAGCGACGAGCTCAACGCCGGATGGAGGCTGACGCTTCCCTCATCCGTACGCAGGCACGCCATCCAGGCCATGCGATTGAAGGACGGCGACGAACTGCAGCTTTCCGACGGCAGGGGATTGCGCATCCACGCCGTACTGCGCGACGCGCAGCAGGGAATCGCGGAAGTGCTGCGATTCGGCAAGGAGCCGCAGCCGGTCACCAGGCTCGCGCTGGTGCAGGCTCTCGCCAAAACCGGCCATGACGAGCAGGCGATCGATATGGCCACGCAGATCGGCGTCGATCAGGTGATTCCCTGGCAGGCCGACCGTTCCATCGCCAAATGGAAGGCAGGACGTACTGACAAAAAGTGGAGGCAGGTGCTGGAATCCGCCACCGAACAGTCGCGCAGATCGTGGACGCCCCAGCTGGACGATTGCGTGACCAGCAAGCAGGTGGTCGCCATCTGCAAGCGCGCATGCGTGCATGGCGACATGGTGATCGTGCTGCATCAAGATGCCACGAAGACCTGGGAACAACTGGAAACCGGTATCGCCAAACTGTCCGATACGTGTCTGAAGGACGGACGTCCGCGCACCATATATGTGCTCGTCGGTCCGGAAGGCGGCATCAGCGACGCCGAAGTCGAGGCGTTCACGAAAGCCGGCGCCGAAGTGTGCGTGCTGGGAAGCAACATCCTACGTGCGTCCACCGCCGGTCCGGTCGCGCTGTCATTGCTCGCGCGAGCATTGGGACGTTTCGTCTGATCCCGGCTCCATTGCGTGAAATTGCCGGAATCGCCCCGTTTCCTGCTGGTGTAGCATGGTAGCGAAGGTTTTTCCAATACCGATAAGGAGCGTTATGAGCGACAAGGATTGCCTGTTCTGCAAGATTATCGCAGGTGAGATTCCCAGCGAGAAGGTGTACGAGGACGATGCCACCTACGCCTTCAAGGACATCAATCCGAAAGCCAAGGTGCACGTACTGATCGTGCCGCGCAAGCACTACGCGAACGTCGCCGAACTCGCCAAAGAGGATCCGGCACAGCTCGCCCACATGGCCGAAGTGGCGCAGAAAATCGCCGACCAGGAGTTCCATGGCGCCTTCCGTCTGATCTTCAACACCGGAATCGACGCCGGACAGACCGTGTTCCACGTGCACGCCCACGTGCTTACCGGCGAAAAGCTCGACGAATAGTCCACATACTGCCTACCGCCAATACCGACATCGGAAGAGGTTCTGTGCCCACCACTACACGCACCATCGCGATACCCCAACAGCTTGATCCGGTGACCGTGCTCGGCCCTGTGGACGAGGTGCTTCGGGAAGTCGAACGTGCGTTCCCCGACCTGACCATCATCGTACGGGGCAACCGCATCGCCATCATGTCGCATTCCAGCAAATCCGAATCCCAAGCCGCCCAAGCCGAACAGGTGGTTGCCGATATCATCCAAGCCGCCTATACCGCGCCGATGGACGCCGATACCGTCCGTCGCATGCTCGACCAGAACGTGCTTAAAAATCCGGTCCGCGCCACACATCCCGGCCACGGCCGCGTGGTGGAGGAATTGCGCATGGCCGGCAGGCAACAGTCGCACGCGTCCCATCGTGAGGAAACCGCAGACAGGCGGCGTCCTCACGTGCCGGGCGTCATCACCTTCGCGCTCGGCAAACCGGTCCGTGCCAAAACCGCCGGACAGATAGCCTACGTCAACGCCATCGAATCGCACACCATCACCTTCGCCATCGGACCGGCAGGCACCGGCAAAACCTATCTTGCCGTAGCCAAAGCGGTACGTGCTTTCCAAGACAGGCAGGTCCGGCGCATCATACTGACCCGTCCCGCCGTCGAAGCAGGGGAGAACCTCGGCTTCCTGCCGGGCACGCTCAACGAAAAGGTCGACCCGTACCTGCGACCGCTGTACGACGCGCTGTCCGACATGCTCGGAGCGGACCAGCTCAAGCGATACATGGACGACGGCACCATCGAAGTGGCGCCGCTCGCCTACATGCGCGGCCGCACGCTCAACGACGCGTTCGTGATCCTCGACGAGGCCCAGAACACCACCGAACAGCAGATGAAGATGTTCCTGACCCGACTGGGATTCAACACCAAAATGGTCATCACCGGCGACGTGACCCAAGTGGATCTGACCGTGCCGAAATCAGGTCTGGCCACCATCGAACGCATCCTCGACGGCATCGACGACATCGCCTTCGCCCACCTGAAGCCCGAAGACGTGGTCCGCCACGCGCTCGTGGGCAAAATCGTCGCCGCCTACGACAGGCACACGGCCATAGCGGGAGACCACAGCAGAAGCGCGCGTGCCGCATCATCGCAACCATTCGACGACAAGAACAAGGAAAACGCATAAATGAGCGTTGAAGTGACGAACGAAACCGCCTGGCAGATCGACGGCAAAATCTTTTCCGACCTCGGCGTATGGGTCATGAGCCAGATGAGGGTCAGCACACAATCCGACCTGACCATCATGTTCGTGGACCCGGATCCCATCGCCCAACTGCACATGCGTTGGATGAACCTCGAAGGCCCCACCGACGTCATGAGCTTCCCAATGGACGAACTGCGCCCCGGAGACGGCGGAACCGAAATGGAAGGCGTGCTGGGCGACATCGTGCTATGCCCGTGGGTGGCCGCCCAGCAGGCGCTCGCGGCCGGCCACAGCACCATGGAGGAAATGATGCTGCTGACCATCCACGGCATCCTCCACCTGCTCGGATACGACCATGTCACACCCGAACAGGAACGGCAGATGTTCGGCTTGCAACGCCAGCTGCTATTGACGTTCTTCGCGCTTCGACAGGGAGCCGGCGCGCAGGCGACGCTTCCCGCCGGCACGCCGGATGCGCTCGCCGAATGGGACCGCGAACACGGGGCCGGCGGCAAAACGGCCAAATGACGGCATGATGCATCATCCGACGGTTTCGAAAGTGGGGGTTGACGAACCATGGAAACAACGACTATCACGATGATTGCGATTCTCGTCGTCATCGCATTGCTGCTGGTCTGGCTGTCGCTGTCGATGGCCGCGACGGAAGGCGCGGTGGGACGTGTCACGAGGGCAAGTCTGAACAACCTCATTCTTGAGATTCAGACGGATACGGAGGCGTCGCAATTCATACGCGACAAGAAGATCAAACGCATCCACAAGGTGCAGCGGCTGATCGCCGACCGCTACGCGACCGCCGGTTCATGCGCGTTCTTCCGCATCACCTGCAATGTGCTTGACGGTGTGTTGGTCGCCGCGATCGCGTCGTTGTGCGATGCGCCGTTATGGGCGGGACTGCTTGTCGGCTTCGTGTTCGCGCTGGTGGTCGCGGTGATTTCGCTGCTGGTCCGTCCACGTAGCGCGGGCGCCTCCAAACCGGTCGATCTGATGCTGAAGCATGCCGATGCGGCGTCGGTCGCGGTGGCTTTGACGCCATTCGCTAAAATCGGCGGACAGAAGGATGCGAAACGTCATTCGAATGATCTGTCGGACGATGAGGAGCTTGAAAAAATCCAACTCGAACAAGGGCGCGCCACCATAGATCGTCTGGTCGAGGCGAATGATTTCGACCCTGAGGTTTCCGAAATGCTGCGCAACGTATTGACGTTGTCCGAAACGTTGACGCGTGAGATCATGGTGCCGCGCACTGATATGATTTGCATCGAACGAGGGGAGACGCTGGAGAACATGCTGAAATTGTGCTCCCGTTCCGGATTCTCCCGTATACCGGTCATCGGCGATGATGTGGATGATCTGGTCGGCGTGGCATACCTGAAGGATGCCGTGCGCGCCACGGCGTTCAATCCCGCGGCGATATCCCGCGATGTCGAATCCATCGTCCGTGACCCGATGCTGGTGCCCGAATCCAAGCCGGTCGACGACCTGTTCCACCAGATGCAGCGCACCCGCCAGCATGTGGCTATCGTCGTGGATGAATACGGCGGCATCGCCGGCCTGGTCACCATCGAAGACACCATCGAACAGATCGTCGGCGAACTGGAGGACGAGCACGACCGTACCCAGCATGCCGATCCGGAACAAATCGGCGAGAACAAATGGAGCATGCCGGCACGCACGCCCATCGCCGACTTGGAGGAGATCTTCGAAATCGACATCGACGAGGACGACGTCGACACGGTATACGGTCTGCTCACCAAGCTGCTTGGCCGCGTGCCGATCGTCGGTTCGACGGCCGTCACCAGGGGCCTGCGCCTGACCGCGGTCGACTCCGCGGGACGCCGCAAGAAAGTGTCCACCATCGTGGTGGAACCGGCCCACGTCGAGGGCGTGGACGAAACTGAACAACACGAAGACCATACGAACGGTGCCGAAGAGGCATCCCATGACGACAAGGATTCCAAGGACAAGCATGACTGACGCAGATGTGACCGAACCGGCTTCCCAGCATTCCGACGCCGAAGCCCCCGTTCCATATCGTTCCGGCTTCGTCGCGGTGGTCGGACGTCCGAACGTCGGCAAATCGACGCTGATCAACGCGCTTATCGGCACGCAGATCGCCATCGCCTCATCCCGTCCGGAGACTACACGTAAGGCCATCCGCGGCATTCTGACCACAGACAACGCGCAGATCGTGCTGGTCGATACCCCCGGTATCCACCGTCCGCGTACGCTGCTCGGACAGCGGCTGAACGATGTCGTCGACGAATCGCTATCCGATGTCGACGCGATCGCCTTCCTGCTGCCCGCCGACCAGGAAATCGGCCCCGGCGACAAACGCATTCTGAGCAGGCTGCGTTCTGATTTCGCCGTCAAACGCGACGACGGCACATTCAAATGGAAGGTGCCGCTGATCGCCATCGTCACCAAAATCGACGAATTGGACCGAAGCGCTTTGATCGACAAGCTCATCGAAATCAACGAGTTCGCCGACTTCACCGACATTGTGCCGGTGAGCGCCCTCGAGCACGACAATCTCGCCGAAGTACGCAACGTGCTGGTGGAGAACATGCCCGAAGGACCGCAGATGTATCCGGCCGAGCAAATCACCGAAGAACGTCCGGAAGACACCATCGCCGAACTGATTCGAGGCGCGTTCCTGGAGGAATTGGATGACGAGCTGCCGCATTCGCTCGCCGTGGTGGTGGATTCCATCGAATATCCGGAAGACAACGACAGCGGCGAATCCTACGCGGGCAAGGCGCAGGTGATTGTGTCGATCTACGTGGAACGTGATTCGCAGAAGCCGATCATCATCGGACATAACGCGGAGCATCTGGTACGCGTCAAGAAGAAGCTGCGCACCGCGGTCAACCGCATCGTCGGGCAGAAGGCCAAGCTCGACCTGCATGTCAAGGTGGCCAAGGGATGGCAGTCGGATCCTAAGCAGCTTGAGAAGCTGGGCTTCTAAGCCGCTTAGGATCCGCTTCGCGGCGAAGCTGCTCACTTCGCCTACGGTCAGCCCACTGGGCTGCCCGTTTGACGGCTCAGCCAAGCAGCTTGAGAAGCTGGGCTTCTGATTTTTTCCGGGTGGGAACAATAAAGCCTGCCGCTGTTTATGCGGCAGGCTTTCTTATGCTCTAAGCTTGTTGGTGCTGGATGGTCACTTCTTCTTGGTGTACATTTGCGTGTTCAGCAGGGTGGCGTAACGCTTGATCACCTTCGGACGGATGACCTTCATGGAAGCGGTCATCAAACCGTTCTCCTGTGTGAACTCCTCCGGCAGGATGATGAACTTACGCACGGATTCGGCACGGGACACGCCCTCATTGGCCTGATCGACCCACTTCTGGACTTCGGCGCGGACGGCCGCGTTGCTGGAGGCCTCCTCCATCGACATATCTCGGTTGAGACCCTTGCTTTCCAGCCATGGACGCAACGCTTCCTCGTCAAGCGTGATCAGCGCGGAGATGAACGGACGCTTGTCGCCAAGCACCAACGCCTGAGAGACGAATTCGCAACGCTTGATGACATCCTCGATCGGGCCAGGGGAGACGTTCTTGCCGCCGGCGGTGATGATGAGATCCTTCTTGCGTCCGATGATGTACAGGAAGCCATCGTCGTCAATGCGGCCCAAGTCGCCGGTCTTGTACCAGCCATCCTCGGTAAAGGAATCCTCGGTGGCCTCGCCGTTCTTATGGTACTTCGGGAACACCGAAGCGCCCTTGACCTGAATCTCCCCATCCTCGGCGATACGCAGCTCGAAACCAGGGAACGCGATGCCGACGGAACCCTGATGATACGGCACGCCAAGCACGTTGAACGCGCACGGCGCGGTGGTTTCGGTCAATCCGTAGCCTTCGTAGACCGGCACGCCGGCACCACGGAAGAACGCCAACAACTCCGGATCAAGCGGCGCACCGCCCGCGACGATCCACTTGGCGCGTCCGCCGAGCACCTCACGCAGCGAGGCATAGACCACCGGATCGAACGCCGCGCGACGTGCCTTGGTAAGCGTTCCGGTCTTCCCCTTGGTGCTGACTTCCTTCATATAATTCTGCGCGGCGACCACGGCTGCGGCGAAAGCAACGCCCTTGGCGCCATGACCGGCCTTCTGGGAAGCAGCGTTGTACACCTTCTCCAGCACACGCGGAACAACGATCATGATGGTCGGCTTGGCCACCTGCAAATCGGCGGTCAATGTCTTGATGCCCTGCGCGATGTAGATATGCAGATTACTCGCCACACAGATGTAGTTGATGGCACGGGCGAAGGAATGCGCCTGAGGCAGGAACAGCAGGACGGTGTTCTTCTTGTCATGCAGCAGTTCCGGCATATAATCGGGCAGATTGAACGCGGTGGCGCAATAATGCTCATGCGTCATCTCCACGCCCTTCGGCGCGGCGGTCGAACCGGACGTGTACACAATGGAGCACAGATCGGTCTTCTGCACGGAATCGATTCGCGCATCGAGCGCCTCATCGCTCACACCGGAGCCATACGCCTTGATCTCGTCAAGACCACCGGTCTCGAAGCAGACGATGTGCTCCAAAGTCGGGCATTCGGTTTCGGCCCCGTCCGCCTTCGCCTTCATATCAGTGGTTTCCACGACCAGCAGACGCGCATCGGAATTGTTGACGATATTGCGGATCTGCTCGGCGGAATCGGTATCGTAAATCGTGGCGAGCACGCCGCCGCAGGCCATGACGGCCGCGTCGAACACATCCCAATCGTAGGAGGTGCGGCACATGAAAGCCACGCCATCGCCCTTCTTCAAACCATAATGCAGCAAGCCCTTCGCGACGGCGCGGATGTCGGCGAGCGTCTCATTTGCGGTCTTGGTGTGCCAATCGCCATCTTGCTTGAACGTGTACAATGGTTCGTCGCCCATACGAGCGGCGCGGTCGGCGTAGATATCGTAGATGGAGGTGCCTTCGTCTAGCGGCGGATTGCCCTCTGTCTTCGTGGTCAACAGTCCGGTTTCAGGGTCAAGGAACGTGGTGGACGGGTATCCCGGTCCCCATTCAGCGGTGTGCGGCAGCTCGATATGGCCATCGGGGGAGAGGATGCTGTTCGGGTCGTTGTAATCCGGTGTATTGCCGGAATCGTCGCTGACCGGGTGCACGAAATCGTTGCCCAAGCGCAACGCCTTCCTTGCGAGATTAGTGGCCTGCTTGTTCAACGAGGTGATGATGGACACGTGACTCTCCTACGTATATAAACGGTATCTAAAGAAGGAATGATAGCCCGTCGCGCGCGACACGTCACCTTACGGTAGCGTAAGGTGACAGGCCATCAGGGAAACGGGCGGCGCATGCCGGATACAGCCCGTGATTCGAAAGATGAACGATTGCGGCCGCGATGTTGCCGTGTACGTTACACTTGGGCGCTGTATCTGTTCATTAGATTTCTTTAACGAGGAAGAAAGGGCACCTATGGCTGAAAAAGCTGAAGCCACCGTGGTCTTCGGAGTTCTCAACGAGACTTCCGAACACGAGTCCCGTGTTGCTCTGACACCGGATATCGTAACGAGGTTGCGTAAATCAGGTGTTACATGTCTGATTGAGTCCGGTGCGGGCGTCGCATCGCACTACGTTGATGAAGATTATACGAAGGCGGGCGCGCAGGTCGTCTCCGCCGACGATGTGATCGCACGCGCCGACGCGCTGGGTTTTGTGGATCGTCCAAGCAATGAGCTGCTCGCCCGCGTCAAGCAGGGCACATGGATCATTGGCATGTTGGGATCGTTCACCGATGCCGATTACGTCGCCGCGATCGAGAAGGCCGGTCTGGTCGGCGTCGCCATGGAAAAGCTGCCGCGTCAGCTGAGCTCCGCGCAGTCCATGGACGAAATGACGTCGCAGAACTCCGTGATGGGCTACAAGGCCGCCATCGTGGCAGCCAACGCGTACGGTTCCTTCCTGCCGATGATGACCACCGCCGCTGGCACCATCCGCCCGGCCAAGGTGCTTATTCTGGGCGCCGGTATCGCCGGCCTGCAGGCCATCGGCACCGCCAAGCGTCTCGGCGCCGTCGTCACCGCGTACGACGTGCGTCCGGCATCCAAGGGCGAAGTCGAATCCTTGGGCGCCAAGTTCCTCGACCTTGGTCTTGACTTCTCCAAGGGCCAGGGCGAAGGCGGCTACGCACGCGCGCTGAGCGCCGAAGAGCAGGCCCAGCAACAGGCCGCGGTCGATCAGAAGGCCGCCGGCTTCGACATCGTCATCACCACCGCCAAAGTGCCGGGACGCAAGCCTCCGGTCCTTCTGACCAAGGCCGGTGTGGCCGGTCTGCATCGTGGCGCCGTCATCGTCGATTGCGCGGCAAGCGACCTTGGCGGCAACGTCGAAGGCTCCTCCGTCGGCACCCAGGTCACCGACAACGGCGTGACCATCATCGGCGCCCCGTATCTGGCCAGCGGCGTGTCCACCACCGCATCCAACCTGCTGAGCCGCAACGTGGCCGACGTGCTGGCGCATTTCGTGCGTGACGGCAAGCTCGCCATCGACCTGAACGAAGAGCTCGACAACGCCATGGTCGTGGCCGGCCGCGGCGAGGAAGCCAAGAAGGAAGAGGAGTAAAGCAATGGATATCGTCGTTGCGATCACACTGTTCGTCCTCGCGCTGCTCATCGGCGTCGAGGTCATCGGCAAGGTGCCCGCCACCCTGCACACCCCGCTGATGTCGGGCGCCAACTCCATCCACGGCATCGTCATCGCGGGCGTCGTCATCGTCGCCGCGCACGCCACCAGTCCGCTCGCCTGGGTGTTCATCTTCCTGGCCGCCGTGCTGGGCACGATGAACGTCGTCGGCGGCTACGTCGTCACCGACCGCATGCTGGAGATGTTCAAGTCCGACAAGGGCAAGAAGAAGGAAGAGGAGGCCAAGTAAATGGGTACCCTGGCCGAAATGCTGAGCACGCCGCTCGGCGTCATCGAATGGTTCGTCTATCTGCTGGCCGCAGTGATGTTCGTCATCGGCCTGCACCTGATGAACTCCCCGAAGACCGCCCGCAAGGGCAACATGGTCTCCGCCATCGGCATGGTGTTCGCCGTGGCCATGGCCTTCATCGTGCTATTCGCAGGTGAGGCCTCCAACGGTTTCAAGCATGGCGTCGCAGTCATCGTGCTGATTGTCGGCATCGTCATCGGCGCCGTGGCGGGCGTGGTCTCCGCCAAGAAGGTCAAGATGACCGACATGCCGCAGCTGGTCTCCGTGTTCAACACCGTGGGCGGTGGCGCCGCCGCGCTCGTGGCATTGAACGACATCCTGACCTCCGCCGAAACCCCATCCATCGTGGTGCTCATCACCGCGGGTCTGGGCATCATGATCGGCTCCGTCACCTTCTCCGGCTCGCTGATCGCAGCCGGCAAGCTGCAGGGCATCAAGTGGGTCAAGAAGCTGAGCCTGCCGGGCAAGGGTTTCTGGAACATCCTGTTCGTCGTGCTCACCATCGTGTCCTTCGTGATGTTGTGCGTGCAGCCGAACCAGCGTCTGCTCTGGTCGATCCTGACCACCGTGTTCGCCCTGTGCTACGGCCTCGTGTTCGTCATCCCGATCGGCGGCGCTGATATGCCGGTCGTCATCTCCGTGTTGAACGCCTGCACCGGCACCGCAGTGGCCATGTCCGGTCTGGCCATCAACAACATCGCCCTGATCGTGGCCGGCGCGCTCGTCGGTGCGGCGGGCGTGACCCTGTCCATCGCCATGTCCAAGGCTATGAACCGTCCGCTGCTGTCCGTCTTGGCTGGTGGCTTCGGCGGCTCCAATTCTGCGGCGGGCGCCGGAGAGGGGCTGGAGGGCACCATGAAGGAAACCTCCGCCGACGATCTGGCCGTCCAGCTCGTCTACGCAGAGAAGGTCATCTTCGTGCCGGGCTTCGGTCTGGCCCAGGCCCAGGCCCAGCGTGAGCTCGCTGACCTTGGCACCCTGCTCAAGGACCATGGTGTCGAAGTCTCCTACGCCATCCATCCGGTGGCAGGCCGTATGCCTGGCCATATGAACGTGCTACTCGCCGAGGCCAACGTCCCGTATGAGGAGCTCGTCGACCTGGATGACATCAATCCGCAGTTCCCGCAGGCCAACGTGGCTCTGGTGGTCGGCGCCAACGACGTGACCAATCCGGCCGCCCGCAAGCCGGGCACCCCGGTTTCCGGCATGCCGATTCTCGACGTCGACAAGGCGCAGAACGTGGTGGTCATGAAGCGTGGCCGTGGCACCGGTTATGCCGGCATCCAGAACGAGCTGTACTTCGAAGACAACACGCAGATGCTGTTTGGTGACGCCAAGGCGAGTCTGCAGGCCGTCATCGCAGCGGTCAAGGAACTCATCAACTGACGGACCGGCTCGTCGCCTACGCGAAGATCAGGCCCTTCCTCTTTTTGGAGGAAGGGCCTTTTGTTATTGCGCAAGTTGTCCACAGACAGGTATGGGGGTGTGGATAGGTGGAAATTGTCCACTTATTCACTTTTTTCAAAGGATTGTGACGGAGAGGTGGACGGATATGCGACAGTAGGTGCATCTCTACGACGAAGGAGTTGCATATGACAGTTGCCGTGGCCACGCCATTCAATATGGACGAACAGGCTTTCCTGCAAACGATGGATCGGCTGATCGAGCGCTTCGACCGGTACAGCTCGGGGCGTTGTTTCGCGGACCTTGATCGGATACGTCTCGAACACGATATGGAAGGTCCGCTTTCCCTGTTCGATGACGTGGTGCACGAGCTTGCGGATGACTTGTTCGGCGGCACGTCATGGCCGGTGAACCTCGACATGGATATGATCATATTGGATCGGTTCCAAATAGGCTATGATGCCGAATTCTTGACCGGATGCCGCAATGTGGTTCGTAAATACGGCATGAGCGCATGGCTGTATGAAATGATTAATGATGCTTCCGTCGCGGTGGCGACGCATCGGCCGAGCAACAGGATGCCGTTCCAGCTTGGTCTGTTCGATACACGTGAGGTGTTCCGAAGGAAAAAGACCAAGGGGAAGAAGAGCGGAGGCGGAAGGAGGAAACGGCTCGAATGCATGATGGAATACCTGCGACAGACCTACCGTCTGGCCGCATACACTCTGTTGCGATGGGGAGGGGGCGAGCCTAGGGCCGCTGATGCGGCGCTGATGGTTCTCGCTTATGGGGGATTGGGTATGTGTATGCTCCGCGATGATCCGAAAGTGGTCGAATTGGGATGTGATCCCGATTTCCGATACAGGCATGTATGCGCCCAGTTGCAGGATATGCGGATCAAGGCGGATCTGGAATATGCCTGTTCTGTGGATCTGAGCGTCACCAGCTCATTGGAATATCCGGCTTGCCTCGATGCCAGATATCTGTATGACGCCGAACACATTGTGGAGGCATATCGGAATCTGTGGGATGAGAACACTAAGCCCGTCGCCCAACTACTGGCCGAGATCGAGGACAATGGCGTATATGAAGTGGAGGATATATGGAAAGACCCGCTCTATCTGCATGACCTTGCCATCTCCCTTATGGGGCCGTCGGCTTCGGGTCTTCTCCAGGAAGGCTTCAGACTGCGTGATCGAACCATGTTCGAGAATGGTGTCAAAGAACTTGACAGCCAGGCACGCAATGTGAGGAAGGCTGGTCTGCTGCTTACCCTTGCCGGATATATCTTTTTCGCCGAACCGGAGGATCGCATGGATGCGATGCTCGCTTCGCACAAGGATCGCAAACGCATGTTGGACAACTATGAAAAGCTTGGCGAAATGGCCGCGACCATCGCCTTGTACCGTCTTCCTCGGGATCGTGAATCGCTTCGGGCAGTGCGGGCCCTGCTCATGCATGAGACGGGCGTGTACGCGGACAAGATGGGAGAGCTCATGGGTCTCGCCGACGAGCCGGACGGGGAAGACGAAGCCACCGCTCCGGTCATGGGGTGAAAGACGGTTTTCCGCATATTGGACATGACAATGCTTTGGGATTGACTCTACAACCATTGTAAGGTTTAGCCTTCCTGCTGGAAGACATAGGCCGAAACGGGAGGATAAGAGACAACCCATGGGAAAGAACCTGACAACGGGAAGCGTGTTCAGAACGATCGTCACCTTCGCGTTGCCGTATCTGCTGTCGTATTTCCTGCAGACGCTGTACGGCATGGCCGATCTGTTCATCGCCGGACAGTTCATCGGCATCGACGGCATCACCGCGGTGGCGAACGGCAGCCAGGTGCTGTACATGCTCACCGTGGTCATCGTGGGTCTTGCCATGGGCGCGACCGTCACCATCGGCCGTGCGGTCGGCGCGAACAGGCTCGACCGTGCGGCCAAGGCCATCGGCAACGTCATCACGCTGTTCGCAGGAATCGCGTTGGCGCTGACGGTCGTTCTGCTGTTGAACGTGCACAACATCATCTCGCTGATCGGCGTGCCAGTCGAAGCCGTCGAGGGAACCGCGCAGTATCTGACCATCTGCTATATCGGCATCCCGTTCATCGTCGCGTACAACATTATCAGCTCGGTGTTCCGTGGGATGGGCGATTCGAAAAGCCCCATGTATTTCATTGCGGTTGCATGCTTCTGCAACATCGTGTTCGACTACCTGTTTATGGGCTGGCTGCGTCTTGGTCCCTCGGGCGCGGCATTGGGCACCACACTGGCGCAGGCCATCAGTGTGACCGTGACATTGGTGGCGATTCGCCGCCGGCGTACGGGCATCAGACTGAAGTTCGGCGATCTTCGCCCCGATAGGGCCATGCTCCGCGGCATTCTCGGCATCGGAGTGCCGACGGCGGTTCAGGACGGCTGCATCCAGATCGCCTTCATCATCATCACGGTCATCGCCAACTACCGTGGCCTGAACGATGCGGCAGCTGTCGGCGTCGTCGAAAAGGTGATCAGCGCGTTGTTCCTGGTACCGTCGTCCATGCTGGCCACGGTATCCGCCGTCTCGGCGCAGAACATCGGTGCCGGCAGGATGGAGCGAGCGACGAAGACACTGCGATACGCCACCGCGATCACCGTCGTCTACGGCATCGTCATATCGATTGTGGTGGAACTGACGGCGGGCTCCATCGTCGGCCTGTTCACCACCGATGCGACGGTAATCCTGCTGGGAACACAGTACATCCGCAGCTACATCGTCGACAGCATCTTCGCGGGCATCCACTTCTGCTTCAGCGGCTTCTTCGCCGCATGCGGGCGCTCCTATATCGGATTCATCCACAATATCGTGGCCATCACCCTGGTCCGTGTGCCCGGGGCGTATCTGGCATCCAAGCTGTTCCCGAACACCTTGTTCCCCATGGGCGTCGCCGCGCCCGCCGGATCGCTGCTTTCCGTGCTGATCTGTCTTGGCTTCTACGCGTGGCTCAAGCGTCACGGCGTAATTTCGGAGAAGGCGCGTGCATGACGGCGAGTGAGCGAAGTGGAGGGCGCGACGCTTTGCCGGGTGACGGCAGACTGTTCCGTATAGGCAAGGTTGCAGATATGTTCAATGTGTCGCTGGGCACGCTTCGGCATTATGAGCGTTGCGGCTTGCTGGAACCCGAATATATCGACCCGCGCACCGGGTACCGGTATTACGGTGCCAAGCAGTTCGAGGTGCTGAACACAATCCGGTACCTGCGTGTGCTGGATATGCCGTTGACGCAGATAGCCGAGTTCCTGCACAATCGCGACGTGCATGTCATCGAGGACAAGCTTGTTGCACAGAAAGCCCTGATCGAGCGCAAACAGCATGAGCTGGAAATGGTCCAGCGGAAGATCGACCATCGCTTGGAGCGGCTGCGGGACGCTGAGCAGTCCGAATTCGACGTGATACGTGTTGTGCGGCAACCCGCCTGCAGGATCGTCTGGATCAGGGATTCACCGAAGGTCGACTCGTATCTCGGCCTGGAATATTCGATCCGCAAGCTGGAGCAGCATCAGAAGGATTCGCTGGTCTTCCTCGGCAAGGTCGGCGTCGGCATTGACAAGGAATCGTTGGAACAGGGCGGATATGCCGATTACGGGTTGGTGTTCCTATTGCTTGACGACGAGGACGAATATGAGGGCGACACCGTGGCATTGCCGGAGACCGATTGCGTGCGCATCCGGTTCCGGGGGAGTCATGGCGATGCCCCCGACCGGTATCGCGAGCTGATATGGTACACCGCAGAGCAGGGTCTCGACATCACCGGGTTCTCACGTGAGATCGCGTTGATCGATGAAGGGTTGACATCGGATCCCGCCCAGTTCGTGACCGAGATCTGCATCCCGGTGCGCTAGCCACTTTCCGGCGACGTGTGGCGCTACTTGGCTTTCTCCTTCAGAGTCGGCGCAAGGGTGCCGGCCAGCGCGCGCTCGCCCGGCCTGGCCAATGGGCCGACCAGTTCATGCGCCGTGTACGGCTCCTCAAGATAGGCGATGTCGGATTCGCTGAGTTTTACTCCAAGTGCTTCGATGACATCATCCACGCGCTCCGTCTTCGAGCAGCCGACGATCGGTGCCGTGACGTCCTTGGCCCAATGCCAGGCGAGGGCGATCCGCGCCATCGGCACGCCGAGCCGTTCCGCGAGCCCGTGCACGCGTTCGATGATCGGCATATCCTGCGCACGTGCCTGATCGTACTTGTTGCGCATGGTGCCGTCGGTGGTGCCGCGTTTGGAATCGGAATCCCAGGACGGATGGGTCAGATGGCCGGACGCCATGGGGAGTATGGGGTGAGCGCCATGTTGTACTGACGGCTGTTCGGTGGCGTCGGCATCGATGGTCCACTGATGGAATTACGGGGAGGTCTTGCCGAAACTCATACCGCCAAGGCAGACCTTGGAAACTTGGATGCCGGACCATCCCAGTGGGGCGTAGCTCATGTCAGTCATACTGAAGCTCTTCTGCCGTTGATGTTCGGAAGGTCAGCATATCCCGTTTCGATTGGCAGAACCAATACCTCGCATGAATGGTTTGATATGCAATCGACGCATGGAACGATATACCATACTCACATTGGACATTCTTTTTCGCCGGGCGTTGAATAGGGAACGGTACAGAGCATAAATGAAAGGACGGGTCGACAATGGAAAATCCGAGCGCATTCCCGATGGGAGAACCGAACGACGGCTTCGCGCAGTACTTCGTGGGACAGAGCTACCTTGCTCCGGTGCTCGAGACTCCGCAGATTGCCATCCATAACGTGACCTTCGAGCCGGGTTGCCGCAACAACTGGCACATCCATCACAACGCGGCGCAGGTACTCATCGCGGTCGGCGGTTGCGGCTACTACCAGATCGAGGGACAGGAGCCAAAGGAGCTCAAGGCCGGGCAGGCCGTCTGCATCCCCGCGGATACGAAGCACTGGCATGGCGCCGCCCCCGGCGAATCATGCTCGCATCTAGCCTTCATGGTCCCTGCGGGCGATCCGGCATCCATGAGCAACGAATGGCTCGAGCCGGTGGATGCCGAAGCCTACGGCAAACTTGCCTGAGGTCTGTTGTTCTTATATGGAGGGCCATCCTGCAAAAGTGGGATGGCCCTTTTTGTTGTTCAGGGCGATAACGGTTTGAAGCCTTGCGGCGAGTGGCGTCATGCGAGGAAATCCGCAAGCAGATTGCACAAGTAGCTTGTGTAAGTGCTATGGTGGCCAGCTGGAGGCAATCGAAATGGATACGAAAGACGAATATTCGACATCGGATGTCGCCATGGAATTGGCGATTGCGGTCAGCAGGCTGCAAGCTCGGATGAAGCATGAGGCCGGCATCGCGGAACGGGGCATCACCGCTTCGCAGCTTGCCATGTTGAAGCGGCTGGATACCGAGGGAGAACTGTCGGTATCGACTTTGGCCGCGTACGAACACGTATCGCAACAGGCCATCACCCAGCGTCTTGAACTACTGAGGTCCACAGGGTATGTCACACAGCATGCCGATTCGAAAGATCGTCGTCGTCGACTGGTCGGCTTGACCGATGAAGGACATGCGTTCCTCGCCCACGTAACCGCTAGCCAAACAACTTGGCTGGCGCATGCCATCGAATATGCATTGGATGACGGCGAGCGCGGGGACCTCGCCGCTGCGACCACATTGATCGAACGCATCGCCGCCACGGAATCGCTGCCGACGGGAGGCGACACGCGATGAAGACGGCTGATAAGACAAGAGAAACTCCCGCGTTTCCCAAGACCTTCATCATGGCGATGATATTTGGGGTCGGTCTCAACCCTGTCAACAGCACGCTTATCTCGACGGCGCTCGCACCGATTTCACATGATTTGCGGATTGATGCCGGAAGGGCGACCCTGCTGATATCTGCGCTGTACCTGACATGTGCCATCGCGCAGCCGACGGCGGGCAAGCTTTCTGAGATCATTGGTCCTCGCTCGGTGTTCATGGCCGGTGCGGCATTGGTCATGATTGGAGGACTACTGGGTGGTTTCGCCCCGAATCTCGGCGTGCTGCTGACGTCGCGTGTGCTTATTGGTGCGGGCACATCCTGTGGCTATCCTGCTGCCATGCTGCTGGTTCGCAGACGGGCTGATCGCATGGGATTGGCGGAACCGCCTTCGTTGGTCCTTTCCATTCTCGCTATGGTGGGACTGGTGCTCATCGCTGTCGGTCCACCGTTGGGCGGCCTGTTGGTCACCTTTTTGGGATGGCGCTCCACCTTCTTCGTCAACGTGTTGGTCGGCATCATCACGATTGTGCTGGGATTGGCAAGCATCGAGCCCGATGCGAAGCATGAACATCGCATGACCGTATCCTTCTTCATCGCGCATCTCGATGTCATGGGTCTGTTGCTATTCTCCATCACAATCAGCGCGCTGCTGATTGTTCTTATGAGTTTGCCTACTTTCGACAAGGTGTCCGGTTGCGTCACTGTCATCGCTTTGTTGGCTTTTGTCGCGTGGGAGTTGCATGCGGCAACGCCTTTCGTCGATGTGCGTTCACTCGCGGCGGATAATGCGATGACGTTGAATTTTCTGCGTGCGATGCTCACCATGCTTGGCGCTTATGTGGTCATGTACGCCTTGCCCCAGTGGTTGGAGGATGCCTGCCATATGAACGCCGGTGTTTCCGGCATGTTCATCATTCCGATGGGGGTGGTGGCGACAGTGGCTTCGTTATCCATCGCGAAGAAGCCGATAGTGCGCCTGCCGTTGATGGTGTGCTGTTCGGCGATGGTGGCGGTGGGCATGTTGTTGGCTTGCACGTCATCCGCTGGCATGGTCGTATTGCCGTTGACCGCCTCCGCTGTCGCGGGACTGGTGTTGGGACTCAGCATGTCGACCAGTCAGACCGTGCTATATCGCCGAGCGGCATCCGAGCATATTGGCACGTCGTCTGGTCTGCTGCGCACGTCCATCTATATCGGGTCTATCGGTGCGTCCTCATTGAGTGGCGTGTTCTTCGGTGAGACGGTCACTGATGGAGGGCTCCACGGCATTGGCATCACAGTTGCGGTTTTGGGGGTCGCCGCGCTATTGGCGACGGTTATGGATCGTACGTTGCGGTAGTCCGGGGAAGTTGTCCGCATCGTGAATGATGGTACGGACGGCCTCGCGTGCCGGATATACTGGACTGCGGTGATGGGACTCGCCTGAAGCCGTTACAGGCTTCGAACCGCAAACCCGCTGATGGTTCCTACGACATAGGGTGTGCTGTACCTTATGGCTTTCAGCGGTTGTGGCATCGCCATTCTTCCATGTCTGTCATATTGGTTCGGCACCTCGCTGGAAAGAAGATACATGGCACGACAACATATCATTCGAGTCGATCTCATATGCGTGGTGTTCCTTGGGGGATGCATCGGAACCGCATTACGCTACGCTTGTTCGGTCATTCCCGACTGCGGCGCATTCCATATCGGCACATTCGCGGCGAATATGGCCGCCTGCTTCGTATACGCGGCGCTTTCGGCATGGCTGGGAGGAACCCGCAGAACCGTGGGACGCGCGAAGGAATATGTGAACCGTGGATGTGGCATGGGCATGTGTGGAGGATTGTCCACCATGTCCACTCTCGCCCTCGAGGAATTCACTATGCTGCATGACGGCAAAGCCATGGATTGTGCGGCGTATTGTTGCACGACCTTCATCGTGGGCTGTCTGCTGGCATACGTTGGCGCGCATGTCGGGCTGCGGTTTGCCGGTACTGAGCATAACGATGGTGATCGCCATGCCATGGGCAAGGAGGCGGACTGATGAATAATGCGGTCATCGCCGTATCGGTGTGCCTGTGTGGTGGTCTCGGCGCCGCCGCAAGGTATGTTTGTGATTCCGTTATCAAAGCTTCTTGGCATAAGGCATTTCCTTTGTCGACCTTTGTGATCAACAGTATTGCCGGATTCCTGGCAGGCGTGATTGCAGGTCTGTACTCACGCCGGTTTCTGTCGGATCCCGCGCATGTGATGTTGGCGACCGGCTTCCTTGGTGGATTCTCCACATTCTCCACCATGATGAACGAATCCGTGACGTTGTTGCGCGGTGGGCGGATCACCGTGTTCGTGGGATATGTGCTGACGTCGGTGGTGGTTCCTGTGATGGCCGCGGCATTGGGATATTGCCTTGTCGTCTGAGACTGGAGCGAGGACGTTGACTCGGGGCGTCGTTTCATTGTCTCTGGGTATGGATGGTTTATGGATTACCGCGACGCGGATTGGATAGTTTTCCATGAAAACGAGGAAAAACTATTGTCTTTTCCGTGTTTCCTCGATACATTGGTGGCTGGCCGCCCATGACAATCGAAAGGACTGACCATGACGCAGCAGGGCATGTCGACCAAGTCGAGGCATCTGACCATTCCCGATCTCATCACGATAGGTGTGTTCACTGCCTTGTATTTCGTGCTGGTCGCCGTGGCCACGCTGTTCAGTTCCGTGGCTTTGATGGGATTCGGCATGATTCTTCTGCCTGCGGTCGCCGCATTGATCTGTGGTTGCGTATATATGCTCCTGGTTGCCAAGGTCGGAAAATTCGGCGCGATTAGCGTGATGGGCATCGTCGTCGGATTGTTCTTGTTCGTATCCGGACATTTCATCCTTTCCCTTGCTGCGAGCATCGTGTTTCCGGTCATCGCTGATGCCATCGCTCGCGCCGGGGACTATCGGAGCAAGACAGGTATCCTGGCGAGTTATGTCGTGTTCTGCTATGGGCTGACCGGTCCGATTCTGCCGTTGTGGTTCATGAAGGATGCCTATGTGGCCAGTCTGCAGGCCCGTGGCAAGGACTCGTCCTATATCGATGGTGTGTTCGCACATGTCAATACCGGCACGTTTTTCATTGCCATGATAGTGGTACTGGTATGTGCGTTGCTCGGAGGCTGGTTTGGGCAGCGTATGCTGAAGAAGCATTTTGCGAAGACCGGCATCATCTGATGGCCCTGGACCCAAGAACCAAACTGTACCTAGTGGCATTGGCCAACCTGTTGCTGTTCTTCCATGTCGACGTGGTTGTGGAGTCGCTTACAGTATTGCTGCTTCTTCTGCCACTGCTCGGCGCGGGACGATGGGCGGCTGCGGTACGCTTCGGTTGCATCTATGTATTGCTACTAGTGGGGACTTGGGCATCGACGCTTGACGATGGCGGCAGCTGGTTGCATATGCTTGGTTTGCTTTGTGTCGGCATCCGGATGATGATGCCTTGTCTGATTGCCGGCATATACGCATTCACCACGACTACGGCCAGTCAATTCGTGTGTGCCCTGCGGCGCATGCGCATTCCGGAGACGATTGTGATTCCATGTGTGGTGTGCATCCGGTTCTTCCCGACAATCCATGACGATTACCATCAGATTCGTGACGCGATGGCATTACGTGGCATCGCCCAGGGGACATTCGCCCTGCTCCGTCATCCGGCTCAGTCTTTGGAATACATCCTGATGCCGTTGTTGATGAACGCTACGGGGGTCGCCCAGGATTTGTCCGTAGCCGCACTGACCAAAGGAATCGGCATTCGCGGGCCTCATACATGTCATACCGAAATCCGCATGCATGGCATTGATTGGGCATGGATGGTCATCTGCACGGTTCCTCTGGCATTGGGCATTGGAGGAGCATGGTGAGTATCGGAAGTGATATCAATCGGATAGTCGCATGGACGCAACGGTGCTCATTCGCATATCATGCTGATGAAGCTGCTGAGGTCGATGCGCTGAATGACATCAGCTGTGCCATACCGCAAGGCGAGATTGCCATCTTATGTGGACAAAGCGGCTGTGGCAAAACCACGTACACACGTTTGCTCAATGGTCTGATACCTGGTTTCTATTCCGGCGATTTGCAGGGCATCCATATGACGTGCGGAATCCGCGCCGGATTGGCTCCTGTGGAAAGCTATGTGGGACAGGTGGGCAGCGTATTCCAGAATCCGAAGACGCAGTATTTCAATGCTGATTCCACCGATGAGCTGGCATTCCCCTGCGAGAATACGGGCATGTCTCCCGCGCGGATTCGGCAACGCGTGCATGATGTCGCGGAGCAGTTTCACATCAGGCATCTATTAGGTCGTAGGATCATGACGCTTTCAGGTGGCCAGAAGCAACAGCTTGCTGTCGCGGCATCGACCATGCTGGCTCCTGGACTCATCGTTATGGATGAGCCGACAAGTAATTTAGATATGGTGGCGATTCGCAGGCTGCATGACATGGTCTCCCGATTGAGAGCTGATGGAATGACCATCGTCATTGCCGAACACCGTCTTGCATGGTGCGCGGATTTAGCGGACCGTTTCATAGTGTTCGATCACGGTACGATTCTCGGTGAATATGAGGCGTCCGATTTTCTGGCGATGTCCGAACAGCGCGTCGCGGCATTAGGATTGCGCGCCCTCGATGACAGACCATACAGGCTTGCCGTGCATCGTAAACTCCAACATGGAGGCATTGCGCCCGACGAGGACAAGCGACAGGTCGTCATTGGTGTGCGCGGCCTGAGTGTAGGCCATACAAAGCGGGGACTTCTAGGCCGCAAGACACCCGTATTCGCACGTGATATTCCCGATTTCGACATTCACGAGGGTGAGATTCTTGGCCTTATGGGGTCGAACGGGGTTGGCAAAAGCACTTTGGCACGTACGCTATGCGGTCTTGCCGCTCCGTTGAACGGCATGGTGCTATTGAATGGGACGAAAGCGAGCCGCGGCGCTTTGACTCGTGCCGGATTTCTCGTCATGCAGGACGTCAATTACCAGCTCTTCTCCGATAGTGTTCGGGAAGAGGCATTACTGGGACTTGATGGGATGGATGACGCTGTGCGTGACCGATGCGATGCTGTGCTACGAGACCTCGACCTATTGGATTCCGCGCAGCGCCACCCGATGAGTTTATCCGGCGGTCAAAAGCAGAGGCTGGCTATAGCCTGCGCTTTGATGAGCGATAAGCGATTCATTGTTTTGGACGAACCGACCAGCGGACTGGACCGGTTGCATATGACCCAAGTCGGCGGACTTCTGCGAAAGCTCGCGGACCGTGGCAAAGCGGTGTTGGTCGTAACACATGATTATGAGCTTGCAGCGCTATGGTGCGACCGCATCATAGCGCTGGAAGACGAACTGCATAACGAACAGGGAGAAGAAGAGGATCGTCTGGCATGGACTTCAATGTGAACGATTGGCTGGGAGACTGGATTAGCTTCGAACATTTGATCAACAATCATGACCCGAACCTTGACCGGGCTTGGAAGGATTCGACGAAAGCCATGCGATCCAAGCCGCTGTTCGCGATCATGATGCTCGGCGATGCGCGACGCTTCTGGGCAAAAGCCTGCAAAACCTCGGGCAAGGAGTGGCGATTCCGCATTGGTGGATGGCATATCGAGCAGCCGTCCGCAGTTGGCGACGATGATGCTGTCGCAGGCTTTAACCTGACTTGGCTGGACGAAAAACGCACCCCCATCACAACACATGAATATCGGCTCGATCATGTGCACGACAAGGGGCTGGAAGGCAAACCCTGCTATGTGTTCCACGCTAGCGATGCCGGTGCCTCCGATCCCTTCGCCGTACTCATCGCGATGGAGCCCATGCCTGAACGCTCCGTGCTCAGACACGGGGGACTGCTCAGTCATCTGCATTTTCAATATGCCTCTGATGAAGGCGAACTCATCAAAGGTACTGGCAAACAAGCCACGCTCCGCCATCGCATGTGGTATCCCACCATGTGCGCCGCTGAAGGGACGTTACTTGATCAATGCAACATCGTACGTGCGCTGCATCATCTTCAAGCATGGCGGGAACTGCCTGTCCCATCATCAGACTGACTGCAGATGCCCGAAGATGGGACAATATCAGCATTGCGACGATTGTAGGTATCGTCCAGTGACGCTTTCCGGACATGCGGCGATCCGAGAAGGCGCTCCCTCGCATACTACGCGTCCGCCTGCTTCACCGCCGCCCGGTCCCATATCCACCACATAGTCCGCATTGGCAATCACGTCCAAATCATGTTCGATGACGACCACCGTCGCGCCATTCGCTACAAGTTCATCAAACACGTGCAGCAGCACGCGAACATCAAGCGGATGCAAGCCGATTGTCGGCTCATCGAACACGAATACCGCATCATGCTGTTTCCGCCCCATCTCGCTGGCCAATTTCAAACGCTGGGCCTCACCGCCCGACAGCGCGGGAGTTGGCTCGCCCAACGCAAGATAGCCCAAACCCAATTCATGCAACGTGGCAAGCTTCGTTTGGATCGGTTTGACATCTCGTAAGACAGGCATGGCATCGTCGACGGTCATTGTCATTAACTGCGGCATCGAATACGCCACTCCGTCGGTGCAGGGGAGCTTCAGCTCGGCGATTGCATCGGAATACCGCGAGCCATGGCATGCCGGGCATTCGATATCGACGTCAGGCAGGAACTGCACGTCGAGCGAAATCGATCCCGTGCCGTCGCACGTCGCGCAACGCAGCTTGCCAGTGTTATAGGAGAATGCCCCCGCTTTCAGACCGATGGTCCGCGCAGCATCTGTTTTTGCGAACGCGCGTCGAAGATCGTCATGGACGCCGCAATATGTAGCGACGGTGGAACGTATGTTCGCGCCGATAGGCGTGGCATCGATAAGATGTGCCTTGGACACACCGTCCGCCTCGAGGCGCCGCACCTGCGTCGGCTGCGGCGACCTGTCGATCCGCGACTGCAAAGCGGGCATCAACATCTCCAGTACCATCGTCGTCTTGCCGGAACCGGATACCCCTGTTACGGCGGTCAGCCGTCCACGGGGAATATCTACCGATAACGGGCCGACGGTATGCAGACGGTCGGTTTCCATATGAATTCGTCCTGCGGAGAAGATTTCATGGGCGTCAATGTTGTCACGCACACGGTCATGAACGTTGCCACCCTGGGCAAGGAACGGCGCGATGCGCGATTCGCGGGTATCAATCACCTGCGGCACCGTTCCCTGCGCAATCACCTGACCGCCCTTTGCGCCGGCACCTGGCCCCATCTCGATGAGATAATCGGTTTCGGCCAGCACCCGAGTGTCATGATCGACCACTACCACGGAATTGCCATCAGCCACCAGGTCACGCATGACACCGAGCAGTCCGTCGACATTCGCGGGATGCAACCCAATCGACGGCTCATCCAGCACATATAACACGCCTGTGGTGCGATTGCGCACGGCGCGGGCAAGCTGCACGCGTTGGCGCTCGCCGGTGGACAGCGTGGCTCCGGCGCGGTCCAAGGACAGATACCCGAGACCGAGTTCCAATAAACGCCGTGACGTATTGAGGAACGATTCACAGATGGCGCTCGCCATGGTGCGCATATGTGGTTCCAGCGATTCCGGCACGGACCCTACCCAGGAAACGAGTGCGTCCAGAGACATCGCGGTTGCCTGAGCCAGATTGATGTCTCTGATACGTGGCTGGCGGGCGCGTTCGGAAAGTCTGGTCCCTCCGCAATCGCTGCAGGGACGCTCTTTGAGGAACCTCGCAACACGTTTAAGCCCTTTTTCGTCCTTGGCTTTGGTGAGGGCGTTCTCCACGGTGTATACGGCGTTGTAGTACGTGAAGTCGAGTTCGGCGAAATCGTCGCCTTTTTTCGGCTTGTATAGGATGTGCTTCTTGATGGCTGGGCCGGCGAACACGATATCTCGTTCTTGTTCGGTGAGTTGGTTGAACGGTACGTTGGTACGTACTCCCATGGCCCCGCATACTTGCTTCATCAAATCCCACATCAACGATCCCCACGGCAGCACGGCTCCCTCGTCAATGCTTTTCGACTCATCCGGTACCAAGGCGGAACGGTCGACTTCCCTCATGATTCCGGTGCCTGAGCATGTCGGACACGCGCCCGCGGCGTTGAATGCGAGATCCTCCGCTGATGGCGGATGCATGAGTCCGCCGCAGAACGTGCAATGCATCGGAAGCTCGGCGGCAACGTTCATCGTGGGTTGGTTGCGTGCTCCGCAGTGTTCGCACACGTGCGATCCGATCCGGGAGAACAGGAGGCGCAGACTGTTGAGCAGTTCGCTCATTGTGCCGAACGTGGAACGGACTCCAGGCACTGATGGACGCTGATGCAGTGCCAATGCCGCCGGAATATGACGCACCTCGTCGACGGTTGCGCGGCTTGCCTGGGTCATACGTCTTCTTGTATAGGTCGATAGCGCTTCCAGATAGCGTCGTGATCCCTCCGCGTACAGCACGCCAAGCGCGAGGGAGCTTTTTCCTGAGCCTGAGATTCCGGCTATGCCGACCATGCTGTTGAGCGGGATGTCGATGTCGATGTCTTTCAGATTATGTACGTGGGCTCCGCGCACTTCGATACATGAGGGGAGTGGCCGAGACACTTGTGTTTCGTATGCAAAGACAGAAGGAGACGGTTTCATACCGGCAATTCTATGCTTGCCATATGGTTATCACATATACGGATGAAAAGAAATTCACCAAGGAACAGACCCAGCGACTGTTTCTTTCAGTCGGCTGGGTGTCCGGTCAATATCCTGAACGGTTGCATAAGGCGTTGATGGGGTCATCCACCGTATTCAGCGCATGGGATGGCGAACGTCTGGTGGGTCTGGTGCGAGTGCTTGATGACACGGAGATGGTGGCATACATGCACTATGTACTGGTCGATCCTGAATACCAAGGGCGCGGCATTGCCGGACATCTTGTCGGCATGGTCAAGCAGCGGTACCACGATTACCTGTATATCGAGGTTATGCCTGAGGAAAGCAAGAATGCCACGTTCTATGAGAAGCATGGATTCCATATTATGGAGGATGGCGTCGCCATGCAGATATGCAATCCGGGAGAACGGCACTGACGGAACGGGCATCGGGCATGTCTTGAGAACTTCGGGCGGTGAGGGGCGCCATCTTTCGCCGGAGGCGTTTCCATTACCGCTTATATTTTTTGGGGTTCGGCTGTCAGATCTTGAATGAACGGCGGATGAATCCGTATACGGTGTCCCAGTAGCGTTTCGGATCCACGGCGGAGCTTTCCATATGATCGGCGTCCGGAACCAGCAGACGTTCGCGGTCGATGCTGGAGCAGGCGTTGTAGTTCATGTCGAGGAAACGTGGGCTGACCATGCGGTCCTTTCCTCCATGGATGAACAGCATCGGAATGACCGTATGCCGCAATGACGGTATGCAGGACGCTTCGGTGAAATCATAGCCGGCACGGCGCTTGCAGATCAGACCCGCCGCGTCCACACATGCCGAGGCGAGAAGCTTTGGCATGTGGAACATGCCTCGCGCGCTGTCTATGAATTCCATGCGGGCGGAAGTGTATCCGCTTTCGGCGATTGCCGCGATGACATTGCGTGGCAGTTCCGGCGTGCCGGTCGTCATCATCACCGTCGTGGCTCCCATGGATCCTCCGAATAGGAGAATGCGTGCTTGATCGTCGCTATCCACAATCAGCCGTATCCAATCAAGCAGATCATTGCGCTCCAACCATCCCATGCCTACATATCGTCCTTCGCTCAGATCCTGGGCCCGTTGGGATGGTGCGAGGACGGTGAAGCCCATGCGGGCATAGCGGTGTGCCCATTTGGCTTGTTCTTCAGGGGCTCCGGTATAGCCATGCACGCAGATGGCATATAAATGCGGCGTCGGGTCGATGCAATCCGGATCGAAGAGCCAGCCATGCAGCTTAAGCCCATCGCGGCTGGTGATGGATACCGGCTGTTTCGTTTCGGAAAACCATTGCCCGGCCTCTTTGGCCTCGCCTTGGTTCATCTTTCCCTCGCGATCCGGAGCGATCAGCGCCTGATGGAAAATGGAATGCTTCCACTGCGTGTCGATGGCAAAGCGGAACAGCATATGTGCTGACGCCGCGAGCAATCCCGTCGCTGCGACGGTCGTGACGCCAGTCGCGAGCTGAATGTTGCGGATGAGCGCGGAATGGTCATGCGTCGTTGCCATTTTCTGATTCCTTACCACTGGTTGGTGCTTGTCTGACTACGATTGTACGTGGGTTTGCGCATAGTCCGCGTTTTATGCACCTTGCTCCTCTGATTGCAGGGAAATGTCAGCGCACCATGTATACTAGATAACTGTTGTCTTGGCGAGGGAGGTTCCGCCTCCGTTATCGACTTGGCGTATGATATGAAACTCCTTGGGTTTTTTATGCGGCTCGTCGGTGCGCCGAAACATAAGAACGATGTATCAAGGAGATATTGATTATGGCTACCACCATCACTCTTGAAGGCGCTGCCCGTACCGAGTTCGGCAAGGGCGCTGCCCGCCGCATGCGCGTCGCCAACCTCATTCCGGCCACCGTGTACGCCGGCGGCGAGGATCCGGTCTTCGTGCAGCTGCCGATGAAGGAGACCACCCTGTCCCTGCGTCACACCAACGCTCTGTTCACCATCAAGTACGGCGACGAGACCAAGATGGCCGTCGTCAAGGATGTTCAGCGCAACCCGGTGAAGCGCATCGTCGAGCACGTTGACTTCTACGAGGTCAAGGCCGGCGAGAAGATCGACGTCGAGGTGCCGGTGTTCGTCGAAGGCACCCCGAAGGGCGCTGCTGTCGCATTCGTCGACATCCAGGAGCTCAAGGTCCGCGCCGATGTCGCCAACCTGCCGGAGAAGATCGTGGTCAACGTTGACGGCCTGACCGACGGTTCCAAGGTGTTCGCCAAGGACGTCGTGCTGCCGGAAGGCGTCGTGCTCGATGTCGAGGATCCGGAAGAATCCGTCGTCACCGTCGAGGTGCCGGAAGATGCCGCACCGGTTGAGGCCGCTCCGGCTGCTGACGCTGAGTGAGCCGTATCGTTGTCTATACTGGCTGCTCCACAAGCATGAGGTAGCCGGTGAGGAAGGGGTCCGTATGGGCCCCTTCCTGCTTTATGAGGATCGTTATCTCATATCGCGAACGCCGGTTATCGAAAGCGTTTATGGTGTGAGAGAGTACATACCAGAACCCGGCGCCACAAGCGCCGGAGACCAATAACCGCTGGCCGCCTTTGGGTGGCTGATGCAACTAGAAGAAGTAAAGAATGACTGAACAGAATCATCACGATCCGGCGGAGCTTGACAAGCTCGCCGAGAAGTTCACCGTGCTCCCGAACGACAACCCGGCATCCGACGCCAAGCGTGCCGAACTCATCGACAAGCCGGCTTTCGGTCAGGTCTTCTCCGACAACATGGCCCACATGACCTGGACCAAGGGTGAAGGCTGGTCGGACCGCCGCATCGAGCCGTACGCGCCGCTGAAGATGGACCCGGGCGCATCTGTTCTGCATTACGCCCAGGAATGCTTCGAAGGTCTGAAGGCCTATCGTCACGCCGACGGCTCCACTTGGCTGTTCCGTCCGGATGCGAACGCCGAGCGTTTCCAGAACTCCGCCAAGCGTCTGTACCTGCCGGAGCTGCCGATCGACGACTTCATCGGCTCTGTCGCCGCCCTCGTCAAGCGCGATGTGAACTGGGTTCCGTCCCGTCGCGAATACACGCTGTACATGCGTCCGTTCATGTTCGCTTCCGAGCCGTTCCTTGGCGTGCGCGCTCCGCAGGAAGTGGATTATTGCGTGATCGCCTCCCCGTCCGGACCGTACTTCCCGGGCGGCGTGAAGCCGGTCAGCATCTGGGTTGAAGACAAGTGGTTCCGCACCGGCCCTGGCGGCACTGGTTTCGCCAAGTGCGGTGGCAACTACGCCGCATCCCTGCTTGGTGAGTACACCGGCATCGACCACGGCTGCCAGCAGGTGTGCTTCGTCGACGCCGCCACCAAGACCTACCTTGAGGAGCTTGGCGGCATGAACATGATGGTCGTGCACAAGGACGGCCACGTGGAAACCCCGTCCCTGACCGGCAACATCCTGCCGGGCGTGACCCGCCGCTCCCTGATCCAGCTCATCCAGGACAACGGCCACGACGTGGTCGAGACCATGATCGCTCTGGACCAGCTGCTTGAGGACATCAAGTCCGGCGAAGTCACCGAGGTGTTCGCCTGCGGTACCGCCGCCATCATCACCCCGATCGGTCGCTTCAAGTCCGAGAAGTTCGATGTGACCGTCGCCGACGGCGGTTCCGGCGAGTTCACCCTCGCACTGCGCAACCAGCTGCTCGGCATCCAGCTTGGCGAGATCGAAGACCCACACAACTGGATGTGGAAGGTCTGCTGATTTTCCCGTTAGCGATTATTAGCTGACATATAGCTGTAATGGCCGCCGGAGGGTGGCGCGTGCTTCAGGCCAATTCACATGGTCTGGCAATGTACGTGCCGCCCTCCGGCTCTTTTATTGCAGCTCTTGCCCCATATTGTGCTATTTTTAACAGCTGGTTGGAAAAGAAATATGTGAGGGAAGGGGAGTGGCCATGGAAGTGGCGCTGGAAAGCAACGGCTTCTTCATAGGTATCGAATATCTGGCGACCTTCTGCTGCGGCATGGTCGGCGGGCTCGCCGCCGTACGCAAAGGCTATGATATTTTTGCGATTCTCGTCACCACATGGCTCACCGCATTGGGTGGTGGCATCATTCGTGATGTGCTGCTCGGAGCGCTTCCTCCCGCAGGCGTCTCCGACAAAGGGCTGGTGATCACCGCACTGCTCGCAGCTGTGGCCGTAGCCATCATTTATCCCGAAGTCGACAAGCTCAAATGGTCCATGCTGTCATTGGACGCGCTGGCATTGGGTCTTTACGCCGTCAACGGCACATCCAAAGCCATGATGTACCACATGTCCGGCACCACGGCAGTGTTCCTGGGCATGTTCACGGCACTTGGCGGCGGACTCATCCGTGACATGCTCATCAACGAGGTGCCCATGGTGATCCGCGACAAGCATTGGTACGCGGTGCCTTCAGCCGTTGGATGCGTATTGACGGTACTCGTATGTAAAGGAGTGAACGAGGGAATCGTCAGTTTTCCCGCCGAAGTCTTGCTTGATGTGCTGATTGTGGTGCTGATGGTGGCCATGCGGCTTATCTCCGTGTTTTTCGACATTCAATTGCCGGGGGCTTTGGCCAGGCATAACACCTACCTGCCGAGCGAAGCCAAATATCTCAAACGTCCGGTCATCCATCCCGATCGGAATGATGACGATATCAAGCGTAAGTGAGCATTTTCAACAGAGTACGAAATGTAAAAAAGAAGAAGCCCCGCAGGTTTTCCTGCGGGGCTTCTTACAAGCTGTGAGTTACGAAAACTCAGAGAGCGTTGATGGCCACAGCGAGACCGGACTTGCGGTTGGCAGCCTGGTTCTTGTGGATCACGCCAGCGCCGGCGGCCTTGTCGAGCTTCTGGGCTGCGACCTTGTAGGCGGCTTCGGCGGCGGCCTTATCGCCAGCGGCGATGGCTTCGCGGGTGGCGCGAACGGCAGTCTTCAGGCTGGACTTCACGGCCACGTTACGCTTGTGCGCCTTCTCGTTGGTGAGAACGCGCTTCTTCTGCGACTTGATGTTTGCCACTATTTCTCCAAACGACGTTTGCTATAAGGACATACAAACGATGATGATAACATGGCACGCGGATAAATCGCCAATGCGTATAAGAGTGTCGCGGAAGGACATGCCGACACTACCAGTTAGAATCGTTTGCGTCGAATATTTCCAGAGGAGGATGGCGTGGGCCAACAGCATAATCAGCCCGGGTACACCGATCAGTCGTTGATCCGCAACTTTTGCATCATCGCGCATATCGATCACGGCAAATCAACGGTGGCGGACCGTATTCTGCAGTTGAGTGGCATCGTGCCGGAGCGCGAGATGCGCGATCGCTTCCTCGACCGCATGGATATCGAGCAGGAACGCGGCATCACCATCAAATCGCAGGCCGTGCGCGTGCCGTGGACGGTTGACGGCACCGAATACACACTCGGCATGATTGATACCCCCGGCCATGTGGACTTCACATACGAGGTGTCCCGAGCGTTGGCCGCATGCGAGGGTGCGGTGCTGCTTGTCGACGCCACGCAGGGCATTGAAGCGCAGACGCTGTCCAACCTGTATATGGCCATCGACCATGATCTGGCCATTATCCCCGTGCTCAACAAAATCGACCTGCCCAGCGCCGAACCCGACAAGCATGCCGAGGAAATCGCCGGCCTGATTGGTTGTGACCCGTCCGACGTGTTGCGCGTCTCCGGCAAAACCGGAGAAGGCGTCGCCGAACTGCTCGACCGTATCGTCGCCGAAGTGCCCGCGCCGGCGGGCAACCCGGACGCGCCTGCCCGCGCGCTCATTTTCGACTCCGTATACGACTCCTATCGTGGCATCGTCACTTACATTCGTATGGTCGACGGTGAACTGAAATCGCGCGAGAAACTGCACATGATGGGTATCGGCATGACGCATGACCCCATCGAAATCGGCGTGATCAGCCCCGACATGATGCCCACCAAGGCGCTTGGCGCAGGAGAGGTCGGCTATGTGATCACCGGAGCGAAGGACGTCAGCCAGTCCAAGGTGGGCGACACCATCACCTCCGCCATAAATCCGGCTACCGAGCCGCTCGAAGGCTACCGTGATCCGCAACCAATGGTCTACGCCGGCCTGTTCCCAATCGACAACGCGCAATATCCGGAACTGCGCGAGGCGCTTGACAAGCTCAAGCTCAACGACGCGGCCCTCATCTACGAACCGGAAACCTCCGTGGCGTTGGGCTTCGGCTTCCGTTGCGGCTTCCTGGGCTTACTGCACATGGAGATCGTCACCGAACGTTTGAGCCGCGAATTCGACCTTGACCTGATCTCCACCGCGCCGAACGTGCCGTACGAGGTCACCGCGGAAGACAATTCCGTGCATCGCGTCACCAATCCGAGCGAATTCCCCGAAGGCAAGATCAAGAAGATCGTCGAACCGATGGTTGCCGCCGACATCATCACGCCGAAGGATTTCATCGGTGCGGTGATGGACCTGTGCCAAGACCACCGTGGCCAGATGGGCACCATGGAATACATTTCCGCCGACCGTGTGGAAATGCATTACCGTATTCCACTCGCCGAAATCGTCTTCGACTTCTTCGACCAGCTGAAGAGCCGTACCAAGGGGTATGCGTCGCTCGACTACCACGAGGATGGCGAACAGTCCGCCGATCTGGTGAAGGTCGACATCCTTATTCAAGGCGAGAAAGTCGATGCGTTCAGCGCCATCGTGCACCGTGACAAGGCGTACAGCTATGGCGTGATGATGACCAAGAAGCTGCGTGAGCTCATTCCGCGCCAGCAGTTCGAGATTCCCATCCAGGCTGCCATCGGTTCTCGAATCATCGCACGCGAAACCATCCGCGCCCTGCGTAAGGACGTGCTCGCCAAGTGTTACGGCGGCGACATCTCCCGTAAGCGTAAGCTGCTCGAAAAGCAGAAGGCCGGCAAGAAGCGTATGAAGATGCTCGGCCATGTGGAAGTGCCGCAGGAGGCGTTCATCGCAGCCCTGTCCACCGGCGGAGCGGGCAACGACCGCGACACCAAGGACAAGATTCGCGCCGCGCAGAAGTCCGAAGGTTGAGCCTTTCGTGACGTTCGAAATCTACATTCATGTTCCGTTTTGCTTACGTCGCTGCGGCTATTGCGACTTCAACACCTACACGGCCGTGGACATGGGCGCGGGCGCGTCACGCGGCAACTACGCGAACATGGTTATCCGCGAAATGGCGATTGTCCGCGATTGGCAGACAACGCACGGTATCAACGAGCCGAAGGTGGCAACCGTCTTCTTCGGCGGCGGTACGCCGACCACACTCAAGGCAAGCGATTTGGTCGCCATGCTGGATGCGGTACGCGCCACATGGGGCATCGCCGATGACGCGGAAATCACCACCGAAGCGAATCCCGACACGGTGAATGCCGACTATGTGAAAGAACTCGCAGACGGCGGTTTCAATCGTATTTCCTTCGGCATGCAATCCGCGGTACCGCATGTGCTTGCAACGCTCGACCGTACGCATACGCCGGAAAACGTCGCCGCCGGAATCGCCGCGGCCAATGCAGCAGGCATGCGTTCCAGCGTCGATCTGATCTACGGCGCGCCGGGGGAGAGCCTTGACGATTGGCGCACATCCGTCCGCACCGCCATCGATTTGGGCGTCAACCATATTTCCGCATATGCGCTCACCATCGCGCCGAATACGAAAATGGGACGACGGATCGCGGCGGGCACGTTGTCGAGACCGGACGATGACGACGAAGCGAACAAATACGAAATCGCCGACACGATGTTCACCGAAGCCGGCCTCGAATGGTATGAGATTAGCAATTGGGCTCGTCCCGGATACGAGTCGCAACACAACCTTGGCTATTGGAGGAACGTCGATTGGGCCGGTCTCGGTCCCGGTGCACATTCGCATTATGGCGATTGCGAAGACGGCAAAGGATTGCGCTCCTGGGATATCGCGCATCCGCGATTGTGGGGCACCGCCATCAATGAGGGCAATGTGCCATGGGCCGGCAGTGAACGCATCACTGCCGCCGAGGACATCGAAGAGACCATCATGTTGGGCCTGCGCATTCGTGAAGGACTCGACACCAGACAATTCAGCCACTTGATTCCTGAACAAAAATGGATTGAGCTTGAGCACGACGGGCTGATCACAATGCTTGATGGCCGCGCCATACCCACTTTGCGAGGCCGACTGCTCAACGACACCATCATCACGGAGCTGTTGGAAACACTGGACTGACCGGGTTAATGAGCATAAGTGAAGTGCGTGCGCATGAGCATGACATGCGAAGTATGCGTTCATGGGCTAAATCCTCTGCGAGGCATTGACAAAAATAGCCATTCGTTATATGGACACGTGCAACGTTGCTGACATACTGGCGCGGTATTCTAAACCACGCATTAAAGAACCGCAAGACTTTTCTTGCCCAAAAACATTGAAGGTGGTTTCGGTGACTTTCCACGCCCCGTTAGATCTGACGATCCATGATTCCCAAGGTATGTACGATCCTGGAGCCGAGCATGATGCTTGCGGCGTGGGTATGGTCACCACCCTCAACAAGCGTCCGGAACGCAAGATCGTCGATGACGCCATCGAGGTGCTGGTCAATCTGAACCATCGTGGCGCCGTGGGCGCCGAGGAGAACACGGGCGACGGCGCAGGCATTCTCATGAGTATGCCCGACGAATTCATGCGTGCCACGGCCGGTGTGGAGCTTCCTGAAGAAGGTCATTACGCCGCGGGCATCGCCTTCTTGGATCGCGACATCGCCACTTCCGGCCAGCAGGAGCAGGCCATTTCCAAGATCGTGCGCGAAGAGGGCCTCGAAGTGCTCGCATGGCGCGTCGTACCCACCAATCCGGACGGACTCGGCCTGCAGGCCCTGGCCAGCATGCCGGCGTTCAAGACGCTGATCGTGGCCGATCCGGAAGGCAAACTCGGTGGCATCGAACTCGACCGCAAGACCTTCCGCATCCGTAAGCGCGTGGAACACGAGGTAGGCATCTACTTCGCGTCCCTGTCCGCCCGCACCATCACCTACAAGGGCATGCTCACCACCATGCAGCTCAAGCCCTTCTTCCTTGACCTGTCCGACGAACGCATGAAGGCGAAAATCGCCATCGTCCATTCCCGCTTCTCCACCAACACGTTCCCAAGCTGGCCGCTGGCACAGCCGTTCCGCCAGCTGGCGCACAACGGCGAGATCAACACCATCCAAGGCAACCGCAACTGGCTGTCCGCACGTGAAGGCCGACTGAGTTCCGAACTGCTCGGCGAATTCAAGCCGCTGCTGCCGATCGCCACCCCCGGCTATTCCGATTCCGGCACTTTCGACGAATGCCTCGAACTGCTGCACCTCGCCGGCCGTTCCATGCCGCACGCCATCTCCATGATGCTGCCGCCGGCATGGGAGAACAACGACCAGCTCGATCCGGACGTCAAGGCTTTCTACGAATACAACAACACGCTGATCGAACCATGGGATGGCCCGGCGCACATCATCTTCACCGACGGCACCCAGGTTGGTGCTCTGCTTGACCGTAACGGCTTCCGCCCGGGACGTTGGCAGGTCACCGACAATGGTTATGTCGTACTCGCGTCCGAAACCGGTGTGCTGCCGGAAGTCGCCGAGGAGCATATCGTCACCAAGGGCCGTCTGGAACCGGGCAAGATGTTCCTCGTCGACACCGACGAGGGTCGCATCATCCCCGACGAGGAAATCAAGAAGACTCTTGCCAGCCAGCACCCCTACCGCAAGTGGGTGGAAGGCAACTCCGTGGAATTGAGTCAGCTGCCCAAGCGCGAGCACGTCAACCACTCCGGTCAGTCCGTGCAGCGTCGTCAGCGCGCCTTCGGCTACACCGAGGAAGATCTGAAGCTGCTGCTCGCCCCAATGGCCAACACCGGCAAGGAGCCGCTCGGCTCCATGGGCAACGATACGCCGCTCGCCGCGCTGTCCAAGCACAGCCGCATGCTGTTCGATTACTTCACCCAGAAGTTCGCGCAAGTCACCAACCCGCCGCTCGACTGGGAACGTGAGAAGATCGTGACCAGCCTCGAATCCGCCATCGGTCCCGAGCCGAACCTGCTGGCCGATTCCGAACTGCACGCCAAGAAGATCCTCATCCCGCTGCCGGTGCTCAACTCCGACGAGATGGCACAGCTCAAGCGCCTCGACCGCGCCAAGATTCTCGGTGGCTATTACAAGCCATTCATCGTCAAGGGCCTTTACCAGGTGGCCGGCGGCGGACAGGCACTGAAGGACCGTCTTGACGAGATCTTCCAGGAGATCGACGAGGCGATTGAGAACGGCGCCAACTTCCTGGTGCTGTCCGACCGCGATTCCAACTATGCGTGGGGTCCGATTCCATCGTTGCTGCTCACTTCCGCAGTGCAGCACCATCTGCTGCGCCGCCACACGCGTACGCAGATCTCCATGGTGGTCGAAGCCGGCGATGTGCGCGAAATCCACCATGTGGCACTGCTGATCGCCTATGGCGCTGCCGCGGTGAACCCGTATCTGGCATTCGAATCCGTCGAAGACCTCTCCCGCAAGGGCTACCTCAAGGTCGACGCGGAAACCGCCGTGAAGAACCTGACCCGCGCACTGTCCACCGGCGTGCTCAAGATCATGGCCAAGATGGGTGTCTCCACCATCATGAGCTACCGTGGCGCGCAGCTGTTCGAAGCGGTCGGTCTCAACAAGGACGTCATCGACGAGTACTTCACCGGCACCACGTCCCGTGTGGGCGGCGTCGGCCTCGACGAGCTCGCCGAGGAAGTCGCCAGCCGCCATCGCGTGGCCTATCCGACCCAATGGACCGCCCGCCCGCACCGCAACCTGCGTACCGGCGGCGACTACAAGTGGCGTCGTACCGGCGAGGACCATCTGAACGATCCGGAAGCCATCTTCCTGCTGCAGCAGTCCACCCAGCGCGGCGACTACAACCTGTTCAAGAAGTACTCGAACCACATCAACGACACCTCCAACCGTCTGATGACGCTGCGTGGCCTGATGAAGTTCAAGTCCACCCGCAAGCCGATCGACATTTCCGAAGTCGAGCCGGCCAGCGAAATCGTCAAGCGTTTCTCCACCGGCGCCATGAGCTACGGCTCCATCTCCCAGGAGGCGCATGAGACGCTCGCCATCGCCATGAACACGATCGGCGCACGCTCCAACTCCGGTGAAGGCGGCGAATCCGAGGATCGTATCAACGATCCGCTGCGCTACAGCAAGATCAAGCAGATCGCTTCGGCACGCTTCGGTGTGACCAGCGACTATCTGGTGCATGCCACCGACCTGCAGATCAAGCTCGCCCAAGGCGCGAAGCCGGGCGAGGGCGGCCACCTGCCGGGAGCCAAGGTTCCGCCGTGGATCGCCAAGGTACGTCACGCCACCCCGGGCGTGGAGCTCATCTCCCCACCGCCGCACCACGACATCTACTCCATCGAGGATCTGAAGCAGCTGATCAACGATGCGAAGATGGCCAATCCGAAGGCCCGCATCCACGTCAAGCTCGTCTCCGAATTCGGCGTCGGCACCATCGCTGCCGGCGTGGCCAAGTGCCATGCCGATGTGGTGCTGATTTCCGGCTATGACGGCGGCACCGGCGCGGCTCCGCTCAACGCCATCAAGCATGCCGGCACCCCGTGGGAGATCGGCCTGTCCGAAACCCAGCAAACGCTGGTTCTGAACGGCCTGCGTTCCCGCATCACCGTGCAGTGCGACGGCGAGCTCAAGACCGGTCGCGACGTGGTGATCGCCGCGCTGCTTGGCGCCGAGGAATTCGGCTTCGCCACCGCCGCGCTGATCGTCGAAGGCTGCGTCATGATGCGCGCCTGCCAGAAGAACACCTGCCCGCAGGGCATCGCCACCCAGGATCCGGAGCTCCGCGCACGCTTCAAGGGCAAGCCGGAACATGTCGTCAACTTCTTCATGTTCATCGCCGAGGAAGTCCGCGAACTGCTCGCGCAGCTCGGCTTCCGCACGCTGGAAGAGGCCGTCGGCCATGTCGAATGCCTCGACCAGGACGAAGCCATCAAGCGTTGGAAATCCGACGGCATCGACCTGAGCAACGTGCTCATGCAGCCGGGCCCGGTTCCGGGAACCATCCTGCACAAGACGATCGATCAGAACCACGAGCTCGACAAGGCGCTCGACAACAAGCTCATCGAGCTTGCCCAGCCCGCCCTTGACAAGAAGGAGCCCGTGCGTATCGAAATGCCGATCCGCAACGTGTACCGTACGCTCGGCACCATGCTCGGCTATGAGATCACCAAGCGCTACGGCGAGGAAGGTCTGCCGGACGACACCATCGACATGACGTTCCATGGTGCCGGCGGCCAGTCCATCGGCGCGTTCATTCCGCGTGGCGAAACCATCCGCGTCTACGGCGAAGTCAACGACTACGCGGGCAAGGGCCTGTCCGGCGGCCGCATGGTGGTCCGTCCAGAGGACGGCATCACCTTCGATCCGCACGAGAACGTGATCGCAGGCAATGTCACCGGCTTCGGCGCGACTTCCGGCCAAATGTTCGTGGCCGGCCGCGCAGGCGAACGTTTCGCCGTACGTAACGGCGGCGCCACCTTCGTGGTGGAAGGCGTGGGCGACCACGGCTGCGAATACATGACCGGCGGTACGGTCGTGATTCTCGGCTCCACCGGCCGTAACCTCGGCGCGGGCTTCTCCGGCGGCAACGTGTACGTGCTCGACCTCGACATGAAGCAGGTCAACCCGGCGGCCGCCACCAACGGCGCGCTGCTGTTCGAGCCGCTTGACGCCGATGCCGACAAGCTGGTGCATGGTCTCGTCAAGCAGCATGCCGAAGAGACCGGCTCCGCCTTCGCGAAGGCCCTGCTTGACGACTGGGAAAACAGCGCCAAGCGATTCACCCACATCGTTCCGAAGCACTTCCTCGCCATGCAGAAGGCGATGAAGGAAGCCGAGGAGAAGAACATCGATTTCAATACGCCCGGCGTCTGGGAACAGGTGTACGAGCAGGTTATGGAAGGAGCGCGCTGACATGGGAGATCCTCGTGGATTCCTGAAGGTCCGTACCCGTCGCGAACTGGCCGAACGCCCCGTTGAAGAGCGAATCAAGGACTGGTTCGACGTTCACACCGAATCCGGCCTGCAGTCCTGGACCACCGAGCAGGCGGCCCGCTGCATGGATTGCGGAACCCCGTTCTGCATGAGCGGATGCCCGCTCGGCAACATCATTCCGGAGTTCAACGATCTGGTCCGTCAGGAGAAGTGGGAGGACGCGTACAACCGTCTGTCCGAAACCAACAACTTCCCCGAAGTGACCGGTCGCATCTGCCCGGCATTGTGCGAAGCCGCCTGCGTGCTTGGCATCCATCAGCCGGCCACGATGATTCAGAACGACGAACGCACCATCATCGATCAGGCATGGAGCCTTGACTACGTCAAGCCTCTGCCGCCGCAGCGTCTGACCGACCAGACCGTTGCCGTGGTCGGTTCCGGCCCATCCGGTCTCGCCTGCGCCCAGCAGCTCACCCGTGCCGGCCACACCGTGGTCGTATACGAGCGTGATGACGCCATCGGTGGTCTGATGCGTTACGGCATTCCGAACTTCAAACTCGACAAGCGCCTCATCGACCGCCGAGTCGAGCAGATGGAAGCCGAAGGCACCGTGTTCCGCACCGGCGTGGAAATCGGCAAGGCCATCTCCTGGGATGACCTGCGTTCCCGCTACGACGCAGTGGTGGTTGCCATCGGCTCCACCGTGCCGCGTGACATGAAGATTCCAGGCCGCGAGCTCAAGGGTATCCATTTCGCCATGGAGTTCCTGCCGGACGCCACACGTCGCGTGTACGGTGTCAAGCCGGTCAACGACATCACCGCCGAAGGCAAGCATGTGGTGATCATCGGCGGCGGCGACACCGGTTCCGACTGCCTCGGCACATCCCTGCGCCAAGGCGCGAAGGACGTCACCGTGCTGCAGATCATGCCGCAGGAACCGAAGGAGCGTCCGGCCAACCAGCCATGGCCGACCTTCGCCCGCCTGTACAAGGAAACCTCCTCCATGGAGGAAGGTTTCGAAACGCAGCGCGCCGAATACGTGTACAACACCGACTCGGTCAACTTCGAGGGCTCCGACGAGGACAAGGCCAAGGTGAAGGTGGAGAACTCCACCGCCACCGAAGGCTTCGTCGCCGACGAGAACGGACATGTCACCGGTCTGAAGGTCGTCAACGTCGCTCCAGGAGAGAACGGGCCGTTCACCCGCCAGCCAGGCACCGAACGAGTGATTCCCGCCGATCTGGTGCTCATCTCCGTGGGCTTCCTGCACCCTGACACCACCACGCTGGTGGATCAGCTGCCGGTCGACCTTGACGGTCGAGGCAATGTGGCGCGTAACGACAAGTTCGCCACCTCCCAGGACGGCGTCTTCGCCTGCGGTGACGCCGGACGTGGCCAGAGCCTCGTCGTGTGGGCCATCTCCGAAGGTCGCTCCTGCGCTGCCGCGGTCGACGAGTACCTTACCGGCTCCACCGAACTGCCGGCACCGATCGTCGCTTCCAAGCGTCCGATGATGCTGCCGCGATAGACAACACTGTTGTAAGGGTATGAACGAGGTAGCCCGGCTCGCGAATAGTGAGCCGGGCTACCTGTTTTTCACCCAAAATGCGGTAAAGTAATCCCAGCACCATGCAACAAAGGAGTGACTAATGCCAAATCGCGCAGAACGACGTGCCCAAGCCAAGCGCAATCGCAGGGGAGTGCCACAGCAATACGACCAAACCCAAGGCCGCGCACGTTCCGGCATGTTGGACGAGTATCAGCTGCAGGAAAAGTCACGTCGTCTGCAGGACGGCACCGATGGGCCATGGAAGCCGAGTGCCAGTACGATCACGGAAACGGAAAACGTGCTGAACACCAATCCTGATTACAAGAATCCGAAGATGTTCAAGGCACCCCATTCCGTCCGCCAATGGTTCCGTGTGGCCAGTTGGGTGCTGATTGCGCTGTCGGCCATCGCCTTCCTCGTGGTCATGTGGCTGCCGTCGCATCCGATGTGGCTCATCTCCACAGTCGCCATCGTCTTCGCAGTCGGTGTGCTGAGCCTGTTCTTCACGGCCGGCAACCCGAAGCACAATCCGAATCTCGACCAAAACGGAACAGCCGTCTGATCACAAAAACGATGGAAAGCGGTGAGACAACCAGAAGCATTTGTCTCACCGCTTTTTCTATCGGATTTTAGGTATGCGCTACTTGACTTCGACTAACCGTAAAGGGTATGCGAGAATGCTGTTTCATCGTTTTTCAGAAAAAGAATGGAACTTTCTGAAAAACGATGAAAACAATGAGTGTTTTTCGTGTCTGATGTTTTACAGTAGAACAGGAAACGCTGGAAGACTCGAGGAGGAGATTACAGACATGAAGGTTGACATTCTATCGCGTGAATACCCGCCCAAGGTGTATGGCGGCGCGGGGGTGCATGCCGAAGAGCTTTCCAAGGTGCTGGCGGAACGTGTCGATGTGACGGTCCGCGCATTCGACGGGCCGCGCACGGCCGCCGACATTCCCGCGATTCCCGGAACCGACCCGAAAGGGTCGCTCACGGTCGTCGGCTACGACGTGCCGAAGGAGCTTGAGGATGCGAACGGTGCGCTGAAAACGTTTGGCGTCGATTTGCAAATCGCCAACGACGTTGATGCCGACATCATCCATGCGCATACATGGTACGCATGCCTTGCCGGCTATCTCGCCAAAATGCTGCATGACACCCCATTGGTCATCACCGCGCACTCGCTTGAACCGTTCCGTCCATGGAAACGTGAGCAGTTGGGCGGCGGCTACAATCTGAGCTCCTGGGCTGAGAAAGACGCCTACGAGCATGCCGACCGCGTGATCGCCGTATCCGCGGGCATGCGTGAGGACATCCTCACCGCCTATCCGAACCTTGACCCGGACAAGGTGGTCGTAGTGCACAACGGCATCACCATGAGCCAGTTTGAAACCCCGGCGGATGACGATCCGGGCTGGAAGGTGTTCGAACGTTACAACATCGACCGCAGCAAACCGACCTTGCTGTTCGTCGGACGCATCACTCGTCAAAAGGGTCTGCCGTACCTGCTTCAGGCACTGCACTTCGTGGACCCGAACATCCAGGTCGTTCTGTGCGCCGGCGCTCCCGACACGCCGGAAATCATGGAAGAGGTCAAGACCGCCTTCGCCAAGCTCGACGAGGAACGCGGCAACATCATCTGGATTGAGGAGATGCTGCCGAAGCCGGAACTCAACGCACTCGAACATGGCTGCGACGCATTCATCTGCCCATCCATCTACGAGCCGCTCGGCATCGTGAATCTGGAAGCCATGGCATGCGGTCTGCCGGTGGTCGCCTCTGCGACCGGTGGCATTCCGGAAGTCGTCGTCGACGGCGAGACCGGATATCTGGTGCCGGTCGACCAACTGCATGACGGCACTGGCACCCCCACCAACCCTGACAAATTCGTGCACGATATGGCCGACGCCATCAACCGCATCATGGCTGACCCTGAAAAGGCGAAGCGGATGGGACAGGCCGGTTACGAGCGCGCCCGCGACCACTTCAGCTGGGAGTCCATCGCAGACAAGACCGTCAAAGTCTACGAGGACGTGCTTGCCGAACGGAAGTAGAACCGAACCTGTCTGATCGCGGATAACCGATCCGGCTGATCGACAGCCAGAATAATCCTGAAATGCCTCCTGCTGACACACTATGCTGGCAGGAGGCATCATCGTATCCAAGTGGCTTGTGAAAATGGAGGGACCATGAACGAACAGAACATCGCGTTGAAACTGGACGATGTGGAATTCCGTCGCCGCAGGCGCGTAATTCTCACCAAAGTCAATCTGGAAGTCAAAAAAGGCGAGAAATGGGTGCTGTTCGGTCCCAACGGCATCGGCAAATCCACGTTGGTGCAGATGATGAGCACCCGTGGATTCCCATCCGAAGGCACAGTCGACATTCTTGGAAACCGTCTGGGCAAAGTGAACGTGTTCTCCTACCGCAACCGCATCGGTTTGAGCTCGGTCGAACTCGGACGCGCGTTCCCACCGCAGGAAGATCCTCTTGACGCCATCGTGACGGCGCTGACCGCAACCACCGGCCGTTGGCGCGACACCTATACTGACGAGGATTACGCTAAAGCCCGCTCATTGATGCGTGAATTCGGCATCGAATACCTGGAAGGCAAGATGATGTTCAAGCTTTCCGAAGGCGAACGCACTCGCGTGCTTATCTGCCGTGCGTTGATGGCGGATCCCGATTTGCTGATTCTTGACGAGCCGACCACGGGTCTTGATTTGGGTGGGCGTGAGATTGCTTTGCGTGCGTTGAGTCGTGTTGGTGCGGAGCAGTCTGACCGCGCCGTGATTCTGGTGACGCACCGTCTTGAGGAGATTCCGCAAGGCTTCGACCACGTGGCGATCATGGGACGTATCACCGGCAACGAGGCGGACGCGTATACCGATAACGTCGCCGGCAACGATCCGGCGCCGGGCACTATCGTATATACGGGTGATTTGGAGCATGGTTTTACTTCTGAACGGTTGAGCCAGGTGTTTGGTTTGGATTTGAAGGTCACGCATGCGAATGGTCGTTGGAACGCGTACGCGGTGTGATGTTGACGTCGCCGTCACATTGCCGTCGCTTCGTGCCGTCTGCCGGTATGACGGCGGATACGGTAGCATAGGTTCGTTGCTGTCTGTGGAATGCGGTCTGCAATCGTAATCCATAGTCGTGAAATCGCATACTGAACGAACGTACGAAGGAGCGTAAACCATGCGTCGAGGGCCGCTTGCCGCCGGTGAAAAAGTGCAGTTCACGGACCGCAGGTCGAATAAAATCACCGATCAGCTGGTGCCGGGTGGTGTGACGCAGACCTCGCATGGCATCATCCTGCATGATGATGTGATTGGCCAGACGGAAGGATCCGTTGTCGTGACGGTGAGTGCGAAACGTGAGGCTCAGGTCAACCAGACGCATCCGGAACGCGACGCGAACAAGCCGTGGAAGGGAACGCGTGCCATCGGTGGTTGGGAGTTCGCCGTCATGCGTCCGCGCTTGGCTGACTATGTGCTGTCCATGCCGCGTGGCGCGCAGATCATGTATCCGAAGGACATCGCGCAGGTCATCCAGCTCGGTGATATTCGTTCCGGTATGAACGTGCTGGAATCCGGAGCCGGTTCGGGCGCGATGAGCATCAATCTGCTGGATGCCGTGGGGGAGGGCGGAAGCCTCACCACCATCGAGATGCGTTCGGAATTCGCGCGCGTCGCCGAAGCCAACGCGACGGTTTACTTTGGCAAACGTCCCGCATGGTGGGATTTGAGGACCGGCGATTTCGATTCGGTCGCGGCTGGTTTGCCGGAACACTCCTTCGACCGCATCATGCTTGACATGCTTGACCCGTGGAACCGTCTTGAACAGGCGTATCGCGTGATCGCGCCTGGCGGCGTGCTCGTCGCGTACGTCACCACCACCACGCAGTTGAGCCGTCTTGCCGAAGCGTTGCGCGAGGCCGGCTGCTGGACCGAGCCGGACATTCAGGAGACTTTGGAACGTAATTGGAAGGCGCAAGGACTGGCCATCCGTCCCGATCACCAGATGATTGGACACACCGGTTTCCTCATGGTTTCTCGCGCGATGGCTCCGGGCTTCCAGGCGTTGCGTAAACGCGACCGTGCCACGAAGGACACGACGACCGACATCGATTCGTTGACGCCCGAGGAGCGTGCCGAACAGCTTGAGGATCTGGAATTGCGTGACATTTCCGATCGCAAGCTGCGCAAGGTGCTGCGTGACCTCGACGCGCAGGTCGAAGCCATAAAGGAGTAGATTTAGAGCGTTTCATGCCATGTCCCAGCGGAAAATCTGAGACAATGGACATTAGACATTTGAAATGCGGCGCTGGAACCGGATCGGAGCGTGCGATTATGGGAACGAGCCTGAAGAAGGTCGCTAAAAAGGCCAAGGAATACAAGTATGTGCTGCTGGCGATGCGCCACGCCAAAACCGAGCCGTTCGGCGGCAACGGCAGCGACGTGGGACGTGAGCTCACCGACAAAGGACGTAAGCAGGCCAAAGCCGTGGCCAAAGGATTGGCGGCGTTCAAAATGGTGCCCACTCGCATCGCATGCTCCAGCGCCACCCGCGCCCGTCAGACCTGCGATCGCATGCTCAAGGTGTTCGGCGACGATCCGAAAGTCGACTACCGGCAAAGCCTGTACGAAGGCGGCGTGCAATCCGTGTTCGACGAGCTCGCGCAAACCAAGGAAAAGCATCGCACGCTGCTCGTGCTTGGCCACGAACCGACCATTTCGATCGCCTGCCAATGGCTGGCCAGCACCGAATCCGATCCGACGTTGCTTGACCTGCTGAATCTCGGCATGTCCCCGGCCTCGATCGCCGTATTCGGCTCGAACGAGCCATTCAACCAGTGGCAGCTGCACAGCGGCGAACTCATCGCGCTGCTTACCGCCAAAGACTTCGAGTAGGGCTTGCGTGTTCCGGGCTGATTCGGAACGATGAGCATTCCGCAGAGTGCTGTGATTTGACTTCAAGCGGCTTCAAGGTTGTATGGTGCTTTCTGAACCGATGTTCAGAATGATGGATAGGAGAGCCCATATGAACAATCCCAGTGCGTTCCCTCTTGGGGAACCAAATGACGGTTTCGCCCAGTATTTCGACGGACAGAGCTGGCTTGCGCCGGTACTTGACGCGCCTGAAGTGTCAATCCACAATGTGACGTTCGAACCTGGATGCCGGAACCACTGGCATATCCACCATCACGCGGCCCAGATTCTCATTGCGGTTGGAGAGCGTGGCTACTACCAGCTTGAGGGCGAAGAGCCGAAGGAGCTTGAACCGGGACAGGCCGTCCGTATTCCGCCGGACGTTAAGCATTGGCACGGTGCCGCCCCTCACGAAGCTTTCAGCCATTTGGCGTTCATGATTGCGGATGGCACGGGCGACGTGACGAATGAATGGCTGGAACCCGTAGACCCCGACGCATACGAGACATTGCGTTAAATCCGCTTGCCGGGCTGTTCTGCATTATTGATCCATAAACATAAATGTGTGAATATAGACGGCATACGGACTGCGTTATAAGGACAGTTTATAACGACACTCAAATTTTCTTGATGTCTTATAGCTGGCGGTTTTGTGATAGCTTGAGCGGGTTGCATTGTTCATATCAGATGGAGGATTCATGTCCGCTCTTACTTCCGTCTCCGGTTTCCCACGCATCGGCCAGAACCGTGAGCTGAAGAAAATCATCGAAGCGTATTGGAAGGGCAACACCACCCTCGACGAGGTGCGTGCCACAGCCAAGGAACTGCGTGCCAAGCATTGGAAGCTGCAGCAGGCCGCCGGCATCGACCTGATTCCGAGCAACGACTTCAGCTATTACGACCAGATGCTCGACACTGCCATCCTGCTCAACGTCATTCCGCAGCGCTACCAGCGTCTCGCCTTCGAGAACCCGGAAGAGACCCTCTTCGCAATGGGCCGCGGCTATCAGGGCGAGAAGGGCGACGTGACCGCCCTGCCGATGAAGAAGTGGTTCACCACCAACTACCACTACCTCGTGCCGGAAATCGACTCCGCCACCGACATCAAGCTCAACAGCACCAAGCCATTCGACGAATTCAACGAGGCGAAGGCGCTCGGCATCACCACCAAGCCGGTGCTCATCGGCCCGTACACCTTCTTCAAGCTCGCCCGCAATCCGCAGGCCGAGGAGCTCGACTACGACAAGGGCCTCGTCAACGCGGTCGCCGCGGTGTACGCCGAAGTCGTCGCCAAGTTCGCCGAACTGGGCGCGCAGTGGATCCAGATCGACGAACCGTACCTCGTGCTCGACAAGGAGCCGGGCGACGTCGAACTGTTCAAGAGCCTGTACGCCAAGATCCTGCCCGCCCGCGAAGGCAAGGTCAAGGTGCTGCTCAACACCTACTTCGGACACATCGCCGACGTGTACGAAACCGTCAACCTGCTCGGCTTCGACGGCATCGGCCTGGACCTGAACGAAGGCAAGGACGAAAACCTCGCCGCCGTCGAAAAGTACGGCGTGGCAGAAAACACCACCATCTTCGCCGGCGTGATCAACGGCCGCAACATCTGGCGCAACAACTACGCCGTGAGCCTCGGCCTGGTCGACGCGCTGAAGCAGGTCACCGCCAACGTGGCCGTCTCCACCGCCAGCTCCCTGCTGCACGTGCCGTTCAGCACCGAAGGCGAGGACGGTCTCGCCGACGACGTGCGCAAGCACTTCGCCTTCGCCGTCCAGAAGCTCGACGAACTGCACGAAGTCGCCGTGCTCGCCGACGCTTCCGACGACGAGAAGAAGGCATCCGCCGAACTCGCAGCCAACCAGGCGCTGTTCGACGGCACCCGCGTCGCCGCCGATCCTGCGGTCGCCAAGCGAATCGCAAGCCTTACCGACGCCGACTTCGTACGTCAGCCGGCACGCGCCGAACGCCAGAAGGAGCAGCGTGAGGCGCTGAACCTGCCGCTGCTGCCCACCACCACCATCGGCTCCTTCCCGCAAACCAAGGAAGTGCGCGCCGAACGCGCCAAGCTGCGCAAGGGCGAGATCACCAAGGCCGAATACGACGAATTCATGAAGAACCAGATCGACGCCTGCATCAAGCATCAGGAGGAAATCGGCCTCGACGTGCTCGTCCACGGCGAATTCGAACGCAACGACATGGTCGAATACTTCGGCCAGAACCTCAACGGCTTCCTGTTCACCAAGAACGCGTGGGTGCAGTCCTACGGCACACGTTGCGTCAAGCCTCCGATCGTGTGGGGCGACGTATCCCGCGCCAACCCGATCACCGTGGAATGGAGCGCCTACGCGCAGTCCCGCACCGATCATGTGATGAAGGGCATGCTCACCGGTCCGGTCACCATCCTCAATTGGTCCTGGCCGCGCGAGGACATCACCCACGAGCAGCAGACCCAGCAGCTCGCGCTCGCCATCCGCGACGAAGTGCTCGATTTGGAGAAGGCCGGCATCAAGGTCATCCAGATCGACGAGGCCGCACTGCGCGAGAAGCTGCCGCTGAGGAAGACCGACTGGCACAAGAAGTACCTCGACTGGGCCATTCCGGCGTTCCGTCTGGTGCATTCCGCCGTCAAGCCGACCACGCAGATCCACACGCACATGTGCTATTCGGAGTTCAACGACATCATCAAGGACATCGACGCGATGGACGCCGACGTGATCTCCTTCGAAGCCTCCCGTGGCGACCTTGTGGTGCTCGACGCCATCCACGACGCCAACTTCGAAACCGAAGCCGGCCCGGGCGTGTACGACATCCACTCTCCGCGCATTCCGTCCGAACAGGAGATCGAGGACCGCATCTACGAGATCCTGAAGAAGATGGACGTCGAAAAGGTGTGGATCAACCCGGACTGCGGCCTGAAGACCCGTGGCAACGCCGAAACCTGGCCGAGCCTGGAGAACCTCGTCGCAGCGGCCAAGGCCGTGCGCGCCAAACTCGCCAAGTAAGGCCGGCATAGGCATAAACAGGCAAGATTTCCAAGGAATCACATGCATTCGCCAATCTTCTCGCTGGAGGTGTTCCCTCCCAAGCGCACCAGCCCTGTAGGTACCATCTACGATACGTTGGATGGCCTGCAGGGGCTGGACCCCGACTTCATCTCCGTCACCTACGGCACCGGCAAATCGTCCGACCGCACGCTGACCGCACGCATCGCGCATACGGTGAACGAATACGGCATTCCGGCCGTGGCGCACCTGACCGCGCAATACCTTGACAAAGACGACGTGAACGAGGCGCTCGACCTGTTCGACCAAGCCAAAGTCTCCGGCGTGCTCGCTTTGCGAGGCGACCGTGTGGAAGGAGCCGAACCGGCGGGAGTGTTCGACCATGCGAGCGATCTGGCGGCCTACATCCGCGAGAAGCGTCCTAATCTCAAGATCTACGGCGCCTGCTATCCGGAAAAGCACCCGCAGGCGGCCACGCTTGAGGAGGATATCGACAATCTCAAGAAGAAGGTCGACGCGGGCGTAAGCCACCTCATCTCCCAGCTGTTCTACGACAACGAGGATTTCCTTCGATTCGTGGACAAGGCTCGTGCCGCCGGCATCGACGTTCCGATCGAAGCCGGCATCATGCCGGTGATGAACGCGAAGTCGGTGCTGCGCATGTCGAAGATGTGCGAATCGCGTGTTCCTGAAAAACTTGCCGTCCTACTTGACAAGTGGGGGAGTGACACCGCGCTGCTTAAAGAGGCGGGTATCGCCTACGCGTCCGAACAGATCTGCGACTTGGCGGCACGCGGCGTCGACGGCGTGCACCTGTACACGATGAACCATCCATGCGTCAGCCGGCGTATCTGGTCCAACGTCAAACCATTCTTCGTCTGATTCAGACGATGCAACAAACACGAAAGGGATGATTTCCGGCAACTGTCGGAAACCGTCCCTTTCGCCATACTTACGGATATGAACGATTACTATGGGAACCATGGCTTCTTCTACGCATCAGTTTGAGGTGCTCGATCTGATTCGGGCGGGATTGCAGGATCTGGGCGCGGCACGCACGCTGCTTGACGAGTTGCGCGCCGACGGCATCGACGACGACCGGCTATGCCTGCTGATGAAAACATTGGAACAGACCTGCGAGCCCGACATCGCGCTACGCAACCTCGTCGACATCATCAAAGCGTTGCAAAGCCAAGGCCGCGACTTCCACCAGGTCATCACCGACGACGCCGGACTCGTACGACTCGTCACCGTGCTCGGCGTGTCCGACGGAATGGGCAAGCTCATGCGCTTCCGCCCCGAACTCGTCATGGCCGCAGCCAGCGACTCATGCGAAAGCCATCTGTACAACCACGCGCAACGCCGCGCGCATGTCCTCGAAGCGGTCGGTGCCGACCCGGCCGACAATCGCATGCCAAAAGCCACGAAACCACTCGCCGAAGCGGCGACCGCGCTACGGCAGACCTACAGAAAACAGCTCGCCGCCATCATGGCGCAGGACGCCACCGCGGACGACCCAATCGAAATACAACCGAGAATCAGCCAGGAACTGTCCGATCTTGCCGACGCGGCCCTGGAAGGCGCACTCGCCATCGCCCGCAACGAAGTGGACGGCAGCGAACACGTGCGCTTCGCCATCATCGGCATGGGCAAGCTCGGCGCACGCGAACTCAACTACGTATCCGACGTGGACCTCATCTACGTGGTGGAACCGGCGGACGCGGACACCAACGGCATGACCCTCAACCGTGTCGGCACCAAAATGGCCACCACCCTGCAGCGCGTATGCCAATCCGTCATCATGGGCGTCGCCGAACCTACATTGTGGCAGATCGATGGCGGACTGCGCCCCGAAGGCAAGGACGGCCCGCTCGTACGCAAACTCGAATCGCACGAAGCCTACTACGAACAGTGGGCGGAAAACTGGGAATTCCAAGCCCTGCTCAAGGCCCGCCCCGTGGCCGGTGACCCCGACCTCGGCCAAGCGTACATGGACATGACCCGACCGTTCGTATGGACCGCCTCCAAACGCGACAACTTCGTCTACGACTGCCAGCAGATGCGCAAACGAGTCGAAGACCTCATCCCCGCGCCCCTGAAGGACCGTGAAATCAAACTCGGCCGCGGAGGCCTACGAGACGTGGAATTCACCGTGCAGATGCTCCAACTCGTCCACGGCCGCGCCGACGAGACCCTGCGCACCAGCTCCACCCTCGAATCGCTGCAACGCCTCGCCGAAGGCGGGTACGTCTCACGCAGACAAGCCAAGAAGCTCTCCTGGGACTACCGCTTCGAACGCGTCATGGAACACCGCCAGCAAATGTGGGCGCTCAAACGCACCCACCTGTTCCCGGACCTCGGCAAAGCCAGTCTCGGCGGCATCGAACGCAAACGCGACACCAACGACGACGAACTCAACCACAACCTCGAACTGCGCAGACTCGCCCGGGCCTTCCACATGCACCCCGAGGAACTCGTCGACAAATACGACGAAACCCGACGTGAAGTGCGCCACCTGCACATGGACATCTACTACCGGCCCATGCTGCCCATCAACGCCGGCCTCGACGACGAACAAGTGGAACTGTCCGCCAACGCCATGCAGGAACGCTTCGCCTCCATCGGATTCGCCGACCCCGACGCCGCCATGCGCCACGTCACCGCACTGACCGCCGGCATCTCCCGTGCCGCGAAAATCAACCGCATCCTCCTGCCCGCCGCCCTCCAATGGCTCGGCGAAGGGCAGAACCCCGACATGGGACTGCTCAACTGGCGCAAACTCGAAGAACACTTTGGCACGGACAGCGAATACCTCGGCTTCCTGCGCGACTCGCCGTCCGCCGCGCAACGCCTGTGCCACGTCCTGTCCAATTCACGGTTCCTGGGCGACGCGCTCAACAAATCCGTCGAATCCGTCACCTGGCTCGGCAGCGACAACGACCTGCAGCCACGTTCGCGCGAAAGCCTCGACGTGCAGACACACGCCTCCCTCGAACGCAACGTAGGCAGCATCAACGACTTCGCCAACTCCATCCGCGCCATGCGACGCCACGAAATCGAACGCATCGGACTAGGGTGGATGAGCGGCGTCATCGACGACAAGGCGTCGCTCGCAGGTATGACCGACGTATACGACACGGCCATCGACGCATCGCTCACCTGGGCCATCCGCCACCAAACGCAGGAAATGGGACTCGACGAAGCGCCGGCGGCAATCGCCGTCATCGGCATGGGACGCTACGGCGGCAGGGAAGTGAACTTCAGCTCCGACGCCGACGTCATCATCATCTACCGGCCGTCCGATAACGCCGACGACAACCAAGCCAACCTCTTCGCACGCAAAGTGCAGGAAGACCTCCGCGCCATCCTGCAAGGACCGACCACGCTCGAACCCAAAATCGAACTCGACATGGACCTGCGGCCCGAAGGCAAAAACGGACCCCTCGTGCGCTCCTACGCGTCCTGCGAGGAATACTACCGTTCCTGGGCGAGCACATGGGAGCACCAGGCGCTCCTGCGTGCGCGTTACGTGGCAGGCGACGCGGCGCTCGTCGAGGATTTCCTGATGAACGTCGCCGACCCGCTGCGCTATCCGAAGATCGATTTGACGGAGGCGCAGGTCGCCGAAATACGCAAGCTCAAGGCGCGTATGGAAGCCGAGCGATTGCCGCGCGGCGTGCGTAGGGACCGTCACCTGAAGCTGGGCAAAGGTGGTCTGTCCGACGTGGAATGGACGATTCAGCTGCTGCAGTTGCAGCATGCCGGCGACAACGCGAACCTGCGAGTCAACGGCACGATGCAGGCGTTGGACGAGTTGGAGCGGCGCAAGCTGGTTTCCGCCGGCGACGCCGTCGTATTGCGACGCGCATGGTGGATGTGCACGGCCGCGCGCAACGGCAGCTACCTGTGGAGCGGGCGCGTCAACCAGGCGGATATCCTGCCGGATGACACGTATTCGCTGGGAGGACTCGCCGTCTATCTCGGATACGACGCGAATCGCGGACAGCATTTCGAAAACGATCTGCTTGCCGTAATGCGCAAGGCGCGCGACGTGACGGAACGTCTGTTCTACGGCCTTTCATGAAACGATTCGAGCGGGCGCTCGGTGAACACGCGGTGAACGCTCCGGGTCAGTGTTTCGGGCTATAGTTGGCTAGGTCACTTTCAGTGGCCACCTTCAACCACAAGTTGCATGAAAGGTGAGCCGTTGTCCTCAGTACTCGAACCGGCGGTCGAAACGCCGATGGTCGGAAAAAGCGTCATCACTCTCGATGATCTTTCCATTCGTCAGATTCAGGAAATGCTGCACAAAGCGCAGTACATCGATTCCCATCGTAAAGAAGTGGCACACACCTGCGAAGGCAGGGTGCTTGCCACTTTGTTTTATGAGCCGAGCACGCGCACGCGTCTGAGTTTCGAAACCGCCATGCTGCGCCTCGGCGGCAAGGTGATCGGTTTCGCCGGCGCCCAGCTCGCCTCCGTCACCAAGGGCGAGACCATCGCCGACACGTTGAAGACCGTCTCCAACTACGTCGACGTGGTGGCCATCCGCCATCCGAAGGAAGGAGCGGCGCTCGTTGCCTCCCGTGCCGCATCCGTGCCGGTCATCAACGCCGGCGATGGCGGACACATGCATCCGACGCAGACCCTGGCCGATCTGGCCACCCTGCAGTCCCGCTTCGGCCGCGTCACCAACCTGACCGTCGGCCTGTGCGGCGATCTGACCTTCGGCCGCACCGTGCACTCCCTGATCGAAACACTGTGCCGCTTCGGCAACGTCAACTTCGTGCTGATCAGCCCCGACGAGCTCAAGACCCCGCAGTACGTGCTTGACCGCATCAACGCCACCGAATCCTGCTCCTACACCGAAGTCAAGGATCTGGTCTCCGTCATCGGCGATCTTGACGTGCTGTACATGACCCGCGTGCAGAAAGAACGTTTCTTCAACGAGGACGATTATCTGCGTCTGCGCGACACCTACATCCTCGACGAAGCCAAGATGGCGTACGCCAAGAAGGACATGGCCGTGCTGCACCCGCTGCCGCGCGTCAACGAAATCGCCGTGGAAGTTGACGACGATCCGCGTGCAGCCTACTTCGAACAGGTCAAGAACGGTATGCTCATGCGCATGGCATTGGAAAGCTCGGTGGTCGGTGACGAACTGCCGGGATACGAACCGCTCGCAGCCAAGGAGGTTGAAGCCTGATGGAAGTCACCAGCATTCAGAACGGCATCATCATCGATCACGTGCCCGCCGGAACCGCGCTCAAGGTACTTGAGTATCTGAAGATCGACCCGTCCAAAACCAAGCTCGCGTTGATCATGAACGCCGACAGCCACATGTACGGCACGAAGGACATCATCAAAATCGAGGATGAGACCGAATCCATCGACCTCGACGTGCTCGGCCTCGTGGCGCGCACCGCGACCGTCGGCATCGTCCGCGGCGGCAAAATCGTCGAAAAGAAGAAGCCGACCCTGCCGGAACATGTCGTCAACATCATCAAATGCGTGAACCCGCGCTGCGTCACCACCACCGAGCCTGCGGTGCAGATGTTCCATCTGGTGCATTCCGACCGTCAGGAATACCGTTGCGACTACTGCGACGAGGAAGCGAAGTTCTGAAATCATGACCCTCACCCTTCACGACATCAAGGTCTGGAACACCGGCGAAGTCATTGACCTCGTCGTCCCCTCCGACACGGACGCGTCCGTGGACGCCTCGGCGATGACCATCGCCCCCGGATTCGAAGACCCGCACGTGCATTTCCGCGATCCCGGACAGACCTACAAGGAGTCCATGATCTCCGGCTGCGCGGCGGCGGCATCCGGCGGATACACGAACGTGCTCATCATGCCAAACACCGTGCCGGCCATGGATGGCGTGAAGGTGGAGGCCGGCCAGCCGGGCGCCTCCGAAGTGCTCGACACCGAATACGACACGGTCATCGATTACCTGCAGCATTACGAGGCCGCTCATGGCGTGAGACTGCCGGTGCGCTACGACCTATGCGTATGCGCCTCAAAGGGGCGTGCCGGCCATGAGGCCACCGAAGTGGCCGACTGGATCGGCTACCTGCCCGAACATGGCGACGAGCATAAGGACGCCTACCAGCTGGCGCATCCGGTGACCGCCATCAGCGATGACGGTTCCGCGGTGACCCCCAGCATTCTCGAACAGGTGTTCGAAAACGTCAAGGAGTCGGGACTGTACCTCATCGAGCATTGCGAACACCACGACACCGGCGCGGTCAATGACGGTCCGGTGTCCCGCAAGCTTGGCGTTCCAGGCATTCCGGAGGACACGGAACTCAAAATCGTCGAACGCGACATTGACATGTCCCGCAAAACCGGCGTGCACGTGCACTTCCAGCACGTCAGCACCGCGATTTCCTTCGACGCCATCCGCAAAGCCAAGGCCGAAGGACTTCCGATCACCTGCGAGACCGCGCCGCATTACATCGCATTGAACGACGAGGCGCTGCTTAAGTACGGCACTTTGGCCAAAATGAACCCGCCGCTGCGCTCCGAAGCGGACCGCCAGGCCACCATCGCAGCCGTCGCCGACGGCACGGTCGATTTGTTGGCCACCGACCATGCGCCCCACACCATGGAAGAGAAGGAACTCGGCTTCCTCGACGCGCCCAACGGCATCATCGGGCTGGAATGCGCATACGGCATCTGCCACAAGGTACTTGTCGACGGCGGATTCATTTCCGACGAACGTCTCATCGAACTCATGTCCACCGGTCCGGCCGAACTCATGGGCCACGACAAAACGGACATCACGGCGGTACTCGACGACTACGCCGACGCCGTGCCGGGAGACGACGACACCAAGCGCGTGCTTGATCTGGGCCGCGTGCCCGAAAGCGACCAGGTGGATCTCGTGGTGCTGAACACCGGAGAGGAATGGACCGTCGACCCGGAGAAGTTCCACTCCTCGGCACGTAACACCCCATTCGGCGGATGGCAGGTCACCGGCCGGCCGCTCGCCACCATCATCGGCTCGAAGCTGGCCTTCAGCCGCATCGACAAGGAGGACTGATGGACCGTCTGATCGAAGTCATCGAAGACAAGCAGAATCCAAGCGTCGTGGGACTCGACCCCACCGAAGCGCTGGTGCCGAAGCAGGTCGTGGCCAGCTTCGCCGAGGAAATCGCCGAACAGGTGGAGGATCCGACGGAAGCGCCGGCAGCCCAACTGTCCGTCGCCTTCTTCGAATTCAACCGCGCCATCATCGACGCAGTAGCCGACATCGTCCCGGCCGTCAAACCGCAGATCGCCATGTATGAGGCGCTCGGACCAGCCGGCATCGACGCCTACAGCATGACCTGCGAATACGCCAAACAGCAGGGACTGTACGTCCTCGGCGACGTCAAGCGTGGCGACATCGGCTCCACCGCAGCCGCCTACGCCCACCATCTGAGCGGTGTGAACGCGGGGGAGCACGCTTTCGACCCGTGGCATGAGGACGCGGTCACCGTGAACCCCTACCTCGGCACCGACGGCATCACCCCGTTCGTCGAAGCCGCCACTGGTGCCGACAAGGACATCTTCATACTGGTACGCACCTCCAATCCATCCAGCAGCGAACTGCAGGAACTCGAACTCGCCTCAGGCGAGCGCGTGTACGAGCATGTCGCCGACCTCGTGGAAGGCTGGGGAGCCGAAACCATCGGCGCGAACGGGTATTCCCATGTCGGCGCGGTGGTCGGAGCCACCCATCCCGAGGAAGGCAAGGCGTTGCGGGCGCGCATGCCGCACACGTTCTTCCTGGTCCCCGGTTACGGCACGCAGGGCGGTACCGCCCAAGGCGTGGCCGGCATGTTCGACAAAGACGGCATGGGCGCGCTCGTCAATTCGTCGCGTGGCATCATCGGAGCCTGGAAGAAGTCCGGCAAATACAGCGAATCCATGAGCGCAGACGATGCGCTTGACTTGGTCGCCGAATCGGCGCGCGAGGCCGCGAAGGATATGCGCGACAATCTGCGCGCGGTACTGCCGTAAGTTACCAGAACAATCGAACGAAACACAGGAAAGGGAGTCATGACCGCCGCAGCAACGTTCATGCCGACCGTCGGCCAGGCGAGGGAAGCGGGATTCTTCCCCAGCAGGCACACGGTCGAAATCGTCGACAACCGCATGCTGGCCGATGGCGTGTACCGATTGACATTCCGCGACGAATTCATCGCGGGACATGCCAAGCCGGCGCAGTTCGTCGACGTGTATTCCAACAATCCGAGCAGACTGATGCCCCGCCCGTTCGGCGTGGCAGAAGTGGATGGCGATGAGGTGAGCCTTATCTTCGCCGTCGTCGGCAAAGGCACCGCCGAATTCTCCGAATTGCGTGCGGGCGACACCATTCGGGTGATGGGTCCTCTCGGCAACTCCTTCAACACCAAGGAGAACGCGAACTACGTGCTGGTGGCCGGCGGTCTCGGCGTGCCGCCGCTGGTGCGCGCCGCGCAGGCCATCGCCGAATCGGAGGGGTCGACGAGCACCGCGGTGTTCGGATACCGCAACGTGCGTTTCGGAGACGGATACGTCGGCCGGTACGCGGACAAGACATACAGCATCGACGAATCCGAAGGCAATGTCGTAACGCTCCTTGACCGTATTGAAAATGAACTGGTGAACGGCGAGCTGAAGCCGGTCATCCTCTCATGCGGGCCGTTGCCGATGATGAAGGCCGTCGCCGCATGGGCGGCGAAACGCGGCATCGAGGCACAGCTGAGCTTGGAACAGCGCATGGGCTGCGGATACGGCACATGCGTGCTGTGCACCGTCGACACCGCCGAAGGACGATTGAAGGTCTGCTCGGACGGACCTGTGTTCACCCGCGAACAATTGGGATGGGGGGAGTGAGCATGACCGCAGAACAACATGCGAACCTGTACGAACAGCACGAATGGAAGCATCCCACCCAGGTGGCTGGTATCCCGTGGAAGAATCCGGTGGCGACCGCTTCCGGCACGTTCCAATATGCTGCCGTGCGCTGGTTCTATGACGTGAGCCAGCTGGGCGCCGTCACCACCAAAGGCGTGTCTCCGGTGCCATGGGAAGGCAATCCTGGCATCCGTACTGCGGAAGGCCCCTCCAGCAACATCAACGCCGTCGGCCTGCAGAATCCCGGCGTGGACCATTACCTTGAGGACGATCTGCCGAAACTCAAGGCCATCAACGCCACCGTCATCGCCAACGTCGCCGGACACTGCGACGACGACTACGCGGAAGTCGTGTCCAAGCTCGACGATTCCCCGGCCGACATGCTGGAAATCAACGTGAGCTGTCCGAACGTGTCCGCAGGCGGCATGAGCGTCGGCACCGACCCGGTGGCTTTGAGCCGCCTCATCACCAGACTGCGCAAGCTCACCGACAAGAAGATGATCGTCAAACTCACCCCGAACGTCACCGACATCACCGTGCCGGCACGAGCCGCGGTGGAAAGCGGAGCCGACGCATTGAGCCTGATCAACACGCTGCTCGGCATGCGCATCAACATCCGCACCGGCGAGCCGGTCATCACGCACGTCACCGGCGGCGTGTCCGGCCCGGCCGTCCTGCCGGTCGGACTGGCCGCGGTATGGCGCGTGCGCGCCGCATTGCCAGAAATACCGATCATCGGCATCGGAGGCATCGACTCCGGCGAGACCGCGCTCGAATACCTGTATGCCGGCGCCAACGCCGTCGAAGTCGGCGCGGCCGCATTGTTCGAGCCGACCGCGCCGCTGCGCGTGGCCCGCGAACTCGACGATCTGCTCGACGAACGTCCCGAACTCGCCGACAAGCTCGCCAAAGGCGAGACCTGGCGCTGAAATTTCGTAATCGATCAATGTAAGGAGAACAAGCAAATGACCGCATCGCTCGACCATCGTTTCACCGAGTTCCTGCTGGAATCGCAGGCGTTGAAATTCGGCGAGTTCACATTGAAGTCCGGCCGCAAGTCGCCGTACTTCATCAACGCCGGCGCATTCAACGACGGACGCAAGATCGCCCGTCTCGGCGCGTTCTACGCCGAGAAGATTGTCGAGGAGATCGAGGCGGGCAACCTGCCCAAGGATGTCGACACCGTGTTCGGCCCTGCCTACAAGGGCATCCCGCTGGGCGTGTCCACCGCCATCGCGCTGACGTCCGCCCATGGCATGGAGGTCGGCTACACCTTCGACCGCAAGGAGAAGAAGGACCATGGCGACGGCGGCATGATGGTCGGCACGCAGCTTGCGGACGGCATGAAGGTCCTGCTCGTCGACGACGTGATGACCGCCGGCACCGCTGTGCGCGAGGTCATCCCGAAGCTCAAGGCCGAGGCGAACGTCGAGGTCATCGGCCTGGTACTGAGCGTGGACCGCATGGAGAAGACCAAGGATTCCGACACGTCCGCGGTGAAGGCCGTCGAAGCCGAATTCGGCTTCCCGGTGTTCGCCATCGCCAACGTGAAGGAGATCTTCGAAGCCGGCCAGCGCATCCAGAACGCCGACGGCACCCCGTACGTCACACCGGAGATCAAGGCCGCCGCCGACGCGTACCTGGAACAGTACGGCGCCTGACTGCGGCGTTCGCGCTGAACCGCGCTCATCGGCTGTTATAATCTCGGATATGACAGAAAGGCACTGTGCTGCTTTCGGGTAGTACAGTGCCTTTTCGTTGTGGTTCCTCTGTTCCGGGGTCAGTCGATGAGCGTGTAGCCGTGGCTGGCGACCACCGACTTGAGCTTCTCCAAGTACGTTTCGGCGGCCTTGGACAGCTTCGCGCGCTCATTGGTGATCCATCCGACAAGCATCGTCTCATCGGTGTCGAGCGGCACGGTGACGATCTTCTCGTTGTTGAGATCGCCGTTGTCGATGCCGGTGCACACCGTGTAGCCGTTCAGGCCGATGATGAAGTTCAGAATCGTGGCGCGGTCGGTCACGTTGATCTGCTTGGGGGAGTACTCCGGCCAGACGGCCTCCTCCGCGAAGAAGAAGCTGCCTTCATCGCCCTGCTCGTATTGGATGAACGGGAACGGCTTCAGATCGTCCATGGTGACCTTCTTCTTGCCGGCCAGCGGATTGTCGCGCGAGATGAACACGTGCAACGGCGCGCGGAACAGCGGATGGAACTCGAGATGCTTCTCGCGCAGCAGCTTGCCGATCACGTCCTTGTTGAAGTCGGACAGGTAGATGATGCCGATCTCCGAAAGCATGTTCGCCACCTGGTTGATGATGTCCTTCGTGCGGGTCTCGCGGATGGTGAACTCGTATTCGTCGGACTTGGTGGAGTCGATCATCTCCACGAACGCCTCCACGGCGAACATGTAATGCTGCGTGGACACGGAGCACAGCTGTTTGCGGGGTTTCGCGTTCTTGTACCGTTCCTCCAGCAGCGACGCCTGATCGAGGACCTGACGCGCGTAGGTGAGGAATTCCGCGCCGTCCACGGTCAACGCGATGCCTTGGGAGGAACGGGTGAAGATCTCGATACCGAGCTCGTTCTCAAGCTCCTTCACCGAGGAGCTCAACGCGGGCTGGGATACGTACAGCTCGTGCGAGGCCTCGTTCATGGAGCCGCATTCCACTATTTTGACGATGTATTTCAGCTGAAGGAGGGTCATAACGCCCATTTATACCAGCGTCGCTTTACGAAACGACGATTTATAGCGCTTCGTTTTGCATAGTGGACACGCGGTCGGTGGATGTGCGGCCTACAGCGGACGATGATATGGGCGCATGGCCGAGGCCCGTTCCGCGGGACGCAGGCGCACGTCCGCCGCGCTCACACGCGCACGCCCAAGGATTCCAGGTCCCTGCGCGCCTGGTCGGCGTCGACGAAACGGAAGGCGTGCATGCCGGCCGACCGCGCCCCGGCGACGTTCTTCGCGGTGTCGTCGAGGAACACGCTGCTCTCGGGGCTTAGGCCGAAACGGCTCATCGCCAGTTCGTAGATGTCGGCGTTCGGCTTGTGCATCTTCTCCACGCCGGAGACGACGGTGCCCTGCAGCAGTTCGGCAAGCTGCGGGAACTTCTCGAATGCGAAATGGAACGTCTCATGGGACCAATTCGTCAATCCCCACACGCCATAGCCGGCCGCCTTCAGATCGCGCAGCAGCCGCTCCATGCCGGGCAGCATGCGTGGCAGCGCGTCGTCGTAATGCGCGATGTAATAACGGAAGATCCCGGCGACGCGTTCTCCCTGCTCGGCCACCACATCGGGCCATATCGAATCGAAGTCCTCCCCGGCGTCCATACGGTCCTCGTATCCGAAGAAGCCGCAGGGGTCGTCGTCGGCGCAGATGCGGTCGACGGTCGCGTCGTCGAATCTGCCTTCAAGGCATGCCCGTGTCCGCCAATCCAGCAACACTCCGCAGAAATCGAAAACGACGTCGGTGATGGTCGGAACTGCAACGGTCATCGGGAAACCCTTCTTGTAGCGTGCGTCTGTCTTCCGCCAGTGTACCGTACCCATGTTCGTGAAGGACGTTTTCGTCTTCGCGTGCGGCGTTTCCTGAAAGTCATTGGGGCGGAAAGGCTCGCTTGGGTTTTGAAAAAGGCTAATCTAGACGTTTTCGGCGATTGTGATGATTGTCATGCCGACCATTTCGAACATACAATCAATCCGAAATTAAATCAACATGTTGTCTGAATAGACGGGTGTCCTAGTGGAAAGCATTAGGAAGGGGCCGACGATGGCATATATCGAAATGGTGCACAGCTTCAAGCGCTACCATATGGGCGACATCACAATCACCGCCAACAACGATGTGAGTTTCGGCATCGAACGCGGCGAGCTTGCGATCATTCTGGGATCATCCGGAGCCGGCAAATCGACGGTGCTCAACATCCTGGGCGGCATGGACACGAATTCCGAAGGCAAGGTCATCATCGACGGCGTCGACATCTCGGACTTCAACGCGAAGCAACTGACCGATTACCGGCGCAACAACATCGGATTCGTATTCCAGTTCTACAATCTGGTGGCCAACCTCACCGCCAAGGAGAACGTGGAACTCGCCTCCGAACTCGTCAAGAACGCGGCCGATCCAGTGCAGACGCTGGTCGATGTGGGACTTGGCGGCCGCGGCCCAGCTGGCCACGGCGCAAGCGCAACTGGCCTCGGCCAACGCGTCGGTCGCCTCCGGACAGACGCAACTGCAGGCGGCACAGACGCAACTGGCTCAAGGACAGAACCAGCTCTCCGATTCATGGAACCAGCTGGCGAACGGCAAAACGCAGCTGGACGCGGCGCGAGAACAACTCGAAACAAGCAAAACCGTGCTCGACAAAGTCGGCGCGACGCTCGGCAAATGGGAGCAGACCGGCATCACCGGCAAACTCTACGAACAAATACGCGGCAAATACGACATGGCGATCAACCAGTACAACGAAGCCTGCGCCGAATACAACAGACAGCTGAACGCCTACAATGCGGGACTGCGACAATACCAGAACGCCGTAGCGCGGCTCGACCAAGGTTCGCAGGCGTATCGGAGCAATGCGGACAATCTCGCACAGGCATCCAAACAGATAGCCGAAAAACAAAACGAGCTCGGCAAAGCGGTGTCGCAGGCCGGCAAGCAAGTCGCAGACGGCGTCACGCAGCTTATCCAAGGCCAGAGGGACATCGACAAGGCCGAAACGGAATACCAGAGCAAACTCGCCGAATTCAACGCGCAGAAGCCCGAAGCCGAACGCAAGATATCCGAAGCCGAACGGCAGATAACCCTCGCCGAGGAGAAGATCGACAATCTCACCGTCCCGGCCTATTCCGTCAGCGGCCGCCGCGAAGGCCTGACCTCGCAAGGCTATTGCGTGTACATGGTCATCGAAGGCATCGTGGCGAAACTGGCGGACATCTTCCCGATCTTCCTCTACTTCGTCGCGGCGCTCGTCACCTTCAGCACCATGGGACGCATGGTGGACGAGGAACGCACCAATTCCGGAACGTTGAAGGCGCTCGGCTACGGCAACGCGGATGTGATGCTCAAATTCATCGTATACGGATTCGCCGCATCCACCCTGGGCACATGCATCGGCGTGCTCGCCGGCCACACGCTGCTGCCGCTTATCGTCGCCCACGCATACAGCGCGGGATTCACCATGCCGGACATCATGCTCAAATTCCACCCCTGGATCACCATGGCCGCATTCGCACTTGCATGGATAAGCGCCGTCGTGCCGGCATGGCTGGCCGCGTCCAAGGAACTGCGCGAAAAACCGGCGAGCCTACTGCTGCCCAAGCCGCCGGCCAAAGGCTCGAAAATTCTTTTGGAACATTTCCCACCACTATGGAACCGTCTGAATTTCACACACAAAGTGACCGCCCGTAACATCTTCCGATACAAAACACGCATGTTCATGACGATCTTCGGCGTATGCGGAGCGGTATCCCTGCTGACGGCCGGCCTCGCCGTCCAATCCTCGATCGGACAGATAGGAAACCGACAGTTCGAGGAACTCATCCACTACGACCTGATCGTCGCCGAGGAATCCGACACCAACAGCGCGCAACGCGAGGAAATCGCCACGACGCTGAAGGGCAAAACCGTCCAATCCTCGACAGCGGTGCGCTACGAGGAACTGTCGAAAACCGCAGGCAAGGAGAACGATAAGCAGTCGATCACCCTGCTGTCCACCGACGACGCATACAACTTCAACGAATACCTGACATTACGCGACCGCAAAACACACCAACCACAGATACTGGTCAACAATGGCGCGGTAATCTCCGAACGGCTCGCCGAAATGCTCAACGTCTCGGTCGGCGACACCTTCACGGTAAACGACGAAAACGGCGCGCAACGCACCATCAAAGTCGCCGGCATCAGCGAAATGTACATCGGCCATTTCATATTCATGAACGCGCAATGCTACGAACACGTGTTCGGCGACCAGTACAGCACAAACGCATACATGGTCGGACTGAAAGACCACAGCAACGCCAACACGGAACGCCAAGGCGCCAAATTCATGAAACTGGCCGCCGTGCGCGGCGTCGTGCAGAACACGACGCAGAAGAACATGGTGTCCACAATCGTGGGATCGCTCAACCAGATCATGGAAGTGCTGATTCTCGTGGCCGTGCTGATGGCCGTGGTGATCCTCTACGACCTGACCAACCTCAACGTGTCGGAACGCATACGCGAGCTATCCACGATCAAAGTGCTCGGCTTCCACACCAGCGAGACCACGATGTACATCTACCGCGAAACGATCCTGCTGTCACTGCTGGGCATACTCGCCGGATACGGCTTCGGAGAATGGCTGCACCGATACATCATCACCGAAGTGCCACCCGACGAAGTCATGTTCGACCCCGCCATCAGCTGGATCGCATTGGCGGCCCCGGCCATCGTCGTGGCCGTGGTACTAGCCGTGCTCGGCTGGATCGTATACCGCCAGCTCGAAACGGTGGACATGCTCGAAGCATTGAAATCAGTGGAATGACCCTCCACGAAACGGTCAGCGGAGCAGCTCGCCAAAAGCCCGGGGAACAGCCGCGACGACATCACCGGCAACAATCGGATGCCCGATCGCGCTCGCCGGAGTCTTGCCCGCATGCCCATACAGATGCGGACGATGCCATCCGCGCTGCTCCGACCCGCTGGCCATCGCGCCGGCAAGCCCATGCATATACGCGGCGGCCGCGGCGACCTCCGGAACCAAAGCCGGATCGTCGGACAGCATGTCGTCCTGCTGCGCCAGCAACGCGCCCAACACGCCGGCCAACACATCGCCCGAACCGGCGGTGGCCATCCAGGCAGGCGCGCGCCCGGACAGGATGATCCGCGTGTTCCCATCTCCATCAGCTCCAACCACAATGGTGACCGCGCCCTTAAGCAGCACCGTGGCCCCCGTAAGCTCATGCGCGCGCAACGCCGCCCGCAATGGCCGGGCCTCCACCCACTGCCTGGAAACAACATCAGCCATATCGGCATCCAACCGATTCAGCAATGCGGCCAATTCGCCGGCATGCGGAGTGATAACGACCTGCGGCACAACATGGCACGGCAGCAAATCCAACGCGCCGGCATCAACCACAATGGGAGGCATGCCCTCCGCCCGCTCGTTCCGCGAGCCATCGCCATCCTCCAACGCGTAATGATCCAGCAGCGCGGCAATGGTCGCACGTTGCATGTCATCACCGGAAGCAACGTCACCCTCGGCGGGCACGCCGGATCCAACCACCCACGACTGCACCCGGCCCTTGCCCAACACAGCCTCCGGCAACACGGACAATATCATATCCTGCGCACGCTGTGGCCCCAGATAACGCACCATGCCCACATTCGCGCACGCCGCGGCCCTCGCCGACAACACGGCAGCACCCGGATACCGCGCCGAACCAGTCACCAAACCAACCACTCCACGCGAATACTTGCCATCCGCAAGAGACGGAAGACGAACCGAATCCGCCACAAAATCGCCATCCGTCATCTCGGCAAACGGAACAGCATCATCGACATCGAAACCGAAATCGACCAACGTGATCCGTCCGCAAGCATACGAAGCCGGCGGCACCATCGCACACGGCTTCATCGCACCGAACGTCACCGTCACATCCGCAGGAATATACGGCCCCGGCAACGAACCATCATCAACACCCACACCCGACGGCGCATCGACGGCCACCACCAACGGCAAATCAGCGGAAGGGTCATTGTTCGGCAACGCAGGCTTGTCCGGCAACACGCCATCCATACCCAAAGACGAAGCCAACGTGCCAGCGACACCACGCAACGCGCCGACCACGCCAATCCCCGTCATAGCATCAAGCACCACATGCGCACCCCGCGCACACTCGACCGCAGCCTGCAGCCGCTCACCAGCCTCACCCGCGGAAAAACCAGACGTGCACCCAGAAATATCAGCCGCCGGATCCAACACCAACACACGCCCACCCGCACGAACAAACGCCCTAAACGCATCCTCATGCAACGAACGGCCAACAGCAACCGCGGTAACCTGCGCACCCTCACGCGCCAACTCAGCCCCCGCATACAAGCCATCGCCACCATTGTCCCCAGCGCCAGCCAACACCGTGACCCGCGCATCCTCAACATCCAAATCCTCATCATCAAGCAACGACAACGTCACACGAGCCACCGCAGAAGCAGCCATACGCATCAACGGCACACCATCATCCAACAAAGGACGCTCCAACTGCCGGACAACATCGGCGGAATAGGAACTATACAACAACGTCTGCAAACGGTCGGCATCATCGGAGACATCCATGGAAAATCCTTTCCCTCGGCGTGGAACCACAAACACCACTTTAGTCGTATATTAAAAACAACAAACAAAAACGGCATGGACGCCAAACAAGAAAACGGAGCGGAACATGGCATACATCGAAATGAAAAACAGCACCAAGCTCTACCACATGGGATCCACCACCATCACCGCCAACGACAACGTCTCCTTCACCATCGAACAAGGCGAACTCGCCATCATCCTCGGCGCATCCGGCGCAGGCAAATCAACAGTGCTCAACATCCTAGGAGGCATGGACGCCAACACCTCAGGACAAGTAATCATCGACGGCAAAGACATCTCCAACTACACACCCAAACAACTCACCGCATACCGCCGCACCGACATCGGCTTCGTATTCCAGTTCTACAACCTCGTCGCCAACCTCACCGCACGCGAAAACGTAGAACTCGCCTCACAAATCGTTCCCGACGCACAAGACGCCCGACAGGCGCTCGCCGACGTAGGGCTTGCGGACCGCGTCGACAATTTTCCCGCGCAGTTGTCGGGCGGCGAGCAGCAGCGTGTGGCGATCGCTCGAGCGGTGGCGAAGAATCCGAAGATTCTGCTGTGTGACGAACCGACCGGCGCGCTTGACTACAACACCGGCAAGCAAGTGCTCCGCATTCTGCAGGACATGAGCCGCAAGAAGGGCGCGACAGTGGTGATCGTGACGCATAATTCTGCGATTGCGCCGATTGCGGACCGTGTAATTCGCATGCATGATGGACGTGTGTCATCGATTGAGGTCAACGAGCATCCGATGGATATCGAAGAGCTTGAATGGTGACGTTGCGACACGCTGTGATACGTATGATTTGCGTAAATGGCTGATTCGTGTAATATATGTGACTTGTGCACGGAAGCTAAGTCTTCCGGTGGGAACATTCCTGCGTAGCTCAGTTGGCAGAGCATCCGACTGTTAATCGGACGGTCACTGGTTCAAGCCCAGTCGCAGGAGCGCAGTTTCGGGTACTCCGGAACATATTCCTGCGTAGCTCAGTTGGCAGAGCATTCGACTGTTAATCGAACGGTCACTGGTTCAAGCCCAGTCGCAGGAGCTTTTTAGCCCTTGGTTTTCCAAGGGCTTTTTTGTTTCCATAAGAACTTTTCGCTGCTATTCCAACGAATCGAGCACGTCGTCAATGAGTGTGCGGTCGTGTGCCGCATCAGCCTTGAGTCGAGGGAAGCGACGTATGACGTTGTCGGGACTTGCGTTGGCCGCACGTGCCACATTCGATTTTGACTCGCCATGCGCCACGGCGATTTCCGCGAGCCGATCCACTAGCGAATCCGAAACCTGCCGTATTTGCTCGCCAACCCATAACTGGGACAATTCGGGTGAAAGCGTGTAATCGTCCTGCAGCTCGCTTGAAGCCTCCTGAATGGCGGCCCATAGCACCATGAATGGCTTGCGGTAGTAGGCGATGCGTTCCTCGGACGGCTCGCTCTCCAACTGCTGCAATGCCTTGCGTTGCGTAGTGTTGTCACTCATGCGTCCCATCGTATGCCACGTTCGGTGGCGTTTTGGCATGTCATGGCGCGACACGCCCGGCATCTGTGGATAAGTGTTGTTCTCCGACCACAAGGTCGTTCCAAGTCGACGGGCGGTCTTCGAACGTGCCATGATATCGATTCCCCGATAGAGACGCGGACCACAGGAGGCCTCATGAACAAATGGGAATACCGTCGTCGTGTTCGACACAATAAGATGTCCGATGACATTGACAAGCGCAACCGGCACCGGTGCGCCGCGGCGATGGCCGTATGCGTATTGGCGAATATCGCGTTCACGATATGCTGCGCGCAACCTACGGCGTCGGCATACGCGCAATCGGCTGATGACGTGGCGCATGAAGTCGCACAAGCGGCATGCCGCACATCAATGCAGTGGCCTTTGGAGCACGCGCAAGTAATCGGCGAATATGATGCGCCGGCTAAACAATGGTTGCCTGGGCATCGCGGTTTGGATTTGCGTGCACGGCCGCAAGACGCCATCATCGCGCCCGCGGATGGTGTGGTCGCCTTCAGTGGCAAAGTGGCGGGCAAATCCGTGGTAACGCTTCGCCACGGTGCGGAAACGGGAAGCCTGACGTCGACGTTTGAACCCGCGGTCACTACGCGACCGGTCGGGGCCGTCATCGCCAAGGGGGAGCGTTTCGCTCGTGTTGAAGGTGGCTCGGAACATTGCGCCGATGGATGCCTGCATTGGGGCCTCAAGAGCGGAGGACGTGATTATGCGGATCCGTCGGGCAGAGTGAGGTCGATGCGGGTTGAACTGAAACCGTTGTAACGGCCATATCCACGGGTGTTGTCGTTGTCCTGGGGTCGTGGCCTTAAAGAAAAAGTGCGGTATTCCGGCTATAATGCTGTCTGTACATTAGATTTCGAGGAGCGAGAAGCTTATGATCAAGGAATACACGCGCCCTTTGGAACAGGGAATTGACTCGGACAAAAACATCTTCTCAGTACTTGAGGAGCGTGTGGAACGCACTCCTGACGACAATCTTGTCGAATACAAGAACGCTCAGGGCGAATGGGCGGCGTTCACCGCTGCGGAGTTCAAAAACAAGGTCGTCGCCCTCGCCAAAGGACTTATCGCTCGTGGCGTAATGCCTGGAGATTCGGTATCCATTATCGCGCATACCTGCTGGCAGTGGACCGCGCTTGATGTGGCCATCATGTCCATCGGCGCCCTTACCGTTCCGGTCTATGAAACGAATTCGCCGGCGCAGGTGAAGATGATTTTCAATGATGCCAATGTCAAGATGGCGTTCGCTGAGGATGATTTCCAGCGCGACAAAATCGAATCCGTCCGTGATCAGTGCCCGGATCTTGGCGACGTGTACGTCATCGGACTTGGTGCAATTGACACGATCATCGAATACGGCCGCGCGGTCTCCGACGCCGAATTCCTTGAACGTGAACAAACGGTCAAAGGCTCCGATCTAGCCACCATCGTATATACGTCGGGATCCACTGGCACCCCGAAGGGCGTTGAACTGACGCATGCCAATTTCGTGTTCATCACCTATTCCGGCGTCAACTCCATGCCGGACATCGCCATGAAACCGAATCGTCGACTGCTGCTGTTCCTGCCGCTCGCCCATGTATTCGCCCGATACATGCAGTTCTTCTGCTTTGCCGGAAACGTTTCACTCGGTCTGTCCAGCAATCTGAAGACCATTCTCGCCGATTTCAAGGCGTTCAAACCGACGTTCATCCTCGCCGTGCCGCGGATTTTCGAAAAGATCTACAATGCGGCCTCGCAGAAGGCCGGAGCCGGTTTCAAGGGACGTGTTTTCGCTGACGCCACCCAGACGGCATACGATTGGTCGCATGCTCAGCAGTCCGGTGGGAGCATTCCACTCGCGCTGAACGCAAAACATGCCCTGTACAACAAGCTGGTGTATTCGTCAATCATGGAAGTGTTCGGCGGCCACGTCGAGTATGCGGTCTCCGGCGGAGCGCCGCTTGATTCCTCTATCGCGCATTTCTTCAACGGTGTCGGTCTGCCGCTATTGGAAGGCTACGGCATGACCGAAACGTGCGCCCCCTCGAGCGTCAATCCGACCGAAGGCTACAAGATCGGCACCATCGGCTTGCCTCTGCAAGGCGTGACCATGGGGGTCGACGAAGAAGGGGAGCTGTGCATAAAGAGCCCTGCCGTATGCGCCGGATACCACAACAATCCTGACGTTACCAAGCAGCAAATTGTCGATGGATGGCTGCATACCGGTGATCTCGGCTCCATTGATGATGACGGCTTCGTTTCCATCGTCGGGCGTAAGAAGGATCTCATCATCACCGCAGGCGGCAAGAACGTCTCCCCATGCGAGATGGAAGCATCCATCATGACTTCGCCGGTGGTGAGCCAATGCGTCATGATCGGCGATCGCAAGCCATTCATCGCCGCAATCATCTCCCTTGATTTGGCGGAGACGAACCTATGGCTGGAATCCAAGGGAGCGGAACAGGTCGCTGATTTGGATGAAGCCTCGAAGAACCCCATTGTGCGTGCGGAAGTGGAGCGTGCCGTCAACAAAGCCAATGAGCTCGCCTCACGTGCCGAATCAATCCGCAAGTTCGAAATCGTTCCCGACGAGTTCACTGAGGAGAACGGTTTGGTCACGCCGAGCATGAAGGCCCGCAGGCAGGCAGTGGTTGAACATTACCGGACGTTGATCGACAAGGTCCTCTACGTGCCGAGGAAGCCGGCGGCTCACGCCGAATGATGTTCGAAATATGGTGGGGGCCGGTGACATCCGAGTGATGCCATCGGCCCCCACCATATCCGGAAGAATCCCGGAAGAATCATAGGCCCGCATCCGCCAGCGAAATGTAGCCGGGTTCAATCAGCGTTTTCTTGAGATTGTCGGCGCTGATCGCCAATGTCTCCTCATGGATGGTCGTAATTTTCTTCCCCTCGACCGTTGCGGAACGGATGAAACCGAGTTTGGAAAGTTTGCCCGAAGTGTTCAGTCGCACGCATGTCTGCGCGATGTCATCGGCCAACGCCTTGCGGTTCTCCATGGCGGTCATCCATTGCTTGCCGTTGACGATGTTCGGCATGGAACTGATATAGGCCCCATAGCCGGTGATTATCGGCCATTTTGCGTTTTCCTTGTTATCGGAATCGCTGTCGTCATCCGATGACGACGTCTTCGCAGGGTCAGGCACTGCCTGCCGTTTCAGGTCTTTTTTGCCCGTGATGCTGTCCACGATGCCGGAAATTGAGATGGAAGGGTTGATATCGGCTGAGGAACCTGTGTAGCCGAGTTTGTCCAACTCGTCGGCGATGTTCTTCGCCACATAGTCGTTGCAGGAGATGACGCCATCAAGGTGGACAGGGTGCGAATCGTCCTTGTCCGCGTCGAGACGTTCGGCAAGCACCGATTTGATTTGTTCGGCTTTTGACGAATCGAATGCCACGGACCGCCAGTCATCCTTGGTGGTCGAAGCGGTGAGCGTCTCGGAAGGAGATGCCGCTTTGCCGTCCTTGAAATACGGTTCGAGCACTTTCCAGATGCCTTTGAACATGTTCTGGGCGAAGGACGTGTCCGTTTTGGCATCATGTCCGTCGGCCGCGTCGTAGGGGAGTAGTACCTCGATTTGCTTGGGGGCATCGGACGATGCCTTGTCGAGCTCGAGCTTGTTGACGAGCTCTTTGGCTTGCAGTTCTCCAATCTGCTCGGCCGTGGTCATCGGCACGTACACGTCCGGCGCATACCCTTGAAGCGTATTGGAGATCAGAACGACCTTCATTCCTTCATTCTGCGCAAGCTGCAACGCCGAAACCAGCCGTTGCGCTGATTGCGCATAATCCTGTTCGTCCTCATCCGACGCGTCGGAGTTCCACGTGATATCATGCCGTGCATAGTCGCCGTATTGCCTGTCGGATTCCGGCATCTCGGCGACAGGCGCCACCACCAAGGTGGTTTTGGCTTTCGTGGACGAATGCTCGGTTCCGTTGATGTGATTCACCACATAGTCTTGGACGCTTTGACTTTGTTTGTCGAGGTTCGAAGCGGTTTTCACGGTGATGTCGCCGCTTTTGACACCGGTCCGTTTCAACGAGGACACGATTTCGGGAACGAGTTTTTCCCATTTGCTCAATGGCGTCTGTTGAGAGATGGTGATGCTGTCTGTCGGAGCGAAAATCGCCACATTGCCGGCATCGGCTGTTGCGCTGGATTGTGATGACGGCTGTTGCTGCGATTGCGAATCACCGTTGGGCGAACAGGCCCCCATGGCTGTTGCCATGCAGACCGATGCCAGCAGAGCGAGCAGACGTTTCGCCGGGATTGTGCGATGCAGAATCATGCCATGTCCTTTGCGGAAGAATAGACGTTCCTTATACTGACCATCGATTGTAATATCCGGACGTCAAAAAGCCCGTACGCGTGTGTGATTGCGCATACGGGCTTTCGACAGCTCAGATAGATTACTCTGCCAGAGCCTTTGCCAGATTCTCGTCGAGGGCGTTCATGAAACCCTCGGTATCGAGCCAAGGCTGGTCCGGTCCGATGAGCATGGCCAGATCCTTGGTCATCTGTCCGCCTTCGACGGTGGAGATGATGACTTTCTCCAAAGTTTCGGCGAAATGCTTGACTTCCGGAGTGTTGTCAAGGTCGGCGCGATGCTTCAGACCGCCGGTCCATGCGAAGATGGAGGCGATCGGATTGGTCGAGGTCTTTTCACCCTTCTGCCAACGGCGATAATGGCGGGTCACGGTGCCGTGCGCGGCTTCGGCTTCGACGGTCTGCCCGTCGGGAGTCATCAGCACGGAGGTCATTAGGCCAAGGGAGCCGAATCCCTGTGCGACGGAATCCGACTGCACGTCGCCATCGTAGTTCTTGCAAGCCCAGATATAGCCGCCATGCCACTTGAGGGAGCTTGCCACCATGTCATCAATGAGTCGGTGCTCGTAGGTCAGGCCAGCCGCCTCGTACTTGTCCTTGTATTCGTTTTCGAACACCTCGGCGAACGTATCCTTGAACTGGCCGTCGTACGCCTTGAGAATCGTGTTCTTGGTGGACAGGTACACCGGATAGCCGCGCATCAGACCATAGTTGAAGCAGGCGCGTGCGAAACCTCGGATGGAATCGTTCACGTTGTATTGCACCTGGGCAACTCCGCCGTCAGGGCCATAATTGTAAACGACGTGCTCAATCGGCTCGGAGCCGTCTTCCGGAGTGAAGGTTACGGTGAGGGTGCCGGCTCCCGGAACCTTGAAATCAGTGGCTTTGTACTGGTCTCCGAAGGCGTGACGTGCCACGACGATCGGCTTGGTCCATCCCGGGACCAGGCGAGGCACATTGCTCATGACGATCGGCTCGCGGAAGATGGTGCCGCCGAGAATGTTGCGGATGGTACCATTGGGGGATTTCCACATCTTCTTGAGGCCGAACTCCTTGACGCGCGCCTCGTCCGGGGTGATGGTGGCGCATTTGACGCCGACATGTTCGCGCTGGATGGCCTTCGCCGCGTCGACGGTCACCTGATCGTCGGTGGCGTCGCGGTTTTCGATGCCCAGATCGTAATAATCCAAATCCACGTCGAGGTACGGCAGGATCAGACGGTTCTTGATGTCTTTCCAGATGACACGGGTCATCTCGTCGCCGTCGAGTTCGACGACTTTGCCTTCGACCTTGATTTTGGCCATGGTTTGTCCTCCCTGTCGGAATTGAAGGTGATGGGTTCCGTCTTATTACATGTGTGTTAATTCCGTATGGAAATGTCCAAAACCGTGGGGACACGCGCGAAGGCACTGTCATAGCTGAGCATTAGCCTTGAAACCATGTCTCAGGAAATTGAAATCGGTTTGGGCAAGAAGGGCCGTCTGGCCTATTCGCTGGACGATGTCTCCATCGTTCCCTCCCGTCGTACCCGTGATCCTCAGGATGTGTCCACCTCTTGGCAGGTCGACGCCTATGAATTCGACGTGCCGGTCATCGGCGCCCCGATGGATTCCGTGACCAGCCCGGCCACGGCCATCGCCATGGGCAAGATGGGCGCGCTTGGCGTGCTTGACCTAGAAGGATTGTGGACCCGCTATGACGATCCCCAGCCGCTGCTGGACGAAATCGCGCAGCTGCCTGCGGACAAGGCCACCGAACGCATCCAGCAGATTTACGCTGAGCCGATCAAGCCGGAACTCATCGTCGAACGTCTGCATGAGATTCGTGATGCCGGCGTCACCGTAGCCGGCGCGCTGTCTCCGCAGCGTACGCAGGATTATTATTCCACCGTGCTTGAGGCCGGTGTCGATCTGTTTGTCATTCGTGGCACCGTGGTGTCGGCGGAGCATGTCTCCAAGGACCATGAGCCCCTGAACCTTAAGAAATTCATCTATGACCTGGATGTCCCCGTCATTGTTGGCGGCGCGGCCAACTACACGGCTGCGTTGCATTTGATGCGCACGGGAGCCGCTGGCGTGCTTGTCGGCTTCGGTGGCGGTGCGGTATCCGCCAACCGCAACACGATTGGAGTGCACGCGCCGATGGCCACAGCCATCGCCGATGTCGCCGAGGCCCGCCGCGATTACATGGACGAATCGGGCGGACGCTATGTGCAGGTGATTGCCGACGGCGGTATGGGTGATTCCGGCAGCTTCGTCAAGGCATTCGCGCTGGGCGCCGATGCGGTGATGCTGGGCTCGCCTCTGGCACGCGCCTCCGAGGCTCCTGGCAAAGGCATGCATTGGGGCGCCGAGGCCCGCCACCAGACGTTGCCGCGCGGATTCCGCACTAACGTGGGCACCGTAGGTTCCTTGCAGGAGGTCATGTTCGGCCCGAGCCATAACGCCGACGGAACCACCAATTTTGTTGGGGCGCTTCGCAGAGCCATGGCCACGACCGGTTATGTCGATTTGAAGAGCTTCCAACGTTGTCCGGTTACGGTCGCTTCGAGCCACTGATCAGATAGCTTCGTCCTGTGGATAAAAAAAGTTATCCACAATCCCTCCGTCGACTTGACGGGGGGATTGTCTTTATGTATTAATGTTTTTGGTCCTTCTCAGTGAAGAGAGTTGGATGACATTAAACAGGTAAAGAAATGAGGGATCCATGGCAATGGACGACTTATCCGACGATGGCGTTTCACCTCCGGAATGGCAGTCCGGCTCTGAGCGGGAGCCGGAAGACGACAAGGAGATAGAAGGCAATGAGCCTGACGAAATCCCACCGTCAGACCCTGATTCGTATGTCGGTCTTAAAGAAGCGGAAAACAATGGCCAATGGCTGCAGTGCATAGGAAAATCCGTCGAGAAGCTTCCTTCATATGATGGGTTTTTGGAAACACAATTATCCGGCATGCGGGTGCCCTTCCATGTTATCCGGTCCGATTCCACACCGTGGGACGCGAAGCAAGCCTATTCCTTGGCGTTATTGGGCGCGCGCATGTCGTGCGATGCCATCGACATCTTCCGTGGTCGGCAAAAGCCGGCGCATGTAGAGCGTATTCTAACGGAGGACTGTATGCGTAGGCTTAAAATCGCAGCTTCCATAATAGGCCATTATATGAAGGAAGACGCAAATCTATATGCCAAGATTGGTCTGCTTCCCATCAACGTGTCCGCCATTAACGGCTGGTTGACTTCGACCACGAAATTCGAATGTGCGGCTTTGCTCAACATCGGCGAAACGCGGTTGAGATGCAACACCGCATTCAGGCTCAAAGGCTCCACGTGGAAGTGCGTCTTGGCTGATTTCGGGTGATCGCATTGATGCGATGATACGGTAGGAATCTGCAAAAGCCCTTGGCGTCGATGTTCGCAGTCGATGCCAAGGGTTTTCAGCGTGCCTTAAGCATACGGGAACTACTATAGAGAACCATGTTGAGAGAATTTGTACCAGAGCCGGCCTACAGCACCACGGATGATGACACGGTATATGCGTTGCTGTCGCGTCGTGCGCAGAAGAATCCGGATGATCTTATCGCACAATGGCAGGATGATGAGACTCGGCAATGGCATGATGTGACGGCAGGCCAGATGCTCGCTCGTGTGCGCGCCGTGGCGAAGGGCCTTATCGGTCTTGGAGTCAAGGCCGGAAGCATGGTGGTCATTTACTCTCCCACCTGTTACGAGTGGGGTGTGGTCGATTTCGCATGCGCGGCCATCGGCGCGGTAAGCGTTCCGATTTATGAAACCGATTCGGCCAAGCAGGCCGCTTCCATCGTGGAAGAGGTGGAGCCGGTTATTGCCTTCGCTGGAGATTCCGTCCACACGCAGACGCTCGAACAGATTCGTGACATGCATGAAGGGCTGCGTTACGTGTTCAATTTCAAAGCGGACGGTCTTGACGCAGTCGCCGATTTCGGAGAGGGCGTCGATGACGATACCCTTGATCAGGTCATTGCCCGGATCAAGGCGGACGACATGCTCACCATCGTTTACACATCGGGCTCCACGGGACGTCCGAAGGGTGCGATGCTGTCCCATCGCAACTTCACGCATATCGTGCTCAATGGCTACATCATTCTTGACGAGATGCTGTACCAGCCCAACAGGTTGATGCTGTTCCTGCCGTTGGCGCACTGCTTCGCCCGCTATATCCAATACGTGGCGATTGGCGGACAAGGCGTGGTCGGCTATCTGCCTGGAGCCAAGCATCTGCTCGCCGATCTGCGCAGTTTCAAACCGACGTATTTGCTTGGCGTGCCACGTGTGTTCGAAAAAGTGTACAACGCTGCCTCGCAGAAGGCCGGTGCGGGTATTCGCGGCAGGGTCTTCGCCAAGGCGTTCGATCATTTCGTGCAATGGTCCAAGGACGAGCAGGACGGGGGACATCATTCGATGGTGGCCCGAGCCGAGCATTCCTTCTTCATGTCCGTCGTCGGCAAGTCCATTCGTTCTGCGCTTGGTCCGAACCTGAAATATCTGGCATGCGGCGGCGCCCCGCTGAACGTCGACCTTGCCCACTTCTTCAATGGCATGGATGGCATCACGTTCATTCAGGGGTACGGTATGACGGAAACCGCGGCTCCGATGATCGTCAACTGGCAAAATGCGAATCGCGTCGGTTCCGTTGGTAAGCCCGGGCCGGGTATGGGTGTGCGCACCGATGATGATGGCGAGCTGCAGGTCATGGGCCCCAATGTTTTTCTTGGCTACTACAAGAATCCTGAGAAGACCGCTGAAGTCAAAATGCCTGATGGTTGGCTGAGGACCGGCGATCTGGGGGCCATCGACGATGATGGATTCGTGTATATCACCGGCCGCAAGAAGGACATCATCATCACAGCCGGAGGCAAGAACGTCAGCCCCGCCCCGATGGAGGACATCATCGACACCTGTCCTATCGTGTCCCATGCTGTGGTCATTGGCGATGGCAAGCCGTTCATCAGCGCTTTGATTGAACTGGATTCTGATATGACTCGTTCTTGGCTTTCCCAGCAGGGTCTTGATGCCGATATGTCCATGAAGCAGGTAGCGGAAAACGATGCCGTGCGCGCTTTCGTGCAGCAGTATGTCGAAAAGGCCAACGCGAACGTTTCCCGTGCGGAATCCGTACGAAAATTCGAGATTCTCGATGAGGAATTCAACCAACAGGACGGCACCTTGACGGCAAGCCTGAAAGTTGTTCGTCCCAAGGTGCTGCAGCGCTACGCAGACGTCATCGAAAACGTGATTTACGCGCCAAAACCCTCCAACAGGCCGTTGCCGAAGACCGTCCAGATTCTCGACCGCACCACCGAAACCGTCAAGCAGGCGTCGGAAAGCATGCGGCAGGCTTCTGAATCCGTCAGCCCGAAGGTTCGGCAGGCATTTGATACCATGCAGGAGAGAATCAAGAAGCAGTCCGATGAACCGGATGACGAGACGGCACCGTCCGTCGAGCCTTCCGCAACCAAGAACAACGAGGAGCGTTAATTTTGGCAATCCGTGAGATTCGAGTCGTACCTGATCCAGTGCTGCGCACCCCATGCGATCCCATCAAGGAGATCACGCCCGCGGTGCGCCATCTGGTGCAGGATTTGTTGGATACCGTTGATGACCCGGGACGCGCCGGGTTGTCCGCCAACCAAATCGGTGTGAGTCTGCGTGCGTTTTCCTACAATATCGACGGCAAAATCGGCTATGTGCTTAACCCGGTGCTGGAGGAGACCAGCGGAGAGCAATATGGCGATGAAGGCTGCCTTTCCGTTCCAGGATTGTGGTACAAGACTCGTCGCGCCGATTATGCTCGCGTGCGGGGCATTGATCTGGACGGCAAGCCGGTAGTGTTGGAAGGCCATGGCATCATGGGCCGCATGCTGCAGCACGAGACTGATCATTTGGACGGTCACGTCTATCTTGATCGTCTGGAAAAGGAAGAACGCCGCGAGGCGATGCGTTACATGCGCACCCATCGCAAGTGATCGAAACAGCGAACGACGATTCAACCATGGGGCCACGTCAGAAAGACGTGGCCCCATGGTATTTTTAGTATTTGTGCGCCAATTTGGTGAGAAGCGCTGCCGCGAGTGCTTCAAACCGCCCAATTATTGTCAACCGGTGCGCAACCAATTCGCGTCATGCTCGCGACGACCTGTGTCGGTCGGCTGATGCCTGCAAGGCATTGGCTGCACGCAGGAACGCATGACCAGGCAAGAACCGACAAAGAAAGAGGTAGCAATACCATGGCTCAGATCACTATGAGCGACATGCTGAAGGCAGGCCTGCACTTCGGCCACCAGACCCGTCGTTGGAACCCGAAGATGAAGCAGTTCATCCTCACCCAGCGCAACGGCATCCACATCATCAACCTGTTCAAGTCGCTCGACATGATCGACAAGGCCTACGACTTCATCAAGGCCACTGTTGCCCACAACGGCACCGTGCTGTTCGTCGGCACCAAGAAACAGGCTCAGGAAGCTGTTTCCGCTCAGGCCACCCGCGTGAACATGCCGTATGTCTCCGAGCGTTGGCTCGGCGGCATGCTGACCAACTTCCAGACCGTGTCCAAGCGCGTCTCCCGCCTCAAGGAACTTGAGGAAATGGACTTCACCGACGTGCACGGCTCCGGTCTGACCAAGAAGGAGCTGCTGCTCCTCGAGCGTGAGAAGGACAAGCTGGCTAAGCAGCTGGGCGGTATCCGCAACATGAACCGCACCCCGTCCGCCATGTTCGTGGTCGATGTGAACAAGGAAGCTCTGGCCGTCGAGGAAGCCCACAAGCTGGGCATTCCGGTTGTCGCCATCGTCGACACCAACGCCGATCCGGAATCCGTTGAGTATCCGATCGCCGCCAACGATGACGCCATCCGCGGCATCGAACTGCTGACCAGCCTCATGGCTGACGCAGTGGCCGAAGGTCTGCTGGAGCGTTCCGGCAAGGCCGCCAAGGCCGAAGGCGAAGCCGAGCAGCCGATGGCTGCTTGGGAAAAGGAGCTCCTCACCGAGGGCGCTCCGGCAGCTGAAGCCCCGGCTGAGGCTGAAGGCGAAACCAAGGCCGAGTGAGACCATGCTCTATGATGGGAGGTGCTATGCCTCCCATCATCGGGGCATCACCAAATTTTCAGAGGAGACAAATCAATGGCAGCAATCACTGCAGCTCTGATCAAGCAGGTGCGCGAGGAAACCGGCGCCGGCATGATGGACGTCAAGAAGGCCCTGACCGAAGCCGAAGGCGATGTGGCTCGCGCCAAGGAAATCATCCGCGCCAAGGGCATCCAGGCCGCTGGCAAGCGTGAAGGCCGCAAGGCTCAGGAAGGCACCATCGCCTCCACCGTTGTCGAATCCGCCAACGGCCAGACCGGCTATGCGGTCGAGCTGAACTCCGAGACCGACTTCGTGGCCAAGACCCCGAAGTTCGTGGAATTCGCCGGCAGCGTGCTCGATGACGCCGTCAAGGCCGAAGCATCCTCCGTGGATGAGGTTCTGGCAGCAGCCTCCGGTGACACCACCGTGAAGGAAGCCGTCGAGGAAGCCGCTGCTCTGTTCGGTGAGCACGTCAAGGTAGGCCAGTTCGCCAAGGTCGAGGGCCCGCATGTCGAGGTCTACGCCCACAAGAAGTCCGCTGAGATGCCGCCGAGCATCGTGGCCATGATTGCCACCGATGAAGCCGGCGCTGCTGTGGCTCATGAGGCCGCTCTGCAGATTTCCGCGATGGGCGCCCAGTGGCTGACCCGCGAGGATGTTCCGGCTGATGTGCTGGAATCCGAGCGTCGCGTGGCCACCGAGAAGACCACGGAGGAGCTCAAGAGCAAGGGCAAGCCGGAGGCCGTGATCGAGAAGATCGCTCCGAAGATCGTGGAAGGCCGTCTCGGCGCATTCTACAAGGAGACCGTGCTGCTTGAGCAGGCGTACGTCAAGGATCCGTCCAAGACCGTCGGCGACCTGTTCAAGGAAGTCGGGGGAACCGCGCTTTCCTTCGCTCGTGTGGAGGTCGGCAAGGGCGACGCCGAGTGAATCTGATGTGAATTGAGCTCACGCTTTCGAACGTGGGCTTGGCATATCTCCAATGTCCGCAATCCAACAGGATTGCGGACATTTTTTTGCACTAAACCCCATCGTGTTTTGGTGTCTGTGTTTGCCGATAGTCTTGAAAACGGTAAATTTCATGGGTTTTCGGGTAAGAAAGGCATTTCATGACTGGCGAAAACACTGGCGACAATCCCCGCAGGGTACTGCTCAAGCTGTCCGGAGAGGCATTCGGCGGAGGCAAAGTCGGCATCGACACCACCGTCGTTCGTCGTATTGCGGAGGAAATCGTTCCCGCGGTCAGGCAAGGTGTGCAGGTCGCCATCGTTGTTGGTGGCGGCAACTTCTTCCGTGGCGCCGAACTGCAGCAGGCCGGCATCGATCGTTCCCGCGGCGACTATATGGGCATGCTGGGAACGGTGATGAACTGCCTCGCTCTGCAGGATTTCCTCGAGCAGGAGGGACAGGCCACGCGCGTGCAAACCGCCATCACCATGGGACAGGTCGCCGAGCCGTACATTCCGCTTAAGGCCATTCGTCATCTGGAAAAGGGACGCGTGGTGATTTTCGGCGCCGGAGCAGGCATGCCGTATTTCTCCACTGACACCGTGTCCATCCAGCGTTCTCTGGAAATCCACTGCGATGAGGTGCTGATGGGCAAGAACGGCGTGGACGGCGTATACACTGCCGATCCGCGCAAAGACGAGAACGCCAAGCGCTTCGCCACGCTGAGCTATAACCGTGCATTGGTCGACAATCTTGCGGTCATGGATGCTGCAGCGCTTTCCATGGCGCGGGACAACAAGCAGCGCATCCGCGTCTTCGGACTCGAGGGCGCCGGCAATGTGACCCAGGCTTTGCTGGGCGAGGAGATCGGCACCATGGTTTCCACCGCGGAATCCACCCTCGCCGAGTGACGACATTCAAAGCCGAATATCGATTAAACCAACAATATTAAAGGAGCAAACAATGGCAACTATCGTCGATCAGGCCAAGGCGCAGATGGCCAAGTCCGTGGAATCCACCAAGGAGAACTTCTCCGGTATTCGCACCGGTCGTGCGAATCCGGCGCTGCTTAACGGCATCACCGTTGACTATTACGGCGCACCGACCCCGCTGAAGGCCGTTGCCACCATCGGTGTTCCGGAGCCGCGCACCTTGGCGGTCACTCCTTTCGATGCGTCCCAGGCCAACGCCGTGGAGAAGGCGCTTCGTGATTCCGATCTCGGAGCCAGCCCCCGTCGCGACGGCAACGTCATTCGCCTGACCATGCCGGAGCTGACCGAAGAGCGTCGCAAGGAATACGTCAAGATTGCCAAGGGCAAGGCTGAAGACGGCAAGGTCGCGGTGCGCAACATTCGTCGCAAGGCCAAGGAATCCCTTGACAAGGCCATCAAAGACGGCGACATGGGCGAGGACGAAGGCGATCGTCTGCTCAAGGAACTCGACAAGGTCACCAAGCAGACCACCGACGAGCTTGACGCTCTGCTGGAAACCAAGCAGAAGGAGATCATGGAGGTCTGATTCCTTCGAATCTCCATAATCATCAATCGACGCACGGTACCACAGGAGAGACCACGATGGAAAAACAGGAGCAACGCGAAAAAGAAGCCGAAGAGGCCATTAACGCCATCAACAAGAAAACCGGACGCAACATGCCGCAGGCCATCGCCACGGCGGTCGTCCTGATCGCCATCATCTTGGCATGCCTGTTGATCAGCGTTGATTTGTTTGTCTATCTTGTCGTGCTGTTCATGGTGCTCGCATTGTGGGAGCTGCGCGTCGATTTCGCCACCGCGGGATTGCATATTCCCGTGGTGGCGCTGTGGGCATGTTCCGCGGTGACTTTGCTGGCCACCTACTACAGCAAGCATCATATTGTGGCTATGACGGTCTGTGTACTGGCCTCCTTGCTGCTTGTAGCGATCGCCGCAAGTGCCAAGGTGACGTTCGGCAGTCGGCTTTCCCTGGCCGTGGCGGACAAACTGTCGCACACCGATGCAGGTGCTCGTCTCGAATCGTCGTTCAATCATGAACAGGGTGAAGTGCGCCACAGCCGACTGAGCCATGTGGCAGTCTCCATGTTCACCGTTCTGTACATTCCGCTGCTTGCCTCCTGCCTGATCATGCCGTTGACGTTCAACGGTCATCCGGTGGCACATGCCATCATGCTTGTCTTCATGCCCGCGCTGAGTGACACCGGTGGTCTGTTTGCAGGTGCATGGCTTGGCAAACATAAACTCAGTCCCCGTATCTCACCGAAGAAATCATGGGAGGGCCTGGCAGGATCCATCTTGTTCGCCATGGCCGGTTCTTTTGTGGTGATGTTTTGCACTTACGAGCCATCCGTTTGGACGGTTCGATGGTGGGTGCCTATTGTCGCTGGTTTCATGATCGGTATAGCCGGAACCTTCGGCGACCTATGCGCTTCCATGCTGAAGCGTGACATTGGTATTAAGGATATGGGCCATCTGCTTAAAGGTCATGGCGGAGTGATGGATCGTGTCGACTCCATCCTCCTGTGCGCTCCTTTCGTGTGCGTGCTCCTGTGGGCCACCGGAATGTGAGAAAGGGCCAATAACCGTGAATTCCATGAATGATCAGCCGGAAACAGGCATCACTCCTGGAGGCACTTCGGGCGCCTTCCGGGATGTGCTGTCGAAAGACCATGCCCGCCGTGGCAAGCCGCCACTGCATTTCGCCGATATGTCCGAAGAGGAACGTATCGGTAAGGCCAAGGAACTTGGATTGCCGAAATTCAGGGTCAAACAGCTGGCTAATCATTACTATGGCCATTTTGATGTCAATGCGGAAGAATTTTCCGATTTTCCGGCGGCAAGACGCTCCGACGCGGCTGAAGCTTTCTTCCCGGAACTCATCCATGAGGTGACACGCCAAGTCGCCGATGGAGGCACCACCATCAAAACGTTGTGGCGCCTGTTTGATGGGTCGCTGATCGAATCCGTATTGATGCGTTATCCCACCAGAACCACGCTTTGCATTTCCAGCCAGGTCGGCTGCGGCATGGGTTGCCCATTCTGCGCCACTGGACAACTGGGACTGACCAGGAACATGTCCGCAGGCGAAATCGTTGAGCAGGTTCGTGTGGCCGCGAAGGCCATGCGTGACGGTGAAGTGGCCGGAGGCTCCGGACGACTGAGCAACATCGTGTTCATGGGCATGGGCGAACCAATGGGCAACTATAAATCCGTCTTGAGCGCAGTCCGCCAAATTAGTTCCATGCCTCCCGAAGGCTTCGGCATCTCCGCACGTAACATCACGGTTTCCACCGTTGGCGTGGTGCCTGGCATCAGGAAACTGGCCGAAGAAGGCATCCCAGTACGTCTCGCAGTATCCCTGCACGCGCCGAGCGATGAATTGCGCGATGAACTTGTGCCCATGAACAAGCGTTTCAACACCAAACAGGTGCTCGACGCTGCGCATGATTATTATCTGGCTTCCAAACGGCGAGTCAGCATCGAATACGCCTTGATGCGCGGCATCAACGACCAGGCGGAACATGCCAAATTGCTGGCGAAGCGTCTGAACCACTATGGAGATGATTGGGCGCATGTCAATCCGATTCCGCTCAATCCGATCGAGGGATCGAAGTGGACCGCGTCCAAACCAGAAGACGAGCGTAGATTCCTTGAGATTCTCCATAACGCTGGCATCACAGCCACGCTGCGTGATACCAGAGGACAGGACATTGATGGCGCATGCGGACAGCTTGCAGCCAAAGAACGTGACTGATTCCTCCGAAAGGCCCGGTTCTGTCCGCTACTCGGAATCCGCATGAACCGACGTAACGTATTGCGGTTACTCTTGCAATCATTGCAACCGTTATGCGTGAAGGAGTAGAGCAGCATGTCACTGGCGGTCCGAGTCATTCCATGTCTTGATGTCGATGCGGGACGAGTGGTCAAAGGCGTGCATTTCGAGAATCTTCGCGATGCAGGAGACCCGGTCGAACTCGCCGCGGAATACTACCGCCAGGGCGCGGACGAACTGACGTTCCTTGATGTGACGGCGTCAAGCTCCCATAGGCAGACCATGGTCGATGTGGTGAGCCTCACCGCCGAACAGATTTTTATTCCACTGACTGTCGGCGGCGGCGTACGTACCCCTGAAGACGTCGATTCCCTGCTTCGTTGCGGTGCGGATAAGGTCGGCGTCAACACCGCGGCCATCAATGACCCTACCCTCATCAGTCGTGTCGCCGAACGATTCGGCAATCAGGTGCTTGTGCTGTCCGTCGATGCACGTCGCGAACAGGGAGAACGACATACGCAGTCAGGTTTCGAAGTCACCACCATGGGCGGGCGCAAATCCACTGGCATTGACGCCATTTGGTGGGTCAAGCGCGCCCAAGAACTTGGTGCGGGGGAGATTCTCCTTAATTCAATGGATGCCGATGGCACCCAACAAGGCTTCGATCTGGAGATGATCAAAGCTGTCCGCAAGGAAGTCAAAATCCCGATTATCGCTTCTGGCGGCGCCGGCAAAGCCTCGGATTTTCCGCCGGCAATCGAGGCGGGCGCCGATGCCGTGCTCGCTGCCTCGATTTTCCATTACGGCAAAGTCACCATCGGTGAAGTCAAAGACGCCATCAAGGCAGCCGGATACACCGTACGCTGAATAGAACCACGGAAACTACGCAAACCAACCCTGTAGTACTGAACAACGAATCGCAATACCATCATGACCAACGAAGCATACGACAACACCACCACTCTCGACCCGCGCATCGCACAGCGTCTCAAGCACGATGACAAAGGCTTGGTTGCGGCCGTCATCCAGCAGTTCGATACCAAAGAGGTACTGATGGTCGGCTATATGAACGACGAAGCCATCAGACGTACCCTCACCACCGGACGCGTCACATTCTGGTCGAGGTCCAGGCAGGAGTATTGGCGTAAGGGCGATACGTCGGGACATGCCCAGTATGTGAAGTCCTTCGCGCTGGATTGCGATGGAGATGCCATTCTGGTAGAAGTTGACCAAGTGGGAGCGGCTTGCCATACCGGCAAACGTTCCTGCTTTGAAGAAGGCGGACAGCTGCCTGTGGTCGTGGGCCATCGAACCAAAGAACAGGAGGGTCAGCGGTGAGCGAATGCAGCGTACAGACCCTCAAGTGGGGTGCTACATGGCCAAGCCGTGAGCAGTTCCATGAATTGGCCGACCAAGGCTACCGTGTCATCCCCATCGTACGCCGTTTGCTGGCTGATTCATTGACCCCAGTCGGCTTCTACGAGCGTCTCGCAGGAGGCCGTTCCGGTACGTTCATCCTCGAATCGGCTGAATTTGGCGGAGCGTGGAGTCGATACAGCTTCATCGGCGTGAATTCCATGGCGCAGCTGCGTTCGAACAACGGCAAAGCCGATTGGCTGGGACAGGTGCCTGTCGGAGTGCCCACCGACGGTGATGTTGTCGAAGTGGCACATGCCGCGCTGAAGACATTGAAGGCTCCGCACGTCGAGGGATTGCCGAATCTGACCAGTGGCCTCGTTGGTACTGTCGGATGGGATTCCATCCGACATTGGGAACCGACGCTCCGTGCCGAAGCCCCGAATGAGACCGGACAGCCGGAAACCGTTCTGGCTCTCGCCACGGACATCGCAGTAGTCGACCACGTGTCTGGCTCGGTATGGCTGATTGCCAATGCCGTGAATGTCGATGACCGTCCGACTCGTGCCGATGCCGCCTACGATGAAGCGCTGGCACGTCTGGATGATATGCAGCGCAAGGCTGCCGCACCCGTCGAAAACGAAGCCCGGGTCAATGTGCTCGACGAGTCGGTCGGCCAGCCCCAACTGCGATTCCGCACGGAGAAAAGCGATTACGAACGTTCCGTTGAAGAGGCCAAACGCCATATCATCGATGGCGATGTGTTCCAAGTGGTCATTTCGCAGCGACTGGATATTGATTCTCCCGCCGATCCGTTTGATGTGTATCGTGTGCTGCGTACCCTCAATCCGAGCCCGTACATGTATTTCATGGCACTCACCGATGCTCAAGGACGTGATTTCAACGTCATCGGTTCCAGCCCGGAAACACTGATCAAGGTGGACAACGGCCATGCCATGTCTTTCCCAATCGCCGGTTCCAGACCACGAGGCGCCACTCCTGAGGAAGATGAACGTCTCGCCAAGGAACTATTGGCAGACCCGAAGGAACGCAGCGAGCATATCATGCTGGTCGATCTGGCCCGCAACGATCTGAGCCGCGTGTGCCGTCCGGAAAGCGTCGAAGTCGTTTCCTTGATGGACATCAAACGGTTCAGCCATATCATGCACATCTGCTCAACCGTTACCGGGCAGGTCGATCCGCATATGACGGCGTTCGACGTGTTCACTTCCGCCTTCCCCGCGGGGACGCTGTCCGGAGCGCCGAAGCCGCGCGCCATCGAGATTATCGATGAACTTGAGCCGGCCGACCGTGGTATTTACGGCGGCACCGTCGGTTATTTTGATTTTTCAGGCAACCTCGATATGGCCATCGCCATTCGAACTGCATTCATTCGCGACCATGAAGCGAGCGTGCAGGCCGGAGCTGGAATCGTCCTCGATTCCGTGCCGGCCAGTGAGTGGCAGGAGACTCGCAACAAGGCCGAAGCCAGCGTTGAAGCGGTACAGATCGCCGCGCAGCTTCGCCAGTTGTGAGTCACATTCTGACCGTTCAATTGTGTTGTGAAAGGAAGCAGTAATGTCTGTGCTCGATGAATTGGTGGCGGGAGCCGTCGAGGATCAGCGATCAAGAGAAAACAACGTGCCGCTCTCTGAGGTCAAGCGGATGGCGTTCGAGGCTTCAGCGCCAATCGATGCGCGCCAGTGGCTGAAAAAGGCGGATGGCATTCCGGTCATCGCCGAGATCAAGCGTGCCTCCCCATCCAAAGGCCATTTGAGCGATATTCCGGATCCGGCCGCTTTGGCCCGCGAATACGAGCAGGGAGGTGCAAGCGCGATTTCCGTGCTGACTGAAGGCCGTCGGTTCCTTGGCTCTCTTGAAGATTTCGACAAGGTGCGCGCCGCAGTGAGGATTCCCGTGCTGCGCAAGGATTTCATCGTTACCGAATATCAGATTTGGGAAGCACGTGCGCATGGTGCCGATCTGGTGCTGCTCATCGTCGCCGCATTGGACGACGTCAAGCTCAAGTCGCTGCTCGATCTCGCGCATAGCCTCAATATGACGGTGCTGGTGGAAACACACACCCGTGAGGAGATTCAACGGGCCATCAATGCCGGGGCCAAGGTCATTGGCATCAACGCCCGCAATCTTAAAGACCTCAAGGTAGATGTGAACAAGTACAACGAACTGGCCGCGGATTTGCCGGACGATGTGATTCGCGTGGCGGAATCCGGTGTGTTCGGTTCGGTTGAGCTTGAGGATTACGCCCGTGCCGGCGCGGATGCGGTGCTGGTGGGAGAAGGCGTGGCCACCGCGGCCAACCATGAGCAGGCAGTGGAACGATTAGTAAAGGCAGGAGCAAGAGTGAAGGCATCCGAACAGACCCCGTTGGCAAGCCATGAAGGACCATATTTCGGACAGTTTGGCGGACGCTATGTTCCGGAAGCGCTGATCACGGCGCTCGACGAGCTTGAACGCGTGTATACGGAAGCCAAGGCCGATCCGGAATTCCATAAGGAATTGGCGCGGTTGAACCAGCAGTATGTTGGACGTCCGTCCCCATTGACTGAAGCGCCTCGTTTCGCGCAGAGGCTCAAGGAGAAAACCGGTCTTGATGCCCGTGTGCTCCTCAAGCGTGAAGACCTGAACCACACCGGCGCCCACAAGATCAACAACGCGCTCGGACAGGCCCTACTGGTCAAGCGCATGGGCAAAACCCGTGTGATCGCCGAAACCGGTGCAGGCCAGCATGGTGTGGCCACTGCCACGGTCTGTGCCATGCTGGGACTCAAGTGCCGCATCTACATGGGACAGATCGATGCCCGCCGTCAGGCGCTGAACGTTGCCCGCATGCGCATGCTTGGCGCGGAGGTCGTCGAAGTCACCTTGGGTGATCGCATCCTCAAGGACGCCATCAACGAGGCGCTGCGCGACTGGGTCACCAACGTCAAAGACACCCATTATCTGCTCGGCACGGTCGCAGGACCTCATCCGTTCCCATCCATGGTGCGCGACTTCCAAAAGATCATCGGAGAGGAAGCGAAACAGCAGCTGCAGGATTGGTATGGCATCGACCATCCCGATGCTATCTGCGCATGCGTCGGCGGCGGCTCCAACGCCATCGGCATCATGAACGCCTTCCTCGATGACGAACGAGTGAACCTGTACGGTTACGAGGCCGGCGGTAACGGGCCCGAATCCGGTCGCCATGCCATTCGATTCGCGCCAGGTACCGGTGAACTGGGCATGTTCCAAGGAGCCAAGAGCTATCTGTTGGAAAACCCCGAAGGCCAGACCCTTGACACGTACTCCATCTCCGCAGGCTTGGATTACGCCTCCGTCGGCCCCGAACATGCGTGGCTCAAGGATATCGGCCGCGTCAACTATTCCTGGGCCACTGATCAGGAAGCCATGAGCGCGTTCAAGGATCTGTGCGAAACCGAAGGCATCATCCCTGCCATCGAAAGCTCCCACGCAGTGGCCGGCGCGTACAAGGCAGCTGCAGACCTCCAGGCCAAAGGGTATGAGCATCCGGTCATGATCATCAACATCTCTGGCCGTGGAGACAAGGACATGAACACCGCCGGCAAATGGTTCGGATACCTGACCGACGAGCAGGCCAAAGCCTTGGAATCCAACGGCGCGCAAGGCAACAACGCGGACGGCGAGTGAGAAAAGGAGCAACCATCATGACGAACGCAACATCATCCACGCCGTCCGGCCAGCCACTCGGCATCAGCCACAAGCCAAGCCCGACGGAAACCATGTTCGATGAATTCAAAGCCGCCGACAAACCGGCATTCATCGGATATCTGCCATACGGATTCCCTGATCCGGATTATTCGCTCAAAGCTTTCCGCACCATGGTCGAACACGGCGTGAACGCGGTCGAAATCGGGCTGCCGTATTCCGACCCCGTCATGGACGGTCCCGTCATCCAGGCGGCATCGCAAATCGCCATCGACAATGGTGAAAAAATCGCCAACGTATTCAAAGCGGTGGAAACAGTGGCGAACGCCGGGGGAGTGCCATTGGTCATGAGCTATTGGAACCTCATCTTCCATTACGGCGTCGAACGATTCGCACGTGATTTCGAAAACGCCGGTGGAGCCGGTCTCATCACCCCGGATCTCATTCCGGACGAGGCCGGCGAGTGGATCGAAGCCTCCGACCGTCACGGACTCGACCGCATCTTCCTGGTATCTCCGGATTCCACCGAAGACCGTCTGAAAGTCGTTGCGGACAATGCGCGGGGTTTCGTCTATGCTGCCGCCCGCATGGGCGTCACCGGAGAACGCTCCACCATCGATGCGTCCCCGAAGGAACTGGTCGCCCGTACCCGCAAGGCCGGTGCGAAAAACGTGTGCGTAGGAATCGGCGTGTCCACCGCGGAACAGGGGGCTCGTGTCGGATCGTATGCGGACGGTGTCATCGTAGGCTCGGCTCTGGTGCATACCATGCTTGACGAATCCGGCAAGCATGCAGTCGACGAAGCCACCGGTCTCAAGGCCTTGGCGGCGAAGACTGAGGAGCTTGCCGAAGGCATCCACAACGCCCGCAACTGAACCAGTCCAAAGACAACATACTGGTAGTCCACGTACCATATCGTATACGTGGACTACCATCAGGAAACTATGACACTTGCTTACATTCCGTCACCCACCATTTCGCAGTTTTCCATCGGGCCGGTGACCATCCATTTCTACGCGCTGTGCATTCTGCTCGGCATCGTGCTGGCGGTATGGATGACAACCGTTCATTGGAAACGATATGGCGGTAATTTCGATCAGATTCTCGACATCACGCTTGTCGCGGTGCCGAGCGGCATCATCGGTGCGCGTATATACCACATCATCACCACTCCGGAACGTTTCTTCGGACCGACCGGCGATTGGGTGGAGATGTTCCGCATCTGGAATGGCGGACTGGGCATCTGGGGCGGCGTCCTGCTTGGAGCGCTTGCCGCTCGGGCATGGTGTCGTCACAAGCATTATCCAATGGCCCTGCTCGGTGACGCCGTCGCGCCAGGATTGCTCGTGGCGCAGGCCGTGGGACGTCTGGGCAACTGGTTCAACCAAGAGCTCTACGGCGCGCCGACGACCTTGCCTTGGGGTTTGAAGTTGAATATGGAGGGAAGCGCCATCGGTCACAGCGAACAATGCTATGACGGAGCGACCTGCCCGACAGGCACGCTGTTCCACCCCACCTTCCTGTATGAGATGATTTGGAATCTCATCGGTGCTGCGCTCATCGTTTTCCTTGGTTCCAAAATCATGAAAAAACTCAAGGCCGGGTCCTTGTTCGCCATATACATCATGTGGTACACGGCGGGACGCACTTGGATCGAGGCTCTGCGCATTGATTTCGCGCACGAGTTCCTTGGCGTGCGCATCAACGTATGGGTGTCCATGGCGGTGTTCGTGCTTGGTGTGGTGGCTTTCATCGTTATTCAGCAGATGGGAAAGTCCACCGAGCTGCTTGCCGAGAAGTTGCGCACCGTCACCGAGATTGAGCTAAGCCTCGTCGAGGATGGAGAAACCGGTCTCCCAACCGCGAAGGCCAACCTTACGAAAACCAAGGATGAAATCACGGCAAACGATGGCTCATCCGTCTCATATGCCGATGACCAGTCCGACAACAAGTAACATCAAGTCGATTACCTTCCATAGAATGAGAACCATGACTATTCAAATCGCACCTAGCATCCTGTCCGCTGACTTCTGCAATCTGGAACGTGACCTTAAGGCCATTTCCAACGCCGATCTCGTTCACGTGGACGTGATGGACCATCATTTCGTTCCGAATCTGACGTTGGGTGAGCCGATTGTGGCTCGCATCTGCCAAGTCACTGACCTTCCGGTCGACGTGCATCTGATGATCGAGGATCCGGACCGTTGGGCTCCGGAATACGCCAAGCTTGGTGCGGCTTCCGTCAGCTTCCATATGGGAGCGACGCATGCTCCGGTTCGTCTTGCGCGTCAGCTGCGCGACATGGGCTGCAAGGCTTGCTTCGCGGTCCGTCCGGCCGAACCGGTCGAGCCGATCTTCGACATCCTTGACGAATTCGACATGGTGCTTATCATGACGGTCGAACCGGGCTTCGGCGGTCAGAAGTTCCTTGACAACCAGATGGCCAAGGTTCGTCGTCTGCGTGACGAAATCACCCGCCGTGGCCTGAAGACGAAGATCCAGGTCGATGGTGGCGTGAGCCCCAAGACCGCCCATATCGTTGCCGAAGCCGGTGCCGATGTGCTGGTCGCCGGTTCCGCCGTGTACGGTGCCGAGAATCCGGCCGAGGCTATCGACTCCATCCGCGAGAAGGCCGAAGCAGCCTTCAAGGCGTGAACGCCCACCATACAAGGAAGCATACGAATATGAAGACTTTTGAATCGCTGTTCGCGGAATTGAGCGAGAAAGCCGCCACCAAGCAGGCCGGTTCCCTGACCGTCGACGAGCTTGCCAAAGGCACGCACTTCATCGGCAAGAAGATCGTCGAAGAGGCTGGAGAGACCTGGATCGCCGCCGAATATGAGGGTGCTGATCGCACCGCCGAAGAAATGAGCCAGCTCATCTACCATCTGCAGGTCATGATGATCGATCGTGGCATCACACTCGAGGACATCTACAAGAACCTGTGAGAAACCTGGGGCCATGCCAGTTGAAGGTGTGGCCTTTTTTAGAGGAGAAACATGCTAAGAATCGCTGTGCCTAATAAGGGCATGCTGTCCGAACCCGCCTGGAACATGCTGGCGGAAGCCGGCTACCGTTTGAGGAGCAACCCTCGCCAGTTGGTCGTGGAGGATCCCGACAATGATGTTGAGTTGTTCTACCTGCGTCCCCTCGACATTGCGGTCTATGTCGGTCGCGGCACCATCGACGTTGGAATCACCGGGCATGATTTGCTCGTGAACTCCGGCACCGATGCGGAGGAGCATATGCAGCTTGGCTTCGGAGCCTCCACGTTCCGTTTCGCAGCCCCGAACGATTCGCCGATTACCAAGCTTGAGGATATTGAAGGCAAGCGAGTCGCCACCACATTCGACAAGCTCGTACACGACTATCTGGTCGAGCATGGCATCAACGCGGAAACCGTGCACCTTGACGGCGCCGTCGAATCGTCCGTCCAGCTTGGCGTCGCCGATCTGATCGCCGATGTGGTTTCCACAGGGACCACTCTGCGTAATGCGGGACTGCGCATTTTCGCTGAACCGCTGATGCGCTCTGAAGCCGTATTGATTCGTTCCCCTCGTCTTGAGGCGGATGACGAGCGTCTGACGATTCTGAGCAGGCGTCTGCAAGGCGTGCTCACTGCCCAGCGTAATGTGCTTATGGACTACGACATTCCGGTCGAGAAGGTGTCCGCCGCAGTGGATATCACTCCGGGTTTCGAAAGCCCGACGATTTCGCCTCTGCATGATAAGCAGTGGGCGGCTGTGCGTGTGGTGGTTCCGAAGGCGAAGGTGAACCAGCTTATGGACCAGTTGTATGAAGTTGGTGCCCGTGGCATAATAGTCACCGCGTTGCAGGCTTCGAGAATGTAGTGTAGCTCGTAATATGAGCAAACTGATTATTAAGAAGCAATACAGTCCGGAACCGCGAGACATCTATTTCACGGTTCCGAACTTCATCAGCCTGCTGAGAATCATTTCGATTCCTTTTATCGCGATGCTGGTCTCTCATCACAGGATGGTGACCGCCTTGGTCGTGCTTGCGCTATCGGCGATATCCGATGGTTTGGACGGACTGATCGCCAGATCATTCAATCAGGTGAGCAAAATCGGGCAAATTCTCGATCCGATTGCCGATCGTCTGCTGATCTTCTGCAGCATTCTTGCTTTGGGTGTGGCGAACATCATTCCATGGTGGATGCTGATCGCCGTCGGTCTGCGAGATTTGATCATGGCTGTTCTGATACTGGTTTTGGCGCAGCACGATTATGGCCCATTGCCTGTTCATTTCGTAGGCAAGGCCGGTACCGCGATGCTGCTTATCGCCATCGTCGCGTTGATCTTCGCCGACATCTGGTCCAACTCCGCTGCGGATACACTGCATCTATGCGGTCTTGCCACCGGAATCTGGGGCGTTGGACTGTATTGGCTTGCAGGGTACATCTACATGCGCCAAGGCATCCAACTGTTGAAGAACGATACAAACAGCAAGGATTGACGCATATATGAAGTCCGATGCTCCACGTTTCGCGTCGTTCCCCGTTTCCCCGGAGAACGTACCCACAAAGCATCGTGCCATTTTTTCGTCATCCTTCGCCGGCCTGTCATCCCATCATGTGCAACCGGCCTCCATGCCCGCCATGCCGCAACGCCATAGACATGTCGATGACGATTCGCTTCGGCTTATTGACGATTTGACCAATCGTCCGATGGACGTCCTGTATTCGGACTCCCGCCTGGCCACTAAAAAACGTTCGGCGGTTTCGATTTGGGCCACCAGGATTCTGGTGTTCCTCATCTGCATCGCTGTGGGTGCCGCGGGAAGCGTTTTCGTGCGCCAGCTGAGCACTGACCCACGCAAAGAAGTACGCAAGCAGTTGGCAAGCCAGCTGACCGAACAAACGAAGCGGGTCGGCGACCTCACCAAGGATGTCAACGACTTGCGGTCGCAAATCGAATCTGAATCGAAATCCTTGGCAAGCTGGTCCCTAAACCAGACGATGCAGGATGATGAAATGGTCAATGGAACGCTTCCGGTGCAAGGGGAAGGCATTGTCCTGACAGTAGCCAACCCGCTTTCCGTCAGCGGCGACAATGCCGACTCCTCACTGCCAAGAGAAAATGGCAGCCAGGTTCGAGTCGTCACCGATTCCGATTTGCAGCTGCTTGTCTCCTTGCTATGGCAATCCGGAGCGGAGGCGATCGCGATCAACGGCAACCGCCTTGGCGTGCAAACCTCGATTCGAACCGCCGGATCGACGATTCTCATCGGAGTCAATTCGGTGCAAAGCCCATATCGAATCGAGGCGATAGGCAATCAGGCGACCTTGGCGAAATCGGTAAGCAAGACAACGCAGAAACAACTGTATGACGATTTCAAAAAGGCCGGCATCTATCCGCAGATAAGCAAAAGCAAATCGATTACACTTGATGCTGCAGTGGCTGGCGACACGACGCATGTGAGGAAGGACAAGTAATGGCAGCTGTCTTGGGACTTATCATCGGCGTGGTAATCGGTGTATTCGTTCGTCCGGACATCCCCATCGAGCTCCAACCGTATCTGCCGATTATGGTATTGGCCGCGTTGGATGCGTTGCTAGGCGCCGCACGCGCGTATTTCCAACGCAGCTTTTCCGATAAAGTGTTCGTGATCTCCTTCTTCTCGAATGTCATCACCGCGACGCTGCTGGTGTTCCTCGGCAACCAGTTGGGAGTCGGCTCCCAGCTGCAGACCGCAGTGATCGTAGTGCTCGGCATCCGAATCTTTACCAATGTGTCCTCCATCCGACGCTTCATCTTTAAAGGTTGATGCGGTATGAGCGGACAAGACGCGAACAGCAAGGACATGCTGTCCAGAATCCATGAGCAGAGGGTCAAGGACCAGAACAATGACAGCACCCAAACCGGTGCGTTCCCCATGGTCAAGGCCAAGAAGCGAATCTCACTTGATGCGAAGGTCACACGAACCCGACTGTATTCCAGCATTCTGGTCACGATATTGTGCGCCTTGCTTGGCTTCGGCTATGTGATCCAGATAAACAACACGACATCCACCTATGAGACGATGAGCGAAGATGAATTAACCAAGCTCATCAGCGAGACCAATGCTCAGGTCCAAAAGCTCGAACAGCGTAAGAACGAACTCTCCAGCCAGCTGAACGCTTTGAAAGACACCGCGGACAAAAATGAGAAGGCCGCGGAAATCGCCAAGCAGAACGCGCAGACCAACGGCATCCTATCGGGCCGTCTCGCGGCTACGGGAGAAGGCGTGGTCATCCGCATATCGCAGGGTTCCAAACAGAAGATTGACTCCGCGATATTGTTCACGTTGCTTGAGGAATTGCGCAACAGTGGTGCCGAGGTCATTGAGATCAACAATGTCCGCGTGGTAACCAGTACTTACATCAGTGGCACGGCCGGCAGTCTCGTCTGCGACGGCACCAAACTGAAATCCCCATTCACCATTCGCGCGATCGGCGACAGCGACAATCTGCAGAACGCGGTCAATCTGGCCGGTGGCGTCGGGTCGCGGCTCAAAGTGAAGTATGGCGCTACGGTATCGGTCAGCCCCTCTGACAAAGTGATGATCAAGTCCACACGTCAGGCTCCGCAGTATACATATGCGCACGTCATCGGACAGTAAACAGTAAAGGACCTTTCCTTTCGCGACATTCAATCAGCGTTGTTCTTCCGTTCACCGAAATGGCGTGCCGTTGTCTGCGCTTGACCCTATCTTGTTCATCGTTGATATATAGTCCAGGCCTGCACATTGGTAACGCGGACCCCGATAGCAAAGGACAACTCATGGCTGAACAGACCATCTCCATCACACTCAACGGCGAAAAGAAGGAGGTGGCGGCAGACCAGACCGGCGTCCAGCTCTTCTCCGACGACAAGAACATCATCGCGGTGCGTTTGAACGGCGAACCCCGCGATCTCTATACCGAGCTGCACGACGGCGACGTTGTGGAACCCATCGCGCTCGATAGCGAGGACGGTGTGGCCATCATGCGCCATTCCGCAACCCATGTCATGGCCCAGGCCGTGCAGGAGATTCGCCCTGACGCCAAGCTTGGTGTTGGACCGGTCATCAAAGACGGCTTCTACTACGATTTCGATGTCGAGACCCCTTTCACTCCGGAGGACCTCAAGGAAATCGAAAAGCGCATGCAACGCATTATCAAGTCCTCCCAGTCCTTCCGCCGCCGCGTGGTGACCGAGGAAGAGGCTCTTGCCGAGGAAGCCGACCAGCCCTACAAGCTTGAACTTATCAAGGATAAGGAAGCGCATCTTGACCCGGAAGCCGCCACCGAAATCAGCGGCAAGGAACTGAGCTTCTACGATAACGTCGACCGTGAAGGCAATGTGGTTTGGAAGGACCTGTGCCGTGGTCCGCACCTGCCGAACACCCGTTACATCAAGGCGTTCAAGATCGAGCGTTCCGCCGCCGCATACTGGCGCGGCAGCGAGGCCAATCCGATGCTGCAGCGCATTTACGGCGCCGCCTTCGCCACCAAGGAGGACCTGAAGGCATACCAGACCCGCCTGGAGGAGGCCGCCAAGCGCGACCACCGCAAGCTCGGCGCGGAAATGGACCTATTCTCCTTCCCGGATGAGATCGGTCCGGGCCTTGCCGTCTTCCATCCGAAGGGCGCGGCCGTCATCAACGCCATGGAGGACTACTCCCGTGAGATGCACCGCAAGCACCACTACAGCTTCGTGCAGACCCCGCACATCACCAAGGGCGGCCTGTATGAGACCTCCGGCCACCTGCAGTGGTACAAGGACAGCATGTATCCGCCGATGCGTCTGGACGAGGAGAAGGACGAGAACGGCAACGTCATCAAGCAAGGCTTCGATTACTACCTGAAGCCGATGAACTGCCCGATGCACAACCTGATCTTCAAGTCCCGCCAGCGTTCCTACCGTGAGCTGCCGCTGCGCCTGTTCGAATTCGGCACCGTGTACCGTTATGAGAAGTCCGGTGAAGTGCATGGCCTGACCCGCGTGCGCGGCTTGACTCAGGATGATTCCCACATCTACTGCACCCGCGAGCAGATGAAGGACGAGCTTAAGAGCCTGCTTACCTTCGTGCTCGGCCTGTTGAAGGACTTCGGTCTGGATGACTTCTATCTGGAGCTGTCCACCAAGGATCCGCATAAGTACGTCGGTTCCGACGAGATTTGGGAGGAAGCCACCAACACGCTGGCCGAGGTCGCCAAGGAATCCGGTTTGGACTTGGTCGACGATCCGTGCGGCGCAGCCTTCTACGGTCCGAAGATCTCCGTGCAGGCCCGTGACGCCATCGGACGTACCTGGCAGGTGTCCACCATCCAGCTCGACTTCAACCTTCCGGAACGTTTCAAGCTCGAATACATCGCCGCCGATGGCACGCACCAGCGTCCGGTGATGATCCACCGCGCGCTGTTCGGCTCCATCGAACGCTTCTTCGCGGTGCTGCTTGAGCATTACGCGGGCGCCTTCCCGGCGTGGCTCGCCCCGGTCCAGGTGCTTGGCGTGCCGGTCGCGGACGAGTTCGCCCCGCACCTGCAGAAGTTCATCGCCAGCTTGGAAGAGGAGACCGTCCGTTGCGAGATCGACCTGTCCGACGATCGCTTCGGCAAGAAGATCCGCAACGCATCCAAGTCCAAGGCGCCGTTCATCCTCATCGTCGGCGAAGAGGATATGAACAACAATGCGGTCAGCTTCCGCTTCCGCGACGGCAGCCAGTTGAACGGCGTGCCGGTCGATGAGGCGAAGGCGAACATTCTGACCGTAATCAAGAAGCGCGTCCAGGTCAACACCGCAGACGACTTCAAGGCTGCCCTCGCCGACTGAGCGAGACCGGTGGCAACAAGTCGCACGCGACCATGAACCGTGAAACGGCGTACGAATCTCGACAAGAGGTTTGTGCGCCGTTTCTCATTTTCTCATCGAGAAGGAAGTAACACATGCTTGAGCATCTTCGTGCGCCGTTCAAAAAACTCATCGAGCCAATAGCCAAAGCGTTGATCGCCATAGGACTGACCGCCAATGCGGTGACGGTGATTGGTGCTGTCGGCACCATCGTCGTGGCCATCGCCGCCGGTGTGACCGGATGGCTATTTGGGGGAGCGGTTGTTCTGACTCTGCTTGTGCTTGCCGATTCGTTGGATGGCTCGATCGCCGCGCTTACCACGGGTGGGACCGAATTCGGGGCTTTTCTCGACTCCACGCTCGATCGCATCGCTGATTGGGCGATGCTCGTAGGCGTGATCATCTTCTTTCTTATGCATCGTGACTGGTGGCATACGGCCATCGACAACACGCCTGACTATACGAGCATGATCGGTATCGCCGCCGCCGCGGTGGCCGTGATGACATCGTTCGTCACTTCATATGCCCGTGCTCGTGCCGAATCAGTCGGCTATGAGGTGAAAAACGGCATCGCCACTCGTGCCGATCGCTTGACCATCATTCTGGTGGGCATGGCCATCACCGGATTGACGCGTCAGGGATTGTGGCTCGCCATCGCCATGATACTGTTGGCCGGATTGGGATTAGTCACCGTATTCCAACGCATCTTCGAAGCCAAGCGCCAAATGGTCATAGGGGAGAAAACATATCGGCGGTAGTCACAGCCGGGGCAGACCCCATCCAAAAGTTCGAAAAGCGAAATGCCACAGGTTCGTATTCGGCATTTTGTCGGCGAACCGCTTTAGAATCATTTCGTTTGAAACATCCGCAACCTGCCTAGGAGCATTATGTCAGGTCATTCCAAGTGGGCGACCACCAAGCACAAGAAGGCCGCCATCGACGCGAAGCGCGGCAAGCTGTTCGCCAAGCTGATCAAGAACATCGAGATCGCAGCACGTATGGGTGGCGGCGATCCCGACGGCAACCCGTCCCTGTATGACGCCATCTACAAGGCCAAGAAGGCCTCCATGCCGGCCGACAACATCAAGCGCGCCGTCAAGCGTGGTTCCGGTGAGGAAGCCGGCGGCGCCAACTATGAAGACATCGTGTACGAGGGTTACGCCCCGGCAGGTGTTGGCCTGATCATCGAATGCCTCACCGACAACCGCAACCGTGCGGCCGCCGACGTGCGTTCCACCCTGACCAAGGGCAATGGCTCCCTGGCCACCACTGGTTCCGTGAGCTTCAACTTCGAACGCAAGGGACAGATCGTTGTTCCGGCCGAAGGCGTTGACTTCGACAACCTGTTCGAGAAGGCCGCCGAAGCCGGTGCCGAAGACGTGACCGACGATGGTGAGGTATTCACCGTCATCACCGATCCGTCCGACATGATCGACGTGCGCAAGGCTCTCCAGGACGCCGGTTTCGATTACGATTCCGCTGATCTGGTCATGATGCCGAAGAACGAGGTCGAGCTGAGCCTTGAGGATGCCCAGAAGGTCTCCAAGCTCATCGACAACCTCGATGATCTGGACGATGTCCAGAACATCTACTCCAACTGGACCGCCTCCGACGAGGTCATGGCCCAGCTTGACGAGGAGTAATCCAGCGTGATTATTCTTGGCGTCGACCCCGGGCTGACTCGCTGCGGGGTCGGCGTGATTGAAGCCGGCGCATACCGCCGGCTTTCTTTTATCCACGTGGATGTGGTGCGTTCCGATCCAAAAACCTCCCAGGATCTGCGTCTGCTGGCCATCTACAACGGCTTGGTGGAAAAAATCGAACGATTTGCTCCCGATGCGGTGTCCATCGAACGAGTGTTTGCGCAAGAAAACCGTAACACGGTGCTGGGAACCGCACAGGCGGCAGGGTTGGCGATGCTCGCTGCGGCGCAACGCGGCATTCCTGTAGCGTTGCATACGCCGACGGAATCAAAGCTTGCAATCACCGGCAACGGCAAAGCAGAGAAAATCCAGATGGAACGTATGGTGGCGCGGATATTGGGCTTGAACACGCTGCCAAAGCCGGCTGATGCGGCTGACGCGCTGGCTATTGCGATCTGTCACGCGTTGCGTCCGGCTGGTGCGCTGCAAGGCGGCGAACGCGAACAGCATCTCACGGCGGCGCAACGACAGTGGGCGCAGGCTTCGCAAAAAGCAGCGCGCAGACAAGGCGTCCGCAGAGGCATGTAAGCTGTATCGAACAGATGTTCTAGACCTGTGCGAAGGAGACGTCCATAATGATTGGCATGCTACGTGGCCATGTGGAGTCGGTAGACGCCGTATCGGCCATTATCGAGGTCGGGGGAGTCGGCTACGAGGTCAGGATGCCATCCGCCGACTTGGCTTCCATGCACGCCGGCCAGGAAATCAAGGTCTACACTTCGTTGAATGTGTCCCAGGACGCCATCACTTTATTCGGCTTCGGCACGCTGGCCTCGAAACGCATGTTCCTGCAATTGCAGAAGGTCAGTGGCATCGGACCGAAAGTCGCGCTATCGTTGCTGTCCACTTTGCCTCCCGATCGACTTGCGAGGGCTGTGGCGGATGGTGATGCCACTGCGTTGGCCAAGGCTCCGGGATTAGGCAAGAAAGGCGCGCAGAAAATCATCCTCGAACTGAAAGGTTCCATTGATCTGAGCCAGATCGAGGGTTCTTCCGCAACCGCTTCGACTCCTGAAGACACTGGGGCCGAACAGGTCGTCGAAGGTCTGATGTCTTTGGGATGGCACCAGCAGGACGCTGTCCATGCGGTGCAGACGGTTTGCGCCGATAATCAAATCGAGACGCCGTTGAACGCCGAGGATGTTCCACGCGTGCTGAAGCTCGCGCTGACATCGTTGGATAGAGGTAGATGAAACGGACCATTATGACGAACACTGATACATTCGAACAGCCGAACACCGGGGCGAACGAGGAATCCCTCCGTATGGTTTCCGCCGCACCCGTCGGCAACGAACCGGTCAGCGACGAGGAGCTTCGTCCTCATATCCTCGAGGGATTCATCGGACAGCCAAGACTCAAAGCGCAGTTGCAGCTTTTCCTCGATGCTGCTCGAAAACGTGACGTTCCTCCGGACCATATCCTGCTTGCGGGGCCTCCGGGACTTGGCAAAACCACTTTGGCCATGATTGTGGCCAATGAATTGGAAGTTCCAATCCGCGTCACTTCCGGTCCCGCCATCCAACATGCTGGTGATTTGGCTTCGATTCTGAGTTCGCTGGACGCCGGCGAGGTGCTCTTTATTGATGAGATCCACCGTCTGCCCCGTGCCGCCGAGGAACTGCTGTACATCGCCATGGAGGATTTCCGTGTTGATGTGATGGTCGGCAAAGGCCCTGGAGCTTCATCCATTCCGCTGACATTGCCTCGGTTTACGGTTATCGGTGCCACCACGCGAGAGGGCATGCTTCCCTCGCCGCTGCGTGCGCGGTTCGGTTTCACGGCGCATCTGGATTTCTACCCGCATGAGGAGCTTGAAAAGCTGATTGAGCGTTCCTCCGCAGTGTTGGGAATCCAGTTGGAGGACGGGGCCGCTCGCCAACTGGCCATGCGTTCCCGCGGCACGCCGAGAATTGCCAACCGCCTGCTTCGTCGTGTTAGGGATTGGGCCATCGTGCACGATCTCGAATCGGTGCGTCCCGATGATGTCAAGGAGGCGTTGGCGCTTTATCAGATCGATACCGAAGGTCTTGACCGTCTGGATATAGCAGTGCTTAAGGCCATCGTCACCAATTTCAACGGAGGCCCCGTCGGCTTGAACAATCTGGCGGCCATGGTGGGCGAGGAGTCGGAAACGGTGGAAACGGTATGCGAACCGTATCTGGTACGTGAGGGCTTCCTCATCCGCACGCCGAAAGGCCGCGTGGCCACGCGCAAGGCATGGGAGCATCTTGGTATCACTCCCGACGAATCCGCATATGATGTCAATAAGATGTCATAGACTTCACATCTTGAGTAATGTGTTCCGGTTGAGACCCTGACTCCGAGGAGTTTATTTTGGATATCCTTTTTCTCGTTGTTCTTATCGTTGTAATGTTCGGCATGATGTTCTGGCAGTCCAAGAAAGCCAAGCAGCAGCAAGCTGAACGTCAGGATTTCCGTTCTAGTCTGCAGCCCGGCACTGAAGTGATCACCATCGGTGGCATCATCGGCAAGGTCGTTTCCGTCGATACGGAATACGAGGAGATCGTCGTTGATTCCGAAGGATCGCAACTGCGTTTCGGCTTCAACGCCATCAGCCGTGAATATGTCCGTCCGGCATACGTGCATGATGATGAGGTCGATGAGAACGGCAATCCGCTATCCAAGGAAGACGAGCCCGACCAGAAGCCTATCGTCGACGCGACTGAAGAGCCCGCACAGGATGCCGATGTTATTCAGCAGCCCATTGACGAGCAGAAGAACAATTGATTTCTTTGATTTTTAGACGGCGAAAATTTCATTTTTGAGGTTTTCGCCGTTCTTTTTCGCACGGGAAACCTATAATTCAAAGTGCCGTAAACCAAGGTAGAAGGAAACCACTGTCATGGCAGCATCGGATATCACCGTTTCGGGCTTGAACAAAGTTGGAGCCGAAGACGCAGCATATCTTGTATCGAAAATACGTACTATTCCGGGCTTTCCGAAGGAGGGCATCCTATTCCGCGATTTCATGCCGGTGTTGGCTGATGCGCGCGCGTTCGGTATTTTGATGGGGGCCCTTGAAGCGGCATTGCCAGTAGACGTCGATGATTTCGACATGGTCGCCGGCCTTGAAGCTCGTGGATTCCTGTTCGGTCCAGCGTTGGCCGCCCGTCTCGGAAAGGGGTTTATCGCGGTCCGTAAAGCCGGCAAATTGCCTCCAGAAACCATGTCGCAAAGCTATGACCTCGAATATGGTCAGGCGTCAATGGAAATCGAAACCAACGTTGTCCATGAGGGAGTGCGCGTATTGATCGTCGACGATCTGATCGCCACCGGTGGAACCGCCAATGCAGCGCGTAGCCTCATCGAGAAGTGCGGAGGCGTCGTTGCTGGATTCAGCTTCGTCATGGAACTTACCGGTATTGACGGCATGAAATCGCTAGGCGATTATCCGACAAGCTCGCTGGTGTGCATGCCTGCCTGATAACTCCGTTTTCGTCAACCATTCAGAACAAACAACCAAAGGGAATGATCCATGGATCTCTATGAGTATCAAGCCAGGGAATTGCTCGAAGAACAGGGTATCCCGACTCCTAAGGCAATATTCGCCCAGAACTCCCATGAAGTCGCCGAAGCGGCCGACCAGATTGGATATCCCAATGTGATTAAGGCGCAGGTGAAGATTGGACACCGTGGCCAGGCCGGCGGAGTCAAGCTCGCCAAGACCCGTGACGAGTCCATTCTCGCGTCGGAAGACATTCTGCCGATGACCATTCACAAGCACAAGGTCAGCGGCGTGCTGGTGGCCGAGGCGAAGAACATCCTTCACGAGTATTACGTCTCCATCTCAGTGGACCGATCCTCTCGTGATTTCGACGTGCTCGCCACTGCGAATGGCGGTACTGAGGTTGAGGAAATCGCCAAAGAGCATCCGGAATCCGTGAAGCGTCTGCATATCGATGCTCTTGACGATTTCGATTTGGAAGCGGCCACCAAGATGGCTGAAAGCATCGGCTTCTATCATGCCGATGTTGATCAGGCCGCGCAGATTCTGCTGAAAATGTGGCGTTGCTTCAAGGAGAACGACGCCACGCTTGTGGAAATCAACCCGCTTGCAAAAATCGGCGATCCGGATGACGAATCTTCCAAGTCGTTGTGCGCGCTGGACGCCAAGATCTCCCTTGATGACAATGCATCGTTCCGCCATGATGGTTGGAAACGTTTCACCGATCCGATTCATGTCGATCCATATGAGCAAAAAGCCCGCGAACATGGACTGCATTATGTGCATCTCAAGGGTTCCGTCGGTGTGATCGGCAATGGTGCGGGACTCGTCATGAGCTCTCTTGACGCGGTGTCAGGTGCAGGCGAGGATCAGGGCACGAATGTCAAGCCCGCAAACTTCCTCGACATCGGCGGAGGCGCTTCCGCCGAAGTGATGTCGAATAGTCTTGAAATCGTGCTGTCCGACCCGCAGGTCGAATCCGTGCTCATCAATGTGTACGGTGGCATCACCTCGTGTGAACAGGTCGCGAAGGGCATTCTCGAGGCGCTTGACGAACTTGGCAGCAGCAAGCCTATCGTCGTGCGATTCGATGGCAATGCGGCGGCGGAAGGTCTGAACATTTTGGCCCAAGCCGGCCGCGCCAACCTGCACGTCGCTCAGACCATGGAGGAAGCCGCACAGCAGGCCGCACGTTTCGCGGCCAAGGAGGTTCGCTGAAATGACGCTTTTCATTGAAGATGGCGCTCCGGTCATCGTCCAGGGCATGACCGGGCATCAGGGTATGACCCACACGGCCCGCATGCTCAAGGCCGGCACCAACATCATCGGTGGCGTGAACGCCCGCAAGGCTGGGCTGGACGTCACCTTCCCTGAAGCCAAAAATGGCGAGGACGCCACCATTCACGTGTTCGCCAACTGCTCTGAAGCCATCGAAGCCACTGGAGCCAAAGCAAGCGTCGTGTTCGTGCCGCCGCGCTTCGCCAAGGACGCCGTCGTTGAGGCCATTGAAGCCGGCATCGAACTGATTGTCGTCATCACCGAAGGCATTCCGGTGGCGGACAGCGCGTATTTCGTCGAGTTGGCCTTGCGTAAGGGCGTGCGCATCGTTGGGCCGAATTGTCCTGGTCTGTTGACGCTGCCATCTTCTAAGGACGCCAAGGGCTGCAACCTCGGCATTATTCCAGATGGCATCGTGTCCCGCGGCCCGTTGGGTTTGGTGTCCAAGTCCGGAACGTTGACCTATCAGCTGATGGGGGAGCTGTCTGACATCGGTTTCACCGCATGCCTTGGCGCGGGCGGCGATCCGATCGTCGGCACGACCTTGCAGGAGGCTTTGGAAGCCTTTGAGAACGATGAAGCCACCAAAGCCGTTGTCATGATCGGCGAAATCGGTGGCAGCGCCGAACAGGACGCTGCCAAGTGGGCTTCCGAACATATGACCAAGCCCGTCGTGGCCTACATCGCGGGATTCACCGCGCCGGAAGGCAAGCAGATGGGCCATGCCGGCGCCATCGTTTCCGGCGGCAAGGGCACCGCGCAGGATAAGAAAGAAGCCCTTGAGGCCGTTGGCATCCGTGTCGGTCGTACTCCCGGACAGACCGCTGAAATCATGCGAGAGGTGCTCGCTTCCCAATCGCTATGATGACGAACCTGAAGTATTGGCTGAAAGGGCTTGCCGTCGCGGCAGCGTCCATGATTATTTACGCCGTTGCCTTGGGCTGCTATATGGCCCTAATGCTTCTGGTCATATCCATGGAAGAAGGCGGGGGCAATCTCTCCGCCTTCTCGGTGCCGCTTACCGAGGCGTTGGTGCTGCTCAGCCAAGGTATCGGGTTCAAGACTGATGTCATCACGTTGACGATTGTGCCGTTGCTCTTGACGGTACTGCTTATCGCCCTTATCGCGCAGCTCGCCAGAAGATTCGGCACGAGTCTGCGTGGATTCGCGGCCGGTCTGGTCTTTTGGGAAGCCGTAAACATCTTCTTCGCCAGAAGCATAAATATCGAAATCGTTGATTCGATGACGATGATCGCCATCAAAACGGCGCTTGTTTTCATCCTCGGATATGCGGTCGCGGCGATTCCGAATGCGTCATGGACCCAAGCCTGTACCGAATGGATTCGATCTCATGTGTCATCGCCGGTGCGAAAGACCATGGTCATCGGTTCCGTCCTAGGGCTGCTGCTGGAGGCGGCGTATCTGCTGGTCGGTCTGATCGTCGTTGTTTTTTGGGCAATAAGCAATCAATCATCGATAGCGAAGCTATATGAACTTTCGGGCATGCAGAACGGGTCTCGTATTCTTACCACGATCAGTATGCTCGCATGGCTTCCGAATCTGATGATTTGGGCTGTCTCATGGACTTTCGGCGCCGGCTTCTCAATCGGCGATTTAGCCGAATTCACATTATGGACCGGGCAGGGCGACGGGCTCCCCGCCTTGCCGCTTTTCGGTATGATGCCACAGGCGGTTGAGACGGATTGGGTGAGAATCGCGCTGATGTGCATACCATTGGCATCCGCTTTTGCTACCGGCATGGTCGTCATGTTGTTTAATAAGGGATTCCATATCAGAGTAGGTGAATCAGGACGGAACATCGACGTCAAACGCGTTGTGCTGAGTTTTGCCTATCCGATTGCTGCTTTTTCGATTACCAGCGCCGTCGTGTCCGTGGCTTCCAGCTTGCTGTTCGCCCTGGGAAACGGAGGTTTGGGGTCGAAACATCTTGCGCACGTCGGCGTAGACGTGATCGCGTCAACCCGTAAGGTGGGACAACCCACCGCCATGGGTTTGTTCTCCGCATGGCTACTGACTTTGGTGGCCGTGAGCATATTTTTCGCCATACGCTGGATGATGAAGCGTATACGCGAACGTGGAAAGAGGGAGACCGCCCCCGAATCCACGGAAAACAGCCGTGAGGAAACACGTGCGCTTCGCACGGTCGCCTCGAACAACAATAACAAGGAGGATCATGGTGACAACAACGAATCGAACGATACGACGGGCTCTGGTATCAGTCTTCCATAAGGAAGGCATCGAGGTGCTTGCCGAAGCGTTCATCAAGGCGGGCACCGAGGTGGTTTCCACCGGTTCCACCGCGAAGCGTCTGGCTGAGCTGGGTGTCAAAGTGACCGAGGTCTCCGAAGTCACTGGTTTCCCGGAATGCCTTGATGGCCGCGTCAAGACCCTTGACCCGCATATCCATGCCGGTATCCTCGCCGACATGACCAACCCCGACCATGCCTCCCAGCTCGAGAAGTTTGGCATCAAGCCGTTCGATCTGGTGGTCGTCAATCTGTATCCATTCGCCGACACGGTCCGCTCCGGAGCTGACGAAGCCGCCACCATCGAAAAGATCGATATCGGCGGTCCGTCCATGGTGCGTGGCGCAGCCAAGAACAGCGCCACCGTCGCCATCATCACCGATCCGAACGATTATGCACTCGTCGCCTCCCGCATCGAGAACGGCGAGGGCTTCTCCCTTGATGAGCGTCGCTGGCTCGCAGGAAAGGCGTTCGCCCATACGGCCGCCTACGACGCCACCATCAACGAGTGGACCGCGAAGCATTGGCCGAAGCCGGCGTCCATCGAACAGCCGGTTTCCGAAGGCGAGACCGAAGTGAATGAGGCCAAGTTCCCGGCCACGTTCACCCGTACGTGGGACCGCGCGCACGTGCTGCGTTACGGCGAGAACCCTCACCAGCAGGCTTCGCTGTATCTGGATCCGCTCAACCAGAACGGCTTCGCACACGCCGAACAGCTTGGCGGCAAGCCGATGAGCTACAACAATTACGTCGATGCCGACGCCGCATGGCGTGCCGTGTGGGATTTCGCGCCTCAGATCGCCGTCGCAGTGGTCAAGCACAACAATCCATGCGGTCTGGCCATCGGCGCTACCGTGGCAGAGGCGCACAAGAAGGCGCACGCATGCGATCCGATGAGCGCCTATGGCGGTGTGATTGCTGCGAACAGCAAGGTCACCATGGAAATGGCCGAAAGTGTTCGTCCAATCTTCACCGAAGTCATCGTCGCGCCCGATTACGACGCCGATGCGCTTGAACTGCTCCAGACCAAGAAGAAGAACCTGCGTATCCTGAAGGTGTCTGAGCCTCCGAAGACCAAGACCCAGTTCCGTCAGATTGACGGCGGTCTGCTCGTGCAGTCCACCGATCTGATTGACGCTCCAGGCGACGATCCGAACGCGTGGAAGCTGGTTTCCGGCGAGCCGGCCGACGCTGAAACCGTCAGGGATCTGGTGTTCGCATGGCGTGCCATCCGGTGCGTCAAATCCAACGCCATACTTATCGCCCACGATCAGGCAACCGTAGGCATCGGCATGGGCCAGGTCAATCGTGTGGATTCCGCCAATCTGTCCGTCGAGCGTGCCAACACGCTGGCTGACGGAGCCAACCGCACCAAGGGAGCGGTGGCCGCGTCCGACGCGTTCTTCCCGTTCGCCGACGGTGCCGAGATTCTGATCAACGCCGGTGTCAAGGCCATCGTCCAGCCTGGTGGGTCCATTCGTGATGAGGAAGTGTTCGAGGCGGCCCGCAAGGCCGGCGTCACCATGTATGTGACCGGTACCCGACACTTCTTCCACTGAGTTCAGTGGAAGCGTCGACCGGCAAGCTGGGAGCGTTACGGCGCGATAAATGACGTGGCGTCCGAAACCATTCGCTGGTTTCGGACGCCACGTTTTATTATTATGATTGGGTTCCGTGCGCGGACGCGCGTTGACATATAACGAAAGGCCTGCGATATGAGTCATCCCTACGTTTCCGAAGACCATGAAGGCAAGCCGTGGTTTGAATGGATCGTTGCGGCAATGGTGGTTATAGCCACAGTGCTTGCGGTCTTAGGCCATGTAAAAGCCGCCACCACGGTAATCGCGGTGACGGCCATCATAACAGGACTAATCAGACTCGTAATGCGCGAGCGTAGTCCTTGGAAAGTCCGTTCAGTTGGCTTCGACGCTTTCATCGGCATCGGTCTGGGCGTCGGACTGTTCATCCTGCTCGCCCTCGTGCCCGTCGGCATCGTCTGACGCGTCGTCGGCTATGGCCTCCAGCGTTTCGGAATCCTGCTCGGCTTCCGAAACGTTTTTCTTGGTGCCGATCATGGACGCGACTATGGCCACAAGCGAGACGATGGCGGCTGCGAGAATCGGGCAGATCCAGAACACCCACAGCTGCTGCAGAGGCTCTTGGGAAAGGCCCTGATTCTGGGCGAAGATGGCGATGCCAGTGGCACGAGCCGGATTCAGAGCTGCGCCTGTTACCGGATAGGAGATTGCGGCGCCGACACCATAGGCGAGACCCATGGCGATGGCATGGCTGGTATTGGTCTTTCCGGATTCACTGGTGGTGTTGAGCGCGGTGGCGACGATGATGATGCCCGCGACGAGTTCAACGGCGATGGCCAGAGTGATGCTGAAGGACACGCCATAGTTGCCGAGCGTGGCATAGGAGACGGAATTCTTGTCAAAACCGTTAATGACCGGCGTCAGCCAGATTTTCAGTGTTACCTGCTCGGATGTCGGCAGCAGGAAGCGGATGGCGGCGCCTGCGCCGATACCACCCAGCAGCTGAACGATAATATAGAGCACTCCGTCAAGCACATGGGTTTTGCCGGACAGCATCGCCGCAACGGAGACCGCCGGATTGAACTGGGCGCCGGAAATCGTGCCGAATATCAGGGTGGCGGCGGCGTACACCAAACCTGTCAGCAGGGCGATGAACGCCATATTCACGCCGTAGATCGCGGAACCAAGCGTGCAAATCGAGTAGATGGCGAAGCAGATGATGAAGCTTCCCACCAGCTCCGCGCCTACGCGAAGGGCCAGTGGCTTGCTCTGTTCTTCCTCTGTTACGGACGTTGCTTCAACAGCAGTCATAGTCTTTCCTCTGTCATATAGTGGACAAGTTGCGGTTTTTATGAAAGCCGCCAAACGACTGCCATACTACCAGCAGTCCCTGTAAGTATTATCCGGCCACGTTGGGAGAACGATGCCAAACGCATATTCTCGCGCCGCCAAGGCGCACAATCATGACAATGAAGGCATTCGCCTGCAGAAACTTCTCGCTCAGGCGGGCTTCGGCTCGCGCCGTAAATGCGAGGAAATCATCACCGATGGTCGCGTTGAGATCGATGGCGAGCTGATTACCGAACTTGGCACCCGAGTCGATCCGAAACGTCAGGAGGTCCGTGTCGACGGTTCTCGCGTGCGCGTGAACCCGAACCATGTCACGCTTGCGTTGAACAAGCCAAAACGCGTGCTGAGCGCCATGGAGGATCCCAAGGGACGCTACACTTTGCGCGACATCGTCGGAGACAAGTACGAGCGTATTTTCCACATGGGCCGTCTGGATTATGATTCGGAAGGCCTGATCCTCATGACGAACGACGGCGAACTGAGCCAGCACGTCATGCACCCCAAATATGAGGTCGAAAAGACCTACATCGCCACGCTGGAAGGACGCATCAGCGGTCAGGTGTGCCGCAGGCTCGTCACCACGGGCGTGAAGCTCGACGATGGGTGGATCAAACTCGACCGCTGCGCTATTCTCGACTCCAGCCGCGAAAGCACGTTGGTCAAGGTCGTGCTGCATTCGGGCAAGAACCGCATCGTGCGCCGTATTTTCGGCTCGATCGGTTTTCCCGTCAAGCGTCTGGTACGCACGCAGATCGGTCCGATCAAACTCGGCGACCTGAAAAGCGGCACGTATCGCGTGTTGTCGCAGGCTGAGGTCCGTTCTCTATCCAAGGCGGTGGGACTGTGATCCGTGTAGCTATTGATGGGCCTGCGGGCGTCGGCAAATCATCCACGTCCAAGGCACTGGCCAAATATTATGGTTTCGCATACCTCGACACAGGCGCGATGTACCGTGCCTGCGCCTGGTGGTGCATGCACAAAGGCATCGATTTGGATGCCGAAACCATCGATGAGCAGCTCGTCACCGAAACCGTCGGCGAATTCTTCACCGACGGCCATTTCGACATCAGCGTCGATCCGGACGATCCGAAGGTGTACGCCGATGACGAGGACATCAGCGAGGCCATCCGTTCCTCCGAGGTCTCTTCGCATGTGTCCAAGGTGTCCAACATCATCCCCGTGCGTCACGTGTTGATCGCCGCGCAACGTGCCTACATCGCACGAGAGGCTTCGGTCGATTCCTTCTCCGAAGGCGCTGGTATTGTTGCTGAGGGCCGTGATATCACCACCGTCGTCGCTCCCGACGCCGAAGTGCGCATCCTGCTTACCGCGCGTGAAGAGGTCCGTCAGGCCCGACGTAGCGGACAGGCCGTCTCGGGTGTGGGTGCGGAGAATGTCGCGGCACGCGACAAGGCCGATTCGAAAGTCACCAACTTCACATCCGCCGCGGAAGGCGTGTTGACCGTCGACAACTCCGATCTCAACTTCGGCGAGACCCTTGACGTGCTCGTCCGTATCGTTGACGACGCCATCGAGGAACAGGAATACCGCCAGTACGTTTCCAACCTCGAAGGCTATGAGCTGGATGAAGGCGATGAGGAGCTGATCGATGGAACGGCGTTCTCTGGTGGCGAAAGCAAGAATGGTCCGAAACCGGTCGGCGTACTTGCCGTGGTCGGACGTCCGAACGTCGGCAAATCCACTCTGGTGAACCGTATTCTCGGCCGTCGCGCAGCCGTGGTGGAGGACACCCCCGGCGTGACTCGCGACCGTGTGAGCTACGACGCCGAATGGTGCGGCACCGATTTCAAACTGGTCGACACGGGCGGCTGGGAAGCCGACGTGGAAGGCATCGAATCCGCCATCGCATCCCAAGCGCAAATCGCCGTGCAGCTTGCCGATGCCGTGATTCTCGTGGTGGACGGTCTGGTTGGCCTCACCGACACGGACGAACGCATCGTCAAAATGCTCCGTGCCGCCGGCAAGCCGGTGACGCTTGCGGTGAACAAGGTCGATGATCGCGAAAGCGAATACCTGACCGCCGAATTCTGGAAGATGGGTCTGGGGGAGCCGTATGGCATTTCCGCCATGCACGGTCGTGGCATCGGCGAACTGCTTGACGCCGCACTCGACTCGTTGAAGAAAGCGGAAAGGACATCCGGCTTCCTTACGCCGTCGCATCTGCGCCGCGTGGCTCTGGTCGGACGTCCGAACGTCGGCAAATCCTCCCTGCTCAATCAGCTGGCCCACGAGGAACGCACCGTCGTCAACGATCTTGCGGGCACCACGCGAGATCCGGTCGATGAGGTCGTCACCGTCGATGGCGAGGATTGGCTGTTCATCGATACCGCAGGTATCAAACGTCGTCTGCACAAGCTGTCCGGCGCGGAATACTTCTCCTCGTTGCGTACGCAGGCCGCGATCGAACGTTCCGAGCTTGCCTTGGTGCTGTTCGATGCCTCCCAGCCGATTTCCGACCAAGACCTGAAGGTCATGAGCCAGGCCGTGGACGCGGGCCGTTGCATCGTGCTTGTGTTCAACAAGTGGGACCTGATGGACGAGTTCGACCGTCAGCGTATGGAACGCCTGTGGAAGACCGAGTTCAATCGCGTCACTTGGGCTCAGCGCGTCAATCTGTCGGCAAAGACCGGATGGCACACCAATCGTTTGGCCAATGCCATGCGTGGCGCCTTGGCATCATGGGACAAGCGCATCCCCACCGGCAAACTCAACGCGTTCCTTGGCAAGATCCAAGCTGCCCACCCGCATCCGCTGCGTGGCGGCAAGCAGCCGCGAATCCTGTTCGCGACGCAGGCGTCCACCAGACCGCCGCGCTTCGTGATCTTCGCCACCGGCTTCTTGGAGCATGGCTATCGCCGCTACATCGAACGGTGTCTGCGCGAGGAATTCGGCTTCGAAGGATCGCCGATTCAGATTTCGGTGAATGTCCGTGAGAAGAAGAAACGCAAGTAACCACCGGAACTGTTAGAAGATGGGCGTGCGCCTGGTTTAGACCATGGCGCACGCCCATCTGCCTTATTGAATCTGGGTCGTTGCCGGCTTTTGTTTTCCTTTACGCACAGCTTAGGCCGACAGCGTCAGAACAGAGGATGTTCATCTTGGTTGCGTGTTCTGAGATACCCCGTTATGGCTCTGCGCGCGAGCGAGCTTAATGAAATGCCGCCCTGCTTGGCCTTGGCCCGCGCCTTATGGCCTACGGCGTAGGGGAGTTTGATCTTCCATTCGTCGCCAAGCTGTTTGCGCCCGTCGCTGTTCTTTGGCATGCGCCCGATGCCGACCGCGTCTGAACAGCCATCGGAATCGTCGGACAAGAGTGCCCTGCGGGTCAATTCGGTAAGCGTGATGCCATCATGCCGAGCGCGTTCGCGGGCTTCCAAGCCAAGCTCGCGGGGCAATCGAATCTTCCATTCATCTTCGGGAAGCGTTGAATCGAACACATGGGCGAATTCGTCGACGTCGTCGAACTGTGGCTGCGTGTCGTTCTGCTGCAAACCGAATCACCTCTCTGAACCCATGCGTTAATCGCATTAAACGGCAAGAAACATGAAAAATATCGCAGGCTACATATTTGCATGCGCTCAAGACCGTCCTGACGTCCGGCTTCCGGCTCCGATAGATGCCATTCTGAGGGGCTGTATGCCGCAGTTCACTGCCCAAACCTGCCCAAACATAACGAAAAACCCGCCGTTTCGATGCCGTGGAAAACGGCGGAACGACGGGCTTTCTTGGTCGGACCAGCGGGATTTGAACCCGCGACCCCTTGACCCCCAGTCAAGTGCGCTACCAAACTGCGCTATGGTCCGAACGGTGCGAAAAGCACCGAATATGAAACATAGCATAATCTCTACGGTTTTTCAAACACATCGTGTCGGAAAGCGAGTCGCATCCATTCCGGAGAGTTTGGCTTCGGGATATTTGAGGGTTTTCCGGCAATTGCTCCACCGGAAGTTCATGTTGGTTCTGTGTCTAAATGCCCCCGATTTTGGCGGAATGTCGTATTATGGCATAAGCGCATCGAATAACAACGCCCGTTCGAAAGGGAGAGACATTGACTGAGGACGTATTCGAATACTCTGCCGCGAAGATGCGGAAGCACGGAATGACCGACATGGCCATCGCCCAGTTCCGTCGTCTGTACGAGGTCTGGCGCAATGAGGAGGCCAGCAGTTGGATTCGTGAGGACGAGGTCGAACCGCTCGTCAGCGTTCCCAGCTTCCATGACGTGTATGAGACCATCAATCACGACAAGGCCGTTGACGCGTTTGCCAAAACGGCGTTCCTGAAGCTTAACGGCGGTCTTGGCACTTCGATGGGACTCGATTGCGCCAAGTCGCTGCTGCCGGTACGTCGCCACAAGGCACGGCAGATGCGTTTCATCGACATCATCATCGGACAGGTGTTGACCGCGCGGACCAGACTTGGCGTCGATCTGCCATTGACTCTGATGAACTCCTTCCGTACCTCCAAAGACACCATGAAGGTGCTGCAGACCAATAAGAAATTCCATCAGGAAGACATCCCGATGGAAATCATCCAGCATCAGGAGCCGAAGATCAGCGCGGAAACGGGAATGCCCGTCAGCTTCCCGGCCAATCCGGAACTCGAATGGTGCCCGCCGGGCCACGGCGACCTGTTCTCCACCATTTGGGAATCCGGTCTGCTTGACGCGCTTGAGGCGCAGGGGTTCAAATACCTTTTCATCTCCAATTCCGACAACCTGGGCGCGCGTCCCTCCCGTACGCTTGCGCAGCATTTCGAGAATACGGGCGCACCGTTCATGATCGAGGTCGCCAAACGCACCCCAGCCGATCGTAAGGGCGGCCACATCGTGCGAGACAAGGCCACGGGCCGTCTGATGCTGCGTGAGATGAGCCAGGTCCATCCAGACGACAAGGACGACGCGCAGAACATCGACAAGCATCCGTACTTCAACACGAACAGCATTTGGGTGCGTATCGATGCGCTGAAAGCGAAACTCGCATCCTATGACGGCGTGCTTCCCCTTCCGGTAATCCGCAATAAGAAGACGGTCGACCCGACCGATCCGACCAGCGAGCCGGTCATTCAGCTGGAGACCGCCATGGGAGCCGCGGTGTCGCTTTTCGATGGCGCGACCTGCGTATGCGTCGACCGTATGCGTTTCCTGCCGGTGAAGACCACTGACGATTTGTTCATCATGCGGTCCGACCGATTCCATCTGACGGACCAGTACGAGATGGAAGACGGCAACTACATCTTCCCCGACGTCCATTTGGACGCGCGCTATTACAAGAACATCCACGATTTCGATGCCCGTTTCCCATACGGTGTGCCTTCGCTCGCCGCGGCGAAATCCGTTGATATCGATGGCGATTGGACCTTCGGCAGGGATGTGATGCTGTTTAGCGACGCGCGACTGGAGGATCAAGGCGAACCAAGCTATGTGCCGAATGGCGAATATGTCGGCCCGCAGGGCGTGGAACCGGACGATTGGGTCTGATTTTGGACGGCCATGCAACACGAAAACGATGTTTTTTCGTGAAATAGGCACAAATCGCTTAAAAAACCTCTATCATAGAATGTTGTGTGCGGCTTACGAGGTCAAGCACTTAAAAAGAAACGTTAACGAGACGTGAGGACTAATGGCTGAGGGAAGTAACGGTAGGCGACGTTTTTCCGACAAATGGGGCAAGCATGAGCTTGATGTGTTGGCTGTGCTCTCCTCAGCCTTTCCGCAATGGCTTACCTCACGTCAGATCGCGCAACGTGTGAAGGCGTATGCCGATTCGTACGGAGAGCTCGCCGATCAAGCGGCGAAGGCCGCCTTCGCCAAGCAATTCCAGCGTGACCGCGCCAAGCTCGCCGCCATGGGCATCGCCATCGAATCAAGGCAGCCGGAATATTCCTCCAAGTCAGAAGGGCAGGATTTCGCTTCCTACCGTCTGCAGCTTGGCGATGAGCCGCGCGTGCGTCTGCTGTTCGGCGACGAGGATCTGCCGATTCTTGCCGCTGCGAATTACCTTGCGCGCTCCATGTCGATTTCCTCGGCTCCTGCGCACGAACCCCAGCACGCTTCCCGTACCGCGCCGCGCGTGCCGCAGACGCCGATTCCAGGACTTGGCTTGGATTCCATCGCGCCGGGTCTTGGCACGCAATCCATTCCCGACGAGCTGGTCAAAGTGGTCGATCAGCGGCGTTTCGCCGCCACTGTGGATGTTGATGGCGAGCATCTCAATGTCGCCTACGCCGACTCCGATGATCTGGCCATGTTCGTGCTGTCTCATCCGGGTGCGTCCATAGTGAGCCCTCAGGAGGCTGTCGACGCGTTCAACCGCCGGCTGCATGCGGCCACGCAGTTCGTGCCGGCCGATGAATCCACCGGCACCGACAGCTCCACCGTGGTGTCTCCGGAAATCAACCGCAACAGCACTGATGAGGATGATACCGAGGAAGGCAAGGGCCGTCCGAAGAAGAACTCCGCGTTCCAGACCGGTAGCGAGGTCGACCGGCGTCTTCGCCTGATGCTGTTCCTGTCCGCCCATATGGGTGAGGAATACTCTCTTGAAGAACTTGCGGAACGATTCATCGGCAGGCCGAAGTCCGATGACGAATTGAAGAAGTTCGTCAACATCATTCATAAGGACATCAACACGTTGACCACGGTGTCCGATGATGGCGAGATGGCCGGAAGCCAGTTCTTCGATATCGATTGGTCCTTGCTTGACGCGGAAGGCATCGTCTCCGCCACGAATTCGCTGGGGCTTGAACGTCTTGCTGGCATTTCCCAGCAGTACCTGAGCATGCTGACCGCATCGGTGAGCTATCTCGCCCACTCCTCTTTGCTTCCGGACAAGCTGCGTGAGCAGGCGGAATCGCTGTACAGCCGACTGCGCCAGCACGTCAAGCCTGGCGACATGCCGTGGCTGAGCCTGACCGGATACGAGATGGAACCAAGGAACTTCTCCATCGTCAAGAGCGCCATCTCCAAAGGCATGCTGCTCGACATGGAATATACGGACGGTGCGGGCCGTATACAGCGCAAGCTAGTGGCGCCAGACAAGATTTTTGTCGACGAAGGCGTTTACTACGTGGCGGTATGGACCGACGTGTCCAACGCGGCGCCCGCGGACAAGATGAAGTTCGTCAAGACGGATACGACCATCAACAAGGCTACTGGCAAGCCTCGTATCTGGCAGGTGCTTCGCATCTCCCGCATCGAGCATGCGGAGCTGGTCGAACCCACTGAAAAAGTGGACATTCCGGACGTGCCCGCATCCGAACTGCGCAAGTGGAGTTTCGACAATGGCACGCCTGCCGTGTTCATCACCAATCAGGACGACCTGTCGTTCATCGATAGCCTGTCAGGAGCCACCGTCGAGAAATGCGGCGAAGGCGAGAAGGTGCATCTGATCGTGTCTTCCGATTCCTGGTATGTCGCGTTCTGCATCGCGCACGCCCGTCATATTACTGCCGTCGCGCCGGAGACGTTGCGCACGATGATCATCGCCCGAGCACAGCATGAGCTGAGCGTCGGCGACCGAGAGAACGAAGACTGACGGGGGAGGCGCTATGCCTTGGTGGATTTGGCTGGTACTCGTCCTGTTCATGCTGACGATGCTGGTCGGCGGCGGCGCATACGCATGCATCCGCGGATATCATGCGTTCAAAGATGCCATCAAAGTAGGCGGACGCATGTCCAAACGTTTCGAGGCCATGTCCGAGCCGTTGCCGCAACCAAAGGAGAACACGTCCCCGTTCTTCACACGTCCACTTGAGGACGCGGCCAATCGTTATATCGACGCTCATGCCGAAGTCATCAGCCGCCGTGAGGAAAAGCGCGTCCGTCATGCCCGGCAGTGGGCGCAGTGGAAACATTCCAACGACTGATTCGAAAAGGAACCATGACTCATCATCGTCGACATGGCAATAACGACACCGGCACATACGATGCCGAGATGACCACAGCCCTATCTCCCGCGCAACGCTATGCGGCGTTCAAACAGACGCAGGCCAAACGCCAATCGGTCTCGTCTCGTTTCGCACGGTCCATGCCATTCGAATTGGACGATTTCCAAGTCAAAGCCAATGATGCGTTGGAAGCCGGCGACAATGTGCTCGTCGCCGCGCCCACCGGAGCCGGCAAGACGGTCGTGGCTGATTTCGCGATCTATCTGGCCCAAGAGCGTAACGTCAAAGCGTTCTACACCACGCCAATCAAAGCGTTGAGCAATCAGAAATACCATGATCTGGTCGAAACGTACGGGCCGGACAGAGTCGGCCTGCTTACCGGCGACACGTCCATCAACTCCGAAGCCGACATCGTGGTCATGACCACCGAGGTCCTGCGCAACATGCTCTACGAGCATTCCATGACGCTTGACGCCTTGCGTTACGTGATTCTTGACGAGGTGCACTATCTCGCCGACCGTTTCCGCGGGCCGGTGTGGGAGGAAGTGATCATCCACCTGCCCCAAAGCGTGAGAATCATCGGCCTGTCCGCAACCGTGTCGAATGTCGAGGACTTCTCCAAATGGATTGAATCGGTCCGTGGCGACACCACGCTGGTGGTGTCCGAAAAACGGCCCGTGCCGTTGGAACAGCATGTGCTTGTTCAGGCGGACGACCACACCGAACCGGAACTCATCGACCTGTATCGACGTGATAAAGACGGCAATCAGACAGACAAGCTCAACGCCCAGCTGGTGAGCAGGCTCGATCAGCTCGACCGCAAGGCCGCGAAACGTAGGGGAGAGCAGCGCCCCGACAGACGAAAGGGCGGCAAGGGCGGCAAATGGAACGACCATTCCCGCAGACCCGAACGCCATACGCCACGTCGTTGGGCCGTGATTGATGAATTGAATTTCCTCGGCATCCTGCCGGGCATCTATTTCATCTTCTCCCGCAACGGATGCGATCAGGCCGTCGAACAATGCATCAACGCCGGACTCGAACTCACCACCGATGACGAGATGCGTCGCATCCGCCGTATCGTCGATGAGATGGTCGAAGGCCAACTCAGTCAAGAGGATTTGAAGGCTTTGCATTTCTCGCAGTTCCGCTTCGCCTTGGAGGAAGGATTCGCGCCGCATCATGCTGGCATGGTGGCGCTCTTCCGCCAAATTGTCGAACGACTGTTCGAAGAGGGGCTGGTGAAGGTCGTCTTCGCCACGGAAACACTTGCCTTGGGCATCAACATGCCGGCACGGTGCGTGGTGGTGGAAAAACTTGAGAAATTCGATGGGACCGGGCATGTCGGATTGACGCCAGGGGAGTTCACCCAGCTTACCGGACGCGCTGGCCGACGTGGCATCGACACCATCGGCCATGCGGTGGTTGTGGACCATCATGGCTTCATTCCCGCCACTGCCGCCGCGCTGTCCAGCAAGCGCGTGTACCCGCTGCACTCCAGTTTCAAACCGACGTTCAACATGGCCGTCAACCTGCTTAATTCCAGCGATTACGAGACCGCTCGCATCACGCTTGACCATTCCTTCGCGCAATGGGAGGCCAACGAATCCGCCTGGCAGCTTGAAGCGCAGATGGATACGTTGCGCAAAGCGTTGGACGGATACGAACGGGCGTTCGATTGTGAGTTCGGCGACTTCAAGGAGTTCATGCGGCTGCGCATGCGCTTGAGCGACTTGGAAAAGAACGAACGACGCAAACTCAAGCACGAGGTGTTCCGCACGCAGAAGGCGCGAAGCGAAGCGTTCAAAGACCTTGACAGGCGTATCGCGGAGCTTCGCGAAAAAGGCAGGGACCATCCCTGCCGCAAATGCCCCGATATTCAGAAGCATCTCAAATGGGGGCATCGGTGGGCGCGTGAAATGCGTGAATTGGAACGTGTGCAGCACCGCTACGATTCACGCACCGGCTCCGTGGCACGTCAATTCGACCGCATCTGCAATGTGCTGAACGAGCTCGGATACCTCGATCGGCTTGATGAAGGCGCAAAAGAACATATCGATTACCGGCTTACCGAACGTGGACAGCTGTTGCGGCACTTGTACAGCGAGCTTGATTTGGTGCTTGCCCAGGCGATCGATGATGGCGCGTTCGACGGACTCGATGCGACGGAGCTGGCCAGCGCCGTCATGTCGTTGATTTACGAGCCACGCAGAGGCAGCGGGGGAGAGCCGCGCCATTATCCCGGAGGAATGCAGGGGAACGTCGCCGTCTGTGCGGCGCAGCTCAAAGGCGTGCACGCGTCGATTGCCATGCTGTGTGAGGACTATGCCCTCGACGAGCCGCGCCAACTTGATTTCGGCATCACCGATGTCGTCTACGAATGGGCTCAGGGCGAAAGCCTGTCGCGTGTGCTGTACGGCACCGATTTGACCGGCGGCGATTTCGTACGCGGATGCAAACGTCTCGCCGACGTGTTGCAGCAGATCGCCGTGGCCGGACCATACCTGGGTAAACGCGCCGAAACGCTCGCTCCGATCGCGAAACAGGCGTACGAGAACGTCAACCGTGGCATCGTCGCCTATTCAGGTGTCGACTGAGCATGTGCGCAATCGGGAGATCGGTTTTCGCGGACGCCGGGAATAAGTGACACGTCCGAAGTGTTTTGTAGCTTAGAGTAAGCAGATAATCAAGGAGGCAAAAGCAATATGGCGGAACGTAGCCTGCGAGGCATGAGCATCGGTGCAAAGTCGCTTGAATCCGATGACAATGTGGATTTTGCGGCGCGAACCGACGTCGCATACGTGTGTCCGAAAGGCCATCGTACGATTCTGCCGTTCGCTGAGGGCGCAGAATTCCCAGATGAGTGGGAGTGCCGCTGCGGCGCCGTCGCGCACCGTGAAGGAGACAATGACGACGAGGCTGATGAAATCGCCAAGCCGACACGCACGCACTGGGACATGCTCATGGAACGTCGTACCGAAGACGAACTGAAGGCTTTGCTGGAGAAGCGTCTGCAAATGCATCGTGACGGATGGTTCCCGGACTACGAGTGACCTGCAGTTGAACGACACTTGAACGAATGCCCGGTCATTGAGACCGGGCATAATTGTTTCTGTCATCAATTCTTATAGCACACAGCCAAGGGGAGAATCAGATCCATGTCCGAACATCCGAAGAAAGTCGTTCTGCTTGACCTCGATGGCACACTGACGAAATCCGATCCAGGAATCATTGGCTGCGTTGTCAAGGCGTTCGAAGAGATGGGATATCCGGTGCCGGACGATGCCGAATTGCATCGTTTCATTGGACCGGCCATCAGCGAATCGATGCAACGCAACGGCATTCCGGATGACAAGCTTGACGAAGGCGTGAGGATTTACCGCAAGTATTACGCCGACGAGGCCGTGTTCGACGACCCGAACAATCCCGGACAGAAAGTCCCCGGCCGCCTGAACAACACGATTTACCAAGGTATTCCGGAGCAGCTCGCCAAACTGCGTGCCGACGGATACTATCTGGCGATTGCCAGCTGCAAGCCGCAATACCAATGCATTCCGATTTGCGAGCATTTCCACTTGGACACCATGGTCGACGGCATCTACGGTGCCAGCGAGGACAATTCCCGTCTTGACAAGGACCAAGTGATCCGTTGGGCTTTCCAGCACATCGATTTCGACGAGAACGCAGGAGACAAGGCACTGATGGTCGGCGACCGTTGGACCGATGCCGACGGCGCCAAGGCGTGCGGTTTGGACTGCCTCGGCTGTGGCTGGGGCTATGCGGAGCCCGGAGAGCTCAAAGCCCATGGCGCATACCGTATTCTGGATTCGGTAGATGAACTCGCGCAGGCCGTCGAGGAGTATTTCGCCTGAGTCCGTAAACGGAAACGCTGTAGGCCAGTTACGTGGTTGCTGTCGCAATATCGTGGCAGCAACCACGTTTTTATTTATTGAGTGACGGAGGCCGTTATGTCAGAACCGCGTGTTTGACGCTTCCTTAAGCCTGGAAAAACGTCATTCCTGAAAAGCCGATAATGTACGTTATGTCAGATTTCTATTTGACGGCCTGACTGAGCTTCCGCTCCATCTCGCTGTGCATGCCGTTTCGGGCCTGAAGATACATGAAAACAAGTTCCGCTGCGATCAGCATGACCATCACCGCAGCCGATGGCCATCCGACATGTTCGTAGAAACGCTGGAACCTCTCCGAGAAATCCGACCTGAACATCGCATATGCCGGATATGGCAACGCGCCAATGACCAATGAGGTGAAATGCAGCGCGATGATCGACCAACGCACCGGATGCACATCGCGGTGTTTTTTGGAAAACAGATTGCCTCGAATCGCAGTAATCAAACAAATGTTCACTGCGATGACGGCGGCTATGATCCACAACAGTGCCGGCAGAATATCAAGCATGCGCTACTCCCCTGCGGGTTATATCGTTCGAACGTTCCGGGTTGAATCGTACCAATTGTATGCGATCAGGCTGCTGCGCGGGATTTGCGTCGCGATTCCAGCTTCTTTCTCATACGTATCGCGGCAATGTCGTCGATTGGCCTATTGGTGTCTGTCGATGCCGGCGTCTTCGTCAAATCGACGTATTCCTCATGTTCTAGAGCCTCTTTGATCTGATGCCATAGCGATCCGACGGACACCCCCGAACACAGCTCTGCCGCTTTGGAGCAGAGCCACCATCTGTTCGCTGTCCGTGCACTCATGCACATTCTGCCCATCGCACATGATGATGATGCCGGCCAACTGTTCGGGCGTGCGCTGCGCGAGGAAGCCGATGGCGGTGGTCACGTTCTGCAGATTGATTCCGGCATCCAGCAATCTTTTGGAAACGGCAAGAATCACCACATCTTTGAACGAATACAATCTGCGTGAGCCGGATCCGTGCGACGGGGTGATGGATGGTTCCACTATCTGTTTACGCGCCCAATAGTCAAGCTGGCGGTACGTGATACCCGCCACTTTTGACGCGACCGTACCACGATAGCCCCGTGTGACGGGCTGCGCGTCCGCGGAGGGGAACAACTCCCCCTGCACCGCGTGCGACACGTGCAGATGCAACCGCATTGTTGGTTCTGCCTCGCCGTCCATTGTCTTCTCCTACACGCCATAAAACAATCGCCTATGAGCTTCCATTCGGAGCCCATAGGCGATTGAAGGAAAACCGTTACTCACAGTTTATCCCGCATCGGGCGTTTCATTAGGCAATGACGGCCTTGTTGGTGAAATATACGAGACGGAACTTGCCCAGAATGATTTCGTCGCCGTTCTTCAGTTCCTGGCTATCCACTCGTTGACGGTTCACGTATGTGCCGTTCAGGCTGCCGGCGTCAATCACCGAATAATTTCCGTTAATCCTGCGGAATACCGCGTGCGTGCGGGAGACGGTGGAATCGTCCAGCAGGATGTCGGAACTCGGGTCGCGTCCCACGGTGATCTCGTCCTCGTCGAGGAGATAACGCGAGCCGGACACCGCTCCCCTGGTGGAAATCAGGAGCGCCGTGCCGTCGGCCAGACGCATGATCGTATTGAGGTCCTCCTTCGTCAGAGGACGGTCTCCGGTGGAAGTAACCGGTACAGTGATAGCAGGAAGACCAATGATGGTCGTTTCGCCTGCGCTTGGAATCGGATCAGTCATAGCTGTCATTCTACCCTCTCCCCTTGCAATTGGCCGGTATTGTGGCCGGCATGGTCACGAATCATACACTGTGAACGGTATTTACCGTTCGTTCTTGTCGATGATGGATACGAATTCGTCCTTCGGCAGCATGTCATCGTAGCTGCGCCAGCGTCGTTCCAGTTCGCGGTTCGCCTCATCGTGTTGTTTCTGCCCCAGCTCGGCGTACGCTTTCAATTCGTTGGGGCCCATATCCTTAACCGCTTGGTTGAGGTTCAATTGTCTCTCGTTCACAATAGGCAATTGTAGCCGCTTGCCGGGGAACAAAAAGCCTGGAACGCTTTTTAATCGCGTTCCAGGCTTTTTCAAGAAGGATTCAGTGTGTGGTGTCCGAATCAGCGGCGGGTGTCGATGATCTCCTGCAGAGCGCCGTTGACGGAAGAGGAGCCGGCAGCCGAAGACAGAGCGTTGATGCCGCTGACTTCGAAGCCACGCATGATTGCGGAGAAGATCTTGTTCTTGTTCATGATGTTTCCTTTTCTTGCTGGTGTGCTGTGACGCACCTTGCGTCTTGTTTGTTTTCTTTTTTGTTTACGATACTCATTTTAGAAATGCGTTTGGCAAAAGTCATGCTTCTCTCGTTTGATTCTCTGTATTTTCATCGGCAATTCTTGTGTAATGTGGTGAATCGTTTTTCGTCGATCGCTGTTTTTGCCGGCGCGTCGATGCTTGCATTCTTATTTGACGAAGCAGAGTGAAAAGGAATGGAAACAAAAACCCGGCAAAACCGAGCTGTGATAACGGTGGGTGATATAGGAATCGAACCTATGACCCCTTCCGTGTGAAGGAAGTGCGCTAGCCGCTGCGCCAATCACCCAGTCTTAATTTGTACGGAGCAATGCTCCAGTGGGCGATACAAGATTCGAACTTGTGACCCCTTCCGTGTCAGGGAAGTGCGCTACCTCTGCGCCAACCGCCCGGGTCATGTCAACATGCGAAAACTAATCTCACATGATGCGAGGTGGGTACGAGAGTCGAACTCGTCTATACGGCTTTGCAGGCCGCTGCCTAACCGCTTGGCTAACCCACCATAAAGGTCGATAATCAATCGGAACCTTAGAGCGGACAACGGGACTCGAACCCGCGGTCTCAACCTTGGCAAGGTTGCGCTTTACCAACTAAGCTATGTCCGCATGTCTCCAGCAGATTCACTGCGTGAGCACGAGTATCTACTATAACCACATTCGTGTAATTTGCAAGTCAGCGTGTCGCGGTTTGGTTTATTCGTATTCACCGATGGCTGAAGCGCGTGTCACACCACCCGTTTTCGGTATACATTAAAAGCATGTGTGAGGAGAGCGCAATGCCCAAGACGATACTTATCGCCGCATTCGAAGGATGGAACGATGCAAGCCAAGCGGCCACGAACGTCGTCCGTCATTTGGTGTCCCGGTATGAGTCGCAGGAAGTGCGCCATATTGACAACGAAGGTTTCTACGACTATCAGGTGGCCCGGCCCATGATCTGCTCCGTGCAGGGGCGTAAGCGCATCATCTGGCCGCAAACGACTTTCTATGACATTGCCGTCTCCCCCATGCTGCACCTGCTTGCGCAGATCGCACCCGAACCCAATTACCGGTGGGAGGAATACTGCAGGCAGACGCTACGTGTCGCAGAAGACTATGACGTAAGTGATGTCATCACGCTTGGCTCCATGTTCGATGAATGCCCGCACACACGGCCATTGCCGCTTGACATCTCCAAAAGCGGCTGCGAATGCGAATCCGACAGGGAATACAACGGTCCGGTGGGCATCCCCAACATCCTTGACGCCTTCGCCGCCGAAGCGGGCTTTCCGACAACATCCATATGGGTATCCGTACCGCATTACTGTGCCAATACCGAATGCATGCAAGGCACTTTGGAGCTGCTGCGCGCCTTGTCTTTAATAATCGAGTATCCGCTTATTGAAGGAGATTTGACCAGAAAGGCCATGCAATGGCGTTCCGACGCCGATGGATTGGTGTCAGACATGCATGCCGGCGACTATTTGGCTCGTCTGGAACATGATTACGATTTGGACGCGAGAGCGAAGCGAATCGCCTCGAATGGCATGCCTGCCTGCGAGGAACTGCTTCGTGAGGCCGAATCACTTCTACGCAACGGCGTCTGAGCCGTTCCCCTCCAGGAGGAGGTCGCAGACGAAAAAAATCCCGGCCACCTTACGGATGGCCGGGATTCGCTTTATTTACGCCGAATCACGCTTACGCGGCGGCAACGACTTCCGTCGGGTGCAGCACGCCGCAGATCAGCAGCAGAGCCACGACAACGGCCAGCGCGATGCGGTAGATGGCGAACGCCTTGTACGAGAAGGTGGACACGAACTTCAGGAAGCCGATGATCACCACATAGCCGACCACGAACGCCACGATGGTCGCCGCGATGGTCGCACCCCAGCCCGGGAACATTCCCGCATTGCCTGCGGCCACATCCTTGACCGCGGAAACGGCTTCGAGGATGCCCGCGCCGAACACGGCCGGAATGGCCATCAGGAAGCTCACGCGCACTGCAGCCTCACGGGTATAACCCATCGCACGGCCGAAGGTGATGGTGCCGCCGGAACGGGAAACGCCAGGAATCAGCGCCAGCATCTGACCGATGCCGAAGATCAGCGCATCCTTCCAGGTCATCTCATCCATGGTCTTGACCTGCTTGGCGCGGGCGTCGACCACCCACAGCAGAATACCGAAGATAATCAGCACGGTAACGGTGATCCACAGATTACGCAGCGTGCTTTCGATGGCGTCCTTGAACAACAGACCGGCAATCAGAATCGGCAGCGTGCCGATGATGATGAACCAACCCATCTGCGTGTCGCGGTTATGCGCGCCCATACGGCTCTTGAAGTCCTTGCCCTCCTTGCCGAACAAGGAGCCGAACCACGCGCCGAGAATGCGGATGATGTCATGACGGAAATACAGGATCACGGCAAGCTCGGTGCCGATCTGGATGATGGCGGTGAACGCGGCACCCGGATCGGAGCCCAGCATCAAATCGCCGATGATACGGATATGGGCGCTGGAAGAGACCGGCAAGTATTCGGTCAACGCCTGCACCAGGCCAAGGAAAATCGCTTGGAAGAAATTCATGAACCCTCTTTATGTTCGTAGAAATATGGTTTCGTCTGCTTTTCCGTGACCAAGAGTAGCGAGAGGGGTCTAGTTTTCAAGGCATCCCGGCATAGTTGTCTCAAACCATGCACACAATGGAGCCAAAAGTACGCCGGCATGTCCGGCATGGGAGAAAGGCTCATCGGCATGGGCAAATACCGCAAAAGCAGGGCATTCAGCCCCGAAGGTTTCTTTGAATGCGAGGGACGCGGCCTCAAATGGCTCGGCGAGGCGCAATCGCAGGGCGGCCCACGCGTGGTCGACGTATACGACTGGGGCAAGGATTATCTCGACATTGAACGCGTGAACGCCTGCGGTCCGACCATCCAAGCCGCGCGCGATTTCGGTGTTGCGCTAGCTCATATGCATGATGCCGGTGCCGAATATTTTGGCTCCGCTCCAACTGGATACGACGGCACCTGCTATTTCGGGCCGTTGCAGGATCCCGTCCCGATGGATACCGGTGCCTGGGATGATGTGGCCACCTATCTGGCGGACGGCAGATTGCGTCCGATGGTACGACTCGGCATGAAACGTCGCGAACTGACCGACTATGACATGGAACTGACTGAAGCCGTTATCGACGCCTTGCCCGACATCCTAGGCAAGGCCGCCAACGACAAGCCCGCACGCGTGCATGGCGACCTGTGGAGCGGCAACGTCATGTGGACTGCTGATTCCGGTGACGTCGAAGCCGTGCTTATCGACCCTGCGGCTCACGGTGGGCACCGTGAGGAAGACCTTGCCATGCTCGACCTGTTCGGCATGTCATATCTTACGGACATCCTCGAAGGCTATCAGTCGGCGCATCCGCTTAAGGCCGGATGGCAGGACCGCATCACATTATGGCAGCTCTACCCCATTGCAGGACATTGCGTGTTCTTCGGTGGAGGATATGTGAGCCAGTATCGCGCCATGTGCAGGTCGCTGCTCAAATAGGCGGGAATCACCCGCCACGCCAGATGTGAAAGAAGTCCGTATCCCAAGGTTATGAGTTGGGATACGGACTTCTTTTCATATGTCCCGTATTCGATTGGATTGCGAAAACTAGCGCAGCGCGTCCTTCAGCTTGGAGAAGAACCCCTTCTTCGCGCCGGACGACGGACGGGACTTCACGACAACATGCTGGGCGTCCGTGTCGTGCATCTCGCCGAACCGCTCAATCAGCTCCCGCTCGTCATCGGACAGCTTCTTAGGAATCTCCACCACTACGTGCGCCACCAAATCGCCGCGCTCGTTCTTGTCGTCGAGATGCGTGACGCCGAGGTTCTTCAACGTCACGGTATCGTCCGGCTGGCTGCCGGCTGGGATATCCAGCGTCTGCCTGCCGTCGAAGGTGTCGATTTCGACTTCGTGCCCCAATACGGCCCAACTCATCGGCACCTTGATCCAACAATGCAAATCGTCGTCATCACGAGTGAACATGTCATCCGGCTTGATGCGGATATCCACATACAAATCGCCCGCGACGCCGCCATTTTCGCCGACCTCACCCTGATTAGCGAGACGCAGACGGGTGTTGTTCGCCACGCCGGCCGGCACCGCGACGCCGACATTGCGGGTGACGCGCACGCGGCCATGGCCGAGGCAGGACGGGCACGGCTTCTCGATGACCGTTCCATGGCCTTCGCAGCGTTCGCATGGCGCGGTGGTCATCATCTGGCCGAGCATGGTGCGTACCACGCGCTGCGCATATCCCTGACCGTGGCAGTCGGGACATTGTGTGGGCTGTGTGCCGTTCTGGCAGCCGGTGCCGCCGCATTCCTGGCACAGGCCGAACGTGTTGACCTTGACGTGCGTGGTGTCGCCGAACACCGCCGTCTTCAAATCGATGGTCGCGGAAACAAGCGCGTCACGCCCCGGCTGGGTGCGCGGAGTCGGTCCACCGCCGGTGCCACCGAATCCGCCACCGGTGAACATGCTGAAGATGTCCCCCATATCGCCGAATCCGCCACCGAATCCGCCACCGTGCATGCCGCCCGCATTCGGATCGTTCGGATCGACGCCGGCATCGTACATCTGCCGTTTCTTAGGATCCGACAGCACATCGTACGCGTTGTTGACTTCCTTGAACTTGTCTTCGAATTCCGGACCTGCGATGTCGGGATGGTATTTGCGGCTCATCTTTCGATACGCCTTTTTGATCTCGTCGTCGCTTGCCGAACGGTCGACGCCCAGCACTTCGTAATAGTCCGTCACGATTATTCTTTCTCCCTGTTGGTTCTGCGTGTCATTGTGCCATAAGGCGGGGTCAGTCGGCCGGCTGACCTTCATCGTGGGCGAGGAACGCCGTCAGATATCTGGCGACCGCCCTCACGGCGGCCATGGTCGCCGCGTAGTCCATATGCGTCGGCCCGATCGATCCGACGAATGCGACCGGTTCGCCCGCCTGCTGCGTATCATCACCGCTTTGATTTTCCGTCTGTGATGATGCGGCCGCATGCGTCGCGCCGTCCGTGGCGGCCGCGGAGGTACGCCCGTAGCCACTGGTTACCACTGAGGCGTGCAGCAAACCGGGCGTGTGCGTTTCGGAACCGATCGCCACTCCGACGCCGTCGGATTGCGTGGTTTCGCTCAGCGAGCTCATCAACTTCATGAGCACCACCTGCTCCTCCAACGCGTCGAACAGCGGGGCCAGGTCGGCCACCGTGCGTTGATGCGCAAGCCGTGAAGTGCCCGCCATGTACAATTCGCTCGCGCGTTCGTCATCCGCCATGCCATCAAAGGCCTGCGCAAGCGTTTCCGCAAGCGTGCTGATCGCATGGTATTCCTTGCGCGCTCCCATCTGTCGTACGCAATCGGCCGTGCGGGTCAGCGAAACGCCGGAGCATTGCGTGTTGATCTCGTTGGTCAGATGAGTGAGCGTCGTCACGTCCGGCAATTTCGTGACGTTGAGGATATGCTGCGCGACACGGCCGGTATCGGTGATCACTACGGCAAGCAGCGTATTAATGGACACTGGCACGATTTCGATATGCCGCAATGTCGACTTCGACAGTGACGGCGCGGCCACGACGGCGACCTGTCCGGTGATCTGCGCCAGCAGCCGGGCGGCCCGCTGCAGCGTGTCCTGCAGATTGACCGATCCGGACAGAAAGCTGTTGATGCCGCGGCGCTGGGCCTCCGATAGCGGAACGACCGTCGCCAAACGGTCGACGAAGTAACGGTACCCTTTTTCGGTCGGCACCCTGCCGGCCGAAGTGTGCGGCTGAATAAGATAGCCTTCATCTTCCAAGGCCGCCATGTCGTTGCGCACGGTGGCGGAGCTGACGCCGAGGTCATGATCCCGGGTCAGTGTGGTGGAACCCACCGGTTCCTGAGAACGGATGTAATCCTCGACCACGGCACGCAACACCAGCATGCGTCTTGATTGCGCCATGCGCGCCTCCTTATGCATAGGTGTGTGCCGGTACGCCTTATGTTTGACGGTGCTGATGAGACGTACCCGGAAAACTTCTTTTAATGTTTTAGCACTCCGGCACCCGGAGTGCTAATTCGTTCGCTTCCAGAGTAGTTTCCTTCATGCGGCAAAGGCTTGCGGCGACTGGCATTGGGAGATATATCGACAAACGAACATCTGAAGTTCACGCGAATGTTAATTGTGAGCGCTAACAGCACACAAACTACCAAAACACGCCAAAATTTCACCACAACGTCACCTCACATCGCTACTATGGGAAACGCAATGTGAGGGCGTCGAGCGCTCGGCACAAGCCGGATACGCGGCCCGACCAATTGGAAGGAAAGTAATCCATGACCGAATTCAAGGAGACCGAGCTGGACGAACGCGCCATCAAGATGGCCAAGGTCCTGTCGGCCGACGCGGTTGAGCGTGCGGGACACGGCCACCCGGGTTCCCCCGTCTCCCTGGCGCCTATCGCCTACACCCTGTACCAGCACTTCATCAAGCATGATCCGAACGACCCCAACTGGGAAGGCCGCGATCGCTTCATTCTTTCCGGTGGCCACGCCTCCCTCACCCAGTACGTCCAGCTGTACTTCTCCGGCTACGGCCTGACCCTGGACGATCTGAAGAACTTCCGTGGCGGCGCTGACACCCGTACCCCGGGTCATCCGGAATACGGCCTGACCCCGGGCATCGAAATGACCACCGGTCCGCTGGGCCAGGGCTTCGCCTCCGCCATCGGCTTCGCCTATGGCCAGCGTTTCCAGCGTGGCCTGCTCGATCCGGAAGCTCCGGAAGGCGAGTCCCCGTTCGACCACAACATCTGGGTCATCTGCGGTGAAGGCGATATCGAAGAGGGCATCTCCGGCGAAGCCGCCTCCCTCGCCGCCAACCAGCAGCTCGGTAACCTGACCGTGATCTTCGATGCCAACCGCATCCAGATCGAAGGCGACACCAACCTGGTGCTGGCCGAGGACGTGCTCAAGCGCTTCCAGGCATACGGCTGGTACACCGACGAGTTCAGCTTCATCCAGCCTGACGGCTCCTACAAGGAGGACGTCGAAGGCCTGGCCGACACCATCGCCAAGGCCCGCGCCGCCGCCCCGAACCAGCCGAAGCTCATCAAGGTCGACACCCTGATCGCATGGCCGACCCCGGGCAAGACCAACGACCCGTCCTCCCACGGCTCCAAGCTGGGCGCCGAGGCCGTCGCCGGCCTCAAGAAGCTCCTCGGCTACGACCCGGAGGAGTCCTTCCACGTTGACGAAGAGGCCCTCGCCCACGCCCGCAAGGTCGCCGAGCGCGGTCTCGAAGCCCACAAGGAATGGGACGAGAAGTACGACGCATGGCGCAAGGCCAACCCGGACAAGGCTGCCCTGTACGACCGCATCAAGGCCGGCGAGCTTCCGGAAGGCTTCGACAAGGCCATCGACGACCTCGAGGCCACTTTCGAAGTCGGCAAGAACGTCGCCACCCGTGGCGCTTCCGGCTCCACTCTGAACGCCATCGCAGCCGTCATGCCGGAACTCTGGGGCGGCTCCGCCGACCTCGGCGGCTCCAACAAGACCGACCTCAAGGGCGCTGAGACCTTCGCCCCGGCTGAGTGCGCCACCAAGCAGTGGCCGAACTGCAGCAAGTACGGCCGTCAGCTCCACTTCGGCGTGCGCGAGTTCACCATGGGCACCATCACCAACGGCATCCTGCTGGGCTCCCACACCCGTCCGTACGGCGGCACCTTCTTCATGTTCTCCGATTACGAGCGTTCCGCCGTGCGTCTGGCCGCTCTCATGCAGATTCCGAACCTGTACGTGTGGTCCCACGACTCCGTCGCAGTCGGCGAAGATGGCCCGACCCACCAGCCGGTGGAGCATCTGGCTTCCTTCCGCGCCATCCCGCAGCTCGAGGTCGCTCGTCCGGCCGACGCTTACGAGACCGCTGAAGCCTACCGTTACTTCTTCGAGAAGAAGAACACCCTGCCGACCGCTATGGTTCTGACCCGTCAGGGCGTCCCGGTTCTCGCCGAGACCGCTGAGAAGGCCAAGGACGGCGTGAAGAAGGGCGCTTACGTGCTCGTTGACACCGAGGGCACCCCGGACGTCATCATCATGGCCACCGGTTCCGAAGTCCAGTGGGCTGTGTCCGCTGCCAAGACCCTGGCCGGCGAGGGCATCAAGGCCCGCGTCGTGTCCGTGCCGTGCGTGGAATGGTTCGAGGAGCAGGACGCCGAATACAAGGAGGCCGTGCTTCCGGCCGCCGTCAAGGCCCGCGTCTCCGTCGAGGCCGGCGTTGCCATGCCGTGGTACAAGTACCTCGGCTCCTACGGCAAGCCGGTGTCCATCGAGCAGTTCGGCCTGCAGGGTGATGGCGCTCAGAACATGATCGATCTGGGCATCACCGCCGAGCACGTTGTGGAAGCCGCCAAGGCCTCCATCGCGGAAGTCGAAGCCGCCAAGTGATGATACGGGGAGGGACACGACAGCATGTGCCCCTCCCCTTTCACCGATAAACAAGATTTGATCCAAAAAGGTATCAAGGAGAAAAAACAATGACTGAAGCAACTCAGCGCACCTCTGACTCCGGTGTCTCGATCTGGCTGGACGACCTGTCCCGCTCCCGCATCGAGTCCGGCTCTCTGCAGGATCTCATCGCCAACAAGAACGTTGTCGGCGTGACCACCAACCCGTCCATCTTCCAGAAGGCTCTGCACGAGGTCGGCCCGTACGATCCGCAGCTGAAGGAACTGGGCAAGGTCGACGTTGAGACCGCCGTGCGCGAGCTCACCACCACCGACGTGCGCAACGCCACCGACATCTTCCGTGAGGTTGCCGAGAAGTCCGATTTCGTTGACGGCCGCGTCTCCATCGAAGTGGATCCGCGTCTGGCTCACGAGACCGAGGCCACCGAGAAGCAGGCCGAGGAACTCTGGGCCAAGGTGAACCGTCCGAACGCCATGATCAAGATTCCGGCCACCCTCGAAGGCCTGCCGGCAATCACCGCCACCCTGGCCAAGGGCATCTCCGTGAACGTCACCCTGATCTTCTCCCTGGAGCGTTACGAGCAGGTCATCGACGCCTACATCGAGGGCATCGCCCAGGCTGACGCCAACGGCCACGACCTGAAGCACATCGGCTCCGTCGCTTCCTTCTTCGTCTCCCGCGTGGACACCGCTGTGGACAAGCTGCTGGAAGCCAACGGCTCCGACGAAGCCAAGGCTCTCGAGGGCAAGGCCGCTGTGGCCAACGCTCGCCTGGCTTACGAGCTGTTCGAGAACAAGTTCGCCAACGATCCGCGTTGGGCTGCTCTTGAAGCCAAGGGCGCCAAGAAGCAGCGTCCGCTGTGGGCCTCCACCGGCACCAAGAACGCCGCCTACTCCGACTGCAAGTACGTCGACGAGCTCGTTGCTCCGTTCGTCGTCAACACCATGCCGGAGAAGACCCTGAACGCTCTCGCCGATCACGGCAATGGCGCTCCGTCCATCAAGGGCACCTACGAAGAGTCCCACGCCATCATGAACAAGCTCGCCGATCTGGGCATCAACATCAAGGATGTCACCGACAAGCTGGAAGCTGACGGCGTAGCAGCCTTCATCAAGTCCTGGGACACCGTCCTCGCCGACGTCCAGGCTGGCATCGACCGCGTCAACGGCTGAATCATTCGCTGATACAGCACCGTTAAACGGATAAAAGCCGAGAGGTCTCCATCTTTTGATGGAGACCTCTTTTTCGTATGCCGAAATAATACGCGCAGAAGACGTACGGAAAGACAAAAAGGCCGCGATATCAGATCGCGGCCATAATCGAAAGAAAAGCGAACCGAAAATCAAGCCTGCCAATACGTGCTGAAGAAGTCGCCGATTTCGCCGATGGTCTCCTTCAACATGCTGATGCGAGGCAGATAGACCACACGGAAGTGGTCCGGTTCCTGCCAGTTGAACGCACCGCCGTGGCTGATGAGGATATGCTTGTCATGCAGCAGGTCAAGCGCGAACTGCTCATCGGAATGGATGTTGAACTTCTTCACATCGATCTTCGGGAAGATGTAGAACGCCGCTTTCGGTTTGACCGCGGTGATGCCTGGAATATCGTTGAGCATGTTGTACACCAACTCGCGCTGATCGTAGATGCGGCCGCCGGGCACCAGATAATCCTTGACGCTTTGATGGCCGCCCAATGCGGTCTGCACCACCGACTGCGCAGGCACGTTCGAGCACATACGCATGTTGGCCAGCATGTTCAGACCCTCGATGTAATCCTTGGCGAGACGCTTGTTGCCGCTCAGCACCATCCAGCCGACACGCCAGCCGGCGATCATATGGGACTTCGACAATCCAGAGAACGTCACGCAGAACAGGTCAGGCGCAAGGGACGCGATGGAGATGTGCTCCAACCCATCCATGACCAGACGGTCGTAGATCTCATCCGAGAAGATCATGAGCTGGTGCTCTCGCGCAAGATCGACAATCTGCTGAAGCACTTCCTTCGGATACAGCGCGCCGGTCGGATTGTTCGGATTGATGATGACGATCGCCTTGGTCTTGTCGGTAATCTTGGAACGCATGTCGTCGATGTCCGGATACCATTCGGAATCCTCATCGCAGACGTAATGCACCGCGGTTCCGCCGGCCAGATTCACGCAAGCTGTCCACAGCGGATAATCCGGCGACGGCACGAGTACCTCGTCGCCGTTGTCCAGCAACGCGGATAAGGACAGGTTGATAAGTTCGCTGACGCCGTTGCCGGTGTAGATGTCGTCGATGGACACGTTGGGGATGTTCTTCAGCTGCGCATACTGCATGATGGCTTTGCGCGCGGAGAACAGGCCCTTCGACGGCGAATAGCCTTCCGTGTCGGGCAGCTGCTGCGACATGTCGTAGACCACTTCATCCGGCGTGCGGAAGCCGAACGGTGCCGGATTGCCGATATTGAGTTTCAGGATGTGCGTGCCGGCGGCCTCCATGCGCGCGGCCTCGTCGGCGACCGGTCCACGGACGTCGTACAGCACGTTGTCGAGCTTGTGGGATTTCGTAAAAGTGCGCATGGTTCTTCCTTCTGTCGGTTGCTCGGATGCATCGTCAACATGGTCGGGCTGTTCACCGGCAAAATCCGGCAAAATCGCGGCATGCTCTTCCATGGGAACATCCTTGCCCATCAGCCAATCCTCGTTGACCCGCAGATACGCGGCAAGGAAATGCGCGATATCGGCACGGGGAACGGTTTTGCCACTGACGTATTGGCTCATATGGCTTTTGCCGAGCTTGATATTGAACTTTTCCGCAGCATGAACGAAATCAATCTGTTTAAGCTCGCGTAATGCCATGGCATCATTCAATCTGGTCGAGAATGATTCCGTCATGCCTATCCTTCCAGTTCAATTTAAACAAAAGCTAGTTCAAAGAATAGCACGACAGTACACCAAGAAAGACAAAGAGTTCAATTTTGGTGGATGTGTTTCATGCCGCTGCATGAATGAGTTCAATTCCGTGAAAAGACTCCATGTGGGGGGGGGTCGGTCAAAGCAGATTGTTCTCAACCCATTGGGCCACGCCGTCATCATTGTTCGAAGGGCAGATCTCATCGGCGATTTTCAACACGTCGGGGTTCGCGTTGGCCACGGCCACTCCCCTGCCGGATTCACGAAGCATGGCGATGTCCACCAAATCGTCGCCGAATGAGACGGTCCGTGACAACGGCGTCAACATGCGATCGGCGAGGATGCTCAATGCATGCTCCTTATTGGCCTGCGGATTCATCAGCATCCACAGCGAGCCTTCGGAGATATGCACGTCGAAATCGTCGGGGATGAGCCGTCCCACACGCTTCCACTGCTCCTCGTTCGGGAACAGGATCAGCTTGTCCGCGGTGCCGTCCGGAACGTCATCGAAATCCGTGTATCGCCAGGTCTGCGTCTTCCAGTATTTCGTGACGTCGAAATTCGTGTACCTGACATCATCCATGACGATGCCCACTTCCATGCCAGGCAGTTCCTCCAGCAGGTACTTGCAGACCTCGCAGGCCCTTTTCGAAGAGAATCCGATCTTCTGCAGATGTCCGTCCTTCGGCAGTGTCGGTGAGGTGAGCATATCGTAATCGGACGAGACGGGGTTGAAATCTAACAGCGCCCCGTTGAGATAGGCGACGGCGTCAACCGGAAGCTTCTGCACGAACGAGTAGCCGGTGCTGACCGGTCGCGCGGTCTCCACCACGAATTTGATGCCGGCGTCGTGCATGCGGTTGATGCTGTCAATGGATCGTTGCGTCAGGAAACGGTCCTCGAAAGTCTTTCCGTCGTGCAGCAGTGTGCCGTCCAGATCGGCGACGACCATGGTCACGTCATCATAGGTGTTGTTTGTCGAAGTCATTTGAATCCTTTGCGGGAGCAATCTAGCCGGAGACAAGTTTGGCCCATGACCGTGAAGCCGGTCATGGGCCAAACCAAATTACGTCAATCAGATGAGGTTGAATTTCGTCATCAGACCGAGGGCGATGATGATGGCCACCCACAGCAGGGCGATGATGACGGTCCAACGGTTCAGGTTCTTTTCCGCGACACCGGAGGAACCCGCGTTCTGGGTGAGTCCGCCGCCGAACATGTCGGACAAGCCGCCGCCTTTACCCTTGTGCATAAGGATAAGCAAGGTGAGCAAGAGGCTGAGGATGACAAGAAGAATCTGCAGCACAAGCTTGACAGTAGCCATAGCGGACACGGGTGAACCTCCAGTTCGTAAACACTGTTTCTGATAATAGCGCATGGTGTTGAAAAAATCGAGCGTCCAACCATGCTTTTTAAAAGTTTTCAGGCGGTTGTTTCCAATGTCAGCTTGCAGATGCGTGTGAGTTCATCGACCTTCAACGCGGAGCCGCCGATCAGGAAGCCGTCCACATCCGGCTCGTTGATCAGTTCCACCGCGTTTTTCGAGGACACCGAACCGCCGTACAGGATTCGCACCGTTTCGCCGACCCGTGTTCCGAACGTATCGGACAGGTCGTTTCGGATCGCCCTGGCCGCGTCCTGTGCCGACTGAGGCGTAGCCACCATGCCGGTGCCGATCGCCCATACCGGCTCGTACGCCACAATCAGCTTCGCGGCCTCCTCATCGGACAGGTCCCGCGTCACGTCGTGCACCTGGCCGACCGCGAAATCGAGCTCTATGCCTTTGCGCCGTTCCTCGTAGCTTTCTCCGACGCAAAGTATCGGCTGCATGCCGGCAGCAAGCACGGCCCTCACCTGGTCGACGATGTTCGCGTCGTCTTCGGGATGGTATTTGCGTCGTTCCGAATGGCCGACGATCACGTACGAGCAGCCGAGATGGGCGATCATATCGGCGGAGACGTCGCCGGTGAACGCTCCCTGCGAGGTGACTGAGACGGCTTGGGCCCCGTAGCGGATTTTCAGATTGTCCGATTCGACGGCGACCTGCACGCTGCGGAGTGAGGTGAATGACGGCATCAATGCGATTTCGCAACGTTTGTAGTCGAAATGGACGGCCCGAAGATTCCATGCAAGCTGCTGTATGAAATACGTCGCTTCAAGATGATCGAAATTCATCTTCCAGTTTCCGGCCACCAAAGGAATCCGTTTCGGCCCCATAATATTCGTCGTCTCCCGTCCGTGCTCGTCAAAGCGAAAGGTCGTTCTTGTGACATTGTATGCGAAATACGCAAAAGGTGCTCCCCCACCCACTGATGAGGAAGCACCCCTTCATGATTCTGAGATCAGTCGAGCACCTTCAGGCCCGGCAGTTCCTTGCCCTCGAGGAACTCGAGGGAGGCGCCGCCACCGGTGGAGATGTGCGAGAAGCCATCCTCCGGGAAGCCGAGGTTGCGCACTGCGGAAGCGGAATCGCCACCACCGACGATGGTGAATGCGCCGGCAGCAGTGGCATCGACGAGAGCCTGGGCCACGGCCTTGGTGCCTTCAGCGAAGGTCGGGACCTCGAACACGCCCATCGGGCCGTTCCACACGACGGTCTTGGAATCGACGATCTTATCGTGGAAGAGCTTCTGGGATTCCGGACCGATGTCCAGACCCATCTTGTCGGCCGGAATGGCATCGGCGGCCACGACTTCCGGAGCGATGTCCTCATCGGATTTCGGGAAGACCGGGTTGATGACGACATCGGTCGGCAGCACGAGTTCGACGCCGTTCTTCTCGGCGCGCTCCATGTAGCCCTTGACGGTTTCGATCTGGTCCTCTTCCAGCAGGGAGGTGCCGACCTCGTAGCCCTTGGCCTTGAGGAAGGTGTACGCCATGCCACCGCCGATGACCAGACGGTTGGCCTTGTCCAGCAGGTTGTCGATCACGCCGAGTTTGTCGGAGACCTTGGAGCCGCCGAGCACGACGGTCAGCGGACGCTCCGGGTTCACGGTGGCGCGGGACAGTGCCTTGACTTCCTTCTCGACCAGCAGGCCAGCGGCGGCCGGCAGATCGGCGGCGACATCATAGTTGGAGCCCTGGGCGCGGTGCACGACACCGAAGCCGTCGGAGACGAAGACCTCACCGAGAGCGGCGATCTTCTTGGCGTATGCGGCACGCTCCTCCGGATCCTTGCTGGTCTCCTCCGGGTTGAAACGCACGTTCTGCAGCAGCACGACGTCGCCATCGTTCATAGCGGCGACCTTGGCCTGGGCGTCCTCACCATAGGTGTCGGCAGCCAGCGGAACGGTGATGCCGAGCAGCTCGCCGAGACGGGCGGCGACCGGAGCCAGGGACAGTTCCGGAACGACCTTGCCCTTCGGACGGCCGAGATGAGCCATCAGAATGACCTTCGCACCCTGTTCGCGCAGAGCCTTGATGGTCGGCAGGGCGGCCTTGATACGACCATCATCGGTGATCGTGGTGCCGTCCAGCGGAACGTTGAAATCGGCGCGAACCAGAACGCGCTTGCCCTTGAGATCTCCAAGATCCTTGAGTGTCTTCATGTATATCCTTTCCTAGCCGCTTGTAAGCGTGGAATGGCCATATTGCCACTTACGCATAATACAAGCCCAAACGAACAAAAAACACCATACGACGGAAAAGTCGCATGGTGTTTTGTTTCCGGAAACGAAAATCAAGCCGCTTGACGGCGTGCCTTCTCCGTTTTCTCAGCCAATTGCAGCAGTCGACGGATACGTCCGGCGATCGCGTCCTTGGTGATTGGCGGGTCGGCGAGACGGCCCAGCTGCTCAAGGGACGCGTCGGCATGGTCGAGTCGGAGCTGGCCGGCGGATTTAAGATTGTCCGGAACGTCGTCGCCGAGGATTTCAAAGGCCTGGCGGACCTTATCGCAGGCTTCCGCGGCGGCCTTGGCGCTACGGCGCATGTTGGCGTCATCGAAGTTCGCCAGACGGTTCGCCTTGCCTCGGGCCTCTCCGTCGGAACGCTTTCCGGTCCATTCGCGGGCGGAATGAGGGGCGCCCATGAGGATGAGCATGCGTTCGATGGCATCGGGGTCGCGCAACGTCACACGTTCGGAGCTGCGCAGCTTACGCGGCTTGGCGGTGATGCCGAGACGACGCGCGGTGGAGACCAGCGCCAGCGCGGCCTCATGATTCGGACATACGATTTCGAGATAGCTGGCCTTGCCCGGGTCGGACAGGTGTCCGCCTGCGAGGAACGCGCCACGCCAGGCGGCCTTGATCTGGGCGATCTTGCCGTTGATGATGTCGCCCGGCAGACCCAGCACCATGTTTTTGGTGTAACGGCTGTACAGGCCGGTCTGCAGCACCAGAGCCGCGCTGCCCTTGGGGACGCGGACTATGAAGCGCTGCACCACGCCGGTCGGCGTCTGCCTGGAAACGGGGGTAAGCGTGGCTTCGTGGCCGTACAGATTTCTGATGGTGTCCTGCAGCCATATGGCCGCGTCTTGGGAATCAAGCTGCGCCTGCACGAGAATGTGGTGATCCACCGAGTGCAAACCATTGCCGAATCGAATCATCGCAGTCGCCTGTGCCTTTTTGGCGATGGGCAACTCGTTGTCGATTGCGGCCAGCTCGCTTTTGACGTCATCCAGAAGAGCCAAGAGCCAACCTCCTACTTTCCTGTTCTTCCCTATAATTTCAGGCGAGTCGCGGACTCGACCCGCACTGCTACCGGCTTACTGTGATACCGAATAACTTGGACAAAGCCGGCAGCTTTTCTTTGTATTTGGATACTGTCTTCTCACAATGCGGTCATCAATCGGCCGAACGCTTGTCCAGCTCGCGGGCCGATACGGAGACCGTGAGACCACGCGCACGCAGGCGCTTGGCCAAGGCCTCGCTCATGGCCACGGAACGGTGCTGGCCGCCGGTGCATCCGAACGCGATGGTCACATAGTGCTTGTCTTCCTGCGCATAACCTTCGATGGCGATGGCGATGGCTTTCTCGTAGGCGTCAAGGAACTCCTCCGCGCCCTCGCTGGAGAGCACGTAGTCGCTGACCGGTTTGTCCTTGCCCGTCAGCGAACGAAGCTCCGGCACCCAGAACGGGTTGGGAAGGAACCGGACGTCCGCCACGAAATCGGCGTCTATCGGAATGCCGTATTTGAATCCGAAACTGAAGATATGCACGGAAACCGTGGTCGGTCCGGAACCAAGCAGACCCTCGTACAGTTTCGTGGACAGCTGATGGATGCTCAATGCCGAGGTGTCGATGACGATGTCGGCGTGCTCTTTGAGGTTCTTCAGCAGGTCGCGTTCCTCAAGGATGCCGTCGATCAGACGATTGCCCTGCTGCAGCGGATGGGGCCTGCGCACGGATTCGTAGCGCTTGATGAGCACCTCGTTGCTGGCGTCGAGGAACAGGATGCGGGTCTTCACCCCAAGATCGTCCAGATGGCTCAGCACGGCGGACAGGTCGTCGAAATAGTCACGTGACCTCACGTCGATGACCGCGGCGAGTTTGTGGATGTTCGAACCGGAGCTGGTCATCATGTCCACCAGCGGGACAAGCAGTTTCGGCGGCATGTTGTCGACCACATACCAGCCCATGTCCTCGATGCTGTTGGCCGCGTGGGACCGGCCCGCGCCGCTCATGCCGGTGATGAGCAGCACTTCGAAGCCTGCGGCCGGAGAAGGCGCGCTCGTATGTCTGCCTGCCTGGTTGACGGCGTTGTTCTTTTCGTTCATCACAGGGCCTCCTTAAGCGCGGAGCGCATGGCATGCTCCAATGCTTCGACTTTCTGATGGCTGGTGGGCTCGGTCGGCGGATCGTTGTCCCATATGCCGGTCATCAGCCAGACTTGAATCATGGCTTGGTACAGCAGCATCTCCTCGCCGCCGATGGCGGTGCCGCCGCATGACCTCCAGGCCTGCATGAGCTTGGTCGGGCGGGGATCATAGACCACGTCGAGTAGCGTGCCATTCGTGACTATGCCGGCTGAGGCAAACGCCTCGGCGATCGGATCGGCGGCAAGGCCGGGGATGGTGTTGATGACGACGTCCGCATGGGACAGCAGATTCGCCGCATGGTCCATGGCGACGATGCTTATGGAGCCGACGCCCATATGGCTTTCCGCCAATGGTTCAAGCGCCTCGTTCTTATCGGGATGGCGTGCCACGACGGTGACATGTCCAATGTGGGGCATCTCGGTGCAGGCCGCCAAAGCCGAGGTGGCGGTGTTGCCATTGCCGATGATCACCGCCTCGCCGTCTTGTCCAGAATCCATCCGCATGCCACGTGCCCGATACGAGTGCTCGAAGGCGAGCTCAATTCCCTTCACATCCGTGTTGTAGAGCCTGATCGCAGGGATGGCGGCGTTCTTATCGTTCGCGCCAGACCAGTCGAAGACGGCGGTGTTGGCCACCTTCAGCTCTTTCGCCCACGCGTTGCATGGCACGCCATATGGCTGGATGGTCTTCTTCAACGGCATGGTCAGGCTCAGTCCCGCCCAGCTGGAATCAAGCGACTCCAAAAAATCCTCAAGCTCCGTCTCGCCGACCTCGTGCCTGCCATACGACCAGCTGTCAAGTCCTAGAGCTCGATAGGCCGCATTATGCAATACAGGGGAAAGCGAATGCGCGATGGGTTTGCCAAGGACCGCGCACCGATGGTCCACCTCGGTCATGTTCCCTCCCTTACTCTCACCATTCATCATGCTAGCAACGCAGAAGCGATTGCTCGTTACAGATTCTATTTCTTTTCATCTTTCGGACTGTTTCCATCCGATTTCACTGTTCGGAGGGCATCCTCCGCCTTCGAAGCAATGTCAACGGACGAATGCAATGCCTGGTAAATGTTCTCGGCCTTGGCATGGCCGATGCCTTTGACCTGTTCGAAATCCTCCACGCTCGCCTCACGCATGGCGCGTACGGAGCCGAAATGGTTGAGAAGCCGTTTCTGATAGGCTTCGCCGATGCCGGGAATGTCGTCCAAAGCGGAACGCAAAGCTCCTTTGCGTCTGGTCTGACGATGGTAGGTGATGGCGAAACGATGCGATTCGTCACGCACCCGCTGCAGCAGATACATGCCTTCGGATTGTCGCTTGAGGATGATCGGATAGTCGTCATCCGGCACCCAAACCTCCTCAAGACGCTTCGCCAATCCGCAGACGGCCACATCGTCCACGCCGCAGTCGGCAAGCGCCTCGGCCGCCGCCATCACCTGCGGTTTGCCGCCATCGACCACGACCAGATTCGGCTTATAGGCGAAATGGCGACGGTTGGTGTTCTGCTGCACGGCATCCGTTTCAGGACCATTCGTGCCATCCGACCTATCATTTTGCGTGGCCATCCGACGCTCGTTGTCCATGCTTTCCCCGGAATCGCCGGCGATGTTGCCATGGCGGAAACGACGGGTCAACGTCTCATACAATGCGCTCAAATCATCCAACGCGCCCTGCCCGTCCGCACCTCGGATGGCGAAACGGCGGTACTCCGACTTTTTCGCGATCGCGTCTTCGAACACCACCATGGACGCTACCTGGAATGCGCCGCCGACTGTGTTGGAAATGTCGTAGCATTCAATGCGCAACGGCGCCTGTTCAAGCCCAAGAGCCTTCGCCACATCGTTCATCGCATCGGAACGTGCGCCCATATCGCTGATACGGCTCATCTTGCTGCGTGCCAACGCCTGCTTGGCATTGTCGTTGGCACGGTCCATAAGCTGTTTCTTGTCGCCTCTGCTGGCTACACGGATGGTGACGGCCGCTCCACGCAATCCGCTTAGCCATTGCTCAAGCCCTGCGCTGCGCGACGGTTCGATTGGAACGATCACCTCACGGGGAACAGGCGCGATTGGAGCCAGCAGGTCGGCACGTCCCGTCTGCTCCTGACGTTCGTTGCGTTCCTTCGTGGCCTGCGCACGGGCGATAGCATCCGTTGCGGTCACGATCTGTGTCGAACCGATCGCATTGCGCTGCTCGGTCACGACGGTCGAATCGGAGACGGCCGCGCTCTCCCCCGTGGTTTCCGAATATACCTGAGTGATCAGATCGGCGATCAACTCCGCGTCGCTCACATCTTCGACTCGCTCCACACTCCAGTTACGTTCGCCGCGAATTGATCCGGACCGCACGAAGAACGCGTGCACGCTGGCTTCAAGCTCGTCGGACGCGATGCCGAACACGTCGGCGTCGACATCCGAATCGAACACGACGGCGTTCTGCTGGACCACGGTCCCGAGCATTTTGATCTGATCGCGCAGCCGGGCCGCCTTCTCGAATTCCAGTTCGGCGCTCGCCTGCTTCATGTCGCGGGTCAGTTGGGCGATATACGATTTGCCGATTCGGCCGGTCATCACGCCGACAAGCTGCTCGCACATCCTGCGATGCTCGTCAGCGCCGATACGGTTCACGCATGGAGCGGAGCATTTGCCGATCGATGCCAACAGGCATGGACGGCCCGTCAACTGCGCCTTGTGGAACACGTTCTTCGAGCATGTGCGCACGGGAAACGTCTTCAGCAACGCGTCGAGGCTGTGCCGAAGATCCCATACCTTGGCGTACGGGCCGAAATATCTGGTATCGCGACGTTTGCGGCTGCGAGTCACCCATACGCGTGGGATGCGTTCGCCTGATGAGATGGCCAGATACGGGTAGGTCTTGTCATCGCGGAACACCACGTTGAATCGTGGGTCGAACTCCTTGATCCACGTGTATTCGAGTGTGAGCGACTCCAGTTCCGTACCCACTACCGTCCATTCGAGGCTGCGAGCCGTCAACACCATGGTCTGGGTGCGTGGATGCAGCTGGTAGAGCGGCTGGAAGTAGTTCGTCAGCCGGTTGCGCAGGTTCTTGGCCTTGCCAACGTAGATGACGCGCCCCTCGCCGTCACGCCACTTGTATACGCCCGGCTGCGCGGGAATGTCGGAGGTTTTCGGACGGAACAGGTCGCGAGTATCCCCCAACAGGGGCGCGCCGTTCTTGTTCACTCCCCTGCCGTCGGATTGGGTGCCGGCGTCCGATACTGCGGTTTCCCGTAACGCATCCGCCGTTTTGCGCCACACGTCCGGACTGTGTCGTTCGAAATCAGTCACAGCATATCCCTAAGGAACTTGCCCGTCCACGACTGTTCGCATTGCGCGACCTGCTCCGGCGTGCCTTCGGTGACGATGGTGCCGCCGCCGTCACCGCCTTCCGGCCCCAGATCGATGATCCAATCCGCGGATTTGACCACGTCGAGATTGTGCTCGATGACGATGACGGCGTTGCCCTTGTCCACCAATCCCTGCAATACGAGCAGCAGTTTGCGCACGTCCTCGAAATGCAGGCCGGTGGTCGGCTCGTCGAGGATGTACACGGTTTTGCCGGTGGAACGCCGTTGGAGTTCCGTCGCGAGTTTCACGCGCTGCGATTCGCCGCCGGACAGCGTCGGCGCCGGCTGGCCGAGCCGGATATAGCCGAGACCGACCTGCACCAGGGTGTCCAGGTAACGCGAGATGGACGGGTACGCCTTGAAGAACTGCGCGGCCTCCTCGATGGGCATGTTCAGCACGTCGGCGACCGATTTGCCGTTGTACTTCACTTCGAGAGTCTCGCGATTGTAGCGCTGGCCGTGGCATTCCTCGCAGTCCACGTACACGTCCGGCAGGAAGTTCATTTCGATTTTCAATGTGCCGTCGCCGTGGCATGCCTCGCAGCGGCCTCCCTTGACGTTGAACGAGAACCGTCCGGGACCATAGCCGCGCACCTGCGCTTCGGGCGTCTTGGCGAACAGCGTGCGGATTTTGTCCCATACTCCCGTATAGGTGGCGGGATTGGAACGCGGAGTGCGGCCGATCGGATTCTGGTCGACGTGGATCACCTTGTCGCACTGGTCCACGCCTTCCACGCGCGTGTGCTTGCCGGGCACGATGCGCGCGCCGTTCAGCTTGTCCGCAAGCACCGGATAAAGGATCTGGTTGACCAGCGTGGATTTGCCGGAACCGGACACGCCCGTCACGCAGGTGAACACGCCCAGCGGGAAATTGACGTTCAGGTTCTTGAGGTTGTTCTCGCGGGCTCCGACCACGCGCAGCTGCTTGGTCTTATGCGTCTTGCGGCGTGCGGCGGGCACTTCGATCTTCCGTCGGCCGGCGATGTAGTCGCCGGTGATGGAGCGTGGCGCTTCGGTGATTTTTCTGGCGGGGCCGGAATACACGACCTCGCCGCCATGTTCGCCGGCGCCCGGACCGATGTCGATGACCCAGTCCGCGTTTCTGATGGTGTCCTCGTCATGTTCGACGACGATCAGCGTGTTGCCGAGGTCGCGCAAATGATGCAATGTGCCGATCAGCCGTTCGTTGTCACGCTGATGCAGGCCGATGGATGGTTCGTCCAGCACATACATGACGCCCACCAGGCCGGAGCCGATCTGGGTGGCCAGTCGGATGCGCTGCGCCTCGCCGCCCGACAGGGTCTTCGCCGCACGCGACAACGTCAGATAGTTCAGGCCGACATCGTTGAGGAAGCCGAGTCGTGCGCGGATCTCCTTGACGACTTCGCCGGCTATCTGCGCGGCCGAGCCTTCGAGTTCTAGGCCGTTGATCCATGCGAGGCTCCGTTCGGCGGACATGTCGCACACGTCCGCGATGGACTCGTCGCCCACGGTGACGGCAAGCACTTCCGGACGCAGACGCCGCCCATGGCACGCCTGGCATGGCACCTCGCGCATGTACGACTCGTAATACTGCTTCATCTGGTCGGAATCGGTCTCGTCATGCCGGCGCATCAACGTGCGCACCACGCCTTCGAAACCGGTGGAATACTCGCGCATGCGACCCCAACGGTTGCGGTACGAGACCTGCACCTTGAAATCACGGCCATACATGATGGCGTCGCGCGCGTCCTTGGGCAGATCCTTCCAAGGCGTGTCCAGGTCGAAGCCCATCTCATCGCCGAGTCCCTCAAGCACATGGCGGTAGTATTCGCCGGTGCCTTTGGTCATGCCCCACGGTTCGATGGCGTTCTCGTTCAGCGTCTTGTCCGGATCGGGAATGACCAGTTCGGGGTCGATTTCCAGCTTGTATCCGATACCCGTGCATTCAGGGCAGGCGCCATACGGCGCGTTGAAGGAGAAGGTGCGCGGTTCGATCTCGTCGAGTTCCAGCTGATGGCCGTTCGGGCAGGCGCGTTTCTCGGAGAACGGCTTGCGACGGTCCGGATCCTTCTCGTCCAAATCGACGAAATCGGCGACGACCACGCCTTTGGAAAGCTTCAACGCAGTTTCGATGGAATCGGTCAGACGCTGGCGGATACCGTCCTTGACCACCAGACGATCCACCACCACTTCGATGGTGTGCTTCTTCTGCTTGGCGAGCTTGATGTCATCGGACAATTGCCGCATCTCACCGTCGATCAGCGCACGTGCGTAACCATCGCCACGCAGCAGTTCGAGCAGATCCTCGAATTCGCCCTTGCGGCCGCGCACGACCGGCGCGAGAATCTGGAAACGCGTGCGTTCCGGATACTTCAGCAACGTGTCCACCATCTGCTGCGGTGTTTGCGCGCTTACCAGGGCGCCGCATTCCGGACAATGCGGAATGCCGGTGCGGGCGAACAGCAGTCGCAGATAATCATAGATCTCGGTGATTGTGCCGACCGTCGAACGCGGATTGCGGTTCGTGGTCTTCTGGTCGATCGAAACCGCGGGGCTCAGCCCCTCGATGAAGTCGACGTCCGGCTTGTCCATCTGCCCCAGAAACTGGCGCGCGTACGCCGACAGCGATTCGACATACCTGCGCTGGCCCTCGGCGAACAGCGTATCGAACGCCAACGAGGATTTGCCCGAACCCGACAGGCCGGTGAACACCACCATGCGGTTGCGAGGAAACTCCAAGTCCACGTTCTTGAGATTGTGCTCGCGAGCGCCTTGGATGGTGATTTTGAGGTCGTTGGGTAGGTGGGTGAGGTCTGCTATGAGTGAGTCGCCTGTTGTTTTCATGGGGGCTTTTTTGATTTCGCGTGTGAGGAATGCGTCGCTGGTGAGTACGCGTTCGACCACGACTTCGTTGTGTGTCGTGTTGTTGCGTTTGGTTGTCATGGTGTTCTTCCGCTTGGTGTTGCCTGTTCTGTTGTATAGGATAGCGTATTTTTGTTGTGGTTTCGAACAGGTGTTCTATTTGGTGTTGTTGTTTGGTATGTCGTTGCCGGGTATGTCGATTGGCCAGTGGTGTTGGTCGTGCAGGATGGTTGTGGCGTCGCGTATGGGGATGCGTTCCTGTTCGATGCGTAGGTATTGGATGTCTGTTCCTGTGCAGAGTGTTTCGTAGAGTTTGCGTTCTTCGGTGGTGAGTCCGGGTGTGGGTTGTGGGGTTTGTGTGGTGAGGGGTTTGTTTTTGGCGTCGAGTTGGGTGCCGTATTGTTCGTATGTCCGGTATGCGGTGGTGTCCATCAGTATGGATGTGCATGGGATGCCGGTGGCGCGTAGTTTGGAGAGGATGTCGAGTCCGTTGGCGTCCATGTCGCCCCAGTAGATGATGTTGGGGATGGTGGTGAGCCATGGCAGGAGTGTTGTGATGTGTGATGTTGCGGCGTATCCGTTGCCGAGGATGCAGATGGCGTGTTCGACGGTGGGCATGGCCTGGTAGGTGTCTTTGTTTTCGATGATGATGGCGTGTTCGATGTCGGTTGGCTGGTTGCGGACCCATGGTTGGGTGACGATGAGGTCGGGTTGGTCGTGGTGTTCGGCGTCCATGAGGCGTAGTCGGAGTTCGTTCGGGCGTTCCTGGAAGGTGAGATTGTCTTGTCCGGTGAGCTGGCATATCGCTTTGCGGCGTTGGGAGTTGGGTGTGCCGAGCCATTTGGCGCTGAATCCTGGGATGGGCGCCATGCGTGGGGTCATGGTGTGGCAGTCGTGGTTTGCGAAGTAGTGGGCGGCTTGGATGACGAGGTGGAAGTCGGTGTCGTCGTGGTCTTTGAGGGTTTTGGCGACGTTCATGGCGTTCGCCGGTTCGAGGCCGAATTCTTTGGCGAGCGCGCTCATGCGGTCGTGTTCGCGTAGGTAGCGTTCGCGGGTTTGTTTGGTGGCGATGCGGAGGGCGGTGTCGAGGTCGGGTATGGTCACGGAGTCGATGAGCGGGCTTTTTTGTTGGATGAGTCCGCTGGAGACGATTTTGGTTTTTTCGCTGGTTTCGCAGTGGTGTTGCCGCGCCCAGTCGCGGATGGTTTCGTTTTGGGCGCGGATTTGGTTGTAGTGCTGCTCTAGTTCGGCTTGTTTGGGCAGTCGGATGGTTTTGCGCAGTGGTCAGGATTCGTCGGTGTCGTACATGTGCCTGGTGAGGTGGGCGTCGACGTATTCGTCGAGTTTCCGGCGGATGTCCGTTTCGCTTGTGGTGTTTCTGGCCGCTGCCATATTATGCCTCCGTCGCGGGTTGCGTCTGCTCGACGGTGGCGTCTTGTGTTTCGGCTTGCGTTGCCGGCTCGCGGTCGAGCTCCTGCAGGTACGAGTTGCCGGTTGCGGGATCCTTGTATGCCACGTACGCTTTGTCTGCGATGCTGAGGATTTCGGCGGTTTTGCTTTCCGGCGCGGATACGATGATCTGGAAGCCGAGGCGCGGCAGCACGGTCAGGGCGCGTTTCGTGTAGCGTCCGTCGGCTTTGATGAGGGCTTCGTCCAGGAACAGTGTGGTGTAGGTGGGCTTGCTGGTCAGGTCGCCGCCGAGCAGGTAGATCAGGGCCGCGCCGTAGACGAACGAGGTGAGTTCCTGCAACGCGCCGCCGGACTTGCCGCCGGTGGAGCTGATGCGTTCGTCGGGCAGATCGTTATGGTGCACGATCGCGTAGAACGAGCTGCGCACGCGTGGATCGAGGTTGCGCGCACCGTATTCCTTGATGCCGTTCGTGTCGCGGATCTGGCCGAGTTCCGCCTGGAGCCTGCCGATGAACGTTTCGCAGCCTGCGAACGCCTTGCGCGTCTCCATGGGATTGCTGCGCGCGTTGCGTGTCCAATCGTCGAGCTTCGACATGATGCGGCCCAACGAGGATTTGAACTGCCGGTCGATCGGGTGGAAGTCCACGTGGAGCGAGAGCCTGCCGCCGCGGGGGCCGAACTGTTGGCCTTTGAGCATGCCGTTGATGCGGTCGAGCTGCTCCCTGACGTTCTCCTCGTCGGTGTTGAACGCGCGGTTGAGCTGTTGGAAGCTCATATACAGCTTTTCGACGCTGTTCGCATACTCCTCGTCGGTCGCGGCGCGGGTGACGAGCATGTTGAGGTTCTTGAGCTCGTCAAGGAAATACGGATAGTCCTCCACGCTCGCCATGACGGTGTCGCCCTCCGTGGAATGGTGCTTCAGATAGTCGCCCATGGCGCGTTCCGTGTCGGCGCGCAATTGGACGGCACGCTCGTCGATCTGCTGGAGTCTCGCACGCACGGTGTTGCCGATTCTGCGCAGCACGCGCACGTCGAACGGCGCCGTCCCCTCACGGTCGAAACCGCCGGCGATGCGCTGCGGCCGTTCCTGCGGACGCGACGTGTCGAAACAGGTCTCATACGTGTCGGCCAGCAGATTCGACACCATGTCGGACAATGCGGCATCGTCGAAATCGGAGTCGCCATGCATGTCGAGCCATGCCTGTTCGGCATGGACGGCATGCTGCGCGTTTTCCAATTCCGCTTCGGCACGGTACCTGTTCTTGCCCTCGTCGTCCTTCTGCCGTAGCAGCTGTTTCAACTCGTCCTGCAATTGTGCCAGTTCCGGATCGCTTTCGATCCGTTCGATCTGCAGACGGATCCGTTCCGCCTTCGTCTCGAGCCCGTCCACGTCGATCTTGCCCCATGGCAGATCCGCGACGGTCAATGCGAGCTCATGCTCGTCCTGCAGCAGAGTCATGGCGTTGGCCATCTGCCTGCCGCGGCGGTCGGCGTCCTCCAACGCCCGTTCCGCCCCGTCAAGCTGGCGTTCCAATTTGGCCAGATACCGTTCGTTCACGAAGCCGATGACCTGACGCAGGCCTTTGACGCCATGGAATCCACGGTCGCCGGATTTGATCTGCCCGTCGACCTGCACCTGCCGTTCGGCCCGGTCCATGTCGTCGATCGCCTCCACGCAACGCGCGTCGAACCGTTGCGACGCGGTCTGCTCCTTCAACCATCCGACGAACGGCGAATCCTCCTTGTACCGCAGCTTCGACGACATCCACCCCTCGTTGCAGGCCGAATCGTATTGCGCGTCGGTATCGACGAAACGCCAGGCACGCCGCGTCATACGCGTCGGATCGATCGCGCTGACCTTCGCGGCGAACCCCTGCTCATGCCGCTTGTCCACGAGAATGGTCTGCGCGATGGGCGCGTACGTGACGTCCATCGCCAGACGCCATTGCTCGTCCCCCTCGTCCACGTCCATCAGTTCGGCCACGTACGGCAGTTCCGTCTCGTCCAAGCCCGTCGCCCGTGCGATGAGCGTGCGCGCATGGTCCATGTCGTCGCTGATGCGCGTCCTGTGTTCGATCTTGCGCCGGTAATCCTGCCTCAACAGGTCGCGTTCGCCCTGCCGGGCGTGACGTTCCACCACCATTCGCTGGTATTCGGATCGCGCGTCTTCCAAACGCTTGTCGTACGTGTCGAGCGACAAGGCGAGCGCGGCGCGTTTGGCGTTCCATGTCTGCTCGTCGGCGGGGAGTCTGCCTTCGACGCGTTCGAACCGTTCGGCGATGGCGTGCCGTTGTCTGCGCGCCTCGTCGGCGTCCTGGCGTGCGCGTTCGAAGTCCTTGCCGAGTTGCTGCAGGCTGCCGCCGTCGATGCCGTTCATGCGTTCTTTGACGGCTTCGATTTGCGTGTCGAGTTCGTCGATGCGCTGCTGAGACCGGTCGATGGCGTCCTGGGATTCCTTGGCTTTGCGTTGCGCCGATGGCAGTCCGGCGCGTACTTCGCTGGCCATGCGCGACCATGTCCATGCGGCGAGCGTCGTCTCGCCTTGCTCGCGGTCGGGGTCGATGGGCGTGTATTCGCGGCGTTCGCTGGCTTGTTTGGCGTATTCGCCGTAGCGGGCTTGTATGTCCTGCAGGATGGCGACGCGTTCCATTTTGTCTTCCATGCTGTGGAAGTTCTCGCTGAACCGGTTGTAGTCGTCGACGGTTTCGCGGGCGAGCCGGATGGATTCGGGCACGTCGAGCACACCCTGTTTGAAGATGTCGTCGAGTTTGGAGGGCGCGTCGGCGGATTGGATCTTGTGCAGGAGCCTGCATGCTTCGGCGCTTAGGCCCATGTCCTGCCAGATGGAGGCGTGGAACGCCTGCGCGTTGACGTGCGTCGTGCATCCTGGGTAGGTCTGTTCCATCAGTCCTCGCGTGAATGACGTGTCGCGGTGCCGGTCCATGAGGCGCGGGTCGATGGTCTGGTTCCAGGTGACGTATTGGCGGCGCAGTCCGTCCGGCCCGTCGCCTGCGGTCAGGTAGAGGAATTTTGCGCAGGACAACAGTCCGCCGTCGCTGCGGTTCGCGTATGTGTCGACGATCGCGCCCCAGATGTTCTGCGGGGTGCCGTCCGCGTCCCTGCCGCGCAGGAAGATCGGGGTCTCACCGTTTTCGCCGTCGCTGATGCCGATCATGCCGCGCAGGTACGTGTAGTCGTTGCGTTCCGAACGTCCCGAATTCGACGCCTTATTGTAGGGGGTGCCGGATGGGTAGAGCAGCGAGATCTGCGCGTCGACGAGCGTGGATTTGCCCGATTCGCTCGCGCCGGCGAGCAGGGTCACCGGCATCGCATCGTCCATGGACGGGCGGAACACGTGGTAGCCGCCGTAGGAGCCCCAGTTGACGATCTGCCGGCTTTGCAGCATCCAACGGTCGGAAACGATTTTCATGCCGTCTTCCATCAGTGTTCCCCCCCATCAAAAGCGTCATCGGCCGAATCGAAATCGAACGCGTCCTGCTCGACGCCGGATGAAACCGTCCCGGTCGAATCGGAAGTATCGCCACCATCCGCGCCGATGGACGAATCGTCATAACCATCGCCATCCGCGTCTTTCATACCATCGCCGTCCGTATCATCGGAGCCGAGCCACCGGTCGGCGAGCTTCTGGTCGAGCACCATCGGCACCAATGGCGTGAGCACGTACATGTTCTCGTCCCCCGTTTCCGCGAGATACCCGTAGGTGCGCATGCGCGAGATGACGGACGTGATCTTCTTCGCCGTGCCCTCCTCGTCGTTGCTGGCCGTGAGGAAGCCCGCTCCCGTGGCGAGCAGCGCGCGGATGTCGTCGAAGCTGATGAGCCAGTCGCCCGGCTTCGTCTTCTGGTTCTCGTACTCCAGCACCTTGATGCGCAAGGCCGCGAGCGTGGCGGCCTCCTCGCGGGTGAGGCTCACACGCGTCTTCAACGAGCGGATGTTCGTCTCCGCGTCCGTGACCGGCGACGCGTACATGATCCGGTATTTCGTGTTGTCGACCAGTCTGAGCATGTCGTTGTTCAACGACCGTTCCACGGCCTCACGGTACTGGCACGCCCTGTCGTACAGGCTGCCGTCGATGTAGCGTTCGCGTTTCAGCGCGATCGCGGCCATACGCGCCTCAAGAGGCATGTCTCCCGTATCCCCGTCGAACAATGCCGGCCTGTCCCTCGTCATATCCGGCCCTTCGGACGGCATGCCGGATTTCGGGCCTGTCTCCTCTTCGATGCCGATGCCAGTGTCGAATCCGTCGGTGTTGTCCGTCATGCTCATCCCTCCTCGATGATCTCGTCAAGCGCCGCCTCGGTGGTGAGGATCGGCCTGGTGCGCCACACGCGCTCGCCTCCGTCGATGGATACGCAATGCCATGCCACGGTTGCCGGTCCGTCCTGCGTGCGTAGGGCGCTTAGGAAGCCGATCAGCTCGCTTTCGCGCCGTTCCTCCCGGGGCAGCCGGTTGAAGCTCGCCGCGAAATCCACGAACCTGCCGTCCGCCGTTTTGACCGGATCGCGCCTGATGAGTCCGATCATGTGCGTCAGCCGCGGGCCGCACATCTCGACCATGGCCTTCAGGTCCGGCGCGTCGACGTTCGTCGAAGGCGCGTCGTCCAATCCGGCCGTGGCCGCGCGCGCCATCGATTTCGCGGGCCTGGACGGCAATGCCTGGAATTGCGCCGTGCCGGTGTCCGTACGGTATGGGCGTTCGTCCGAGCCGGGGTGCGTCTTCGCGTCGTCGCTGGCCCGCACGAACAGTCTATGGAGCTTGTCGAGCATGGTGCGGTAATGCGTGTCGGTCTGCTGGCGCACCAGACGGCTCACCGCCTCGTCGGATATACGGATCTGCCGGCGCACGTCCTCGATGCCCTCGTAGATGCGTTTGAGTTCGGCGCGTACCTGGGCGAGCAGGATGCCGGGCTCGCCCTCGAGATACGGGTTCTGGGCGATGTCTCGCACCGCCTCGTCGATTTCGCGGCGTCCCTCGTCAGTGACGATCACCTGGAACGCGTCCTCGAAACGCCGGCCGCTGTCGGATTCGTGGAACGACCTGTGGTATTCGTCATGGTAGGTGCCGAGCGCCTGCTCCACGCTGATGGAGCCCGACTGCATGCTTCGGCGCAGATTGTCGCCGTTGTCGCGTTCCTCGAGCGCCAGTTCGCGCAGGTCGATCGGCACGCCGCGCAGCGTGTTGTGGATGACGCCGATGATGTCGCCCACCTGCTGCGAGGTGAGCTTGTCCAACGTGTCGCTGTGCTTCAATTCGTCGATCTGCTTTTGCCGCTCCTCGATGTCGCGTTCGAGCAGGCGGATGCGTTCGCGGGGGTCGGCGGTCAGCTGCATGCGCGCATGCTCGATCTCCATGATGATGCTGTTGGCCTGCGCGCCGGACAGCGCTTTCGTGGTGTCCTCGAGCCGGTCGAGCGCCTCGATCGCACGGTGGGCGCGCGCCGTGAGACGGTACAGGTAGCGGTGGGCTGCGACGTCGAGCGAATTGGCGAGCCAGGCATAGTCGCCTTCGCCTTCCTTCGTCAGCTGCTGCAGGATCGTGTGCGCGGCTTCCGCGGACGTCTGCCCTTCCTTGGGCGTGTAATCGCCCGTTTCCGCAAGTCGGGTCAGACTGCGGGAGAACCGTTCCTCGACGATCTCGCGTGGCAGCTCGCCGGTGAGCGGGTCGAACGTGGAGCGCAGCAGCGCGACGTACAGCATGGAATTGCCGCGCAGCAGCAATCGCAGCACCCCGGTCTCATACACGGGCCGGAGCCGTTCCATTTCCCGTCTTACATCCGCCAACGGCGTCCCGTCCTTCCCTTAGCCACAAGTTTCCCGATGCGCATCCATTGTAAGATAGCATGTCCGTTTTCCCGTGATCGCGGCGGGAAAACCGTCCGGCGCGAACGTCATTTGAAGATGACGTAGCGGCACAGCAGGAAGCCCCAGACCGCCTGCATGCCCATGGTGACGATCTTGACCGCCATGGTGGGCCAGCCGAGCAGTCCGGGGATCCAGGCCATCATCAGGTTGGAGAACAGCAGGTTCCAGCAGTACATGGCCACGAACATGGCTATCGAACGCGCGTAGTTCGACGAGGATTTGAATGTGACGTTGCGGTTCATGACGTAGTTGAATGAGCCGGAGCAGAAGACGGCCACGGCATTCGCCAGACGGAACGGCAGGCCGGCCAGCTGAAGCACGGCGAACACGCCGAATTCCACGAAGGTCTGCATGGTCGAAACGCCGCCATAGCTGAACAATTGTCTGACGATGCCGTTTTTCGGTTTTCCGTCCGTCGGCATGCGGTCTCCTCCCGGTCGTCTCAAACGCTACGGCTGGAAAGCATAGTCACACATGTGGCTACGGACGCGCCGGAGGCGTTTCGGCCCGGCGGAATGAAAAAACGGAAGGACGCCCCTTCCGGAGTTTCCGGAAGAGGCGTCCCCCACGTTTTCGGATCGTGTCCGCTCAGATGCTCATCGCCATGAGCTGGGCCGCATACTCCTCCACAAGCTCGCTGTCGCGCTCCGCCCAGGAATGGCTGGCGGAATCGTCCGGCACGAAAGTGGTGTCGATGTCGATGTTCTCGTTCATTTCCTTAATACCTCCGTTCGTCCCACTTGCCCCCGGCGACATTGCCGACTTTCATGGAACAGGCAAAAGTCTGGACCATAAACGCGTTCGATGCAAGAGCGTGTTCACATCGTGGTCAAACGTTTTTCCTCCACGCGTACATGCCGTGTCTCCGGCGTGAAGACGATACGATGGAGGCATCCCTGCCACCAACCAAAGGAGGATGATGATGAGCGACGAACGCAATGAGGCCGAACCGATCGAACTGGGATACATCGAGGACCTCGGGGACATGATTTCCGTTCAGGAGGGGTCCACCGTGTCCCGCACCGTCATGCAGAAGGCCGGAGGCAACGTGGTGCTGTTCTCCTTCGACACGGGCGAGGAGCTCAGCGAGCATACGGCCGCGATGCCGGTGTTCGTGCAGACGCTGAAGGGACGGCTTAAGGTGACGGGCAACGGCAGGACCGTGGAGCTTGTTCCGGGAGGCCTGGCCTACTTTCCCACCCGCATCCCGCACGCGATATACGCCGAGGAGCCGTCCGTCATGATGCTGACGATGGTCACGCCGGCACGCGACAACATCGGCGACTGAAAAAACAAGACCGCCGGCATCGGATTCCATTGGATTCGCCGGTGCCGGCGACTGCCGGAAATACAAGAAAAGCTCCCTCCCGGGAGCTTTCGTTTTGTGGAGCGGACAACGGGACTCGGACCCGCGGTCTCAACCTTGGCAAGGTTGCGCTTTACCAACTAAGCTATGTCCGCATGTTTTCCACCTTGGTGGGCAACGAATTGAAAATATACAGGAGCGTCCGCCATCGCGCAAGCCCGGCGTGTCGCGTTTTTGCGGCGCCGGACTCGCGGCAGCTCCGCACGACGGTCAGACATAGTCGTACGGCATGCGCTTTTTAACGCGCCAGAACACGATAAGCGCGATGTCGAAGAGCAGCGCGTAGAAGCCACGGTCCGTCCACAATCCGTAGACCGCGCAATACAACACCAACGCGCGTAACGTATAGAACACGATCCTGCGCATGCCGGAACGCTCCCTGGTCTCCACCGTCATGCGCGTGAAACCGCCGCCCAACGTGCGGCCGGCGCGCCTCCACGGAATGATTCCTTCGAACAGGACGAACATGACGATGGTGGCCACGGCGGAGACGGCCGCATTGACGTTGTTCGCGCGGTTCACATCGAACAGCACGCCAACCAGATAGATAAGCGCCGTGACGGACAGCGACGCCGTTTCGACAAGGAACAGGTCGATCGCGAGCGCCACGCAGCGGCGCACGAAGCCTGGCTCGGTGGTGATGGCGTCTTCGTCGATGCGCTGTTGGGGTAGGAAGTGGGTGACAATGCTTCCCATGGCGTAGCCGAGTATGCCGCCGAGGGTGTTGGTGATGAGGTCGTCGACGTCGAATAGGCGGTAGGCGCATGGATAGATGCCCCAGATGCCGGTCAGCTGGGTGGTTTCGATGAGCAGCGAGGTGAGGAACATGGCCGGCAACGCCGTGGCGAATTTCCAGCGGAAGACGCGTTTCATGAAGTAGCCGAGCGGTAGGAAGAACACGACGTTCATGGCCAGTTGCATGACGCCTGTGATGCCGTCGGTTCGGATGTCGTGGATGAATTCGAATGGGTTGAGTTGTGGCCTGAGATGGTGGGCGGCGCAGTAGGTGGCCGGGTTTTCTGGCATTGGGTACATGGTGAAGCATGCGAGCGCGATGAGGTAGAGCACCACGAGATATGCGGTCAGTGCGGAGGTGAAGCGTAGCCGGTTGTCGCGGTGGTAGAGCAGTGCGAGCACGGGCAGGGTGAGTAGGAGTGAGAGGAATGGCCAGATTGCGATGGCGAGCGCGAATGGCTTGCTGAAGTAGAGGACGTATGACATGGCCGGTTTCCTTTGCTGGGCGTGTGGGATACGCGTGGTGTGTGTGCGTGGGTTTCGTTTCCGTTGTTGGTTTCAACGGTAGTACGGCTGGTCGTGTCCGTGGCATCGTCCGTCGTATTCATTCCTTGGCGTAAATGTTGGGGTGACTCATCCTCTGGTATGAGATGGCCCGGCGTGTTTCTTCGTGTCTTTTTCCTCTTGCTTTTTCCGTTGGATTGCTTGGCGTCTGATCCGCGCGGAACCGATTTCGGACATCGTCTTCGCCGTCACCGCGGGAATCCTGTTCATGGCGTTCACGCCGAAACTGCTCAGCGAATAACGGAAGCTCCCGCCTTCCACGCGGAAGGCGGGAAAGGCGGGAGCTCTTATGGGAAGACTAAGGCGGATTTTAAATCCGAGGAATAGTCACCTTTTTGGCACCGGTCATGTAATGCCAGAAATCTTCCGTCCCCGGAATAAGGTCATGCAGAACGCCTGATGTTTTTTCGACCGCTACGCTCGGTGTGCCCGGCACCGGATGGTCATCTGTTGAAGACGCGAAATCGAGTCCGATGATTCACGCATCGGCACTCTCCGCGGCACCAATCGCCTTCATTCCAGGATATTCGGCGAGAACGAGATTGATGGCATCGGCCAATATCATCTGACCCTCCTTGCAGCATTCCAGTACTGATTCGTCGGATTCGGCTTTATACGCTTTATACGCGTCAAAACGTCACCGTCCATATTCAAATACCATGAGTCGTTTGCCGATCTCGTTTGCGGAGCGGGGGAATCATTCCGCCTGTTTGACGCGTTCCATCGTAGTATCCGTTGAAGGGCGTTCTTGTTGGTCTTGGTATCCATTCCTCTTATCACGTTTCCGCTGTATGCTTTAGGGAAAGCTGTTATGTGGGAGGATCATGCGGACCACGAAAAGCAAGAAACCCATCACCGTCGTATCGGTATGCGTCGCCGCCGTGGCATGCGCTGTCGGCGCGTACCGGTTCGTCTACCTGCCACTCCGGCCTGCCGATGTCAGTCATGCTCGGATCAGCATCAACGCGACGGGCAAGTTCGACGAATCCCAGATCGACGGCGCGGTAAAAGCGGATCTTGCCAAGCTGAAATCCTGGAACGGGTGCCGCGTGGATGCCGTCCGATATGACGCAAAGCGTTCGGCCACGCTGCTTGCAGCCGAACGCGACGTCACGGCTTCCGGTGGCAGTTCTTCGATTTCCACGGCCATTGACGAATACGGGATGGACAATGTGATTTACCTCTCCAATGACATCTCTTGCCGTGCCGGCTCGCAGAACTCGTCCCAAGATGGCTGGGGAAGCTGGTACGCGTGGAATCCCGGTTCCGCGCGGGCGGAACACGGATGGATCTTCATCGACGAGGGATATTAAAGTTCAACGGAATACCGTGCACCATGCCATGATGTCGAAACCATACGATGACGATTGGCTTTAGTACAGCATTGATAAAAAGCGGGCCTACGCGTCCTGATCACGCGGAACGCAAACCCGCTTTCGATGGCATAGTCATCGCTTGGCTTATCTGACTACTTGGTCGAGGAACCACTCATCATGACTGGCCGATTTTCCATCCGTTGCGTTCGCGAGCGTATGTGCTTTGCACGGATTGATGCCGCTATACCCGTGCGGACCTGCAGTCGTGCGACTCCGGCCAATCAGTCAAGGATGATGCCGGCTTCACTCATCTGCCGACGTGCTGCGATACCGAGTTCCTCATTGACCGGTTCGGTCAGGTTTTCGATGACATGCACTTCGAAACCCAGCTTCTTCGCGTCGAGAGCGGTCTCCTTGACGCAATGCGATTCGGCCAGTCCGACCACATCGACCCGTGTGATGCCCGCGGTCTTCAACCCGTTGGCGAGTGTCCTGCCCGCGGCCATGGCGGTGGAGACTTCCTCACGGGTGGGAATGCGGTCGGTGTTGTCCTCAAAGCCTTCGAAGCCGGAATATGAGGGGGAATACTGGCCCTTCTTGAAATGATGTTCGATGTTCAATGCGGCGATGGCGGGATGCAGTTCGGCATTGGCGGTTCCGGCCTTGCCGTGCACCGGCCAGGTATCCACGAAATCAGGATGTTCGGACCAGTGGGTTCCCGGCTCGATATGCCAGTCCTGCGTGGTCGCGATATATGCGTATTCGCTCCGACGCGCGTTCACATAATCCGCAATACGTTCGGCGACCGCATTGCCTCCCTGCACGCCCAGTTCGCCTCCTTCGCAGAATGTTGGCTGCACATCCACCACAATCAAAGCCTTTGCCATGCTTCTTCCCTCCTGAAAGGTTCCGAAACCACTGTAGCGAATCGATCACGTGATTGGATAATTCGTTTCATCCACAACGTCGTCGTGATATATGCGCCTTTCCCCACGGCCCATCCTATAATCTGAAGAGACGATGGCACGTAGGAAAATATGAGACCGGTGGAGCCGTTGCGCGTATCGAGCTATGCCACCGGTCCGTAGGTCGGTTCTGCCGGATATGGAAGTGTGGTTTTGTTAAAAAGCATGGATGATCTGATTGTGTCGGGGCTGCGCATCGATTGGAATATGCTGACTGATTCATACGTCAGTCGAATTCCCTCATTGCGTTCGATTGACGAACTTGAATTCCACAAGAATGTCACCTTTCTGGTAGGCGAGAACGGTAGCGGCAAATCAACCTTGCTGGAAGGCATCGCCGTCGCCTGCGGCTTCAACGCGGAAGGCGGCACGCGCAACTACCGTTTCAGCACATACGATGACACGTCGGATCTCGCCAAGGCGATGACGATATACCGGCAGTATGCGATCGGCCCATCAAGCTTCTTCCTGCGTGCGGAAAGTTTTTTCACGCTGGCGACACAGGCTCGTGAATACAGTCGCGGATATGGCGACATGTCCCGTTTGCACGAGATGTCGCATGGCGAAGGATTCCTGGAGATACTCCTGTCCCACACGGGAAAGGGTCTCTATCTTATGGACGAACCCGAATCCGCGCTCTCGACACAGCGGCAATTAACTCTGCTGGAGCACATGTACCGAATGGCAAACGACGGATCGCAATTCATCATCGCAACCCATTCGCCGATTCTGCTCGGTCTGCCGGATGCGGAAATCCTGTCATTCGACGAAAACGGCGTCCATCCCTGCGATTATGAGGATACGGACAGCTATCAAATCACCAGGGTCTTCATCAACCACCGCGAATCACTGCTCCGGCATCTGCTTGGAAATGAAACGTGAGATGAGGTGAAACGGTTGCGGGTGTTCGCTATGATGTTCGATTGGCGTTTGAAGGAACATGAAAGACTAGAGGTATCACGGCATGGCGATTGAGGCGCAGGGACTTGAGATTCAGATCGGCGCGCGCACGTTGCTGCATCCCACCAACTTCCACGTTGCCAAGGGAGACAAGATCGGTCTGGTCGGCCGCAACGGCGCCGGCAAGACCACGCTGACCCGTGTGATCACCGGCGATATGCTGCCGACCGCCGGCAAGGTACGTGTCTCCGGCAAACTCGGCTATCTGCCACAGGACACGCATGCCGCAGACCCGGAGCAGACCGCACTGGACCGCATGATGAGCGCGCGCGACATCGCTTCGATCATCAAACGCATACGCAAGGCCGAAAAGGAAATGACCGATCCGGATCCGGATGTCATGACCAAGGCGATGAACCGCTACGACAAGGCCATGCAGGATTTCGAAAAGGCCGGCGGCTATGCCGCACAGTCCGAAGCGACCGCCATGGCGGCCAGTCTCGGCCTGCCACAGGAAGTGATGGGCCAGCAGCTGGGTACGCTTTCCGGCGGTCAACGCCGTCGTATCGAACTGGCCCGCATCCTGTTCTCCGACGCGGACACGCTGATCCTTGACGAGCCGACCAACCATTTGGACGCGGATTCCATCGAATGGCTGCGCGGCTATCTGAAAAAATACGAGGGCGGTTTCCTGGTCATCTCCCACTCCACCGAACTGCTTGACGAAGTGGTGAACAAGGTCTGGCATTTGGATGCGCAGCTCGGTCAGATCGACATGTATTCTCTCGGTTGGAAGGCATACCTGCACCAGCGCGTGGTCGACGAGGAACGTCGCCGCCGCGAACGCGAGGTCGCCGAGAAGAAGGCCGAACGTCTGATGCAGCAGGGCATCCGTCTGCACGCGAAAGCCACCAAGGCCGTGGCCGCGCAGAACATGATGCGTCGCGCGGAGAAACTGCTGGAGAACACGTCCGAAGCACAGAAGAAGGAGAAGGTGGCGGACATCCGCTTCCCGGAACCGGCGCCCTGCGGCCGCACGCCGATCATGGCAAAGGACATCTCCAAGGCCTACGGTTCGAACATCGTGTTCGCCGGCGTGAACCTGGCCATCGACAAGGGCTCCCGCGTGGTCATCCTCGGATACAACGGCGCGGGCAAGACCACCACCCTGCGTCTGCTCGCCCACCTGGAGGATCCCGACACCGGATCCGTGGAGTACGGGCACGGCTGCAAGATCGGCTATTTCGCACAGGAACACGACACATTGGACCTTGACGCCACCGTGTTGCAGAATCTGATTCACGTGGCACCGGAACTTGACGACACACAGGCACGTTCCATCCTTGGGTCGTTCCTGTTCTCCGGCGATGACGCGCTGAAACCGGCACGAGTGCTTTCCGGCGGCGAGAAGACCCGTCTGGCGTTGGCCACGCTGGTGACGAGCCGCGCGAACGTGCTACTGCTTGATGAACCGACCAACAATCTGGATCCGGCGTCCCGCGACGAGATTCTGAAGGCCATCGCCAAATACGAGGGCGCGATTGTGCTGGTCACCCACGACGAGGGCGCGGTCGAGGCGTTGAATCCGGAACGCGTGCTGCTCATGCCCGACGGCGACGAGGACCTGTGGAACGACTCCTACCTGGATCTGGTGGCCGAGGAATAATCCCACGTCCACCATTTCCGACACGCATATGGGAAAGCCCGGACGAATCAGATCGTCCGGGCTTTCCCATATTGAACGGTTCCTGTTACGCGGGAACCGGTTACGCGTGCACGTGTTTGGCGCTGTAGATGTCCGGCTCGACGTAGATCTCGAAATTGTACCAGGGCAACGCGGTGCGCACGGCCTTCTCGATCTTGTCGACGGTTTCCACGTCATAGTCGCGGTCGAGCTTGCTGGTCTGCACTTTGACGCACAGGAGGATGTCGTCCTCCGACATGTGCACGGTCTGCATGTTCAGCAATCGTTCGACGCCCGGCGTGGTGGTAACCGCCTCGACGATCTTCCCGCGCGTATCGGAATTCACGGCCTCGCCGATGAGCAGCGAACCGGATTTGAACGCGAGAAACAGCGAACCGACGATCAGCACCAGACCGACCATGAGACCACCCAACGCATCAAAAATCTCATCGTCGAGCAGAATCGCAAGACCAATGCCGAGACCTGCGAACGCCAAACCGATCAAAGCGAGCGTATCCTCCATGATCACCGAAGCCAGTTCGGCGGACTTGGTGTGCCTCCAGAAACGGAACACGCCCATATGCTTCGTGTTCGTGCGTTCCATACGCTCGTTGGCTTCCTTGATGCTCTGGTGCAGGCCGAATCCTTCCAGGCATGCGCTGATGACGACCACGATGAACGCGACAAGCAGTTCCATCCTGTTCACGTCACGCAATGCCGGATCGGCGCTGATCGCGACAAGCTTCTTCACCGCTTCGGACGTCGAGAAGAATCCACCGACGAAGAACAGCAGCGTGGCCACGACGAACGAAGCAAGATATTTGGCGCGATACAGGCCGAACGGATGGTCGCCGTCCGTCTTGCGCTTGGAGAAACGTCCGCCCACCATCAATACGATTTCGTTGGAGCAATCCGCGATGGAATGTACCGACTCGGAAAGCATGGCAGACGATCCGGTGAAGAACGCCGCGAGCAGCTTCGCGATGGCGACACCAATGTTCGCGCCCAACGCCGCCTTGACGGCCGCGCCCTGATGTTCGGCTTCCCGCACCTCCCCCATGTTGTTCGTGGTCGTACTGTCGCCTGCGGGATCGCGCGATTCGCTCATTGCCTTCCATTCTCGAATGTGTAACGGATAACATCATCTATTCAAGCACGAATACTGGCCGAGAAGCCGTGTGCGCCCGTGTTTCGGGACGTGCGTGTAACCTTCACTAGGTATTTGTCGCTTTCCCAAAAAAAGGGGTATTCAATGGTATACTCGCATAACGCGCCGTTCCGCGCCGACGTGGTCGGCTCCTATCTCCGCCCGGCCGAGCTCAAGGCCGCGCGTGAGGATTTCGCCGCCGGCAAAATCGATGCCGCAGCGCTCAAGGCGGTCGAGGACAAGGCCATCACCGAACTCGTCGCCAAGCAGAAGGCCGCCGGCCTGCATGTGATCACCGACGGCGAATTCCGCCGCGGCTGGTGGCATTTCGACTTCATGTGGGGCTTCAACGGCGTGGACCATGCCGCCGCAGCCCACCGCGTCGCCTTCCACGACGAGGTGACCCCGGCCGACACCGCCACCGTGACCGGAAGAATCTCCGGCGAGAACCATCCGTTCGTCGAACATTTCAAGTTCGTCAAGCAGTTCGAGGACGAGAACACCGTGGCCCGCCAGACCATGCCCTCCCCCGCGCAGACCCGCTTCGTGCTCACCGGCAACGCGGCCGCCTACCCGTATGACGAGTTCTACAAGAACGACGACGAGCTGACCGCCGACATCGTCGCCGCCTACCGCCAGGTCATCGCCGACCTGTATGCCGCCGGCTGCCGCAACGTGCAGTTCGACGACTGCACCTGGACCCGCCTGTGCGATGCGAGCGTACGCGAACGTCTCGGCTGGAGCGACGAGGACGCGCTACGCCTGCAGCAGGAGAACCTCGACGTCATCAACGCCGTGATCGCCGACCAGCCGGACGACCTGGTCATCAACACCCACGTGTGCCGCGGCAACTTCCACTCCACCTGGCTTTCCTCCGGAGGCTACGCGCCGGTCGCGGCCAAACTGTTCGGCGAGGAGAACGTGGACGCCTACTACCTCGAGTTCGACGACGACCGTTCCGGCGATTTCGCGCCGCTCGCCGAAGTCTCCGGCGACAAGAAGGTCGTGCTCGGCCTGATCACCTCCAAGAAGCCCGACCTTGAGGATCCGGACACCATCAAGGCCCGCATCCAGGAAGCCGCCCAGTACATTCCGCTCGACCGCCTGTGCCTGTCCACCCAGTGCGGCTTCGCCTCCACACAGGAAGGCAACAAGCTCACCGAAGACCAGCAGTGGGCCAAGATCGCACTCGTCCAATCCATCGCCAAGGACGTGTGGGGCGAGTAAACACAGCACGCCATCCACAATCAGCTATAAGGAAGGGCTATCCGTCTTGTTCGGCGGATAGCCCTTTGTTTGTTTGCCGGCGTTTTTAACGGGCAGGTCAGCCCTTCACAGCCTCATCGATGCAACGAATCGCGTTCAACGTACGCGGATAGCCGATATACGGCATGCACTGCGAGACCACCGCGATTAGAAACGCCTTCTCATTGCCAACGACCATATTCGCCTTGGCATGCGCCGTAAGCTGCGGTTCGCAACCACCCTGCGCGGCCAGGAAACACAACGTGACCATTTCGCGCTCGCGGGTGTCGAGTCCGCCGCGAGTGTAGTAGTCGCCGAAGCAGTTGTCGGCCAGCCACTTGTTGATGTGCCGGGTCTCCTCCGGTCCGGATTGCGCGAATCCGCGCATGTTCTCGCCGAAGATCTCGACCTGCTTGTCCTCTCCGGCCTGCGCGCGGGTCTCCGACGTGGTCGTGCCCTGCGGCTCCAGCGGCAGATGCACGTTCGCGGCTCCAAGGAAAACGTTGAGCTTCTTCAGGAACGGCAGGGTTCTCCCGAATCCGCAGTATGCGGTGGCTTGGTAGATCATCTCCTTGATGGCCACGGACGTCAGTCCTGTCTCGTAGGCGACCGGCAGCATCATTTCGAACGCGTCGAGACCCTGGCAGCCGACCAGAGCCGCGAGGATCGCCAGGGAGCGGGTCTGGTCGTCCAGATCGGGATGGTTCGCGCCCGGCTCGTTCACCACTTCCCCGTAAGCGAAGTCGGAAAACAGCTTGACATATTCCGGATCGGTCTGCGACAGCGTCCTGTCGTTGTTCCAGAACGCGTTCATCTTCCTATGCAGTTCCTCGAACATGGCTTCCTTTCCGTTCGATGTCTTCGCGCCGCATGCCGCGTTCATTCTATCGTCGGAAATGTTGCGTGCGGATAGCGGCCATCGTCGTCTGAATGTTCAGCGTGCGATCGCGCCCTTGCCGGGCTGTTTCTTGACGTTTTCGATGACGTCTTTGTTTTCCTCGAGAATTCGGTTGGCCTCATCCTCGTGTCCTTCGGCGATGGCGCGCCAATAGAGCGATTTGAGCGACACGTACGCCTGCTGGATGCGCAGGGCCTCGGCTTTCGCGGCCAGACGCAGCGATTGCGCGTCGAGTAGTTCGATCTGCCGTCGGGCGCCTTCCGGACCGTCGAAACGGTTCTTCAGGTATTCGCGCATCGATTCAAGCGGCATGCCCGTCGCCGCCAGGCATGCGATGGTGGTCAGCGATTCGATGTCCTTGTCCGAATAGACTCGGTGGCCTGAACTCGGATCGCGGGCGATCGGATCGATGATGCCGATCTGCTCGTAATAACGCAACGTCGATTCGGGCAGTCCGGAAATCATGGACGCCTCACGGATCGAATGCCAGGTGGTCGTCGTATTGCTCATACCCCGCACTCTAAAAACTTAAAGTGCTCGAAGTCCATATTCCGGCGTGTCGTATTGGTCCGACGTCAAACGGCATTGAGCGGGCAATGGAAGAGCCGGTATCCGAAAAGTGGATCTGTCGCACGACTCCATTTTCATGTCCTTTTCGGCAATCGTGCGGCTTTTTCGTCCGTCTGTATGGGAACCGACGGACGAAAAAGCCCACGCATGCTCAGGCGGCGGTGATCAGCTCCGAGGAATCCATGTCGAAATCGGCCATCGCGTAGGAGCGGATGGCGGGATCATCATACGTGTTCATGTAGTACGTGTTGGTCTTGGACGAATATCCGCTGGTGAACAGCGTGCGTTCGAACTGGCCGTTGCCCATCTTCGCCATGCCGTCAACCATCTGCACGGAACCAAGGGTGTGGAACAGGCGAGACACGTTGGCCGCCTCGCCTTCCTGCTGCGGATAATGCGTGTTGGCATAAGCCACACGCACGAAACGCGACGGGGAGCTCACATCGCCCGGAATGCCATGCATGCTCACACCCGCGCCCCAAGCGGACAGGGACGCCTTGCCCCACGTGGCCGGCTCGGCCATCTCGTTGCCGACGCACATGTAGTTGCGCAGATTCTCCATATGGAAGCCAAACGTCGGCTGGTTGGTCAGCACGTCTACGTCGTCATGGTGCACATGCATGCCGTCCGCCATCTGTTCGACGACGATGCTGCGCTCGCTGTCGCCGATGATCCAATGCAGCAGCGACTCCTGCTGGCCGGGCACGATCTGGGAGACGAGGGTCACGTTCTTCAACGCCTTCTCGACTTCGTCGACGGAATCGAAATTGCGTGCCACCCACAGCGGGAATTCGAAGGTCGCGACGTTGTCGGTGCCTTCGACCGGCTCATGCACGAACTCCGCGTAGCCGGGGAAATTCAATCCCGCGATGGCCAGACCATGCTCGTTGGCGCAGTCGAAATACATCGGACGGTCGGCCATGACCACGCCCACGCCGATCACCGCGTTCGGCGTGGCTTTGCCGCTCGCGCCGAACACGTTGTCGTAGTGGTAGCCGCGTGGAGTGGCCAGGATGCTTTCGCCGTATGAGAAGCTCCAGTCGAGGTTGCGGCCGAAATACATGTTTCCCTCTTCGTCGGAGAAACGAACGCCAGTGCACATGATGGACTTCCTTCCTTTGTTTGATTGACCCGGTGCGTTCATCATACGCATGGACGGCTGGACGAACCACGGTTTCCGCCGACGGATAAACATGAAGGGTGGCCAAAAATGCCAAGAGTCGTTGAAAATGAAAAAATCCCCTTGTTTCCAAGGGGATTTTTCGAATGGCTCCTGCGACTGGGCTTGAACCAGTGACCGTCCGATTAACAGTCGGATGCTCTGCCAACTGAGCTACGCAGGAATGCGCTGTGCACAAGACATGAATTATACGCGGTAAAACGCAAAATGCAAATCCCGCGCGTGTCTCCCCTGCTGCGGCGGGACTACCGTCACATGCTGATCTTCGTCAACGGCATGGCGGAATCGATTGCGAAATCCGGTTCGGACGGTTTCACGCCGCTCTCCACCAGGTTCACGCCCAGCATGGCCACCATAGCGCCATTATCGGTGCACAGTTTGATTTGCGGGATACGCACTTCGACGCCATGCTTGGCTCCGACCTCCAACAGTTTGGCGCGCAGTTGGGAGTTCGCGGAGAAGCCGCCGCCAACGATCAGGGTCTTCGAACCGTACTGCTCGCAACCGCGCATCGCCTTCTTGGCGAGCACCGTCGCGACGGAATCGGCCAGCGACGCGCACACGTCGTCGATGGGAATCTCATTGCCTTCCGCCTGCTGCTGTTCGATCCAACGCGCCACGGCCGTCTTCACGCCGGAGAAACTGAAATCGTACGGATGCTGCTGCCCCGCCTTGCCTTGTGTAAGGCCCTGAGGCACTTTGATGGCATGTGGGTTGCCCAGCTGTGCGTGACGGTCGATGTGCGGGCCGCCGGGATACGGGAAACCAAGCAGACGTGCCACCTTGTCGAAGCATTCGCCGGCAGCGTCGTCGAGCGTGGTGCCGACCACGTCGATATGCCGCGCCACGTCTTCGACATGCAGCAGCGAAGTGTGCCCGCCCGACACAATCAACGCAAGCGTGTCCTTGGGGAACGGTCCGAACTGCAGCTGCGTCACCGCGATATGTCCGATGACGTGGTTGATGCCGTAGATCGGCTTGTTCGCGGCCCATGCCAACGATTTCGCGCCGGACACGCCGACCGCGAGACAGCCGGCGAGGCCGGGTCCCGCGGATACGGCGATCGCGTCGACGTCGGACAGCGTCATGTTCGCGTCGGCCAGAGCTTTGGAGACGCATGGCACGAACGCTTCGGCGTGCGCGCGAGAGGCGATTTCGGGAATCACGCCGCCGTAGCGGGCGTGCTCGTCCATGGAGGACGCGACCACGTTGGAAATGAGGGTGCGTCCCTGCACCACGGCCGCCGCCGTTTCGTCACAGGTCGATTCGATGCCGAGTACGATTGGTTCGCTCATTGCTGCTCCGTTGTGTGTGTTGCTGAAGTGTGCTCTGTATCCGCTGTTGCGCTGAAGCCGACGACGCGCGGCTCCAAGTCGAGGCTCATGGTGTACGCGTCGATGCCTTCTGGCTGGTAGTAGCGTTTGCGCAATCCCATCCGCGTGAAGCCGAACCTTTCGTACAACGCCAATGCCGGCACGTTGTCGACTCGGACTTCCAGAAGCATGCGTTTGGCGCCCTGCCGACGCGCCGAGACGATCAGTGTTTCGAGAAGCGCCGCCGCTATCCCCTGCCGTTGGTATGGTCTGCCGACGCCGATCGTCATGATCTCCGCGTCGTCGCCGTCGTACCAGTAGCCTGCGTAGCCTCGGACGACGGGATCCGCCGTCTGTACGGCATCGCCTTCAATGTCGAGCAGATACGTGCGTGCCGGAGCGTGGAATTCCTGCCGTACGGACTGTTCGCTCCACGCGCCGCGGCCGAACAGGTCCTTTTCCAATGCGGCGATCTGTCCGACGGCGGTGTCTTCCGGAATCTGGGAATGGTCGACAATCATGGGCGTGCCGTCACTCCGTTCGTTCGGCGCCGGCATGGTTGAGCACATGCTTGAGCGGGTTGGGCACTGACACGTCCGGACGACGCAGGTATAACGGTTCGACGGAGGTCGGTTCTGCCAACGCCTGTTCGCTGGTGGTGAAGGCCGCGAATCGCGCCAATCCTTCCGCGCCTTCGTCGAGCAGAGCATGGTCGTCGACTTCGCCGAGGGAGGCAATCGCATTCCACGACTGCGCGTATTTGACCGCACCATGGCCGATGACGTCGACGACGTACGGCTTGCCCGTGTCGGCGAGCTTCGTAAGAACGTCATTGACGCGCATCGTGATGGAATCCGGATAGTCGATGTCCATGTCGATCAACGTTATGGGCGATTGTCCGACGCCGTCCGCAACGGTGCCGCCGTCATACAGCGCGAAATACAGTTGCCGGCGACGCGCGTCGTTGACGGCAAGCGTCAGATGGCGGCGATCGTCCGTAGCTTGAGTATGTGCCAGGCATTGCGGCGCGAGCACGTCCTGTCCGACCAGTTGCGCGCCTGTGGCGAAGGCCAATGCCTTGGCCGCGACGATGCCGGCGCGCAGGCCGGTGAATGGCGCCGGTCCGACGCCGACGACGATGCGGGTGATGTCCGACGCCTGCAGTCCGGCCTGTTCGACGGCTTGCGCGATGTTCACCTGCAGTTTCTCGACATGGGTGCGCGAATCCGTTTCGACGATGGGTTCATGTCCGACCACGCCTACGGTCGAACCATATGAGGTGTCAATCACCAGTGTCTGCATATGCTTGAAAACTCCTTGTGCCAAACTGCCAACCACTGTACAACCGGCGCTGGAAGCCACGGCATGCGGTGCGGTCGGCCACGTCGGATGCGTCTTGACAGGGTCAGCGTTTTCCCGCGGTGAAATCGAACGAATCCCAGGCAGCGCCCACCGGCACCAACGTCACCGTGCGTGCGCCCGCGCTGGTCAGCTCGCCGTCCGCGTCCACGGCGGGCGCGTCAAGCGGACGGTCGATGTGGATTTCAAGCCGTTCCGGAGCCAATGCGGCGGCCATCTGCTCGCCCCATTCCATCAGGATGACGGTATGCTCGCCCGGATCCTCCAATTCCTCGTCCAAGCCGAGCGATTCCAATTCGTCCAATAGCCGTCCGACCGTGTCCTGTCCGGGCGCGTAGGCGTTGCCGCCGAGCCTGTAGGCGTCGACGTGCACCAGATGCGCCGGCGAACCGTCCGCGAACCGTCCCTCAAGCTCGCGTGCGATGGTGAAGGTCGGCGAGACGATGGGCTCTCCGATGCCAAGTCCCGCGCCGAACCCTTGCGCGAACGTGGTCTTGCCGGCGCCAAGCGGACCGGACAGCAACAGCACGTCGCCTCCACGGGCAAGCTTCGCCAAACGCTCCCCCAACGCCTGCATGTCCTCGCCGGTGGCGGCTGTGATGGTAATGGTGTTGCTCATGCGGCACGTCCTTTGCGGCTGATCAGTTCGATGGACCGTTCCAAAGCATAGACCGGGTCCGAGCCATTGGTTTTGCTTTGCTCGTCGGCCCATGCGAGCATCTGGATGCATGCGCTCATGCCGCTTGACGTCCATCCGGACAGTTGCCGGGTCGCGTTCTTCAACACCCAGGGGTTCGTTTTCGCCTCGGCCGTGGAAATGGTGCCCGCACGCACCGCCGACGCCTTCGCCATCGTCCGCAGCTTCATGGCCAGCGCGCCGATAAGCGCGATCGGAGCGGTGCCCTGTTCCACGGACGATCGCATGGCGATGATCGCGTCCGCCGTACGTCCCGACAACGCGAGGTCGGCGACACGGAAGCCATCCACCTGCGGATTGGAGGTGAGATATTGGTTGACGCGGGCGAGCGTCATGGGATTGTCGTCGAAATCGAAGCATAACTGGCCGACCATGGCCGCAAGCTCGCCGGTCCTATCCCCCAACACGGCCACGAGTTGCTGCGCGGCCATCGGCTCGACGCGGCGTTTGCGCCGTTCGAAGCATTGCATGACGAAGTTGAGTTTGGCCTCGGGCTTCTTCAGGTCGGCGACAGCGTCCTTGTACGCTCCGGCCTTGGTGAGCTGCTCCACCAGACGTTTGCCCTTCACACCGCCCTCATGCTGGCAGATGACGATGCACGCGTCCGCCGGCTCCTTGCACGCCTGTCTGCAGTAAGAGACCATGGCGTCGCCCAGTTTTTCGTCCGCGTTCTGCAGGTTGGTGACGATGACGATGGCGCGATCCGCAAGCAATGATGGGCTTACCGCCTCGTCGAAGGCGTAATGGTCGGCGTTTGCCGCGTCGAGTTCGATGGTTTCCGCGTCGGGATACCGGCGTTGCGCCTCGTGTTTGAGGTCGCGCACCGTCTGGTCGTTCAGGTACGAGTCGCCTCCGTACACGAGGTGGAAGGGCGTGGTGGCTGCGGATGGTTTCGGCATACCATTCAATCTCGCTGTATCGGTGGACAAAACCGGCATGGCCTATTCCTCCCATTGCAGTTCGCGCAATGCCTTCCGAGTACGTTCCATCCACATGCGCAGCCGTTCCACAGGGTTGGCTATCAGACGTTTTCCGGGCAGATCGGGTTCCTGGACCATCATGCGTCCGAACAGCCGGTGCGTCATGATCGCGGCGGCCGCGCAGGCGGCTTCCACCACGCAGACGAGGACCGCTCCCTCGACGCCTCCGGCCCACGGTATCGTGGCCTGGCTGCCGGAACCCAGTTCAAGGGCGGTCAGTTCCATGACCGCGGTGCCCCAGGAGGCCGCACGGGCCAGTTGCAGGCCGAGCCACGGAATCAGCCATGAGACGGCAAGACTGGCCAGGCCGGCCAATGTGGCGAAACCCACGAACGGCGCCACCATCAGATTCGCCGGTATGGAGAACACCGGCAGTTCCGGTTCGATGAGCACCTGGATCGGCAGGGTGAACACTTGCGCCGCTATGGTCATGGACAGAGCCTCGGCCACGAACCGTGGCAGGACCGGTTCCATCCATGCGTTGAGGGTGTCGGCGAACAGCACGATGCCGAGCACCGCGGCGCAGGACAGGGCGAATCCGAAGCTTTGCGACATGTGCGGGCATGCCATCAGCATAGCCAATGTGGTCCAGCTCAACGACGCCATCGCCTGGCCTCGTCTGCCGATGAACAGGCATGCCGCGCCGGACAATCCCATCAAAAGCGCGCGGGATACCGAATCCGACGGAAACACGCATGCCGACAGCATGATGTACGACATGGCGACCAGCAGTGCGGTGAATCGTCGCGGCAGAAGGAAGAACGAGCAGACGGAACGCACCAATGCGGCGGTCACGGCCAGATGGCCGCCGCTGACCGCCATGAGATGCACGATTCCGGACCTTTGGAACGCGTCCTCCACCTGTGCGGCGTATGTGGAATCGATGTCGGTGCCATCGCCCTCGGCCGGCACGTAGTCCTGTCCGAGAACACCCAATGTCAGTCCGGGGACGAGCACTTTCCCTTGGTCGGAAAGACGTGCGGTTTGGACGAAGAACGCCTCCTGCATCATGCCGATGGCGCGCATCGGCAGGTTTGGCGGCCTGACGTGTTCGACTGTCGTGACGTCGGTCAGCCACAACGGCATGGCACCGTATCGCGCTTCGGAGATGCGACCCGCGATCTTGTAGGTGCCGTCCTGTTTGAGTTTGCCGCATTCAGGCCGGTCCGCGTATATACGCGCTCGTGCCGAACTGGTTTGCCGTACGCCGTCGATGGTGACCGATGTGATGCGCGCGTCGGCACGGCAGTCGTTCGACCGTCTGTCGGAGATGACGGTCGGCGAGGTGGCGCGCGCCGTGACGACGACGGAAGCGTCGCCTTCCGCGGCCGCCCGAGAAGCCGGGTCGCGCCATTGCAGCAAATCATAGGTCAACGCGCTTGCCGCGCAAACCATCGCAGCGATCGCGCAGACCGTGACGCTCGCATGCCAGAGCGTTATCCGTCGTCGAACGGACGCCGGCAATCGTGGGAAGGGCAGTCCCGCCAGGACCGCCAGCGGTATCATGCAGGTGAGAACGGCCGGCAAAGCGCCGAGCATGCCGTCATGCGACATGCAATATGCGAAGCCGGCGTGCGCGGCCAGACTGGCCGTCCAACCGCATATTGCGGCCGGCAGCAGTCTCCAGTCTCGGCTCCCGCGCTCCCTGGTCAGCCAATCGCGTGTGCCCGTCATCTCACGCACACTTGGTCGCGGAACTTCGCCAGAGTCTTCGAACCGATGCCCTTGACTTCCAGAAGCTGGTCGACGTTGTCGAACCGTCCTATCTGCGTTCGATAGTCGAGGATGCGCTGCGCGGTGACCGGTCCGACGCCTTTGAGGGTCTGCAATTCGCCTAGGTCTGCGGTGTTGAGGTCAAGCTGGTTCGATTGCTGCGCTCCGTCTTGCCCGTCATGGCTGTCCGGTGTGGACGCGTCCTGCGTCGGCCCGTTTTCTTGCGGTGCCGGCGTTTGTTCCGTTTGCGGGGCCTGTTGCGGCTGCTGTTGGGCCTGTGAGCGTATCTGCGACCGCGAATGCTGCAGTTCGCTGTAGTGGATCGTCTGTTGGACGAGCATGGTCAGGCTCGCGCACAGCGCGCACGACAAAGTGAGGATCGCCATGAGCGCGTGGAACGGGCGGAACGCCAATCGTGGCCTGTCGCGTTTCGGCCGCTCCCCCTCGTCGGGTTTGTCCGTCGGCCGGACGCCGGCGAGCTCCGCCAATGTCGGTTTCGCGTCATGCGTCTTCCGCTGCGGCATCGGTCGTGCGGGTTCGTGTGATGCGGACGGTTCGTCCGATTGCGCCTCCATGGCCGTAAGGCTGTTGGTTCGGGACGGTTTTTCGGGCATGCCCAATCCCCGCAGCCGCTTCGTGGCGGCCGGCATGCCAGTGCCGCCGTCCGCCGTGTGGATGGCACGGATGGGGTGAGTGCCGCGAAATGCAAATATGCCCATGCATCCAACATTGGAGGATGCATGGGCATACTGTCCAGCCGAAACGGCTCCTGTGGTCGGAGAACGCGGGTTATCCACATTCCTGGCGTGTCGCCATGGTGCGGAAGAACCCGCGTCCTCTTATGCGGGCCGTCTCGTCAGAAGATCATTCCGCGGGAACGATGGAGACGATCTTCGGAGCCTTGACGATGACCTTGCGTGGCTCCTTGCCGCCCAGTCGGTCGGCGACGGCTTCGAGCGCCATCTTCTCCAGCTCCTTCGGATCGATGTCCGGGGAGACCTCGAGCTTGGCGCGCACCTTGCCCTTGATCTGCACGACCGCGGTGACGGAATCCTGTCCGACGTAACGTTCGTCGGCCTTCGGCCAGTCGGCGTGCGCCAGGGATTCGGTGTGGCCGAGCTTGCTCCACAGTTCCTCGCAGATGTGCGGGGCGATCGGAGAGAGCATCAGGATCAGCGGTTCGACGGCGGCGCGCGGCACGGCGTCGAGGCTGGTCAGATGGTTGTTGAGCACGATGAGCTTGGCGATGGCCGTGTTCGGACGCATGGCCTCCATCTCGACGGTCACGTCGGCGATCGTGTTGTTAAGCAGCTTCAGCGTCTTCGTGTCAAGCTCGCCGTCGGTGACGCGCACCTCGCCGGTGGTCTCGTCGATGACGTTACGCCACAGGCGCTGCAGGAAACGCATGGAGCCGACCACGTTGCGGGTGTTCCATGGACGGGATTCGGCCAGCGGGCCCATGCCCATCTCGTACAGGCGGAAGGTGTCCGCGCCGTAGTTCTCATACATGTCGTCAGGCGTGATGATGTTCTTCAGGCTCTTGCCCATCTTGCCGAACTCGCGGTTGGCATGCTGGCCGTTCCATGTGAACGTCGGCTCGCCGTTGGCGTCGGCGGGACCTTCCACCACTTCGGCGGCCGGCACGTACTGGCCGCGGTCGTCGGTGTAGGCGTATGCCTGGATCATGCCCTGGTTGAACAGCTTGTGGAACGGTTCCATGGAGTCGACGTAGCCGAGGTCGAACAGCACCTTGTGCCAGAAGCGGGAGTACAGCAGGTGCAGCACGGCGTGTTCGACGCCGCCGATGTACAGGTCCACGCCGCCGGACTTGCCGGCGGTCTTGTTGTGGTCCGGACCCATCCAGTAGTCGAACTCGTCCTTCTCCACCATGTGCTTGGTGTCGGTCGGGTCGAGGTAACGCATGTAGTACCAGCAGGAGCCGGCCCAGTTCGGCATGGTGTTGGTGTCGCGGTAGTAGGTCTTCTTGCCGTCGCCCAGGTCGAGCTCGACCTTGACCCAGTCCTCGTTGCGGCTCAGCGGAGCCTCCGGGTTGGATTCGGCGTCCTCCGGGTCGAAGGTCTTCGGACTGTAGTCCGGCACGTCCGGCAGGTTGATCGGCAGCTGCTCGTCGGGAAGCAGGTGCGGGGTGCCGTCCTCGCCGTAGACGATCGGGAACGGCTCGCCCCAGTAGCGCTGGCGGCTGAACAGCCAGTCGCGCAGACGGTAGCTGACGGTGCCCTTGCCGACGCCGGCGGATTCGAGCCAGGCGTTGACCTTGTCGATGGCCTCGTCCACGCGCAGGCCGTCGAGGCTCAGGGAATCGCCCTTGGCCTTGGTCGCGTCGATGGAGGAGTTGATGACGATGCCGTCATGGGAGACGAACGGCGCCTTGCCCTCATAGTTGGCGAGGTCGTCGCCGGATTCCGGCAGCGGCTTGACGGTGTAGATGACCGGCAGGCCGAACTTGACGGCGAAATCGTAATCGCGCTGATCGCCGCCCGGCACTGCCATGATCGCGCCGGTGCCGTAGTCCATGAGCACGTAGTCGGCGGTGAACAGCGGCAGCTTAGCGCCGGTGATCGGGTTGATGGCGTACAGGCCGGTGAACAGGCCGGTCTTCTCGCCCGCCTCGTCCACGCGGTCCTTGGCGGTCTTGGCTTCGGCGGCCAGACGGTACGCCTTCACGGCCTCGACCGGGGTGGCGTAGCCGCCCTTCCAATCCTCGGGGGTTTCCGCCGGCCATTCTTCCGGAACGTTCTCAAGCAGGTGGTGTTCCGGGGAGACGACTGCGAAGGTGGTGCCGAAGAGGGTGTCGGGACGGGTGGTGTAGATCTCCATGTCCTTGACGCCGTTCGGGGTCTCGACGTCGAAATGCACGGAAGCGCCGTGGGATTCGCCGATCCAGTTGCGCTGCATGAGCTTGACCTTCTCAGGCCAGTCGATGGTGTCGAGGTCTTCGATCAGACGGTGGCCGTATGCGGTGATGCGCATGGACCACTGGCGCAGTTCGCGCTGGAACACCGGGAAGTTGCCGCGTTCGGACTTGCCTTCGGCGGTGACCTCCTCGTTGGCGAGCACGGTACCCAGGCCCGGGCACCAGTTGACCGGGGACTTGGAGATGTAGGCCAGACGAAAGTCGTTGAGCACGTCGGCCTGCTCGGCTTCGCTCAGGTCGGCCCAGGCCTTGCCTTCGAAGCCCGGGATGGCGCGCTTGCCGGATTCGAACTGTTCGACGAGCGTGCTGATCGGACGGGCGCAGCCCCTGGAGCCGGACGGGTTGGTGGCGTCCTCGTCGTACCAGGCGTCGTAGATGCGGGAGAAGATCCACTGGGTCCAACGCACGTAGCCGGGGTCGATGGTGGCGAAGGAACGACGGTTGTCGAAGCTCAGGCCCATGCGGTGCAGCTGGCGGCGCATGTTGGCGATGTTCTGTTCGGTGGTAATGCGCGGATGCTGGCCGGTCTGCACGGCATACTGCTCGGCCGGCAGGCCGAAGGCGTCGTAGCCCATGGCGTGCAGCACGTTCTCGCCCTTCATGCGGTGGTAGCGGCTGACCACGTCGGTGGCGAGGTAGCCCAGCGGGTGGCCGACGTGCAGGCCCTTGCCGGACGGGTACGGGAACATGTCCATCGCGAAATAGGACGGGCGGCCTTCGGCGTTATGGCCCTTGCCGTCCTTCAGGTCGCCGTTGACGTTGGCGGCCCAGAAGGTGCCTTCGTCATCCCAGATCTTCTGCCATTTCTCTTCGATGCCCTGCGCCAGCTTCGCGTTGTAGCGGAACGACGGTTCGGCGGATTCGTTCGGTTGCGCCTGCGCGCTTTTCTCAGTGTCACTCATAATGCATGAAATTAGCCGCGCAACTGGACACTTCGCAAGGAATCAACCACTATTCAGGCACGTGCGCCGCCGTTATTTTTCCGATGCCGCGGACGCGCCGGAGGACGGGGCCTTGGCCGTTGCCTTCGGCGGATTCATGGACGCGTCGGGCGTGTATCCGATCGACTTGCCCATGTCGGCCGCGGCCTTCTGCCACGAGCCGTCCTTGACCATGGCGCGCAATGCGGCGTCGATTTGCCCGACCAGCTCGTCCTGTCCTGATTTGACGGCGATGCCGTAGGACCAGGTGGTGTCGGGAACGTCGACGATCTTCAGATGGTCGCCTGTGTTGTTCGACGCCAATCCGGCCGCGATCGCGTCGTCGGCGGCGACGGCGTCGGCCTCGCCGATCATCAGCGCCGTCATGCATTGCGGATACGTGTCGCGTTCCGCCACCGTCGTGCGGATGTTTTTCGTGCGGTTGCGGATGTTGTCGGCCGCCGCGCTTCCAGCGACCGCGCATACGGTTTTATCGGACAGGCTGTCGGTTCCGGTGATTTCGGATGCGCTGTCGGAGCGGATGAGCAGCGCCTCCCGGACCGTCAGATATGGTCCGGCGACGTCGGCCTCACCATCGTGGGTCCCGTCCATGGAGAAGGAATCCACGACCATGTCCACCGTGCCGTCGGTGAGCGCGGAGGCTCGCATGGCCGGGGACAGCTGTTTGAACACGATCTGCTTTTCCGCGTATCCGAGGGTTTTCGCCACGTATTTGGCCACGTCGATGTCGAAACCGGAGTATTCGCCTCCATGCAGGTATCCAAGCCCCGGCTGGTCGGCGGCCACTCCTATCGCGATCGTCGGCCCCTGCGCCGCGCCTTCGGTCACCACGGAAACCGATGTGCCGCACGCGCCGGCGCCGGCCGCAAGTAATGCCGCGCATGCCGCCGCGGCCACGTATCGCGCTTTTCCCATCATGGACGTCACTTGAACATGCGCGACCGGGTGAGGAACCAGGTGACGATCGCCGAAAGGACCAGTGAGATGCCGATGATCACCGCGAAGCCCCATGGCTTGTCCGTGAGGGGCATGCCGAGCATGCCTTCCTGGAAGTTCATGCCGTACATGGAGAAGATCAGGGTCGGAATCGACAGGGTGATGGAGATGATGGTGAAGATGCGCATCACGTTGTTCAGGTTGTTCGACACTATCGATGCGAACGCGTCGGTCATGTTGGCGAGAACGCCGCTGTAGATGTTGGCCATCTCGATTGCCTGCTTGTTTTCCGTGATGACGTCGTCGAGCAGGTCCTCGTCCTCCGGATACTGCTTGAGCCGCGGCAGCGTGGTTAGCTTCTCCATGACGATTTCGTTCGATTTGAGAGATGTGGTGAAGTAGACCAATGTCTTGCTCAGTTCCAGCAGCATGAGGATCTCTCGGTTTTGCATGGAGTGGCGCAGCTTCAGTTCGAGCTTGTCGCTTTCGCGGTCGATGATGCGCAGGTAACGCAGGTACATGGTGGCGTTGCGGTACAGGATCTGCAGGATGAACCGGGTCTTCATGTATGTGTTGAAGCCGCGGATGGTGCCTTCCATGAACGGGTGCAGCACGGGCGTGTCCTGCATGCAGACGGTGATGATGGCGGACTGGGTGATGATGATCGACAACGGGATGGTCTCGTACCAGTCGCGGCCGCCGCGTTCCTCCACGGTAGGAATGTCCACGATGATCATCGTGTAGTCGTCCTCGACGTCGACGCGCGAGCGTTCCTCGTCATCCAGAGGGGCGCGCAGGTCGGCCAGGTCGATGCCGGTTTCCATGGACACGTTGGCGAGCTCCACGTCGGTGGGCGCCGAGAGACATAACCAGGAGCCGTTCTCCGGTTTTTGGATTTGCTCCACCTGGCCGTTAATCGTTCTGAACATTCTCAACATGTCTCTCACCCGCCTTTCGCGCTTTCCAACGTTCTATCGCTGTACGGAAGCCCGATCCGCATGCGGAACGATCGCCGGATTCCCGGCTCGCCGCATGGTCGGGCAAACAACCTCATTAAGGATAGTCCCACCGTGAGAATTTGCCGTACGGACGGCGGTGATTTCATCAAGAGTTCACTTTGGATGATGTTTTCGGCGCCGTGTATTGGATGCTTATTGGATGATCGGCTTCCACAGCGGCATGCCGGGCGCGCGCAACGATTCGGGACCGTTCTCCCAGTCGGCGAATGATGCGATGGCGGGGCCTTGGTTGAATTCCTCAAGCTTCCAAGTGGGACGGTCCGCGTTCCTGGGGTCGGTGTGCGGGGTCATGCGCGTCCAGAAGGCGTTGCGCATCGCGCCGACGTTGTTGAGATCGTCGGGGTCCATGTCGAGCAGCACCGCCACGGTGGCCACGATCCATGAGCCGTGGCCGACGAGAAGCAATGTGGTAGGCATTGTCTCGTCATGGTGTTTGGCGACGATGTCGCGCACGGCTTCCGCGCCGCGTCGGCCCGTATGGATGCGGCTTTCCACGCCATGCTTGGTTTCGCCTCCCGTGTGGGCGCGCCAGGAATGGTAGTCGTCGGCGTAATGCTCGCAGATCTCCTCGCGGGTCATGCCCTCCCATTCGCCGAAGCTGCGTTCGCGCAGACGCGGGTCGAGTTCCACGTCCAGCCCCATGAGGTCGGCGAAGGCGTGCGCGGTCTGCTGCGCGCGGAACAGATCCGATGAGACGACGAGCATGCGGCGGGCCGCGGCGGGCGCGTTGTTGATTTCGTCGACGTCGGCCAGATGGGCGTTGCCGTATGCGGGTTGCGCGAGCTGGTCGTTATGTTCGGCGAGATGCGCGACTTTCGCCCAATAGTAGGTTTTGGCGAGTTCGTACGCGCTTTGGTCCGCCTGCCACCGTCCGACGATGTCGAGGGGAATGTCGATTTGTCCTTGCAGCCGTCTGGCGAGATTGTATGCGGTGCGTCCGTGGCGCAGGAACAGTACTTCGTCGATCATGGTTCTCGCTTTCTTGGTTTTCGCATCCGATCAGCGGATTGCCCGGAAGCCGACGGGAAACGGTAAAGAAAAAGGCTTCCGAATCTCTCCGGAAGCCTTCCAATCGTGGAGCTAAGGGGATTCGAACCCCTGACCCTCTCCATGCCATGGAGATGCGCTACCAGCTGCGCCATAGCCCCAATGTCTGCTCTGCAAACCTTGTATAAGATACAACACAGAGCAGAATCATGCAATTCGCGGCGTGTCGGGCACGTGGTCGAGGAAAGCCCCGGCCGCATGCCTCATAGGCTATTTCGAAGTGTCCGTCCCATTGCCTGACGTGCCGGATGATGTGCCATTGGGATTCGAACCGTTCGGCGTCGGATTCTGGTTCGTGGATGTCGAACCATTCGGCGTGGTGGTCGTCCCCGCGCCCGACTGTCCCGAATTGTTGGTGCCTGACGTCGATCCGTCGGATGGCGTAGTGGAGTCCGTGGACGAATCCGTCTTGTTCGAATCGTCTCCGGTGTTGGTGGACGAGTCCGAGCCGTCGGTGGACGTTCCGGTGCCGCCGGTTGTGGAATCCGTCTTCTTCCCGGTGTCCTTGCCGTTGTTCCTGTCGGAGTTCGTGGTGGAATCCTTATCGGTGTCCGTCGTGCCGGACTGGTTCTGCATATTGTCCTGCGTGCCGTTGTTTCCGCTGCCGTAGGTGGAATCGCCGGCATTGTCATCCGACGGCGTCTGCTTGCTGTTGACCATGTCACGCACCACGGTATCGGTTCCATGTCCGCCCGTGAACGCGAGGATCAGTCCGGCGCTCACGGCCACGCCGATAAGCGCGCTGACGATCGCGATGACGATCGGCGCACGCTTGCCATGCAGCCAAGCGTCAAACGACGCCCGGCGTCCAGCATGCTGGATACTTCCGCCGGCATTGTCCGGAAGTATGTTCGAGCCGGCATTGTCCGGAAGTATGTTCGATTCGCGTCCTCCGGCCTGCGCGGAGGAGATGACACGGCCTGACGTTGCGGGCATCGCCGCGGTCGTATCCCCGTCCACGGACGTCATGACCGTGGTCTCATCGGATTCCTCCGCGGACAGCGTCTTGGTCTGCTCGCCCTCGGATTCGGCGGGAGCGATCACCGTGGTGGCGTCATCGCCGCTCTTGCCGGCACCGTCCGTACCGTCCTTGTCGTTGGCCACGAACGGTACGGCGTTTTGCAGCTTCTCCCCCGACGCCTTGAGCACGTTTTTGTACACCTGCGTCGCAACGGCCGAGACGATGGAACCGGCGGCGACGCCAATCACCGATCCCGCGATGCCGATTTTTGCGGACAGCAGGAACGAGGTCACCGCGGCAAGCGCGCCCGCGAAAATCGATGAAAACGATATGCCCTTGAAAAAATTCTTCACAGAGCATGACGGTAGCCGATTACGCTTTGAAAAAACTTGCGATTCTGTGAAAAGCTTGGAAAAAACTTGGGAACGGGACGCGCGTCATCCCCCGTTTTCGTCGGCGGCTATAGCTGCGGATGCTCCCACTGCTCGGTGTCGGCGATCGCCGGACCATGGTTGTAGTCGACCAGACGCCACCGCAGCGCGCCCTGCAGTTCCAACGGCGCCAGCCGCACCCAATGCGCGTTGCGCATCGACAGAATGTCGGCGAAATCGCCATGCACTTCGCTCAATCCCAGCAGCGTCTGCAACGTCTGCGAGATCCAGGCGCCATGCGAGAACACGTACAGGTCGGTATCGGAGCCGGCCTTCGACGCCCAATCGTTCAACGCCTCGACACCACGCCTGCCGACGTTCTGCTTCGGTTCTGCGCCATACTTGAGCTCGCCGCCGCGGAATTGGGCCCATGACAGATAATCCTCGGGGAACCGTTTGGCGAGCTCTTCGACGGCGATGCCTTCCCAATCGCCGAAGCTGCGTTCTCGCACACGGACGTCGGGATGCACGTCGAGTCCGAGCGGGTCGGCGAACGCGTGTGCGGTGGCGGCCGCGCGTTTGAGATCGGAGCAGACAACCAGCTGGCATGCCGCTTCGGGATGACGGTCCACGTACAGTTCACGCAATGCGGACGCGGTCTGGCGAACCTGCCACATACCCACTTCGTCGAGCGGAATGTCGATCTGTCCCTGCAGCCTGTGCTGCGCGTTGTATGCGGTGCGTCCGTGGCGCACCAGTGTGATGGAACGCACGTGTGGCGTCATGGTCTCATCATGGTCGAGTTCGACGTTTCTGGGCATGCCTCTCACCTATCTGCCGGTTGTCTTTCCGATTTATTGCCTGTCTGCCGTCGTATTCGGATTGCTGGGACGGCGCATACCAAAACGTGCCTTCCGCATGATTTTCGGGAAGGCACGTTTCGATGATGGATGAAAAATCACGCTCCGCTGGAAGCCGTCGGCTCCTGCTCGCCCTCGGCGTGTTCGAGCTGCAGGTCGATGCTCGGGCAGTCCTTCCACAACCGTTCGAGACGGTAGTATTCGCGGGATTCCTGGTGCATGACGTGGATGACGAAATCACCGTAGTCGAGCAGCACCCACTGGCCTTCGGTCAGGCCTTCGCGGGAGCGCGGCTGGCGTTTGCCGGCCTTGAGGTACAGGTCCTTCTCGATTTCCTCGGCGACGGCGAGCACCTGGCGTTCGTTCGAGGCGCTGGCGATGAGCATCGCGTCGGTGATGGCCAATGGTTCGGTAACGTCGAACGCCACGATGTCGGTGGCCTTCATGCGGTCGGCCGCGGCTGCGGCGATGCGGATGGCGTCGATGGAATCTTGCAATGCAGGCATGTTCAGCGCTCCCATTCGGGCTTCCAGCCCTCTACTACGTGTTGCGTGTTTTCGGAATAGACCATGGAGTCGGACGGGACGTCGTGGCGGACCACGGAGCCGGCTCCGGTGGTGACGCCGTCGCCGACGGTGACGGGGGCGACGAACAGGTTGCCCGCGCCGACATGCACGTTCGATCCGATGGTGGTGTGGTGCTTGTGCACGCCGTCATAGTTGGCGGTGATGGTGCCGCCGCCGATGTTGGTGTGCTCGCCCAGGTCGGCGTCGCCGACATAGCTCAGGTGCGGCACCTTCGTGCCGTTGCCGATGTGCGCCTTCTTCATTTCCACGAACGCGCCGGCCTTGCTTCCCTCGCCGAGCTCGTTGCCCGGACGCAGATACGTCCACGGGCCGATGTTGGCGGCGCGGCCGATGTGCGTCTCCTGCACGCGGGAGCGTTCCACATGCGCTTCGGCGTCGATGGTGGCGCCGATCAGCGTGGTGTACGGGCCGACTTCGGCGGCTTCGCCAATCACCGTATGGCCTTGGAGGAAGCAGCCGGGCAGGATCACCGCGTCGCGTGCGATCTGCACGTCGTCCTCGATCCACGTGGTGTCCGGGTCGAGGATGGTGACGCCTTCGCGCATCCAATGCTCGCACACGCGCTTGTTGTGCGCCTTGGCGAGCGCGGCGAGCTGCACGCGGTCGTTGATGCCTTCCACGCTTAGCGGGTCGGGGGCGGCGAAAGCGCCGACGGCTCCATTGGCTTTGGCGGCTTCGAGCGCGTCGGTCAGGTAGAATTCGCCCTGCGCGTTGTTGGATTTGAGGTTGGCGATGGCTTCGGCGAGCAGTTTGGCGTCGAACACGTATACGGATGTGTTCACTTCGCGTACGGCGAGTTCGCTGCTGTTGGCGTCCTTTTGTTCGACGATGCGCAGCACGTTGCCTTCGCTGTCGCGGATGATGCGGCCGTAGCCGGTCGGATCGTCGAGGATGGTGGTGAGCACGGTCGCGCCGTTGCCGCTTTTCTCGTGGAAGGCGAGCAGCTGGTCGAGCGTGTCGGTGTCGAGCAGCGGCATGTCGGATGCGGCGATCAGCACGGCGCCGTCCAGATCGTCCTTCTGCGTGAGCTGCGCCATCGCGCATTGCACGGCGCGGCCGGTTCCGGGGATGTCGTCCTGTTCGACGATGGTGACGTGCTCGTTGTAGGAGCGTGCGGCTTCGGCGACGCGTTCGGCCTGGTAGTGGACCACCACGGCGAGCGTATCGGGGTCAAGGGCCGCCACGGAGTCCATGACACGGTTCAGGAACGTTTTGCCGGCCAAGGTGTGCAGCACCTTCGGTTTGTTGGAACGCATGCGGGTGCCTTCGCCCGCGGCAAGGATGATTGCGGCGCTCAGTGCCATCTTTCGCCTTCCGTTTTGCTGGTTTTCGCGGGAAACGTCCATTCCAGACGGATTAGTGGAGGACGCTTCGGATTTCAACGCAACCGCGATTGTATAAATAGGGTTCGGACAATGCCGCAGCCGTCGGAAACGCCTTACGACGCCTGCGAAACGGAGCGTGCGACGCATCCGTACGCTTCGACGAGTCCGGGCAGGTCGGCTTTGGCGTTCGCCGGACTGGTGGATGGCAGCTGCGTCATCGGCATGCCGTCCAATCCATGCGCCCGAAGCAGCGGAACGCAGAGCTTACGGTACAGTTGCGCGGCTTTCGCGCCAGTGGTGAAGACATGGGCGATTTTCGATCGCATGATTATCGGGGAAAGATCATTGGGCACCGCATTACGGATACTGGCATCGCTCGCTCCATCGATGTCGCACGACTCAATCACATCCCATAACGCCATATGGTGACGCAAAGCGAAATCCCTACGCAACCCCACAATCTGGTCCGGGTCCCGGCACTCGCGCAGACAACCATCATCATGGAAAACAGCCGCCATGACCGGCCAGAAACGATTGCGCGGATGACCATAATAAAACCGCATCTCACGCGACTTCGGACTTGGCACGGAACCCAACACCAACACGCGCGATCCGGCATCCCAAACCGGACCGAATCCATGTTCCACACGCATGGGCCACTCTCCTACCACCGCATCGAATACCGCGATGCGCCTTATTGTATTGCGCAATGTTGCGGCACGACAAACGGACGTGTATGTTGATTGCGGATACGACATGAGCAGCATATTCAAAGGAGAAAACATGCTCGAACCGACCACCGTCTATACGCCATCGCCAAACCGATACGACAGCATGACCTACAACCATGCCGGCGAAAGCGGCCTCAAACTGCCGGCCATATCCCTCGGCTTCTGGCACAACTTCGGCGACACCACCCCATACGACACCATGCGCCGCATCGTGTTCACCGCATTCGACAACGGCATCACCCACTTCGACCTGGCCAACAACTACGGCCCCGAACCCGGATCGGCCGAAAAAAACTGCGGACGACTCCTGCACGAATACTTCCACCACCACCGCGACGAACTCATCATCAGCACCAAAGCCGGCTACGAAATGTGGACCGGCCCCTACGGCGACCTCGGCAGCCGCAAATACCTGCTCGCCTCACTCAACCAAAGCCTCAAACGCCTCAACCTCGACTACGTGGACATCTTCTACCACCACCACATGGACCCATCCACACCACTCGAAGAGACCATGGGCGCGCTCGCCACGGCCGTGAGCAGCGGCAAGGCGCTGTATGTGGGCCTGTCCAATTATGATGGCCCCACACTCGAGAAGGCCACCGCCATTTTGGATGAGATGCATGTGCCGTTCATCATCAACCAGAACCGTTACAACATCTTCGACCGCACCGTGGAACGCAATGGGCTCAAGGAGACCGCGCACCGTCTTGGCAAGGGACTCATCACTTTCTCCCCGCTCGCCCAGGGACTGTTGACCAACCGGTATCTGAACGGCGTTCCGGCGGACAGCAGAATCGCACATGACGGACGATTCCTGCAGCAGAGCGCGTTGACGCCGGAACGGCTTCAGCAGATTCGCGACCTGAACGATCTGGCCGCCGAGCGTGGACAGACGCTCGCCGAAATGTCGCTGGCTTGGCTGCTGCACGACGGCATGGTGGCTTCGGTGCTGGTCGGAGCGTCCCGCCCACAGCAGCTGATCGACAACATCGGTGCGCTTAGGAACACTTCGTTCAGCGACGAGGAGCTCCGCCGCATCGACGGGATCTCGCTGTAGACGGGCCGCCCCCGCGCGGCAGCCGCGCACGAGGAAATCGGGCTCCGGACGGAACCGCAACAAATGAGCCGGGCGCGTACGACATCGATCGTACGCGCCCGGCTCATGGCTTATGTGGTCGTGGATCGCAGGCTCACTCCTGCGGGTAGGAGTCGTCGAAGAAGCGGCGCTCCAGATGCACGATGGTGCGGAACACTTCGGCTTCCGGACCATCGATGGAGCAGTATTCGTTGACCAGGGAGATGAGGTCGCCGACCCACTTGCGGAAGTGCGCGCCTTCATGCAAGTCGACCCAGCCCTTGTGCGCCGGCACCTGCTGGATGACGTCGGCGTCGACGGTGCGCTTGGCCCATGCGAGGTACAGCCATTCCATGCAGCAGATCGCGGTGATCAGTTCCGGCCAGCTCTTGTCGGACAGGCTGTCAAGGTATGTGCCGTACTCCTTGTTGGCCGGGGTCGGTTCGGTCGCGTCGTATTCCTCCTGGCTGACGTGATAGGCCTCGAGGAAGTGCTCGAAGTAGGTGGCCTCGTTGTCGGCGAACCACTGCGATTGCGCCGCGAGCATGTCCTTGGTCTCCTGACGTGGGGCGAGTTTGATGAGACGCGCCATCATGCCGTTGTTATAGAACTTGAAATCCTGGATCAGGTACGCCTTGAGGATGGATTCCGGCAAGGTGTCGTCAAGCAGCTCGCTGACGAAACGCGAGTTGATGGCGTCGTACCAGTCCTCGGTGTTGAGCATGTACATGAGGTCGGCGACGGAGCCGGCTTCCGCGCCCAGCCAGGCGTAGTCTCCACTGGCGGGTTTCGTTGCTTCTGGAACGTGGTTGGTCATGATTTTCTCTTTTCTTGGATACGCCGGCGGACGGCCGGCATGTTTTCTGTGTTTGTTGTTGGATTGTGAGTTGCGTGGTTCAGGCCACGACGTCGGCCTTGCCGGATTCGAAGCGGTCGAGCACACCGGTTTTGGCGAGCGCCTTTTGTACGAACCACATGAGCGCTCCGCCGAATACGGCACCGGAGATGACGCAGCAGACGGTGAACACAACGCCTTGCAGTGTCGACCAGCCGGCGGTGACGACCCACTCGTACAGGCCATTGGATAGGCCGGTCAACGCGCCGGCCAGGGTCACGGTGAGCAGGTTCCACTTGCGGTATGCGAAGACCGCGAAGCCGATTTCGGCGCCGAGTCCTTGGGCCATGCCGATCAGCAGTGCGTGCGCCACGCCGAATGGATTGCCCAGCAGCGTTTCGATGACCGCGGCGATGGTTTCGCCGAAGAAGGCCGCGCCGGGCTTGCGGATGATGATGGCCACGAGCGGGCCGGCGAACAGCCACATGAAATGGAAGAGTCCGCCCAGTCCCGGGGTGAGGCTGTCGAACAGGGCGGTCGGGACGGCGTAGATGAAGTCCCAGGCCCAGAAGATCACGCCGGATGCGACGGCAACGATCGCGGCCACGACGATGTCGACCACACGCCATTTGACGTTGGGTTTGCGAACTGCGGAAGACTGGTTTTCTTCAGTCATAAAGGTATGTGCCTTTCTCTTATGCAAAGGCACGGGAAGTAGAGAGACGTCCGTGCGCCGGCATTATCCGGTATACGTTCATACGGTTGAAGCGGTCGCTTCCTCTCAGCCATAATGGCCCCCGTGTCCGCAAGCGATATTACATGGTTCGGCGCATTTCCAGGCTGGTATTCCACATGTCGGCCAAAAGTCTCGTGAAATGGAAAAATGGGTTCCGTGTTTTTCCGAAAGTCCTGAGCCTTCGGAAAAACACGGAACCCATCGATATACGGGAAAGCCGCTGTCGGGATTGTATTTGTCCACTGTTGCTTTGATGTGGACGTTCTGTCCTTCGCGCACGAAGGCGGGAATGCCGACCGAACCGTCGTGGAAATCGCTCCAAGTGATTCCTTCGAATCTGAAACTAAGGGAATCATAATTCAATTGACATGCCACGAATACCGTCTGCGTCGGATCAGAGTCCATGCCTGTTGCGGCGTCCATCGTTCTCGGCTATGCGGGCGTCGGCGAGGCAAGCATCGAACTTATCCTCAAGACGGTCGAAGAGATTCTGATAGCTGTTGATACTCATAAACATGTAGGATGTCCTGTTCCGTTTGATGATGACGGGCGCACGGTCGCTTTGGGCAGCACCGCGGCGGTGCGTCCGTTGCTGAGCTCGCTGAGTGAACTACGTACCAACTCCATCTCCCTGATGGTATTTGACGGGCCACGACAGGACACCGGGCAGGTACGCGCTTCCGTGGATGCCATGTTCCAAAGTGATGGCGACTGACTTGCCGTGGCCGGACATGTTTCCGCGGATCAGTTTCCGAATGCACGCCTTGCCGCGGAACATGCCGAACATGTCCTCGCAGGAAGCGTATACCGGTCGCTCAATCGACATTCATGCAAACCGGCGATTCCGCCTAAAGCACCATGCGCAAGCGAAATACATCAGGCTTCCCTTTTCACCTTTCCCAGCCTCCTTGACAGTCTGGTAGCAGGCCGTTCCACGGCAAGATAGAACGCCTCCGCTGCCAGAAGGCACAATGCAAACAAAACCACCGGGCGCAATAGACCCTGCACGGGAATGTACGGCACAATCCAGTCGCGGACGGGAAGATGGGTCAGATACAGGCTGAATGAAATGCGCCCCAGCCAACGGACAGGTGGCGTGGAAAGCAGGTCGGATACCACGTTGCAGGTAAGTGCGACCACCACCAATATCAGGCATCCGCACACGGCCAAAGGTTGGGCGACAATACCAGGCAGCAAACCGAAACCGCTTTGGCAAACCAAGACGATGCCACACAGGGCGAGCGGTACGGCAACGACGTCGCGCATCGTCTCGCGCCCGTTGTCCGTAAGCCGTTTCGCCAACGCGACGCCAAGCGCGAACATGGCCATGTGACGCAACGGCGGCCACTGCGTCCACTCCGACAACAGCACGCATGCGAGCGCAATGGGTGCCACGAATCGCATGTCGGTGGCGATGATGACGTATACGGGCAGGGCGAGGCTGAAAAGCAATTCCCAGCACATGCTCCATGATGGCAGGTCGACCATTGCCAATGTGGAACCGTCCACTCTGGTGCCGGCGGTGGTCATTGAAAGCATGTCGAGTTGGGTGAGCAGATTGTGTAGCCAGGCTGATGGCGAGGATGTGCTGAACGCGTTTGCGTATTCTTCCGCTTTCCACCCCATGTGCATGGCGATTGTGGAGACGATGCAGCAGATTCCGATCGCCGTGCAGGTGGGGATGGCGAGTCTGGCGATGCGACGCAGCTGGTAACGAGGCCAGTTGTATGTGTCGATTCCGACGCGTAGCGGAACGATGGAAAGTACAAGTCCGCTGAGAATGAAGAATAGGGTGACGAATTGGGCGCCTGGCAATAGTTGGCGGAGGGTGCCTCCCGTGTAATGGTATGCGACCACTGCCAGGGCCGCGAGTCCTCTGAGCCCGTCCAAAGCGTATATGCGTGTGTCGGAGTCCTTCTCTTTTTCGTTCACGGGTGTACCCTATCACGTGCGCTGGCTGTCATACATCCGCCTACGTGCGTTTGGCGTGCGTTGTTCGGCGTGCGTTCGACAACAGTGCCATCGTCGAACACGACGCCACATAACTTCCATTCGTCTCTCTTCCCCGCCCGACTGTAGTGTCGAATCATATGGAGATCCGCGAATACGACATGATGACGGACGAGGCGCACGGCATCCGCACGGCGGTGTTCGTCGTGGAGAAGGATTATCGTCCGGAATTCGACGAATGGGATGAGCCGGGCCGAGCCACGCATCTGCTGGCTTTTGGAAACGGCCGCGCCGTGGCGACATGCCGTCTCTACCCTGATCTCGACCATGCCGATCAACCCGGACGTTGGGTGATTGGTCGTTTGGCCGTGGTCGCCGACGAACGTGGCCATGGTATCGGCAAGACGGTGCTGGCCGAGGCGGAACGTCTCATCCGGAAGGCCGGTGGACATGTTGCCGCCGTACACTCCGAAGATAAGAATTTCGCGATGTATGAACATCTTGGCTACCGCATCACCAGCGAGCTTTTCGACAACGGTACGCATGGTTGGCTAGTCAAGGCATTGAACTGAATCCGGAGGAAGCGGCCATCACCTGCGAAAGCGTCCGACACGCGGTATCAGGTGATGGCCGCATATGGCATAATAGACACTTGGCGGAAAACCTCGGGTTTTATCGCCGTTCCCCCATGGTGTAATGGCAGCACACGGGTCTTTGGAACCCTTTGTCTTGGTTCGAGTCCAGGTGGGGGAGCTTGAAATGGGTCCTCGCGGAGAAGCGGGGACCCAAATTCATTTGATCCACATCCATCAACGGCATGACGAACGCGCGCGGTCCGATTGCGCCATGTGACCTTCCCTCATTCTCGTCCGGCTTACGCAGGTAACGGACGCCGGATGGGGCGGCAAGCTCGCGGCGGGGAATATCAGTTGCGGAATTATTCCGCAACTGATATTCCGAGCTGGGTTCTATGAAGTTATTTGTCACCAGATAAGAGACTGGAACTTCGAAAAACACCGCGGCTTTTGCCAAATCGTTGATGGTCCACGCAATGGCTCTACTGTATTTCTGGCTAAGCGTAGGTTGGCTTATGCCAAGTCCTTTGGCCAAATCTGATTGCCTGACTTTTGAACGTCTTTTTAACCAGAACATGTTATCGGTGATGATCTGTTGCAACTCGTCCGAAAAGTTCATATCTGCGTTATTGCCGGCGCCTTGATTGATGTTTGTTTTCTCGTCCATGTTTTAAATTGTGCCATATTTTTATTGCTTTGTCCAATACTGTGCTATAGTATTGGTATGCATAATAAAACATCAGCAAAACCAAACAATGATGTTATGAGGCATCGCATCGACGAACTAAGAAAGGAGGCTGGAATGACTCAAGACACTTATGGCCGTGAAATTTTGCATTGCAGCCAGGGAACAGCCTCTCAAAAATTGTCTGGGCAACTAGCCCTGAGCGCCTTAGATATTTTCCGTTCTGCAACTGCATTCAATGTTTCTACGGATTATCTGTATGGCCTCACTGACACACGTACTCGAAAGGATGCAGAAAAAAGAGAAACCGCTATGGCACCTGCATAGGTCATCTGAAATTGAGTCCGTGGACGAATTGCAGTTCGCATCCGGGCGGTGGATGAAACCCATCCAGCATTTCCCAAAACCTAAAACAGAAGAGAGACAGAAAAGCCGGCAAACACCGTCAACCGCGGTGATTCCTACGGTAGCCATTCACCGCGGCAACCACGGAACGTATGAACCGGCAAGAACCACCATCGAACAAAACAGTCGGCAACAAACGACCAAGCAGGTCGTCGTCCGCAAGCTCCGCATCCGACAGACCGAATCCGCGGAAACGATGGCCAGGATGAAGCGATTCCAACGCTTCAAGCCAGCAATCGTACGCCACGGAGGCCCGATCCAATGGAACGGCGTCATCAAGACTGCAATCTTCGAAGGACACGGCCGCAAGAGCAATCTCCAACATAGAGACGTCATGCTCCAACATGAATCTGTAGTCCGACGTGATGGAATCCAATGCAAGGGAGTCATCTCCTGTCATAGCCATTCCAATCTTTTCGTCGGGTTCCTATACCAACCACTTGGCGATGGGCCGATATCGCTCAAATAGTAATGCCCGCACATGAGTTGCAGCTCACATACGGGCGGCGAGTCAATCCCATCCAGCATTTCCCAATTAACCAAGGTTCCACGGTCACCAGCCAAGGAACCAATCGCAGAAAGAAGAGATCACAATGAGCGATTTCAACGAAACCTACGCAGATGCAATCAATTCCAACTCTGAGGAAAGGACCAGCTCAATGTCTGATTATTCCACATCCACCACACCGAATGAAACCCGATATCAGGAAAACACGCCGACCGTCACCCCCGAAATCGTGGATGCCGGCACCGACGTGGACCTGGTCGAGACCAACCCGGTTGCCGCTCTCGCCGGAAACTTCCAAGATGATGAGCTGACAGCGCATCCTCTTGCTCCGGGTGAGACCAATTACACCGAACAGGAGGCTCTTCAGACCACCGAAGATCTCAAGGTCAAGCTCCTGCATGCGCTTGAGGCTCAGTACGATTTCATCCAGGCCGCGGAACAGGCGTTCGACGGTCACATCTGGGTCGCGCTCGGATATCCGGAGGGCATGAAGGGCTGGACCATGTATTGCGCGGACAACTTCGCCGCCGAGAAGATCCGTGTGACCGGCCAGCAGCGTACCGACCTGATCACAGGCTTCACGCCGGGCAAGATCAGCAACCGTGGCATCGCCGCTCTTCTTGGCGTCGATGAAAAAACTGTTCGTAATGCTAAAGCGAAAGCAGGTATTGCTCCCGCAGAAGGCAAGGTCCGTGACGCGGCAGGCAAACTCCGTCACGTAGACGCGGGCAGCATGTCCAGTGAGGAGCGCCGCAAGAAGATTGTGGAACTCTCCGATGCCGGCAACAAGCAGACCGACATCGCCGAAATCCTTGACGTGAGCCAGTCCACCGTGTCCGACACGCTCCGCAAGGACAGGATGCGTCGCATGAGCGAAGGACTCGAACCCGCCAAGATCGACAACACCGATTTCGACAACGCCGACGACGACCAGCCGTTGGACCTCGACATGGGCAACCGCGAGACCGACATCCGCTCCTACATCGATTCGTTCGTCAGCCAGTCGTCGGACGCCCGCGGCGCCATCAACGAGATGGTGCATCTGCTGGAATCCGACAAGTGGCAGCCGGGAGGCTCCACGGTGAGCGAGATCGTCTCCCGTGGCGGCGCGAACATCTTCGGCATCATCAGCGACATGTGTAAGATGCTGCGCCTGCTGAACATCGATGTCGACAACGTCTTCGACGGGGCGGACGCGGAACTTGATGACACCGACAACGACTGGTCGCGTTTCATCGACGGATGCACCGAACTCGCCATCGTTTGCCAGGAAATCACCGCCTGACATGCGACCGGGATCGGACGGGCGGATCCCAAGGGGTATGGGTCCGCTCCCCCGCCACTGAACCAACCATCATCGCCGGTTGTGGACCGGCAGAGAGAAAAGACTGAATCATGAAATACACCAAAGACGAGGAAGCGCGGGCCGAAAGGTCAAGCGTCAAAATGTGGCCGGGCATCACGGCCGGCATCATCATCGGTCTGATCGCGTTCGTGTTGAGCTTCGACGCCCTGCGTCTCGTGTTCGTGGCATGCGGCATCAACCCGTACCTGAGTTGGGGTGGTCCGGTGTGCGTGGACGGCACGATCCTCCTGTGCACCTGGGCCACGTGGGGATTCAAGAAGGGCCACATCCGAGGCAGTGCCTATCCGTGGGTCGGACTCGTACTGTTCAGCAGCTTCTCCATCGCCGGCAACGCCCTGCATGCGATGCTCAACACTGGATTTCACCTGCCGGCCTGGGTGCCGCCGGTCATCATGAGCATTCCCCCGGTCGCTCTCCTGTACGCGACCCATTTGATCGTCATCATCGCGGGAGACCGTCTCGACAAGATCAACACCGTCCTTCCCGTCGGCTTGACCGTCATGGAAGACACTGACGTTCCGGCTCCCGTTCCCGCACCATCCGCCATGCCGGCCCCGGCCATCCCGTCCGAACCGCCGGCATCGGCTCCCGAACCGGCTGAACCGGCGAAGCCGGAGATTCCGGACCTGTTCGACTTCCAGACCATCGTTCCCGCCATGGAGGACGATGCGGCCCCAAAAGCCGATGAGGCCGAAGCGCCAGCCGCCGACGCCTCAACCCCGACCGTCGAACAGCACGCCATCCCGCAGCCGGTGATGCGTGAACCAGTCATCATTCCGACCCTCACCATCCAACCCGATGAGCGGGATGCCTCGACCGTGGACGGCCAGGACGAGCCGGCTCTCGAACCCGTGGGACCGGACGTGACGGCCGTGGAACCGGCCGACGGGCCGGAAGAGAAGACCGACGACGCCCAGGCGGAGGAAAAGCCGAAGCCAGGGAAAACCGGCCGACGCGGCAAGGCCGGAGCCGATGACGAGGCGTGGCTCGCATGGATCGACGAGCTTACGGCTAAAGGCGAGCATCCGACCGCGTCGAAGGCAGTGGACGCGGGACTGGCCGCGAGCGGCAGCACCGCGAAAAGGTATCTCGCCCGCATCAGAAGAGAGCATTCGGAAAGGTTCTAAGCCATGGAACACCACAGCATGAGCGACAAGGACTTCCACGCGCGGTATGGCGTGACCCCGCGGGAAGTGGAGGACGCGTTGGACGAGAACCGCCGTCGTGTCGCCCGCAGACTCTCCGAATGGGGATACGCGTGGGCCGTTGACGAGATTATGTGCGACGTGGCCGTGGAACTGCTCAAGGGAGGCCTGCGCAGGTGGGCCTCCTATGAGGAACGCAAACCATTGGGCGCGTTCGTGAACACGCTGATCGGCAACCGGTTGGGCGAGTGGATGCGTACTGAGCGGCCCAAATACCGTAGCGGCATGACCCACGCGCCGCTACGCCGCAGGAAGCGGAAGGACACGACGCCGCAACGCGAGGCTTTGGACGCCACCGAAGCGAGAAGAAGGATCCGCAACGAGAACAACGCGGCCCTTGCCGACCGACTCTGCGAGGAAGCCGACGTGTTCGGCGATCCCGATTCGACCGTCATGTCCGCGCCGGCGGGAGACAAGTCCAGTTATCAGGAATGGTTGACCGGCGGCACCCAGCCGTTGGAACTGGAAAGCGACAAGTACGCGGCCGACATGGAGGGCCTGCGCCAGGACGTGACGACTCGATGCAAGCGCATGGCTTGGGAGATGCTGATCCGTCAATGCCTTACCGCGACGCGTGGCTCCGACGCTCTCCGCAACGACATCCGTCGTTTCCTGGAGAACCATCATCATGGCCTCGGTCCGAGCATCGACGACTACCCGTACATTCTCGCGGTCATCGATAAGTACAGGAAATGATCGTCCATCGGCCGTTACTGGACCCCGGTGACGTGGAGATGGATGCCGGCATGGTCTTTTCTTCTTTCTCCGCCATGCCGGCGACATGCCGGCCATGCGCGCCGAACGGCAACGGCGCCGCCGACGCGTGTCCGGCACCCCCTCGACAGACTTTCAAAACAGAACGAACACCACAACCGACAAAGGAGCAGACAATGATCAGCGTCTTCAAATGGGCATGGCAGGCCAAGCCGGACACTCCGGCCGAGAAGCTTGTTCTCGTCAGTCTTGCCAACAGCACGTTCCAGACGCCTCGGGAGGACATCGCCGTCGTGGGCGTGCGCGCGTTGAGAGGGACCGCGTGCGACATGACGCCGGCGGAACTCGACGCGATCCTGGACCGTTTGGAAAAGCAGGGTTTCATCACGCCGCTCGCGGCCGACAGCGAACCGGTCAAATGGCATATAGGCGCGTTGGAGCGTGAACGTGGCGAGGAAGGCCCTTGGAAGGCATGGCGTCTCAACGCCAAGACGGAGGAAAAGGAGACGGTGAGATGAGCGTCAGAGCTGTCTCATGGGCGTATGGCCTGGACCTCGGTTCCATGACGCAGAAGGCGGTACTGCTCTACCTCGCATACCGGGCCCGTGAAGAGGATAACTGCGCGTGGCCTTCTGTGAACCTCATTCAAGTGGAGACCGAATTGAGCGAACGTGCCAAGGACGTTCAAACGGCATACACGGGAAGGAGCGTCCGATCATGACGGCAGTGACCATGGTATGGGTCCAGGAACACGTGCACGAGGTACGCAACGCGACCAAAGCGGTCTTGTCATATCTCGCATTCAAAGCTCACTACGATGACGGGACCGCCGCATGGCCCGCGATAGGAACCATCGCGGGAGCATGCGGACTGAGCGAGAAGACCGTGCAACGCAGCATCGACCAGCTTCTCGACCTCGGACTGATCGAACCCGGACAACAGACCTTCAGCGCCATCAACCCGAAAACGGGCAAGCCGGTCAGACGGAACTATCAGACCGTCGTGTGGAACGTGATCTGCAAGGAATCGAACCTGCCGACCGAACCGTTCTAGGACCGTAACGCGTCCAAGGTCCGTGCCGCGATGAAGCGCGCGGACAAGGCGAAAGCCAAAATGCCTTCCCCGGAACCGGAGGGCGGGGAAGACGACGGACGCGAGGACAAAATGTCTGGCTTTTCGGACGAGAGGCAGCCGGAAGAAACGAAAGCCAAAATGTCGCCCCTGGAAAACGTTGAAAACAAGCCGGTTTCCTCCAATCTTCCCAAAATGTCGCCCCTGGAGCGGCAAGGTGGAGAAGGCGATGGAAGCGAGGACAAAATGTCCAAAAATCTGGACAAAATGTCGCCCAATAATACATTGAAATACAATTACCCCTCTCTCCCTACGGGAGAGCTCCCCGCAAGCGGGAAGCGCCCCGGCATGGAGGACGGAAACAACACGACGACGGGAGGGGATTCCGACGCGGCGACCGTGATGGACCATCTCGCTTCCGTCCGTTCGAAGCTGTCGTTGACCACCACGGAACCGACCAAACGTGATTTGTCCAAGATCGGAAACCTCGTCAGCCGGGTCGTCAAAGCCCGTGACGGCGACCGTGCGGCCTCGTTGGCGCTTATCCTCGCGGTCATCGACTGGCTGCCCGCGAACACGTTCTGGCTCCGCCGTGTCGATTCCGCGCGCCGTCTCGCCGACAACTGGGACCAGATCGCCAACGACTGGACCGTCGCCCAGATCGAACGCCAACGCGAACGGGACGCCGAAGCCCATGAGCGTGACCGTAGGCCCGTGGCCCAGCCGACCCCGGTGCCGGAACGTCATTCGGAACGTCACGTGCATTCGCTGGTCTGCGAGCATGTCCTGAACGACATGCGGCCACACGAGGACGAATACGACCACGAGGGAAGCCTGCGCTACGGCAAGCCATCCGAATGGCAGATGGCGTGCATGCGGCACGCCGACGAGCTCAACCGGCGCGACGGCATCGAAACCGCCGCGTGAGACGGGCCGTCCCATGAGAGCGAAAACGGCTTCATACGCCAAAACCGAAGGGAGAAGAACCCGCAAATGAGCGAAACGCAATACGAAGAACCCGCAAATGAGCGAAACGCAATACGAAGAACCCGTGTACGTCGTCAACAAGCAGCGTAGAGAATCCGAAGCGGTCGTCCACATGCCCGATCGATCCGGAAACGCAACTCGAATACCTTCGCCCCAACCAGAGACGATGAACGGTTCCGTACAGCGGACCATCCCGAACGTAGTGTTTCCCTTCCGGTCGATGATTTCGAAAAGCTTTTCAGTTGCCGACAATGGTTTGGAATATCAGGTGGGACATTATGTCCCACCTGATATTCCCCGTCGTGAGCTTGCCGCTCCACCCGGCATACGGGCCTCCATCCCCACACTCAAACGCTTGAAGACGAGCATAAAAGCCCTCTCCTAAAATGGGACCGGGTTTTTCATATGGTCCTGACGATTGGTTCCGAAGCCGAATGGGCTGGGGCCTATCCCCTTTCACTGCCGGAACGGAAGCAGAATATCAACTGCCGCATTATGCGGCAGTTGATATTTCCCGTCGCGAAAAAGGCGAAACGTCTTGGCGGGAAGCGTCATGTTTTGATTCAGAAAAGCCCTTCATCATGGAGACGAAATATCAGGTGCCGCATAATGCGGCACCTGATATTCTCCATTGTGGGTTCGCCGCCTGAGTCCCCATCCGCCAATCCTCCAGGCGCCGGGACGATTGGTTTTGAAACAGAATATCAGGTGGGACATTATGTCCCACCTGATATTCTTATTGGAGTGCCGGCTTCTCTTTTACTTCGGGCATGTTATCCACGGCCATGCCTCGTCCTGTCGGATATTTCCCGTCGTGAACCGTTGGAAACGGCGGCGTCATTGTACACTGTAGCCATCGGACACAAGGAGGCTGATGCATGTCGAACACGGGATTCAAGGTTCGTTTCGATGAGAACGGCGACATCGTGGATATTCTTGGGGGGGGGTGTCTTAAAAGCACTCCCGAGGAAAAAGTCAGGCAGCGTTTCATCGAGACCCTGATCAACGAGTACCATTATCCGGCGAACACCATCCGGAGGGAGGTGCCGATCCAACATGGGTCGAAGGAGCTCCGGGACAAGGACGGGAACCCGGTGCGCGCGGACATCGTCGTCTACGCGTCCAAGGCCGCCTGCCTGAACCGTGACCAGGGCAAGATCAACTTCGTGGTCGAATGCAAACGGAACAAGGTGGAGGACGGATACGCCCAGCTGGTCTCGTACATCTTCAACACCAGCGCCAATGGTGGCGTCTGGACGAATGGTGACGGCACGGTCTTCTACCGGAGAGAGAACAAGGACGGCATTCAAGTCCTCGAGGAGACCCCCGGTCTGCCGAGGTGCGGTCAAGGATGGGAGGATGGGAGGACTCCGCGCATAGGAGAGTTGGAACGACCCCGTAATGTGCGCAGACTGTTGGCGATGTGCCATAACCGTCTTTACGGCAGGGGCATGGAGAACGCGGATTCCGACCTTACCATGGACATGGTGCGTATCCTTCTCGCCAAGATCTATGACGAGACGGTGACTTCTGACACCGCCTACCCCCATTTCTGGATCACTCCGGAACAGTACAAGTCCGAAGACGGGCGGGCCGCCGTGGCGAAAACCATCCGTAGCCTGTTCCATGAGTACGCGGAACAGTATCCCACGGTCTTCGACAAGGACGAGGACATCGCCGTCGGCGACTCCACCCTCGTCGAAGCGGCTTCCGTGCTCCAGGACTATTCGTTCGTCAGCAGGGAGGACGATGCGGACGACTGGGATCTGATGGGCGCGGCATACGAGCAGTTCACCCATGTCACACTCAAACGCCAGCAGGGACAGTTCTTCACGAACCGGCTCGTGGTCAAAGCGATGGTCGATATGCTCGACCCCGACATAGCCGACAAAGTGCTGGACCCCGCCGGCGGCAGCGGCGGTTTCGCCACCGCCGCGTTCAGATACAAGCGGCGCAAAGCCATCGACGGCACCAAACCGGGCAGCCCACAACGGGAAAGACGGCTCGGCTTATGCAAGAATTCGGTGTTCCTGGTCGAGATCTCGAAAAGACTCGTGAAGATCGCCAAAACGGCGATGCTTCTGACCGGGGACGGCAACACCGGCATGACCCAGGGAAACTCACTCGACAAGTATTCCAATCTGGACGGGTGGATAACCAGCCACTGTCCAAAAGGCACGCCGGACATCATCATCACCAATCCTCCGTTCTCCGGGCAAAAAACCGAATCCATGATGATGGATCCGGACATCCTCAAATTATTCGGTTTCGGACACAGACCCGATCCGGAAGGCACGTTCCCCACGATCACGGACGATGATGATCGGGATGCCGGCCACGGCACCCTATTGATCCGTCAGGCGCCGGAGCTCCTGTTCCTCGAACGCTGCATCGATTGGCTCAAGCCGGGCGGTCGCATCGGCATCGTCCTTCCGAAAGGAATCCTGGACAACCGCACCTACATCAACTACCGCAGGTGGATGCTGTCGCGATGCAAGGTGGATGCGGTGGTCACGCTGCACAAGAACACTTTCGAACCCGACACAGGCGTTCGAACATGCGTCCTTTTCCTCTCCAAACCTTTGGAAGACGATCCGGTACCCGGCGACTACACCATCTTCATGGCCCAATCCAGAAGGGTCGGCAAGGATTCGAAGGGCGAACCAGTGTTCGCACTTGACGAAAAAGGCTCCGCCACCAGCGAGCTGGATGAGGACCTGACCCAGATCGCGGAAGCATACAAGACATTCAGAGACATCGGAACGTTCACCGAATCCGAAACCTGTTTCACCGCGGAACGCGGCGAATTGGACGACAATCTCAACCTCAACCCGCAGCATTATTCACCCGAATTGAACGCGACGTTGGAAAAAGTCAGCAAATTCGACGACAAACCCGATTGGTCGGTCACCACCATCGGCCAACTCGACAAGAACATCCGCATCTACATGGGGCCACGATGGAGCTCACGAAGCCTCGTCGTCGAAGACCCAAGCGACACGACGAATCTGACACCGTATCTCACCGCCAACGGAGCGTTGGAGCAGCGACGAATGACCGTCAAATGGTTTGACATGTCGCGCGCCACCGACAAACAGAAGGAATGCGTCAGAATGCTGCGCGTGCAGAAGGGGGACATCCTCATTTCCCGTTCCGGCACGATTGGCAAAGTCACCTACGCCACGCGGATACTCGCGGACAAGTACGTCATCAGCGACGACCTGGTACGCGTTCGCGTTCCCGACGAGAATATGAGGGCGTATCTCCTGGCGTTCCTGATGTCGTCCACGGCGATGAATCTCATGAAACTCGACGAGTTCGGCTCGGTGCAGCAGCATCTCCAACCAAGGCACATCTGGGGTCTGCCCGTGCCCGTACCGGATTCATGGGAACAGGTCTCTCCTATCATCGATGCCGGGAAGGGAATGATCTCCGCAATGGAGCAAACATCATTGGCCGATGAGTCCCTGCGGACGAACGGCTTCGATTCCCTGATCGAATAAGCGAGGCACCATTTCCTGGCACGGAGGCAGAATATCAGTTGCGGAATTATTCCGCAACTGATATTCCCCGCCGCGAGCTTGCCGCGTCGGCCGTCATAGTCTTGCGTGGTCTCATTCGCTCCATGGCCAGGCGTTGCCCCATATCGCGACCGGTTTGCCGAACCTGATCCTCCATGGTTCCAGATCGAGGCTGAACGAGTCGAACGCCCAATGGAATCTTTGCGGCCAATCATCGGTGAACACCGGCAAGGGCAGTACCTCTAGCGGGGACTTGTCTTCAGGATCGCTGAACACGCCTCCCCGGCCCTGATAGTTGTCGTAGACGAAATTGTCTCCTTGGAGACTGCCGCATTTCGGGCAGGTTATGCCCAGATATGCGTACCCCGCCGACTTGGAATACGTCGGGCGTACACGCCAGCAGTCGGAAAGCGTGCGCAGGAATGGTTGCGAGAGTATACCGGCGTTGTGGGCGTCGCTCCAGGATACGACGCGGCAATGGTATCCGTCCCGTCCCTCGAGTTCCAGGAACAGTCCGCTTTGGATGACCAAGTATCCGCACTTCCAGCAGGGCACGCTGCGCAGGCCTTGGACCAATCCCACTTTGTGGAGTCTCCAGAGTTCCAGCTTGTAGAGGTCCGGGTCGTCTCCCGCCGGCCAGAACGGTTCCGGCTCGTCCACGTACAACGGGCGTGTTCCAGATAACGGGCGCATCTCGATGCTCATAGTTCACTCACCTTTCCGTCTGGCCTGTAATGGACGATACTATCTTCTTGACCGGTCCTCGTCGAGTCGGTTTTGCTTCTCCATGGCTCCCGTCCACTCCCCCTCGCTGATTATCGGCGTCGTTCTCCCCCGCATCCGCGTGGAATGGATTGCAATAAGCGTGCCGATGATGGGAGGAGCCTATGGCGGAGAGGACCGGGAACGGCGGGCATGGTCTGGTGAAAGGCGCCACCGTGTTCGGTCTGGCCGTGCCGATGATCGTCATCGTGCCGCTCGTCATGCTCATGAGCCTCAGCACCATCCTCGTCGCCATGGTCCAATCGCAGTACGGCACGAACTGTGGATTGTCCAACGCGGCCGGAACAACGACCTCATGGGTCGAATGGGCCAAGAACATCGCCGCGGACGATTCCCACGGCTACAGTCAGCCGCGTCGTACCGGCAACCCGGACTACGATTGCTCCAGCCTGGTCTACTACGCGTTGAAACAGGCCGGCCTGGACGTGGGCTCGTACCCCTTCTCCACCTACGGTGAGGACGCGGCCCTGAAGCACGCGGGATTCGAACGACACGACTGGTCACGCGTGTCCGACCTGCAGACCGGCGACATCGTATGGAGTTCCAGCCACACGGAGATCTACATCGGCGACGGCAAGTTCGTGGGCGCGCACCACGACGAGAACAATGGTATTGAAGGTCCCAAGCCCGGAGACCAGACCGGCGACGAGATCAGCATCGACTCGTACGCGGCCGGCTACGCGGCCTACTACCGGTACAAGGGTTCGATGAACGTCACGAATTCGGATGGCTCGGCTTCTTCCGCGCAGGCCGTGTCCGGCAGCACCGGTTCCACGAACGTGGTCGGCATGAGCGAGAAGGACGCCGAGGCTTGGTTCAACGGGCAGCAGGGGCCGAACAATTACTGCGCGACGTACGCGTACGGCCAGTGCACGTGGTGGACGTGCATGCGGGCGAAGAAGCTCGGCTGGAAGAATGTCGGCCAGTATTGGGGCAATGGTCAGGATTGGGCGCGTTCCGGCGCGGCCGCTGGATACAAGACCACTACGGACGCGCCGGTCGCGGGTTCGATCATCAGCTGGCCCGCCGGCGTGCAGGATTCGGATCCCACGTACGGCCATGTCGGCATCGTCGAAAGCGTGGACACCGCGAAGGGCACCATCACCACCAGTGAGAAGGGCGCCGGCTACAAAGTGTATTCACGGACCATGCCGATCAGGAATGGTGGCACGTACGTGCTGCCGAACGACAAGCTCACGGGCATGGGCGCGTCCGGCTCGTCTGGCACGGAACAGTGCGTGACGGGCGACGACTCCACATCCGACGTGTCCGGGGACAAGGCATCGGCCGCGGACGCGAAGAAGATGGCCCGACGCAAACTCAAGGACTTCGGTTGGGATGATAGCCAATTCGACTGTCTGGACAAGCTCTGGACACGCGAATCCGGCTGGCAGTGGAACGCGACGAATCCGTCCTCCGGCGCGTACGGCATCCCCCAATCACTGCCCGGCAGCAAGATGGCGTCCGCGGGACAGGATTGGAAGACGAACGCGGCCACGCAGGTCAAATGGGGATTGGGCTACATCCAACAACGCTACCAGTCGCCTTGCGGCGCTTGGGCCCATTCCGAAGCGACCGGCTGGTACTGATGGACCTCGAATGGAAGGAAACGGAAATGGAAGCATTGAACCTCGCGGACAACGCGTTGAAGGGTTTGAAACCCGACCCGGCCTGGGATGTGTCCGGCGTCCGAGACATGGCCGGCGGCGTGATCGCCGTCGCGCTCGTATTGTGCGTGGGCGTGATCATCATCGGCTGCGTCAGCCTCATCCCGGGACTGGTGTCCAACAACCAGATGGAACGCGCGTTCAGTTGGAAACGCCTGCTCGCCGCCATGCTCGTCCCGTTCGTGATCGGAGCCGCCGTGAGCGGATGGGGTTGGAGCTGCAACGTGTTCGGCTCCAACGGGTTGGGCGTGAACCGTTCCTACACGCAGGCGTCCGGCAGTGGGAAAACCAACCTGAAGGACGGTCGAGGCAAGGGCGACGACAGTCTGACCGGACTGGTCAAACAGTTGGGCGACGACATCGTGTCCGGTATCTCCGACACGGTCAAGACCACCGTGAAAGGCGCCGTCGACGACGCTTTGAAGGGTTGGAACTGGGTTTCCGGCGGTGACGGCAAGGGCAACATCTTCCAGAAGGCCGGCCAGGGCATCAAGGACGGCGCGACCGGCCTATGGAAATGGTTGACCGGAAGCAAATAATCCCCCTGCCGATTATCGGCGTGGCCGGGCCGTCCGGCCGCGTGGAATCTTCTGAAAGGAGTGTGCATCATGTTACACAATCTCGCGGCGCCCGCCGCGGCAACAATCGTGTCCGTCGCCACCGGCCTGAACAACGGTGACATCTCGAACCTGAAGGTGAGTCCGAACTTCACGTTCTTCCCGTTCATGCAGTTGGTGTCCGACATGGTCGGCGGCCTGTGGGCGTTGAGCCTGTACATCGCCGTCGGAGCGTGGATCTGCGCGGCGATCGCCTGGATCGGCGGCCGTGTGATCCATTCCGGTCCGATGCAGCAGTATTCCGGCACGGTGTTCATCTGGTGTGCCCTGGCGACGATGATCCTGGGCAGCGCCATGGCGATCGTGAAGTTCTTCGCGACGCAGGCGCTGTTCTGACGGCTCCCGCCTGACACACCCCTATTCACGCCGTGGCCGGGCCAGTCCCGTCCACGGCATTTCCTTTTTTGAAGGAGGCCAGATGTCACTCATCATCCAGACCGTCTTCGCGAACCTTATCGACTGGCTGTTCAAACCGTTGGACAACCTGTGCTCCCAGCTGTTGACGGGCGCTTTCAGCGGCCTGGTGGGCAGCATGTCCAACGACGAATGGAACGTCGCCATCACCGCGGCGAACCGTATCGGCTGGATCATGGGATTCGTGAACATGGCGTTATGCGTCATCGGCGCCTTGCAGGCCGCGGCCAAAGGCAGCGTCGCCGACGTGATCAAAAGCTTCGCGATGGCCGTGCTCGCATGGCCGTTGACCGCGGTGTGCATCAGCGTGATGATCACCATGGACGGCATCGTCGGACAGATCACGCACAAGATCCTCACCGTCCCGTTGAACGGTGCCGGCACATCCGACCCGTTCGGCGACAGCATCGTGTCGAACCTCATCGGCACGATCGTCAAGACCACCGGCGGATACGATCTGATCATCCGCTGCGTCGTGGACTTCGTGCTTTTCCTCGCGGTCCTCGCCCTGGCGGGCATGCTCGCCGCACGCGACATCAGCCTGATCCTGCTGGCCTGCGTGGCGCCGCTGCCGGTCATGATGACCGGTTGGAAGGTCACGCGTCCCGCCGCGGCGAAATGGGCGCAGGCCGTGGTCGGCGTGCTCCTGTCCGCACCGTTGAGCGCCCTGGTCATCATGGTGGGTTCCGGCATCTGCTTCGTGTCGAAGAACAATCCGAACTACGCGGAATCGTTCTTCCCCGCGCTGATGGGCATCGCCACGATCATCCTGGCGTGCTTCAGTCCGAAGCTCATCATGCCTGCCGTGAGCTTCATCGGCGAGAACGTTACCGCCGACATGCAGGAGCGTGGCGGCAAGATCGGTCCAAGCGCCATCAAGGCCGCGGCCCAGGTCACGGCCGGTGTCGTGCAGGCCGCGACCACGGGCAACACGAGCGGTCTCGGCAAGGCGTTGAACTCGGGAGCCGCGTCCGTGCTTTCCGCGTCCCAAGGCAATCCGGGCGAATTGGGCCGTTCCCTTCCGGGCCTCGCCTCCGGCATCAAGGACCTGCTGCCCAAGGACGGGCAGGCCGGCGGCGCGGACGGCGACTACACGTCGAACGGCGGTGTTGGCGATGACGCGCGGAAAACCCAGTCCACGCCGGACGTCCAGCCGGACGGCGCGGACCATTCCGGTTCGAGCCAGGTCATGGACGCCGCTTCCCGTCCAAACGACGCGCCTCCGCTCCCACCATCGGCGACGGATGGAATGGACCGTTCCGGTTCGAGCCAGGTCATGGACGCCGCGGCGAAAACGGATGGGAACGAGACCGGTTCCGGCCTATCCTCCGTCCCTCCCGCACCGCAACCCACGCCGGACGTTTCCGTTCCCAACACGCCAAGCGCGCCGGGAGCACCCGGCGTTCCAGGCGCTCCTGGACCGGCCGGTGGCCAGGGCGGTAGCGCGTACGCCGAAGGAGGCCAGGGCGGCCAGGGCTCGGACGGCGGACAAGGAGGCCAAGGCGGTACCGGTGGCACCGGTGGCCAGGGAGGCTCCGGTGGCCGTGGCGGAAACGGCGGCATGGGCGGCTCGTCCGGCGGTTCGAACCCGTACCAGGGCGTCAACGGCTCCCCGTCCGGTCCGACCGTCGGCTGACGCCATCCGTTATCGACACGCGGCCGTGTGGCCGTAATACCGGAGGGAACCCGCCATCCTGGGCCCGACCCCAGGCGGGTTCCCTCCATTGTTTTTCCGACAACCGATAATCCGATGGAGGTTTCCATGTCCGATAACGAATCCAATGCCGGCCGGAGCAGGGTCCCCGCCGCGTCGTTCAGCCGACTGTCCGCCACACGCGTGGTCCTCGGCCTCGACAAGGCCCAGCTGATCGTCTGCGTCATCGGCCTCGCCATCCTCGTGGCCGGAGCGGCCATGGGCTTGAACGTGCCGATCATGATATTGGGCGCGCTCGTCCTCGCATACGGCATCCCACGAATCCAGGGATTGAGCCTCGTGTCATGGACATGGATCTGGACGCATTGGCGTGGCCGGCTGAAGGACGGCACGAACCGTTGGGCGTACTCGCCGCTCGCGTCCGGCCGCCCGTTGGGCGTACTGGGATTGTACGGGCACGTCGAGGACCGTGCCCAGACCATCGAAGGCGACGGCGTGGAGGTCGTGGGCACCCCGTTCCAGGGAGCCTGCTACCTGTGGGATCCGGACAAACGGCAGGCCACTGCCGTATTGACCGCGAACGTGGAGGAATGGGTTCTTTCCTCCGACCGGCAGAAAGCCGGCCGTGCGATGGCGTTGAACACGATGCTCAAAGAACTGTCCGAAACGGACGGTTTCATCGAATTGAAGGAGACAAGCTTCGTGCTTCCCGGCCACACTCCCCCGGAACCCGAATACCTCAAGGACGATCGGACGCCGCAATGGGCGCGTGAGGATCTGGCGAACCTGTGGCACCTGCCCGACATCCTCACCCCATTGCAGAACTCGAACTACATCAGCGTGTCCGTGAACGCGGACCGTCTGCCGCACGTCGTCAGGAAGGACCGGACGGAACGGGCCGCGGTCGGCATCGCCATGGGCGACCTGATCCGCATGACCGTCGCACCGGCGTTGCTTGACTGCGGGGCCCGCAGGAACACCATCCACTGGTGCTCCCCCGACGACCTGCGGTATCTGATCCGCACCATCGCGGACCCGGAACACGCGAACGACCGTCCACCGGTCAACAGGGACGATCCGACCGTCACCTGGGTGGAGGAAGCCAAGGAACACGACTACATCACGTTGGACTCGGCCGTGGCACGCTCGTTCTGGATCTACCAGTGGCCCGACTTCGACGTGCAGGCCGGATGGATACGCGACCTGGTCACCGACCGGCGCATGATGGCGTTCTGCCATATCTGGCGTCCATTGACGATGGAACAGTCCGAAGCGGAACTCCGCAACCGCAAGAGCAGCATGCGCCAACGCGCCAAACTCCAGGACCAGCGTGAGAAAAGCCGCGACGAACGCCGCGAGGAGAAGGAACAACGGCTGCGCGAGCTGGAGCAGGAGGCCAACTGGCCGGACACCGACCATCAGGGATTCATCACCCTGTTCGCGTCCAGTCTGCCCGAACTCGACGTGTTCGACCGCGACATGCAGAACAAGGCCAAGAACTGGCATATGAAACTCAATCCGATGAAGGGCCAGCAGCGTGCCGCGTTGACGACCATCCTGCCCCTCGGCATCTGATCGGGACGGTCGACATGGACGATCGATGGATGCGGGCGCTTCTGCGTCCGCTAGACCTGCTGGCCTTCCTGTCCATGACGCCCGTCCCGTCGGATGCGCGCACCCCGCATCCAGGGCGCGTCCCGCCGGAGCGGCGTCCCATTCCCGGAAGGGCGTCGGACGGGGACTGGACCGTCCGCTGGCCGCGTCCGCCGCCGGCCCGCGCCCGGCGATAACGGCCCGCCGGCCCGTGAACTAGCTGAAGGACCGCGGCCGGGGGCTGCGGGGAACGGAGAAAAGAAAAATGAACACATCGGTGAATGAGCTGCTGTCGAATCCGGCATTCCGACCGCTGGTACTACTGGATGTGCTTGCGGTGTTCTTGATGATCATATGTCTGGTCTTCCGACGCATGAGGAAGGGCTATTACGTCGAGCAGGCGAATGACGCCCGCAAGGCGACGATGCTGAACATTGCAGTCCGCAACGTCACCGGAATGGGGGTTTATTCGGCACCCGGCTATTGGGACAACGGGGATCTGAACCTATGCAGGTTCGAGCGCGCCAACGGCGACATCGTTCCCGGCGCGGTGGAGGCCGACGGAGAGGGCGGGCTGCGCGTCTATGAGATAACAGGCGGCTCACACCGGTCCGACTTCAGCTACCGGCTCCTGGGCGAGGCGGAATACAAGGAGATCTGGAAGAAGCCGAGCAGGAGGAGGTTCTGACATGGGAAGGCAGAGGGAACTGCTGAGGCTCTCGATCCTGCTGATGGGACGGATATGTGCGGAGGACGAATGAAATGAAGGATATGACCGTGGAGACGTTGAACTTCATCATTCTCTGCATGGGACTGCTGTTCGTGATGGCGGGAATCCTCCTGATCGTGGGAAAGCTGGCCGGGAAACGTCTGGCGTCCATTGCGTTCGGCGTGCTCATGATCGCATGGGGGCTTCTCTGCGGCATCCCCGAATTACGGTCGTGGATGCTCGCACGCGCCACCGACCTGGAACACACACTGGAGGCCATGTGGGCGGGGCTCGATGGCGACGGCCAGATGCTTGTCTACATCTTCGCACTGTGGCTCATGGGCGCAATCGTCATAATGGTGGGAGGCCGTCGATGACATCGATCGACGGATTGTTCGCAATATTGGAGGACCGGGGCCTGATGCCCGCGGTCGCATTGTTCTCGCTCTCGGCCGTTCTCGGGCTTCTCTACCTGAGCTCTGGGAACCTCAAGGCGCCGAACCCCCACCTCCGACAGGACGTGGATGCCAGGCATTCCATGCGCAGTGACATGGCCCGTCTTCCGATTCGAGGAATGACCTTGAATCGGGCTTGGACGGCTTATCTACCACGCTTCCCCGTCACCCGCGTTCCGCGATAACGGATGCCAGTCATGTGGATTCGTCGAAAAAGGACACAGTCGGGAAGGAAAGTAAAAAACATGAATCTTGAGGATTCGATCGTATCAACCATTTCGGATGCCAAACCCATGATGATCCTGGCGCTTTGCACTATTGTGCTTTTCGTCATTGTGGCGAGCCTCATAGAGGCATGGCTAGCCAAAGCGCGGAAAGCGAAGTCCGAGGCCGATACCCTGCCTTCCGGTCCAGAGGCATCCCAGCGGTCAGTAGAGAAGAGCGAGGCTGTGGAACAGGCCGTCGACAATGCAGGCGGATTCGACCTCGACGAAAGAAGGAAGGCCCGCGCGCCGAAATCGATCCCGGACCGGCGCCCATGGTTCTTCAAAACCGTGATGGGGCGCGGGCTTGTATGCCTGCTGACGAAGGTCATCCCGATCCTTCTCCCCGTCGTATGGTTCTCGCTGGTCGTCATGGGCATGCTGCCGAACCCGCTGGCGCTGTTCTTCTTCTCCCCGGACCCGCAGCGGATGAACGTGGTCTCGCCGTCCAACGGATGGTTCTGGCTGCTTTTGACCATGTTCATCGTCGTCGTCCTGCACGATTCACTGCCCTCCCTGCTGCGAAGGCTCGGCTGGATGATGGATGAGCCCAAGACCGCGTCGGCCTCGTTGACGTCCATGGTGGAGGACCATTACGGCGTATCGAATCTGGAGGTCGACTGGTTCGGTACCGCGGCCGGAGGGGTCCCGCCGTTCGACGGATTGTACTCCTGCTGCTACGACACCGGCCGGCGTAGGAACAACGGCGTGCTCCGCGTGCGGAATCATCGTGTCTGGCTGTATGGGCCGGATGGTTGCGAGGAGGAACGCCATGGACACTGAGCATTCCTATTACGCCCGCGTTCTGGATGAGGTCGAGCGTCTGCAGCCGGTCGGGGCTGGTGGCGGGATACTGGTATTGAATCTCATGTATCCCTGTTTCGAGCCTGGGGCGCGGGTCGGCATGGATCTGTCGGTGCGTTCCGGCGAAGACGCGTTTCCCGTGGGGACGTGGAAGGTCGGTCGACCGTACACGAACCGGTATATCCACTGTCCGGTGCGCACGGCCGGCCGCAAGGTCTCCCGTTGCGGTCTTCCTTTGGTGGCCCCTCTCGACCGGCTCAATGGAATCACTGGATTGACATGGACCGTGACGGTGGACCTCCCATATGCTGATGATCCGATCCGGATCATCCACAGGAGTCTCATATTCGACACGCAACTTAAAGTCATGCTCACACCGGAACGGCCTCACGGCAGTCTGATGGCGGAATGGCCGGCCATGGGACAACCGGACCTCACATTGAAAGTGAACGGAATCAAACGGGCCTTGTCTCCGCTGGTCGAGATTGATGGATGCGCGGGAATGCCAGGCGTGTTCATCTGATGACCTGAAAAGTGAAACGGGAATGGAAAGTGAACGGTTCCGTCACATGGCTTGTAGACGGTGTTCTTCGTGGTGCGCGTGGGCGGCCTGAATGGGTCCAGCCAGGGCGGCGAGGATCGTGGTGGCGTCGGAGTCCTCGACCGTGAGCGAGGCCATCAGATCGGATGCCTGATCGCCCGTGAGCTGCGCGGCCGGAGCTGTCGCGGGAGCGGGCTCGTTCTCGTCCGCCAGTCGTTCATAGATGTCGGTCATTTCCGTTGTCTCCATTTCATCCAGCAGGTATGTCGGCCAGATGCTCGATGTGGAACACGAGCATGTCACGTCCCTGCGGCCGGGCGAGCACTTCTATCAGCTTGTCGTTCCATGCGCCGGCATGGCATTAATCATTGCAGGTCCTAATGGATGGGCTTGTTTCGGGACCCGTATCCTTATCGCGGCGGCTCTTCAGTGACGCATGTGAGAAAGCATAGTGAATGATAGTAAGGAGCTGAAGCGTGGCGGAGGATATCGACAAGGTGGAGCGTGCGCGTCTGGCGCGCAAGGCGATCATCGACCATATGGATTGCGACGACTGCACGGAGGATTACGTGTTCCTTCTGCGGCAGGGTGGCCGTGAGTTCGGCATGGGACTGACCACGGTGCTTTCCATGCTCGCGTTCGCCGAACATGAGGGCGCGGTGCCACCCCTCTCGACGGAATGGTGGATAAAAGTCAGCAGGAGGTACCAGTGAGTTTGGTCCTGACCGATGATAGGCGAATCGTCCTACGATTGGAACCGATATCGGTTCCGGTTAGTGGAGGTTCGCCATGGATGTTTTCAGAACAGGTCGAAGAGGACGCGTTGTGCCGTTGACGGAAGAAAATTATCGGCGGGAAACGAACCGGAAAGCACCGTTCGTGCAGATGCGGGGCGGACATCCCTCGTATTTCGCGGTATGTCCGGCGTGCGGCAATCCGATCCTGATCTGCAACCTGTTCAAAAGGACTGACGGAAGCCGGTCGGCCAATCCGTACGGCCGGCATTACTCGGCGTCGGTTCCTGGAGTCGCGGACTATGACGAGACCGCGTACATGTTCTGTCCGCTGTCCAGGAACCATTCGGATCCCGGTAACACGCGCCGGACTCCGACGGATAAGGCCGGACGGGAACTGTACGCTCTGATGCGCGACCAATTCGACCGGTATGTTTACATCTGGGAGAAGACCACGGGCCTGCATGTGGGACGTGGATACGCTCGGGAACTGCTGTCCATGTGGCGTGCCGATGAGGGATGGCGGTATTATCGCGCCTCCTATTTCAACCAGTCGTTCATGCTTTTCTACGCCGCGCCCGCCCAGAACCTGATGGGACGGTACTTGCTGGTAGATGGCCCATTGCACTGTTATCTGAGAGAGCTGCGGATCAAAAGCATTCGTTTCACTCCGACCAGGATGGATGGTTATGTCCGTGTCGATAGAGCGGAGGGCCATGGTTTCGTCGATTTGTCTTTCCTTATCCACGATCAGAGTCCTGTCATGCGCGGCGAGCATTGCGTGGAAACCTATCGGCTGTCCGTATGCTTGGGTGACGTCCGGTTCGAACCTGATCTGAAACTGGTCTTGGATACCGGTTTCCTGGACAGTCTCATGGCGAAGGACGATTCCCATAGGAACCGAACGTTGTTGGACATGGCCGCCGACGTGTTGGATTAGAAACCCGTATCGGCTGTTATCGGTCGGCCGTCATGTGGGATGGTTGACGGAAACGTCCGGGCTTCTCCCTCCTCCCCTTGAGGGAGCGTCCGGCGTTCCCGTCCGGCCTACGCTTCAAGGCTGGTGAGCGATCCCGTCCGGATGGGTTCTACCCCTTCCCATCCGACATTCGACGGGAGCCGTCCGCCGGACCGTTTTCTGTCCCGTTTCTTTTTGTCTATCTTCTCGACGGGAGGTCCGGCGGGCGGCCTTCTCATTTTTCTTCAGGAGGTTTCCCATGATTGACGACGACGGTTACGACGGCATACGGTCGCATGGCGTGGACCCGGATTGGAATCCGTTCTCCACGCCACGTGACGACGATCCGGACGATATCGGCTGGGATGACGGCAGCGAGACGCCTCATGCCAACCCGTCGCGCATGTCAAGGAAGGGCGTGGCCGTCCTCACCGCATGCACGCTCGTCATCGCGGTCGCGGGCATCGGCATGGTCATCACGGAATCACGGTTGAGCGTGCGCCACGACCAGCTCGTCTCGGAATGTTCGGACGCGGTGGCGTCCATGAACCGGAATCGTGAACGGTTGGAAGGACTCGTGGCCGTGGACCTCAACATCGACGGGTCCGTTCTGGACGGGAAAAGGGCCGGACGATACGAATCGTTACGGACCATACGACGCGCTCCATCCATCCAATGCGACGCGACTCTGAGGAACAGGCAACTCGAATCGAACACGGCGAAGGCGAGGAAACAGGCGTCCGCATACGTGGAACAGTCCAAACGGGTGGCCGCGTTCCGGAAGGAGTACGACAAGACCCGATCCGAGAAGTCACGGCGTGACGACATGACGCGACTATCCAGCGACCTGCGTGCCGCGAGGGACCTGCTCGACCGGACGGCCGGCATGGAACTGTCCGTCCCGTACCTGCGGTCCAGGCTCGCGGACACGGTCGAACAGGCGGAACCGTTCGACGGGGCCGACGATGCGGACCAGCGGCGCGTGTCGGCCTTGGCCGACGCGTTGGAGGACCTGATGGGCCAGATACGCGAGAACGCCGGATTGTAGACTTGTAGGCGGAATAGGGGAAGGAATTCCTGAATGAATTGGGCCAGCACATTGAAATGCGTCGTCTGCGTATTGAACCTCGTCATGTGCGCGCGACTGGTCGGACCGTACATGTTTCCAAGGAAGACGGGCACGGAGCGTCCTCGGGAACGGCGTGACGTCGAAGCGTTCTACCGTTTCGCCGCATGGGTCGGCATACTGGCCTACTCGTACGGGTTGGGCCATGGTCTCATGCGATTGCGCGACGGTTGGGTGGCCGCGGCTCCCATGGCGGATGTGATGCTCCTGGGAGTGCAGGTCCTGAACCTTGTCGTGTGGGCGTGCCTGCTTGTCCGCACGCGTGGCGGAAGCCTGTGAACAGGCCAATATCGATACGGGGGCGCGTGGTTGGTGTGAATCCCATCGGAACAAAGCGAAGGAGCATCCTCATGGAGGACAACGTGACATCGGACGCCGTCAAGGACCATCCGGCCGGGACGGGAAGGAACGGGAAGCGCGTCATCGTCGGCGTGGCCGCGGCGGTGGCCGTCGTCCTGGCCGTGGGCGGCGTGTGCGGATACCGCGCCTGGGAGGACCATAGGGTCTCCGTGGCGCGTGGGGCGTGCGGTTCCGCCGTCGCAGCCCAGAAGAAGGCCGTGGACTCGTATCGGACGCTGCTCGGCGCGGACGCCACGACGGCCGCGTTGAAGACCGACGTGAAGGCCGTGAAGGACGGTAAGACCCTTGACGCGCTCAAACGGGCCGTTGGGGCGGAGACGCCCGCCATGGTCAAGTGCGACGCGTCCGACAAGACCGGTCTGGACGAGGCCACCGCCAAGGCGGACAAGACGGCCAGGAGCGTGAAGGCGGATGCGAAGACGCTGCAGGCCGCGGTCAGGGCGGTCGAATCGTCGAAGCTCGACAAGACGGTGGACGATGCGGACGGACTGTACAGGGCGACGGAAGGCAAGGTCCAGGACGATAAGACCCGTGACGCGTTGAAGCAGGCCATCGCCAAGCGCGACGCCGACGCAATCGCCAAGGCCGTCAAGGCCGTGAACGATTCGAAGACGGCGAAGGACCAGGCCGACGCCGAGGCCGCAGCGAAGGCGCAGGCCGAACAGGAGGCCGCAGCCCAGGCGGCCGCCGCACAGCAGGCGCAACGCTCGTACTCGTACGGTTCGTATTCGTCCGGCGGCTGGTCCGGTTCCGCCGGTGGACGGTCCTATTCCGGCGGATCGTATTCAGGCGGATCGCAAGGCCAGGGTGGCGGCTCCCCGAGCGGGAACTCCCCCGCGCCAAGCATCCACTACGACTGGGAAGACAAAGTGACCATCAATCCGAATTGCGATGGACAGCATTTCTGTCCTTTGGGCTGATTCGCCTCATCCAGCCTTCCAAAGGCCCCGCCCTGTTGGGCGGGGTCTTTCCCTTTCCCGTACCTTCCATGCCGCGTAACCCCCGAACCCATATCGAGCTCCATCGGCGCCCGTACGCGTGGAACCGGTTGGATGGGCCGGTCCCCGTGAGGGGAACCGCGCAGGGAACGCGCGTTCCCGTGCCGTCCCGTTTCCTGCCCGCATAGGCGGGAAGCGTATCTGCAGGCAGAATCTCTGAAAGGAGACGGAACATTGGGTTCCAACAAGAACAAGAAATGGGGCAAGGCCACGATAGCCGGCCTGGTCGCCGCGGCCACGCTGGCGTCCCCGGTCGTCGGCGCGTTCGCCGCCGACGGTGGCGGCGGCTCCGGTGACGGCACGGGCACGGGCGACGGCTCCGCCGGCGGCACCGGCAAGATCACATGGGTGTACAAGGACTCCTTCGGCTCCCCGACCCGCGAGAATGTGAAATCCGCCATGGGATCCGTCGGCGTGAAGTCGATGGACGGCAGCGAGTCCAACAGCGCCATCGACGAGGCCGTGAACGGCGCGAACGCCGAATGCGTGGCCCGTTCGAAGGCTTCGGGCAACCAGAATCCGACCTGCCGCCTCGTGTCCGTGGGCTTCGTGCACACGCCCGGCGCGGACGGCGACTGGTACACGGGCGCCAACGGCACCTTCGACGCCGCAAAATGGAAGGCCGCATACAATGCGTCCGGCATCCCGAACGGCACCTATTCGTATCAGGGAGCCAATTACAAGACTTCCGATGCTTTCAGCGATGGAACCACAACCATTAACAGTCTCGCGGCCCGTGAGATGAACAAAGCCCCACGCGCCGTCGTCGCCATCGTCCTCGACCAGGACGAGCCGCCGGTCGACTACGATCTGACCGTCAGCACGCAGGCGGGTGGCCTGTTCACCCAGGCCGGTTCGACCGATGACGTTTCCGACGCGATCACCACCAGCCGTGGCGGCAGCACGATCTCCGAGGACGTGACGGGCACCGTCACGCTGCATTGGACCGGTCTGGACGGCACGACCCGTACCGCGTCCAAGCAGTTCACCCAGAACAACAACACGACCAAAAGCGTCTCGTTCGGCTACAAGGACGTGGACAAGTCTTGGAAGGCATGGCCGGCCGGCTCCTACTACTATGATGTGACCGTCGGCAAGCAGGGCCATATGAAGGCCGCGGCCAGCCATATGGGCGCTCAGGACGCGAAGGAATCCTGGAAGCCCGTTCCGACCCCGCCGTCGAAGAAGCTCACCAACATGGCGGGCCAGCAGGTCACCGCCGAGGCCCAGCAGATCGCTTCCGGCAGCCTGTATACGGCGCATATCACCGCCCAGTCGAACGCGTCCGAGCATTTCTGGCTGTACGACACGATCGACGTGACCGGCCAGAAGGTCCTGATCGGCGGCACCGACAAGGACGACTATTCGAAGATCACCGTGACCGACCAGGACGGCAACACCGTCAAGGCCGACATCACGGTGGACGATTCCCATGCGGGCAAACGCGTCGTCAAGGCGCACGTGCTGAACCCGGTCTCCGGACAATACACGTTGAACGTGCCCCAGTCCGCGACCCCGACCGGCACGGACTACACCATCCCGGACGACAGCCAGGCCTGCTGGACCGGCGACGAATACGGCAATGCGGATAAGAGCCACTGCCAGACCGGCAACAGCGAACAGGTCGGCAAGGTCACTCCGAAGCCCGACAAGGTGTGGGTGTTGGACTCCAACGGCGCCCTGACGGCCGAGGATCCGCAGCATACGAACGACAAGGGCAGCGACAACCGCACGTTCGTGACCGGCGACGCGATCGGCGCCGTGGTCAACGGCCGTATCCCCGCGCACCTGCTCAACCCGTTCACCTCCTACGCGATCACCGATGATTGGACCGCTTCGGCCCAGTGGATCGACTGGAACCACAAGGACCAGGTCAAGGTGTATGTGGACGGCAAGGACGTGACCGACCAGTTCGACATCACGGTCGACACCGCGAAGCACACGACCACCGCGACCGCGAAGCAGTCGTTCCTCACGAAGACCGCGTTCGGCACCAAGGACCGCAAGGTCAAACTGTACATCGGCGGATACGTGAAGCAGACGCCGAACGCGCAGGCCGCGGCCGACCAGAGGAAGCTGACCAACAAGGCCTCCGAGAAGTGGAACAACGAATCCCGGCCGACCAACGAGCCGCCGGTCTACGTGCGCAACCCGAAGCCCGACAAGGTGTGGAGCGCCGACCAGGGCCAGGCCGCGAACGCCGAGGACACGGCGTGGAGCAACAAGGTCAACGCGGACACGCACACGTTCGTCCAGCAGGATGATTTCGGCGTGACCGTCAACGGCCTGCTGCCGAAGAACCTCGCCAGGAAGATGAGCTCCTACGAATTGGGCGATGATTTCTCCAAGAGCGCCAGGAACATCGACCTGGATTCCGCGTCGGTGACCGTCACCATCGACGGCAAGGACGCGAACAGCCTGTTCGACGTGCACAAGCAGGATGGCAGGGTGTGGATCACCGCGAAACAACCGCTGCTCGACACGACCTACAACCAGGCGGCGGACCGCAAGGTGCGCATGACCATCAAGGGCGCGTTCACCAAGGGCGTGCTCAAGGCCGGCCAGAAGGTCCAGCTCACCAACGGCGATTGGGAGAAATGGAACCAGCAGACCGTGCCCGGCAACGAGCCGCCCGTCAGGGAGTGGAGCCCGAACCCGGACAAGAGCTGGATCAAGCTCGGCGATGACGGCACCTGGCAGGCCGTGGTCGATCCGGACGAGACGAACAAGACCGGAGCGGACACCCAGAAGTTCCTCGACGGCGACCAGGTCGCGTCCGTGGTCAACGGCGTCATCGCGTCCGATCTCGTCAAGGTCACCGACATCAAGCTGACCGACGATTACGCCAAGGCCGACTACATCTGGGACCTCACGTCCGACAAGTCGAAGATCCGCGTGTACGAGGCCGACGCCACGACCGACGCGGCATCCTCCGTCGCGGACATCGCGAACAAGGGCAGGGATGTGACCGACCAGTTCGACATCACCGTCCAGGGCACCAAGGTCACCGCGACCGCGAAGCCGGAGTACCGTGCCGCGCAGGCCGGTCTGAAGAATCCGAAGCAGATCAGCCTGCTCCTGCCCGGCGTGGTGAACTTCGCCAACGGCAAGGGCGCGGCCCAGGTCCGCAAGGACTTCAGGAAGGCCGCGGGCGACGAGCTCACGTTCTGCGAGAACCCCGACGGCTCCAAGCTGACCAACTCGGGTTCCGAGAAGGTCAACAACGAGTCCCAGCCGACCAACGAACCGCACATCTGCGGCTACGTCCCACCGGTCAAGAAGAAGGTCATCGCCGAAGGCAGCCAGGGCGGCGCGAACAACGACGCCGACGACAAGGTCGTGTATCCGGGCCAGAAGGTCGAATACCGTCTCACCACGCAGCCGAAACTGCCCGCCGACCTCGGATACCGGATCGTGTCCATCCAGGACACCGACGTGTACGACCAGTACCTCGAACCCGACCCGCAGACCCTTGAGATCACCGACCTCGCCACCGGCGGACAGCTGACCACCAGCGACCCGCAGATGGGCGTCGAAGGCGACTACACGGTCGCATGGGACACCGCGGCGCACAAGTTCACCATCACATACTCGAACAAGTACGTGGCCGAACATTGGAAGGCCGGCACGAACCCGCAGGTGCAGGTCCGTTTCGAAGGCACCGTCGCGAAGAACGCTCCCGTCGACCGCAAAGTGGCCAACCAGTGGGCGCTCACGCTGAACAACATGATCACCCCGTCGAACATCGTCGACAACCTGCCGCCGGTCCACAACCCCTCCAAGAAGGACAACCAGTCCAAGGAGCAGGGCGATCCGACCGTCAGCATCGATGGGAAGACCATGCTGCTGGGCGATACCGGCAACTATCTGGTCACCCTCGACCTGAAGCAGACCGACAACGCGTACCGCGTGTGGAAGGCCGGCATCACCGACGATTTCGATGACGAGTACGTCGCCATCGACGAATCCAAGATCGAGGTGCTCGACCAGTCCGGCAAGGACGTGACCGGAAAGTTCAACATCCAGATCAAGGACGGCGTCGCATACGTGTACGCGAAGACCGTGGACACGTGGATCCCGAAGAAGGGCGTCACCGTCAAGGGCGACCCCCAGCCGAAGGACCTCGCCAAGTATTCGACCAACGGCAAGCATGATCCGCTCAACGATCCGGCCATCGACCAGAACCTCCTCGGCCGGACCTACCAGGTCGTCATGCCGTACAAGGTCGTCAAGGTCAAGGATGGGTACACGGTCAGGAACAAGGCCATCCAGGTCACCAACGACACGACCGTGGAGACCAACGAGGTGTCCAACCCGCTCAAGCCCGTCAACCCGGCCAAGGACGTGACCGTCAAGGTCGGCGGCGAAAGCATCGACGGCAGAAGCGTGTACAAGGACCGCACCTTCCTCTACCAGCTCGACAGCTCCGTCATCCCGGCCGACCGCGCCTACCCGCAGGTCGACCAGTGGAGGATCGTGGATCCGCTGAACACCGAGTTCGACCAGTACGCGGGCCAGTGGGCCGTGTACGCGACCCGCGACCTGTGCAGGGACGGCAAGGTGCTCGCCGCCAAGGGCGACAAGCTCGCCGGCAACGGTTTCGACAGCTCGAAGCTCGGCGGTGAACTGTTCACCGCCACGGCCGACGAGAACGGCCAGGTCACCGTCGAGGCGACCGAAGCGTACCGTGCCCTCGTGTCCGCGGACAACGCGCATGAGAACGGCTGGCGCGCGTACATCCAGTGCAAGCGCCTGAAGGTGTCCGAACGCGTCGAGAACCAGTTCACCGAGATCTTCAACGACAAGGAGTTCCAGTCCAACATCGTGTGGACCCGCACCCCGGACATGACCCCGTCGATCCACATCGAGAAGTACGACGTGGCCTCCGGCGAACAGGCCGGCGACCGCGACGACGTGAAGGACGCGTTGAAGATGGCCGGAGACAGCCAGCAGATCGCGTTCAAGATCACCAACACGTCCAAGACGGACTCCTCGACCGGTGAGGGCGCCTGGTATCTCGCCAAGGACCTCAAGATGGTCGACAGGACCATCGCCGGCGAAGGCGACGTCACGGACCTGAAGTATCCGGACGATTGGGACACCCTCGTGCTCAAGCCCGGCGAGTCCACCGTCATCACCGGCACGTTGAAGGGCGTCGAGCAGGGCGGCAAGCACACCGACCGTGTGAAGGTCACCGGCACGCCGCTCGTCGAATGCCCCGTCACCGACCAGTTCGGCGGCCAGCAGCCCACCGACGGCAACCAGACCGGCGACGAGAAGTCCGACGCCGACACGAAGGTCGACGGCGACGCGTCCGACACGACAGGCCTCAAGCAGGTCAAGGTCGGCGACAGGACCCTGTGCGAGGACACCACCGTGGACTCGAACACCGACGACTGGAGCGGCTACCGCGAGGATCTCGCCAAGACCGGCATGGCCATCGGCGGCGTCCTGCTGTCCCTCATCGCCTTCGGCGGTGTCGGCGTGACCCTCTTGGGCGCACGTCGCAGGACCTCGACCGTCAAGCACGGCGTGCATGCCGCCAAATGATCCGATGACCGTTCGGATCCGCCATACGGCATGAGTGACGCCACGGGCGGGATGTTGGAGGATTCTCCAACATCCCGCCCTTTTCCTTTCCCGGACCGTGGATGCCGTACAAGGCCGGCGTGGCTCGTCCGAAAGAACGGCCCACGCCCCCATCCATCTTATTGGGGTGCCACCCGTTCGAATATCTGCGCTCATACGGCCATGTGCACGTGGGAATGGTTGAGAGATCCGGCAACCGGCCGGCGATCCGAAAGCGGACGCCGACGATATCGGACTTCCACGGCAGCGTGAGCCGTCCGTGCAGAAAACAGAAGAATCCCTATCAAAGGAGACATCCAGTATGGATATGAAGAAGATCTCAGCCGCGTGCGCGACCGCCGCCGCGTTGGCCGCGTTGTGCGTCCCGGGCTCGGCGTTCGCGGCCGACGGCACGCTCACGTTGAACGCGGGCGACGGCAGCACCCTCGCCGGACACAGCTTCACCGTGTACAAGGTCGCTGGATACAACGACGTCGTCAAGGACGGCGCGAACGTGAAGAGCGTGAGCGCCTCATCCCCGGACGCCACGACCGACGCGTGGGTCAAGGCCGCGTTGAACAAGAACGGCGTGACCTACAACACGTCCGAAGGCCGTAACGCCGCCGAACAGCTCCTGCGGTTGAAGACCGATTCGGACACGCTGCGCAAGGTCGCCGGCACCCTGCAGTCCACCGCCGCGTCCAGCAAGGTGGCGGCCGTGAAGACCAACCAGACCTCCGTCACGGGCAGTCTGAACCTGACCCTGCCGGAGGGCTATTATCTCGTCGTCGACGCCCAGGGAATCCCGATCCTCGTGTCCACCACGATCGGCGGCAGCGTCAGGATGAGCAACGGGCAGACCCTCGGTTCCACCCAGATCAAGACCAACGTCACCAAGATCGACAAGAAGATCAAGAGCGTGGACGGCACGTGGAAGGATTCCGCGGCCGCGACCAACGGCGAGACCCGTGACTTCAAGGCCACGTTCACCGTGCCGAACAAGCTGGCCGTGGACACCATCACCCTCGAGGACCACATGACCGGCATCGTCTACGTGGACGGCTCCTTCCACGCGGCCACGTCGTCCGGCACGGACGTGACCAACCAGTTCGGCACCATCGGCAAGGACAAGGTCGGCAATTCCGACGGCACCGGCTTCAAGACCACCAGCCTGCAAAGCCTCGTGGACACCGTCCAGGGCAAGCAGGTGACCGTCACCTATCAGGGCAAGGTCGTCAACGCGTCCAAGGCCAACAAGGCCATCAACCAGATCCTGATCACCTCGAACTGGCTGCCCAACGTGGTCCCGCCGGACGTGCCGACCCCGAACCCGGGCACCGATGAGACCCCGGTCCCGACCTACGACGTGAACCTGAAGAAGATCAGCGCCGCGGACGGCAACAAGACCATCCAGGGCGCCAAGTTCAAAATCCACAACGACAGCCTGAACCAGTGGTACGTGTGGAACACGGGTTCGAACCAGTGGACGTTCACCACGGACGAGTCCAAGGCGACCGAATTCTCCACGAACGCGTCCGGCGTGATCAACTTCACCCGTCTGGGCGCCGGCACGTACACCGTGAAGGAGACCCAGGTGCCGACCGGCTACTTCAGCTTCGTCAAGCCGAGCTTCACCCTCAAGATCACCGACGACGGCCACGTGACCATCACCGGCAAGGACCAGCCGGGACTCACCGGCACGGTCAACAACGCGGACGGCAAGACCACCACCCCGACCGCCGTGGTGAAGAACATCGACAACATCACCCAGCTGCCGCAGACCGGCGCGACCACCATGGGCGTCATGCTGGTCGGCGCGTTCGCGATCATCCTCGTGGCCACCGCGTCCGGCTTCGCCGCCTACCGAGTCCGCCACGAGAACCTGGGCGACGGTCCGGCCATCGCCTGACCTTTCCGAATAGTCCCCGGCCTCGAAAGCGAAGGGCCGGGGAGCCAGGAGCCGGGATCGTGCGGCCTTTTCTCCTGTCAGCCGCACGATCCCGGCCCTCTTCCAAAAAATACGGAACTCACATATGAATCACAAAGGATGAGGGAAAATGGGATTCCTTACAAGACTTCTCGCCGGTCTCACGGCGGCCGCGGCGTTAGGCACCGGCCTGGCCGGCACCGCCAACGCGGTGGACACGAACGGCGCGGCCGGGACCACGAAAAGCGTCGTGAAGCTCACGGCCGATGACACGAACAACCTGCCGGACCATCTGGTGAATGGCGATTTCAGCGTGAACTACAAAGACCAATGGCTGACCGGCGGTTGGAACTGGACATCCATCACCCCCGATGGCAAGTATCTGAACTCGGTCCGTAATTGGAACGACAGCGCCACAACCTGGAAGACCGTCAATGGTTGGGACAAGACCAAATTTGGCTGGTCCAGCACCCAGAAGGACGGTACCGATGACATCCAGCACAAGGCCGGCGCGGTCGAGATCCAGTATGACGATCAGGCCGACAACGTGTACGCGGAATTATGCGCCTACGAGGCCGGCACCGCGATCTACCAGGACATCAAAACCGTTCCCGGCACCCTGTACAAGGTGCGTTTGAAGCACGCCAGCCTGTACGACGGTTATCTGGACAAGATGCAGGTGATGATCGGCGCTCCGGGCCACGAGCAGCCGGTCGAGATGACCCGCACCGGCGTGAACGGGCACGGCGACAAGCTCAACGAGAAATCAAACATCATCGCCACGAAAGTCTCGAACACGGGTGAGAACGATCGTAACCATGATTCCCAGTGGGAGTCCTACGAGGGCACGTATCTGATTCCCGCGGGCCAGACCGTGACCCGCTTCACGTTCAGGAGCGTCGGCTCCAGAAACCTTGACCACGGCAACTTGCTGGACGACATCGTGTTCGACAAGGCATACCGCCTGGACTACGACAAGAACTCCACCGCCGCCGCCGGCGAGGTCCCGTCGAACCAGCGTGGCAAGGAGAACACCGTCCAGCCCGCCAAATCCAAGACGACCGGCACGGTGAAGACCGTCGTGGATACCTCTGACGGATTGCCGACCGAATTGGTCAACGGCGATTTCGAATATCCGGGAGCTGATGTCTTAAGCCAGAACCTTCGTGACAAGAAGAGGAACTGGTGGGGTGTCAGCCGCAAGGACAAGATGGTCTACGAGTCCGATAATCCCACCAAATGGGTCTCCCTCCCGTCGACCTTCGATTCGGATAGATTCGCGTGGGATTCCAGCGAGGCCGGAAAAACGTCTGGCGTCCAGGAGGGGTCCTCGCAATGGCATACGAACGAGGTCGAACTTCAAAGGGATTCACGTACGGGCAACATGTACGCCGAGCTCTCTCCATATCAGGCACAGAGCAGCATCCGCCAATACATCCGCACCACGCCCGGTGCCCTGTACAAGGTGCGGTTGAAGCATGCCAGTTTGAGCAGCGAGTATTTGGACAAGATGCAGGTTCTAATCGGGGCGGATGGAAACGAGCAGCCGGTGAGGATGACCCGTGTCGAGTCCCAGAACGGGCTTGACGCCATCGGGGAGTCCACGGCATCCACGACCATTTCGACCCACGCATCGAACAAGGCCGAGATCTCATGGGGTTCCGGGCTTGGATATCATTCGTCACGGAACCATGACGGACAGTGGGCGACTTATGAGGGGGTCTATGTAGCCACTTCCGATGTGACGGTGTTCACGTTCAAGAGCGTTGACTCGCCGTCCTTCAACACCGGAAATCTGTTGGACGACGTGGTTTTCACCAAGGCATACAAGCTCACCTATGACAAGAACTCGGCCGATGCATCCGGTCAGGTTCCGTCGAACCAGCGCGGCAAGGAGAACACCACCCAGCCCGCCAAGACCAAGACCAACGGAACCGTCAAGACCGTCGCGGATACCAACGCCAGCCTGCCGGACCATCTGGTCAACGGCGACTTCAGCGTGAACTACCACGACCAGTGGAAGGACAGCTTCGGCGGCTGGACCAGCATCGACCCGAACGCGGGCAAGACGCTGCACGCCACCAGCCTTCCCAATGGCTCCAGCTGGAAGTGGACCGCCATCAACGGGTGGGACAAGTCCAAGTTCGGCTGGACCAGCACCCAGAAGGCCGGAAGCAACGTCCAGCAGAAGGCCAACGCGGTCGAACTCCAGTACGACGACTCCACCGCCGACAACGTGTACGCGGAGCTCTGCGCCTACGAGGCCGGCACAGCCATCTACCAGGACATCAGGACCGTGCCCGGCACCCTGTACAAGGTGCGGTTGAAGCACGCCAGCCTCAACAGCACGTACCTCGACAAGATGCAGGTCATGATCGGCGCGCCCGGCCACGAGCAGCCCGTCGAGATGACCCGCACCAGCGTCAACGGGCACGGCGATAAACTCAACGAGAAGTCCACGACCATCGCCACCAAGGTCACGAACGGCAACAACCGCCACCACGCCGACCAGTGGGAGACCTACGAGGGCACCTACCTGATCCCCGACGGGCAGACCACGACCCGCTTCACGTTCAAGAGCATCGACTCCAAGCAGCTCGACTACGGCAACGTGCTCGACGACATCGTGTTCGACAAGGCATACCGCCTGGACTACGACAAGAACGCTTCGGATGCCACCGGCGAGGTTCCGTCGAACCAGCGCGGCAGGGAGAACACCACCCAGCCCGCCAAGGACAAGACCTCCGGCAGCGTGAAGCTCGTGGCGGATGATGATGTGGTGGAATACGCCGCCAACGGCTTGCCGAAGCAGATCGTCAACAGCGACTTCGACCATGATTGGCGGAACATCGTCAGCCAGTCCAAGATGAGCGCGAAATACAATTTCGCCAACATCGACCCCGCGCACGGCGACGTGGAGATCAGCGGCGCGCTGAGCAGCAAGGGCGAGGCGTCCAAGCACTGGGTCCACCTCAACGGGTTCGACGCGAACAAGTTCGGCTGGAAATCCAACCAGACCGACACCAGGGTCGACGGGCGCGGCGGCATCGTCGAGATCCAACGCTCCAAGGCGAACGACAACATGTACGCCGAGATCACCGCCTCGCAGGCCAACACGTACCTGTACCAGGACATCGACACCGCGCACGATTATCCGACCGTGTACACGGTGAAGCTCCGGTACGCGCACAGGAACGGGACCATCAACTCCAATGAGAAGATCCAGATCCTCGTCGGAGCGCCCGGCCATGAGCAGCCGGTGGAGATGACCCGCATCGCGTCCGACCGAGGCAACAGGCTGGGTGAGAAGTCCACCACGGTGAACGCTCCGAACACGGATGGCTGGCTCGGCTCGTGGGACACGTTCCAGGGTTCGGTCGTGGTTCCCGCCGGTCAGAACGTCAGCAGGTTCACGTTCAAGGCGCTCGGCTCCATCGACGGCATCTCCGGCAACCTGATCGACGACGTGCAGTTCAAGCTCGCCTACAAGCTCTCCTACGACAAGAACGCGCAGGACGCGACCGGCAGCGTGCCATCCAGTCAATACGGCAAGGAGAACACCGTCCAGCCCGCCAAAGCCAAGACCACGGGCAGTGTCAGACTCGCGGCTGACAAAACCGCTTCCGGCCTGACTGTGCATGATCTTGAGATGAACGACATACCCGCGGATTACCGTCAGTTCATATTGAACACCACCGACACAAGGCTCTCGCAGGTCGAGTTCGAGGACGGCGCGTGGTACAAGTCCACTGACCCCTCGTCCCAAGGCATGTGGCCGTTGAGAATCGGCGCCTCATTAACCATCCCGTCCGTGGGCGACTGGACCGACCCGTCCGGCAAGACCCACCAGATCAGCATGACCATGCGGTTGAAGGATTGGAACGGCGGCAGCGTCAGCGAACTGTACCGGTTCGACGGGCACGGGAACATCGTCGGCGACGGAAGATTCTGGATCAACACGGCCTACGGTTCCGGTTATTCCAGCCTGCCTGCCAAGGTCAAGGCGGCCATGGGCGGAGTCGACACGTCGAAACGAGTGGGATGCTCGTGGACGGTCGAGTTCACGTACGCGGACACCGGCGAGAAGGTCCCGGACACATTCAAGGGCGTGACCGGGTTCAACGACCTCGACGGATGGGACGCGCAATCCGACCTGAAGTTCGAGGGCGTGCAGCTGCTTTCCGGTTTCAACGGCGCGTACAAGCGTTCCGACGCGGAACTCGGTACGTACGGTACGAACGGTTTCGCGGGCATCGGACATGATGCGGGCGACGAGGCTCATCTGAACGCGCCGCAGCAGTCCCGTCACCGCCTCGCGGCCACATGGACGGGAAGCACGTTCACGTTCTCCTATGATCTGAGCAATCCCGCCGGCCGCACCGACGGTTCGCGCATGACGTTCGGCGCGCCTGTCACCCGCACCGCGGTGCTCACCTATGACAAGAACGCGGCGGATGCTTCCGGCCAAGTCCCGTCGAACACGACGCCGGACACGACGCAGACGGCGTCCTCCAAGTCAACCGGCAAGGTGTCCGACCTCGTGCAGCGCACCACCACGCATGAGGACGGCAGCGTGACCGTCAAGACCATCGACCAGAGCACGGACGTGGTGTCCGGATGCCAGGTCTACTATCCGGCCGGCCAGAGGATCACGTTGGCGACCATGGCGAAGGACGACGACTGCTGGGATTCCAGCATGCTGTCGCGTCCGGGCCACACCCAGCTGGGTTGGAACCAGGACCGGAACGCGACCCAGGCGCAGGCCCAGGTCACGATGGTCGAGGGCGGCATGACCGTGTACGCGGTGTGGGTCGGCAACCCGGTCCTCACCTACGACACGAACAAGCCATCCACCTGGTCGGGCCAGATGCCATCCACCCCGGCGTCCGTATCCGTGGCTTACAACACGGCCGCGGCGGACGGGTCCGGCTGGCGGGCGGGCGACACGACGAAGATCCGCGGCTACAGGTTCCTCGGCTGGTACACGGGACCGCAGGACAATGCGGGCCTGTACGACTGGACCAGGCCGTTGACGGGCAGCGTGACCGTGTACGCGCACTGGCAGCGGTTGCAGGCCAACGTGGTCTACAACGCGAACGGCGGCACCGGTTCGCATCCGAACACGACCGGCTGGCAGTATTCGGATGTGACCATTCCCGGTGACACGTCCAAGTCGTTCAAACACGACGGCCTGTACCGGTTCAAGCATTGGAACACCCAGCCGAACGACCAGGGCACCGTGTACACGGACGGGTCGCGGATCGCCCTGCAGGACAAGGACATCACCCTGTACGCGATCTGGGTGCCGTACCACGAGAACTTCGTGCCGACCGGCGGTATCGGCCTGCCGATCGCCATCGCGGGCGGCGTCCTGCTGCTCATGTTCGGCATCGGCTCGACCGTCATGCTCACCAGACGCATGAACGGACACGGCATGCCGGACGACGAGTGACCGGAACCCGGTGACGGAAGGGCCGGCGGACGGCCATCCACCAACTCCATTCGGACGTGGGCGGAATGGTCCGGACGCCGGCCCTTCCCGTTGCCCATCCCCGTCGATATTCGTGGAACGGATCGTGGCAAAGGTATGGACGTTATGGATTGGGATTGGATCATCGAGGGCGAACGTGCTTCGGAGGGACGTCGTATGCGGCGCCTGCGCCGCATACGCGCACGGCATTCGAGACGCGTGTTCCGCGCGCTCATCGCCGTCACGGTCGTGTTCTGCCTGGCGGGCATGGGCACGTTCGCTTGGCTTGGCGTGGAACAGGCCGGAGCGGCCCGCAGGGCGGCCGAATCGTCCGCCCTGGCCGCGAAGGACGACCATTCGGCCGAACATTACGCGCGCATGGTCGCCGCGGCCCGCGCGTACAACCGGAGGCTCGCCGCCACGCCGCATGTCATCGGAGAGACGTCCGGCAAGGACGGGACCATCGATGGTGATTTCGGGTTCAAATCGGACACGGAATACCAGAACCTGCTGGATTTCGGCGACGGGATCATGGCGTCGGTCGAGATCCCGTCGATCGGCGTGGACCTGCCCGTCCGGCACGGGGCCGACGCGTACGCGTTGGAGAACGGTGCGGGACACCTTCACGGCACCAGCCTGCCCGTCGGCGGGCAAAGCACCCACAGTGTGATCACCGGACATACGGGAGTGGCCGACAAGGCCCTGTTCACCAGGCTCACCGAATTGAGGAAGGGTGACGTGTTCTACGTGCGGGTCGCCGCGCAGACCCTCGCCTACAAGGTCGAACGCATCCGCAAGGTCGATCCGGACGATCTGCGCGACGTGCGCATCCAGCCGGGACGCGACCTGGTGACGCTGGTCACCTGCACTCCGATCTTCCTGAACACGTATCGGCTGCTCGTCACGGGCGAACGCGTGAGCATGCCGGACGACGCGCCCTATCCCGAGGACGCGCCCAGGACCACCGGCCGTGACGCGCGCCCGCTGCTCGTGTCCGGTGTGGCATTGCTCGCGGGCATGCCCGTGGCGATGGTCGAGTCCAGGCCACGCGTCCGTCCGTACGGACGTCACGGCATGAAACGGTAGACGCCCACACGCCGGCACCGCCTCATGCGGGGGTAGACTGGTGGGTATGCGCGCCATATGCCTCCGAGACCGCGACACGCCGATGGCGCCGATATCGGATTGGGGGCACGTGGAATGGTTGTCGGAAACGTCGCAGGGATGTTTCCATTGGAGCCACGACCCCGATACGGGGCATGGCATTGGAGGGAGAATTATGAACAAGAAGGCTTTCGCAACGGCCGTCGCATCCGTGGCCGTCGCGGGCACCATCGCCGCGCCGGCAATGGCCGACGAGACCGCGACCACCCCGGTCGAACAGGCCCAGCAGGCCGTCGAACAGGCCCAGCAGGCCGTCGACCAGGCCGCGGCCCAGCCGACCACGCAGCCCCAGCAGGACCAGGTCGCCGCGGCCCAGCAGGCCGTCACGGACGCGAAGACCAGCCTCGACCAGGCCACGGCCGGCACCCAGCAGGCCCAGCAGCAGGTCCAGCAGGCCCAGACCGGCGTGCAGCAGGCCCAACAGAACGTGCAGCAGGCGCAACAGCAGGTCGAGACCACCATCAACAACGATCCGAACGTGGCCGCCGCCCAGACGGGCGTCAACCAGGCCCAGACCAACCTCGACAAGGCCCACGACAGCCTCACCGCCGCCCAGGAGAAGGCCGACCAGAGCGCGAAGAACGCCGAGACCATCAAGAAGGCCATGAACGACAGCCAGTCCATCCGTGACGACGCCGCCAAGGCCAAGGAACAGGCCGACCAGGCCGTGAAGGACGCGCAGCGGAAGGTCGACTCGACCGACAAGACCAAGCTCGACCAGACCACCGCCGCGAAGCGGGACGCGCTCGGCAAAGCCCAGACGAAGGCCGACCAGGCATCCGCCGCCGCGCAGCAGGCCCAGACGAAGGCCGACCAGGCGAAGAGCCTGCTCGACGAGGCCACCCGCATCGCGGGCGACGCGAACGATCCCGCCAAGATCCAGGAGGCGCAGGACAAGGCCAAGCAGGCCGACCAGGCCGTGAAGGACGCTAAGACCGCGCAGGCCCAGGCCACCGTCGCCGAGGCCACCGCGAAATCCGAGGCCGACAAGACCCGCACCCAGGCCGACCAGGCGAAGGCCGCGCTCGACAAGGCGAACGGCATGAAGGACGCCGCCCAGGAGAAGGCCGACAAGACCTCCGCCGCCCTGGACAAGGCCGCCGACGCGAAGAACACGGACGCGAAGGCCGTGAAGGACGCCCAGACCGCCAACGACAAGGCGCAGGCCGCGCTCGACAAGGCCGAACAGGCCGTGAAGGACGCGCAGGCGCAGGCCGACAGGACCAAGGACGAGTATGCGGCCGCGAAGGACGCGTACGACAAGGCGCAGGCCGCCGCGGACGCCGCGAAGCAGGCCGCGGACGAGGCCGCGAAGGCGCAGGCCGAGGGCGCGGCCGGATGGTTCAAGACCAACAAGGCCGAACAGGCGTACAAGTATCTGACCGACGACAGCGTGTCCCAGTACCTGGAATACACGCACATCGGCGCGAAGGACGACGCGACCAGCCTCGACAACCTGCTCAAGGCCCTCGACATGATCGACGAATGCAACAAGCTGCGCGCCGACCATGGTCTGGAACCGTTGAAGGTGTCCGAGACCGCGATGGCGATGGCCATGGTCCAGGCCAACTACGCCGCCCAGCCCGGCCACGACAACCACAACTACCAGTACGACGCCGGCGAAAACCTCGCATGGGGCACCGCCGACTGGGATCCGTACGACGGCTGGTACACGGCCGAGAAGGAGACCTACGACGCGGCCGTGAAGTCCGGTGACTATCCGGACCTCGCCAAGCTGGCCCCGTACGACGTTTTCCTGAAGTACCCGGACCTGTACCAGCAGGTCGGCCACTACCTCAACATCGTCTCCACCGACTACGTCTCCACCGGCATGGCGTACAGTGGATACAGCACCGGCAGCTACGGCAACGGCGCGTCCTCGCAGGAATTCCTCAACGAATGGTTCCTCCACAGCTCCACCGACACAGTGTTCGATGCCAGTGTGTACCGCGCGAAGGTCGAAGCGTACGTCAACCAGATCAAATCCGCGCAATCCACGTACGAGGACGCGTTGAAGCAGGTCGAGGCCGCCAAGACCGCGCTCGACAAGGCCAACACGGCCCACGCGTCCGCCGTCCTCACGCTCGACAAGGCCACCTCCGACCTGCAGGACACGCAAGACGAATCCGCACGCACCACGCAGCTGCTCGCCGACGCGACCCGCAAGGCCGCAGAAACGCAGACCGTGTACGAGCAGGCGAAATCCGCCGACGAGCAGGCGCAGGCCAGCCTCACCACCGCCGAAACCGACCGCCAGGCCAAGCAGACCGCGTACGACCAGGCGAAATCCGCCGACGAGCAGGCGCAGACGCGTCTCACCCAAGCCCAGGCCGCGCTCGACAAGGCCAACACGGACGTCAAGCAGGCCGAACAGGACAAGACCGCCGCCGACACGCGTCTCGACGTGCTGACCGACGCGAAGAACGCCCTCGCCAAGGCCCAGACCGCATACGACCAGGCCAAGAGCGAAGCCGACCAGGCCCAGCAGGCCAAGCAGACCGCGCAGGACGAACTCACCCAAGCCCAGACCGCGTACGAGCAGGCCAAGAAGGAAAGCGACAAGGCCGCCCAACAGGTCAAGGACCTCGAAAACGCCAAGACGGACCTCGCGGCCAGGACCCAGGCCCTCGCCGCCGCGCAGGCCGACCTGGACGCGAAGACCCAGGCATACGACGCCGCCAGGAACGAGGCCGACAAGGCCAAGCAGGCCGAAACGGACGCCGAAACCGCGGTCAGGAACGCGCAGCAGGCGTTAACCGACGCGCAGGCACTCCTCGCCAAGGCCAAGAGCGACGCGAAGGACACGGAAGCCGTCAAGACCGCGCAGGCCAAGGTCAAGGAAGCACAGGACGCGCTCGACCAGGCCAAGACGATCCTCGCCAAGGCGCAGGCCGACCTCAAGCAGGCCCAGACGGTCGAAGCCCAGGCCAAGAGCGACTACGAGACCGCGAAGGCGGCGCTCAAGACGGCCCAGCAGGCCGCCAACCCGAAGCATGACGACAATGCCGGCCAGACCAGTCTGAACGCCGCCCAGCAGGCCACGGTCGAAGCGGCCGCCAAGGCCGACAAGGTCATGGCATCCACCGGCGCGGACACGAACGGCATCATCCTCGCCGTCGTCGCGTTCGCCGGCATGGGCGCCGCCACGCTCGACCTGAAACGCCGCCGCATGGACGTGACCGCACGCCACGGCATGCGCTGACCCAATTCCCCCTCCAACAAACAGGCGGCCGGAACAGGACGACGGAAAACCACATGACGGTTTCCCGACCCTGTTCCGGCCGTTTCTCTCTCAGGACCCAGAATCCACCACGGTTCGGTAAAATAAGCCAAAGAAGGAGAAACCATGCCCAACACGCAACTGCGTCAACATATCGACGACATGCCCGGCATCCTCGCCAAACTTGAACGGATTCCGGAAATCACCACCCGACTGGACCTCATCGACACCCTGCGCGCCCACGCCCTCTCACTGGAACCGTTGGATGGCGTCGAAACCATGGCATTATCCGATTACGACCGCGACTGGCTCGTGAGATACACCTACAATTCAAACGCCATCGAAGGATCGACCCTGACTCTTCAGGACACATCCCTCGTATTGGAAGGCGAATTCGTGCCCTCGGATTCCCCGGCACGTTTCGTGTTCGCGGCGCGCGGCGTCGCCGACGGCATGGCCTACGTCCGCGAATACGCCTCCGAAAGACGTGAACTCGACCCGGAACTGATCCAAAGGATCCACGAGGTGACCGCATTGGACCTGCAGCCGTTCGCACGCGGCACGTTCCGTCCTTACGGATATCTGGCGAGAATCACCGCGACCCGCGTCAAGACCGCCGACCCGTTGGAGATCCATGACGACCTGCAAGCCCTGATCGACGGGCTGAACGGAAGCGACGCGCACCCGTTGCTCAAGGCCGCGGCGTTCCATACGATGTTCGAAAACATCCATCCATTCATGGACGGCAACGGCAGGACCGGCCGGCAACTGCTCAACCTCATGCTGTTGGAGAACGGATACCGTCCCGTGGCGATCAAGCATGACGCCGGACGTGTTTACGCCCGGGGTCTCGAATCCTGGCAGGTCGACGGTGATCCCGAACCGTTCTGCTCCATCCTGTTCGACTGCGTGGAACAGGAGGAACGCACGTTCATCGACCTTGTCGAACGGCTCCGTCATGATCCGAAAACCACGGACGGCTCCATCGCCATGGATGCTCCGGGCCAGGATGTCCAACCGCCGGATCCGGCCGATGTTCCGGACGATGCACGGCCGGACGATCCCGGCATCGGCCTGGTCTGACCCTCTTCGCAGGTCTTGACGGCTTCCAGCATGAGCAAGCCAGCGAGACCGCATCCCGAACATAACCGAACATCCGATACCATCCTACAGACGGCCGGAACAGGACGATGGAAACCCATATAAGGGTTTCCCGAACCTGTTCCGGCCGTCCGTTTCCCCTGGAACGTCCACATGAACGAAGGACATCCACGTTGCTACCATGGGAAACGGGAAGCAATGAATCCATCCACCATAATCGCGGGGTCCGATGCTATTTGAAATGAACCGTGTCCTAATGTGCCGGAACCATCCGGTACTGGAATTCGCGTACTCATCGAACGCGGGTTTCATCCTCGAAGTGGGTGACGTGTTCGATCCGAGCCGTGTACCGGTCGGCATGTACGTGGATGGACAGCCCCGACCCGACAGTGATTCGGTGACCTTGTGGTGGCGGTCCCGTGGAATCCCCGCCACAAGGGACGGTCTGCGCACGCTGCTCATGGCCACGGGCATCCCCTCCGGAAAAGAACTTCTCGACCGTTCCATGGGATTGAGCCTGTCCGACCAGTACTGGATCCGTCCCGCCGGCATGGACACGCTGCGTTGGGAGGACCTCAACTTCTTCCACAACGATTTCGACGAACGGCTCGGCAAGGCGTTGTTCACCGGCGACTCATCCCGTATCGGCGACGTGAACACGCCGGACGTGACCAGCGCCGGAGACCTGCCCAAACGGTGGATCATCCGTGACGACGGCGTCAGGGCCCTCATCAAGGCGGGACGGTCCGGCCAGGAGCCCGACAACGAGCGGATAGCGTGGAAAACGGCCCGCCTGCTTGGCGTCGACCATGTCGAATACCGTGTGGGCAGGATCAACGGGGCCAGGGTGTCGGTATGCGACGAAATGCTTTCGGATACGGAGGAGCTCATTCCCGCCGGACAGATCATGCGGATCTTCCGGAAGGGAGGATACCGGGAACGGCGCGACATCTGGGTGGAGGCCTGCCAACGGCTCGGCGTCGGCCGTGACGCGATCATGCACGCCACGGATGATTTCCTGTTCCTCGACTTCCTGCTACGCAACACGGACCGGCATTACAACAATTTCGGTCTGATCAGGGACGTGGAATCCTTCGCCATCCGTCCCGCCCCGATCTACGACAGCGGAGCGAGCCTGTGGAACGGCATGGATCCCGACGCCATGGACAACGGGGACTACCGGACGAAACCGTTCTGGACCGACCAATGGGGAGAGGGGGACAACGCGTACTGGCAATTGTCCCTCATCGATGATTGGGACAGGTACGATCTCGGTGTTTTGGACGACGTGCCCGACATCGTCCACGAACAGCTTTCCACCAACCAGCGCCTCTCCCCCATGCTCATCGACCGGATCACGGGCCTGCTGCGTGGCCGGCTCCCGATCATCAGACGTCAAAGGGACGTCGCCGCGCCCCACATGATCGGTTTGCATCCCGACCATGGATTGGACGACCAGACCCCAGGACTCCAACCGCCGGACCCGGCCGATATTCCGGACGATACGCGGCCGGACGATCCCGGCATCGGCCTGGTCTGACCCTCTTCGCAGGTCTTGACGGCTTCCGGCATGATCAAGCCAGCGAGACCGCATCCCGAACATAACCGAACATCCGATACCATCCTACAGACGGCCGGAACAGGACGACGGAAACCCATACAAGGGTTTCCCGAACCTGTTCCGGCCGTTTTTTCCTCCCTTTGCGTTCCTCATATCCCTGCGGCCCTCATGCCTCCCGTCCAACGACGTTCGGAAACGAAAAAGGAAAACCGGCTCCACACGCCACACGCCCTCACAATCACCCCCGTAACGGTATCGGACGTGGTGCATGTGGAAAGAACGGCACGGGGAACGAGAATCCCCGATGCAAGGAGGGAACACGATGGGCGTAATCATCATCATCGCCGTCTTCTGGCTCCTCGGCCTGCTGATGGCATGGAGCATGTGCGTCGTCGCGGCACGCGCCGACCGGCGTATGGAAGAAATCCGCCATACCCACACGGACACGGATATCAGCCGGCCCGCCGACACCGGCCACGTGGACTAGCGGGGACGCCTCCCCGGCCGACAAGGACCGTCGCAACCCCCGCTCCCAAAACCCAAGAAAGGATATCCAATGGAGAACACGAACCTGAAACGTCTCGCCGCGATGTGCGCGGCGGCCGCGAGCCTGTCCACACTCGGACTGGCCGGCACGGCCATGGCCGTCGAAACACCCACCACCGCCGACACCGCCGCCGCCTCCATCACGTTGAACGCCGCCCAAGGCAACACCCTCACGGGCCACACGTTCACGTTCTACCGTCTCGGCTCCTACGGCGACATCACCGCGAACGGCGACAAGGACGTGAAATCCCTGACCGTGAACAAAATCGACGACGCGTCCGACAAGTGGATCGCCGCCGCCAACACCAAGGCCGGCATCACCGACCTTCAGGGCTTCGACGCGGCCGGCGACCTGGCCCACGTCGGCAAGGACGGCGAGCCGACCGGCACCGTGCAGGGCCAGCTGCGCGAGGCCGCCAAACAGCTCGCCGCATCCGCGTCCGCCAGCAAGATCCAAGCCGTGAAATCCGTGGCCGGCACGGGCACCACCATGACCGTGTCCGACCTGCCGAACGGCCTGTACCTGATCGTCGACTCCGACGGCGTGCCCATGATCGTCGGCACGCCGGTCCAGGGCACCAAGACCCTGAACGGCGTGACCCTCGGCACCCTGACCGTGAAGTCCAAGACCACCACGATCGACAAGAAGGTGTCCCGCGACCGTCTGAACAAGGGCTCGTTCATCGACTCGAAGGCCGGCGGCACGGAGGACTCCGCCTCGTTCACCGTGGGCGAGACCGTGGACTTCAAATACGTGTTCACCCTGCCGAACATGCAGGCCGCCACCCAGACCGTCGTCAAGGACACCATGAACGGCCTGACACTCGCCGGCGACCCCGCGTTCTCCATCGACGGCAAGACCGTGACCCCATCCGTCGCCAAGGGCGAGAACGGCGACGGGTTCACCGCCACGTTCGACCAGGCGTTCATCAAGGCCAACAGCGCCAAGCAGGTGACCGTCACCTACAAGGCTACCGTGGCCAACGCGAAGCGCGCCGCCCAGGCGTCCAACACCGCGGCCATCTCGACCACGTTCTACGACGGCACGGCCGCCTCCAAGACCACCGTCGACTCGAACGACACCGCCACCGTGAGCGCCTACGACGTGAACATCAAAAAGACCAACTGGGACGGCAAGCAGGCATTGCAGGGCGCCGGCTTCAAGATCCAGAACAAGGACACCGGCAAGTGGATGAAGCAGGATCCCAAGACCGGCTCCTGGACCTACGTCGACACGCAGGGCGAAGCCTCGCAGTTCCCTACCGGCGGGAACGGTCAGCTGAACATCGCGGGCCTCGGCGCGGGCAACTACCACGTCGTCGAATCCAAGGTCCCGGACAACATGACCAGCCTCGTGACCGTCGAGTTCGACATGACCATCACCGACGGCGGCAAGGTGTCCACCAGCGCCGACACGAACAGGCTCATCACCGGCCAGCCCACCAACGACAACAAGTGGACCATCACCGTGAGGAACATCGACGCCCTGACCGAACTGCCGCAGACCGGCGGCCTGCTCGGCAACACCATGATCGGCGTGGTCGTCATCGCCATGGCCGGCGGCGTCGCCTACCTCACCGTCCAGTCCAAGCGCCGCCGCGAGGCCCACACCCTCTGACGGGAAGGCATTGACTCATGACGCGGGAAGACGACTACTGGACCATCGTGTCGGGCGGACGCACCGAGCAACGGCGCCGCCGGCTCGAACACCGGGACCGGATCGTCTCCCGCGTCTACACGCTGCTCGCCGTGCAGCTCCTCCTCGGCGGACTCGCCATCATCTGCACTCCCCCACTGAACCAATGGGTGACGGACGGCAGGCTCACGGCCACCGCACAGGCCGCCCAGGTATCGGCCGCCACGGCCACGGACCCGGCCGCGCGGCTCGAAGCCGCCGACGAGTACAACCGCCGGCTCGCCGCCCAACAGGTGCAGATCGGCGAGATCATCCGTGCGGACGGCACACGCGACGCGGACTTCAAGGACGACACGGAATACCAGAGCCTGCTGCGGTTGGACGCCACGGGCACCATGGGCGTGCTGTCCATCCCCGCGATCGGCGTGGAACTGCCCATCCGGCACGGCACCGGCGCGGACGTCCTGGACGACGGGCTCGGCCACGTGCACGGCACGTCACTGCCCGTGGGCGGGAAAAATACGCGCACCGTGATCAGCGGGCACACGAACATGGAAGGCAGGACCCTGTTCACCCGGCTCGACGAACTCAGGAAAGACCAGACGTTCACGATCGGCGTGTACGGCCGGGTCCTGCACTACCGCATCACCAGCATCCGGATCACCAGTCCGAAAGACACGGACGCCCTGCGCATCCAACCGGGCAGGGACCTCGCCACACTCGTGACCTGCACGGACACCGGCAACAGCCGCCGCCTGCTCGTCACCGGCGAACGATACACGCCAACCCCAAGCGAAACCCGGGAAACGGACTCGAAAACCATACGGGACGGAGCCCTGGCATGCTGCGGCATCACATTCCTGGCCGGCCTGACCGTGACGCGACGCGGCCCTGAACGCCTCTGCCGGCACACCGATGATGCTTTCCGCCCGAAGGAGCATAGGAGCTGAAATGAAACATCTCATAAGCCTGCTGGCCGCCCTGGCATGCCTGCTGGGCGCGTTCGTGGCGCCGTCCGCGTCGGCGGCCGCGACGTACGACATCACCCAGGTCGGGGACGCGAGCTGGGTCGGCGTCACGGACGCGAACGGCAGGGAACTGTCGGGCCAGACCACCGCGTCGAACGGCCTGCAGGTGACGGCGACCGTCCGCCTGCGCATCGACGACATCGGCGCTCTCCGGGAGGGCGATACCGTCCTGGTCAAGGCCACGGCGGCGTCCGGCAGCCATTTCGAACCCGACCTGTTCTCCAGGATGACCCTGCCGCCCTCATTGCTCGACAGGCGGGGGAACGCCATGTTCACGGTATCCAACGCCGACGGCGACGTCAACGTATTGAAACTGACCCGTACCGGAACGACGGCATTGGGCTCCTACTCCTGCGACCTGGCCGCGACGAACAAACTGTGGCTGCGCACGCCCGGCTCGAAATCATCCACATGGAGGATAGGCTCGTCGTCCGCATACACGTTCGCGAGCCGGCCACAGGCCAACACGCCATGCGCGTCGAACAGCAACGGGGAATGGGTCCCCCAAGTGCAGGGGAACGGCATCGAGGTCAACCAATGGTTCCTCAACTGCGGCACGATGCGCTCCATCATGGACGGTCCGGACACGTCCGGCATCAGAACGGAATCGCAGGTCGGCTGGGCTCGCATCATCCCCGAATCAGGCCGGATCACAAGCCTGAACGTGCCCGGCAGCGGCACGTTCATCCTGAAGGCGGTCGACGGCAGAACCCCCGGCCAACTGGACGTCCGCACGGGCATCCTCCGTCTTTCATGGAAGAGCGACGTGGACATATCCACCTACGACAAGGCGGTGGCGAATCTGCCCGTGGGATCCGTCGCCGTCATGGAACGGGAGGACGGCTCATGGGACATCGCCTACAACATCGGATCCCGACTTCCCGGACTGGCCAATTCGCTGAAGACGCCCGACAGCTCCGACCCCGCGACCCTGGAGCTCCAGAGGAACACCGGGAACATATGGCAGGCGGCGCAGACGACCTTCTACGTCCGTTTCCAGGACGAAAGCGTCCCCAACAGGGTATCCGTCGAGACGCGGGGAACGGAATACGCGTACAGGAGCCGGACCCTGACCACGAAGCCCCTTGACCCCGCCATCGGCCAAGGCCAGTCCGCCATCCGATACGATCCGAACGGCGGAGACGGCGACGCGTTCACGAAGGCCGGGGACTCCGGCACCACGGCCACGGCCGCCGAGGCCGGCGTCTTCCTGCGCAAGGGCCACACGTTCGCCGGCTGGAATACCAAGGCCGACGGCACCGGCACCGCCTACCAGGCGGGCGCCGATGTCGCATACCCGGCCGAGGGGCGGACTTTGACCCTGTACGCGCAATGGAGGCCCATAACCTACAAGGTCCGTTTCGACAGCAACGGGGCCACGTCCGGCATGATGGCCGACCTGACCGTCGCATACGACGAGAAAAAGACCTTGCCCGCCAACCGGTACGCCAAGCCAGGCAAGGCGTTCGCGGGCTGGAACACCAAGGCCGACGGGAGCGGCGCGATGTATGGGAACAAGGCCGAGGCCACGAATCTGGCGTCCAGCCAAGACGACGTCGTCGTCCTGTATGCGCAATGGGAGGACGCCATGACGGCGATGCCGGAGACGGGAGGAACGGTGGGCGACCACGGATTCGGAAAAATCATCGGGGGGGGCTTGTCTTCTGGCCCTCATCCCGGCCCTGCTGGCGCGGCGGCGCGTGCGCCGAAGCCGGTAGCATCAACCGGAAGGGCGGTGTGACATGCTGAGGCGCATCGCCCGCAGGGGCATTCCCGTACTGGCCGCGCTGTTGGGTCTGCTGGCCGCGTTCGTCGCGCCGCCGGCGCATGCGGCCGCAACGTACGACATCACACAGGTCGGCAAAGTGGATTCGTTCTCGTTCACGGATATGCAGGGCCGTGCCATCAACGGCACGGACACCGATGGCACGGCCATCGCCGATGGAGTGGAACTGGCGGACCCGCACACGAAGCTTGCCATCCGTGTCACGATCTCCGACCTCGACAAGCTGGACGCGGGCGACCAGATCTCCATCCCCGTCGATCTGACCGGCCATTTCGGATTCGCCTACGCCACATGGGGCTCAACCGTCGACGTGAATGGCCGGACCATCGCCACGGTGTCCGGCAGTCCCACGCCGACGCTCACGCTGACCGACGCGGTCAAGGCGTTCACGACCGTGTCGGTCACCCTGAACGCGAATACGTACGCATCCATCGTGGCCACCCACCCGGAATACGAGGAGACCGAATCCACGCTTACGGTCGGGCCGCTGAAAAGAACCATCGCCAACCGGAGGACGACCCTGTACAAGGACGAATACAACGGGCCAGTCAGAGGATTGGACAACCTCACGGGAAAGGTCTTCGGCCATATGAGCATCCGCCTGGGCGGGGTGTTCAACCGATGGCTGGATGGCGAAATCGACGACGACATGACGAAGGACATCGGCATGTCATACACGATCACTCCGCTGGACGTGGGCATCCAACGGGTCGACTTCTACTCCCAATTCCAGACATGCCTCGGAATGGCGACGGCTGACGGGAAGCACGTATCGGCCAACTCGCGGGAGTCCGCCGGGCTCGGCATCACGTTCACGGCGCCTTCCGACAAGGCGTTCTCCGATCCGACTGGCGCCCTGAAGGCCGGACAGGCGACTTGGAGGGAGAACACGGATGGCTCATGGTCGTACGCCGTCAACTTCGGCCCGTTCCTGAACAACGGCCATGCGACCTATTCCATGTCCGCGTCCCATCCGGACTCGCTCACCCAGGCCATCCTCGACAAGGCGAGGGCCGCCAAAACCATGGCACAGCTGGTGCTGTGCCGTTTCGCAGTGTTCCCGCAAAGCACGGAGGGCAACTACCGCTTCAGGTTCGACGTCTCCTATTACGGACCGTACGTGGGAGGCCAATCCGCTTCGATCGTCGCCACCACCCAGTCCGTGACCAACAGCGGCAGCGGAACGAAGGTCCATACCATCACCTACGCCGACACCATGTCGGACGCGACCAAAGGCATCAGGTACTCGGAAGGCTCGCAGGCGGTCGTCGCCACGAACGAATGGGCCCATGAGGGCTTGGCCTTCACGGGGTGGAACACGAAGTCCGACGGTATCGGTGATGCCTATCGGCCGGGCGATTCCCTGACTGTCACCGGAGACGCGACCCTGTACGCCCAGTGGAAGCGCGTGCCTGAAACCACCATGCCAGACACGGGAGGCCACGCCAGCCACCTGCCATTGGCCATCGGAGGTCTCGCCATGGTAGCGGCGATGGCCTTGTCCGTGCTCGCCCACCGGCGGCGCCATAATCACTTCAATCCCCCTGTCTGATATCGAACGCATGTCATGTGGATTGTCCGGGAACGAATCTCCCGTAAAGGACTGTTTCGTTCCCGGACATGTCCTAACTAGGGAGGAATCCATATGGCTGCAACCCTTTGCATCCTGGTCCTGATGGTCGTCGCCGCCTCATGCCTGTATGAGGCGTTCGTGTACATGGCCGTCAAACAGAAAAGCACCTTCGTTGGCCGCAAGACCAAGGAAAAGGTTCTCGCCATGAGCCGTAAGACCCGTCAAGGCAAGGCCGTCCTGTTCATCGTGCTCGCCGTCGTCTGCTTCGTGCTGATGGTCGTGGCGGGCATGCTGATGGCCCATGCCGGATACAACGTGTGATGTCGGACCGGCTCACATCCATGATGGGTGGGATGGTTCCGTATCCACGGGATTCCTCCCGCCCATCTTCCGTCTTTTCAAAAGAGGTGGGAATGTCCGTCGACGATGAAGACGAATACGACGGTTCGGAAGCAGATGGCATGGAACCGGACGGCGATGGGGCCGATCCGTTCGTGCCGATGTTGGAGGACGATGGGCACAGGCTCGGCCGTCCCGCGCGGCGTGGCGTCGGCGTGGTGGGTTTCGTTCCCGCGCCGACCAGACTGTCCATTCCCGAACTCGACTGGCTCATGCGCGTGCGTGACGGCGCCGGCCGGTCGGTGCGCGTGCCGGAACACCGGTATTCGCGTTCCGACCGCGACGCGGTCGAATCGGCTCGCGGACGCCTGTATTCGATGGTGTCGAAGCAGGTCAGCCAGACGAAGAGCCTGTACAAGGCGCGGCAGCGTGACGAGGAAGGCATGCTCCCGTTGGGTTCCGCGAGCCCGTTGGACATGATCACCCGCGATTTCAACGAACGTCCCCTGATCCCATGGCATCAGACCAGCACGGGACGGGCGGGAGTGCTCACCACTTTCGTGGCCGGTTCCGGCGCGCAGCTGATCCCGGGTCCGCCGATCGGCATCGACGCGCTTTCACGCGAACTGTTCCAATTCGACTGCTGGGGTACGTACGACGCGCACATGACCACCAGTCCCGACCTGTTCTTCAGCGGCCTGCGTGGCCAGGGCAAAAGCTATTGCGCGAAGACGATCGCCGTGCGCGAGATCGGGTTCGGACGCAACATCATCGTCCAATCCGACCGGCAGGGCGAATGGAAGGCCATTGCGCGGGCCATTCCCGGCGGGCAGGTCGTCTCCCCCGGCAAAGGCAACTATCTGAACCCGTTCGCCATGCCCGACATGTCCCACGTCACGTCGGACGAGGATCGTAGGGCGTTGCGCCAGGAGGTCCTGGCCGGCAGGAAAAGCGCCATGATGGCGTTGGCGGAGGCGGTAAGGGAACCGGACCGTCCATTCCCGTTGGACAAGGACATGCTGTCCCTGATCGACCAGCTCATCGCCTCGTACGGTATCGGTCCGATGACGTTGCAGGCCGCGGTCAAACGACTGTCCGACTGGGATTGGGTGGATTCCATATACTCGCATATCCACGGCTTCGAGCATTACCGTGATCTGGCGCGTGAGAAGGCCAGCGAGGCGGCCCGCGTGTTCTCCCCCATGGTCGAGGGCGGCACGATGAGCGGCATGTTCGACAAGGAGTCGACCATCACGTTGGATCCGACCGCGCCGATCATCGTGTTCGACACGTCCGGCCCCGTGTTCCAGGATCCCACGTTGAAACGCGTGTACACCGCGGCGGTCAGCTCGTGGATCGACCGGCTGCTGCAGGCGCGTGACGGACTGCGCCGCATCATCGTGTGCGAGGAGGCGTGGGACCTGCTGAGCAACCCGCAACTGGTCGACTCGTTGCAGACACGCCAACGGTCCGCGGGCCATTGGGGTTGCGCGACCTGGCTGATCGTGCATGGCGTTGCCGACATGACCCAGGTGTTCACCGCCGGTTCCGGCCTGCGCGGCAAGGTCGAACAGCTGATGAATCTGATGGAGACGAAGATCATCTACCGCCAGGGTGGCGAGAACATCCCCCTGCTGAACCGGCTCATCCCCGATCTGAGCGAGGACGAACTCGAACAGATACCACGCCTGGCCCAAGGCTATGGCATCTGGCGCATCGGACACGAGCATCCCCGCATGATACTGCCGGTCGCGGGACCCATGTGGGCGGACGTGTTCGACACGTCGAGCCTGCGAAAAGCGTCGTGAGACAAGCCCTTCCAGGGAAAAACAATCGCGAAGGAGGAATGGTATGGCCCGATATTGGAATGATGGCTCGTATGACCGTGAGGAACTGAACGCGGACAACCGCCGCAAGGTCATGGACGTGTGGAAAAGGTTTGAATCGTCCAAGACGGGCGTATGGCTGAGCCGGCACACGCATCTGTTGGAACGCCTGTCCGACGAGGAAAGCCATCTCGTGGTCCGTGCCGGCGCGATGGTGTGCGTGTTCGCCCTGATCCTCTCCATGATCATGTTCCTGCTCGTCAAAGGCGGCATGCTCGCGTGGACGCTGCTCACCCTGCCGGTGTTCGCCATCGCGTTCATGCTGGTCATGGTTTTGTGGATCTTCTGGGACGCGTACCGTGATTCCGGCGAAAGGGCCGCGGACTGGCTGTCCACACGTCCCGGCGTCGCCACCTGGCGTCAGCTCGCCGCGGATTACGGTCCACGCGCCGTCAACCGCGACGTGCTTCCCTCCGTCCTGCCGCGCATGCTTGAGGATTTCCGTTACCGCAAGCCGGGCGCCATTCGTCCGCGCCCATGGCATGCGGCATGGTATGTGGGCGATTCGTGGAACATGGAGGTGTGGCTGGGTTCCGAACGGCACATCTACGTGTTGGGTCCTACCCGTTCCGGCAAGACCGTCAGCGTCGTCATCCCCAGCGTGGTCGAGGCTCCCGGCTTCGTGCTCGCGACCTCCACGCGAGGCGACATCATCAAAACGACCCGATACCTGCGCGAATGCGGCGTGAAGGATCGTAAGAACGGGGCCGAATACGGTGGCCGTGGCGCGGGCACCACGCACATCTTCGACCCGGAAGGCATCGCGGAGAACGATCCGGACACGCGCCACAACATGAACTGGACGCCGTTGCAGGGTTGCGACGATCCGGCCGTGGCGATGCGCCGCGCGCAGACCATGGTCGCGATCGGCGGCATGGGAAGCGGCTCCAACAACCAGGAGTGGGGCGTGAGCGCCACCATGTATGTGCAGGCCATGCTGTACGCGGCGGCGATCGCGGACCGCACCATCAACGACTGCTACAAGTGGAGCCTGTCCCCGGAGAACGCGCAGGAGGCCGCCGACCTGATACGCAAGTACACGAACGAACGCGAGATGGACCGTTGGGCCGCGACCCTGAACGCCCTGCCCCACGTGGACCCAAGGCAGAAAGGCAGCGAATGGTTCGGCGTGAAGAACGCGTTCAGCATCCTCGCCGACCCGAACGTGCGAGCCCGCATGAACCTCAGCCCGTCCGACCCGCGACTGATCGACCCGAAACGCATGGTGCTGCGCGGCGACACCGTGTACGTGCTGTCCAAGCCACGCCGTGACGGCGGAGTGGCCGGCAACGCGGGCATCTTCGTGAGCCTCCTGCTCGACACGTTCCAGGAGGCGTGCCAGGACCTCGCGTTCGACAAGGCCTCCGGCTCGCGCGGCAAGATCGAGCCTCCCGCCCGATTCGTGCTCGACGAACTGTCGAACATCGAGAAATGGCCCGGCCTGCGCAACGCCATCACCCAGGGCGGCGGCAACGGCTACCAGCTGATCATCGTGGAACAGTCCCGCCAGCAGATGGCCGACGAGAAGGACGGGTACGGCAAGGCCGTGGAACAGACCGTGTGGGAGAACTGCCATCGGATCATGCTCAAGGGCGTGTCCGACGACGAGACGTTGAAATGGTGGATCAGCCAGATCGGCACGCACCACCGCACACGCCGCGAATCAAGCTGGAATCCGGGCCAGGGACCGTTGGGTGGATTGACCACTCGCCACGAACGTGAGGAATCCGTCACCCAGCAGGAACTGAGCCTCCTGCCCGTCGGATACGCGCTCGTCGAACCATTGGGCCAGGCGCCCGCCCTCGTGCACATGATCATGTACATGCGCCGCGCATGGTGGCGGGAAGGATTGGAAGGCATGCGTCCCGCACGATCCACGCCATGGCATGAGAGGAACACGGGGAAGGCCATGGCATGAGCGACGGGAACAAGGTGGACGAATTCTACGACCGGATGGCCTCTCCGGATCCGGAGAACGGCGAGGCCACGATGCCGGACGACGACGTGAGGGACGAAGGAAACGTGCTGTCCACGCCGGTCGCCGGCGGAACGGACGTGACGGACGGACTGGAACGGCCCCCGTATTGGACCGACGCCATGGAAAGGCAGTTCCGCCGCAGGGTCTCGGCCGATTTCGAACGTTTCGTGAAGGACGTTTCCAGGAACGGCACGCCGCCGGCCATCGACCAGTGCGAACACGCGTACGGGGAACTGCTCGACACCGTCAAAGACAAGTACAGGGAACTGCTCGGCCATGACCTGCCGGGCACGGCCGCCACGAACGTCGACAACGTCATCAAGCAGGTCACCTTCATGCCCGCCATCGACCCTCTGCACGGGCCGGGACTGTGGGCCAAACTCCCCCAGCACCGTATGGACGAGATGGTCGAGGCGCGGCCGGTCGATTTGACCGGCTCGCCGACCCGCATGGACATCGACCTGATGATGCTGCACACCATCCGCATGGGACGTTTCCTCACCACGCATTACACGGATTGGGCGCAGACCCTTCCCGCATGCTGGATCCGCCACGACGACGTGGTCCAGGAGGTGTATTCGCTCAAATGCTATATGGACCTTGTGGCCGCCAGTCCTAACGGAGGATTCTACGCGCCGACGCTGCAATCGCTCATCCATTCGGCGTTGGAACGCGTCAAAGAATACCTTTCATCGGCCGAAACGTCGAACACCGACCACAAGCACCACCTGTCCGGACCGGACGAACGCAAACGCGAACAGGCCCGGAAGAAGGAATACGCGGACTGGTTCAACCGTGAGGGAGGCTGGTCCGGCGAACCACGCTTCGATCCGTCGTGGGAGTACCGCAGCACGGACGAGGGTCTTGACAGCGTATGCGACCTGCTGACCCCCACCCGCGTCGAGGATGATGGCGTGGCCGACGACGAGACGCTGTCGGACCGTTCCCGCCAGTGGAGGGAGAACATGCGGATGCTGCGGGACAGCTACGACATGGACCATTCACCGGAACGCCTGCAAACCGCGCGGGACGAGGAGGAGCGGATGCGCCGCGTCTGGCTCGACTACAGGAACCGTGAGCGGGCGAGCCGCGACAACCTGGACCGTGCGGTGACGTCCGCGTCGATGCTGATGCGCGACACCGGCCGTGTCCGGCTCCTAACGGACACGGAACGTGTAACGCTTTCCGGTCTCATTTCCAAGGGGCGGGAAATCCTACGGGAATACGGCAAGAATCCGTTGGATGAAGGCTATGAGCCATGCTCCATCGACATGCAGGACGATCTGACCGCACGATTGGACCGTCTCGTGGACGGGGATCCAGCCGACGTGTTCAACCGTTGCGAACGCATGCTCGACCAGATCGACAAGACCTTCGAACGTGGAAGGGAGACACCTGATGAACGTCGGACAGCCTAGCCTGTTCGACCAGTTGACGCCGTCGGACTCGCTGAGGGACGACCTCGACTGGCTCGACTCCCTACAGGAGACGGAACCCGCTCCCCGCAAAACCCGCGGACGAGGCCGCAAGCCGGACAAGACCCGGCATGATGTTGACGCCACGCCCGCACCACGGGAGGAAAAGAACACCACTCCCAAACCGGAGCATGAGACACGCCGGCCGGCTGACTCCATCACGGAACCGCCCGCGCCCATGCCTCTCATCCCCGACACCGGCACGGACGACGGGACCATGACGGGCATGGAGCCGGACGGCATGACGGCCTCGGACATGACTGACGACGGGACCGTACCTGTCGAAACCGAATCCGTCCGAACGGTTCTGGCGGACGACGACACGTCGGACGTTCTCTTTGGACTGGGCTTGGAGGACGTGGCCGACTCCACCGACGGCGGGACCCGCGACAAGACGGCGATGAGATGGGTCGCACGCGTCCTCATCGGCGTGGGCGCCATCATCCTGCTGCTCCTGCTATTCGCATTGGCCGGCTCCCATTCCGCGTCCGTCAGACAGAAAGCCTCGTACGACCGGTTGCAGACGTCGATGAGCCAACTCGCCACGGCCAACACCAAGGCGAAAGCCACACTCAAACAGGCCGGCCGGCTTGGACTGGACGACTCCGCGGACGCGTTACGCCACGCCATCGAATCGAACGGCATGCTCATGAAATCCAAACGGACAGGACTGTCCATCGAGGCTTCCGACCGGCTGGCCGGCAAGGCCGACGAAGCGTCCGAACATACACGCGAATTGTCCGGCAGGATCGCCAAGACCATCAAGGACAAGCCTTTGACGGACGCGAAACGCAAATGCTCCACCGCCCTGGACAAGGCCGTGAAAGCGTCCGACGATGCGAAACCATCCGACGACACGACCCGGAAGGCGAAGGAGACGTTGGACAAGCTGGCCGCGCAGGCCCGCGGACTCGGTTCGAAAACCACCGTCGGACAATGGAACGACATGGCCGCGAAACTCGACAAGGCGCGTGAAGACCTCACGAACGCGTTGGACGCCAAAGCCAAGGCCGACGAGGAAGCCAAACGGCAGGCGGAGGAACAAGCCCGGCAGCAGGCGCAACAACAGCAACAGCAGGCCTCTCCCACGCCACAGCCAACCCCGCAATACCATCGTCAATCCGGAGGCTCCACCAGCATCCCCCGCGGGAACAACGGCGGAGGAACCACGAACAACAACAATGGCGGAACATCCAACGGCAACTCCGGCGGATGGTACGTGCCACCGGAAACCAACGACAACAGTCTGCCGAGCAACGACTCAAGCCTCTGACAAACGGGAAAGGAGCACAACAATGGGAAAGAACAAACATCGTCAGGCGTCCACGCCCGAATCGAAGAAGCAGGCGGCCGTCTGGTGCGCGATCGCCATCATCGCCATCACCGTCATGGTCCTGGTCGCCAACCCATGGAAACAGCAGACGTCCACGACGTCCACGCCGCAATCCAGCCAATCCGCGCAGACACGATCCCACAAACAGAACAAGAAAAAGAAGACGACGAAACCGTCCGGCACCCTGCAACAGCAGGCACAATCCATGTTCATCGGCGGCGCGGAACAGATCGCCGACGACGTGCGCGACCTGTTGAACGCGCCGGAGAACTCGAACGTCGACACGCTCGGCAACCTGCTGTACCGGCATAACCGTCAGGATCTAGCCGAAGCGACGGATCTGTATGACGCGATCGGCCAGCAGAAGGACATCGACACGATCCGCAGCCTCGCACGCGAATGGTATCCGCAAGCCATGCAGGCCGGCATCGAGGCGAGACGTGACGACCTCTCGTCCGGATTGGACAACACCGCGCGCGAGGTCGCCACCATCGAACGGGACGATCTTTCCGGCACGCAAGGCTGCGGCGATCTCAAAGCCGCGTACGAGACCGCGAAACGACTCGTGGACTCCAAGTCGGATGATTACGACGCTTTGACCAAAGCCCAGCAGAATCTGACCACGGCGATGAGCGGCTGCGCGACCAACCTCGATCCGACGAACCGGGAGAAAGTGTTCGGCCGACCGCAGGGAACCCTCAAGGAAGATAAGGAGTAGGAGAACATGGCCACCACGAACAACCGCTCTTGGAAAGCGCTACTGCCACGGAACGGCGGCATCGGAGTGTGCCCGCAGATCGGCAGGGTGAAGATCCCGCCCGTCTGCCCACGTTCCACGCTCAACCTCACCGGAGGCAGACGCATCAAAACCGTCCGCGCCTGCTGGTTCGAGGGCGACGAGGCGCGTTTCGTCTCCCTCATGCCGTCGACCGGCCGGATCCGCAAGGAATTGGAATCGTTGAAGGGCGGCGAGACGGTCGAATTCATCGGACGTCCCTGCGAATGGCATGACATGTCTGGGCAGAACTACTATATCGTCATCGTCACCGACATGGACATCATCATGGCAAAACGGCTAAGCGCTTGAAAAAATCAAGTAGATTCGGTATGACGTATGTCTGTTAGGCCAAAACATCGCGAGACACACGCCATACCGAATCACATGGAACCTGGAATGCGATCACCGTAAGGCAATTGCCTAACATACGAGTCCATGTATTCCCAATCGGGGATATACCCATCATCAGAAAAACGATGCTCCGCATCTATTATTGGATGACCATCTTCAGTCTTCTTGATGGGTAACTTGATTGTGAAATCCTTTTTGTAATGGGTATTAAGTTCCCGTCCGAATGCTTGAAACTTAGTTGATGCTTCAAGACGGATAAGCGTTGCGATAAATAGTTTCGTTTCCGTGGAGATGTTTTCCCTACTTCTGAGAACTGCGACATTCTGTGCTGTATAGAACGGCGCAGATTGCACGAAGCATGAACCGAGATAGCTTCCTCCTAGAGACAGAGTCATATCTCCAGCTAGGAATGCCTTCGCCCCGGGAACTTCATCAATTTTTGCCACCACACCATTGCCGTTACTATCGCGGGATACATAGTTATATTTAGGATGGCAGGTTTTTGTCTTTATCGCATCTATTCCATTACCCATACAGGCATCAAATAGCTTGCATAACAGAAAAGGTTTCCAATCAGAAACGTCAATTCTCTCATCCTTTTTCGCATCATTAGCTGTAGAAAGAGGTTTGAAGTGGAGTGTCTCCATATATTGCTGGATCCACTGCCAATCGGGTTGCCCATCTTTTGCAGGAAGCTTAATCCATGTGTTATTCATGTTATCAAGAGTCCATTTGCGACCATATGAAAACCGACATTTCTCATGTTTGAGCACAGCACAGATAAAAAGACCGGTCGCCGGGGTGAGTTTTCCGTATCTAGCACGCAGATATAGAGCATTCACATCATCTGTTGCCCAATAATCTTTAGGCTGGTAAAAAGCTTCTCCAACAGAACCGTTATAGCTTAGCGAAATCGTATTCCCTTTATGAATGGGGTCTTGGCTTATTTGATTTGAGACGCCATTATTGGAATCTATCGCCCCAATATATGGGGTTTTACCTTTTCCTGCTTTTACCTGTTCTTCTGCTGTGAGTCGTTTCCCCTTCTTAATTTCGAAAAGGCCTTCTTTCCCACCGAGTTTGAACCATTCCCATGCATCTATATCAAGCTTCATATACGCTCCCCGTCTTCACAAGATATGCCAAATAGTCGTTAACGGTTTGCTGAAAATCTTCTTCAGTAAGTGTTGTGTAATCAGTTTCCATATACGCTTCGCACAGCCATTCATCATCTTTCGTGACTGCATGCATGGCGCTGAAACCCGCTTTCACGGTTTTGTTACGATATAGATTAAGCCATTCCTTCTCGATTTTCTTCCATTCGCTATGACCATTGAAATCAAACTGTTCGACCCTGCCAAGGCCTTTCCTCTTAATGAATCCATCATCCTTATAAAAACCGAAGAATGTTTTGCGCCTAGGTTTTCCTGTGGCGTGATCAAAATGCGGCTTGTTTAACGTGAACAGCATACAGACAGCCTGTACTGCTGCACCTGGATAAAAAATCTCACTTGGCAAAGAGAAAACCGCATCGAGGGTGTTGTCCTGAAGCAGCTCCTCCTTCATCTTGGTTAGACGAGTACCTGTGCCAATGGCCGCAGCCATCGGCAGAAGGACAGCGAGACGGGTACCTTCCCACTTCTCGGCTTTAGCTATATCCGACAAGTATTTTACAAAAACCATGCCCTTGGTAGGGTCGGATTTGCCATTTTTCTCAGAAGATGTCCACTCTTTTTTATAAGCATCTGGGATACCTCGGGGCTTGGCATTATAAGGAGGGTTCATCAGAATCACATTTGGTTTCGCCCCGACAATGAAGTTTTTCAGATCGAAGCAGGATCCGAATTCGACATTGCTGTTGCCGTCCCCGTGAATGAGCATATTTGTGGTTGAAAGACCGTATGCCTTTTCCTCGTTCTCTATGCCAAATATATGTTCTTGCTTAATCTTGTCTGCTAGTTCCTTGAACTCAGCGTCTGTATGACCGTATCGTGCGTCGGCCAACTCGTGAACCATGGCTTGGACCAGGAAGGAGCCTGATCCGCAACAGGCGTCAAGGACCCTGTCCTTATAGGTGACCTCGGTGAGACGGGTCATGAAATCAGTGATATGGTCGGGGGTGAACGCTTGGTTCTTATCGGCCTTTCCCACATATTTGTTGAATGTGATGAAGAACAGGTTAAGGATGTCCTGACCCTCGGATGAATTGGAATCGATGAACCTATAAATTTTCATGAGGATAAAGGACAGTACCTCAAGCCAATCCTTCAGCGTAAGCGCCTTGATGTGCTGCTCTTCGAGCACATCGCGATTCAGAAGCTGGATTTTGATTTGCTTATTCTGGCTTCCGTCCAGTAGGTTTTCTAGCATTTCGCCAATGGCGTTTCTGATTCCTGAAGGGGTGAATTGAGACCATCTTGCTGCGAGTTTTTTCCTGGTCGTCTCATTCACTCGTCCACCGCTGCATCTCTTCTCTACTTCGTCCTTGACGAAAAGGAGACACGTTCCGACGAATTGGCTGCGATTGCGCTCGTCAATATCCTTCTTGTGAAGCATTTCGTTTAGCGCATAGGTGTTGCGCATCACGGCTTCGCGGTCGTTCTGACGATCCACCGCGAACAGCTTCTTGTAATGCGCCATGCAATCAAGGACTGTCTCCCCCCGGAAGCAGATGGTCGTCGTCCACCTCGTCTTTCCATACACGAATCTTGTCATCATTGGTGTTGGCGAGTATCGCTATAACCTTTGCACCGCGATGCAGCGCATATTCCTCCTCAAGATAGGAGGCGAGCTGTTCGGAGTCGGAATCGACGAATTCCTGCTTAGTCTCGACAATCACGGTGTATGTTCCGGTGTCGTCCTTATCCACGAACCGGCGATCCAGCTTATAGTGATGTGGCTTAACGCCGCCTAGGGCCTCGGTCAGTTTGCCCAAATTACCGGCATCCTTGGCATAGCTCCACTCGTCCTCTTCTATATTGGCTGTTAGATACTCCGGACCAATGACATCAACAATTCCATGTCTGTTCATTCCAATCCCTCCCATCTCCGATTCACATTGCTTCTCCATGTTAGGTTTAATCCGCACCCGTCGATACCGTGTGTCGGTATACCCTCTGAAAGTGTTTCAATTGCATAAAAGCAGTAACTGTCTCCCGTTATTATTGTCTTTAGCTATAGTTTCAAAAGAAAGGCGATGGGATGAGCCCAATCGATGGCATGGATGCTGATCGGAATGAAACGTTTTTCTTGAATCTCGGTGCTTGGCCCCGTAGCTACGGCAATCCCCTCGAAGAGGCAAAGAAGCATCTATTAAAGCGTAAATGGAAATTGAGTTCCGAAGTTAAGAACTCATCATGCTGTTTTGAGAAACAGTCGACGCACCTCTATGTCCATTTCCTTGGATTTGCTGTGGTGACAGGTCAAAATGTGTCCACTGGTACTGTCATTGCCGATTGTGGTACGGAGTGGCTTGGCAACACTTCTCTTCCTGGAAGAGAAGCCAAAGTACAAATAATTGATGGGAACAATTGGAAAGAAGAGATTGCCCAAGCGGCAGCGGTCTTGGCATTAAAACAGCTAAGAGATTGGACTGCCGCTCCTACTTTTGGCGGGCAGGTCAATAGTTCGGATCGTCTCTTCCTTCAGCTTCAAAGGATCCATGAGCTTTTTCCTCCGAATGATGAAAAAGTAGAGGGATTATACGAGGAGAAACTTCATGAAGCTACGAGGCTAGTAGAGATAATTAGACGAAACGCTTCAGTGGAGTACCGTAGCAACAGATTCATTCCCATATTAAAGGCGATTGAACCGTTTGCGATTCCAGCGGGCACTTTCTTCGTTGGCTTAGGAACTAATAATGGCAACCAATGGGCATGGGTGTGCGCAGGTGTGGCATTCGGTGCTGAGTTGATTATACGTTTGTCTTTAAAAGCGTGTGATGTAGATGAAACACCTATTTTGCAGCTGTCTCACGAATCAGCGGAATCTGAAAACTAATTTTCTAGATTTTCCACCTTCGATGATGTCTCTTTTCATTACTCATTAACCAGCTGGTCTTATGGGACATTGATTTTGAAACGGGTTTTGGGACGCTTTTCACCGTCAAATTGAAGACTCCGGAGCATCGTACAAAATCTGTTTCAAAAACGGACGTTTTCGGAATAAGCATAGAATCTGAATGCAGATGAGGAATCATTTATTAGGGGCGTGCTATGTCTGCATAACCGGAATTAGACGATAACGTCCGGATTCTTGCGCATTTTCGGATTTCGGCCTTGATGGAAAGGGACATGGACCGTGCCGGGTACGATTTTCAGTCGCCAGACAATGAAAAACCGCGATTGGAAAGAGGCACGGAGCCAGACCCGCGGAAATCATACAGTTCGACCAGGCCATGTTCGAGACCAAGCTCGACACCATGGTGCGAGAGAAGGTCGAGCGGATCGTCAACGCGATGCTCGACGCCGAGGCGGACGAGATCGCCAACGCCGCCAGATACGAGCGCACTGGGGGAGCGGAAGGCATACAGGGCCGGCCACTACGAACGCAAGCTCACAGCCAAAGCCGGAAGACTCGCTTTGAAGGTGCCCAAGCTCAAAGGCGAGGTCTTCGAATCCGCCGTCATCGAACGCTACCGGCGGCGTGAGCAGAGCGTCGAGGAATCCCTGATCGACATGTACCTGGCGGGTGTCTCCACCAGACAGGTCGACGACATCAGCCAATTGCTGTGGGGAGACCACATGCCCTCGCAGACATTGAGCGACAAACTCAAGAAGGTGTACGAGGACATCGACTCGTGGCGCACGAGGCCGTTGGAATCGGAGTATCCGTACGTGTTCATGGACGGCGTGTGGCACAAGCGCTCCTGGGGCGGGCACGTGGAGAACGTGAGCGTGCTCGTCGCCATCGGCGTGGACTCCGAGGGTCACCGGGAGGTCATCGGCGTCGCCGAGGGCATGAAGGAGGACGGGGACAGCTGGGAGCAGTTCGTCAGAGGCATGATCGAACGCGGCCTCAAAGGCGTCCGGCTGGTGGTCGGAGACCGGTGCGCCGGGCTCGTCTCCACGGTCAATTCCATGCTGCCGAAGGCGAGATACCAGCGGTGCATGGTGCACTTCATGCGCAACGTGCTCTCCAAGACGCCGCCCACCCACAGGCAATGGGCGTCGGCGGCCCTGAAGGCGATATTCGCCATGGAATCCCGGGAATCCGCCCTGGCAAAGGCGGAGTCCGTCGCCGCGGAGATGGAGGCCAGGAGGCTGAAGGCCGCCGCGAACTGCCTGCGCGAGGGGTCGGCGAGACGACCACGTACCTGCTGCCGGAGTTCCCGGACGGACACCGCAGGCGCATCCGCACGAACAACATGATCGAGCGATTGAACCGGGAGATCAGGCGGCGCACGCGTGTCGTGGGAAGCTTCCCCGACGGGAACAGCGCCCTCATGCTCGTCTGCGCGAGGATCAGATACGTCACCGACAACGAATGGTCGACCCGCCGCTACCTCGACATGTCCCGACTCGATGACACCCTACAGGCAGTGAACTGATCATCGCGCCATGGACGGCCATGATCCAAAGTGCGCAACCTTTCGGGCACTACCCCCCGCTCAGCTCTACTCCCACAATGGCTAAGAGCACATTGCGGTGGCTAAAGTCCCTCAAATGGTGGCTAAAGTCCACGGCAGTTATCCACCGAACCTACCTAAAGTCCACGCATGTCGGTGGCTAAAGTCCACACTTGTTCGATTACTATGGTGGCTAAAGTCCACACTGGATTTTGGTATGAAAATGCCCCCGCGAGACGGCAATCTCCGGAGGCGTGGCAACCACGAAAGGACCGTGATTGGCAATGGATGATGATACCCGTTTCAAGGATTTGACGCTCCCGGAGGACGAGCCGTGGATGTCGCACGGCTTCATTTCGAAGATCGCCGCGCAGGTCTCCCTGCCCTACCGCAAGCCGAAGGGCGGCGTCAAGGAGATCGAACGACGCAACGGCAGCCTGGTCGTGCGCTACGTGTCCGGTGCGGACTGTCTGCCCTATGGCAAGTACCCGAGACTGTTCGACGTGGGGCCGGCCCGTGCCTATCTGGAGGGGTCCGTCGATTCCGTTTCGTGTCCGGTGCGCGCGTTTGATGAACGCAATCGCGCCCTGCATGGGTACATCCAGGAATCACTGTTCTGATACGCAGAAAAGTAAATTAACGAAGAAATGATAGATTTTCGTAAAGTGCGTGGTAAACACAGGCAGGCGTATATAACATCTATTATTTAGGTTGATGCGATATGACTTTAAAACACACAAATCAACGTCGGTATATTATTGCGCGTAGATGCATTGTGGTAGTTGTAGTGCTTATTTTTGCACTAATTTCATATTTATTAATATGTAGAATTATTCAGATTCGCGAATCTGAAAATCTTTGTGAAGTTTATAGAGAAGATGCAGTTGCTGCATATGATCATTATTCTGGGTGGATTAATTCGAGTGAGATAACTGAGTATATGGAGCTTTCTGATTCTGATGTTGAATCTCCTAGCGTATTGCATCGTTTCAAAGATGATGTACAGGATGTGTTGGATTACCTTGATGATGAACCAATACCAACATGTAATGCCGGTTTCTTTGAATATGATTTAGCTGAATGGTCAAAATCTCCAAAGTATTATGATAATCAATTGGAAAGCCTTTGTAGCGATGCCGTCAAAAGTGAAATTGAGCTGATTAACGTTATCGAAAAATAACGTGTTGTAACATTAAATGCAATACAATGATATGAGGGAAACAATCATCACTAGACAGTGAGGCCAATATGTATAGAAAGTGGAGCAAAACCGTACTGGTTGCTATATCTGTAACTGCATTGGCGTTCGGTATACCTAATAGCGCATCGGCTCAGACATCTCAAAATCTTGATGATGTATTAAGTGCTCCCATTCAAAACTATATGCAGAATATAGAGGATGCGTACAAATATCCGTATTCGGATCTTACGGAAGCGCATTTGAATGCACTTTTGCAAAGCGACAGCCGGGATGATCAGCAAAACGCTATTGCTTCAAGCCAAGCCGCACAAGATTTGGTTTGTTTCCAGAAAGGTTCATTGGATATTATATCGGCTTCAGTGGAGTCGTCCATTCTCTCGAGTGAAGTAATTTCCAACACAGCACAAGTTGCCGTTTTGGAAACAAAAACAATTGAATCGCATTCATCTGATGGTTCTACGGTGACTCTGTATGACGGGGAGACCGAGGATCTGACATCAGTTTGGCAGGACATCCATATTCTGACATTGTCAGCGTCATCTGGAAATGCATATACAGTAATTTCAGACCAATTGGTTGATTATTCAGAATACATGCAAGCAAATGATTTGGCTGCTTTTGCAAAGAAATACAGCAAAAACCAGAATTTGTTTGGCATAGACAGTGATTTACCCGACACGGCATACACTGACTCTGTTCCGAACACTCAAGATGAGGGGAACCTGCCAGGTGACACATCGCCGCAGCCTCGGGCATCACAAATCTCGGAAGGTCGTATGCTTAATTATGTAGATAAATGGACCACTGGGCCGGTAGATACTTTTAATACCGAATATCCGATTTTCAAATCTGGTGGAAACTGTACAAATTTTGTTTCTCAAGCAGTGCATGCTGGAGGCCAAGCTCTTGTTCCGTATAATCTTGTAACAAAATACTTTACGAATGTCTGGGACTATGATACAGAAAAGAATGATTCTTCACGGACCTGGTCTAATGCGGATTACAACTATAAATTCATGCTCAACCATTCTGGATCTTTCACAGCTGCCTCTTCTGTTTTCAAAACATATATGGGGTCGATTATTTACTATGATTGGATTGATAGTAGTGGCGCCAATAATCCTGATGGTACTTTAGATCATGCAAATATTGTTGTTGGCGTATCCAGTGATGGAATGCGTTATATATCACAGAAATCACCACTTCGTGCAAACATACCGTACAGCACATTTTTACTTAAAGCGTATTCGGAAGGAAAGACTAAGATTAGTACAGTGGAACTAAACCTCATTTATTAAAGAGGCTAAATACATTCTTAGCAATATACAGCGCGGCTTTTCTGACCCTAGGCCAGGTAGACAGAAAAAGTCGCGCTGTATTTGTTGATATAGAACCTAATATTCATTTGGTTTGAAGCCATTGTTCTATGGCTTGGTTGATGGTCTCTCCCATTTTCATGCCGTTGTCCGCACAGTATCGTTTGAGTTCGGCTTTGAGGTCCGCGTCCATCTGGAACGTGGTCATGACCTTGCGGACGGTTTCGCCGTCGCCACGGCCGGTGTTGTCCTGCACGTCCATGAGCCTGGTCACTGGTTTTCCTTCGAGTTCGCGGCGTGGCTGCATGCTCATGGTAAGTCGTCCCGAGGCCTTCTTCATCGCAGTTCCTCCTTCAGCTCGTTCCACACGTCCTCGTATCCGTTGAGATTGCTTCTGAACGTGTGGCCGAAATCGGCTTTGAAATCCTCCCTCAGCGGGATTTCCGTGTCGAAGATGCCGGCCCCGTATTCCTCGACGGCGGTCCTGAACGCGCGCAGGGCGTTGGTGCCCTTGCGGGCCATGACGATGAGCACGGCGTAGTCTTTGCCGGCGTCCTGGCATTGGGCGGCGGTGAGCATGGTCTGCTGCAGGTCGATGGGCGAGGACAGGGTGGGGATGACCACGAAGTCCGCGGTCTTGATGGCCTCGTCCACGACGGACCCGTTCGGCGGGGTGTCGATGACGATCAGTTCGCCGTTGCGGTCCGGGCGCCGGTCGCGCGATAACGCCCGGTTTTTTGCGCACTTTGTGATTCGGGCTTCCCGGATATGAACATGGCTCGCACCGGGTACGATTTTCAGTCGCTAACACAGGAAAACCGCGATTGGAAAGAGGCACGGGCCATGTCCAAGGAAATCATACAGTTCGACCAGGCCATGTTCGAGACCAAGCTCGACGCCATGGTGCGCGACAAGGTCGAGCAGATCGTCAACGCGATGCTCGACGAGGAGGCCGACCTAATCGCCAACGCCGCCAGATACGAGAGAAGCGATGGACGCAAGGCGTACCGGGCCGGCCACTACGCGCGCAGGTTCACCGTCAAGGCCGGCAGGCTCGGACTCAAGGTGCCCAAGCTCAAGGGCGCCCTGTTCGAGTCGGCGGTGATCGAACGCTACCGGCGGCGTGAGCAGAGCGTCGAGGAGTCGTTGATCGACATGTATCTGGCCGGCGTCAGCACGCGCCGCGTGGACGACATCAGTCAGCTGCTGTGGGGCGAGCGGATGCCCTCGCAGACGCTCTCCGACAAGCTCAGGAAGGTGTACGACCAGATCGACGAATGGCGCAACCGGCCGCTTGGGGGCGAGTGCCCGTACGTGTTCATGGACGGTGTGTGGCACAAGCGCTCATGGGGCGGGTCGGTCGAGAACGTGAGCGTGCTGGTCGCCATCGGCGTGGACGACACGGGCCACCGGGAGGTCATCGGCGTGGCCGAGGGCATGAAGGAGGACAAGGCCAGCTGGGAGCAGTTCATACGGTCCATGATCGAGCGCGGCCTGAAGGGCGTCAGGCTCGTGGTCGGCGACAGGTGCGCCGGGCTCGTCGCCACCGTCGGCGAGATGCTGCCGCAGGCCAGATACCAGCGGTGCATGGTCCACTTCATGCGCAACGTGCTCTCCAAGGTGCCGCCCACCCACCGCGAATGGGCGTCCGCCGCGCTCAAGGCGATCTTCGCCATGGAATCACGCGCGTCCGCCCTCGCCAAGGCCGAGGAGGTCGCCCGCGAGATGGAGTCCAGGAGACTGAAAGCGGCAGCCTCCTGCCTGAGGGAAGGTATCGGCGAGACCACGACCTATCTGCTCGACGAGTATCCCCCGGAGCACCGGCGGCGGATCCGCACGAACAACATGATCGAACGCCTCAACAGGGAGATCCGCCGGCGCACCAGGGTCGTCGGCAGCTTCCCCGACGGCAGGAGCGCGCTCATGCTCGTCTGCGCCAGGATCCGATACGTCACCGCCAACGATTGGTCGAGCCGCCGCTACCTGGACATTGTTCCATATGAGGCTTCTTTCCGGTGTGGCTGCTTGATATCGTCTCAATCATAAGGATAGGGTTTTTATCGCCTACGACCGAAACCCCGCCATGTGGACAGCTTTTCCGCAGTTCTCGCCCCTCCCCGCAAGTTCACCGGCACGCCAGAAGCCGCAGACAATACATCATCGTCGGCAACAAACAGACGGAAAGCCGACACAGCGAAGAGGCGAACCCCCGATCATTCGGTGACCTGCGTTAGCTGGGACAGCCATAGCTTATCGGTTCTGAACCTTTCGACGTTCCTTGACCATATGTGGTATTCGGGATCATCCTCATCGGCGCCCTCGTCGGAGAACCCATACGCCTTGAACAGGCGCATGCTCGCGTGGTTGTCTGGATTTATCTGGGTCATGATGTACGGGTCGCGTCCCGTGACCGCCGAATCATTGCCGACCCATCTAAGGACCGTGGCGAGCAGCATACCGCCAAGACCGTTGCACTGCTCGGACAAGGCCGTGGCTATATACGAAATCGCGTACGCGTCCGAAGACCCTATCCATCCGAACTCGCAGAATGCGAGTACGTCGGAATCACCTTCGCAATACAGGGCCATGCGCAGAACATCGTCCGCATTCTCTTTCAGGTCAAGACCTCTGATATACCGTTGGACGTCCATCGCGTATTCGGGTGCCCCCGCTCCGCAGCACACGAATCTTCGGACGGCGAGCTGGTCGTCCGGCCCGCAGATCCTGCTGCTTATCATTCGGAAACGCACTGAGCCCGTCCACGCCTGTTCTTCCTGGAGGATGCTTTCGCGAGCTTCATCCATTTGGCGTCCACTTGGTTGCGAGGTTTCCCGTCCTTCGGAGGGACGTATGCCGGCATCGCCTTGACGCCAGCCGCAACGGTAATCATGTGGATACTCCTAGCCAATAAATGTCTCGTGTCAATTGAAATATATCACATGCTCCGTCCCATCTCGACCCCCGGTGTCTAGTTAGAAATGCAACGCCGTTCCTGTTCCCGTTGTTTTCCCGCCGCCAGCTGGAGTACGGGTAGACGAAGCACGTATCCATTCCCAGCTTGTCACGCGACCGGGCGTGCCGGGCGAACTCGGTGTCGTTGTCGTGTGTGTCTTTGCCGGCTCCGGCCTTGATGAGTTCCAGCGCATCACGCCGGAATCCGTCGTCGTAACATCTCCTTCGAACCTCACGCATATGAAAGGACCGCACCCCGATCGTCGAATCTGAATTTCTTCAGTCCGAACAATCGGAGTGCGGTTCAATTTCTTCGTTCCTGTTCCCGTTTCGGGTTTTCGGATGATGTCACTCGCCCTACTGGGTTTGCTCGGACTGCGTCGGAGCCTGCTGTACGGCTTGCGCCTGCTGATTGGCGAGCATCTGCTGTTGGATGAGCACGCTGTTGGTCTGCGCGGTGTACTGCTTCTCGGCCATGTGCATGCTTTCCTCGTGGCGCAGCTGGTCCGCGTCCGTGAACACGCGGGCCTGGATCTCCTGCGCGAGCTTCATGAGCTTGTCCTTTTCGAGGATGCTCACGGTGATGGCGTTCGCTCCGCCGGACGGATCGTGGAAGACGAGGCTGGCGCTCATGACGTTGGCGAGGTTGGCCGCGGCGACGAGCAGGCAGACAATGGCGACCAGGGCGTTCGAGTCGAACATGCCGAAGCCGACGAACAGGAAAATCAGACCCCACACGAGGCTTCCGAGGTTAAATTTCGTGTTCGTGTCGACGCTGGCGATGTTGCGCAGCGGAATGGTCTTGGTGGACGCTCCCAACGGGATCAGTCCGAACAGGGTGTTCGGCGCCTTGTACTGCACGCGCGTGCTGGACGCGGCGACTGAGGTCTTGAGCCAGAAGATCACCACGCTGGGGCTGAAACGGTCGCCGATAATGTTCTTCTCGCCCGGCGCGTACGTGAATTCGGTCATGGTCTGTGCGGTTTCGGCCATGTTTTCTCTCCTTTTGTCGTTGTATTTTTGTTTTACCCGTCTCCCCCAATCGTCCTTACGGTTTCCGATGGGGGAAGCGGAGACATTTTTATTGGTCTTGTGGCGGATCGGCCTATTGGAGGGCGTTGGATGGCGGTCTGAGTTTTTCGAATTCCCTTCGGACCATCCGACGTTTCGCCCTGTTCCAGAATTCCTTGAGCTCCCCGCCTGTGGCCGGTTCCTTCCGGTCTTCCCCTGCGGCACGCGTCACAGTATGAATTCCAGACCGTCGGGACCGTTGGCCTGCGCGACCGGACCGATGGAGTCGACGATATGGCCCGGTACGGGATTGTCCGGCGAACAGTCGGAAAATTCCAACGCCTCCCTTTTCTTGAGGGGAGCTTCCGCAGAATTGACGCCAAGCCGGTAGATCCGTTTGAATGTCCTGCCCATATACGTGGCGTCCGTGGTTTTCACCAGAACGGTGCAATGCAGCGTGTCCGGAATGAACACCTCGTTTTCGCTACGCGTCTTTCCCACGTTTCCGACCATCGGCACGCCCTCTGAAACCCCGTCGAAGACATCCGCAAGATCGTCGGAACGGGCTCGGATGTCTTCTATTTCCGTTCTTACCTGCTCCGTTTCGGACATCGGTGGAGTCCTTTCTTGTGTCGTTCCATCCGGTTCACGTGCGAGTCCGCCGATATCGGAAAACGGGTCGGAAGGGAGCGTCAATCCCTTCCGACCCGTTTCTCTTCCTCACGCCTTCGGTCTCATCGACGAGGTCACATGCTGAGGCCCGGCCCGTCCTGCATGCCGCTGCCGGGGTCTACGCAGGGGTCCGGGACCGGAATTTCCGGTTCGTCCATGTCCATGGCGGGAAAATCGGACGGGTATGACGGGTCGTCCGCGGTTTGAGCGCCTTCCTGTCCGTTGGAGCGGAACGTGGCCTCGGCTAGGTCCGCCTGCATGCCGTCTTCCATGTCGTCCTGCTGTTGGGCGGGCCGCCCCTTGATCTCCATGTCCATTTTGGCGATCCTGTCGGTGAGCTCGTCGTATTCCTTCTGTCCGCTCCACGGCCTGGACAACGCGGTCCACGCGTTGTCCAGATCCGCCTTGGCGTTTTCGAGTCTTACGCCAAGACTTTGCGCGGTATCGGTGTTGCCGGAGATGATTCTGCCGAGCTGGTTGATGACGTTGTCGGCGCTATTGTTGATGTCGGGCATGCCGTTACCGGACCAGTGGACGTGCCTGTCTTTCAGACCGACGACCGGATGGAACGCGTTGAGACCTTTGACCCTCATGTCGCGGTTCTCTATGACGACGGTCATGCCGCAGTACTCGCCGGCCTCCACCGTCTGTCCGTGTCCGAGCCTTCTGGCGATGCCGGTGAGATCGTGGATGGCCTGCTTCCGGTCGGTGATGGGGCCGTTGCCGAGGTCGAGGCCGCATACGCCGCGTTCCCTGTACTCTTCGCGCAATGCCGCCGCCTTCCGGAATGCCGGCTCGTCGTCGACGGCTTCGGCGTGCTGGACTTCGAGACTGTCCACGGTCGGCTGCAATTGCATGTCGATCTTGAATCGGATGGACTTCTGCTGCGCCGCGTGTGCTCGTTTAAGCAACGTCAGCTGGGTGAGCCTGTTCTCGGCCTCCATGCGTTCTGCGATCTTCGGGTCTCCAGTGGCGAGGGCCTTCATCTGCGCGAGGTTCAACACGGTGTCGTCCACGTCGGACGCCTCGCGGGCGGGCGAATCGGAGTTCATGATCTGGCTGATGAACCCGGCCTTGCGTTCCACGGTCTGGAACATGTAGCTGTCGAATGTGCCGACGGTCACGTACCGGTAGTCCTCCACCTTGTCGAACATGTTGCCCTGCCTGCGGACACGGCCTTGACGCTGTTCGAGTTCGGCCGGCTTCCACGGACAGTCGAGGTCGTGGATGGCGAAGAGCCTGTCCTGCACGTTCGTGCCGGTGCCCAACGTTCCGGTGGAGCCGATGAGCACACGCACCTCGCCCTTGCGGACCTTGTCGAACAGGGCCTGCTTCTTCTGCGGGTCCTTCTCCTGGGCTGCGAACATGATCTCGTCCTCGGGGATGCCCTGTTCCATGATACGGCGTTTCAGATCGGATTGGATGTTCCACTTTCCGGACGCCGTGGTCGACGAGTCGCAGAACACGAGCTGCGTGGCCTTGTCGGCCGCATGCTCCTTCCAGATCCTGTAGATGTTCTCCGCGCAGACCTGTACCTTGCCGTGTTCCATCGGCTTGACGTCCGGGTCGGACACGTCGAGCAGCTTCGGGTCGAGGCTGACCTTCCTGCCGTCGTTCGTGATATTGAGCATGTTGTCGTCGGACGGGTCGACACCGCCGTCCCTGACGACTTCGGCGCGCTGCACGAGTTCTTCGACGGCTTTTTTCTGCGATTCGGTCGGTTCGACCGCGACGGGGATGACGTCGCAGTCCGGCACGTCGAGGTCGAGCTTGTCGGCGGTCAGCAGGTCCGCGTAGTTGTGGAACGTGCTCATGAGCTCCGGCAGGTTATGGAACTTCGAGAAACGCTGTTTGATCTGGTATCCGCTTCCCTCCGGCTTGACCTCGACGCTTTCGACGATGCTGCCGTACGTGTTGGCCCAGCTGGTGAACGCCTCCACGCCCTGGGCCTTGAGCAGGCCTGGGGCTAGATAGCGTTGCATGTTGTACAGTTCGGCCATGGAATTGGACACGGGCGTGCCGGTCGCGAACACGATGTTCGCTCCCCTGCCCTGATCGCGCAGGTATTCGCACTTGTCGAACAGGTCCTCGCATTTCTGCGCGGCCGCGTCGTCCACGCCGGGCACGCTGATCGTGGTCGCGATGGCGAGGTTCTTGTATTGGTGGGCCTCGTCCACGAACAGCATGTCCACGCCAAGGTCCTCGAAGTCGATCCAGTCCTTGTTGTTCTCGCCGCCACGGAGCGTGCTGAGCTTGCCGTCGACGCGCGCGCGGTCCTTCTCGTTCTGTTTGACGGTCTTGCTCAGGTTCTTCTCCATCTTGCCGATCTCGTCCTTCAGCTTTTTGGCGGCGAAGTCGTTGCCGTCCGTCTTCGCGGTCTCGATGCTTTTGAGCATTTCGCTCTTGCGCCGGTCGAAGTACCGTTGCCGGCGTTCGGGACTGACGTGCATGCGTTGGAACGTGTCCTGACGGACGATGACCGCGTCCCAGTCGCCGCCGGCGACCTTTGCCCAGAAGCGTGCCGCGCCCTTGCCGGCGCCGTCCGCCTCGGTCATGGAGAGTATGTTCGCGTCCGGGTAGAGCGTGAGGAAGTCCTTGGCCCACTGTTCGGTCAGATGGTTCGGCACGACGATCATGGGCTTGGTGGCCTTGCCGAGACGTTTCGCCTCATGGCATGCGGCCACGCCGGTGAACGTCTTGCCGGCGCCCACGACGTGGGCGATGAGCGTGCCTTCCTCGGATTGCAGGATCCTCGCGACGGCTTTGCGCTGGTGGCCGTACAGGTCGATGTCGCTGCTGATGCCGGGGAACGTGAGATAGGAGCCGTCGTATTCGCGTGGACGGATTCGGTTGAACCGCTGGTTGTACACGTTCTCAAGCATGCGCGTGCGGTCCGGGTCGTTCCACACCCATTCGGTGAATGCCTGTTCGACGGCGTGGCGTTTCTGGTAGAGCATGGCCGTGGCCTGCGGGTCCCTGACCTTCCTCTTCCCGGTCGGATCGTTCGGATCCGGTTTGGTGAGGTTGCTGGTCGTGGAGTTGAGAGCTCCCGCGACGATCTCGAACGGGTTGCGTCCCGGACCGGTGCCCAGGCCGTATTCCTGGATGGTGGTCTCGTCGAGTTTCGGACTGAGGGACGATTTGACCTGCCAGTTGCCGGTGGTCTCGTCGTGGCTGACGGAAAGGCTGCGCAGGCCGCCTTCGGTGATGTCGGGCCGTTGCCTGATCTTGAACGTGTCGATCATGAAATCGCGGATCACGCCGGCCGGAATCCATGACGAGCCGAGTTTCGCGGTGATCTCATCGTGGGTGAGCCTGTCGGGAAGCGACTTCCTGAGCCTGGATTCCAGGTTCCTCAGTTCCATCAGGCGTTCCGGATCGGGTTCCTGCGCCGGATGGGCCTCCATCCATTCGTTCCTGCGTTCGCGCCATTGTCCGAGTCCTTCGACGCTGACCATGGAACTCAGCGGGCGGTATTCGTCGTATCGTCCGTGATGGGATGGGCTTTTCAGGCGTGCGACGTCCATGGAGTACAGGTATTCGCAGATCTCCGGATGCGAGCGGAGCTCGCGGGCCATCGCGAGCAGGTCGCATCTGGATTCCCTGCGGTAGCCAAGATCCTCCACCTTCCACAGGCTTGGATCGGTGATTTTTTGCAGGGTCTCCTTCGCGTCGCCCCATCGGAAGTCGCGGGTGTTGAGGATCGTCGCCACGACACGGTCGTCGATGGCTTCCGGGTCGGCGGTCACGGCCTTGTACAGCATGCGCATGGTGCTGTTGGCGATGCCGTTGCCGTCTCCCGACCAGCCTTGCTCGAAGACGCTTCCGAACAAGGCGTTCCCTTGGGGATTGTCCGCGTCCCAGTTTTTGGCGAGCAGTTCGACTCCCGGCTTGCAGTCGTCGATGAACTTGGAGGCCATCGCCATTTTCTGGCCGTTGTGGGCGTCGGACACGTCGGCGAACCATGCTTCCTCCACCATGGCCTTGGTCGTGTGGAGAGGGTCGGTGGCGCTCTGCCATGCTCCCGACTGGCGGAGTTCCCGCACGGCCTGTTCCGCGGATACGGCGGGTTCCAGGGAACCGTCGTCGAGTCCGTTCTGGGCGAGCCAGTCATTGGTCCGGTCGTGTTCCGGCCGGCCGGCCAGGTCCCGCAGCAGCCGCTCCACATGGTCGATCTTGCCGCCCACGTCTCCCGACAGATACTCGTCGGCGGGTACCGGTTCGCCGCTGTCCGGGCCTGCCACGATGAGGTCGCCGAGACGTTCGGACGTTTCGGCCGTGTCCCGCGTGCCGAGCAGCCGGCCTATCAGGTCGAGGTCCACGTGCCCCATGCGGTCGAGGCTGATGGACAGCGCCTCCACGGGCTCGTCCACATGGTCGGGCATGGGCGGTGTCGGAGTGACGACCCTTTTGGAGAGCGTGTCTCCCTTGGCTTCGAACCCGTCGGCGTTGGTCTTCTCCAACGCGTACAGCTGGTTCAGGCTCGCGTCCGTGGCGTTCGGGTCGAACACGCGCAGGTTCTCTTTGGAGTTGAGCCGGCCGTAGGATTCGACGAACCGGTCGTACGCCTGGTCGAGGTCCCTGATGCCTTGGGCCACGGTCTCGTCGTCGGTCTCCGGGTCGCGTTCGCTGGAGAGCAGCCGTTCGGTCCGGTCGCGCAGGCGCAGCATGGCGGCCATGCGCTCGTCGCCGCCGTTCCTGACGCGGGAGTGCGCGGGCACGACCTGCCCGTACATGTTGCCGTACCAGATGTGGCCGTTCTCGTCGACCGTGTACCGCATGGCCGTCTGCCTGGTCGCGTCGGGGACGACGATGGGCTCGTTGGCGCGTTCGCCGAGCCTGTCGTGCAGGCCGATGCCGTAGGCTTCGAGCTGGCCGGTGAGGATGCGTTCGACGTTTTCGCCCAATCGGCCGATGTCGTTGGTGCCGGTGACGTCGATCTGCGGGCCGAACGGTCCCGATCCGACGGTCATGGTGCCCGCCACGTATTCGGGGTGCTCCACGAACAGCCTGTTGGCGTTGACGCCCTGGCTGAATTCGACGGCGTCCACCCATGCGGCGTCCACGTCCGCCAAAGGCTCGTCGCGTTTGCGCAGAACGAGGATGTCGGAGACCACCTCGGTGCCGGCCTGGCGGCCGAACGTCTCCCTGGGCAGACGGCATGCGGCTACGAGTTCGGCCTTGCGGGCCAGTTCGCGGCGCATGCCCGTCGTGTTCTTGTCGAGCGTGTACCGGCTGGTGAGCACGGCGACGAGGCCTCCCGGACGCACCGTGTCGAGACTGTGCCGGATGAACCAGTCGTGGATGACGGTGTTGTCGATGCGGATCGCGTCGCTGTACGGCACGTTGCCGACGGCGAGGTCGAACGCGCTCTCGGGCAGTCCGGTCCGTTCCATCCTGTTGGCGATGATGTCGTCGTCCGGGCACAGGTAGCGTGCGATGCCGGCGCTGATCGGGTCGGCCTCGATGCCGGTGAACCCGTAGGATGAGCCCGCCGGAGTGGAGCGGATGAAGTTGCCCGTTCCGCAGCCGGGTTCCAGGACCATGTCGGGATGCTTCGGATCCCGGCCGAACCCGGCCTTGCCCAACGTGTTCCAGATCGCGTCGATCAACGGCCGTGGAGTGTAGAACGCGGTGAGCGTGCTGCTGCGCGCGTCGGCGTATTCCTCGTCGCTGAGCAGTTCGCGCAGCCGGCCGTTGACCTCAAGCCACGGCTGGCTGGTGGTGTCCTCCTGAAACGCCTCCTGGGCTCCGCCCCAGCCCGCGTACGCGGCGAGGGCGCGGATGTCGTCGTCGGTGGGTTCTCTGCCGCTTTCGTCGAGGTCGCGCAGCACCTCGATGGCGTGGACGTTCGCCCTCGCGCGTTCGAGATTGGATCCCGCGGTCTGCCGGTCCGGGTCGAGCAGTCCGCGGTCGGTTCCCCTCAGAGGGCTTCGACCACTTCCCTGATGGCCACTTCCTCGCTTTCCAGTTCCGCCATCTTGAGTCCCTTGAGCCACGGATCCCAGTTGCCCGGCTTCTTGAGGTGTTGGTGCGTCTTGTCCCAATGGTTGATGTACTCGGTCCTCACGCGGCCGAACCTCTTCATCATCTCGTCCATGTAGGCGTCCATCGCCGGCATCCCCTGGCGTTGGAGCTCCTTGAGCTGTTCCGGCATGTGCTCCGCCATGAACAGGTACCTCATCTTCTTGATCCCGGTGTACGGGCAATGCGTGATGTTCGTCATTTCGGGTCGTCTCCTTCTTCGCATCGTTTTCTTCCGTTTCATGGGAAGAGTCCGAATTAGACACCGTGCCTAATTTCGTTTGGCTATAATTTTCCCCCCGATTCTGCCGGGAGTCAAGTCCGGACGGCATGTCGTCGAAATCGAAGGCGAGTTGTTCCGCTTCGATGGTGGCCGCGACCACCGGTTCCGGAGCTTCCGCGACGTTCTCCGACGCCAGCCCGTCGCCGCTGTCGGGCAGGTCTCTCCCCTCCCCGGCTTCGGATTGTGTCCCCGCTTCGGCCGCGGGGGCGTCCGCGCCGGATACGATGGCATCGTCCTGTACTGGCGTGGAGAATCTGCGTCCGTCGTGGACCATGTCGTAGATGAGGTCCTTGAAACGGTCGTCGTCCATAAGACGTCCGATTCGCGGATGGTCGGCGACGGCGGATCCGAGGCCCTTTTCGAAATCACGGCTGCCGATGGCAGTCGATCTGTCTGCCTCGCGGATGATGGACCTCAGATGCCGGTCCGCGGCCATATGGTCGGCGATGGCGTCCACCGTGGCGTACGATCCGGCGCTGGCGCCGAGCATATCCTCGATGTCGTGGCGCATGTGCGTGCTTTTCGTGCCCAAAAGGTCCGGGTCGAGGCCCGTATGGTGGAGCCATGCGTCGTAGACCGTCCCGTATCCGCAGTCGAGCCGCTTGGACAGTTCCTCGAACACGCGTTCGCGCACGATGGAGTCCACCGCTCCGGTGACCGCGTAGAAATCGTGGCCGTCTCCCATGGGGAACGATTCGACGGCCTCGCGGAACGTGGTCCGCGGGTCGATGCGGCCTCCTTCCGGATCGTCCGGGAATTCGTGGGAGTACCAGTCCCGGATGCCGGATTCGAGACCATCCACGCCGTTCCAGTCGAATGGTTCCGCCGGCGTATCCGTGGATGATGCGGCGGCCGTCTCCGGCTCCTCGGCCATGTCCGCGGCATGTTCCGTCCGGTCGGCCATGGCCATGACCTCTTCGGCCGTCACCTGGTGGTTTCCGTCTTTCGTGACCATGGTGACGGGCAGTACGTCCAGCAGTCTGTCGATGTTCTCGCGGCGTCGTTCCCGGTCTTGTCCGGCTGCCCGTTCCGGCCGTCCTCCACTGGTTCCTCCGGCGTCGAGGATGTCCGAGACCTGTCGGGCGGCGTCGTCGGACAACAGTTCCACCGTTCCTTCCGGCATGCCATGTCCGCCGGCCAGTGACGTGAAGACGATCTGCGGACCGTGGCCCGTCTCATGTCCGGGCTTCGTGCCGGCCGTTCCGGAAGTATCGGCGGCGGTCGTATCGGGCGTGTCCGTCGCCGTGTTGAAGGAGTCCCATGAGTCCGGACTGTCGAAGATGCCTTCGCGGAGACTCCTGAGTTCCGTTTCCGTGGCCTCCGGCCCCTCGTGGACCATGCCTTCATCGTCGAACCAGTCGAGCCGGTAGGCCATGGGCGTTCCGTTCGCGTCGCGTGCGGCCACCTCGTATCCGGCGAACTGGCTCGCGCCGTTCTCGCTGGTTCCCGCGTCCGTGTCGTGCGCGTCGATGTAGCCGATGACCGCATTCTCGAACGCCGCGTATTGGCCTGACAATGCGGCGTCAAGGGCTGTTCCCGTATTGTCGGACGGGTCTTTCATCTCCCGTTCGGCCTGGTCGATCCACTCCGTGGTGAACCATTCGGGACGGTCTTCCGGCCTGATTGTTCCGTCGATCTCGCGGAGCTTCGCGATCTGCGCGTCCACGCTGCCGGCCCATAGGTATTTCTCCGCATGTGATGGGCCGAGGAAATAGTCGACGTCGTCCTTGAGGCGTCCAAGCAGCCGCAGGTTGAACCCGTAGGTTCCGTCCGCTCCGGGAGATGCCGCCAGGGTCCGTTCCTCGTTGGATGCCGCGGCTTTCGGAAATCCCCGTCCGGCGAGGATGGTCCGTGCCTGGGTGTTGCCTTCCGACTGGGCGATGAGGCCAAGCATGTCCTTGCCGAGTTCCCCGGCGTATTCCGTCGCCGCCGTGTCGATGAGCGTGCGCCAGTTCTCATCATCGTCGTCGGGCATGCTGAGGATCATTCCCACGGGAGCGTGCTCCAGCATGGTTCTCGCGGCCTGTCGGACGACTTCCCACCGGGACTGGTCGAGGCTGTACCTGCGGTTCATCGGATTGGTGTATGCCGTGAGAAGCCCGGGTGAGGTGATGACCCGTCTGATGGCTTCGGCTTCGCTGTCCATGTCGAATTCGCCTGTGCCGATCAGGGCGGAGACCACGTCCGGGTGGTTCTCCGTTTTGATCATGTCGGACAGGCGCGCGCGGTCGAGCCTGCCGGATTCGACGGCGTTCTTCCTGGATGGCCACCAGTCGCGGCCGCTGAGACGGTGGAGCAGGTCGTCCGAGGCTTTCGTCAGCATGCTTGCCGCCAGTCGGCTGTCCGTCTGGTTCCAGCAGCACAGGTCGATGGTGTTCTGGCTGAGTTTGCCGGATTCGACGAGCATCTGCAATAGTCTCGTGTTGCTTTCGGTGCGGGCCATGTCCTCGAGCAGACGTGCCGGCGTGCCGGCATAGCGGATGACCGCCTGTCGGAGTTCCGGCAGTCCGCTGGCCGCGAGGGTTTCCAGATCGTCCTCGTCGAGGCTGGAAAGGTCGGCGTCGTGGGTCATTTCCACGAGTTCGTCCAACGCGTTGTAGTCGCGGCCGCGCCATTGCGGGTCGAGCAGGTGCCGTGCGATCTGCTGTGGGGTGGAGTGCTTGCGCGCCCACCGCAGGTCGGCCCAGTCGTCGCTTTGCCAGAGGTCTTCGGTCTGGCTGGTGTTTTCGTTTTCGTCCATTGGGATTGTTCCTTTCGCTTGGTTCCTATCGCATTTCGGGTTTCGGCGCCTGTTCCGGCCGGTCGGCATTCCGGTCGGCCTGGGCCGGGTCGGGGTATGGGAGCATGTCGGAGAGCTGCTTCGGTTTTTTGTTGCTGCCCATGAATGGTTCGTCCGGCAGTTCGTTGCCGTCGAACGCCCTCGCCCATGGGTTCAACGACATGGGCGGGTTCCATGGTTCGGGAGCCGGTGCCAGCTCATCCATGGGATGATCGTGTTTTTCGGTTCGGCGTGGCATGGGTCGGATGTCGTCGGAGGCGGATGCTTGTTTCCTGTTCTCGTTTTCCATGGGGGTTTCTCACATTCCGATTCCCGGGGTTGCCGGACCACCCATTCCCTGGTCGATGCCGGGATCGGGTTCCGGCAGTTGCGCGTCGGAGAATACGGGGGACCATGGGTCCGGCACGGATGTGTTGTCCGGCGTCTGCCGGAAGCCTTGGTTCGTGTCCGGTGCGGCTTCGATTCCCTCCCATGGGTCCGACGGTCGGACCGAATACCGGTCCTCTATGGCGTGCATCAGGCTCATGATGGCCGCTTCCCTGCCGTCTTGGTCGACATATTGGGCGGCGGCTCCTTCGACCGGTGCCGGCCGCTGCCATTCCTCTCCGGACAGACGCCACAGCCATTCGCCGTTCGCCGTCGTCACATCGCCGAGCGTCTGCCCGTCGGGCAGTTCCGCGCTGAGGATCATGGGACCGTTGGCCCATGCCGCGGACCTGCGCATGTCCACGTCCTCTATCGAGAAGCGTTTGCCGTTCAGGCTGAGTTTCGTTTCGTGTTCCATTGGTTGCTCCTTTGTCGGCTTGTTCTGGTTTCTGACCCATGCTTTGCCGCGGATGTCCGGCATGTAGTCGATGGGGTCGAGATGGAATGCGGCGCATAGTTGCACGAAGGCTTCGAGGGTGACTCCCGACCCTTTTCTGATTCGCGTGAACATCGCCGGGCTCACGCCGGCCTGTTCGGCCAGGGCCGTCCATGTCGTCGCGTCGTTTCGACGGCGATGCCAGTCGAGGTCCCTGCGGAACCGTTTCAGATCGATTGGCGTGCCCATCACCCGCCTCACATTCCGATTCCGGGACCCATGGCGGGATCGTTGGCGTCCTGGCCGATGCCGGGATCCGGTTCCGGCAGCGTCATTTCCGAGGATGAGAAGCCCATGTTGCCGTCGATCCATGGATCCGGCGCCGGTTTCGGCGATGATGCCTGTTCGGCCATGACGCAGACGTGGCCAATGACGTCCACAGGCATGTCCTCGGCGTAGGTTCCGACGCTTTTCAGGATGGCGGCCCGGTTGTCCCATACGAGCCGGTCGGCCGTTTCCGTGTCCATTCCGACCCAGTCGCCGTCCTTGTTGACCCTCAGATACGGGTCCCTGTCGGGATTCCAGCCGCCGTACATGGCCTTCTCCGCTATTTCGGTGTCGGTGAGATGTTCTCCGATGGTTTCTCGCGCCGTGGCGGAAGGCCAGGCGCGGTAGTATCCGAGGTCGCTGTCCGGATGGGCTTCATGCGCGGTGTCGACGATGTCATGCAGCAGCCTGATGTTCTCCTGCGTGCGTTCGATCAGTTCCTCCCCGTCCAGTTCCAGGGCGATCTGCGATGCCGCGAGGGCGCGTGCCACGGCCGCGACGTCGGGATCCTCGTCGCGTGTGGTCCAATATGCGCCTTCGGCCTGCCCGTCGTCCAACGCGTCTTCGGCGGCCCGCGCCCAATATGAGGGACTGTCCCAGTTCTCCGCCCATTCTTCGACCGTTCCGTCGGAGTCGAAAGTGTTCGTCATGGCGACGTACCGGTCGTGTTCGATTCCCGGGGGAAGTATGGCGTCGAACTGTTCTTCGGTCACCCAGCGGAATTTCGCGTCCTCTCCGAGCTGGTAGCATTGCTCACCGATTTCGATCGGCTCGTAGATCGCGTTGAGGCGGGCGGGAGCCGACAGACGTTCGGTCATGTCCTTCCGCCACGCGTACATCTGTTCCAAGGTCGGTTTTGTCATATTCGTTTCCTTTCCAGCTGGCGTGTTCACGTCTTCCTCCCGTTCACGTGCCCCCGGTTTTTTCGCCGCCGATATTTTTTTTTCGCGGGTGAAAACCGATATCGGATGACCCCCACGTGGATTGGACGACCGTTATTGGAAGGGATTTGGAATTGCGTCTTGTAATCGCCGAGAAACGTTCCGTGGCTTTCGCCATCGCGCAGGCATTGGGCAATATCGGGCAGGGTGACGGCTACGTGTCGGCGGGAGGCGCCCTCATCTCCTGGGCGCAGGGCCATCTCGTGGAACTGGCCGACCCGGAAGCGTATTCGGACATGCCATGGTCAGAACGCAAATGGTCCATGGAATCCCTGCCGATCGACCCGAAGACATGGCGTTGGGAGTTGAGCGGAGCGAAGGGCGCGACGCAACGCTACCGTTCCCTCGCCGGCCTGATCCGCTCCGACAGGGTGACCGAACTGGTCAACGCGTGCGACCCCGACCGTGAGGGCGAGGCCATCTTCCGTCGCATACTCATGAGCGCTAACGTCGAGAAGCCTTCCCTGCGCCTATGGGTCGCATCGTTGGACGAACAGGCGATCCGCGACGCGTGGAACCGCATGACCCCCGAATCAGATTATGACGGTCTGGCCGCCGCCGCGGATGCCAGGGCCAAGGCCGACTGGCTGGTCGGCATGAACGCATCCCGCGCCCACACGCTCGCGTGGCGCCGCCCCCTGTCGCTAGGACGGGTGCGCACCCCCACCCTGAACATGGTCGTCCAGCGCGATCTCGCCATCGAATCGCACAGGCCCACTCCGTTCTGGCGTCTCGTCGTGCCGATGGACGGGTGGACGCTTGAAAGCGGAAAGATCGAGGATCGCGCGTCGGCCGACCGCATCCTGGCCAACGCCAAGGGGCTGCCGGTCGATGTTCTGGACGTGGAGCGGCGCCGCGAGCATGCGAAGCCGCCGACCCTGTTCGATCTGACCGGACTCCAGAAGGCCATGAACGACCGGCATGGGCTCACCGCCGAACAGACGCTGGACGGCCTGCAGAATCTGTACGAGATGAAGGTCGCGACCTATCCTCGCACCGATTCCAAATACATCACCCACGACGACGTGGAAGGGCTGAGGGAGCTGCTGCAGCCGAGATACGCGCTGGGCTTCCTGGATCAGAGGCCGGTCGAGGCGATACACGATCTGTATTCCGCCGGCGGATTCGATCCGATGCGGTGCGTCGCTGACGACAAGGTGGCCGGCCATACCGCGATCCTTCCGACAAGGCGCCTTACCTACGACGTGTTCCAGCATGACATGACGGACATAGAGCGCAAGATCATGACAGTCATCCTGACTCGCATGTGGGCGTCCTGCGCCACGGATCGGATCCATGACACGGTGAAGGTCGATGCCGTGCTGGACGAACGTCATTCCGACGGATCCACGGAACGGGTTCCGTTGTCCGCATCGAGCGATGCGACCGTCGAAGCGGGTTGGGCCGCCATCGAGAACGCATCGAAGACGGATGGCGAGGGGGGAAAGCCCTCGAACCGGATACCGGGCTCCCTCGGGAGGGGGCCTCTCCCCCAATCCGGCTCCCCCTCACTCGCCGAGGGTGTGTCCGCGCCACCGAGACCATTCACGGAGGCCACGCTGCTGTCCGCGATGGAGCATGCGAGCAGATTCGTCGCCGACCGTGACCTGAAGGCCGCGCTTGACGACGATACGAGCCATTCGGGCGGTATCGGCACACCAGCAACCCGCGCCGGCATCCTCGAAAGCCTGGTCAGAAGCGGCTATCTGCTGCGCAAAGGAAAGCAGATACGCAGCACCCCGGTCGGGCGAATACTCGTCGGCGTCGCCATCGACGAGTTGAAGGACGTGAAACTCACCGCGCAATGGGAGCAGCGTCTCGCCGACATCGAGCATGGCAGGGGCGACGAAGCGTCCTTCCTGAACGAGATCCGCGCGGCCTGCGCCGCGATGCCCGGTCGCGTCATGGAGATGACCAAGCAGGACGGCCTGCGGCAATTGGCGCGGCAGGCAGGCGAACGCGAATCGTTCGGCCCGTGCCCGCGTTGCGGCAAGCCGGTGGTCAAGACGGGGAGCATCTGGCAATGCTCATCGAACAAGAGCGCGAAGGACGCCACTGGCGCCTGGAAGCTCAGCGAGGGATGCGGATACAAGATCTTCTCTGAGAAGTTCGGCAAGAAGCTGACCGATAGCATGGTCCGCCGCACGCTGGAAGGCAAACGTCCGAAGGTATCCGGCCTGAAATCCAAGGCCGGCAAGACGTTCGACGCGCGTCTGGTGCCGGACAAGCAGTACGGGGTCGGACTGTCGTTCGACGATCTGAACAGGAAAAAGAAGTAAGAGGATTCCGTTCACGGCGTTATCCGCAAGGCAGAGAGCCGTTATTCGGAAGGGGGACGCGCTCACCGAATGTCCTATGCTCCGTGAATCGCCGGAGTGAGGGACGTTCTCGCATCACGTTCTGATTGCGGGATGATTTACGCCCATTTACGAAGGCTTGACGCGAAATGAGCGAAAGATGAACATCGACAAGATTGGCAATGCCCTTGACGTTCCGTTCATGGCATTGTGCAGCCGCGTCGACCGTCTACAATTGGGCACATTGGAACGAGCACTACCGGGGAGAAAAACATGGGAAGTCTGATGAACCAGGTGTTTTACACCGACGCATACGATTTGAGCATCGTCAGCCTGATCGTCGCGGTCTTTGCCGTCGCGATCGTCGCATGGGTCGTCTGGGAGCTTGCCCAGGTGATCCTCCGCCACATGATCGGGAAAGAATACTCCGTGCGCGTGCCTTTCTCCGTGAGGGTCGGCCTGAACCGGCGTCACTCGCCCGACGGATTCAGCATGGGATACCCATACTGGCAGGCGGCCAAGAAGGACGGCACCCGCGACCTGCGGACGAACAACACGCGCATCGTCCGCACGCCCACGGTCATCTTCCTCGGGGGATGGCGTCTGAGCGTCAGGAACCCGTTCACGGCCTACGATTTCGTGAACGACCTGCGCGACGCGGGCCATGACCTGGGACGCTGCCCCGAGGAGCAGTGGAAGCTCAGGTGTCTCACGGAACGGGAGCGCGCCCGCAGCGAGGCGACCAGCATCGACGGCATCGTGAACAGATTCAGGGATCATCCGACCGATTTCGAACCTTTCTGCGCTGATCTGTTCCATACGCTCGGCTGGCGGGCGGAGACCACGCCGCCGTCGCGCGACGGCGGCTTCGATCTCAGGATGATCAGCCCGGAGGGTGAGACCTACATCGCCGAATGCAAGTGCTACTCGCCCCGCCATCATGTCGGGCGTCCGGTCGTCCAGAAACTGCATGGAGCCAACGCCGTCGAACAGGCGCACGGCATGATGCTGGTGACGACCAGCTCGTTCTCGCAGGACGCTGTGGACTATGCCGCCCAGGCAGGCGTCGAGCTCGTCGACGGTTCCGCTCTCGTCGGTCTGTGCCGTCGCGCGTGGGGAGGTCAGCCCACCACCATTATTCCGGAGCGTTCCGCCAGGATGACCCGTGCAGAGCTCATGTCGCGCATCCCCGCCGACATGCGGAGCCGTTATCTGAAATATGCGAGGACGAAGTAGCCCTATTTACATTGCGACGAGCAGCGGCTTGCGCTGGAGCATATTCTGGATGACCGTGCCCAGGTCCGCGACCGGCAGATAACGGGCGATGATGGTCCAGATGACCGCCACTTCGATCAGGCCGAGAATGACGGTCACCGTGCCCCATACGAGTTGCATCCACAATCGTGGGCCGGTGGCCGCACGTCCGGTCACTCCGCCTATCACCGTGAGGATGATGAGCGCGGGGACCAGTAGTTTGATGTCCCAGCCGTCGAACCATTGGCTTACTGAGACAAGCCATTGCGCGAGGGCTCTGAGGGCGCCGGTGATGGTTGCCATATTGCCGTCCTTTCCTGTTGGATCGTTTGCACTGTTTGTTGTTCCACGTGCCGTTCCTCTTGTATCGGCTGATTTTGACGTGTCCTGACGGGACGGGTGGACGGTTTGACGGTGGTGGACGTGTGGTTGATACGCCCGTTGAGGTTGGCCCAATGCTGTTCCTGCCTGCCGCTTTCCGCCGGTGGCCTCTCCCCCAGTGGACTGTCCGGGTCGGCCACGCCCCACATGGCCCGGTACACGGCCACGTCCCTTAGCAGGTGTCCGTCGCCGTTCCACGAGTTGAGCACCCGTCTCACCCATGGCTGGTTGGACTGGCGTGCCTCCTGTTCGAGCATGCCGGCCTTCGTTTCGATGAGCCGTTCGTTCTGACGTACCATGTCGAGGGCCGCGTCATGTTTGCGGGAGCGGATGGGCGGCAGTATGCCTCCGACCCAATCGTCGTGGACGACGCCGTTGGTCCGGTCCAGGAGTCCCGCGTTCAACCTGCCGGCGATGGTCGCCGCCCAGTCGGGTTCCACCGGACGGTTCTTCCTTTTCAGGTCCGGATCGTTTTGGATGGTTTCGCGCGCAATCCTGCGTAGCGTCTCCCATTCGGGGAAATCCGACTGGTCGAGGTCGTCGCGTGTCTGCATGTACGCGTCGAGCATGGCTTTTAGGGCCGGCGTGTGCCGTTCGTCCACGGAGAACCTGCTGCGTGCGCCGTCCAATGATGGCGTCTCCTGGTATGGGATGTCGGTCTCTTCCATCATGCGGCGCAGGGTTTCGGTCACGCCGGGGTCTGCGTCCATGTCGAGCGTGAACGTTTTCCCCGACTCTGTGTCCGGGCCGGGCATCATGTCGCGTGCCGCGCGGATGGCGACCTGTTCCGCTTTCTCGGCCGTGAGTCTGCGTGGCTTCTTGTCAAGGCTTTGGCTGATGATCGCGGTCGCGCGTTTCGCATCGGTCATGTAGGCGCGGGACCATACGCCGCGTAGCCATTCGAAGCTTGGACTGCGTTTGATCTTGTCCACGGTTTTCGCGTCATGCGCTTTGCCGAGCATGGCGAGCAGGTGGGGGCCGGCGATGAGTCCGGCCGCGTAATCGTGTTCGCGGAGCAGGCGTTTGAGGTCGTACCTGTCCTTGTATTCCTGTTCCGCGGTTTCGGTGGCCGTCAACGGTTCCGCATGGGTGAGCAGCGAATTGAGCATGCGTGTCATGGCGATCTGCTTCGGATCCTCTTCCGCGCCGGTGAGCATGTGGTCGGTGTGCCGTTCATCCTCCGGCTTGCATCCGAACAGGAAATGGTTTTCCTCCTTGCCTCGCGTGCCGGCCACGTACTGCAGATTGCACGCCGAGTTCGAGTCAGATGGAAACAGGGCGGCGCACCGGTCCACGGTCATGCCCTGGCTGCGGTGGATGGTGGTCGCGTAGCCCGCCTCGCAAGCCTTCCGCAGGACCTCCTTTGGAATGTTCCAGACGGTGTTATCGGAGAGGTTCACGCATCGTGCGCCGGACTTGCCGGTGGCGATGATCCTGAACGTCATGCCGTTTTCGAGCGATCGTCCGTTCTGGCCGTGTATGTCCTTCATGTTGTCTCGGCAGACGATCTGGTCTCCGGATCCCACGTCGAGCCCATCGCGCAGTTGGAACAGTTTGTCCGGGTCGCTTTCGCTTTTGCCTTGCGCGCGCCGTTCGAGGATGAACCGTTTGTTGATGTCGCGTACCTGCGCGTTCGTTCCGGCGATCAGCAATGTCGACTTGCCCATCGACTGCCATTTGATGCACATCTGGTACGCGTCTTCCTCCACGTCCGCGTCCTCGCCCCAGTGGATGCGGTCATGCGCCAGATATTCGTCCACGAGCTGCCGGCACTGGTTGACGCTCGCTTCGTCCAACCGGTCGCCGCCGTCGCGTAGCCGTAGGGTCGCTTCCGGTTCACCTTCCCACCTGCGGCGGGACGCGGCTCCTTCCGGATCGTTGGCCCATTTCTCCGCTTTGGCGGTGAAACGCCATATGCTTGACAGTCTCGCGCACTGGTCATGCCGGTCCGCGTAGCCGAGCATGCCGCCCGCGCCGGATACGGAGTCGAGCTGTTTCGGATCACCGGTGAGAAGGACTTTCGCGCCACGCATTTCTGCGAGCCTGGTTATCCATTGCAGGTTTCTGCTGTCGACCATGCCGGCCTCGTCCACGATGATCAGCTGGTTGGGTTTGATCGTGTTCGACGAGTCCGTGACATGGTTGGCAGTGATGTTGATGCGGGCGAGCAGTCGTTCCAACGGGCTGGTGGCGTTCCTCAACCTTTGCTGGAGCATGCTTTCCTTCTGCACGGAGGCCATGATCTGGTCCGGATCGTTGAGGGCCATCAGCATGGCGATGGTCTTGCTGTCGCAGCCGATGCTGTTGCGTAGTTCTTCCACGGCCTTGTGGCTGGTAGCGAGGCCGAGGACGCTTCCCGCGCCGTACCGTGCCTGCCATGCCTCGGCCACGGCCTTCATGGTCGTGGTTTTTCCCGTGCCGGCCGGTCCGATGATGCTGCTGACCAGTCGTGGATTCTCCAACGCGTACGCGGCCGCTTTTTTCTGGTCCTCTGCCAGCGGATAGCCGCCTTGGGCTTGTTTCCTTTCGTTCCACCGGTCGAGCCATTTCTCGCCTTCGCCATGCGCGTAGCCGACATTGGCGGTCTTGTTGAATCCTTCGATCATGTACTGTTCGGCCTGAAGCACGTCCTTGGTCGTGTATTTGTCGAGGTCCGCGTCGTCGAACACGCTTCGGCCCTGGTGCGTGGCGAGACTCAGATCATCCATCATGTCTTCCGGCAGCTTGTACCGGTCGGGTGTGAGTTTGACGCATTGGCTAAGGGCCTTGTCCGCGATTGCGTTCGCCACGATGATCCGCTGCTTGGGGTCTATGCGCACGCCTCGGAGCAGGCGTTGGGCTTCGGCCCTCACGTTGCTGCGGGTCCATGTGGTGTGCGCGTGGGTCGTGGCCTGGATTGTGGCCTGGGCCTGCCGGTCGAGGTATTCCTCGCCGCCTCCGGCGAATTGGGTGAGGTCGGCGAGCTGGCCGAGCAGGAGTCTGGCCACGTCTTCCTCGCATTCGGCGTCCACATGCATGAGACTGCTTTTATGCGAGTTCACGTCCTTCATCATCTGGTCGAGTTGGATATCCGGTGCGACTTCGCCGAGCTTGTGGTACCAGTGTTCGCGTTTGGCTTGCAGGGATGGTTGGACTGCCGGTTTGGCTTTGCGCGTGTTCCTCCACACTTCGAGATCGATTTGCGCCTTGCGTTTCGGACCGACTTCCTTGCCTGTCTGCCGTTCCTCTTCTTTGATTTTCTCTTCGACCAGTTTGGCTATTTCCGCGTGACGTCCGCTGAAGGCGTCGATGAGTTCCTGCGGCACTCCCTCGACCTCGTTGACCACGGCTTTGGTGCCGGTGTCCTGTCTGAGGGTCCACGACCAACCGAACCGTTCTGTGAGCAGGTCCTGGAGCAGGTTCTCATGCACTTCGCTGATCTCGACCAGGCTTGCGTAGATCTTCCGTCCGTCCAACGCGGTCCAGACCTTGTCGGACGAACGGCGCACGCGGTTGCTGAGGACGACGTGCTCGTGTGGCTGCGGGTCGCCGTCGCGACTGTCGTAATGGTCGAACACGAAGCCGGCCACCCCGTCGGCCGATACGCTGGCGACGCCGCCCTGGCCCGCGCGCGTGGTCGCGTATTCCTTTTCGAAATATTCGATGGTCATTTCCGTGGCCCTGCGCATGCATTCGTCGATTCCGTCACGGGTCTCTTTATCGCCGAACGCCCAGAGGATGCTGATGCTTTTCGGCTGTCGTGTGGTCAAGTCGAATCCGGCGACCGGAGCTTCGCCGTTGTCTCCCTCGACCAGTTTCACGTCGCCGAGGTATTGGCCGTTGGACGGGTTGCGTCGTTCGTTGATGAGCTCGCGCACGGTTTTGCTGGATGCCGTGGTGCCGACCTTGCCGCCGACGAGCTCGGCTCCTTTGCCGATCCAATAGCCTGGCGGGTTGCCTGTTGCCGTATAGTATGCCGTTGGGTCGGCAGGGTTCAACGCGTTGTCGCCGTCGATCGCCTCCCTGGCGTCGCGGAGTGGATATTCGGCGTTCGTGAGTTTGGTGAGATTCATTGACATGTCAGTTTTCATCCTTCGTTTCTTGCGGTGTTGGCCCCGTGTATCCGCGGTGTTCGAGCATGCGTTTCGCATCGCCCGGCATTCCGTACCGGTCGGCCTCGTCCATGAGTTCGGCCACGTATCCCCTGGCCGGCGCGCGTTCGATGAGTTCCGGCGTATGGTCCAGAATGACGGCGAGCTGGAACAGGCACGAGATTCGTATGATCTCTTTGACCTGTCTTTCCTCTTTCTGGATTTTGATGACTCTTGCCCTTGACGCATCGGCCCGGGTTCGATAATCCTTGGCCGTCCGCCCGAACCGTCTTATGGTCTGGACTTCGGCCTGCGTTCTCTTGTTCTTGAGCGCGGCCTGTTTCTTCCGCGTCCATGTCTTCCTGCATCTTTCACTGCAGAACCGGGCGGTCGGTCCACGCCGCGGTTTGCGTATCAGCAGGCCGCAGACGGGGCACACGCCCTCTATCCGATTGTGCTTCGCGTCCATTTCCCGGTTGAGACGTTTGATTTCGGATGTCCGCATACGCAGGCCGACGTACTTTCGCGTATGGCCCTTGCCCTTTCCACGCAGGCCGTCTTCTTCGGACTCGGCCCGTCGTACCACGGCGAGCACGTCGCTCACGGTGGATTGCGAGCAGCCCAGCCGCTTCGCTATCTGCTGCTGTGCGAGACCGGCCCTGTGCGCCGTGATGATCCGCTGGTGCAGAGAGTCCGGTTCCGGATTCAAATGCTTCACTCGTCCCATGTATGTCTCCTATCATTTGCAACGCCACGGGCCGGGGTCGCTCGCGCCTCGCCCGCCTGCGATGTTGTCCTCGCGCCAGATGACGTCCAGCGCCTTCTTCCAAGTGGCCATGGTCTCTTCACGGGCGAGGTCTCCCGTGTACTCGTCTTCGAGCTTGTCGCCTGGCACTTCCAATGTGCCGAAGATCGTGTGCGGCACGGTGCCCTTCGGACTCACGTCCGGATCGTCTCGCCACCTGCGCGCTCCACGCCACCGGACACGGTCCGCTATCAGGTCCATGCCCTCCGACCCGACAGCCCTGGCGAGCCATCGGAATTCGTCGCCGTATCTGATGGGGATCATCGGATCGATGCGGAACATCAGTATCGCCTGCCGGGTGAGCAGGTAGACCATGCGGACCACCATCCGGCCGTGAGTTGGTGCCTCATCGTTGTACTCTTCCACCTCGCGGCCAAGGACATCCAACGCGAACCTCTTCTCCACCCACGCGTCCCTCAACATTTTTGACGCTGTCCTATCGGCACTCCTGGCCTCATCGGCCTCCCTTATACGGCCTTCGGACTTCCGCTTGCGGTCACCGCACGCCAAATGCCATTTCCGGTATTCTCCCTTGCGGCCGGCCTCACCGGTACGTCTGCTTATCTCCCTGACCCGCTTGCCGCAGACTGGGCAAACAGGCAATTCAGGAGTATCTGATTTCACTGTTTTCATGTCGATTCCACGTGCTCGACAAAATAAGCCGGACGATATCGGCCCGAAACCCTGGATTCCGTCTTAAATAGCGCAGAAACGGCGGTATTCCGCCGTTTTAGGCGTCAGCCGCGAAGCCGGGTGCAAGACGCGCGTGGTTTCTTTTTTATGCTTATAGTTTTTGTTTTGGGGTCTGTTTTGGTTTCTTCTGTCTTTTTGTCTTGGTTGTGGTTCTTTCTTCTTTTTTTGCTGTTGTCTTTTTTCTTGTTTCTTCTTGTATGGTCTTTCTTCTATCTTTTTTCGTTTTGGTTTTTCTTTCTTGAATTCTTTCTTCTCTGTGTTCGTTTTCCCCTATCATTGTTTTCGTGCGAAAAGTGCTTTTGCGCTCACGTGCAAACATGACCGCGTCGATATCGGGACCATGCCGATCATGAGCCGGATAATCCTGGTCCGGGGTGGGAAGTCCGGATCGAGCAGTTTGGACCATACGGGTCAGGATGCGCCGGCTCAATTCTGGCCTATCGGTTTGGCATGGGCTTGAGCCGATATCGAAGGTCATGCCCCGGCTCCGATATCGGCTGGTGGTTTGTCTTTCAAGCCTTATGGACACGGCCTGTGATTAATGGTCCATAAGGGACCATTTCGGTTCTGGACCGATATATCGGCACGTGATCCGCATGCCGATATCGGTTCGGCTCATTTGGGTCAATTGAGCCTTTGGCTTTATTCCAAGGGTTTGAGGTCATGGACCATATGGTCCATGGTCCGGATGGTCCTGGTCCTTTTCTTTTTCGGTCCGATATCGGGGACGATGCGTTGGCTCCGATATCGGTTGGTCGGGGTCCATCGATGGCGCTTCCTTGGGCCATTCCGACTCTGCTGCCGGCCGCTCGGCATGTGATTGGAGCAGTGGCCCGCATGCCGATATCGGATTCGTGGCCGGTGGTCCAATCATGTTTCTCTACATGCCCATCGATGACCGGACGTCATTGTCCGTGTCTTCCGTGATGGCAGTCGGATTCGGTATCGGGAATCCGATTGTATTCGGACACATACTGCCAGTCGATAGGATGCCCGCCGTTCTCGAACAAGAACATCTACGCCCGTTTGATGTTGTTGACCACGATGATGTCGTTCACTGTCATGTCCGCTGGCGCCCGTCCATCGAATATCTCCTGGGTGTCGGGGAACGTTATCCCATCGACCTCAATGTTGGCCGTCTTCCACATGACGTCGATTAATTGGCGTTTTGCCAATTCCATCGCCATTGTTGCCCGGTCCGAATTGTCTTCAGCCATTGACATGTCCTTTCTTCTTTGCCTTCATTTTATTAGTTTGCTTCCCAAGAAAAAGAGAGCCCATGAGTTTTTCATGGGCTCGAATCTGCGGGATTTTCTAGAAGGCCGGCTCCTGTGGTTCGGCGAACTGGTCCTGTGTGGCAGTGGGCCATGGATCATTCGTTGGCTGGGCCGTCTGCTGTTGCGGTTGGACCAGCGGAGCGTGTTGCATGCCGGCGTTGGCGGTGGCCTTGGTGATCTGGACGGTGGCGTAACGGACGGAGGCGCCGAGATCGTCCACGTTGAGCTCGTAGCTGCTTCGCCTCTCCCCCGTCTCGGTCTGCCAGTCGCGTTGCACGTATCGTCCGCTGACTATGACCCTGGTGCCCTTGCGGATGCCGGAGGCGATCATATGGTCCGCCAGGATGCCGTAGGCTACGCAGCGGATGAACGTGGTCTCGCCGTCCTCCCATTTGCCGTTCTTCTCGGTGACGCTGGTTTGGGCTACGCGGAAGTTGACGACGGTCTTGCCGCCTGCCGTGCGCTTGGGTTCGAGATCGGAGACGAGATTGCCCATGAGGGTCATGGGAATCTGGTTGATTGTCGCCATGATTGGTCCTTTCTTTCGAATTGCGGCCCATGTGGTGGGCTTATCCTTCTCACTTCATCGTATGTCGATATTCCATGTGTCCACTCAGTCCCATGCTTGTTCTCTGAATTTGGCTTGTTGCTGGGCGGTTTATGGCTTTTCGCGCCGCGTCGAGCATTCCGCGCGCGAGGTCTTTCGCCCGGCCTGTGTCTATGAAGCTTGACGCCGATCCGAGCATGCTCAGATGAGAGGTGAAGAAATCGGCGGCTGCTTCGACTCCGGCGTCGGTGGAAGGCGCGAGTCGTCCGGCGGCGTATGCTTCGATGATCGCGTCGCCGACGGTGAATGCTCCTTCGATGATCTGGCAGCAGTCGTAGTCCTGACTGTTTGCGTAATCCTCCGCCTCGTCTGTCACGATGCTCATTTCAACCCTCCTTCTTCCGCTGGATAATTGTTCTCTGCTAGGCGTCGTGCAACCATGTCAGTCTTCCCTTTCATTCCACTTCCCTCGCCTGGTGGCCTCAGCGCAAAGCGCTTGGTAGAGCATCTGCTCCTGGATCGCGTCGGACAGTGCGCGGTGTTCCTCGACGTCTCCGATGTGGTAGTCGACGATGAGGTCCGCAACGCGGTGATGACGCTTCTGCGGGTTGAGCTCCCAGCTCATCTCCTTCGTGCACGCCCACTTGCAGTCGAACACTGGCGAGGTCGGATCGTAGACGCGTTCGGCCGCGTCAAGGAAACTGACGTCGAATTGGGCGTTGTGCGCGATGATGGTCAACGGCTCCCCCGCCGGCCAGACATGGTCGATCCACTGGTGGAAGCGCATCATCGCCGCGCCTGCGGTCGGCATGCCCTGGAGCATGTGGTCGGTGATGCCGGTGAGGCCCGTGATGAATTCCGTCAATGGCTGCTGCGGGTCGATCAGCTGCTCGAACTTCGGCCGGCTGTTCTCGTTTCCGGGTTGCACGAACAGGGCGCCGATCTCGATGAGCGTGGCTCCCTCCTCGGGATTGAGGCCGGTGGTCTCCGTGTCGAGCATGATGTATGTGTCGATCGGCTTGTCGAGCGGTTCGATACGTCGCGGATTGCGACGGTCGATATAACGTTCCCAATACATTTTGTTGTGTTTCCTTTCTCGTGATTGTGGTTCCGTTCGGAATGGACGGAACCAAAGGTTTTTCGATGGTCGAGCCGATGCGAGGCCGAGGATTCAGTAGTCAATACTCCCTCTGGCCTTAAGACGCCACAGAGCCGTGGGAGTGGGGCTCCATCCGTCGAGCAGCAGGAGCTCGTCGTCGGTCAGAGGGGACTCCATCAGGGATATGCGGCGTGTGACCGCGCGGCGTGCGCGAGTCAGCCCCGAATCGTATCCATGGGCGAGTTCCCACATGCCTTTCCAGAACGGGGCCATGCCCTGCCAGTCGGCATGCTGCAGGATACGGAGCATGGCGCATGCGCGGCGGGTGGCGGTCGGTGTGGCTTCCAGTCCGCCCGAAACGCGGCCGGCCATGAACAGCGGCATCCTCCGCCAGACAGTGGCTCCCAATGAGTCCAGGTCCCTTTCGTCGCCGGCCATGGCTTTGGAAAAGACGAGGCCGCAGCGGTAGCCGAAGTCCGTCATGTCATGCCGGTCGGCTCGGGGACGCAGCTCATCGCATGTGGCGTGGTCGAGATACCATGCGGCCTTCTTCAGGTCCTCCACACCGTTCTTCGCCCGATGACGGAACACGTACTTTATGGCGTTGCCGCCCGCGAAAGGATACTCGCGGGTGAGTTCGAAGCATTCGAATGGCGCGTTCGTGTAATGGCTGGGATTGTTGACTGGATTGTTCTCGATCATGATTTCCCTTTCACTGTGGGGGTGGCGGCTGGCCTATGCCTTGCCGACACCACAAGTATATCACACATGTGTGATATTTTGCAGGTGTCTTCCTACTTTTCCAGAGCCCAATCGGCGGCCTTGCCGGTCTCCTTGAGTCCGATGGCCTGGCGTGCCCCGTCCTGTCTTCCGTGCCGGTAGGCGGACTGGCTGGATCCCGTGGGCTTGGAGAGTTTCGGCCGTCTGTCGCTGAAGGTGACGTGTTTTTCGACCCATTGGTCGACCTGGCTGCCGCGGACGGTGATGAGTTCCTTGCCGGCGCCGTCTGATTCCATCTCACGTCGGAGGATCTGGTATCTGCGGGCGATCTCTTCCTGGAATCCGCGGTAATAGCCGTTCCTCCAGGCCGCGTTCGCTTTCGCGCGTGGTGTCGTCCTGGCCCGTTCCCGCCACATGGCAGCTCGGCTGGTCTCCATAGCCGTCCAGACGGCTTCGGTCTTGTCCACGTCGGAGCGGGCTCCGTAAATGCTGATGGAGCAGACGACGTTCCGTCCGTTCCCGGCCCGCCGCCATCCGTATGACACCCGGCATCGGTTTCCCAGTGCGACGATGTTGGCGAGTTCGGCCATGTACCAGTTGCATGGGTTGGCTTCCAGGTGGATCATACGGCGGATGATCTCGATTGCGTCGTGGTCCTCTTCGAGCTGCCATTCCTCGATGGCATGCTTGTTCATGAGTCGTTGCGCCTGTTCGAGGGCTATGCGCTGCTCGTTGTCGGACGCTGCGGGATCGTTGGCTATCGCCAGCAGTCTGCGCACTCGTTCCATGATTCGTTCGACGTCTCCCATGGGACTCCTTTCCATTCTGGTTTGTCATGAGGTGAGGAAATGTATGGAGGCGAGTGGCGGGCACGCCCATCGCCATAGGGAGAGGATGATCGCTGTCCACATCATCAGGAAGACGATGGTTCTGGTGATGATGAAGACGATGGTGTTGGATGGCATGATGCCGGCGTTGAGCCTCCATAGCCAGGTGATCGGCCCTCCGATGTCCCGGCCGTGCCAGTAGCAGGTCATGCGTCGGTGCGAGCACATCCATCCGATGGTGTCGAGCAGGATCCAGATGATGAAGGCGCAGATGCCGAGCACTCCCGTGACTGGCAGGTTCTTCTTCTCGCTGACGATGACGATCCTGCGGCTGATCTTGTCGATCGTCGTATCGGTCGTTTCCGTGTATTCGGCTGGCATGCCGTCGGTCTTGGGCACCCAGCCGTCGAGCCCGCCGTGGACGATCAGCCTGTGGGTGACGTTGCCGCCGGTCATGATGGGCCAGCAGGTCTGCAGGGTCAGTCCCCGTTCCACGCCGGCCGCGTCCTGGTCGATGACGTCAGTGCGTGATTGGTCGACGATCTCGGGATTCGAGTTGATCCGGTACCGGTACCAGTAGGAGCCCGTCTCTATGTAAACGACGTCCCCGGGCTTGAGCAACCGGATGTCGGCCATGTCCGCGTATGTGTTGTGGCCGGCGAGCGAGCTGTTGCCGACCTGGCCGGGCATGGCGGTGGTGTCGTAGTGCCCGGCGCCCATTTCGTCGAGCACGGTCTTGGCGGTGCCTTGCCAGATGGGCAGGCGGTATTGTTTGCCCCAGGAGGGGACGCGTAGGTATGCGAACAGTTCGCCGTCCCCCGGCTCCGCCTCGGCGGGCGGGTCGGTGTGGCGCATGGTGGCGGTCTTGCCGGGTGTGGCCTTGTGAATCTTCCGGTGGCTCACCTGTTCCTGCCGGTGGCTGACGTAGGACTGGTCGAGGCTGCTGGCCTTCGCGTCGTAGGCGAGGTAGGCGCCAAGGAAGATGACGGCGAGGGCGCAGAGTTCCGCGAGGATGCCGCAGATGATGTTCATGGCTTTTCTCATTGGTCCTCCCCCGTTTGTTTTCCGTCGTCGGCTGTTGCCCGGCGGACGGTCGATGCGCTGACGTCGAAGATCTGGTCGACGGTCCGGTCGCTGAATCCGGCCGACTTGGCTTCCAGGAGCAGTTGCCTGCGGTCGCTTTTCGGCAGCTGCCTCATTATTGATGCTTGTTGGCTGAAGTTGTTCCTGCAGTAGGCGGCCCAGCCCTTCATGCCCTCGGGATAGCCGAAAGCGATCCAGATGTGGCCGTCGAAGGCTTTCTGCGCGGCGTGCACGAAGTCGAGCATCGATTGGAGCAGCTTGGTTCTGGCTTCCATGAAGTCGTTCCATACCTCATCCAGATCCCTTGGATCCTGTTGTCCGTTGGCCATTGTCGTTTCCTTCAGTTGATGGCGAGGTTGATGGTGATGGTTGGCATGTCGATGTCGGGCACGCCCGCTCCGGGCCAGTCCACGCCGGCACGGCGCATGATCTGGTTGACGCAGGTGCTGTGCGCGCAGGCGAGCTCCCACTGCCAGCATTGCGTGTTGCACAGTCCGTAGCAGCGGTCCCACATGAGGTAGCCGTCCTCGTCGACCGCGGGCTTGTCGCCGTTGAGCAGGTCGCGCAGGGCGAGGACCTGGGCACGGTCCTTGGCTTCGAGGAGGGTGGATTTCCTCCAGGTCATGGAGGTGACCCAGCCGCCGCCGTCCACGATTTCGCTGTTCTTGCCGATGGTCACGGTCAACTTGTAGTTGCACATTTTTTCTTTCCTGCCCTTTGCTTTTCGTTCTTTCCACGGGCGTCCGGCCCGATATGGGTCGGACGTGTCGTCCCGGTTTCAGTCGGCGAGTTCCTCTTCGAGGTGCGTGATGGCGTTGTCGGCGTCTCCCCATCCAGCGTCGCAGAAGTACTTGTATTCGCCCTTGGCCTTCCTGGTCGTCCAGTAGCCTTCCTCGCCATCCACGCCGTCGGCGTTCAGAACCCACCAGTATTCCCGGGTGCCGTTCTTTTCGACTGCGTGGAGGCAGACGTCCCAGCGTCCGCGGAGGCCTTGGACCTTGATGTTCTTCGGTTCGTGCTGCGATTCGTATGCGCAGTGGTTCGTGTTCATGCTCGTCTCCTTGATGTCCTGTCGGTCCCTGAATTTTTTCTTTTGGACCGTTTGGTCGAGCGATAGCGTTAGCCGCCGGAACGTCCGCGAGCACGCCGAACCCCTTGGGGTTCGGTATCGCGTGGCGCGGACGCGAGGGCGGTTACGATCCTTGCCGTAGGCAAACGGCCCAAAAGAAAATAAAAAGGGTCGCGGCGCGCTGGGCGCCGCTCCATTTCCCTCCGGCCGGGCCGCGGCCTCCGTGGCGCGGTTTGGCCATTATTGGGTCCGGGAACCGGTTCCCGGCGCGTGGAGTCCAGAGGACGTTAGCCGTCCTCTGGCCGCCGGAGGCATCCGCCCGCGATGTCCCGCGGGCGGATTCGGGCTTGCCTGTCTAACCGTCGATTTGCTGGCGGAGTTTTTCTATCTCTCTGGAGAGGATGGCGAGGAATTCCCGGTAGGTGTCAAGTTCGACCGCCATGTCGATGGCTTCGGCCTCCAGTTCGAAATGGCAGTCGCCGTCATCGGTGAATGTGATGTCGGGGAAGTCGAACCATTGCCAGCTGTAACCGTCTGGGTCGCCATGCCATCCGTCTTTGGTTTTGACAAGCGTGTAATGTTCCGTTCCTTCGTACTTTTCGGAAGTATCGGACAGCCTGCGGTCCGAATTTTCGTCGATGTCGCTCATAATGCGGCTCCTTTGATTCCGCCGGTTTGCAAGGGAATGATCCGGAGGTCGGCGGAACTCCCTCCGGCCCGCCATGTCGGCGGAATGCGTCTCTAATAGGAGTTGGTCGCATGGCCGATGATGACGCGTGGACGATCGGTGCCGTAGCGCAAGCGGCGTAGAGAGGCTCGGATCCGGAATGAGAGCGCGTACGCTCCCGCGGGGATGATGAAGATGAGGACTTCGACCAGTCCGCCGACGAGTTCGGCGCGGGATGTAGGGTCCGCCATGAGTTCGTTGAATGCTTCGAGCATTGTTGTCCCTTTCGTTCTGGGGGTTTCGGCTGGCCTATGCCTTGCCGATAACCCCCATTATATCACAGTATTGTGATATTTTCTACTTGTTTTGGCTTGTTGTTTCTCAACGGTTTCCATGTTTTTTCGCGGGTGCGGGCATGCCGTAGACTTCTCGCACCAGTGGACCGAGGGGCGGATCGCTCTGAGCAGGGCACGCAGGTCGTTCTCTTCGATGGGTTTCTCGCCGTGCCCGTCGGTCTTGAGCTCGCGGAAGGTGCAGGTGTTGACCCCGTCGTGGTGGACGCCGACGTATCTCAGGTCGTCGTGGCCGTCGATCTTCCAGGTCTCGTATTCCATACCGGTCCATGGGCTGTCGGAGATGATGTCGCCGATGTTGTCGAACCTCACGACGCTGGCGATGGTGCGGCTGCCGTTCCAGAGTCCGGCCTTGCCGAGGATGATGACGGGATGCGCGAGCTCGAGGTGACGCAGGTTGTCCCGCTCGTCGGCACGGTATTCAGTGTTGAGGTCGTCCGCGGCGATACGGACGTTCGCGTCGTATTCGTCGATGGATTCGATGGCTTCGACGAGTCGCTGCGGGGCCGGCAGTTCGCACTCCCCCACGACGTATTTCCATGCCTTTTCGAGGATGACGTCCACACCGTACGTCGCGTCCGCCATGGTCTCTTTCGGGTTTTCGGCCATGGTCGTGGCGAGGTGCGCCGCCTCCTGCTTCCAGTCGTCGATGATGGCGTCGATCTGGTCGGTGTCGTTGGTCCAGATGATGTTCTGCTGCATGATGTCGCTCCTTGATGTCCTGTCGGTCCCTGAATTTTTTCTTTTGGACCGTTTGGTCGAGCGATAGCGTTAGCCGCCGGAACGTCCGCGAGCACGCCGAACCCCTTGGGGTTCGGTATCGCGTGGCGCGGACGCGAGGGCGGTTACGATCCTTGCCGTAGGCAAACGGCCCAAAAGAAAATAAAAGGGTCGCGGCGCGTCCATGCGCCGCTCCGTTTCCCGGCCCCGCCGCACACCAGGCATGGCGGGGCACGTTCCGCTGTCGGAATGGTCCCGAAGCGGTAGCGGAGGGTCCGTTGTTCCGGCCGAGTCGCGGCCAACGCGGCGCGGCGAAGCCCTTGTTGGGTCCGGGGACTGGTTCCCGGCGCGTGGAGTCCAGAGGACGGTAGTCGTCCTCTGGACTCCGGAGGCACCCGTCCACGGGACATCCGCGGGCATGAAAAATCCCGACCGTTTGGAAGAACGATCGGGATTTGTTTGGATGAGTTCGACGAATGGATTATTTATAGGCTTCGCTGCGATGGCGGATACGGAAGACCTCGACGGTGACCACCTCGTCTCGCAGTAGGCATAGAACACGATAGTCGCCAATGCGGTAACGCCATTGTCCTGACCTGTTGGCGGTCAGGCCCTTGCCCGTCGCCCTTGGGTCCTCGCAACCGTCGATGTGCTTGTCCATCCAGTCAAGGATGCGTGCCGCGTTGACGCGTCCCATCTTGCGTAGTTCTTTTCGAGCGGCCGACGTGTACTCGACATGCCATGTCATAACCCGAGGTCCTCACGCAGTTGCTTGGATGTGTATCGCGTGCCATCATCCTTTTCCATGGCGTCGTTCAATGCCGCCGCATCGTCGGCGTCCTCGATGTACTCGTTCAGCCATTGCGCGAACTTGTCATATAGGGACACGCCTTCCCTGCGTGCGATGGTTTCGCCTCGATAATAAGCCTCAGTGTTGATGGGCACTTCCATGTTCAGAACTGGCATGGCATGTCTCCTTTCTTGTAATACCGATTATATCGGCTGGTTTTTTAATGTTTCGTTGTTGTTTTCCGCACGGCAAACGGACCGGGGCGGATGCCCCGGCGAAGGGTTTCCTGTTTGGAAGTCGCCTACTCTTTCAGCGTGTTCAGCATGGCCCGGTACATTTCATGCATCCATGCCGTGCGCGCTTCGAGTTCCACGCCGTTGCCGGCGAGCTGGCTGTCCTCTTCGGCGATGTAGTCCTCGAACAGTTCGAAGAATGATGGCGTGATGGTGTTCAGTCCGGCCTGTCTGACGGTCTCAGCGTCCTTGACGGCCTGTTCGCCGTCCGGTTCGATGCCTCGCGGGCGCATTTCGTTTTCGAGCCGTTTGCGGGCGTTGGCGAGCATGTCCGCGCCGCGCAGCTCGTCGAGCGTGATGCCGGCATCCACGCCGGGCACGCTTCCGTCACGTTCCCACCAGATGGGCGTGTTGGACCAGATGGTCTTGATGGATCCGATGATTGATTCGAAGTTCGGATAATCGTTTCCATCGTCCGGGTCGAATCGGCGCATATCGTCCCCGCCTTTGAAGATGGTGAGGAAGTAGTCGGCGTAGCCGTCCTCGCGTTCTTTCGGAGTGCTTGCGACGATATGCGCGTAGTGCATGAGTCGGCCGTATTCGTCGAACGTGTAGAGGGTGATGTCGTGTCCCGCTTCGAGGGCGTCGGTTTCGGTCTTCAGATTAATGGTTTCGATGCGTTCCATTTCCAGGTTCCTTTCTTCATCCGGATAGATGGGGCCGTCATGGTTGAACGGCCCCCGGTTGCCGTTCGTGATGGTTCAGGCCTGTGCCTGTTGTCCCGCCCACGGGTCCTGTTCCGGGACCGCGTTGGCGTATTGCGGCAGGCTGGTGGGATTGGATTGCTGGCGATTGGCACGACGCTGGTTGACGAGCTGGTTGGGGATGATGCGCGTGCCGTTGATGACGGGTGTGGCCTGGGGGTTTCCGTCACGGTCGGTCCACGTGTTGGGACGGTCGGAGAGTTCTCCCCATGCGGCCACGGCCGTGCCTTTGGCGAACGCGTCCGGCTGTTGTTGGATGGTCTGCGCGTACCGTTCGGCTGTAGCGCCGTAGAAGTTCACGTCCACGGCGGTGGTGCGTCCGTCCTCCCACTGGTTGGTCTGCGGGTTGAGTTTGCGGTCGGTGTGCATGATGCGGAACACGATGCGTGCCACGTACTGTCCCTTGGGGAAGTATTTCGGTTCCGTGGCGAGGTTGCCTTCGATGATGTTGGTGGTCTTGATGGCGGTCATGATGTTGCTCCTTGGGTCTTGTGTGGGATTGCTCCCGAAAATTTTTTTCCTTGTGACCGTTTGGTCAAGCGAAGCGTTAGCCGCCGGAGCGTCCGCGAGCACGCCGAACCCCTTGGGGTCCGGACTGCGTGGCGCGGACGTGGAGACGGTTATGATCCAAAGGCTTTAGCCGAACGGTCACGAGGAAATGCTTTCGGCGGCGGCGCTTGTGCGCCGCTCCGTTTCCCGGCCCCGCCGCACCAGGCATGGCGGGGCATGTTCCGTTGTCGGGCTTGCCCCGAAGCGAAGCGGAGGGTCCGTCTCCCCCGGCGCGGAACGCGCCGGGCCGGGTGGGCTCCGGCGGCTTCAGGGGCCGGAAAATGATGGGGGTCGGGCATTCCATTGGTAGGAATGCCCGACCCCCATTCGATGAGCCCGCTTATCAGAGTGCGTGCCGTCCGCGCCTTTCATCGGCCTTCAGGTAGGCTTCGCCATCCGTTCTGACGCCTACGACGATGATGACCATGGTTCCTTCCTTGAGAACCGGCTTGTATACCACTCTGATTCCAAGGTCCCTGAACTTGATTTTGCACAGTCCGGCCAGATGGGCGCGATTCGCGTTGCGCAACGGCTTGCCGTACCCGCCCTGGCTGGATGGCAGCGGATTCTCGCTGACCTTGGCGATGCCTTTGAGCACCTGTTTCTGTTCTGTCTTGCCCAGTCTGCGCATGTCCTTCGCGGCTTCTTCGAGCCATTCGACCCGCCAGCTCACGCCATCTCCGGGGTCGGCGTGCCCGCGATGTCCTCTTCGGTCAGGCCAAGCTCGGCCATCAGGTCGGCGTTGGGGATGGTCGCCTGGCCATTGTTGTCCTCGATGCGTTTTTCTGCGAGGCGGACGTCCTCCGTGTCCTCAAGGCGATCGAGAAGGTCCTGATAGTCGTTGATGCCCATCAGCACATAGGACGGCTTGTTGCGCTTGATGATGATGACGGGCGCACGGTCGGCCTTGCTCAGCACGGCTGAGGTCCGCCCGTTGCTGAGCTCGCTGACTGGCACGAGGTCGTCAAGCACATCCAACGAATTGAACATGACAATCTCCTTATCTGGTATCTGTACCATATTTAATACCATTTTAGCATGTGTGGGCTCAATCCATGCGCGTCTGCCGTGAATCAGGCCGATTGGGAGAGGTGGCGGACCGCCGGAACTTCCGGTGGTCCGCCACGGCGTTTTCCGCATCGGCCGTCACTGGTTCAGCAGCTCATCGATGCGGCCCAGTCCGATGACCTCGACGCCGGTGGGGATAGTCGTTCCGGCAAGGTTCGCCGATGGGATGATGATGCGGCGGATTTCCAGCCTGCGCACGGCGTATGCGGCGAGGTCGGTTCTTGGCCGGCATCCTCCGATGGGAGGACGCCGGCCCGTCGCGCGGTCAGTCGTGGAAGTTGAGCCACCAGACCTTCCTGCCGGTGTTCCGTTCGAGTTCGTTCAGCACCGTTGCTGTGGTGGTGTCGTTCCACAGTCCGCCGTCGTACCAGCCTTCCTTGCAGATGACGCAGAGACTGCCTATGGCGGTTCTTGCCAAAGCGTCCTCGCGGTTGTACCGGTCGGCCAGTTCACGGCATGTGATTCCCTGCAAGGCGTCGACTCCCTCCCATTCTCCGATTTCGTAATAGTCGTAGAAACTGTCCTCGTTGAACGTGGACACGGCGTCTCCGTCCTCGTTGAGGTTGAGCCTGCGATATTCGGCGTACGCCTTGAGCGCGGCCTCGTCGTCAAGCGCGAGTCGTCCGGCGGCGGCTTTTTTGAACTTTTCATGCATGGGGTCGGTGTCGTTCCCGTGGTCCTCCAAGTAGGCTTGGTCGTCGGCGCGGCCGTTGGCGATGATTTCGCTTCGGGTCTCCTTGACGTATTCGTCCACGTCGGCGTATTCGCTCCATTCTGCGAGGATTCCATAGATGTCGTCCTGTTTCTCCGCGATGACCGCTCCGAGGAAATGCATGATGTTGCTCCTTGGGTCTTGTGTGGGATTGCTCCCGAAAATTTTTTCCTTGTGACCGTTTGGTCGAGCGATAGCGTTAGCCGTCGGAGCGTTCGCGAGCACGCCGAACCCCTTGGGGTTCGGTATCGCGTGGCGCGGACGTGGAGACGGTTATGATCCAAAGGCTTTAGCCGAACGGCCGCAAGGAAATTCTTTCGGCGGCGGCGCCCGGGGCGCCGCTCCGTTTCCCGGCCCCGCCGCACCGGGCATGGCGGGGCATGGTCCGTTGTCGAAATCGTCCCGAAGCGAAGCGGAGGGTCCATTGCTCCAGACCATGCGGCCGGCTGATATCGGTGGCCGTACACGTGGTATCGTCGAGACGGTTTCCCTCCGGAGCACTCATCCTATAATTTCTCAATTTGGGATTAATCCGTTTTTCACGGATGTTCACGTTCAAAAATTTCCGGAGGGGCCGTCTTTTTTCCACGTGTTAGAATCCCCGATGGGATTTGTTTTCCGGGATGGCTTCTGCCGTGCCCGGTCCCGCCTTTTTTCGGAAACAGGGAGTGGAGAAGAGCTATGGCGTTCACTTGCATCGAATTGGAGACCCGCCGTCGGCAGCTCGGATTGAGCCAGACCGATCTGGGCGTGTGCATCGGTTTGCTTTCGCCGAAGGATCCGGCTGATCCGCGGCCGGTGGGCCAGCATACGGTCTCCCGTTGGGAGGAAGGCGTGAATGGTCATGACACTCCGCCGTATTGGGTGCAGGACTCCCTGCCCGAAATCCTGGATCGTATCGGCCAGGTACGTGACGCGTTATGCCGGTGGGCGGTGCCTTTCCTGCGTGGATTGGAACCGGATGTGGAAGGCGTGGTGCATGTGCCGATGTACAGGTCCGACCGCGCGTTCGCCCATGCGTTCCCGAAGATGGCGGGATGGCCTGCGAGCATTTGGAATGACGCGGTGGTCCGTGCTGCGGACTCGTTGGATGATGGCCGCGACTACCAGTTCGACCTGGTCCGCTGAATGAATGATGAGTATCGCTTAATCTTGGGAGATTCCACGTAACGCAGCACTTGCATCGATGGCGCAGAACAGAGAGACACCATGCAAAGAACCACGATCTTGACCGCGAAGATGAGAGATGAATTCGCCATTCCCCTCGATACGCGGCAATTCATGACGATTTTGGAACTGTGAGATACCGATGAAGGCTATGTTATCGATTAAGCCGGAATACGTGGACCGCATACTCAAAGGAGAGAAAACATATGAGTTCCGCCGTCGCATCTTCAAACGCCATGATGTGGACACGATCGTAATCTACGCCACCAGCCCAAAAAGCGCGGTAGTGGCCGAGGCCACCATAGGCGGAATACTTGAAGAGACTCCGGAAGGGATCTGGGAACAAACCCACGATCACGGAGGGATAGATGAGGATGGGTTCATGGACTATTTCAAAGGAAGCGATATCGCGTACGCCATCGAGCTCTCGCAAGTGACTCGTTTCCCGGAGCCCATTCCCCTTTCGGATTACGCTCCGGAGGTGAAAGCCCCTCCTCAATCATTCGTATACATCCAATGAGCCTGAAACGGCATTTCGATAAGCGGCCGATTGGGTAAAGGTGAACGCCACGTCTCATCCGTGCGATACATGTCCCCCGCTTGAGCTCTCATGGCGGTTGATTCTGATGATATCCTCGTCGGCTGGCCTCTCGCCGTGAAGCTATAAGTGTTGCGGCAGTTTCTCGCACAACGTTTAAGCGCCATGTCCATGGTCGACATCGATTGGGCGACCATGCGTATCCGGCACACGCCGCTTTGCGGGATTTTCATAGAGAATGGTAAGACGGAAGCAGACCGAAGGCTTTGCCGCAGGGCTTCCGCCGCGGCAGGGGCGACCATGCATTCATTCGAACTTTTGCATGAAGATTGCAATCATTCATCATGAATTATGTATAAAATAGTCTATCGGTCGTTGGCTTTTTTACAAAAACGGCTAGGGTCTTCCATTGCTTTTTTGCATTGGCGGATTCATGGACGTCCGAATGGAAGGTGAACTTCAGATGAAGCGTGATATCGACGAGAGGCTTCTGCGGTGGAGCGACAATCCCAGACATCTTCCCCTCGTGTTGTGCGGCGCGCGGCAGGTGGGGAAAACCTATGCGTTGCGCGAGCTGGGCAGAAGCCATTACGACGCATGCGCATACGTCAACCTCATGAACAAACCGTCGCAGGCCGTGTTCGAGGCCGGCTACGACGCGAGGACGACGCTGGAGAACATCGAAGTGCTCACCGGCGTGAAGATCGTGCCACGCAAGACCTTGGTAATCATCGACGAGATCCAGGAAGTGCCGGCGGCATTGACGTTGATGAAGGCCTTCGCCGAGGACGTTCCCGACTGTCATATCGCCGCCGCCGGATCGTACCTGGGACTGGCATACCATGCGGGCGAATCCTTCCCCGTCGGGAAGGTCGATACCATCGACATGTATCCGATGACGTTCCTGGAATTCCTGCGCGCCTGCGGTGAGGAGCCACTTGCCGACATGGTCTCCAACCTCGATTTCGCGAGGGCGTCTCTGTTCTCGGACCGTCTCGAGCGAAGGCTCCGCCAGTATTACTTCGTCGGCGGCATGCCCCGGGTGGTGGAGGATTTCATTGATGGAGGCAATGACTACGCTGCGGCGCGCGCACGCCAGAAATCGCTTCTTTCGGATTATGACAACGATTTCTCCAAGCATGGCATGGGTGACTCACGAATCGACGTAGAACGTGTGCGGCTGGCGTTCCGTTCGATTCCCGCACATCTGGGCAGGGAGAACCACAAGTTCGTGTTCGGGCATATAACGCAGGGCGCGCGTCGTTCCCAGTATGAGACCGCGATCCAGTTCATCGTGGACTCGGGCTTGGCGAACCGCGTGTTCCGGGTGGATAAGCCGGCTCTTCCACTGCGCGACTACGAGGATCTTTCGTCGTTCAAGCTGTACATGCACGACGTCGGATTGCTGGGTGCCGCGATGAACGTCCACGCGCGCGATGTGCTACTGTCGAACAGAGCCCTCGAAGAGTACAAGGGCGCCATGACCGAACAGTATGTGTGCCAGCAGCTCGTCGCGAACGGCGGGGACGTGCATTACTGGTCGTCCGGCAAGGGCACGGCTGAGGTCGATTTCATCGTCGAACGGGATGGCAGGCCAGCGCCCTTGGAGGTGAAGGCGGAGGAGAACGTGCATGCGAAGAGCCTGCGCGCACTGTGCTCCGATACCGGACTGCACGGCTATCGGTCCTCCATGCGCGGTTACCGTGAACAGGATTGGATGACCAACGTGCCGTTGTGGGCGGTCGGGCCGTATTTCGCGCCGGAGAACGATCCGGCCAACATCATCCCTCCCGAATTGCGGTAGAGGGCCTCATCGAGCCTGCGTTGCAAGCCTCTCATGCGCAAAGACCATGGAATATGCCGGCATATGGAGCGCGGGATCTTCACGGTCGATTCCGGCGCAGCCCCTCGCGACCAGATCGATGAAAGCGCGTTCCTCCTGTTCCAGATGCTCTTCGACGGCTCGTGATCGGCCATCATGCTCCTCTTTTTCGTGTTCTGGTTGCAAGGTCCGTTATTTCGGTCGCGGTCCGTCTCGCTGGATGTTTCACCTGTCTCATCCGGCTGGTTCGCGGTAGGTTTTTTGATGGGCAAGGTGGAAGCGGACCGGAGGCTTCGCCGCAGGGCTTCCGTCGCGGCAGTGGCTTAAGACGCCGCATGGTCCGTGGCGCGACGCTCATGCCGTTCGTCCGTTTCCCCTGCCGTCGTCTCCGTTCGGCTTGTTCATCATGGCGGTGACGGTGATTCTTTCGAGCAGGCTCGTCTCGAGGAGGTCCTCGGCGTGCACGCCGAGCGCGGCGGCGAGCTTGGCCGCGGTCTCCAACGGGATCTTCGCGCTGCTGCGTTGCCCGCGTTCGATGTCGCTGATCTTGGATTGGCGCAGTCCGGTCATGGTCGCGACCTCCATCTGGGTGAGTCCGCTTTCCGCGCGCAGTTCGGCGAGACGCGTCTTCGTCATGATTCCGTTTCCTTTCCGTCGAGGAGCGTGTGGTACACGCCGCGTTTCAGTATGCCGGCCGCGACGAGCGTTTCGATGCGGTCCTTGATCGTCTGTTCGTCCATGCCGGCGAGTTCGCCGTATCCGTCGACCTGGTCGAGTCCCTGGTCGTCGATGTCCTCTCCGGTTCCGCCCCACAGGCTGTGTATGGTCTTCCTGTCGCCGAATCCACGTCCGAGGAGTTTCTGCCGTCCGGCCACGAACGAGACGATGGCCTTGTCCTCCGGCTTGGGCTCGTATGGCTGCGGCTCCTTCTCCGTTTCGCCTTCCGCATGTTTCGCGGTCTTGCGTCCCTTGCCGGTCTTCCCGCCGCGCCGTGCGCGGGTGGAGCGGCTTTTCCTGCGGAGTTCCTGCGGGTCGACGTCGCAGTCGGCCACGTACGTGCAGTTGCCGCAATTGTCGCAGTGCTCCCTGTCCTGGTCCTCGCCGAAATAGTCGAGGAGCACGCGGCGCAGGCATTCGTCCGTCTCGCAGTACCGTTGCATCGCGTCGAGCCGGCCGAGCGCGGCGCGTTCGGCGCGTTCCCTGAGCTCGGGATCCTCCAACGCGCTGCCGGCATGGCCTTGCAGGCGGTACCGCCAGTTGATGAAGTCGCTGTCGGTCCACAGCATGACGCTTCGTGCTGGTTTGCCGTCTCTTCCCGCGCGTCCCGCTTCCTGGTAGAACGCTTCCAGGCTTTCGCAGGGGCCGTCGTTGACGACCCAGCGTACGTCGGGCTTGTCGACGCCCATGCCGAACGCGGTGGTCGCGCAGATCACGCGTGGCGAGCCGGTTAGGAATCCGTCTTGGATGCGTGCCTTCTCCTTGTCGGTGAGGGGCGCGTAGAACGCTTCCGCGTCGATGCCGGCCTCACGCAGGGTTTCGGCGAGCTCGTCGCAGCGGCGGATGGTGGTGCAGTAGACGATGCCGCTTCCCTGCTTGGCTTTCGCCCAGTTGGTGATGAATTTCTTCCGCGCGGCCGGCTTGAGTTCGATCGTGTCGAATCGGATGTTGGGACGGTCGAAGCCCGTGCCGAGCATGATGGGATTGTCGAGTCCCAGTGCGTGGGCGATTTCCGGCACCTGCCGGCGGGTCGCGGTCGCGGTGAACGCGGCCACTACCGGGCGCGTGGGCAGTCCGGCGATGAATTCGCCGATCTTGAGGTAGTTCGGGCGGAAGTCGTGGCCCCATTGGAGTACGCAGTGGGCCTCGTCCACGGCGATCAGGTCGATGCGTGTGGATTGGCTGAAGAACAGGAAATCGTCTGCGAACAGGCGTTCGGGTGCGACGTAGAGGATGCGGAGTCCTCCGCCGTGGGCCATGGCGTAGATGCTTTGGCGTTGCTTCGGGGTCACACCGCTGTCGATGAGGGCCGCGGCCACTCCCCTGGCCTGCAACGCCTGCACCTGGTCTCGCATGAGGGCGCGCAATGGGGACACGACGAGCGCGAGATGGCCTTCGCGCATCGCGGGAAGCTGGTAGCAGACGCTTTTCCCACTGCCGGTCGGCATGACGGCGACCAGGTCGCGGTCGTTGAGGATGGTGTTGACGGCTTCGAGCTGGCCCGGGCGGAAGGACTTGTAGCCGGCCTTGTCGAGCTGGTTGAGCGCGGCCTGGGACCAGTCGCGCAGTTCGTCTTCGCGGATGCATCCGGTGTCGGTTTCGAGGATGTTGACTTTCATCATGTGCGGGTTTCCTTCTTCCGTTTCGGGCTCGGCCTGTGCCCTCCCGACACAGACCAGTATATCACAATACTGTGATATTTGTTTTGGATTGTTTTAAGTGTTGCATCTTCCGGACATGCAACGCTTATCCGATGCTCCCGTGGAACGTTTTCCCGTTATCCGCAGTCGATGGGCCTGCGGGCGCGTGACGATTCCATAGGGAGGTTCGCATGCCGCGTTTCTACGGGTTCGATGGTTCCACTGGGATGGATCTGCGTCCGGTCGGCCAGTTGGAGGCGGAGGATGCCGCGCGTCGCGAGAGGGAACGCCGCCGTCATCCCATGCCCGTGACCACGCGTATCCGTCTGGTCTCCCAGCCGCCGGAGGGCCTGCTGCCCTTGTCCTTGTTCGACAGGGTCGGACTCGCCGACCGGAAAAGCCTGTATCCGCGGAGTATGGAGACCGTTCCGCCCGATCTTGCGGGATTGTATGTGGATTACATGACCCGTGTGGCGATGGGCACTCCCGTGCGGGTCGCGTTCCATGTTCCCTTGTTGGGTGCGCGGCTGGTCGGACAGGGCGAATACGCGGAGTCCCTGCTGTCCCGTGTGACGGATTTCTCTCCCGCGTCGGCGCGTGCAGCGTGCCTGCTGCTTGATTTCGATGCGGCGTCGCGTCGTGGACCGCAGTATTGGCGTCCGCGGCGCATGGTTCCGGATGATGCGACGTATTTCAATCTCACGCGTATGGTGGCCCGGTCGCGTGCCTTTTTCGACGAGTATGGTCCGGTCGTGTGGGACGGTTTCGACTTCGAGGGCGGGTATACGGACCGGATCACGTCGGGTAGTGGCGATTTCCTCACCGCTGACACGTTGTGGGATTTCAAGGTGAGCTCCTATAGGCCGAATCCCATGTACACGTTGCAGTTGCTGGTCTACTGGCGTATGGGATTGCATTCCGTGCATGACGAGTATCGGATGGTCCGGCGGTTGGGTTTCTTCAATCCGCGGCGCGACGAGGTGTGGCTGTTGGACGTGGACCGTATCGATGGTCGGCTTGTTGATTGGACGGACCATGAGCTGATCGGATATCCGAAGGACTAACGGCCCATGCGCCATGCTTTTTAGGTTCGGCGCATAGGCCTTGCGTCACGTCGGTTAGTTCCGGTCGATGAAGGTCAGTATGAAGTATCGGATGAGGGTGCCGGTCTCGTCCGGCGTTCCGGCCAGTCCGGACGACTTGTCGGGTTCGATTCTTCCGATCGCGGCGTATTCCAGGGCCTTGCGCACGCCCATCCATTGTTTCATTGTCTCCAATGATTGGAACGTTTCGGCCGGCGTGTCCGTAAGGTAGCTGCGTACCTTCACGTTCGTGGCCCCGTCGATCCGGCCGGCGTTGGAGGCCAGCAGGCGGGTCACCGCCCGTGTGTCCCGTATCGGGATCTTCCGTTGCGTCATGTATGCCACGCATCTCGTGATCATGCGGCCGCGGATATCGTCGTCCATGTCGAGTGTGCTTGCCGGTTCAATCATGGGATTTCTTCTCGTCCATCTGGCTGGCGATGTAGTCGGTGAGGTGTTGGACGCAGAGTGCGAATCCTTTGCGGTTGCCGTCGTCCTTGAGGTTCGGACTGTAGTAGAAGTCGCCGGCGACCAGGTCGACGGCGATCTCGTAATCGTCGCTGTCGGGTTTCTCGTCGATTCCCATGAATTCCACCCATATGGCCTGCGGCAGGCTGGGTACGACGTCTTCGGGTATTCGCGGCCCGGTCAATGTCATGTCCATCGCATGGCATGCCGCCCATACGGGGTCGGGATTCTTGGCGACGGAAGGGTCCATGAAGCATTCCATGACCGTGTTGGTCTTGTCCAGCGCGGTGATCCGTGTTCCTGCGAGGGCGAGACGTGCCGAAGGCACCGTACGTCCCGCGCATATGCCGAACCAGAGTTTTCCGGCATGTTCTTCCATGATCGATCCTATTTCCTTCCGTGTTCGTCCAGCCATGTTTTGATGCCCATCACCACGCTGAACACCGCGGCGATGGCGAGGATGAGCAGGAGGATGAGCCATAGCCAACCGTATTGTGGCAGTAGCGCGCATTCCGTGCAGACCATCAGCATCGCGACTATGCAGACGGCGAGGATGACCAGGGATTTGATTATGTTGTCGTCGTTCCGGACGCTCATTGCTGTTCCTCTTTCTTGATCTTGGCCCGCCATCGCGCTACGCATCGTTCTATGCGTTTCCGTCCGATGAGTTCCGGTCCGACTCCCGCTCCACGGAAAATGTCAACCGGTCGGGAGCCTGCTTCGAGTTCCTTTTCGGCGTATTCGATGAAGGTTTTGTTCCAGGTGATTCTTTTCTCGGTGCATGCGTCGATGATGTCGAGACTGCATAGGTATTTGCGTTCCGGCTCGTCGAACGGCTTACCACGTGGACGGTCTTTTGCTTTCGGTCTGGTCATTCCTATCATTTCTGTCCTTTCCGCCGGAATGAGCCGGCTTTGTTTTTTAGATGTCGAGTTCTCCTTGGATGACGGGGTGGCTGCCTTCCGGCCCATAGTCGGATTCGTCCAACTGCCAGACCGTTTCCTTTCCTCCGTTGAGTGGATGTCCCTCCACAAGGGTCAGTCCGCAGACTCCGCACCGCATCAGTCTTAGTTTGCTTTGGGTGGTGCGGCCGTTGATGGTCCTCGGCCTCCACAGGTGGGGCCTGTATTGTTTCCATCGTCTGCGTTCGTCCGTGCCGGGGCATGCCTGATCCTTTAACAGGTTGTTGTTCCCGCACAGGAACGGCATGATGTCGGTCCACGTGTCCGCCCAATAGATGTATTCGCCATCCCATTTGACGGGAAGGCGATCGTCCGAAAGAACGCTTTCCGCGCGTAGGGTCCTTTCGGTTTCTTCTGCCGACATCCTTTGGGCGTTCATGGCGGAGTCATGCCTTTCCCATGCAGGCCTCGGCTTGGTGTTCCACTCCGGCGAGATATGCCTGGCTGATGATGTTCATCGTCTGGTCGATTCCGTACATGTCGTTTTTGGCCGTTACCAGGTAACGGTCCTTTATTTTCCGTGCGTATTCGTTCGCTGGTTCGATCGCGTCACTCAACGCGTTGGCCCAGATGCGTTCTTCTTCGCTCATTTGTCTTCCTTCTTGTCGAGAGCCTGTTCTGCTTGGATGCAGAAGTCCAATGCATCTTTCCACGCGGCGCGGTATGCGAGGGCCCATGCCTGCGCGGGCGATTCGGTGGTGAGATGGGCTTCCAATAGTGTTTTGATGGCTTTTCGTTTGACGTATTCGTCGGCGCCCGTGGTGTCGATCTCTTCCAGGTGCGGTGTCGCCTCGTTCTTCCGGTCGAGGATGAGTCTGATGCCTTCGATGATGAGACTGGTTGACGTGATACCCAACTTGGCGGCGTGGTCTTTGAGTTTCTGCTTCAGTCCGATGGGGATCATGAAGCTCGTCATCGACATCGCCTCGGCTTCCCTGCTGTTTTTCTTCATGGAGAATAGTGTTCCGTCCGTGTTCATATGACTTCTTTCAATCCGCTGATTTGCCGGTGGATGTCATTGAGTTTCCGTACTGAGGTGTTGATTATGGTTCTCATGGTGAAGTCCTCTTTGACCAGCCGGTCGGTCATTTCGAAGTTTTCCCTGACCAGCCTGTCGGTCGTCCTTCTCATGAACCACATTTCAACGGACTCGTATTCATCCGATGGAGTTCCGTTTCCCATTACTCGTCCTTGCTTTGGGGCCGTGCGAGTCTGTCAAGGCCTTCGACGACGGTGAGTTCCGCCCATGCGCGGTTCATTGCCTGGGCGAGCCGTATGGTCGTATGGTCCTTGGCTTGCTCGATGAGTTGACGGTAGAGTCTTTCGGCTGTTTCGCATGCTTCTTCATGGCTGATGGGTTCCAGAACCTCTTCCTCGCGCATTGGAATGCAGAGCTCGTCCATGACCTGTGCGAGCCGGTTGTACGCTTCGGCCAGTCCGTGCGTGCTCTCGTCCTCGCTTATGTTCTGCAGGGTGACGTTGAGTTGGCCGGCAAATTCCACGACCTGCGCCATCATTGTTTTCCTCATGTCGTTTCTTTCCTTCCTCCATGCCATTGACAAGGACCGTGATGAGGAGGATCGGAGTGATTGCGATCGCCATCATGCCGCACAACGTTCCTACCGTTCGACTGAGATGCAGTAAACGTGGGTCGGCGTGTGCGGATACGGTGACTGCGATGTAGCAGGCGCAATTGATGGTGAACAGGTTCATCGCGATTATCGCGATGAACCTGAGTATCGTCCGTGGACCTCGACCGTTCCTCATCGGCTTTCATCCTTTTGGGAGTCGATTTCCTGAAAAGGTTTTGATTTTGAAGGAACGCCGTCGGGGGAATTGTTAGAGTCTGCTGTTGTTAATGTTTCCCCCGTCGGTTTCCTTCATTGTTTCCACGTGTCCCGCTTACGATATCGGGGGTAAAAATCGTGGTCAGAATGTTTTCCAGGGGTGAGGGCATCCCATGATGTTCTGGTAGTCGGCGGCGTCGAGTTCGTTTTCGAGGACGGCATTGTTCTCGTGGTAGGTGTGGAGTGATTTTTTCATGCGGTAGCATGCCAGGCTTCCGGCGCATGAGAACGTGACGGCGATGACGGCGGAAGCGATGATGATGTCCTTCCTTCCGCATACGGCGCCGGTGAGCATGACGATGACGCAGGCCATGACCGCGACGTACAGCAGGTCGCGTTTTTCTCTGGTCTTGCGCGCGTCGTTGAATGCCTGTTCCGCTTCATCCCTCATGTCGGCCGCGTCGTTGAGGTCCATGCTGTTCGGACGGCATGCGTGTGGGTCTGGTTCCTTTCCCATGATCGCTCCTTTTTCCTGTGGATGTCCTTTCTCTTGTCACGCCCGCCCCACCTGTTATCGGCCGCGCCACTCAGTGATGATGCGTACGGCGCCGATGTCCGCCAGGGGGCATCCGGCACGGCTGTGTACTCGTGTTGCCCATCGTGACGAACGATGCCGCGGCTCGCATGAATGAGAAAGCCGACTATCAGGTTTTGCCACCGTTGGTCACGCTCGTCGTTGAGGCGGTGGATCACGGCCGGTCCGTCACCTTCATCGGGCTTCCGTTCGATCGTGACTCTCCCGCCTGTACGCGTTGGGCTTTCGGTTTGGTTGGCATGGGAGGTGTGGCCGAGGGATGATGCCGTGAGGTCGTGCAGTCGTAGGATTCTTCCTTGACCGTCCGCTAGGTCCGATATCCTCCCTCCTCTTGCGGGCGCTTCGAGCATGATCGTGTCCGTCATTTGCCTATCCTCCTGTTGCGTGGATTACGGTTTCATGTTGGTCACGCTGAAATTGTTTGTTATTAGTCGTTCACACTTATCTGTTGTAGGGCTTTGATGATCAGGGAGAGTTTCGCGTCCAGATCCAACAGTCGGACCTCCGGAACCGGAGTCGGAACGGCGTATTGCACGCCGAGGATATGCTGCAGGGTCTTGCTTTCCGATGCCATACCCACTGCCATGCGATTCACTACCTGGCGTTGATGTTCCTGCACTGTCCTTGTGTAATGACGCATCACGACCTCTTGGGTGGAGTCTCCGATGTTGTCCATCGTTTCACGGATCGTGCCGCCGTTCTGCATGAGCAGGGTCGCATGAGTGACACGCAACGTACGGAACGTCGCTGTCGTGCATCCCGCCTGTTCGCGCGCTTGACGGAAATGATTGCCCAAGGTCGTCGGGGCGAGTGGTCCCTTTCCCCGACGGGACTGGAATAAATACGGGCTGGATTCGTCTTTTCGATTGGCGATATGCTCGCGGACCAATGGCACCAGCAGGTCAGGCAACGGACACACGCGTTTGGAATGCTTCGACTTGGTCGGCCCTAATCTTAATTCTCCCAGATCGTGTTCCCCACGGCAGACCGAATGATTCACCATCATGGTTCGGGCTTCAAGATTGAAATCGGATACTCTCAACGCGCATGCCTCGCCGATTCTCATGCCACCGGCCCATGCGGCCAAGAGGACACTTAACCGGTCGTATTCCGGCATCGACTCGTATAGGGCGGCCAGTTGCGTGCCCGTCAATGGCGGCACCTCCCACGATTTGGGCTCCGGATCAGGTGGAATCGGTAGGGTGAACGGGTTCGACGCCAGCAATGGCATTCCTGTACCGAACTTGTCCGAGCATGCGAGATTCATGATGGCTTTCAGTCTCTGGCACATGCGGGGGAACACCCACTCGCCTTCCGCATGCTCGCCGAAGTACCATTTGGAAATCACGTCCGGAGTGATTTGCTTGAGCGTCATGCCGCCGAACACGTCTTTTAAATGGCCCACGTCCGTCCGCAGATTACGTCTTGCCGCGCCACGTAGCGCGGTGCCATCCGGTTTTCGATGCGTATCCACATACCAGTCGGCAAGTTCATCGAATGTCATCGATCCCGCTTTTTTCCGACGATCCCTGTCGGTCGGATGAACCCACTGTTTTAAACCACGACGGTGCATTTCGACCAGCTCATGTTCGCCGGCAAGCCATGACTCAGCATCCCGCACACTTTCAAATGATCGTTGCACTCGGCGTCCATCCACGGGTGACGAATAGCGTGCAAGCCATGCGCTGATCGACCCGTCGGATCGTTTCCGCGCAACGATCGTTCCGAATCTTCTTATCCTTGTGACTTCCAGATCTGGGTCCGTCATATCAGGTCCTTCCACGCATTAGCGTCGGCAGGGACGCCCGATTCGGGGAGGATTGCAAGGCCAAGGAGCACGAGCGTCGTCGCCATTGAAAGAGCATATGCATCTCCGGGAGACGAAGCCCCCTCGATGCAAAAAAGATAGCGCATGACAGTTGATTCGGCAAAACCGGTCAGACCTATATGTATGGCGTTTTTTTGGAACCTTAAAATGCATCTGAAACGGCACCTGGGAATAAAAAAGCCGGAAGGGAATATGTTGTGGCGTCTTCGTCTGTTCTCTTCCGGCCTCTCTAGAGTGCAGAGGCGTTCTGTTATATGGTCTTTCCTGGTACTTCATTCTTCTTGGGAGCCAGTGACATCCACCAAAGAAGCAACATAAGTAGCATGAGATCTTTCGAGTCCAGGTGGGGGAGCAAAAAGGACTATGTCTAGGGGGCTATTCCGACCCCCTAGACATGACCGGTCCGAGTCCACCTATTCGTACTGGCACCCTCTCGGATACGGCTCGTCCGAATCCATCGCCTACGACCGAAATCTTGCCGTGCGGACGGCCTTTTCTTCGTGATTTGCTTGATTCCACGGTGCAAGGCGGCAATAGGTTGTGTTGAGCCAATGGATTAGCGATTATTCACAGATTGTGCATTGATTGCGCCTACCGTATGATTCGCAGTGTTGCAGATGACGGGGATTAGCCTACCGTTTCGGACAATCTCCGTGCGAACAGCGGAAGGCGCAAGACGCGCAAATGCTCGATTTCCTCGCTCATGGTACGCGGCGGATGGCGTTTGGAGCTGACCAGTCTGCGCATGGCGTCCATCGCTTCTTCTGGATGTGCATCGAACACGGAGGTAAGGAAAACATTCGGCGATTGAGCGTGCAGTCCGTACCTGGAAAGTTCGTCTGCGGGGAAATCCTTGAAGTTGAATGTAACGATGGTTTCCGCACCGGCCCGACGGGCGGCCGCGACCACATGCCCGTCGTTGGGGTCCGACAAATTCACGTCCGGTTCAAACCGCTCCCAATCCTCCGCCATGGCCATCGGAAAGGCCCTGCAGATCGCGTCAAGAAAACCGCGGGCCCGGACGTCGGGCACATGCCGCACTTCCATGATGTCCAAGCGTGCCTCGTCCATGACCCTACCATGCTGGCTCGCACAGACCAGCCTCGGCCAAGCTAAGCAGTGGGTCGATGATCCACGTAGGTACGAACAGGTTGGCGTCAAGCAGCGCAATCATAAGGGCACTCTACTTATCGAACCGGGACAGGTAATCCGAATAGTCGATGTCGTACGCGCCGTCCTCATCGGCGATGGAACGCATCTCATCCAACGCCTTGGATGTGGCCTCGTCGCGTCTGCGCTTGTAGTCGGTCACATCCGAAAGCCGCAAGAAACGGTAACTGCGCTCCCCCATGCGGGTGTACGGAATCATGCCCGCATCCAGCATGCGTGTGAGCGTGCGTTGGGAGACCCCAAGAATACGCGCCGCCTCGCCAGTCGTGATACGCTCGTCATCCGCCACCGCCCGTTCCGGCTCCGCAAGCAGAAACTCCCTAACGCGCCTGTAGTCGTCCGGCGTCAACGGGATACGCGTGCCGTCCACCCCTTGCAGGAACGCTCCGGGAACTCCGCCAGCAGAGCGCCGTGCCTTAGACCTCGTCCTATGGACTTTGCCACCCATCATCATGGTCATCGCAACCACCTCCATCCGTTTTCATCATACGGCAAATGGACACAATGGACAATATGTGGATCGGGATAATCTAGATTGCTTTCAGGTTCACCGCGGCCACCTTGACCGATACTTCTCCTTCTTCGGCGAATCCTCGTCGCCGTCGGCAATCGCGGTTTCGGAGGTCTTGCCGTTTCAGTAGCTCCAGTTGTTCCAATGCAGGCTCGCTCGGTCCGCGTTGTAGCCGAACGGAATCATGACGAACCGTTTTCGCGAGCGGCGAGAACGGCATTGCGAAGATCCCTCGACCCTGCCACCCCATGGATCGTCCCTCGCTTGGCATGTGCAGGTATCGAAGACTCGCCAGATCCGTGCAGCATCATTGCCTTGCGATTCCAGCGAAACGTCAAATCGGCCATGAGCGGCCAAAACCTCTTGACGCAAAAACAACGCCGCCTTATAATCAGCCCATACTGCCGATAGATCGAATCGTCTGCAACCGAATCGAGAGGAGGCGAAATCATGTATGACGAGATTCCGAGTCTGCTGTATGTCGCTGGAGCTTTAATCACCGTGCTTTCATGGACTCTTTTCGCATTCTCGAAAACTATCCGTCCAGAAGGTCGAAGAGCCTTCATCCTGTGCCTCTCCGTTATCTGGATATTGTTCTTTGCGAGTTCGACACTGGCACTCGTGCCATATCCGCTTTTCGAGGCGTACTCAGGATTCATGGATCCCGATGTCCTCGATTTCTATGACCAGCCGGTCATACGGCTATTGCCGGCGGTGACCTGCGGAGTGAACCTGTGCGTGTCGGCAGGCTGTTCCATGGTTCTTGTAGGCAAGCGTTCGAAGCGATAGGCCTTCGCTCCGGATGCCGACGGAAGGTCAATCCCCACTGGTGCAGAAAAAGGCCGAATCCGTCCACGTCGAGACCGACAGAAATCCATTGGTCTTTCCATTCAAAACGACGCAAAGTCTGCCGTTCGCGTTGAGACCGGCAAACGAGCCGCACTTCTTCTGCTTGAAACGACGCAAACCGGGCTGCCAGCGTTGAAATCAACAGAAAACCGTTGACTTTTCTGCTCGAAACGACGATAAAGCTACCATTTGCATCGAAACCAGCAGAACAATCGCAATTCATCCGCCTATTCCGACGCAAACATGAACTTTTCCGTCGGAATGGGCAGAACAATCGCACTTCATCTACCCAAAACGACGCTGCGGCAGGCTGCGCAACAGAATATATGACCGTTTTTTTATTCTTTCTTTAAGATGAACCGATGAGTCTACAATAGAAATGGCGATTGCGGCATGACGTACGCATACTTTCCTGCCTATAGTGAAGGCACAACAGAAAAACAACAGAAGATACAGAGACAAGAAAACAACGAAGCGACGAGCCGCGCGACGCAGAAGAAGACAAAAGAAGAAGACAGGCGGCCGTCCGAAAGGAAACACCATGAAGAACGACACCTTCAACCAGATCATCAACGCCAACCTCGCCTCCATCGACCCGGGCTTCGGCCAGTTCGCACTCGCCAAGGCCTCCTCCGACCTGATGAAGAAGGTCCTCAACAAGTAAGGCTTTCCCGATTCCAACGAATCACATGGCGGGCTGCCGCGGTTCCCAACGGACCGCGGCAGCCCGTTTTTCGTATGAGGGTTCCAGTCCGGATTGCCACCGGGCCCGACGTCCGCATCCGGGAATCCTACGGCCATTGAGTTTTCCGGTCGAACGGCCCCCTCAGCCTCCGGCCGGTGCGGCATGGGTTTGCCCAACGCGCCGACCGCATACACCGACGTATGCCGCCGATGGCGGGTTCCAGTCCGTCATTCCGGCCGCTTCAGCGGCGTGGCGGCGGCCGCGTCTACCGCAGTGGTCGTGGGCGGCCGCCTGGGCTATCGGGCATATGAGGACCACAGGACGGCCATGGCGCGCGGAACGTGCGTGTCGGCGGCCGCCGATCTGGACAGGGCCGCCAAAGAGTGTAGGAATCTGCTCGGCGCGGACGCGACAAAGTCGGCAAGACCCTCGAGCATCATACAGATCGACCGGAACCTGCTCGAGACCAAGCTCGACCGCCTGGTCGCCGAGAAGGTCACCGAACCATTGAACGCGATGCCCGGCGCTTCAGGCCGACGAGATCGCCAACGCCGCCAGATACGAGCGCGCCGGGGAGCGGAAGGCGTACCGCGCCGGCCACTACGACCGGAGCCTGACCGCCAAGGCCGGCAGGCTCGGCCTGAAGGTGCCCAAGCTCAAGGGCGAGGTCTTCGAATCCGCGGTCATCGAGCGCCACAGACGGCGCGAGGAAAGCGTCGACCCGCCGCTATCTCGACAGGTCCCGGCTCGATGACAAACTCGCGGAAGCGAACTGATCATCGTGCCATGTACAGCCATGGTCCAAAGTGCACATCTTTTCGGGCACTACCGAGAAGGTCCCAGCTTTACAGGGGGTATTAATGACCTTTATCTCACGGGCGGCGCGCTATGTGCTCAGAAAACGAGTGCGCACCGCGGTGCTGTTCATTGTGCTGACCATCATAACGGCGAGTATGCTGTCCGCAACCGCGGTTTCTCAGGCAGCTCAACATGAGGCCGGACAGATTGAAAAACAGGCGGTCGGCGGATTCGTGCTGGCCAGTAACCTGCAAGGCAGCATGCTGACGCCTCGCGGAGGCGGAATGGTTCGTCCCGCTGATGTGCAACGAATCTCGAAGCTGTCCGGGGTTGGCTCGTGCATGGTCAGGCAGAACGCCACCGCCGATCTCGTGGGAGCCAGCGTGGTGAAGGTCCCCGGCGGCGATGATTACGATGCGGAGAAAGAACAGCAGTTCGGCAATACGGCCAACGTCATAGGCACAAACGATTCGTCAAAACTCAATGTGTTCACGTCCCACACGCTCGGCATGGTCGAAGGACGTCATCTAAAGGCGTCCGATAAGCATATGTCGATGGTCCATGAGGATCTCGCCAAAACCAATGGGCTTAAAGTCGGCGATACCCTCACGCTCAAGGCCAATCCATATGATGCCGACAATGAGTCGCATTCGACGGCAACCGTCAAAACCACCATCGTCGGAATATTCAAAGGGGACAGCGACAGAAAGGTATCCAGCCGCGCGGAACTCACCTCCAACACTGTGTACACCGATTTGGACACTACAAGTACTCTGTACCAGTACAAGGCCGGCAAGGAAATATACCAGGATGCCACTTTCGTTCTGGACAGGGGTGTCGACGTGGAGAAAACCATGGAAGCGGCGAAGAAGCTTCCGGTGGATTGGAACAACTACCAGATCACGCGCAATGACCAATATACGTCGAGCATGCTGAATGCCGCCCGAAGTGTGCGTTCCATGATGCGCGGCGCTTTGATCGGCGTGACCATTTCGGCCGTGATAGTTCTCAGTCTCATGCTCTTGCTGTGGATGAACGACCGACGTCAGGAGATGGGCGTATTGGTGTCCCTCGGCATCGGCAAGCCATCCCTGATCGCCCAATATCTAACCGAGATGATTCTGATCGGCCTGCCGTCCCTGGTCCTCGGATGGCTGTGCGCACGGGGAGCGGCCCAATGGCTTGGCACCTCGGCCCTCTGTTCCGTGAACGCCTCCGCGGCGAAGGAGCTGAGCAGCATGGGACAGGTCGGCGGCGATCTTGAGTCCAATATGTCGGTTCGTACCTTGGATTCGCTCACGGTATCGATCGACACAACCGCCGTACTGTATGTATCGCTCGGCCTGCTGGCGGTGATGCTGGTATGCGTCGCCATATCGTGCATACCGATGCTGCGCAAGTCGCCACGAAGCCTGTCGGAGCTCCGATGACGGGCATGAACGTGTGGAAGCGTGCCACGCTGGCAATCGTACGTAAACCGGTACGCAGCGGAATCATCGGACTGTTGATGCTGATGGTTTTCACCAGTCTCGTGGCTCAGGTCGGAGCGTCAACGGCGCTTCAGAAAATGTCCGACGATATCGGCGGAAGCCTGGGAATGGGTTTTACCGTCGACACCGGCGAGAATCCCGTCAGTCCAAAGGAAGCGAGCCGGTTCTCGCGCATCCCCGGCGTAGGGAAAACCGTTTACGAACGTAAGACCCTGGCGCAGGTGGATGGCGCGCATCCGGTTGTCCCCGAACATGGTCCTCGACTGGATTCCGGTCTATCCACGCAGGTCAGCGTGCTGGGCACCACTGACTCCTCGTTGTCCGAAGAGTTCCAAAGCGGTCTGTACCGGTTGGAACAAGGACACCACATTTCAGGTAATGGCCGGAACGTACTGATTCACCGGGATTTCGCACGTGAGAATGGACTATCGGTGGGATCGACCTTCCGACTCAGTCAGGAAGGCCGCGATTCCACCGTTCGCGTGGCCGGAATCTTCTCTGGCAATGTACAGGCACAGAGCCCTATGCCATCGGACGCATCGGAGAATCTCATCTATTCGGGCGCTCAAGTGGTTTCCGCGCTGACTGGAGAGGAACGGGTCGGCACGATCCGGTGCCTCTCGGATAATCCGCGGGATCTTTCCGCAGCAATGGCCCAAGCAAAGAAAATCGCCGGAAGCGAGTATGGCGTCACCGATGACTCGGCGCGGCTTTCCGGCGTGCTGCAGTCGGTGGAAACGGTACGCGATCTGGTCCGCATGGTGCTGTTGTCCGTCTGCCTGGCCGATGTGCTGGTATTGGGCATGGCGCTTGTCTTCTGGATTCGCTCACGCATCCATGAGATAGGCACCCTTCTGGCTCTCGGCATCGGCAAGATGCAGATTATCGCCCAGTTCGCGATCGAAACCGGTCTCATGGCTGTGGTCGCCGCCCTGTGCTCGCTGGGAACGGGCTCCCTATTGTCCGGTTACGTGTCCTCGCTCCTGCTGCACGATTCGGGAGTCGCACCTCTTGAATCATTGCAGGTGGAGGCTCTGCCGCCAGAACAGACGCTGCTCATCCTGCTGCTCGGATGCGCGGTCATCGCAATCGCGCTTGCCGTGTCGTGCGCCGCAGTGCTGGCCAAATCCCCGAAATCCATTCTTTCCTCTATGCGTTAGGAGATACTAATCATGACTATCTGTCTGCAATTGGACCATGTCAATTACTCATATGGCGCGGCGAAGATTCGCGTTCTTTCGGACGTGAACGCAGATTTCGAATCCGGAAAGATGTATGCGATAACCGGTCCATCGGGAGCGGGAAAGAGCACTTTGCTGTCTCTGCTGGCCGGTCTGGATGCCCCCTCTGATGGAGTGGTTCGTTTTGAGGGCGAGGATATAGCTACGACGGGTTATTCAAAACACCGTCGCGAGCACGTGTCCTTGGTGTTCCAGGACCATAATCTGATCGACTATCTCACCCCCGAAGAGAATCTGCGCCTGGTCAATCCCAAGGCCGATATGAAGATCCTCGAGGATCTGGGGCTGAGCCGTGAGGAATCGAAGCGCAACATCATGCACTTGTCGGGTGGCCAACGTCAGCGGGTGGCGGTCGGCCGCGCCCTAGTGGCGCCCGGCCGCGCGATTCTGGCGGACGAACCGACTGGCAGCCTGGATCCGGAAATGACTGATGAGGTGATTGATCTTTTGCGGCATGCCGCTCATCAACTCGGTAAATGTGTCATTGTGGTGACGCATTCCAAACGTGTCGCCGATTCCGCCGATGCCGTTTACACCCTCAGACATAAGAAGCTAGCCAAGGCATAGCACTCTCGCACAGACCACGTCTTCCGTCGTGGCCGGCAAGAACCGCGCCAATGCCCCTTCCGCCATCGTCCTCGGCTGCGAAACGGGTGTCGGGATTGCGTCGTGGATCGGTGACGTTTTTGGGACTCGTCGCCGATCCACGACGCCCATGCCGACCCCCGTCCTGATTCGCACTCGCCCCGATCGGACCACACGCCCGTCCGGCATCGACAGAAGTAAGAACGGCCGGGACATGCCCCGGAAAGAAACGAACCCGCCTCATCGAAAAGGAACCAAAAATGACCGCACGACACATCGACGCCACGGACAAGACGGACGGAAGCCATGTCGTCAAGATCCTATGGAACGAAAACGACGGCGAACGGGAACTGACCGTCCGCATGCCGGCAGCCGGAACGGACGCCACGGACCGCGTGGACGTGGACCTCCTGCCCGTCCCGGAAGAGGATCCCGCCACGACGATGGACGATGCCGTCGCGGCGTTGGAGGGATTCCTCGGCAACAACAAGTACATCCACATCGATGGGGACGACGTCAGAAGCGTCTGCGCCGGCGCCCTGACCACGGTCATCCGCGTGGAAAGCGGGTCGTCGACGGGCATCGTGGAGGCGCTCGACGGACGGTTCCATGATTCGAGCGTCGCGTCCGACGAGGTCACGGGAGCGATAATCGCCATCGAAGGTCCGAAGAGCCTCCAACTGTCCGACGCCACGGCGATCGTCGGCGGCGTGCAGAAGCGCCTCACCGACAAGGTCGAGATCATATGGGGCCTGAATTTCACCGACGAGGACGTCCTGCGCGCCACCGTACTGCTCGCAATACAACAGAAATAAAGAACACGACGGGTTTGCATGCAGGAAAATCAAACATCATCGGAATGCCTGTTGCACTTACAAGTACGAGTCCCATGCTAACCGCTGGTTTCCATGTCACCGGGGCGTCTTTTATCCGTTTATCCGCGTCAACACGACCCGCACGGTCAGGCAATTCGGGTCGGACTCCCCTGTGGTTTCGCTGAAGAAAACCGGGGGTGCTACCCAATCAGCTGTTGTGGGATTTGCGCCAGATGAGATACGAGTAAACATACATGGCTGCGACCGAGCCAATCGCAAGCACCATAATCACTGCCAGAATCCAGGTTTCAGGCAATATACCTCCTAAAAATCCCAGCACAATCAGGCTAACGCCCACCACCATGAAACAGGCTCCGCCGAAACGGTGGGTGCGGCGCCAGTTGTCGGGGTCGTCGAGCGCCCATGGCGTTTTGATGCCGAGCGTGTAGTTTTGCCGCACACGAGGTAGATAATTACCCATGCCGATGAAGAACGCGCCGATCGCCCCGGACACGATGACGTTGACCGCGCCCTTGCCAGGAAGGAGGTTCCAGACGGTGAGTTCCCCAAGCCAGCTGATGGCGCACATGAATACCGTGAACGAGATCACGAATCCTTGGTAGAATCCGCCGAACTTGGCATATGCGGCACCTTTCGGATCAATGCGCGGCGCCACATAGAACAGTGCGAGAAACGTCAATGGAAGCGCACCCAGAACGGATGCCATCCAACGTGGCCCCCATCCGTTCACACCGCCGTCAGCACCCCAATGCATGGGAATGCGCTCAGGTAGCCCCGGCATGGCGGCAAGATGCGCCACGACGTTCAGCACGCAAAGCAGCATGAGGACGACCCATACACGGGCCGGAATACCGGTCGAGGCTTTGGTTGTCTCGGGTTTTTCCTGCTTTTGCATTGTCAGACCTTTCATTGCCTGTCTTCCGGATCGTCCGCGAAGCCCATGAACCATCCGACCAAGTCCTGCATAACTGTGGTATTGAGGCTGTACACGATGTTCTGCCCATGTCGTTCGTCCGTTACGAGACCAGCGTTCCTAAGAGTCGCCAGATGGTGACTGAGCGATGGCTTGCTGATGTCGAAATGCTCCGCGAGCTCCCCCGCGGTCATATCCCCCGCACGCAGCAGCTCGAGGATACGACGCCGCGTGGGGTCGGCGAGCGCCTTGAATCCTTCTCCTGCCATCATCGCTCTCTTTCCAGTATCGGATTGCGATATTCATCCTACCAGATATTTAGACGTTTGTCTAAATATCTAAAATACGGAAGTCTGAAAACGTCATGGAAACCGGAATCTCGTTTTTTCGGAGCAACGCTGATGTCAAGGAACGGCGCCTTCCAGCAGACTCGGCAATAATCCCACGCCATAGGCGGCAACATGGGCGGAACCGCGCAAGACAAGGAGGTCCCGAATGGAATACATTCGAATTACCAGGGACAACATCGATGCAGAGCACGTCTGCTGCGCCATGTCCGGCAAACAGGCCCTTGCGAAAAAGGAGTGGCTCAAACGTCGATTCGACGAAGGATTGATCTTCTACCGCAGCGTAGAACGCGGAAAATGCTTCATCGAATATGTCCCCGCGGAGAACGCGTGGGTTCCTATCCAAGCGGATGGGTATCTTTACATCGACTGTCTATGGGTCGCCGACTCCATGAAAGGGCACGGATATTCCAACGACCTGTTACGGGGGTGCGTGAGGGATGCGAAGGAGCAGGGGCGGAAGGGGTTGTGTATTTTGTCTGCCGAAGGACGCAAGCGCGAATTCCTCTCCGACGCGAAATACCTTGCGCACAAGGGTTTCATGGTTGCGGACACGTCATCATGCGGAATCATGCTCATGTACCTGCCGTTCGGTTCGGACACGGAGCCTCCGCAATTCAAAGAATGCGCCAAATATCCCACGGCGGATGGTGATGGATTCGTTCTCTACTACACGGACCAGTGTCCGTTCACCCACTACTGGGTGCCACGCGTGGAAGCGGTGGCGGAAGAGCACAACATTCCATTAAAAACCATTCACATCATCAGCCGTGAGCAGGCCCAGAATATGCCAGCTCCGGTCACGACCTACGCGCTGTTCAAGGACGGCGAGTTCCTGACTCAAGGCATCCAGTCCGACAAGAAGTTCCTGAAGCTCGCAGGCGTACAGGTCTGATGCCGGCCTGACGTTTTTTTAAGATGCGGGGGCATCATGACGTTCCGCACGCATTACCATTCGAACAAGTCGGATCGGCCTGTACGGCATGGCGGAAACACTCCCATCCGCGCAACCGTCAGCGTGCAATGCAGCGAAAAGCATAAAGAAAACGGGTTCCGAATGAACCGGAACCCATATAACGTAAAACCTCGAAATATCTAAGTATCCGAGTTTCCTAGAAAATCAGGCGAACAGGAAGCCCTGGCCGTGATGTTCCGGATACGTGTCGAACAGTTCGGCGACGGAACCGTCTTCGAATACGGCGCGGATGGCACTTGCCAGCAACGGCGCGATCGACAGAACAGTCAGACCGTCCCAACGCTTTTCTTCCGGAATCGGCACGGTATCGGTGAGCACGACCTCGCGTGCCCCGCAGTTCTTCAGTCGGTCCACGGCCGGGCCGGACAGCACGCCATGCGTGGCGACGACGGTCACCGACTTGGCTCCGGCATCCTTAAGCACGTTGCATGCGCCGGCGATGGTGCCCGCGGTGTCAATCAGGTCGTCGACAAGCACGCAGTCCTTGCCTGCGACGTCGCCGACCACACGGTTGGCGACCGCCTGGTTCGGGCGGGTGATGTCGCGGGTCTTGTGCACGAAGGCGAGCGGACCGCCGCCGAGGCGCTGCGCCCACTGTTCGGCAACACGGATACGACCGGCGTCCGGGGAGACGACGGCGACGTTGTCAAGTTGGTTGGAGAAACGGTCACGGATGTAATCGACCAGCACCGGCATGGCGATGAGATGATCGACCGGGCCGTCAAAGAAGCCTTGCGACTGCGCCGCATGCAGATCGACGCTCATGATGCGGTCGGCGCCTGCGGTCTTGAGCAGGTCAAACACCAGACGGCAGGAGATGGGCTCGCGGCCGCGGTGCTTCTTATCCTGGCGGGAATAGCCCAGCAGCGGGCAGACCGCGGTGATGGAACGCGCGGAAGCACGCTTCAACGCATCGATCATGATGAGCTGTTCCATGATGGCCTGGTTGACCGGATTGGAATGGCTCTGCAGTACGAACACGTCCGCGCCTCGCACGGATTCGGTGTAGCGCACGTACATTTCGCCGTTCGCAAAATCGTATGCTGTGGTTTCCAGAACATCAATGCCGAGCTGTTCGGCGACTTCCGCCGCCAGCTTCGGGTGTGCTCTGCCTGTGACAAGGATAAGGTTCTTATCCGGCTTTCCTTCAAGGATTGCGCTCACCGTGTCTCCAAACGTCTGTTCTAGCGAAGTGGATGTGACCCATACTAACCGGCCGCGCAGACCTCACCGACCCCGTGTGTTCGGGGGTCATGCGGACGGCCCCATCCATCTTCTATCGGTATAGGCCGTGTTTGCCGATGTATTGCACCACGCCGTCGGGTACGAGATACCAGACGGGTTCGCCATGTTCGGCGCGGCGACGCACATCCGTGGAGGAAATCGCCAAAGCGGGAATCTCCAGCGTATCCACCTTGCCTTCAGGTAATTTCACGCCGTCCGGCGAGGAATAGCCGGGACGTGTCACGGCCACGAAATGCGCCAGCTCCCACATCTTGTTGGCGTCCTTCCATTGCATGATCTCCGCCACGGCGTCGGCGCCGGTGATGAAGAACAGTTCCGCATCGGGATACTGGGCGCGGATGTCACGCAGGGTGTCGATGGTGTAGGTGACGCCGGGACGGTCGATGTCCACGCGCGACACGGTGAATTTCGGGTTCGACGCGGTGGCGATGACCGTCATAAGGTACCGGTCCTCCGCATTGGTGACTTTCTTGTCCAACTTGAACACCGGCCGTCCGGTCGGCACGAAGATCACCTCGTCGAGGTCGTACACCCAGGACACTTCGGAGGCTGCGACCAAGTGGCCGTTATGGATCGGGTCGAAAGTGCCGCCCATGATGCCGATGCGCAACCGGTTGTGCCAGTTGCCTCGCGCGGACCTGTGTCCGGTGGCCACGGCTGATTGCGGCCGGTCTACGGATAGTTCCGACATGCGTCGTTCCGGCTCGACCACGTAGCTGACGGTCAGTTCGGGATCGGCCTCCGCAGATTCCGGCCGCATGCGTTTTGGTCCGGTCATGCGGACGCTCCGCTCTTTTGCGCGCCATCGGCCTGCTGTTCGGCCTGTTTCTCGGCCTGCTGCTCTTTGTCCGCGTCGGCGGTTTCCTGCTCGATGCTGTCCGCGGTCGGTGAGGCGTTGTCGGGATCGATCTTGTCCATATCCTCATCCCACTCGTCCTGCACCACACGTCGAATCTCGGCGAATGTCGGCAGCGGGAAATCCGGCTGGTATATACTGCGGATTCCGGCAACGCGCTCGGTGACACGAATCAGCGTGTCGGTCATGCCGACGATGTCATGGTCTCGTTCCATCGCGCTGAACTTGGCGATGTGCTGTTCCATGACCCGCATCTGCTCGTCGATATCGTCAAGCTGGGCGGCATCGGGAGTGATGACGTCCGAAGCGTCGGTTTCGGGCCAGCCGATCAGCACCGCGTCGGCGTATTCGAGCGAGGCGCGTTCGTCCGCTGACGCGATACCGTCTTCGACCTGCACAAGGAACACATACCGCACGATGCTCAATCGTTCGGATGCCAATCGCAATCTGAGCATTGGGTCGGTCAAGTCCGCGTTCCATGGGTTCTTGTTGTCCTGCATGGTGTGCTGCATATTGTCCTGCATGACTTCGTCGCTCATTCTCTCACCTGTCCTGTTCCGTAGCCAATCCATTTGGTCGTGGTCATCTCGCGCAGCCCCATCGGACCGCGCGCATGCATCTTCTGTGTGGAGATGCCAAGTTCCGCGCCGAATCCGAACACGCCGCCATCGGTGAAACGTGTGGAGGCGTTGACCATCACCACCGCCGAGTCGATGCGGGCGGTGAATTCCTCGATGGCCGAATAGTCTTCGGCGATGATGGATTCGGTGTGCCCGGTGGAGTGGCGGTTGATATGCGCGATGGCCTCGTCAAGCGAGTCGACCACCTTGATGCCGATTTTGAGTGCCAGATATTCGGTGTCCCAATCCTCGTCGGTGGCATGCACGAGTTGCGCATTTGCGATTCCGGCATGTTCGATGATGCCATACGCGCGTTCGTCGGCATGCATTTCGACTCCCGCTGCGGCGAGCGCTGCCGCGGCTTTCGGCAGGAAGCTTTCGGCGATGTCTTTGTGGACGAGGAGTTTTTCGGTGGCGTTGCATACGCCGACGCGTTGGGTTTTGGCGTTGATGAGGATGGGGATGGCTTTGTCGGGGTTGCCGGTGCGGTCGACGTAGATGTGCACGTTGCCGGCTCCGGTTTCGATGACGGGGACTTTGGAGTTGCGTACCACGGCTTGGATGAGTCCTGCTCCCCCGCGTGGGATGAGCACGTCGATGTGGCCGCGTGCTTCCATCATGGCGGTGGCGCCGTCGCGTCCGTATTGGTCTACGGTGGCGATCATGTTGTGGTCGTATCCGTGTTTGGTGAGTACGTCGGCGATGACGGCGAGTGTTGCCGCGTTGGTGTGTTCGGCCGCGTGTCCGCCGCGCAGCAGGACGGCGTTGCCGGATTTGATGCATAGGGAGGCAACGTCGACGGTGACGTTGGGGCGCGCTTCGTAGATCATGCCGAGCACGCCGATGGGGACGCGCACCTGCTGCAGTCGTAGGCCGTTTTCCAGATGGTATCCGCGTACGATTTCGCCGATGGGGTCTGGTAGGGATGCCACGTGGCGTACGCCTTGCGCGGCGGCGGCGATGCGCTGCTGGTCGAATTTGAGTCGGTCGAGTTTGCCGGCGTCCATGCCGTCGGTTTCGGCTTGGTTCATGTCGAGCGTGTTGGCTGCGGCGATGTCGTCCGCATGCTGGTCGAGTGCGTCGGCGATGGCGTTGAGCAGTTGGTTTTTGGCTTCGGTGTTTGCCTGGGCAAGTTGCGATTGCGCGGTGCGGGCTGCGTCGCCCATGGCGCATACTGCTTCGAACACGTCGGCGTTCATGGCGGTGCCTTGGTTCTGTGGATTCGTCATAGTCTCTTAGAATAGCGCGAAATCGCGCCTCGCTGGGCAATGACGGCCATTTTCGGGTCGTTGGTTGCGCGGCGGGACGCGATTTCGTCAGTCGAGGCTGGCGATCAGTGGATTTGGTCGAGTCCCGGGTAAAGCGGGAAGTCTTCGGCAAGCTTGTCGACGCGCGCCTTGAGCGCGTCGACATCGGCGTCCTGTCCTGCGGCGAGCGCGGTGCCGATGATGTCGGCGACTTCCTCGTATTCCTTGGGTCCGAAGCCGCGGGTGGCGAGTGCGCTGGTGCCGATGCGCAGGCCGGAGGCAACGGATGCGGGGCGTGGGTCGAACGGGACGGTGTTGCGGTTGATGGTGATGCCGCATTGTGCGAGCAGGTCTTCGCCTTGTTTGCCGTCCATTTCGCTGTTGCGTAGGTCGACCATGACCAGGTGCACGTCGGTGCCGCCGGTCAGGACGCTGATGCCGTTGTTTTTGACGTCGTCGGCCATGAGGCGTTCGGCGAGGATCTTGGCGCCGTCGAGGGTGCGTTGCATGCGGTCTTTGAATTCCGGGGTGGCGGCGACTTTGAAGGCGACGGCCTTGCCGGCGATGACGTGCATGAGCGGGCCGCCTTGCTGGCCGGGGAATACGGCGGAGTTGAGTTTCTTGGCGTATTCCTGCTTGGCGAGGATGAAGCCGGAGCGTGGGCCGCCGAGGGTTTTGTGCGCGGTGGAGGATACGACGTCGGCGTATGGGACGGGGCTTGGATGCAGTCCGGCGGCTACGAGGCCGGCGAAGTGGGCCATGTCCACCCAGAATTTGGCGCCGACCTCGTCGGCGATCTCCTTCATGGCTTTGAAGTCTTCGATGCGCGGGTAGGCGCTCCATCCGCCGATGATCATGGCGGGATGGGTTTCGAGCGCACGCTGGCGGATGATTTGCGGGTCGATGCGGAAGGTTTCGGGATTCACGCCGTAGGCTTCGGCGTGGTAGAAGCGGCCGGAGAAGTTGATTTTCATGCCATGGGTGAGGTGGCCGCCGTGGTCGAGGGCGAGGCCGAGGACCGTGTCGCCGGGTTTGACGAGCGCCTGGTAGACGGCTGCGTTGGCCTGTGCGCCGGAGTGCGGCTGTACGTTGGCGTATTCGGCGCCGAATAGGCTTTTGGCGCGTTCGCGGGCGATGGTCTCGATCTTGTCCACCTGCTCGCAGCCGCCGTAGTAGCGGCGTCCCGGATAGCCTTCGGCGTATTTGTTGGTCAGTACGGAGCCTTGTGCCTGTAGGACGGCGCGTGGCACGAAATTCTCGGATGCGATCATTTCGAGTCCGTTTTGCTGCCTGGATAGTTCGGCGTCGAGGATTTCGGCGATTTCCGGATCCGCTTCGGCGATGGGCGCGTTGAACATGTCGTTCGGTGTTTGCGCAAGAGGTGATGCAGTCATGAAGCCCTCCTTGACTTCGGAATGATCATCCGCTGTACCGCGGGTTACAGAGCAGTGTACGTGTGAAAACGATCGGAGGAAAACCGGGTTTCGAAACATGTGGGAAATATGGCACCGCCTGCGCGCGAAGACATGGACGGCACGATCGCGGTGCCACGTGGAAAAGCAGGACCTTCCGTCGGCAATCGTATGGGGTCGGCGTCCCATTCCACGGACGCGAGGCGACGTTCTTCCCACCTGTGCCGGTACACTGAGAAGCACGTTTGACGTAATCTGTCCGTTCTATTGCTAAGGAAATCAAGTGACCACGTTCCACAGCACACGCAGCACCACCGATTCGCTTACCTCCAAGCAGGCCATCCGCAAGGGCATCGCCGATGATGGCGGCCTGTTCGTGACCGACTCCTTGGGTGAGACCCATGTGGATATCGCTTCCTTGGCCGGCAAGTCCTACCAGCAGATCGCGTTCGATGTGCTGTCCGTGCTGCTGCCGGACTACACCGAGGCCGAGCTCAAGGAGTGCATCGACGAGGCGTACGGCCCGCAGTGGTCCGACGAGAAGATCACTCCGGTCAAGCCGCTCGGCGATGACTATGTGATGGAACTGTTCAACGGTCCGACTTCCGCGTTCAAAGATGTGGCGCTGCAGATTCTGCCGCGTTTCATGGCGCGCACCACTCCGGCGGATGGCGACGCGGATGAGAAGATCATGATCGTCACCGCCACGTCCGGCGACACCGGCAAGGCCGCGTTGGCTGGTTTCGCGGACGCCGCGGGCACCGGCATCACCGTGTTCTATCCGGAAGGCAAGGTCAGCCAGGTGCAGGAGCTGCAGATGACCACGCAGTCCGGCTCCAATGTGAACGTGTGCGCGGTCAAGGGCAATTTCGATGACGCGCAGTCCGCCGTCAAGCGCATCTTCGGCGACAAGGAGCTTGCCGAACGTCTCGCCGATGATTCGCATGTGGTGCTTTCCTCCGCGAATTCCATCAATGTGGGCCGTCTGGTGCCGCAGGTCGTCTATTACTTCTCCGCGTACGCGCAGCTGCTGGAACGCCAGGTCATCAATGTGGGCGACGAGGTCGAGTTCGTTGTGCCGACGGGTAATTTCGGCGATATCCTCGCCGGCTATTACGCGAAACTGCTGGGCCTGCCGGTCAAGCATCTTGTGGTGGCGTCCGACAAGAACAACGTGCTGTTCGACTTCCTGACGTCCGGCACGTACAACCGTCAGCGTCCATTCTTCCAGACCATCAGCCCGTCGATGGACATCCTCATCTCCTCGAATCTGGAACGCATGCTGTATTACATGTCCGATAAGGACACCCGTCTGATCTCCATGCTGATGAACGATTTGAACCAGTGGGGCGCCTACGAGGTTCCCGAGCCGATGATGAAGAAGATTCGTTCCATCTTCGGCACCGGTTGGGCCGATGAGAACCAGGTGCGCGAGATGATCGCGGACTGCTGGAACAAGAACCATTACGTGATCGACCCGCACACCGCATGCGGCTACTACGTCATGCAGCAGATGCCGCGCGATCCGCTCACGCCGCGCGTGCTGCTGTCCACCGCCAGCCCGTACAAGTTCCCGCGCGTAGTCAACGAATCTCTGGGTCTTGACGCGTCCGGCACCGATTTCGAATGCATGGACGTGCTTGCCAAGGCCACCGGCACCACCGCTCCGGCCGCGCTGCGCGGTCTTGAGACCGCCGACGTGCGTTTCGACCATGTCGTTGACATCGACGGTATGGAAGGTTTTGTCGAGCAGGCCGCCAAAGCTCTGTAAAAACTCTGTAAGCGAAGCATACTTTCACATCGTTAAAGCCATCTCCATCGGCCGTCCGCAATATGTGGACGGCCGTTTTTCGTCAAGGCTGCTACAGTTGCATGCTCGGAGGCGAACGAGCATGACAGCACCAACGATACCCGCATCTGAATCGGTACGACAGAAGCAACCGGCACAACAATCGAACCAGCCCGAACAGCCCCGGCGTAAGCATGATCGTCTCATCACCCGTGATATGGCGTTGGTCATGCTTGCGACGTTCTGTTTCATGTCGAGCAATATGCTTGCCAATCCGATCGTTGCCGGATATGCGGAATCGTTGGGCGCGGACGGCATGCTGATGGGTGCGGTGGCCGGGTCGATGAGTTTCATCTCACTGTTCTGCCGCCCTATCGCAGGCAATCTTTCCGACAAAACCAGCAAGCGCACGCTTGTGGCGGTTGGCACGGTGCTCTATTTCGCCGCCGGACTGCTGTACTATTTCGCAAACTCCCCCATCATGCTCATCATGGCTCGCGTGATCAACGGCGTTGGTTTCGCATGCTGCTCGGTCTGCCTGGCCACGTGGATGTCGCTTTTGCTGCCGATCCGGCATATGGGTGCCGGCATGGGATTGTATGGCACGATGAACGCGCTGGCTATGGCGGTCGGACCGGCATTGGGTATTCGCGCGCAAAAATACATCGGTTATCGTCTGACGTTTTTGAGTTCGCTGGTGCTGGCGGTGATCATGCTGATCGCCACACTGATGGTGAAGAATGGCGGACAACCGGTACGCAAAAAGCAGACTTCCATAACGGAGAATCCCTCCACTGCCGTAGACATTGACGGTTCTGCTAGCGCAACCAAAAAGCATCGTTTTTCGATCCGTTCGATTCTGGAACCGCGTGTGGTGCCGTTGTCGCTGACGTTCATGATGTTTGCGATAGCGTATTTCGCGAATCAGTCCTTCATCGTGAATTATGTTCAGTCTCGTCATCTGCCGGTATCGTCCGACCTGTTTTTCATGTTTTACGCGGTCGCGTTATTGGTGTTGCGACTGGGCTTGCGCGACCTGTTCGACAGCAAGGGCTTCCGTTTCTGGCTGACGGTCTGCTCGTTGGGCATGCTGGCGATGCTCGCATGCATGACGTTCCTGTTCAATGATTGGATGCTGTTGTTGGCTGCGATTTTCACCGCTGTCGGCTACGGTCTGATGAGTTCAGTCACGCAGGCGCAGGCCGTGGTAATCGCAGGCCGCGAGCGCAGTGGCATTGCGAATAGTACGTATTATGCGGGTATTGATTTGGGTATGTCGGTTGGTCCGTTTGTGGGTGGTTTGGTGTATGGGCGTTTGTCTGCTGTGTGGTTTTATCCGGTGTTTATGTTGGCGATGCCTGTTGCTTGGTTGATTTATTTGTTGTGTGTGAAGCGTGTTTCGCGGTAGTTGTTGGCATCGTGTGCGAGGTTTCTGCCGTAAACCATTCCAAGCGCGTGTCGTTCTAACTGTTTTTGCGGTCGGTCGTATTTTCCATATACGGCAATATGACCGACCGACGCCCATCCTGGCTCGTGCAAGGCGTCCATGCCGAAGGGGAGATGTCAAGATCGGCCCTTGCCGCCGTATTCCGTTCCAGCCTTTCCGGCTATTTGACTTGGTGGATTTTGTTGCCTTTGACCATGTAGGCACGTCGGGCCATGTCGATCATGGGCTGGTCGAATCGGCTGTCCGTGTAGAATTCGTCCACTCGAACGTTGTCTCCGTAGAGTTCGCGGAATCGTTTGGGCTTGTTGGTGTTGAAGTTGAGGTAGTTTACGTTCAACGTGTTGCCGTCGATGGTGGACGAGACCAAATGTTGCACGCCAAGCCTGCGGCAGGCCTCGCCCACGGTGATGTCGAACGAGGCGGTGAGGATCACATCGTCTTCGCGTGGCTCATACCAGGGTTTGATGCGCTTCATGTTCTGATCCCAGAAGGCGTTGACCAATTCTTCGAATTCCAATGATTCGGCCAGTTCGCTTAAATATCCGTGGCATAGCTTGCCCACACCGTATTCCATTTGATCGAACGTGGCTCGTCCGAGCTTGTATTTGATGGCATAGCGCAGCACCGGGGCGATGTACCGCAATACCTTCGGATTGTATTTGGCCGAAAACAGGTACAGGTCGAACAGGCTTTCTCCGTCATAGATGGTTCCATCGAAGTCGAATACACGCATGTATGCAGCTCTCACTTCCTCGTATGCGCGCATTCAATACGCGCCATTGCATCTCATGCTAAAGTCCGAAGGCTGATTCCTTCTTACACCAAGGTGAACGGCCGGCGACCGCAATGTGCACAAATTGCACATCTCAATGCACATTCGGTTCATGTCACGTTTGGAAGGAGGAACCACCACAACAACACAGTCGGACCGCTATTCGCCCCATAGGAGCCGTTCGCGCTGCTGATACTCCTCATCGAACAACGGCTGGGCCTTCGTGTCGATGAGCTTGGCGAATTCCAGATCCTCATCTCGTTCCACCCGATGCTCAGCCATATTCCATTGGTCATGGTACGTGTAACGCAATGCCTCGGCATCCGTTTTCAGAACATGCGACCGGTAAAGGTCCCGTTCGAATAGAAGCGTATCAACCAGCCATCCTGGCTCGTCCGGAAACTTGCTGATGCCATTGACGTACTCCGCACGATACGCGTCATGGACAAGGACAGGCAACGCATCGATACGCAAAAGCTCCTTGAACATGATAAGCCGTCCGATTCGACCGTTGCCGTCCGAAAATGGGTGAATCTTCTCAAACGTCCAATGGACACGGGCGATCTGATACGGTTCATCCTCAAGTTTCGTGCACATATCAAACAGCCTGTCCATAAATTCGGGAACATCCTGCGGCAGCGCAGTCCTTGTCGGAGTGACAGGATTGCCAATAAAGTCCGGCCGAGTCTTGTAGCCGCCCACGTTGAAAAGCGAGTCGGAGACCTGTCTGGTGCCCTGCTTGAGAATGGCATGCAGGTGACAGACCATATCCCGGTCCACCGGCTCATCAGCATGGTCGAGAATCCAACGGAACGCAGCGAAATGATTACGGGTTTCCAACGCATCGTCAGGATTGACCTGTTCGCTGCCATCCGTGGTATAGGTACCGGTGGCAAATAGCTGCGCGGTCTGTTTGGCAGTAAGGGTGGAACCTTCCATATGATTGGAATTCCATGCGAACTGGATTTGTGTAGTCGTGTAAATGCCGTCACCATATCGAGTATCACGCTCTCGGATAAGACGCTCCACGATACGTTCCGCCATAACCCCATCCTTCCTTCATTCCGCTCGACTATCCTCCCATGGTAATTCATTTAGGCTAGAAACCGTGGTGGATGTCGTATATCCTGCAGGTTGGTTCCATGTCGAACGTGACCGTGTCGAACTGTTCGGGATGGTGCACGAACGTATCGATCAGCTTCCATTGACGACGGCTGATGCCGATACGATAGTCCGGACGGACCATAAGCACCGGCGCTTTCGGCTGGAGTTCCTCCAAGAGCTGCGCGCGCTGTTCGAAGCATTCATCATCGTCGATCCATACGATCGGCGCGGGTTCATTCTCTTCGCATTCGATGCGTACGCGTCGTTGGATGGTCTGCCATTTGCCCGTCTCACGTCCCCATTTGGTGACAGGATCATACCAGGTGACGACATCGACCAGCATGGGATCCCAGCCGAGCATCGGGTCGAGAATCTGACTGCAGTACGGCTGCCAGGTGGACAGCCACCACAATTCCACGATACCGTCGACCGCCAACGCATACATGGCGTCGGACAGTTCACTGGACCAATGAATACGCCATGAGCCTACGGGCGTGTGGGCTTTTTCGTTACTGTCCAAGTGGAACGCTTTTTCAGGATTGTACATTTTCGCGTAGGGACTGTCGGGCTTCGCCCAGGTCATGACCTTGTTCACGCCGCCCCTGCGCAAAAGCTTGTCATCCGGAAAGGCGTTGAGCACCCCATCGAAATCCGTGAACACCACAGGCTTGGAAAACATTTTCAACTCCGTCATCACCACTCCCCTTTTGATCGCCAACCATCTTCTGGTCTTGACTCTACGGCTTCCTCACTACGCTTTACCTGACAAATACTGACAGCACCGCCATCGTTTTATTTGCTACACTCGAATTGGTTCGGCATAGACGTCGAGCAACCGCAGACACGAGCATAGGCAACCGCAAACATGATGCGCGAACGCATCTAAAAGCGGTCATCATAACGCAAAGGAGCGAAACATGGCAGTTGAATCATCGCAGATTCCAGAGAAAACCGTCGAACAAATCTTCGACGAACGTTATCCCCTCGACAAATGGAAGGATTCAAACTACTCGATACTCGACAAATTCTCAATGCGCGGCCGCAAAGGCTTCGTCACCGGAGCCGCAGGCGGTCTAGGACGCAACGCCGCAGCCGCACTCGCCCAAGCCGGAGCAGACGTCGCACTAGTCGACCTGCCCAGCCAAGAAGACAAGCTCACCGAACTGGCGAAAGACATGAGCGAACGTTTCGGCACCAACGTCATCGCGCTCACCTGCGACGTCACCGATACGGTACAAGTCGCGGAACTCAAAACGCAATTGGTGGAACAGCTGGGCACCGTCGACTTCGCATTCCTCAACGCCGGAGTCAACGTACCGGGCGACGATCAAGACGCCACCGAAGAAGTATGGACACGCACCATCAACATCAACCTCAACGGCACCTACCGTACCGGCCGCATCGCGCATGAAATCATGCGCGAACACGGTCATGGCGGCTCACTGATCTTCACAGCCTCCCTGTCCGGACACAACGCGAACTACATGATGGGAAGTCCGACGCCGGTGAACGCGTATGGCGCCACCAAAGCGGCCATCATGGAACACTCACGTTACCTTGCCGCAGCGCTCGCCAAGGACGGCATCCGTTCCAACACCATCTCCCCCGGATACGTGTGGTCTGGAATTTTCAATGGCCGTATCGACATGCCTGGCCACGACGCTATGCTCGAAGTCGTGCCAATGCACCGTTTCGGCACGAATGACGAGATTGCCAGCACGGTACTCTTCCTCGCCAGCGACGCCTCCTCGTACGTTACTGGCACTGATATTCGCGTAGATGGCGGCTACAGCGTCTTCTAACCTCTAACAACCATCTAGCACGTTGAGGCCGGCCGTGGCTCACAGCCCTCCGACCGACCTCAACAGGCGCCTATTCGCGCTTTATATCGGCACGAAGTCCGAAGAACCGTAAGAAGCAATCACGTCGGCATCAATTCGCCAGTAGCCCGACAGCATTTGACGTTTCCGTTGTTGTCGGATGCCGATCTGACTGTGCATCGTTTGTATGGTGCGTATGGTGAGAAGAAATTATACGGCAAGGTCTATGAGGGTGTGATTCGTTCGACTTTCGTGATCGATGGTGATGGAGTGATTCGTGTGGCCCGAATCCATCCTCGCTACAGCAATCACGAACGCTTCTTGGGAATCCTTGTACAAGCCGGTTCCCACGGCGGAGCACATCGCGCCGCCAAGGCCGCCGAACTCGTTTACTGCGACGTTTTCGACAGGGATGCCCAGCACGTCGGCAAAGACAAAACATCATCACCTCGATGTGCATTGTCCTCATCTCGCTTATGCATGGCAGATTCGCGGACTTGTACGGAGGCATCTCAGCTATGCCACAAGTCATCGCTCAACCTCTTTCCAACCATGATTGCGGCCAAGAGAACGCCCACTTGGCCGCAATCACAAAACCTACACATCGAGAAAACCCGAAGAATGATACGAGCTGTCATCCGCAACCGGAACATCATCCTGTTCTTATCCTGCAACAACAATCACTGCTATGTTGCCGAAGCCTACGACTACAGACCAAGCAAACGGTTTCCGGAATCACTCCCATCTTGCTGATACGACGCTTCTCACACGCGTACCCCGCCTGTGGATGCTCTCGGAAAGAACACTCTCATTCACAAGAGATGCAGGAATGTAATCACCCGTCCGCTCATCTTTCTTGTTCACCTGTTCCGACAAGCCCAACGCCACCGCTCATCACCAGCAAATAAAATCAAGCCACTTTTCGCAGATTCCACCACATAGGCAGCACTCGCCACATGGTTGAAGGCCTCACCTGCTATATCCAGTTTTGATTTTGTATGACTCCGCCGCTTTTCGTATGACGTGTTCCTGTCGCTATGTCTATGGGTGTAGTCCACGCGCTTCGCCGTAAAATTCCTTCGTATGATGTCGTCATAGAAATCCGACTGCCGGGCACGACGTCCCTTATGGAAGTCCATGTAGTATTCAAACCCACATAGATGGGCAAAACGCCTTTAGTAAACCTGATGGCAACTTCGCTACCGTCATCACATTGAAGAATCAACCGTCCCGAGGAAAGCAACCGGGCATATGCGGGACGGATTTCGTCCCTTACTTTCCGAAGCCACTCCGCCTTCTCTTTGCTGTGGTCAGCCATCATTGCCCTCCGAATAAAAAGAAGGGAACAGATCTTTTCGGATCTGTTCCCTTGACGGGTCTGACGCCCACTGCTTGGGCGGTTCGCCACGCTCTCGCGGGACGTTTCGCTCACCCTTCCGCTTTCCAACGGTTTCGCACGGGTGGTATGCTACGCCTCCCTTACGGTTTCCACGTCTCCGACGTGGCGGAGGTATCCGGCAGTGACCTCTCGCAAGCCTTCCGCCGCCCCGACCGATGGCAAGCCGGTTTGGGGAATGGCACAAAACTTGTCATCCCAATAATAGCCCATGCACAAACAAAACCGTTCCGCTCACATTGAATATTTGCAGCTTTCAAGGCCACTGATTATTCCCTTTCAAGGCCACCGTTATTGCCAAAGAAGGCCAGTGGCGGACCGGTTCAAGGCCACTGACCCCCTTTGGTCAGGATTCGAGCATGGATTGTCCGTGCCGTTGCCTCATGTTGAACTCGCCGGTGTCGATCCATACCGTGTTGTGCACGATGCGGTCGAGGATGGCGTCGGCGATGGTGTCGCCGCCGAGACGGCTGTGCCATTCCTTGGTGGCCAGCTGGGTCGCGAACGCGGTGCTGGCGTTGTCGTAGCGCAGTTCCATGAGCTCAAGCAGGAAGCGCCTGAACTGCTCGTCGGGCTTGTCCACGAGCCATTCGTCGATCGCGAGCAGCGTGTACGTGGAGTATTTGCGCACGAGCTTGGCCGGACCTCCCGGTTTGAGGGCCGCGGCCGCGACCTGTTCCGCGAGGTCGGGCATCCGTATGTAGCAGGCCCGGTAGCGTCCCCTGCACGCGGATTCCGCCAACGCGCATAGCAGGAACGACTTGCCCGATCCGGTGGCTCCCTGGAACGCGACGTTCAGACGCTGTCCGAGGTAGTTGCCGGCGTCGAGTCCGGCGAGCACGCCGCGGTCGAGCCCGCGCTCCTCGGCGAGGTCGATGGTGCGCAGGTCGGCCTGCGGGTAGCGCAGTCCCGCCCGTTTGACCAGGCGTTGGATCTTCGCGTCGGTGTATCCGCCGTACGCGTTGTCGACCGCGAGGCCGACCACCTCGGCATGGTTCAGGGGCATGACGGTCCGTTCGTCGAGCCGTTCGAACGCGTCGAGCAGTTCGGCGGCGTTCATCTCGCGCAGTTTGCGTTTGGTCTCGGAATCGATGATCATCGCGCCCGCCTGCCCATGTTCGCGTAGTAGTCGCCACCACGCACCCAGCCGCCGGCACCGTCATCGGATGTTTCCGTCAGCCCGCCGGTCATGTCCTGGCCGGTCTCGAGTATCGGCCTGATGTGCGAGTACCTTGGCGAGGCGACCGACTGCAGGGCCAGCGAGCACGCGTTCTCGAGACGCCGCTCGGAATAGCGTCTCGAGAGCCGCAGCACCGCCAACGCGGGCTCCCCCCCCTGGTCGTCGAAGCGCCGCGCGGCGAACAGCCTCCCGACGACGTCCGCGCAGTCCGGTCCGACGCGTTTCGCCCATCGCTCGCAGCGTTCCCGGTCCCATTGCCTCCATCCGGCCTTCCCGGGCAGGTCGGTCTCGTTCGTGCTGTATCGGTTGGCCGCCGTGGCGGGCAGGAGTCTGTGCGTGCAGAGCCTGGAGCCCTTGTGCCACACCTCGAGCGTGTCGGAGCCGACGCGCAGGTCCACGACGGTTCCGGCGTAGGCGTACGGGACGGAATACCAGTTGCGCGCATACGCGACGTGGCAGTTGGACTGCACCTTCCTGCCGTATATCCAGTCCGCCACCTCGTACGCCGTTCCCGGCAGCGGTATCAGCAGCGGCCTCTCGTCGGACTCGAACACGGACCGTCTGGAGCCGTCGCGTTTCTGGAACGGACGGGAATTGTACTCGTCCAGCCACCCGCGGACGGCCCCGCGCAGCTCGTCCAGCGACGCGAACGCGCGGTCGCGCATCACTCCCGCCAGCGCCATGGTCGCGTGCCATACCGTGTTCTCCGCTGACGGCTTGTCCTTCGGCCTGCGCACGCGTCCGGGGATCACCGCGGCGGAATAGTGCTCGGCCATGGAGCGGTACGCGTCGTTGAGCACGACCTCGCCGTCGCGCGGATGGCTGATCACGCCGGTCTTGAGGTTGTCGCACACCAGACGTGGCGTGGAGCCGCCGAACCACTCGTACATCGCAACGTGGCACCGCAGCCAGGCGTTCTGCCCCATGTCGAGCGTCGGCTCCACGAACGCGTACCGGCTGAACGGCAGCACCGCTACGAACAGGTACGCCTTCGAAACGTCGCCGGTGACCGGATCGACGATCCGCATGGTCTTGCCGGCCCAATCGACCTCGATGGTGCGTCCGGCCTTGTGCTCGACCCTGCTCGTCACACCGGTCCTCGCCACATAAGCGGCGTACTGCTTGCAGAAACGGTCGTAACCCATGCGCGGCCTGCCCGCGGCGGCGCATTCGTCGGCGTACTCGCCGTGCAGGATGCGCAGGGTCACTCCGACACGCGCGAGCTCGCGGTGGACCCTGGCCCAGTCGGGCTGCTCGTACACGCTTTCCCGTTCGCCCCTGCCGGGGAACAGCATCGAGTACACCTCGTCGTCCGGTTTCGTCTCAACGTCCGGATAGGCGATTCCCGCGGCCGCCGAGGCGGCCAGCACCTCGGCCACGCTCTGCCTGGCGATCCCCAACGATCTGGCGATCGCCCGCCCGGACAGACCCTGGTCGTTGAGGCGGAGTATCGCCTTGGCCTTGATTTTCCTTACCATTGTCGGTAACTCCTTTCACCACACGTCCCTCGCATGGTGAAAGGAGCCTAACAACCAGTGGCCTTGATACGCAATAACGGTGGCCTTGAACCGCAATAATCGTCAAAAAGCGCGATCGGCCTTCTTCGGCAATAACAGTGGCCTTGAAACGAGCAAATATTCACTCACATCGAAATATTCGATACCGCGCTTGCTTTGGAACGAGAAAAATAGATCGTCGCGCAACGAGTCAAGCAAGCCGCGCGCACGTAAGGCGGGTATGATGACGCCTATTCGCGCTTTGTATCGGCACGAAGTCCGAAGAACGGTAAGGAGCAATCATGTCCGACATCAATTCGCCAGCGACCCCAACAGCGCAGGACTCCCCCGCATCCGCACGACTCGAAGCGGGATTAACGGCCCCGAACTTCACACTTCCCAGCGACAACGGCGATAGCATTACGCTCTCCGCATTGCGCGGTCAGAATATCGTCTTGTACTTCTACCCTGCCGCGATGACTCTTGGATGCACTACTGAGGCCTGTGACTTCCGGGACAACCTCGCGCGCCTGCGCTCCCGCGGATTCACTGTGCTCGGCATATCAAAGGATCCGATGGACAAGCTCGTCCGGTTCCGCGAGCGCGATCATTTGACGTTTCCTTTGTTGTCGGATGCCGATCTGACTGTGCATCGTTTGTACGGCGCGTATGGTGAGAAGAAGTTGTATGGCAAGGTCTATGAGGGTGTAATTCGTTCGACTTTTGTGATCGATGGTGATGGGGTGATTCGTATTGCCCGATATAACGTGCGTGCGAAGGGTCATGTTGATTCTTTGCTGCGTGCGCTTGACAAGCTAGATGGTTCAGTTTTCTAGTCTGGAATGCTTTGTTGTTTTGTTTGTGGATTAGCTTTTCTATGTGAAGGATGCAAGCTGACTCATGCGCAGAGCGAGAAGTGCTCAGATTGGAAATGCTCTATCTCGTAGAAGAACCGAAAATCTCGTCGCTCCCCTTGCGGAGGCGGTCATGAATTCTCCAAAAGGCGTAGCGTATTCCGGTAACGGTTTTCGATCAATGACACCATTACCAAGGTCGCGGGAACCGGTGTCACGATGATTATCGTGACACATGAAATTCGATTCGCCAAAAACGTATCCGATCGCGTCGTTTTCGTGGACAAAGGTGCAATCCTGGAGCAAGGTACGCCCCAGGAAGTGATTGACCATCCCCAGACGGCACGAGTCCAGGAATTCCCCAGCAAGATGGCGCTGAAATAACAGTTACCATCTATTCCACAACCTTGTCCGGTACGAAGAGCCGCCCTTTCGATGGACGGCTCTTCACATATAGCGTTTTTTATAAAATTCTTATTTGCTGAAATGCCCGAGAAGTAAAAAAGACGACTCAATCTAAAGATTATCCCCTCTGGCGCAGTAGACTTTTCCTATCAACATTCTACAAAGATGTCCGGGAGATTCGAAATGGTAGACTGCACACCTGATCCAAACCTTTTGGAATCGATGCGGTCCGTCGGATACAGCCTGAACACCGCGGTGGCGGATATCATAGACAACTCAATCGCCGCCCACGCCAAAACCATCAGCATCCGCTACTTCGACCACGGCGAAGATCCGTATGTGGCAATCATTGATGACGGTGACGGCATGGACTATGAGACGGCCGTGAACGCGATGAAACTCGCCGGAACCAACCCGAACGCCAAGCGCAATGCCAACGATCTAGGCCGTTTCGGACTCGGTTTGAAGACCGCATCCCTTTCACAGGCACGTTCCGTCATGCTTTCCACCGTTCAGCACGGACGTCAGAATACGCTCCGATGGGATCTGGACCACGTCGCACGAACACGCGAATGGGATCTCGAGACCTTGGATGAAGAGCAGACCAATCTTGAATTGCCTCGAAAGGTGCGGGATCTCATGCCCAGCACGCATGGCACATGCGTGCTATGGCGTAACCTGGATCGTCTGGGAAACGTCGCGGGCGATTCCCTGCAGGATATAGACCAAGCCATGCTCGAACTGTCCGGGTATCTGGGTCTCGTGTTCCACAGGTTCCTCCACCCATATCCTGAGGATGAAATCGAACGCATCTCGATAACCGTGAACGATGAGCCCGTGCCGGAACGCGATCCTTTTCTCGTGAACAACCTTGCCACGCAGCGGCAACGGATGCAGCGCATCCCCGGCACCGACGCCACGTTGTGCGGATATACGCTCCCCTATCAGAACAAACTGACCATGGAAGACAGAGGTCTTCTTGATCTGAAACAGGAAAAAGGACACACGCTGTTCGATACCCAAGGTTTCTATATCTACCGCGCGTACCGGCTAATCACCTGGGGCAGCTGGTTCCGCCTTCTCACCCGCAAGGAAGCAACGAAACTATCCCGCGTGCAAGTCGATATCCCGAACAACATGGATGACGAGTGGACGCTTGACATCAAAAAGTCGCAGGCCACACCTCCGAAGACCATACGAGACGCGATGAAACGCTACGTGGAGAAATTAGCCGCTCCCAGCCGCCGCACGCAGCAGTTCCGTGAAGGAGAACAAAAAATGAAAAGCTATTATGATTATCTTGAAGAAAGTACGAATGTTGTGAAAAGCAATGCCAACAGAAACAAGATTATTACGATTCTCTCCTATCTCTTGATTTGGGCGTTTGCAATGATAGTGTTCTGGTTTTTTGCAAGTGGAAGTGACGCTATGGGTTACAGTTTGATGTTTCTTTGGTTTATTCTTCCTATATCCACATTTATTGTATCTATTGTTATTGGTAAAAATAACTTTTGGGGAAAAGGAAAATGGGCATTCACTCTTTTCTTTGGCGTAATGTATATGCTTGCTGAATATGGCACATTCAAAATGGCAAACAACATTGCTTTTAACAAACTGAATGCCCCTGACTTGGGAATGATTGTAGCCGGAGCAATAATCTCTGCAATCGGTATGTTGGTAGGTTCACTGTGGAATAAGAAACGCCACAATCAAAAAAAATAAGTAACAAGAAAAAACCCAACTTGTTATTCTGAAAATTTAACTGAATAACCACAGCACAAACCGCTGCTACATGGAAGCTAACAAACCATGCAACAGCGGTTTTTCTTTACCGTTTTTTCCTCTGACTGATAGGCGTTCCCATTTTCTTTGATTTTTTGAGAATCCGAATCAGCCAGCGAAATTCTTCGTCTGACAGATTTTTATAGTTGATACCAAGCTGCTTGCAGTAAAGAACAACCAGCTTTTCATCCCGACTGCCCTTGAAATTTTCGACTGCTTCCAGATTTTCTTTCAGTTCATCGGCAACGGTAGTTTGGGGTGCGCTCTCGCTGTCCTTTTTGTGGGCTTCCCGAATATCCCGGATAATGAGATTGAGGTCATCCCGTACCATGTGGCTGAAATACTCATCATCACTGATATGGGCAGCTTGCAGCACCTTTAAATGCGGGTCATCTTCGCCGGGGCGATACCGTTCAATGATTTCATGTCGGACGGTATCGACAAGGGCATTGAGGTTCTGAATCTGCATGGTGGCAATCCCATCCACATAAATCTCAATGTCCGCAAGAAACTTGATAAAGTCCTTATGGGTGGCAAGTTCGCAGAGCAGGCGGTTGTTAATCCGACCGCTTTTCAGGAGTGCCACGTCAACAAGTGTACCTGCTGCTGTCGGCCGCCATCGACTTCGACGTGACGCAAGCCGTTGACATCACCAAAGGCGTTCACGGTCTGATTGATCTGTCGATGTTTCAACAACTGCCCGATTATGAACGGACGATACGCGACATTGGAAACAGCAGATGGACTGCCATGCGGCGCATGCCTTATTGGCCCAGCAGGCTCAGACAAGTCACTGGTTGATCTCGCCAAAGAACTCTATAAGGGAATGGAATAACAGACGGTTTCCCTAATAAACAATCATGCAGCAAGATAGCAACACCACCCAGGCGACGGATCGCACCAAAAGGGACGCTCTCTCCTTCGGCGCGAAGCAAATCGCAATCATGACTGAAGTGGGACTCATCGCCGGTTCCCTACATTGCTTATGTTGACGATCATGCCGTTGGCGTGGCTGATCTACCTGTGTTTCCGCCGTATCATCCATCCGACTCGCGTATAACCGTCCATACGGGAATCCGCGAACGCAAGTAAATGTCGCTTCCGTCAATCGCCGACCGCAAGAGACGTTCATGGAGCGGCGGATTCCCTTATATTCCGAGAAAACCCGTACTGTTATGCGACACGCAATAACAGTACGGGTTTTCTGTGTTACTGTTATATATAACAGCTAAACAGTTTGCATCTAACTGTTCAGCTGGGAGATATATCACCTACGAAACATACAGAAAAAGAGGCACAGATTGAAGCTGATCATCTCATCCGTGTCCGGAGAACCGATTTACGAGCAGATCAAGAACCAAATCAGGTCCGCGATCATGTCGGGTGAGCTTATGGCAGGCGAGGCGCTTCCCTCACTGCGCAAGCTCGCCAAGGAACTGCGCGTCAGCGTGCTCACCGTGACCAGAGCGTATAACGAACTGGCTGACGAGGGGCTCGTGGAGAACGTGCAGGGCAAAGGCACGTTCGTGATGGAACGAGGCAACGAACTCATGAAGGAACGTGCGCGCGAACGCATCATGGACAAGCTCCGTGAAGTTTCCATCGAGGCCAAAGCCGCCGACATCAGCCTGCTTGATCTGCTTGGCATGTTCGAGAAAGCATACAGGGAACAATCATGAACGATTCCTCGCTCCCCCACGGGACACGGCCAACCTTGGCCTTGAGCGTAACCGGATTGACGAAGCATTATGATTCCGGCTTCACATTGGATGACGTGACCTTCGACCTGCCGTCCGGCTACATCATGGGTCTGGTCGGTCCGAACGGCGCCGGCAAATCCACGTTGATCAAACTGATCCTCAATATGACCACGCGCGACGCGGGACGAATCGAAGTGCTCGGCCTTGACGCGATGGCCGATGAGGAGCGGGTCAAAGAGCAGCTGGGCGTAGTGCTCGACAGCAGCTATTTTATCGAATACATGACGGTCGACGCGGTGGAACGGACAAGCAGACCAATGTACCCGCTGTGGGACCACAATCTGTTCGACGCATACCTCAGACGGTTCGGACTCGGACGGAACAAGAAGATCAAGGACCTGTCGCGCGGCATGCAGATGAAGCTCATGCTCGCCGTAGCGTTGAGCCACGATGCGAAACTGCTGATTCTCGACGAGCCGACCAGCGGTCTGGACGTACTGTCCCGCGACGAGCTCATGGACATCCTGTCCGATTATGTTGCGGATGGCGGACACAGCGTAATCTTCTCCACGCATATCACCGCCGATTTGGAGCGTTGCGCGGATTTCCTCGCGTATATAACGAACGGCATGCTGTATTACAGCGGGCCGAAAGACGAGTTCGAAGACGCGTTCCGTCTGGTCAAGGGCGGTCCGGATGAGCTTACTGATGGTCTGCGGCGGGCAATGGTCGGCATCCGCACATACGCAACCGGCTTCGACGCGTTGGTCCGCACGCAGGACATCCCACACATCGGCGGCACCGACGGTCTCCTGACACAGCATGCTTCGATTGAAGATGTGATCAGACTGACCAACGCCGCGGCACATACGGCAATCGGCAATACCAACGAAGGAGACGTACGATGAACACGACAGCGAACGCGGACGCCATGACCGCCATCCTTAGGCAGATTTCCTTGGACTGGAACCGTACCATCAGCTACGGGCGGTCGTACATAGCCATCTTCTTCGCGTACGTTCCAGGTTTCACATGCCTGATGGCGGCCACGGGGTCCACTCTCGCTAGCGTTGCGGGAGCCGCCATCGGCGGAGCGGCCTCCGGCTTCCTGATGCTTAATATCACCTTGTTCTCCTATGAACAGATGAACAACCATCATTGGATGAACGGCATTGTGCCCATCAGCCGCAACCACCAGATCCTCGGACGATTCGCATTCCTTATCGTCTGCGATCTGGTGGCGGGATTGGAAGTGGCCGTCAGCATCGCCTGCGCCGGCATCATCATACACGAGCCAGTTAAAGTGACTGATGCGATCGGCTTCGCCGCGATGACCGTGCTGACCCTCGTTCTGCTCAACGCCATCGTGCAGCCGTTCCTGTACCGGTTCTCCCCTTATCGCGCCATGGCCGCCATTATTCTGAGCATCGGCGTGATCGGGGGCACGGTCATCGGACTGTGCAAGGCATTGCCGGAACTCGAAAAGACCGTCGAACAGCTGGCCGAGGCGATCAGCCGGCACCAAGCCATTGCGTTAGCGGCATTCTTGATCATCGACGTACTCGCCTTGGCGTTCTCCAGCAAGATATCGCTGCATATTTACGGCAGCAAGGACATCTGAACCGAGCCAGCCGGCAGACTCTTATGGAGAACGGATTTGGGGTCTTCCGAATCAACGGAAAGCCCCAAATGCATGTATCCCCGTACGACACCGGTTCCTATAATGCGGCAGGCGCGTCGTGGAAGTCGAACATGACACCGTCCGCCAGAGCGCAAATCGCCGGCCAATCGGCATCGGACGAATCGTCATGCATGGCCCACACTCGCATGCCGACGGACTTGGCCGAGCGCATGCCGACGAGCAGATCCTCGAATACGGTGCAGTCGGTCGGCTCGATGCCGAGCCTCGACGCGGCCAGCAGGTACACGTCCGGCCTGTCCTTGCCGATATCGCCCGCATCGTCGACACTGACCACCTCGTCGAAATAATCGAAAATGCCGACATGCCTCATAGCCGGCTCTCGCAATATCGGTGGCAATGATGTAGCCACGGACAGTTTCGCCCCGCTCGCCTTCAACATTGCCAGGTATTCACGCGCGTGCGGCTTGGCTTCTACCACCGTGGAGTACATGACGCGCGCCATATGATCCCACTCCTCCATCAGCTCCCCAGGAGTGTCCGACAGGTTGAAGCGTGCGATCGTGTATTCGGCGATCTGCCGGAACTGCATGGCGGCGACCTTCTGCATGTAGTCGTCCGGCACTTCGAATCCACGCTTGGCTAGAAAATCGACATCCACCTGGTCCCACACGCCCATGGAGTCGAGCAACGTGCCGTCAAGATCGAAAATGGCACCTTTACCTTGGTTGCTCACGTTTTCCTGCGTCATGTCAGCTCCTTTGATGGTCGTGTTTTTCGATTTTCTGTTTTGCGATTAATTTTGCGACTTGCCTGCGATTGCCGGCCACGGGTCAGTCAAGCACGGACGATTTGAGCAGTTCCTCGGCATGTTCCAGCGACGCCTCGCTTTCGCTGCCGGAGAGCATGCGGGCGATTTCGTGCACACGCGCTTCTCCACGCACTTGATTGATGGTGGTGGCGATTGATCCGTCATCCGTTTCACCTTTGGCGACCACATATTGTTCGTCCGCCCAGGAGGCGACCTGCGGCAGGTGCGTGACGACCAGAACCTGCGCGGATTGGGCGAGTTTGGCCAAGCGGGCACCCAGCTCCACAGCGGCCTTGCCACCCACGCCGGCGTCGACCTCATCGAAGATGAACGTCATCGGCGGCACGGTTCCGCCGGCCACGACATGCTTTTCAGCGGCCACCAATTCGAGCGCGAGCATCAGACGGCTCAGCTCGCCGCCGGATGCGCTTTTGCCCATCGGCAGTTGCGGGGAGCCGGGGAACGGGGTGAAGAGGAATTCGATGTCGTCCGCTCCGGTGGCGTCCAACTGTTCGCGTTCCGCCACGCGGATCTCAAGTTTCGAAGTGCCCATGGCCAGCGAATCAAGTTCCGCGGTGACTTTGGACGCGAGTTCCTTCGCCGCGGCTCTACGCCGTTTGCTCACAGTCTGCGCGGCTTTTTTCGCAGCCTCAAGCAGTTGGGCGCGTTCGGCTTCCAGCCGTTCGACCTTTTCCGGCGAGGCGTCCAAATCCTCCAAATCGTATACGGCCTTGTCCCTCCACGTGATCACGTCGGACAATTCCGGCCCCCACCGGCGGGTCAGCTCGTCCAACTCGTGGATGCGCCCGTTGATGGCATCCAGATCCTCCACGCTCGCCTCATTGTCCACTTCGCCGGACAGGCTGAACACCACGTCGGACAAATCGGTGCTGATGGAGTCGAGCCGGTCGGCGAGTTCGGAGAACACGCCTTCCACATGGATGGCGCGCAACGCCTGCGAAGCATGGTCGATCAAATCGGCCGCGCTGGACGATTCGACATCGTCCACCACCTGCGAGGCGTCCAACGCGCCCAACGCTCGCGTCACGCCTTCGGCGATCTCGGCCGCGTTTTCGATGCGGTCGCGGCGTGCGCGCAATTCGTCCATCTCCCCCGGCTGCGGGTCGACACGGTTGATGCGTTCGATTGATTCGCGCAGATAATCCGCCTGCTGTCGCATGGACGATTCCTGGCTGTTGAGCCGTTCCAACCGCTCGTCCATCGCGCGCAACGCGCTCCACGACTTGCCGTAGGCGGCCAAAGCCACTTCGTCTCCCGCATAGCGGTCAAGGAATTCGCGCTGACGTGAGGTAGTCGCTATGCGCAATTGGTCGGCCTGTCCGTGAATCGTCACCAGTTCGGCGGCGACGGAGGCGAGTACGGAACGCGGCACGCTACGTCCCGACAGCATGCTGCGGGATCGCCCGGAAGCGGGCACTTTACGCGACAGAAACAGCTCGCCATCCTCCGGTTCGAAGCCGGCTTCCCGTGCCGCGGCCACCGCGGCCGGCGACGAGGCGACTTCGAACACACCCTGCGCCCACGCCTCCTGAGCGCCCACCGAAACGCGGCCTCCATCGGACGGACCGCCGGAAATCAGTCGGATCGCACTGAGCAGCATCGATTTGCCGGCTCCCGTCTCACCGGTGATCGCCGTCATACCACCTGCCGGGGCGATCAGAGCGGAACGAATCGGACCGAGATTGTGAATCTCAAGCTCTTCCAGCATGCCCGGTCACTTCCCGCTTTCCGGTTTGCCGGTTCTAGGGAACGATTGCCCATGATGTATGCCACCGGTTTTGCGCGCCTGCTCGCGCCAGCCGACGACAGGCAAATCAAATTTGGTGACGAGCCGGTTCGTGAACGGCACGCCAGACAAACGAGCCAATCGCAAAGTGCATTTCGATTCACGCACTTCGACACGTGTGCCTTTGGGCAGTGCGCGTTGACGACGGCCGTCGCAGCAGATCCAGCCATCCGACGTGGAATCCTCGAGAATGTCGATGGCGAACGTGGAGCCGGAACCGATGATGAGCGGACGTGCGAACAACGCATGCGCCGCCAACGGCACCAATTGCAAGGCTTTCACATTCGGCCACATGATCGGCCCGCCCGCGGAAAACGCGTAGGCGGTGGAACCGGTCGGCGTGGATACGATCACGCCATCGCAACCGAATGAGCTCATCTCCACGTCGTCGACACGGATGGACAATTCCACCATCTTGCCACGGTCCGCACGTTCCAAAGTGATGTCGTTCAACGCCCAGTCCTCGATGGGTTCCGTCGCGCCCGGCAGCCATACGTCGACGTGGGCGATCATACGTTCGTCGATGGAATAGTCGTGGTCGGCGATCCGACGGATCGCCTCGCTCATCTGGAAGCTTTCAAATTCGGCAAGAAAGCCGACATGCCCTAGGTTCACGCCGAGGATGGGCACTTCAGTGCAATGAACCAGTTCGGCCGCGCGCAGAATGGTACCGTCCCCGCCAAGCACGACCACGATTTCCGTGTTTTTCGGCACTACTGGCGTCTTGCTGCCGAAATCGGGCGCTTCGATATTGTCGATGATCGTCACTTCGAAATCGGCGCGCCGCAGCTGTTCGACGGCTTCTTCGACCACCGTGCCGCTTTCACGCAGACGTGTATGCGTCACTACCACCGCATGCCGGGTACCGTGCATCGCAAGCCCTTTCCGAGAACTCTCGTACATACCACGTCCTCGACGGACGCCGATGCCTACCATTGTAATCGAACAAATGAACGAATGGCGGTAGCGGGTGTCCGGACACGCCGCAGACGTTTCCGTTCGTTCACGAGCCACGTACATCCCACCCGCAAAACCTGTTCGTCGTTTTCCCACGAATCCGCCGAACAGGCCGAATGGTATGTCTCTGCACCGTTCGTCACACTACCGTCTACAATAGCTCAAGGAAACGAAGACCGTTTATACAGACAAGGAGCGAGGAACAGCATGTCCAACCTCGTCTTCGACGAGTCCTCCTCCAATCGCGAGGCCTCACATGGCTATGCCTGGTGGTTCTCCGGGGACACGTTCGAGAAGGCCATGGCGGAGGAGCGCAAGCCGCGCAAGCGCAGCCTAATGCACAGACTCACCACACATCCCGGACGTCTGACCATCCTGTACTTCATGATGTTGGGCGCATTGTCCACGCTGCTCCTGCTCACGCCCACCGCCACGCCGAAAGGCGAGCAAACGACATTCACCACCGCGTTCTTCACCGCGATCTCCGCGATTTCGACGTGTGGCATCTCCATCGTCAATTCGACGACGCATTGGTCCGCTTTCGGCCAGGCCGTGCTCATCTTCTCCGTGCAGATGGGCGGCTTGGGTGTCATGACGTTCGCTTCACTCATCGCCTTGGCCGTGAACCACCATCTCAAGGCCACGCAAAAGCTGCTGACGGCCAACGAGCTGGGCACCACGAAACTCGGCGAGATCAAGGGCGTGCTCACCGTGGTCATCGCCACCGCGTTCACCATCGAAGGCATCACGTTCGTGGCGCTGTTCCCCGGCCTGTACAAAGTCAATCATGGCAATGTGCGGCACACGCTGTGGGAATCGTTGTTCTTCGCGGTCATGGCATACAACAACGCCGGCTTCACCCCTGACGGCGCCGGCCTGCATGTCAACAATTGGGCTGTTGGCCTGCCTATCCTCGTCAGCGCGTTCTGCGGCACGCTCGGCTTTCCCGTCCTGCTTAACCTCATGCGCTCATGGCGCAACCATCGTCCGCCGAAGCGTTGGAGCCTGCATACCAAGCTCACGCTGACCACCACGTTCTGCATCGTGCTCGCCTCGTTCACCTGGTTCCTCCTCATGGAATGGAACAACAAACTGCTGTTCGCCACCGAAGGCGTGGAACCGCGGTTGTGGCATGCGATGGTGGCGGCCGTCATGCCCCGCAGCTCCGGCTTCGACCTGTCATGGATGCCGGGCGTGAGCGACGCGACGAAGGTGTTCCTGTCCATCGTCATGTTCATCGGCGGCGGCAGCACTTCGACCGCAGGCGGCATCCGCGTCACCACATTCGCCGTGATTCTGTTGACCTGCCGCGCCGCGTTCACCGGACGCCATGACGTCAACGCATTCCATCGTCGCATCCATTCGCAAGCCGTCATGACGGCCGTGGCCGTCACCACCTCATGTCTGGCACTCGTCACCATAGTGTCCATGACATTGATGGCCATCACCGGATGCTCGCTGAGCAACGCGCTGTTCGACACCTGCTCGGCGTTCGGTCTGGGAGGCTATTCGGTCGGCGTGGCCAGCGCTTCTAGTCCAGCGGTCCTGTACATTCTCGCCGCGACCATGTTCATCGGCAGGCTCGGTCCGCTCACCATCGCCTACGCGATCTCCAGGCCGCGCAATGTGGAGCCGGTCCGCTACCCCACCGAGCAGATCGTGGTCGGCTGAGCGGATTCGTCGATACGGTTTCTATACCCGCAACTTCCTATACTTGAATCCGGAACAGAACATCGAAAGGTACGCGAACAATCATGGCTAACAACACCAGAAGCGTTCTTGTGGTAGGACTCGGCCGTTTCGGCAGTTCCGTAGCCACCACATTGGATACGATGGGACAGGATGTGCTCGCCGTCGACAAGGACGGCGAACTGGTGAACCGCTGGTCGTCGCAGATCCCCACCGTGCAGGCCGACATGACCGACGTGATGGCGTTGGAGCAGATCAACGCCTCCGATTTCGACACGGCGGTCGTAGCCATCGGCGACAGCGTCGAAGCGTCCGTCATCACCGCCGGCAATCTGCTGGACGCGGGCATCTCCGACATTTGGGCGAAGTCGGTGTCCAAGGAGCATGCGCGCATTCTGCAGCGTATCGGCGCACGGCACATCATCAACGCGGAGACCGATGCCGGCAAACGCGTAGGGCACTTGGTGTCCGGCAACTATCTGGACTACATCGAGCTTGAAGGCGCGTACAGCGTGGTGAAGATCCACACTCCCCCGCATGTCGTCGGTTACTCCATCGAGGATGCGCGCGTACATGAACGGTTCGGCATCACCGTGGTCGGTGTCAAATCGCCGGGCAAGGAATTCGAATACGGTTCGAAAGAGCTGATTATGCACCGTAACGACGAGCTCATCATCATGGGCAAGCAGGATCAGATCGACAAGTTTTTGAGGGGCTAGGCCCACGGAACATGCAAAAGGCCGGCGGTCCATATGGGATTTTTCATATGGGCCGCCGGCCTTTCATTTTTACGCTATCGATTGGCGGAGAACGGTTTACGCCACTGCATACAGCAGATACTCGATGTTGCCGTGCGTGCCTTCGATCGGTGAGACCGCCGTGGCGCGTACATCCAGTCCGTTGGCTTTCGCGCAGGCGGTGACGGTGTCGAGCGCCTGTTTGCGTAAGGTTTCGCTTTCCACGATGCCGTTTTTGCCGAGGTTGCCTTTGCCGACTTCGAACTGCGGTTTGACCAGCAGCACGACGTGTGCGCCGGGCGCGGCGATGCGCGCGATGACGGGAATCACGTATGTCAACGAGATGAATGACACGTCGGATACGATCATGCTTGGCCGGTACGGCAGATCATCCGCTTCGACGTCGCGGATGTTGACGCCGCTCATTTCGATGATGCGCTCGTTGCCTGCGATGCGCGGGTCAAGCTGGCCGTGCCCCACGTCGAGCGCGATCACATGCGCGGCACCGCGTCGCAGAAGCACGTCGCAGAAACCGCCGGTGGACGCGCCGATGTCGAGGCAATCGAATCCTTCCGCGGAACGCAGGCCCGTCTGGGAGAACATGTCGAACGCGCCGACCAACTTGTAGGCTCCACGGGAGACGTAATCGTCTCCCAGATCGGCATCAAGCGTGTCGGCGGCCGTGACTTTGAGCGACGCTTTGGATGCGACGATGCCGTTCACCCGGACCTTGCCGGATTCGATCAGCCGTTGTGCTTTGGAGCGGCTGTCCGTGACGCCACGCTCCACCAGCGCGATGTCGAGTCGGACGACGGCACCGGAATCGTCATTCATGTTGCGCATACGCACGTGCGGCAATCAGGCGATTCGGAATTCCGGCACGATCATGCCGTCGACGCTGTGTCCGCGATCCGCCGCATCCCACATGGCGGCGCAGGCCGCACGAAGACCGTCGACGCTGGTGATGTCGGTGACGTAAAGACGATCGCCGTCGACGCACGCCTGCACGTCGCGGCAGCTCCAAGCGCCAGCCTCATGCACGACTTCGGGGGCCGGCTCGTTAAGTCCGGTCAGGTCCTTGGCGATGTAGGTCGGACGCAGATGCTCCGGAGCGAACATCAGCTCATGCGGATTGGTGACGCCGGTCAGCACGGCCAGGGAATCATAGCCGCCACGATTGCCGGCTTCGATATCGGTATCGAGACGGTCACCGATGGCGAGGCATGCTTCCTTGGCCACTGGTTCGGCACCATCATGCGCGGCAAGCAGTCGGGCTTCGTCATACATGGCGGATTCCGGCTTGCCTGCGGACGAAACCGGTTCCACACCAGTGGCGTTGATGACGGCCATGATCATGGAACCGCAACCGGGGGCGATGCCCAGCTCACGCGGAATGGTCAGGTCGCGGTTGGTCACGAAATACGTGGCGCCCTGTTCTACGGCGTAGGCGATTTGCGCCATCTGGTTCCAAGACATGTCCGGGTACCAGCCTTGGATGGCCGCGACCGGCTTGTCTTCGGCGGAATCAACCACTTCAAGACCCTGCTTGGCGACTTCCTCACGCAGATGCTGTGCTCCGAGCACAAACACTTTCGCACCTTGCGGCACCGCACGGGCCACCATACGGGCAGCCACCACGGACGAGGTGATGACCTGCCATGGTTCGACGTCAAGGTCGAAGCCCTTAAGCTGGTCGGCCACCACGGATTGCAGTCGGGAGGAATTGTTGGTGGTGTATTCCACCGTCATGCCGAGGCCTTCGGCCTTGCGGATGCTCTCTGCAGCATGTTCCACCGGATTCTTGCCACGGTAGACCACGCCGTCAAGATCAAGCAGCGCCAGCTGGTAGGCTTCGCTCAGCGGACGGGTTGTGGATTTCAGCATTGTTTTGCCGCACCTCACTCGTTGTCGGAATCGGCTGCGGATTCGACCTCATCCTCAGTCTGGTCGTCTTCGGAGTCGCCCGCGTTTTCGCCGTCACCGGCAGGCTCGTCGTCGGACTCGGCGCCTTCCTTGGCCGCTTCGGCATCAAGCTGGGTCTCATCGTTGGTCTCGCCGTTCTCGTCGACGGCCTCGGAATCGTCCTCATCCTCGTCTTCCGGCGCATACTGGGCGTCATCTTCGGAAATGCCGAGCTTGTCCATAAGCTCGTCGTTCAATTCCTGCATGTCGTATTCGATGACCAGATCGTCGGAGGTCTCGTCCTCTTCGGCATCGGCGTACTGCAGCTCAAGCTTGTCAAGCAGCTGGTCGAGGGCCACGGCCTCATCGGAGCGTCCGGCCTGCTCGAGGAAGTACTGTTCGGCCTGCACCGCACGCATGCGGTATTCGCCGGCCAGACCCTTGGAACGGCCCAGCGTATGCACGATCTCAATGGCCTTATCCCACAGCTCGAGGTCGCCCAGCGCGCCCGCGTACACGAGGAACATCTCGGCCTTGGATTCGCCGCGCAGATACTTCGCGTCATCGCTCATGGCGGTTTCGATGGCCTTCTTCGGCTCGCCCATACCACGCTCGCAGTCGGCGATGAACGGCAGATAGTCAAGGAAACCGTTCATGCGGAACGCGGTGCGGAACTCACGCAGGGCCAGTTTGTAATCGCCCTGACGGTAGGCCACGAACGCAAGGGTCTCACGCGCGAAATCAATACGGGAAGCCTGATGCGCCACCCACTTGGCGTGTTCGAGCGCCAGCTCCGGATCCCTTTCCTCAAGCGTGTAGGCGGCGAGGATGTGCAGGCCGATGTTCTCCGCATGTTCCTTGGACAGGCCACGCAGACGCTCACGGTCATCGGTGGACAGCATGCTCCACTCGATGCCCTTCGGCATCTTCGGCTCGCCCGGGCGACGATGCGTGTACGGGTTTTGCGACGGGAAGCTCATCGTGCCGTCGGAATTGCGACGTGGCTTCGACAGGTATTCACCACGCTTCGCCTCGCGGTACTCCATCTTCTCTTCACGGGTGAATTCGCGGCGCTCCTCGCCTTCCGGACGCTGGTCGCGATCCTTGTGGAAGTCACGACGCTGGTTGTCACGGCGGAAATCCCTGCGATCGCCGTCACGACGATCATCACGACGGAAATTACGACGCTCGCCATCACGGCGCTCCCCGCGGCGGTCATCGCGGCGGAAGTCCCTGCGATCGCCGTCCTTGTGGAAATTGCGGCCGCCACGACGCTCACCATCGTCACGGCGGAAGTCACGACGGTCACCGTCATGACGGAAATTGCGACGCTCGCCATCACCATGGCGGTCGTCACGATGGAAATCCCTGCGATCGCCGTCACGACGGTCATTATGACGGAAGCCGGAACGCTCGCCATCACGCTGGTAGCGCGGATTGTCGCCGCGATTGCCACGATAGCCGCCGCGGCGGTCGTCACGACGCTCGCCATCGCGGTTGAACTTGCGCGGACCGTTGTGGAAACGACGCTCCTGACCTTCGCCTTCGCCATCGCGATGGAAATCGCGGTCGCCACGACGGTATCCGCCGCCATTGCCCTTGCGATATCCGCCCTTACGGTCATCGTTGTGGAAGCCGCCGGACTTGTGTCCGTAGGACTTGCCGCCGTTGCCGCGCGGCTTGAATCCCTTGCCACCGCGGTTACCCGGCCTGCCCGAGCCGTAGGACTTGTGGTTGCCGTAGGACTTGCCGCGCGATCCGCGCTGTTCTTCTGCCATGCTGTTCCTTATTGGTCTTGAGATACTTGCGATTATTTACTTACGATTGCCTATGCGTCTCACGCCTGTTCGACGACGCCGAGCGCCTTCTTGCCGCGGCGGATGAGCACGAAACGACCATGCAGGAAGTCACCTTCCTGCAACGTCTGTTCCTCATCCTCCACGCGCGTGTTGTTGAGGTACACGCCACCGGACTTGATGGTCTTGCGCGCCTCGGAAATCGACTTGAACAGGCCTGCCTTCATACCAGCCTCGGCCACACGGTCGCCGGCTGCGACCTTGGCGAATTCCCCATCGACCTTCATGCCGTCGATAGCGGCCTCAAGCGTGGACTCATCGATGTCCGCCAGATCGCCGCCACGTCCGAACAACGCGCCGGCAGCTTCGATGGCCTGGCGAGTGGCTTCCTCGCCATGCACGAAGCTGGTGACCTCCCATGCGAGGGTGCGCTGCGCCTCACGCGCGCCCGGATTGGTCTTGCTTCCCTCGATAAGCCGTTCGATTTCGGCCTTTGGCAGGAAGGTGAACGCCTTGAGCAGGTTCTCCATCTCGCTGTCGGGACGGTTGAACCAGAACTGGTAGAACTTGTAGGGGCTGAGCATCGTGCCATCCAACCAGACGGCGTTGCCTTCGGACTTGCCGAACTTCTTGCCCTGCGCGTCGGTGATGATCGGGCTGGTGAACACGTTCACGTCCACGCCGCGCACCTTGTGGATCAGATCCAGACCGGAGGTGAGGTTGCCCCACTGGTCGGAGCCGCCGATCTCCAGCACGCAATGGTACTCGTCGAACAGGTGCAGGAAGTCGTTGCCCTGCAGCACCTGATAGCTGAACTCAGTGAAGGAGATGCCTTCCTCGGAGTTGAGGCGACGGGCCACGGTGTCCTTGGCGAGCATGGTGCCCATACGGAAATTCTTGCCGACGTCACGCAGGAAGTCGATGACGTTCATCGAAGCGGTCCAATCGTAGTTGGACACGAAACGTACCGGATTGCTGCCTTCGGTCTCGAGGATGCCGCCGATCTGCTTCTTCAGACGATCGGCCCAGCCGGCCACGACGTCCTTCGGGTTGAGCGTACGTTCGCCCGACTGGCGCGGATCTCCGATCAGGCCGGTGGCGCCGCCGACCAACGCGATCGGATGGTGTCCTGCGGCCTGCAGGTGGCGCATGTTGATGAGCTGAACGAGGTTGCCGATGTGCAGGGAGGCGGCGGTCGGATCGAAGCCGCAATAATAGGTGATGGGCTCTCCGTTCAACGCTTCGGCGAGTCGATCCCTGTCAGTGGACTGGGAAATCAACCCGCGCCATTCCAGTTCATCGAGGACGGAATCGAAACCGGCCTCCTTGAAATCGATGACGTGAGCCATAACTGTGCTTTCTCCCTATCGAATTGTGGACATTACCGCGTTTTACGCACCCTACAGTTTCGCAGAAGACACAGACAGCCGCGTGTGCCGTTTTCCATGTTTTTATCAAAGCGATCACGGAACATGCCGGTTAAAATCGAAAATGGAATCTCATCGACGAGAAGAAGGGAGGCCTGCATGGATCGCAAAGGCATGAAGGCCAATGCAAGGAAAGCCTATAAGAGACACTATTGGATGATAGTCGTCATCTGCCTGTTCGCTTCGGTGTTCGGTGTCGCCTACAGTTCGTCGACATGGTCGGTGAACGCCAGTTCCCCGTCCGCAACCGTGCAGGAGGATGGCACAGCGCAATCCGACAACGTGTCGAAAGTGTTGGAGAACCTGCTTGTCGGCGATGAAAGCCAGGCACGCAGGCAAGTGGAGCACAATCAGGAGCAGATCGTGCAAAACGACACCAATGCCATGATGGGGCGTAAACGCGGCGTGTTCGCGTCTCTGCTCAACTCGTTCTCATCGGGTTCGGTCATTCTGTCGATGGCCGATGCGGCCAATTCCATCGTGCATAATGACGGCGTCGCCGTGGCCGTACCAATCGTCGTATCCCTGGCCGTTTACCTTTTCGTATGGCTGTTCGTCCAGCAGACATACCGGGTGGTCATGATGCGCATGCTGCTTGAGGGGCGGACCTACGACAAACTTCCCGTGAGCCGTTTCCTCTACCCAATCACCACGCGCAAATGGTTGTCGATGGCGAAGGTGATGCTGCTCGAGAACGTGTTCCTGTTCCTGTGGACGTTCACCATCATCGGCGCGTTCATCAAACCGTATTCCTACCGTATGGTGCCCTACATCGTCGCCGAAAATCCGAATATCGGGGCACGGGAGGCCATCAGCCTGTCCAGGCGCATGATGAAGGGTCACAAGTGGGAGTGTTTCGTGGCCGACCTGTCGTTCCTTGGCTGGTGGCTGCTCAATCTGTTCACGCTCGGCTTGAGCGGCATCTTCTATTCCAACGGCTATAACGCGGCGTTTTTCGTCGAATATTACGTGCATGTGCGCGGATTGTCCAAGGATTCGGGATTGGAGGGAAGCGAGCTGCTCAGCGACGAATACCTGTACAGCAAGGCCTCCGCTGAGACATTGCATGCCGCGTATGGTGATGTTGCCGAAACGGTGGAGCAGTTGTCCAGCAATCTTGTTCCAGTGGACAAGCCAAACGGTTTCGTCGGGTTCCTGTCCGAATGGTTGGGCGTGCGTATCCTGCATGCGCGGTCGGTGACCAAGTATGAGGAGTATCGCGAGCAACTGCACCAGATCGATACCGGCAGGGAGATTCTGGACGGCGCTATCTATCCTGGTCGTCTGGCTCCGGCGCCGATGGCGTTCCGGTTCCGCGAATCCCGCACCGTCAGCTCCGATCGCAGCTATTCGTTGGTCAATCTGGTCATGATGTTCTTCATCTTCTGTTTCGTGGGATGGGTATGGGAGGTGAGCCTCGCCTTCATTTCCGAAGGAACGTTCGTGAATCGTGGCACGCTGCATGGGCCATGGCTGCCGATCTATGGCACCGGCGGAGTGATTATCCTTATTCTGCTGAAGAAGTTGAGGAAGAAGCCCTTGTTCGAGTTCCTGGCCGCCATGGTCTTGTGTGGCGGGTTGGAGTACTTCTCGTCCTGGTATCTGGAGAAGACCCACGGAGGACAACGCTGGTGGGATTACACCGGTTATTTTCTCAATCTCAATGGTCGTATCTGTGCCGAGGGTCTGCTGACGTTTGGTTTGGGCGGTTTGGCGATTGTGTATCTGCTGGCTCCTGCATTGGACAACTTGCTGAGTCGTATCGATACAAGAAAGCTCACCGTTGTGGCCGTCGTGCTTCTGGCGTTCTACTGTGTGGACCAGGCGTATTCGGCGCAGCATCCGAACATTGGTGCCGGCATCACCGATTACAAGGGGTCGGCCACATCGCAAGTGTCGTAGCCCCTATCCGATGTGATGCATAAAGGGATTTTGCCCGTCAGCGTGCGCAACGCAGGTTGGCGGGGCAAATCGTTTTTGGACACATGCTATACGACACGTGTGGCCGGTGGAAACTTACTTTCGGCGCAGCATCTCACGCACGGTTTCCATGATCTTGCTGTATTTGGTGGAGTCCGTGGAACGCATGCGTGGGAAGGAGCGGATCATACGACGTTGCTGCCAATTCAACGCGGAAGAGACAAGCTGACGCATATTGGCGACACGTTCCTGCGACGATTCCGACAAATCATGCATCTTTTCCCGGAATTCCTCTTTGCCCCACTGCCAGGAGTCTCCGGCCTTCTCCGCACGCTCCTGCACCGCTTCGCTGAATTTGGCGAGACGCTCGGACAGGCCGACGATGCCCACCACGGTGACGATGGTGTCGATGATAACGACGATGGCGGCGACCGCGCATATCACGTGCACGGCAAGCAGCGGAATCATGGCGGTGAGCCGTTCGACCTGCGGCTGGACCACATCGATGATCAATACTCCGCCGAATCCGAATACGATTGCGCCGAGCAGACAGATGCGGCCTTGGATGTTGAATCGGTAATGGCTGTAATCCCACCATCTGGCGTGGAACAGCTTTTCCATGCCCCAAGAGGTGATGTACTCGAGTATGCTCGCGCCAAATGAGGAGATAAGGAAAATCTCGATGGGATTCGTGAAGTCATGCAACAGCACGATCGCAAGCACCGCGCCGCATCCGTAAATTGGGCACAACGGCCCGTTAAGGAAACCACGGTTGACCCATCGACGTTCCGAAACGGACACGAGAACCGACTCGTACACCCATCCGATAAAGGCGTACAACAGGAACCAAAGGAACAAATATTCGAGTGTGAGCGCCACAGCCATCAGCTCCTGTCCATCGGTTGTCCGGATGCGGGTTTGTCGAAACGATCGAAAGAGAGCGTTTCCTTCGTGGCGCTGATTTTGTCGGCCGCGGTGACAAGGTATCCTTCGATGTACTTCGGCGGATAGGGAGTCAATGGGAACATGTGATGTTCGATGCTGTCCCGTTCGATCTGGTTGAGTTTGAAATCCCGTATGGCGTTGCGCATGGCCGTTTCACCATGTGTGAATCCGTGTAGCCGATGGGTGCCGTTGTCCCAGTCATGCCAATCGTAAAGGAAGTAATCATGGAGCAAAGCGGCGCGAATCAACGAATGTAGATCAACCCTATTCCACAGGTGCAGTCTGTCTGCCAGCCAGACGGACAGACAAGCCACACGAATGGAATGGGCGAATGTGGTGACCACGCCATGCTGGTAGCAGACCCTTTCGATGGCCATGTGGTCATGTTCCAGAATCTCCCGGCCGTGCGCGTAGACCAGCCGTCGTATCTGCGTGCGCGTCAACAGCACCGCTTTTTGCTCCTTGCTTGATAGGGATTACTTGAGCAGGGATTCGGGCGACTTGTATGCGGAACCGTCGGACACGGAGTTGGCGAAGGCGCGTAGCTGCTCGATGGTGGTCTTGGCGGAAACGATCTGTTCGCGCACGCGCAGCGGGGAGGTGCCTCCCTTGCCGTTGCGGGCGGAGACGGAGCCTTCGGTGGACAGCACTTCACGCACCTGCGGGGCCTTGTCCGCCGGCAGGAAGTCCTTGAACACGTTGATGAAGTCCTCGTCGGTCAAATCCCACAGCTCCTGGCCGAGGTCTTCGGCAATCTTGACGCATGCGCCGGAAAGCTCGTGCGCGTGACGGAACGGCACACCGTTCTTGACGAGCCATTCGGCGATGTCGGTGGCGAGGGCGAAACCGGTCGGGGCTTCGGCTTCGAGGCGTTCCTTGTCGAAGACCATGGTGGCGACCATGCCGGTGAATGCCGGCAGCAGCACTTCAAGCGTGTCCACTTGGTCGAATACGGCTTCCTTGTCTTCCTGCAGGTCGCGCGCGTAGGCTGTCGGCAGGCCTTTCAAGGTGGCGAGCAGGCCAGTCAGGTCGCCGATGAGTCGTCCGGACTTGCCGCGAGTGAGTTCGGCGATGTCCGGATTCTTCTTCTGCGGCATGATGGACGAGCCGGTGGAGTAGGCGTCATCAAGACGCACGAACGCGAATTCCTGGGTGTTCCAGATGATGATCTCTTCGGACAGGCGGCTCAGATCGACACCGGTCATGGCGGCGATGAAGGCGAATTCGGCGACCAGATCACGGCTGGCGGTGCCGTCGATGGAGTTGGCGGTCACCTTGGAGAAGCCCAGCTCACGGGCCACAGCCACCGGTTCGAGGCCAAGGGTGTTGCCGGCGAGGGCACCGGAGCCGTACGGGCTGGCGTCGATGCGCTTATCCCAATCGGCGAGACGTTCCACGTCACGCAGCAGCGGCCACACGTGGGCCATGAGCTGGTGGGCAAGCAGAACTGGCTGGGCGTGCTGCATATGCGTACGTCCCGGCATGACGGTGCGACCGGCTTTTTCGGACTGCTCGATCAGTGTTGCGGCGAGACCGAGCAGCATTTTGGCGATGATGCGGCTGTGGCGGCGCAGCCACATGCGGATGAGCGCGGCGATCTGATCGTTGCGGGAACGGCCGGCGCGGAGCTTGCCGCCGAGTTCGTCACCTGCGATCTGGAGTAGACCGCGTTCGAGTGCAGTGGCCTCGTCCTCGTCATCCTCGATCGGAGCGAACGCTCCGGAATCCACGCGGCGCTGCAGCTCGTCAAGGGCGTCTTCCATGCGCTGCAGCTCATCGGCGGTCAGCAGTCCGGCGCGGCCCAATGCACGGGCATGGGCACGCGAACCGGCGATATCGTCATCGGCGAGTCGCCAGTCGAATTGGGTGGACTTGCTCAGCCGTGCGAGTTCCGGCGACGGACCAGACTTGAAACGGCCGCCCCACAGGGCAAGATGCTCACCATTAGTAGTGCTCTCGGTCATTGTTTTTCCAAATCTCCTTGCAGATATGACTGAGGGAGAGCTTACCAGTCAGGATGGTCCCGACGGTACGCTCTCCCCCATTATCAAGACGATTCACAACGTGAATCCGGATGATGCTTACTCGACGCTGTTCTCCGGAACCTCGATGCCGTTGCCGAACTTGACGTCGCGGGCTGCGGCCACACGGCTCGGCAGACCATAGATGTCGATGAAGCCGTTGGAGGACTTCTGGTCGAAGCTGTCGCCGGAATCGTAGGTGGCCAGGTTGTAGTCGTACAGCGAGCTGTCGGAGCGACGGCCGGTCACGACGGCGCGGCCACCGTGCAGAACCATGCGAATCTCGCCGGAAACGTACTTCTGGGTGTCTTCGATGAAGGCGTTCAGGGACTGGGTTGCCGGGGAGAACCACTGCGCGTCGTAGACCAGTTCCGCCCAACGCTTGTCGATGTCGCGCTTGATGCGGTGCTGCTCGCGTTCGAGGCAGCAGTTCTCGAGCTCCTGGTGGGCGGTGATCAGCGCCACTGCGCCCGGAGCCTCGTACAGCTCGCGGGACTTGATGCCTACCAGACGATCCTCGATCAGATCGATGCGGCCGATGCCCTGCGCGCCTGCACGACGGTTCATCTCTTCGATGGCCTGCAGCGGAGTGACGTCATGGCCGTCGATCTTGACCGGGACGCCCTGCTTGAATTCGATGACGACCTCATCCTCGACCGGTGGGAACGCCGGATCGTCGGTGTAGGAATAGCAGTCCTTGGTCGGACCGTTCCACGGATCCTCAAGGAAACCGGTCTCGATGGCACGGCCCCACACGTTCTGGTCGATGGAGAACGGGCTCTTCTCGGTCTGCACGATCGGCAGCTTGTGTTCCTTGGCGAAGGCGATCTCGACGTCGCGGGTCAGAGACAGGTCGCGAATCGGGCTGATGGCCTTCAGCGTCGGGTCGATGGAGGCGATGGAGACCTCGAAACGAACCTGGTCGTTGCCCTTGCCGGTGCAGCCGTGGGAAATGGTGTCAGCGCCGAACTGGTGGGCGGCTCGCACAAGATGCTTGGAAATCAGCGGACGGGAGATGGCGGAGACCAGCGGGTACACGCCTTCGTACATGGCGTTGGCCTTCAGGGCCTTCATGCAGTATTCGTTGGCGAATTCATCACGGGCATCGACCACGTAGGCTTCGACCGCACCGCATGCCAGCGCGCGCTGCTTGATGGTTTCGAGGCTTTCGCCGCCCTGGCCGACGTCGAGGGACACGGCCACAACATCCTTGCCGGTGCGTTCCTTCAGATACGAAATGGCGACGGAGGTGTCAAGACCACCGGAGTACGCCAGGACGAGACGATTCTGATCGCTCATGGTTTCCCTTTCTAACATCCAACGTTATTCATCAGTATATGCACAGCTCTGTATATTTATGCATATTTGGTGCGTCGTGTCCACTATATGGCTATTCACGCTTTGGAAGCGACATCAAGCAGCCATTGCGCACGCCGTTTGGCGACATCATCCTCGGAGCAGATAACCATGACCGTGTCATCTCCGGCGATGGTGCCAAGCACGCCTTCGATGGGCTGCTTATCGATGACGCTGGCCACATATTGCGCGGCGCCGGATGGCGTGTGCACGACCACGAGATTACGTGCCGCGGCCACGGATGTGACCAGTCCGGACAGTACCCGGCTAATCTGCTGCTCGGTTTTGGCGTCCGGGTTAGAAGCCGGATGTTCATCAATGTTCTGTTTGCCGACGGCGTAGGCCACGGTTCCGTCGGCAAGACGGGTCTTCGTGGCGTGAATCTCATCGAGATCACGGCTCAGCGTGGCCTGCGTCACCTCGATGCCCTGGTCGGCGAGAATCTGCGACAGTTGCGATTGCGAGGTGACGATGCGCGTCAGCAGCGCCTGCTCAATGGCGCTCAGTCGAGCGGTTCGTGTGGCAGGACGCTGCAACGCGGGAGTGTGGTCAGTCATCAGACCAGCAGGCTTTCATCGCCACGGGCCTTGCCGGCCAACCAGGTCAGCAACGCCTTCTGGGCGTGCAGACGGTTGCCTGCCTCATCCCAAACCACGGACTGAGGACCATCGATAACCTCGGCGGTGACCTCCTTGCCGCGATATGCAGGCAGGCAGTGCTGGAAGATGGCGTCGTCCTTGGCCTTGGCCATGAGTTCGGCGTTCACCTGGTAATCCCAGAACGGCTTGGAACGGACAGCGTATTCCGCTTCCTCGCCCATGGAGACCCACGTGTCGGTGAAGACGCAATCGGCTCCGGCAACAGCCTCATTCGGATCAGTAGTGACGAGGATGGAGCCGCCGGTCTCAGAGGCAATCGCTTCGGCATCGGCAACGATCTGCGGATCCGGCAGGTATCCGTACGGTCCTGCCACACGCACGTTCATGCCCGCCACAGCGCCGCCGAGCAGGTAGGAGTTGGACATGTTGTTGGCCGCGTCGCCAAGATAGGCGATGGTCTGGTTCTTGAGGTTGTCTACACCGCCGCGATGTTCCGCGATGGTCTGGAAGTCAGCAAGAATCTGGCACGGATGGAATTCGTCGGTCAGTGCGTTCACCACCGGATGGGTGGAGTACTTGGCCATTTCCGCAACACGGTCCTGACCAAAGGTGCGCCACACCACGCCGTAGGCCATACGGTCAAGCACGCGAGCCGTGTCGGCCACCGGTTCGCCACGGCCCAGCTGGGAGCCGGACTTGTCAATGACCAGCGGATAGCCACCGAGTTCGGCCACGCCAATGGAGAAGCTGGAGCGGGTACGGGTACTGGGCTTGTCGAAAATCACGGCGATGCCCTGCGGGCCAGCGAACGGCTGGTGATAGAAACGGTTCTTGTGGAACTTGATGGCCAGTTCCAGCACCTGCTTCTGTTCTTCGTGGTTCAGATCGTCATCGCGCAGCATATGGCGCAGTTCAGGGGTTGCCATTGGTATAGAGGCTCCTTTCAAATTCTTCGGGTTCGTCCGAGATCAGTCGTTAGGCAGGTCGGACGGAATCTTGGCGAGGATGGACACCGCTTGATCGACGTCCTGAGCAGTGATGACCAGCGGCGGGGCGAGACGCAACGCATTCGGAGCCACCGCATTGACGATGAGACCGTGTTCCAAAGCCCAGTTCATGGCCGCATGCGAGCAGGGGTGGGCAAGTTCGATGGCGTCGAGCAGGCCACGGCCACGCACGGAGACGAATAGCGGATTACCGCAGGAGGCGATACCGTCGCGCAGCTGCTTGCCGCGTTCTTCGGCGTTGTCCACGAGGTTGTCCTCTTCGATGACTCCCAGCGTTGCCAATGCCGCCGAAGCGCCCAATGGATTGCCTGCGAAAGTGGAGCCGTGGGAACCCGGGGTGAACAGCGCGGACAGTTCGGCGCCGAAGGAAATCATGCCGCCCATCGGGAAACCACCGCCAACGCCCTTGGCGAAAGTGACGATGTCCGGGGTCACACCGCCGGAAAGATCCTCACGCTGGAAGGCGAACCATGCTCCGGTGCGTCCGATGCCGGTCTGCACTTCGTCGATGATGAGGAGCGCCTTATGCTCGTCGCATAGTTTGCGGGCGGCCTTCACATAGTCCGCTCCGAGCGGCATCACACCGGCCTCGCCCTGGATAAGCTCCATGATGACGGCCGCGACCGGCCCTTTGCCGTACTTGCCTTGGCCGGTTTCGGCGAAAGCGTCGTGCAAGGCTTCGACGTTGCCGGCTTCGACGAATTCGATGTTCGGTACCAGCGGCTCGAATTTCTCACGGATGGCGGGCTTCCACGTTGCGGACAGCGCGCCCATGGTGCGGCCGTGGAAGCCGTGGGTCATGGAGATGATGCGTGCCGGTTTGCCGCCGATCTCAGGCAACGCGCCCGGCAGGGTGCGCCCGTAGAGCTTGGCGAGCTTCAGCGCCGCCTCGTTACCTTCCGCGCCGGAATTGCCGAAGTAGACGCGGGAACCTTCCGGAGCGCCCGCGAGCTTGACGAGTTTGGCGGCGAGCTTGATCTGCGGTTCGGTGGCGAAGTAGTTGCTCACATGCGCGGCCTTGGCGGCCTGTTCGCTGACGGCCTTCACCCACTTCGGATGGGCGTATCCGAGTGCGTTGACGGCGATGCCTGCAAGGAAATCGAGATATTCATTGCCGTCGACATCCCAGATGTGGGCGCCCTCACCGTGGTCCATCACGCGCAGGGGCGTGCCAAACACGTTCATATGCACCTGGGAGTACTCTCCCAGCCACTTGGCATCTTCAGTGCCGAGTGTTTCCAGTTGTTCAGTTGCCATAGGAACTCCTCATTTCAATACCGTCCTCGGGCACGACCATGGTGCCGATGCCGTCGGTGGTGAAGATCTCGTTCAGGATGGAATGCGGTTTGCGACCGTCGATAATATGGGCCCGCGGAACGCCTCCGTCGATGGCGCGCACGCAGGCTTCCATCTTCGGACGCATGCCGCTTTCCAGGTCGGGGAGCATATCGCGCAGATTCTCCACGCCGATGCGGCCAATCAGGGAGTCACGGTCCGGCCAATCGGCATACAGACCGTCGACGTCGGTCAACACGACCAGCTTGCTGGCTCCAAGGGCCGCGGCAAGGGCGGCCGCGGCGGAGTCGGCGTTCACGTTGAGCACTTCAGTGGCATCGTCTTCATTCGGAGCCACGGAGGAAACCACCGGAATACGTCCAGCGTTGATTAGATCCTCCACGGCGGACGCGTCGACGCTCACCACGTCGCCGACCAAGCCGATATCGGTGGGCTTGCCGTCAATGACCGGTTTGCGCTGCATGGCCGAGAACAGGGCGCCGTCCTCGCCGGACAGGCCGACCGCGAATGGACCGTGCGCGTTGATCAGGCCAACGAGTTCACGGGACACCTTGCCGGTCAGCACCATGCGGACCACATCCATGGCTTCCGGAGTGGTGACACGCAATCCGCCCTTGAATTCGGACTTGATACCCAGGGCCTTAAGCATTTGGGATATCTGCGGACCGCCACCGTGCACCACGACCGGGTGCAGTCCCACCTGGCGCAGGAACACCATGTCTTCGGCGAAGCAGGCTTTCAGATGATCGTCGATCATCGCGTTGCCGCCATATTTGATGACGATGCGTTGTCCGGCGAATTCCTCCAGCCACGGCAGCGCTTCGATAAGCACTTCCGCCTTCTGGTCGGCGCGCAGGTCGGTGTGCACGTCGAAGTGGAATCCAGGTCCTTTGAGTTCTTTGGCCATTCCTATTCGATCAGCTTTCGTAGTCAGCGTTGATGTGTACGTATTCGTGGGTCAGATCGTCGGTCCAGACGGTCGCTTCCGCTTCTCCGGCGTTCAGGTCGATGTCGATGTGCACCTCGCGTGGGGTCATGTCCACTTCGGAGCGGTCGCGTCCGGCTCCGCCGTTTTCGCAGATGCGTACGCCGTTGACGTCCACCGTGACCTTTTCGGAATCGTATGGTGCGACGTCGGGCGGCACGGTGCCGAGGGAGCTGACGATGCGGCCCCAGTTCGGATCGTTGCCGGAGATGGCGCATTTGAGCAGATTGGACGCTGCGACCGCGCGGCCGCATGCCAGAGCGGCTTCTTCGGTGGTCGCGCCGGTAACTTTGACACGGATGTCATGGCTTGCGCCTTCGCCGTCGCCGATGATCTGGCGAGCGAGCGAGGCGGTGGCCTTGGCCACAAGCTCGTTGAACTCGTCCGGGTCCGGTTCGATGCCGGACGCGCCGGAAGCCAGCAGCAACACGGTGTCGTTTGTGGACATGCAGCCGTCCACGTCGATGCGGTTGAACGACATTTCGACTCCGGCGTTCAAGGCGGCTTGAAGCTGTCCGGCGGTCACGACGGCATCGGTGGTGATGACGCACAGCATGGTGGCCAGCTGCGGGGCGATCATGCCGGAACCCTTGACCATGCCACCGATACGGAAGCCGTTGGAACCTTCCAGCTCGACGGTTTTCGGCTTGGTGTCGGTGGTCATGATGGCGTGCGACGCATCGGCTCCGGCTTCGGCGGTATCGGCAAGGGTTTCAAATGCCTTGTCCGCGCCGGACAGCACGTTGTCGAGCGGCAGCAATTCGCCGATGAGACCAGTGGAACATACGGCCACGTCTTCGGCTTTGGCGCCGATGAGGCTGGCGACCTTTTCAGCGGTGGCCTTGGACTGCTCGTATCCTGGCTTGCCGGTGCATGCGTTGGCGCCGCCGGAGTTCAGAATCACGGCCTTCACATGGCCGTCGGATACGATGTTCCTCGACCACTGCACAGGGGCCGCGCAGAAACGGTTCGAGGTGAACACGCCGGCAGCGGCGTCAAGCGGTCCATTGTTGACCACGAGAGCCAGATCCTTCTTGCCTTCGACCGCGGAAATGCCAGCTGCCACGCCAGCTGCGGAAAAACCTTGTGCGAACGTTACGCTCACGGTGCCACTCCAATCTTCGTCAATCCTGCATCCTCAGGAAGTCCCAATGCCACATTCAGCGACTGCACGGCCTGCCCGGCGGTGCCTCGGTTGAGGTTGTCGATGGCCGCGAATGCCAGCAGGCGGCCGGCATGATGGTCGACGACCACTTGAATGTGGGCCGCGTTAGAACCGATGATGTTGGCGGTGGCCGGCATTACGCCTTCAGGCAGCACCACCATGAAATCCTGGCCTTCGTATGCATCCAGCCAGACCTGGCGGATCTCGGCATCCGTCATGTCAAGCGCTTTGTCGGTAAGTTTGGCAGAAACGGTGGCGAGAATGCCGCGCGCCATCGGCGCGAGAATCGGCGTGAAGGCGAGGGTGTAATCGTCTGCCTCCGCAGCACTCTTGCCGGCCGCGTGCGCGAAGTTCTGCAGGATCTCCGGAATGTGGCGGTGCGTACCGCCTACCGAATACGGCAGTGCGGAACCAAACGCCTCAGCCGCAAGCAGATTGGTGCGCTTGAGGTTCTTGCCGGCGCCGGAATAACCGACCACCAAATCAGCCACGATGTCTTTCGATTCGACAAGACCCTGCGCAATGCCCGGCTGCAAAGCCAGCGTGGTCGCAGTGACGTTGCAGCCCGGTCCCGCAATGCGCTTGGTGCCGGGAAGCGCTTCACGCTGACGGCTGTAGGAGCCGTCAGCCGCGACGCCGGTGATGAGTTCCGGCATGCCGTAGGTCCAATGCTGGTAGAAGTCACCGCCGTAGAACGCGTCCCATGCGCTCTTCTCCTCAAGGCGGTGATCGGCACCCAGATCCACCACCACTGCGTTCGGATCAAGCTGGGAAGCCAGTGCTCCAGAAGCGCCGTGCGGCAATGCCAGGATGATCACGTCATGGCCGTTGAGCACTTCCAGCGTGGTGTCCTCGACCACGAGGTCCGCCAACTGCGGAATGTGCGGCATATGCTTGCCAAGCTTGTCCCCCACCGAAGAATGTCCGGCGACGCAGGTCACTTCGAAATTCGGGTGTGCCGCGAGTATGCGCAACGCCTCACCACCCGCGTATCCAGTCGCGCCGGCCACGGCTACCGTGTATTTGGCCATGTCACGTCTCTTTTCCTTGACTCGTTGAAACACATTCAGCATACACTTTATGCACTACATTGCATAATTATGCAGTTCAATCGTGTCGGATAGTGGTCACCGCCCGTAACGGGACCGTTCAGACGAACATAAAAAGATTGGTTTCAGGCGGAAATCGAGCTGGAATCACCACTTTGGCCACTGCCACCGAACATGTACTGCATCATCTGGTTATACAAATCGGCTGTGGAAATGCCGTGAACCGTCATCCAAATCACCGCAATGGTGTACAGCACGTTGATAATCAGCGCTGCCACGCCAAGCGCGTAGCCTTTCATATGCAGTTTTTTGGTACGCCACATGGCGATGGCGCCCATCACCGCAGGGATGACCGGTACCGGCAGGAATAGTGCGAACACGAACGAGATGATCGCATAGCTATCCCAATGGCCGTACAGGGGGTTCTGGCTGGGATCATTCGGGTTGATGGGATATATGCCGGGCTGTTGGTATGGATTCGGCCCATACTGGCTTGGCCCGTATTGATTTGGTCCATACTGATAGCCATTGGGCTGGCCTGATTGCTGCCGTCCCGATGCATCATATGGATTCGCCGGATACCCGTTCTGCATATACGGATTCGTCTGCGGCTGCTGCGCCGTTTGTTGTGCATCGTCCTCCGGCTTGGGCTGTTCGGGAGCCCCATACATGTATGGATTGTAGTTCGCCGGATACTGGTTGGACATCGCGCCATATTCAGGCTGGTTGTACTGTCCGAATTCCGGCTGTGCCGACTGGTCCGACGGCGAAGACGACGAAACCGGAGCAGCCCCGGCCGCCTCCTGCCCTTCGTCGGGGTTGATCGGCTGGTTCTGCTCCGGTTCGTTCATGTCGTCCTCTTTATCTTTTTGGTTACTTCGATGGACTTGACGTGTCAGGCACGCAGTTGCGCGCCCAGCTTCGCGGCCGCATCCACGATGCGCTTGCGAATGGCTTCGCTGTCCTCGGAGGTCAGCGTCTTGTCCTCAGCGCGGAACGTGACGGCGTATGCGAGGGACTTCAATCCCTCACCCAGCTGGTCGCCGGTGTACACGTCGAACAGGTCGATGCTCTCCAAGCTGTTGCCGGCGGCTTCGACGATGGTCTTCTCGAGTTCGGCGGCGGTGACGTCCGTCGACACGGTGAAGGCCAGATCCTGCTTGACCGGCGGGAAGGTGGAAATCGGCTTGGCCTGCACCGGCTTGCCGCTCAAGGTGGCGAACAGCGCGGTCAGGTTCAGTTCGAACGCGGCGGAATGGGCCGGGAAGCCCAACGCCTCGTTGACATGCGGGTGAAGCTCGCCGACCATGCCGACGAACGTGTCACCTGCCATCACACGTGCCGCACGGCCCGGATGCCACTGCGCAGGTACGTCCTCAGCCTTCGGCTGGTCCAACGTGAGCTTTGCGCCGATGCGGTCGGAAATACGCTGCACGGCTTCAACTGCGTCGGACCAGTCCACGGCACGGCGATCGCCCATCCAGCCGGAGTCGACGGCGTTGCCGGTCAGAATGCCGGCGACGTGCATCGGCTGGTCCGGCAGACCTGCGTCAAGCGCGGCCAACTGCTCGTCGGTTGGCTTGACGGCACCCGGCAATGCCGGAATGGCCGGAGCGTTCGGATCCCACAGGTAGACGTGTCCGATTTCGTACAGCGACACGTTTTCCACGCCACGGCGCAGGTTACGCTGCACGGTCTGCGCGAGGGTCGGGATGATGTCGCGACGCAGGAACGGGCGATCGCCGGCCAGTGGGTTGGCAATTTCGACGCTGACCTTCTTGGTGGCGTCGGCGTCAAGTGCGAAGTTCTTGTAGTCTTCGTCGCCCACGAACGGATAGCTCAGGGTCTCCACCATGCCGTATTCGGCGAGTTCGTCGGCCACCTGGCGCTTGCGCAGCTGCTCGGCGGTCAGTCCGACCCTGCCTTCGACCGGTGCCGGCGGCACGGTGACCGGAATCTCATCGTAGCCGACCAGACGGGCCACTTCCTCCACCAGATCGCACGGTTCGTTGAGGTCCGGACGCCAGCTCGGCGGAGTCACGGAGAACTCACCGTTGCCACCGCCGGCCACAGTGCAGCCGATATCGGTGAGAATGTCGCTGATGGTGTTCACGTCAGTGTCCAGTCCCGCCACGCGGGCCACTTCGGACGCCTTGAACAGAATCGGACGACGATTGCAGACAGTGTTGTAATCAGTCGGGTGCTCGCTCGGCTCGCCGTTGCCATACTTGACCAGAAGCTCGGCGGCCATCTGGGCGGCAGCCGGCTGCAGCTGATCATCCACGCCACGCTCGAAACGACGGGACGCTTCGGACGGAATCTTGTGACGACGTGCGGAACGCGCGATCGATACTTGGTCGAAATGAGCGGATTCCAGCAGGATGTTCTTAGTTTCAGCAGTGACCTCGCCATACAGGCCGCCCATCACGCCGGCGATGCCAAGCACACGGGAGCCACGCTCGCCGTTCGGCGAGTCGGTGATCAGCAGGTCTTCGACGCTCAGGTCATGGTCCTTGCCGTCCAATGTGGTGAGCTTCTCACCTTCGTTGGCGCGGCGCACGACGATCGGTCCTTCGATCTTGTCCAGATCGTAGGCGTGCATCGGCTGGCCGAGATCAAGCATCACGTAATTGGTGACGTCCACCGCCAAAGAGATGGAGCGCATGCCTGCGCGGATTAGGCGGCGGCGCATCCAGTTCGGCGTGTGGCTTGCCGGGTCGAAACCACGCACGGCGCGCGCGTAGTAGCGATCGCAGCCGACCACACCGTGAATCGGATTCTTGTCGTCGACGATCACTTCGATGTCGCTCTTGGCACCTTCCGGCAGACCCTGAGTGACGGGCGCCTTCTTGCCGAGGGCGGTTGCCGGATCAGTGTAGACGGCGCCAGTGGAATGGTGGTATTCGCGGGCCACGCCACGGTAGGAGAACGCGTAGCCGCGATCCGGGGTGATGTTGATTTCCAGCAGCGGCTGGTCCAGGTGCAGCAGATGCATGGCGTCATCGCCCGGCTGGAGCTTTTCGTATTCCTCCGGGGTGAAGCCGTACTTGCGTAGCAGGATGATGCCGTCGTGGTTATCACCCAGACCAAGCTCGCGCTCGGAGGCGCACATGCCGTTGGAGATGTGGCCGTAGGTCTTGCGCGGTTCGATCTTGAAATCGCCTGGCAGCACGGCGCCCGGCAGGGTCACGACAACCTTCTCGCCGGCTGCCATGTTCGGAGCTCCGCAGATGATGCCGCGTGGCACCTTGTTGCCGTTTTCATCGGTCTCGTTGTATTCGTCGCCGACGTCCACATGGCACCAGTTGATGATCTTGCCGTTCTTCTGCGGTTCCGGAGTGGCGTCGACCACATAGCCGACGACAATCGGGCCGGTGACCTGGGAGGTGTGGATCTCTTCCTCTTCGAGGCCGACCTTCACCAGATCCTTGGCAAGCTGTTCATACGTAAGGCCTTCCGGAACCTCGACATGGTCCTTGAGCCAATCAATGTCAACCATTGGCATGGGTCAATCACTCCCCCATCACAAACTGTTCGCTGAATCGCACGTCGCCTTCGACCAGGTCGTGCATGTCGTTGATGTCGTGGCGCAGCAGCAGGGTACGTTCCACGCCGACGCCGAAGGCGAAGCCGGTGTAGACCTCAGGATCGAGGCCAGCGGACTTCAGCACGTTCGGGTTGACCATGCCGCAGCCGCCCCATTCAAGCCAGCCTGCGCCGCCCTTCTTATCGGGGAACCACAGGTCGAGTTCGGCGCTCGGCTCGGTGAACGGGAAGTAGCTCGGACGCAGACGGGTTTTGGCTTCCGGGCCGAACATGGCCACGGCAAGCTTGTCGAGCACGCCCTTCAAATCGGCCATGGTCAGATGCTTGTCCACGGCGAGGGCCTCCACCTGGTGGAACACCGGGGTGTGGGTGGCGTCAAGTTCGTCGGTACGGAACACACGGCCCGGGCAGGCGATGTACAGCGGCACGCCACGGGTGATGAGTCCACGGACCTGATCGGACGAAGTCTGGGTGCGCAGCACCATGTTGGAGCCGACGAAGCCCGCGGCGTCCTTGGCCTGATTGCCCTTGACGTAGAAGGTGTCCTGCATCTGGCGGGCCGGATGGTCCGGACCGAAGTTCAGCGCGTCGAAGTCATACCATTCGGTTTCCACTTCCGGACCGTCGGAAATCTGCCAGCCCATGGAGATAAAGAAGTCCTCGACATCCTCCATCAGCTTCGGCAGCGGATGGCGGGCGCCAAGCGGCTTGCGGTTGACCGGCAAGGTCATATCCACGGTTTCGGCAGCAAGCTCGCGGGCCTCTTCTTCGGCCTTGACTTGCTTTTCCTTGGTGCCGAACGCACGACCGAAGTCGGCGCGAAGCTTGCCCATGAGCTTACCGGCGTCTTTCTTCTGGTCCTTCGGCAACGCGCCGATGGCCTTGCTGGCCTGCGTCATCGCGGATTCCGCTCCGGCGTACTGCGTCTTGATGGCTTTCAATTCCTCCATTGTGGAGGCGTTTTCGATTTTCGCGATGCCCTCGGCAACCGCATCGGTTACCGCTTGGGCGTCGAATACCGCACCCTCTGCCACGAGATACCTTTCTTATCAACCGTTTGTTTTACGCATAAAACGCGCAATTCCAACGTTTTTACGACTTCACATTCTTTCAACATGACTCGACATAGCCAAGCTCAGCAGCATCACCGCCGCGCTGGTGCCGAGATTGAGCGATTCCGCCTTGCCGTAGATGGGAATCGACACGATTCTGTCGACGCGTTCCAACACATCCTGGGTCAGCCCGCGCGCCTCGTTGCCGAACAGCACCGTCTTGGCTTGCGCAAGTGATTGCGGTACGGCAAGCACGTCCGTAAGCGGTTCCGGCGGCCGTGCGTCGGTACCATACACGTCGGCGGCGTACACGGCGAGTCCACGTTCCGCACACCAATCGAAATACTCGTCCGTGCCCATGGAGACGACCGGCAGATGGAACAGCGAGCCGGCAGTGGAACGAATCACCTTCGGGTTGAAGATGTCCACGCAGTCGTCCACCAGCACTACGCCCGCGCAACCGGCCGCATCCGCGGAACGAATCACGGTGCCGGCGTTGCCCGGATCGCGCACCTGCCAGAACGCGGCGACCATCGTGCGTTCGTCGGAATCGCCATCAATGACGGCGGAATCGAGGAAAGCGCGCATGTCGGCGACGGCGAGCACTCCCTGCGCGTCGGAGCTCATGTGCTGCATGACGGCATGCGTCACCTTATGCACGTAAGCACCGGTCTGCATGGCCTTGCCGGCCATCTGCGCCACGGTAGGCGTGATGAAAGCCGCGTCCGGTTCGGCGGAGACGACCTCCACATACAGATCCTCGACGATGTCGGGATGCCAGGAGAGCAGTTCACGTACCGACTGCGGTCCTTCCACCATGAACCTGCCGGACCGCTTGCGGCCTTTCCTGTCGGCAAGTTCGGAGACCCTGCGGACGCGTTCGGCCCTTGGGTTTGCAATGACTTCGGATTTCATAGGCATACGCGTTAGCCTAACACCTTCGAAGCGGTTGGCGACGCGGCCATGTCATGTTTCGAGGCGTCCAGAAAACATCCAGCCACATCCCAGCGCGAACAAAGCGTCTTTCTGTTGTATGCCAGATACAACTTTTACCATCAGCATAAACGCCGATCGCGAGCGGCGCGGAACCATCAATCGCTCATATCTATCGAAACACATAAGGAAACAGCCATGTTCGTCGTCAAAAACGCATGGAAAAGCGTCACCCGCAACAAGGGACGCAATATGCTCATCATCGTCATCGTGACCATCATCGCCGCTGCCGCCACAATCGGCCTATCCATCCGGCAGGCGGCCGCCACCGCAAGAAGCAGCGGATTAGATAACACCACCGTCACCGCGCAGATCAGCCTTGATCGCGGCAAACTCATTTCCGAATCGCGCGAGCAGTCCAAGTCGGATTCCGATTCGTCCGATGCTTCCGCCAAACCTGACTTCGACGCCATGCGTTCCGCTTTGGCCGACAAGCAGTTTTCGCTTGCCGACTATCAGAAGTACGCGAAGGCTTCATCCGCGGTGAAATCCACTATTATATGGAGACCACGGGGTTGGCGGCGACCGACGATTTCCAGCCGGTCACCGATTCGTCCGGTTCGGATTCCTCCAGCTCGTCCGGCTCGTCCAATATGAAGGATTCGTCTGATACCGCCGGTACGGATAACGGCACCCGTCAGGATGAACAGTCCGGTGGCCCCGACGGACAAATGGGCGACGTCGCGGGCAGCAAAGACGGCGCGGACATGGTCAGCGGCGATTTCTCCCTAATCGGCTTCTCCAGCGACGAGGCCGTCGCCAACGCCTCCAATGGCAGCTTCACCATGGTGAAGGGCAAGGTGTTCGGCTATGACGCGAGCAGTGATGGCGATGCCATCATCTCCAAATCGCTCGCCGACCGTTCCTGACAATCCAATCGCACGTTTTTTCTGGAAAGGACCTCCCATGACAACGAATTCCGCGGATACCGCCGATACGGCAATCGCAAAAGAAACCGTCGAAGCCAACGGCGCACAATCGCAGCGGACCAATCCGCCCACATTGCGCCTGGACAATGTCAGCTACGCCTACGCCAAAGGCAGCAAGCGTGTGCTGAAGAACATCAGCCACGATTTCCAAGCCGGCAAGGTGCATGCCATCACCGGACCGTCCGGAGCGGGCAAGACCACGCTGCTGTCGCTCATCTCGGGACTGGCGACCCCCACGGAAGGGATGGTGGTGGTCGACGGCACCGACCTGTCGGAACGAGACCGATACCGTTTTCGCAGCCATGACATCGGCGTGATCTTCCAAAGCTTCAACCTGCTGCCGAACCTTACGGTGGCGGAGAACATCATCCTGTCGATGGACGCGTCCGGCAAATCGTTCGACAAGCCGAAGAAAGCAATCGTCGAAGAATTGCTCAAACAGGTGCATTTGCCGAAGGAATACGCGAACGAACGTATCCTGCACCTGTCCGGCGGCGAACAGCAGCGTGTGGCGATCGCCCGCGCGCTAAGCTACGGCCCTTCCATCATCGTCGCTGACGAGCCGACCGGCAATCTCGACCTGGCCACCCAGGACGACATCATGGGTATTTTCCGAACGTTGGCGCATGATGGGCATCGTTGCGTCATCATCGTCACGCACAGTCCGGAAGTGGCGAAGACGTCCGACGAGGTGTTCGAGCTGGCTCCCATCAGGCGTCGCAGATAAGCGTCGGCAGCTTCTCGAAAAGAAATACGGCATGCGTCCCCATGCAACGGACACACATGCCGTATTTTTTCCTGTTTCGGTTGGACGGTGGCGTTATGATTGGGCGCGTCGAAGTACAGGGGGTGCCGAATACGGCTGAGACGGGCGACCGCCCGGACCCTTGACCTGATCAAGGTAATGCTTGCGTAGGAACAGTACCGGCAAAACGCGTCGCGTCCCGTAAAGACGATCTCCGTTGTATTTCGGCACCCAATGGAAGTCGAGAAGGGACACCATGGCCAACGAAAAGCCATCGACGCAGACGCAGACGCACGGCGATGCCGCAACCAGAAAGAAAACCGAAACGAGCGTGGCGGAAGCCGGTTCGTCAGCCGAAAAGAAGGTCACGCCGAAGAACGCCCTGCTGGGATTGCAGCATGTGCTCGTATCAAACGTGTGGCTTGATCCGGTGTTCGTGGCGGGCGCCATCGGTCTGCCGTTGGCATTGTCGTCGAACATGGTGAACGCCATTTTCATCGTCTCCGGCCTGGTCACGCTTATCCAGGCCACGAAACTGGTGCGCCTGCCCATCGTTCAGGGTCCTTCCGCGGCGTTCGACGCGCTGATGATCGCCGCCGGCACCGCCGGATCACTTGCCGCGGCCGGCACGTCCATCTTCATCAGCTCGCTGATTTTCCTGGTGCTGTGCCTGACGCGTGTGATCGAGAAGCTGCGGTTCCTGTTTGCCCCGATCGTATCGGGCGTGATCATCTTCCTCGTCGGCGTCTCCCTGTCGGGATTCACATTGAGCGAGTTCCTTGGCGGCGCGCCGGGAGACAGGGGCTTCGCCGATCCGAAGACGCTGGCCGTCTCCATCATCACCTGCGTGCTGGTGGTGGTGCTTTCCCAGTTCGGCAAGGGCATGGTGAAGGCGCTGTCGTATCTGATCGCACTGATCGTGGGCACCGCGCTGTCTCTGGCGTTCGGCATGGCCGACTTCTCCGCGGTGGCCTCCAAGCCGTGGCTCGGCCTGCCCAAGTTCATGCCGTATGGCGGTTTCGATTTCAACGCGGCGATTTTCGTACCGTTCTTCATCGCCTATCTGGTGGCCATCATGGAAGCCCTCGGCGTGTATCAGGCGGCCACGGAGATCCAAGGCACGAAGCTCCAGGACCGCCAGGTGCGTTACGGTCTTGCCGGAGAGGCCGCCGGTTCGGCGATCTCCTCGCTGATCGGCGGTTTCACCACCACCGCGTATCCGCAAAACGTGGCGCTGCTCAAAGTCACCGACGAAGGCAAGACCCGCACCCGCGTGCCGGTGATCATTGCCGGCGTGGTGTTCGTGGTGCTTGGTTTCATTCCGAAGGCGGGCGCAGTGCTGTCGCTCATCCCATCCCCCGTGATCGGCGGCATCTTCCTGCCGGCCGCCGCAAGCCTCATCAGCACCGGCTTCAACACGCTGCGCAAGGTGGAAAGCGACGACCGCACCCAAGTGGTGATCGGCCTTTCCCTGCTGCTTGGCATCGCCCTGCCGAACGCGTTGAGCGGTCTTGAAGGAGGAGCGCACGTGTTCTTCTCGAATTCGATTCTGGTCGGCGCGTTCAGCGTCGTGATTCTCAAGGCCCTCATCATCGACCTGCCGAACTTTATCGCACGACACGCAGACGAGCGGACGAAACAAGCGGAATAATCGAAAGCATCCGAATAATCCGACAACCATACGACGGAAAGGACATGGCATGAGCATGGGGCAATCGCAGGAATCCACGAACATCGACGAGACGAAGGAAACCATCAAACGGGAGGTGCTCGACTTCATCGCACAATACGGCTGCGGCAAGGCGCCCGATGAGGCGTTCGACACGCTGGCGAAGCATATCTTCGCCTTTCAATTCGAGCGCAACCTCCCATACCGCGCCTACTGCATGTCCAAACGCGTGACGCCGCAGACGCTCGCCAACTGGATGCAGATTCCCCCCATGCCGGTGGACGGCTTCAAAATGCTGACGCTCACCTCCGTGCCCGAACAGGATTGCGAAGCGGTGTTCACCACCAGCGGTACCACGCATCCCGGTCAACGCGGGCGCAACTTCCACCCCGACCTGCAGGTGTGGGACGAGTCGATGATCGTGCCGTTCAGGCATTTCATCATGCCCGACCGCGAGCGCATCCGCATCGCGGTCCTCTCCCCCGCATGGGACATGAACGAGCATTCGTCGCTGTCCCGATATCTGACCCGCGCCGTGGAGCAGTGCGGCGCCGAAGGCAGCGGCTTCTTCTTCCATGAGGATGGCCTTGATTTCACGGGCGTCGAGCGCTTCCTCGACGAGGCCGCGGCCGACGGCGAACCGGTGATGCTTATGGGCGCCTCCTCCGCCTACCTGTATCTGCTGGATTATCTGGACAAGCAGGGCAAGACCTACGCTCTGGCCGCCGATTCCCGCGTGTTCGATACGGGCGGTTTCAAAAGCACGCGCACCGACATGACGGTCGACGACCTGTATGCGGCGTTCGAACGAGTGTTCGGCGTGAAGCGCTCGCATTGCGTGAACATGTATGGCATGACGGAGTTGAGTTCGCAGATCTACGATCAGAACATCCTGTCCTATTACACGGATGGTTCGTCGAATTATCTCAAAGCCACGCCGTCGTGGGTGCGTTCGGTGTTCCTCGATCCGGCTTCGCTTACGCCGGTCGCCGATGGCGAGCAGGGTGTGATCGCGCATTATGATCTGGCGAATTGGAATTCGTGCCTGGCTATTCTGACGGAGGATCTGGGTGTGCGCACCGAACATGGCTATGTGCTGAACGGTCGTGCGAAGGGCGCCGAGGCGCGTGGCTGTTCGATCACCGTCGACGAGGTGATGGCGGCCAACGCATGAGCGACGTCGACATTTTCCACGCGCCGCGGGATTTCGAGTTCCATGATTTCGACACACGCAACGTCACGGCGTCCGATGGCGGCACGGCGACGTTGCGTTTCCCCCGTCTCGACGCCGATGCCGTGCATGCGCTGGCGGCGTCGGTGCGGCGGCATCGCGCCGAGAAACTGGCGCGGTATTCCACGGACGGGATCGTCGACGTGATCGCGCGCGCCGTAGAATTGTGGACGGATCCGGAATATCCGGAACGTCGGCTTGCGGAGCGGCTCATTCCCGCGGTCACCGGCTATGACGCGTCCATGGTGCGTATCGAATTGAAGCGGTACATGCGCATGTTCCGTCGGCGTGAGCTGCTGCGTTTCGTGGATGACGAGTTGAATTGCCCGCAGATGCTTGACGAGTATCGCCCGAACCGTTCGGGCGGATACACGCGGCTGTACGGTCCGGAATTGTCGTTCCACGTGTTTTCCAGCAATGTGCCGGGCATTCCCGTGTGGAGCATGACGATGGGTCTGCTGACGAAAAGCGCGATTCTCGGCAAATCGTCGTTCGACGAGCCGCTGATGCCGGTGCTGTTCGCCCGTTCCCTGGCAAGCGTCGACCCCGATATGGCGGACGCTTTGGCGATTGTGCCTTGGCGTGGCGGCACCGTGGATTTGGAGGATGCCGCGATTGGCGAGGCGGATGCGGTGGTCGCGTACGGTTCGTCGCACACCACCGAGGCGATTCGCCCGCGCGTGCGTGCCGGAAAGCCTTTCCTCAGCTACGGCGCGAAAATCGGCTTCTCGCTGATCGGCCGCGAGGCGCTTCGCGCCGATCTGTATGCCGGCACCGTGCATCGTATGGCGATCGACGTGGCCACATACGACCAGCAAAGCTGTCTGGCGCCGCAAACCATGTTCGTGGAACGTGGCGGCGCGATGTCTCCGGCGCAGGTCGCCGAACTGCTTGCCAGCGAATTGGACGGGCAGCAGCGCAAATATCCCCGTTCCACACCGTCCGAAGAGGAGTCCATGGCGATTCAGCGGTTGCGTTCCACCGCGCAGATGAAAGCGCTGATGCTGGGCGCCGGCCCGATGGCCGCCGCGGCCGGCAACGCGGATGATGCGCCGTCCGACGACCCGTTCGTGGTGCAGTCGCGTTCGGGCACCGACTGGACGGTGCTGTACTATCCGTCCATCGGCATGGCCGACTCGCTGTCCACACCACTGAACCGCACCGTCAACATCGTGGCGGTGGACCATGTCGAGGACGCGCTGCCCACGCTGCGCCCTTACGCGCAATGGTTGCAGACCTGCGGTGTGGCGCTCGCTCCGGACCGGCTGTTCGACGTGGCGCAACGCGTCGGCGAGACCGGCATCGACCGCATCTGCCCGGTAGGCGAGATGAATCGCGCGAAATCCGGCTGGCATCACGACGGCGGCTTCAATCTGCTTGATCTGGTGCATGCCGTCGATATCGAACGCAATACCGACACGTATTGCGACGGCTTCGACATGGACGTCGAATGATCGCGCGAATTCTTACGAAACGTTTTTCCGAATCGAAAGGAAATCCTCATTATGCAGCAGTCTGAAAACGCGCCGCTTGCCGGACGTGTGGCGGTGGTCACTGGCGCAAGCCGTGGCATCGGAGCGGCGATCGCACGCCGTCTGACGCGTGCGGGAGCGTGCGTGGTCATCGATTATGTCAGCAACGACGAGCGTGCCCGGCAGTGCGCGCAACGGATCATGGACGATTGCGATGCGGCCGGTCGCGTGATCACATGCAAGGCGGATGTCACCGACGCCGAGCAGGTGCGCGGCATGGTGTCCACCACGGTCACCACGTTCGGCGGTCTCGACATTCTCGTCAACAACGCGTTCGCGCATTACTCGTTCGATCCGCGCAACCGCAAAACCTTCGGCTCGATCGGATGGTCCGATTACGCGGCGCAGCTCGAAGGCTGTCTCAAAGGCGCGTACAACACCTGCGAGGCCGTGCTGCCGCAGATGCGACGTCAGGCCGGCGGACGCATCATCAACATATCCAGCAACCTCGTCGACTCCCCCATCGTGCCTTATCACGATTACACCGCGGCCAAAGGCGCGTTGGTGGGCTTCACCCGGTCCTTGGCGCAGGAGGCGGGCGCTTGGGGCGTGACCGTGAACGCCATCGCGGCCGGACTGACCGTGGGCACCGATTCGAGTCGGGCCACCACCGAGGACATGCGCGAGCGCATCATCGCCTCCACGCCGCTTGGAAGGCTCGCCACCGCCGAGGACATCGCCGGCGCCGTGGCCATGCTCGCGGGAGACGATGCCGCGTTCATCACGGGACAGACCCTGCATGTCGACGGCGGTCTGGTGATGCGCTGACATGCCGCATACGCCATGCGGCATGGGAATGATGGGATACGCCGATTCCGACCATGGCCATGGCATTCTCAAGGACCGACGTTCCACCATATGTTTGGACAATGAAAAGGGAAACCACACCATGTCGATAGGACAATCCGTTTCGAAGCATCGTTTTGCCTGTGTCACGGCGGTATGCGCGATCGCCGCAGCCTGCGGGTCGTTCGCGCTGGGCGTCGGCCGTTCCATCTGGTTCGACGAGGGGTATACGCTCATTGTGGAGAGCCAGCCATTCGCCCGAATGATGGATCTGCTGAAGGTCGACGTGCATCCGCCGCTCTATTATCTGCTGCTGCGCATGTGGATTTCGGTGTTCGGCTCGGATGTCATGGCATTGCGTGCGATGAGCTGAGTGTTCTGCGGGTTGACTGTTCTGATGTCGATGGTTCTGCTCCGTTTCATGGCCTGCGAGCGCCATGCCCTGTTGGCTTCGCCGTTTGTGATGTTCGCGCCGCTGATGCTTCGGTACGGGTATGAGATTCGCATGTATTCGTTGATCCCGTTCCTGTCCGTGCTGGGCACGTATCTGCTGCTGCGCGCGATGCGCGAGGATGGGATGCGTCCGGATCGGCGTCGGTCGGGACGAGGTTCGACGGCCCTTCGCAGGATTGCCGATCGACGATGGTGGATCGCCTACGCCATAGTGGTGGCGTTGGGCATGTACTCGCAATACATGATGGCATTCGTGTGGATGACACACGTGTTATGGCTGTACGTCGCGTTACGCCGTCATGGCCATGCGCGTCGTTTCCCACGCATGCTGATTCCCTACGCGCTCGCCGTGGCGCTGTACATTCCATGGATTCCTTCCGCGGTCGGCCAGTTCGCCTCCTCGGCTTTGCCCCCGTTGAAGGAGACCATGAATCTGAGTGAACTCACTTCGGTGTTTTCCATTCTCACGACCGGCTTCGATGCCAAACGCTTGACTTCGGGGATGACTGTGGCGCTTCTGGCAATGTTGGCGGTGTTGATCGCAGGATCGTCGCGTTTGCGCGATACGGCCGGGTCCACGGTCCGGTCCGGCATGGAACCGTCAGCTGCCAGGTCGGTGGCGGCCGCCGAAGATCGCGCCGACAGCGGACGCGCGGCACGGCATCTGGCGTTTTTCGCGTTCGTCCCATTGTCGCTGCTGCTGGTTTTCGCGGCAGTCCGCGAACCGTTTACCGCACCTTATGGATTCTTCACCATCCGCTACGTGTGCCCATTCGCCCCGTTCAGCTATATGTTCCTGGGATTGCTGTGCTCGCGCATCGTCCTTGGCACGCGGGAGACCGGTGCCGGGGGCTTTTGCGGCAAAGCCACCCGCTTCCTGCGTCGTTGGAGCGCATGGCTGCTGTCGATCGCGGTGCTCGCAGGCGGTTCCATCGGCTTCGCGTTCCAAGGAAACTACATCTACGAACAGCAGACCACGCCGCAAACCGCGCGGACGGCACACACCGTGGCCTGCGACGCGGATAACGCGGTGGTGACATCCAGCGAATTCGACTATATTGAATCCCTATACTATTTCCGCTCATGCGGCAACTACCATTTTCTGAAGGACGGCGAGGTGAGCACGCGCGGCGGTTACGCGCCGCTGCACGGCAGTCCCGCGCAAATACGTCATATCGATGACCTGGACACCGAAAGAGTGACCTATCTTGTCCGTGGCGGCGAGAAGATCCCCGAAACCAGGCATTACCGAATCGTCGGCACGACAGTCAACGGATCGAACAAGGCAATCACGTTGGAAAGGCGATAAATGAACATCACCGTATATCTGGGAGCCCATGAGGGCAACGACCCGTCGTACAGGAAGGCCGTCGAGGAATTGGGCGCATGGATCGCCGGCAATGGCAACCGTCTCGTGTATGGCGGCTCGGATGAGGGCCTGATGGCTGTGATAGCCGATACGGTGCTGGCGCACGGCGGTGAGGTGACCGGCATCGAGGCGCAGATGTTCGCCGACCAAGGCGTGGCGCATAAAGGCCTGACCGAACTGGCCATCGTGCCGAATATCACAGAACGCCGCACGCGCATGATCGAGCTGGGCGACGTGTTCATCGCCTTCCCCGGCGGTACGGGAACGTTGGAGGAAGTCAGCGAAGTGGTGTCGAAGATCTGCCTGGACCAACTGTCCCAGCCGTGCATCTTCTACAATCTCAACGGATTCTACGACGATATGAAGGCGTTCCTGCAGCGGATGATCAACGTGGGCTTCTCCACGTCCGAACGTCAGCACGGCATCTATTTCGCGTCGAATCTGACCGAAATCGAACACATCATCGCCACACATCAGGCCTAACGGACGGCATGCACGCCCGCAAGTCTAAGTCAGGCGACCGGCAGAACGGCGTGCAGAATCGTCATGATCGTCAATCCGATGACCGCGGTAACGGTCAATGAGAAGCCGGCAAGCTTGGCATTGCCCGTCAGCGAGTCGGTGAATTTCGTAGAGAAAATCGTCACCGGGGCGAATGCGGCCAAGACCACGATTTCGCGGACACGTTCGTCCAACGGCAACAGGAACCATGCGGCCAATGCGATGAGGACGCTGAACAGGAAACGCCATGCGATGACCTTGCCCAGTTCCGAACGGTCCTTGTGATTGTCGGGAATCTCCATCATCAGGCCGATCATGGCCATTGCAGCGAACGCGTTGGCATTGGCGAACGGCGTGATAAGCGTGACGATCCAATGTGGGACGCTCCACCCGGCAAACATGAATACCAGCATAAGCATGTAGCAGTCAAACGAGATGGACGAGTAGAAATCGTGCGCGATGTTCTTGATCTTAAGGCTCAACGGCAGATTCTTGGCGGGGCTCCCCAAGTGCAGCAACGAACGGGTGATGGTCAGGGATGCAGCGGTGGCAATGATGGCGTTGCCGATATCAAGCATGATGACCGGCAGGCCGGCGCTTGGCCCCATGAAGGTCTGCACCACCGGCAGGCAAAACGCGCCGATGTTCAGTCCCGACGCGTTGAGCATCTGATAAGCACGGTAGCGTGGCTCGTCGCCGCGCGATCCGAAATACACGACGAACAACGGAATCAGGCAGGCAAATAAGCCGAATACGACAAGCCACAGCAGGTTCATCGGATGCTTGTTCGTGGCGAAGCTCATGATGATGGCGCATGGCAGAGTGAGGTTGAATACCAGTCCCTGAACCACTTTATAGGATTTGTCGGAGAAGATATGGATGCGTTTGAGCAGGTAGACGCTGATGATGACGAGTAGCAAAGATCCGGCTTGGAACAACATACGGCCGAGTATAGGAGCGTAAACGACGCATTGCGGGATCAGCAGACACAATGTGACCGTTGCCGAAGAAAGAACGACGCTACTTTGTCAGGGGTCATGTCCCTGACCATGCGCGAAAAAGCGTCATCCGTAAGGAAGAAAATGACAACGCCGGATCACCCGGGAAAGCAGTGCGTACGGCCATCAAGCACGACAACCTCATCGCCCGGTGCATTCGTCGACCGAGCGTATCCGGCGGCGCGACCTGGACGACTGGATCGCCGGCCTGTCCGAACGGCCGCGGTAAACGGAAAAGACACGACCCCCGCATGGCTCTTGCGAGTCGTGCGGGGGTCGTGTTTTCGGAATACAACTAGACCATAACTAGACCTGAGCTATACTGACAGGGTAAAAACCCAGTCGCCAGTAGGGCTCAGCGGTTATGCCCGTCAGATGTGGAAGTACAGCTCGTACTCCAGCGGGGTAGGGGCCAGACGAGCCTGGTCGATCTCGCCGCGCTTGATGCTGATCCAGGTATCGATCAGGTCGTCGGTGAAGACGTCGCCTGCGGTGAGGAAGTCGTGATCTTCCTCAAGGGCGTCCATGGCCTCAGCCAGGGAGCTCGGAACCTGCTTGATGCCAGCGTGCTCTTCCGGCGGCAGTTCGTACAGGTCCTTGTCGACCGGTGCCGGAGGCTCGATGTGGTTCAGGATGCCGTCCAGGCCTGCCATCAGCTGTGCGGAGAAGGCGAGGAACGGGTTGCAG